>Ga0118677_10000003_pt1 | contig 424117 bp, 662 predicted proteins | sample AliMusrvi5mmetaG_FD_86154 | JGI IMG/M metagenome (GOLD analysis project Ga0118677, IMG submission 86154) | reverse complement strand
TAGTGAAAATTAGTGGTGTAAATGTAAGTAAGTTGGAATCGTTGAGCCAAGAAGCCCCTACTCGCTTGCGAGTTAGTTGCGGTACTCCGCAACTAACCTCTTTAGGGTAGGGGTAATTCACCAACATTACATTGACGAGTTTGCCGATGAGAATGGGGAAGTGGAATTTTATGTTTGGTGGTAAGTCTTGATTTGTAAAAGCCCACCCGGCGTGCCGGGTGGGCTTTTTTCGTTTGTATTGCTAAATAATAGCATGCAGACATTTCAGCATTTTTTTGAATCCAGAAGTTATCAACAATCGATCCAAGACAATTTAGATCATATGGACACGGTGTTGCAAGATTGGACTCCGGTTGCATCTGAAGTATTGAGTCATGATGAACGAGGCAAACCTTCATTTGATTTCCAAATTCCTGGGGGGTACATTGCTGCTCCCAGTCTGTATAACAATGAAAAAGTGTGTCATCTTTGTAATACGCCTTGCCGACAAAAATTCCCAATCAAAAATGATACAAAGAAATGGTTGCTTTGGGTGGGATCAGAATGCATCACTAGATTTAGCGACAATAAACAATCTGGCGCAAAATTACAACAAGAAGCCGGATGGCAGGCTAATGTAGCGTTATTGGCAAGTGTTCATAACGTTCTTGCTGAAGCTGATCAATTATTGGGAATTCAACAACTGGCCAAGAAATACTTTGGGCATGGCGTAAAATATGAAAATGGCAAATGGATTGCAAATCGAACTCGCCTGCTTCATAGAAGGTTTGATCAAGATGATGAGCATCATGCTGTTCAAAAACAAGACTTGGAAAGTCGTGGTTGGAAACCATCTCCACATCGTCAAGGGTTGTATGAAAAAGACGAAACGATTTTCGCTCCAGAAACCATGAGTGGATTACAACATGCACCATTGATAATTCAAAAATACACTACAGCTTTTGTCAATTTAGTAAAAATCATAGGCGGCAGACATTATGAAATGACAGAGCCAAAGAAACTAACGGCTTGGGCTCAAAACAATAGACAAACCATTGAAACTTGGGTGCCATTATTTCATGATATGTTAGGGAAATTAAAGGCAGTAGCTCCTGCACATTCTGGTAAAAACTTGGCAGAATTCGACAATCCCGAACTGGAAAGGTTAACTCAAGAATATCTTACTATTCCAAACAGGTCTAAGTCTCTCACTAAACTGAATTAGCAAGCGACTATATACATGCATGCTAAAAGACTGTAATGGAAAGCCATACAAGGCATTGGGTAGCTTGCAACAATTTGATCCTGAAAACACAACACATGATTTGTTTAATCTGTGGGATCAGGACTCGATCAAAATAGGCGGCTCTCCGATAATGTACTTTGAGTGTTTGATCAATTTTACCACGGTTGACAAATTGTATTTGGAAGCCAGGGATAAATTATTCTCTACTTATCCTGTACAGTTATATGGTTTTTACGAACCAGTTCCAGATCAAAACCATCAGAATATGTTTGGGATAGACTCTTTAGAAGATATGATCTTTGAGTTTAACAAACAAGCAGTAATTGACGCCATTGGACACGTTCCAAAATTAGGCTCTCGACTTTATTCACCACACAAACGACAAAATTGGGTGGTCATTCAAAGAAATATGGGAGAGTGGAAAATGTGGGGCGAATTAAGGATTCAATTGCTTTGTCAGAAGTTTCAAGAATCTATCACGACTGGAGAAGGTCAAGTTTCACAAGCACAACCAGATTTCAAAATTACTTAGGAGAAAATATGAAAAGTTTTAGAGAGTGGAAAGAAGAAGATACACAAGATGAAAACCCGGTATTGTTACTTAAAAATCTCAATGTTCTTGCCAAACAATTAGAAGGCGAGTTGAAAGAATATAAGGGCGAGCGGTTCCAAGGATTCATCGAAATGATTGGTGCAATCAATAGTTTGCGAATGACGCTTGCAGAAATTGACACTGGTGCATTTCGTCCAGGCTGGATGACAAGTGAATCCGATGGTGATGGCAAACCAAATGCACCTCATGGTATGCAAAAATTAGCCGATGCAGAAAAGAAGTCAGCGGGGTCGAGAGACTTGCGAAAAGATTTGAGTGCAGATTACAAAGGCCACATTAAAAGTAATGGAACAGTAGAACCTTTCAAACTTAAAAAATAGGAGTTAACCATGTGGTGGGCCATCGGTTATACAATTGGAGCAATTATTATTTTCATAGCAATGATGGTATTGGCCTATTTTGGCGAATCTTTTGATAGCAAGAAAACTACTCTTAGTAAGAAAATTACAGTTGCAATGTTTTATGGGATTATTTGGCCAATTACAATACCACTTATGCTTTGGGCTATTTTTGGTCGCTACTAGTTTCTAAATACAAATTCAATGTTTTTAGAGAGCTTATGAACTTTCTTGATAAATTTTCTAGGTAATTTGGGAGGATACAGAGTGCCACGAACCTCAAGTATGGTTACGGGCACTCTTTCTTTATGTTTTTGTATGCGATATGACTTCATTGTAACTTTAATAAATTATGTGCTAATAACCATAACTAATTTAGTTGAGTACGGGATTAAATTATGAGTAAACAAATCAACCAAGGGAATTATGCTCAAAAATCATTGAATGATTGCAATGAGAAAAGTCCTGTCCAAGAAAAAATAAGCGAAGATAAAATCCCACAATTATGTCAGCCGGAAGATTCTTTGAAGTCCACGGATCAACCAGGAATGGGTTGGCTAAGTGATTACTGTGATGAATCTGGAAGGGAGGGCGGTGGTCAAGATGGCACTTGCGATCCCATGCAGAGTGGACAAATTCTTAACGATTTAAGAAACCCAAATAGAAACGTGCTTTATCGTTATGCCAAGGGTATTCGTCACGCTGACATGGCTATGAAAGATATGTTTAGTCAAGTAGCAGTAATTGATCCAAATGGCAAGGGGTTTCCAGTTCCTATTATTTACGGCACCCAAGAACGTGCTGTTGCAGCTATCATGTTCGATAATGTCAGAAAAGACAACAGCCTAGTAGTAGATCGAATTAAGCTTCCGTTATTATCTATTTATCAATCAGGGATGCAGTTTGCACAAGGTCGTTACACCTATCATAAAGCAGTGGATTACATGAGAAGATTACGACCTGATAGGGCTCCTGGATTTACTACCAGCGAATTTAGAGAAAGAGACACTGTATTTGGTGTCACTAGGGGAATTCCTATTGATGTGGAATACACATTATCGGCCTGGGCGTTGTATATCGAAGATATGAATCAAATAGTTGAACAGATCCTTACGAAATTCAGTCCAATGGCATATATAAGTGTAAGAGGCGTTCAATGGGAAATTGGCGTTAAGCTCAATTCCATAGCTAATAACTTGGAGGCAGAGCCGGGAGATCAGAAACTAAGAGTAATTAAATTCCAGTTTAACTTAACGGCTGAAACATATATACCTCAGCCAATTGTTCGACACAAAGCTGTCTTGGCAGCGAAAATTGATATGTCGGGCAATGGGACTGAAATAGAAGAGATGACAGAGGCACTAGATAGATTAGAGATTGCGATTAAGGAGTTCGGTTCATGATAGAAATCACAAACCACAACAGGTTTCCTGTACAGGTCATTGTGAAAAAGCGAGGGAGGCCCCGAGCTTTCACAACTCTGAACATTCCTGGAATGGGCAAAGGAAAAAACGTCTATTACCTCGACGATCAGAGAAGCACTGAATATATTGAACGTGTCGAAGCAAAGTTTGGTTTAATTACCACTAGATATATACCTGATAATGAAGTAAAGCAAAAGGGAGAATAAACTATGGCGATTTTAAGGGGATTTCCGCCGTCTAATACAATTAGTCCGAGTGTTAGAATCACCGAGAAGGATTTAAGCTACATTGCTCCATCCAACACCTTCCACCGTGCTGGTTTGGTTGGATTTGCAAGTAAGGGGCCGATTAACCTTCCCACTATTGTTGCAAGTCAACGGCAATTGAACACAATTTTTGGATACCCTCACCCAGAAGAGAGTGATCCTTATCTAATTTATGCTGCATCGCAGTACCTACAAATTGCTAATGAGCTTTATGTAGTGCGTGTAGCTGATGACGATGCAGTAAGTAGTGAACAGGCCACAACAGCCTGGGTAGATGTACCGGCCGCTGGTGCGACGATTCAAGTAGCCGCAAAGTCTTCAAGTGGTATTGCAATGTCAACATTTAGATTCAGTACCGACTGTTTCTTGAGATGGAAGCTTAACGGCGTTTCTTCTTCAAGAGTTTTAGTCATTCCAGCCGGTGGCATTGATATTAACACGGGAGTTTGGACACAATTTACATATCAAGTTCCAAATGCATCTGGAATCATGAATCTTCTAAAAGAAGACACGGATGATCCGCACATGACAAACAGTGATGGCACTTCTCATCAGATGCAGGTTGATGGAGTAACTTACAAGAATATTATTCTTCAGCTAAACAGTCAATTGGATTATAGCAATCCAGCAGAACTTGGCTATCTAGACGGAATTAGTTTTTACAACGATTCTGGAAATTTAGCAGTACAAACATTGTGGGCCGCTGGTCCAACTTGCTCTTTTGAGTTTGTGTCCGTAGGCAATTCGGCATTGCATCCAATGGCTAGCACACTAAGCGGCGCAGCGTCACCAGATACAGGGTTAGGATTCGGTTCCGAAATGGAAGCGGCTATTCTTCCTGGATATTATGATTACTATCCACAAACTGGCTCTCATCCCATCAGTGGAGGTTGGGTTGTTCCATCTAGCATGAATCTATTAGAAGTTGTAGTAGATGGTACTGGAAACGACAATATTGATAATGCTGTTCAGGTTATCAATCTTGCCGATGTATTCAATAATACTGAAGTTACAACGGCTGATATTGTAAAAAGTATTAATCGTCAAATCAACAATGGTTATACTGATGGCCATACCACATGGTTAATTCCTGGTGGTTTTTGTGCAGTGGGTGGTGGAATTAACGGCACTACAGTAGGTGCGGGATATACTCCTAAACTACCTGCCGATGGAAGCGGTATAGATAGATTCGTTGATTATGAAGTGTTGTTTGCTGATGAGGTGGAAAGCACAGATGACTTCCCAGGCGCACCAAACGATTACTCAAGTATGGGAACGGCTACCACTTTAGATTTAGCCGCTAAATACATAACATTGGCTACTTTGCATAAGGGTCGTGACGCTAGAATTTACATTCGTCCATCGTCAACAGCCAGTGCTGCTTTGGGATTTAATCAAGTAGATCAGTATGGCCATAACATTAATAATGATACTGCTATGGGCTATACCCCTTATGGTACTGCTGGTGCCACAAGAGATGAAGCATTTGGTCTATGGTATGGTGCTTCCAACAGTGGAGTAAACACCTTTAGACTCACAGCCGACAGTGCTGGCATTGAAGGTAATAATACTCAAGTGTTAATCAAGAATGATGTTCGAGAAGGAGTATTCACTCTTGAGGTATACAATAATGGTGCGCAGGTAGAATCTTGGGGTTATTTGACCAAAGACGATACTAGCAGATATTATGTTGAAACATTCTTGGCTTTAACATCTGATTTCCTTCGTTGTATCGACAACACAGCAACGAAGGCATTGCCGTTAGAGAAAACAGGACAAACCTATTACTCACTCAGCGGCGGTAATGATGGCATCCCAAGCGATCCAGATCTTCAAGATGAATTGTTGATGGGCAGTCTGCTTGGTTACACGGGTATGTATGCCTTGTCAGAACCAGAGCAAATTGATATCGACCTAATTGCCGTGCCTGGACATGCTTCTACAGACGTTATTTACGAACTGTTGAATCTATGCCAGAGCGTCCGTATGGATTGCTTGGCAATTATTGATCCACCATTCGGTTTAACCGTAAAAGAAATTGTACAGTGGCAGAATGGTTTACACCCACTTAACATGACCAGATTCGACTCCGACTTCGGTGCTCTTTACTGGCCGTGGGTGAAGATGCGAGATACGTACAACCGTGTTGACGTATGGGTTCCACCGTCTGGTTCGGTTATGGCTACTATTGCCCGTAGTGACAATTTGGCCGAACCGTGGTTTGCACCAGCGGGTGTAAATCGTGGTATTGTTCCGGGTATTACTGACGTGTTTAGCCGCCCAACCTTGGAAGAGCGAGACACAATGTATGGAAACCGTAACTGCATCAATCCGATTGTCCAGTTTGCTGAATATCAGGACTTTATGATTTGGGGCCAAAAGACCCTACAGAGACGGCCAACCGCTCTTGATCGTGTAAACGTCCGACGTTTGATGTTCGTGTTGGAGAAGAGGATTAGAGCCGGATCGAAGGCTATGCTGTTCGATCCACATGACGATGAGTTCCATCGCAGATGGACTGTAATGGCTGCCGGTATCATGGAAGAAGTTAAGGCAGGCCGTGGTCTTCATGACTACATCATCGATGCGGGTTGGGATTTGAATACCCCAGACGTAGTTGATCGTAATGAATTCCGTGCAAGAATTGGCGTACAACCCACCAGGGCTGTTGAATTCATATTCATCGAATTCAGCATCCATAGAACTGGTAGCTTCAACGAAAGCACCGAACAGCCATACTATGGTGGCTAATAGTGAATTAAATACTTTCCCCGGCCCGCAAGGGCCGGGGAAAGTCCCTTTCATAAAGATTAGAGAACTAAGGAGATAATAATATGTTAATGGGAATTGGCAAGCTAGGTGGATCGAAACTAATCTTCAAGAGAAAGTTTCGTTGGACCTTGAAAGTGACAAATATTTGCGGCTCACAATCCGTTCCAGAAAGTTTTGTGAAAGTAGCCGCCAGACCCAATCTAAGTATTGAAGAAACTGAAATTAATTTCTTGAATGCAAAGACTTGGATTCCTGGTAAAGCAAGCTGGGAAACTATCACTATTACCTACTATGACGTAGCTGGCAGTGATAATATCGCTCTCTGGACTTGGTTAGCATCTGTGTATGATTTTACCAAGCCAGCCGAATTAAAGATGGGTGCAAGTCGTTCAAACTATGCCGGAACAGTAACACTAACCCTATGGGATGGTTGCGGTACTGGCCTTGAAGAGTGGGTTTTGAATGATGCATGGCCGCAAGCCATCAACTTTGGAGAATTGGATTATTCAAGCTCTGAAGAATGCACAATTGAAATTACACTAAGATACTCGAACGTCAAATACCAGAACCTTTGCGGAGCCAATCCTACGGCTTGCTGCGATGGTTGCTCGGCATAAGCCTCAAAATAGCTTGCCATTATCTCAGGTGTTTGTCGTGGAATTATGGTTAGGGGTGCCCTATTATATAGGGCACCCCTAATTCACACCTATCCAAAGGACGCAATCATATGGGTCGCCAAATGGGTTTAGATTTCGGTTTGGAGAAAAAAACCACCTGCTTTAAGCGCAAGTTTCGTTGGTTATTCAAAATACCAGATATATCAGCTAGTGGAGTCCAATCATTACCACCCACTAAAGCATCACGTCCTACGGTTAGTTTCAAAGAAACTCCTGTTGAGCATCTTAATGAAACCATTTATATTCAAACAAAACCAGAGTGGAAAACTCTGGATTTAACATTGATCGATCTTAAAAAGACTGGCAAGCACCCCATTTTTGCCTGGATACAGAGACAATACGATCCATGCAAAGGCAAGTGGTACAAGCCTCCGGGTAATAATGGACAATTCAAATTAACAGCCACACTCGAATTATATGATGGGTGCGGCAACACTATTGAAACATGGACACTTGAGAACGTATGGCCTCAAAATGCGAACTTTGACGACTTGGACATGAGCGATAGTTCATACCTGACCTGTAATCTCACCTTGAGATTTGATCGAGCATTTATTGACGATAACTGTTAATTGCGTGTTCGTTTCGATGGTAATTTCCATTTATAGGAAAAGCACGGCATATCACACGCACCGATGTAATCAAAAAAATCATGAACCACACTACGTTTTAGAGCCACTAATGTAGGTTGCTTGTGTGAGGATAGGTAAATGTGAAAAGACAATCCAATATTATTTAATTTAGAAATCAGCTTTTCGCAATCGTTCACAGTGAAGCCATTTGTGCAAAAGGTTATTCTCACATATGCATCTTGTATGTTTTTATACGAAATATATGAGGTAGAACCATCTCCGTAAAACCAATGTTTGATGGTCGTAGGATATAAGGCCAGACCATCAGGTACAATCTTTTTGCCTTCTGGATACCATATATCTCTAAATCCATCAAGGGATTTATCACAAGTAGAAACAAGATCATACGATTTACGACACCGATATCGTTTGCCACGAACCATTGTGAATTTCCTGTTGCACATTCGTATTCGCATATGTGGTAATGGCAAAATTGTACGCATGTAATCGATACAATCTTTTTCCGTACTCTTCAAGCTAAAATGCGCAGTGGATGCATTATAACTACGAAGCACAGACCCATCGCCCAACAAGCATCCTTCAATAATTTGATGATGCTCATCAGAGAGTGTTGTATTTGGCAAATTCATAGTTCTGCCTTCCGTTTTATTTCTTAACTTAACGCCGAGACTAATTAAAAGCCTATGAATCATCATGGCGTCTACTTGATACTGCATTGCCAATGTGCGGCACCCCATGCCAGATGCGTATCCATTAACAATATCAATAGCATATTTTTGAATTTTACTCATATCATTATATAGCTAGATGATACACAAAATATATAGGTTATAAATAATTTTAATCACTAATATCATTTTTAAGAATTTCTTTACATGCTATTAAGGCGTCTTCTAATTGTTTACCCTTCCATCCCAACACCCTACAAGCGCCTGATTTATTAAGTCTAGATTTTTTAGTGTACGTCTGTCGCTCATTGTTCAACAATCCATTAACCAATTCTTCATACCCGTTATCAATCAATTTTTGTATTAACTCATTTCTTTCTAAAGCATCAAATGTATTTCTGCTCATAACATCTCCTTTTATAATTTATTATACCATTAAATGATAAACTTACAAACCATTTTTGTTGCTTTCTATGGAACTACGAAACACAGTTATTTCTTTGCCATTTTTAATAATTGTTTGATGTAATTGTATCTGTAAAAAATCATGATATTTCTTCTTTAATTCATTGTAGTTTCTAGCGGTTCTGTATAATTGCCTAAAGTGATTTAGGATACATGTCGTCATATAATTGAAAGCTTTTCCTTTTTCTGGGTTAAACCGATCTATTTTTTCAAAGCAGATCATTACCCCCTCTTGGATTGCGTCGTCGGCATCGATAAGATTGAATTTTGCATAACGAACTATGTTTTCCGATAATGTATAGAATGCAGAAGCTAATTGTTGTTGTGATTCTTCGTAAGCGGCCAGCGCTTCTTGATGTCTCAATAGATTGCTGGCTAGTAATCTTTCGTTCCACACAGATTCAACTTTACGTTTATGTTTTCTACTTATGGTCTCTTTAATTTCTTCAATGATCAAACCATAACGATTTTTATACTTTTTAGATTGCTGAAAAGTACAAATGATAGTTTCAAATGCCCTATTATTAAGGTATTCTCGGCTCATAGACCCCCTTGGAAGTATGCGATGGCTATTATGTATATCTGATTCTCACTCCATTTTTGTTCACACATATCGTGCTATTTTTTCCAAACATACTTTCAATTCATTAGCATGAGGGCGGTACTATAATAACATATGTTAGACATTACAAGAATCATGCTGTCTATAATAGAGAATCCAAGGGCTAAAAAACCATATAGAGACATGTTGCAATATTATCGTTCTTTAGAAATGCGGCATGAAGCAGAGTCTATTGAGTCATTAATAGCAACTTTTTCAATCCATGAACACGACAACCCACCTGTTGATAAGCAATGATAAAGATACCATTGAGAATACGCTCAAATCTATCACCAAATTAAACAGTCAGATTTTAATTGGTGATTTGGGCAGCAACGATGGATCTATTCAAATATGTCGTAAATTAGGGGCTATTATCATACCATTACTGCTAGTTAATGATCGCAGTGTGGCCAAAAACCAACTATTGTCTCACAGTAAAACACGATGGAATTTTTATCTAGAACCTTCAGAAATATTATTAACTGGTCATGATGCAATCGTACATGCCACGGAATCTAACGATCTAGCTTCTTATAACGTACAATTAATGCGAGGGAATATCATTACCAAAGAAATTAGATTAACAAATAAAAAATTAAAGTTCTCAAATCCAATATATGAGAGTCTGGAAGATCCTTCGTCCATTGATCTTGAGGGTGTGGTGATATATGCAAAACACAAGCCAATAGCTTATAGTGACATGTCTAAAAGAATCGAGGAATGGAAAAGAAATCAGCCCACAGCCCATGAACCACATTATTATCACGCCTTTCTCTTACTAGAGCAGAAACAATATACAGATTTCATCAAAATGGCTGAGCACTATTTATTTCATAAGAAACAAGGAATGCCTGCTGTAATGATTCGATATTATTTAGCGATTGTGTATTTGTACGAGTTTAACGATGCTCCAAATGCAATTAAATACACTTTAGAGTGCTTAGCAACCAGACCATTGATGGCTGAGTTTTGGTGTTTACTAGGAGACATCTATTACAAGGCTGCTGAGTATCAGAAGGCCATAGCTTTTTACGAAAATGCTAAATTTCTAGGAGGCAAAAGGCTAAAGGCAGATAATTGGCCATTAGATGTTACAAAATACCAACAACATCCAGAAAGATTTATTGCTAGTTGCAAGAATATGCTAAATCAATCTAAACCAATAGTTTATACAAAAGAATGATTGTCAATATATGATATCAAGCTCGTTTATGATTACGGTAATGTCATCTCCATGCCTACAAGCGTCTAACTGTTTGCGACCCGGAGGTAGGGCACGTAATTTTACCTCTAGTTCATTTATTTTACAGTTAATGACAATCCAGTGATTTTGAGCGAGTTTCATCGCCTCTTCTTTTTCATCTGCAACCTGCCGGTTGGGAAAATATTGTTCCAGTTGTTTTTGACAAGAACTGAGTATCCTGCGAAACAATTGTGTCCCACATGGACCACAACCAGGATTGTGCAAATATTTTACTACATCATCAGTTAATTCTGGAGGGAGAGATTCTCTAAAGCGATTGTCTTTCATCGCCAACTTCACGTCCATCAGCCCAATCTTGTTCATGACCTTTCCTTTCTTTGAAATCTCTAGCTCGATCTATTGCTTCTTGTGGATTGTCTATTTTTCTTGGAATTACCCCTCGACCGCATTGAGGGCAACGAAACATCCGTGCTTGTTTAGTGGGTTTAGCTTCAGTTACTTTACCAGTTTCAGGATCGAATTTTGGGATGTTTGTTTGAATACTATTTCGTTTAATTTCATGCAACTTATTTACATCCGAACCATCTGTGATCATTTTCCAATTGCATATTTCACAATAAAAACGATACATTTTAATGCTCATTATTTATCCTTGTCTGGAAGCGGTCCCATCTCAATAATGCTTTTAGCCTGCAAATAAGTGAATACATAAGCTGCAAACAATGCAGTGATGCTACTAGCAAATCCACACATTATCACCGACCAAAGATTGTGACATATAAGGATATAACCACAAATCACTCCACACCAAAAACCAGAACATTGATGGCAGTCAACTACTTCTGATGGGACGACCGCTAACCATTGTAAAGTTTTAGTGTACCACATATCTTTAGGCAAAGGTTCCAACAATAAGAGTAGATTTTTAGAGGTCCATTTCATTAATCGTCGAAATGGATCGGCAACCGTACTGTCCACAACGACATGTGTCATTCCGGCAGCAGCCAGTAAAAACAAAATAAGTGCTTCCATATTTTATCTCCAAAAGGATATATACAAGTGATTCCCATCTCTGTATGAACTGAAGTTGGAAAACCCACCTATTGTATTTAGTTTGTTTTCTGCTTCTTCCAACGTACAGTCATAGTGTTTTGCGATATGATAATCCATTTTATCCACAGTTATACCCATACCAAAGTAAGATTCCATGATCTTTTTGTGTTCATCAGTAAGATCATTAAGAAAATCCATTAAAGACCGTAATCCTAAAGACCTAAGTGCAGGAACCCTTTTAGCCAAAGACCATTGGCTAAATAAATGATTAAATTCAGGAATGAGCAATTGTAGCTTTTTATCGTAAAAAACCAATTCCTCTACGTTTTGCAGATTTATAATCATTACACTATTATAGACATGAGGGACAAAAAATCATAGAGAACAAGGAGATTTAGAAATGGCAGACGAGACATTTAGACCACAAAAGAGACCGCTTGCATCTTCGCAAGTCAATACTCCAGACGAGGCATCCAGTGGTGTTCACAATCAGCTTGAACAAATGGCACAAATGAGAAAATCAATTGCAGAAAGCAGTGATGACGAATCCATGCCAGTATCGGAAGAGGGCGGTGTACAACTGCAAGGGCGTGTACCTCCTCAATTTCAACAGGCTCTAAAAAAGGTTAGACAAGAAACCATACAGACAGAAGAGGAGGAGTCTGATCCGCTCGCTCATCGTCAAAGACAAAGATCGCAACAATCACGCCGTCAAAATCTCACTAATCAACCTCCAGAAATGAGAGTGACCGGCAGCAATCGTCTAGAAGAGTTGTTAGCTGGTATTCAAGAAAAGGTGGGAGTGTATGAGATAGTACGGCTTCCATCTAGAGGCAGATTTTACAATGGTGCAGATGGTCCTACTGATGGCGTGCTGCATGTCCGCAGAATGACAGGTGAAGAAGAACAAATATTGGCCACGCCAAGATTCGTTCGTAAAGGACAAGCCATTAATATGATTTTCCAGAAGTGTATTCAAGAGCGAATTGATCCAGACAAACTTCTCACGGCCGACCGTACCTATCTACTAATTTTCTTGCGTGGTATTTCTTATACTCCAGATTACGATGTAGAAGTGAAATGCAGCAATTGTGAAGCTAAATTCGCAACGGTTATTGATCTTAATAGCTTGTGGTTAGATATGTGTCCAGAAGATTTCGATTTAGACGAACTTACCGGAACATTGCCTACAACTGGTTATAATTATCGTTATCGCTTGTCTAGAGGTGCTGACGAGACGCAAATGCAAGAGTATCGTGAGCGTAAAATGAAGGGCTTTGATACGGCTGGACAACCAGATGACACGTTGCTATATCGAACAGCCCAATTATTAGAAGATGTTGAAGGTTTGACCAATAAACATGAATTGTTGGCTTTGTTAAAGAGATTGCCAATTAGTGATGTGGCTCACCTAAGAAATCTAGTAAATGATCCGCCATTCGGAGTAGATACTGATATTGAAATCCCATGTCCTAGTTGTACATCGGAATTTACGGTAGATCTGCCACTAGAAGCAAATTTTTTCTTCCCCAGGAAAAAGACGATAACCCAAACTACGACCCCAGCCTAGAACTGTGGGAAAGTCTCATGGAAGAGAAGTTCTTTTTCCTATACCATTTACACTTAGATTCGAATGGCAGCATGACGATGCCAATCAACGAGCGAAAATGGATGATAGAGCGTTTTATTCAACAAAAAGAGCGTGAAAACCAAGCAATTCAAGCTGCTAAGAGCAAAGCAAAAACAGGTAAACACTAGGCGGAAATCCCCTTTCTTAGCCTAAAAGGAAAGCTGCCTCCGATAACTACTATCGGAGGCAGCTTTAACCTATAAGGAATAAAACATGGTAAAATCTAGAACCCAAAATCCAGTTGTTGGAGACATAGTACGTCTATCATTGTATACTTCTAGTTCTAACAATAGAGTGGATGTAACAACTAACACAGTAAACATATATTTTCTTGATCCTGCGGAAGTTGGTGAAGAAAATCCCGATGGTCGCAGATTGGTACAACAAATATTGTCAGACGAAATTACAAAGGTTCCCGATACTACTGGCGAGTATTATGTAGATGTAGAATTGATATCCGATCAATACGTAATCGGTCAATACGTAGACTCTTGGGATTGTCTATATCAAGGACAATCAGTAACACAAAGCAATCTTTGGGAAGTATATGCCAATTTATTTACAGCTACACCAACGCCTGTAGTGTACGGATTCCAATTTAGATTTAGACCTAATCGTCTGAGAATAGGCTCCAAACAATACTTAGTGATTGAAGTAGAACCAGATGTTCCATACGTATCTGATTTGGATAATTACTATTTGAAAATGGCTACAACTGCACCTTTGAAAATATACATTCAAATGGCCTGTGTGCCATGTATGCCTGAGGAGTCAGACCTCCGAATGGTAATAGAAGGTGAAGATATTACATATAGAGAAAATTGCCGTGCATATTATTTACTTGACACAACCGATATGGATTGTGGAGAATATTATGTATGGTTTGAAATGGCGTGTGGTGAAACACTACATGTATCAGATAAACAAGTTTTACAAATATTTCAATAGGAGAATTTATGGCATGCAAAAATTATTGGGACAAATTAGGAGCTAATGATGATGTTGAGTTAACTGGAAGTTTTGAAATCAGAGGTAAAGTTCCTGAAGCCTTCAGAAAAGAAGTTATCAATAGAAGAATGAAAACCGAAGCCAACAAAACTGAAGGTGGTAAGTTTACACCTCCAAAATCCAAAACCACAACTATTCATACTGCCAGCGGAAATACATTTGAACTTCGTGATAAAACTGTAACTCCTAAAGATACAGTTCCAATGGGCGGGTCTGAAAATCCTCTGTTTCAAAATACGGTTTTGCCAAGAGCATTTAGATTCTTAATAGAATCTCCTACCCATCCTAAGCTTGCTTACTACATCAAAAAAATGGATGTTTATTATGTGGGGAAGAAATTGATGCTGGAAATATACGATACGGTAGATGCCGTAGGATTCAATTGGATAATGGACACTGGCAATGTGCTGAAGCAAATCATGCTTGACGGTTGTGGTTGTACACTTTATACTGTTACCTATAAGCACTTGAAATTAACAGACCATAAACTTTCTTGTGATTATTCAGATAGTAGTTTACCAATTCATCATTGTATGCTCACGTTCGAGGAGATGACCAGGGTATGAACCAAGATTACAGTAAAATTGCCGGTGTGATTTTTTGGCCGCTTAAAAAACATTGCGACGATAGAGGGTGGCTAATAGAACTTTGGCGAGCTGATAATGTATTAGAACAAGATTTGCCAGAAATGACTTACATAAGCATGACGCTACCTGGAGTCGTTCGTGGCCCCCATGAACATCAAGATCAATCTGATCTGTTTTGTTTTATAGGCCCAGGTGATTTTGAACTACATTTATGGACAAAGCCAAGTTTATCTGGGACGCCGTAAAACCCCTACAATCCGAAGGATTGTTTGCTCTGTGAGTGAGGGAGTGAGCGTAGCGAACGACTGAATGAACAGGGCAAACCTCTTTAGGGTAGCGGGATGTAAGGCGTCATAATGTAATTTAGTTAGACCTACACTGAATAATTCTGGTTTAATGTCTTCCCCTCTAAAACGGCTAAAAACCATTCAAAACGGCTTAAAAAATATTTTTGGATTTTGTTGTGAAAAATTGTAGGAGGATACTATATAAGATGTATGGAAAAGAAACAGAAATCATCCGACAAAGTATTGTCCATTAGAGTGCCAGAACCACTCTTTACAAAATTCAAGGAAGCGTGCGATGCTAATTTCAAGAGCATGTCCGACACCATACGAGATTGTATTCGTGAAATTGCCAACTGGAAACAAGGAGATAAATGACCCTTTGTTCTTACAAATATAGGTTGATGCCCACTGAGGAACAACAAGTCCTACTCGCTAAACATTTTGGTTGCGTGAGGTTCTTGTATAATCATTTCCTTGAAACTCGCATCAATGCCTACAAAGGCGAGAACAAAACATTAAACTACTATGACAACGCTACCAGCATTCCAGAGTTGAAGAAGACCTATGAATGGTTAAAAGAAGCAGGAAGTCAAGCCCTCCAATATTCTGCCAGAGCATTACAAAACGCATACGATAATTTCTTCAACAACATCAAAAAACAAAAGAAAGGTAAGAAGGGATTCCCTCGTTTCAAGAAGAAGCACGGCAAACAATCATTTAAGGTTCTCCAAAACATTCATGTGATTGATGGCAAGTTGAGCATCCCAAAATTCAAGCAAGGCATTCCTATCATCCTCCACCGACCACTTGAAGGCGAGATTGAATTTGCGACAATCAGCAAAAATAAAGCAGGACAATATTTTGTAAGTATTACCACTAACAAAATATTGACTCCACTTCCTCCTACTGACAAAACTATCGGTCTGGATATGAATGTTCATGGAATTGTTGGTAGCGATGGAACGAAATATAAGAACCCACTTCCCAAAACAAAATACCGCAACCGACTAAAGTTTTTGACGAAAGCAAAGAATAGAACGCAGAAAGATAGCAAAAGTAGAGTGAAAGCATACCTTAAATTAAATCAGTTGGAACAGCATATTCACAACATTCGTGAGGATTTCCAACACAAAATAAGTAGAAAGATAATTGACGAGAACCAAGTCATTTGTTTAGAAACTCTTTGTGTGAGCGATATGTTGAAAAATGCTGATCCAGAAACACGGAAGATTGAGCGATGGAGAGAACGAGCGTTTCATAGAAAGCAAGCCGATGCTTGTTTTTCCTCATTCTTCCAGAAATTGAAATACAAAGCCGAGTGGTATGGTCGTGAGTTGCGACAAGTGGATAAATGGTTTCCATCTTCTCAGTTGTGTAGTGTATGTGGTTGGCAGAACAAGGACTTGGAAATTACCGATAGGACTTGGACTTGTTGGAACTGCTTCACTAATCACGATAGAGATGAGAACGCAGCAACGAACATTCACAATGAAGGCATAAACCCCTGTTGGAATACAGGGAGAGCCGTTTGTCTTGGCATAAGACCCGCTTTGAGTGGGCTGCTGATTGGAACGGAAGCCCCGCCCTCTTTAGGGGCGGGGTAATTCACGGACTAAGCCTTACGAAGAAATTTGGCAAGTTGGAGAATCCAATCCTATGGCCGTTCTTGTCCCTCCAGGAGTGGTGCATGCCTATAAAAATGTTTCCGTATACCCTGGATATGTGACAAATTCTCCTAATAGACTATATGGGGGGCCTGATCATCGATACCCTGTAGATGAAATTCGTCATGAAAGCGGCACCACTTACAAGATGCCGACACCCGCAAATGAGAAAGTCATCTGATTTTCCAGAGATCAACCACTCAACTTTTGCCTAGTTTTATGATTGCAAACTGTTTTGCCATAAACACTTAGACAATCGTAGTTGACTTTTGGGAAAGCCACCGTATAATACGGGGTAAGCATTTCCCGTCAATGAGTGTGGCAACTGCCACCGTCTCAAGCCTTATGGAGATAGCATGTCTTCTCGATCTAGGAAGCTGCGTGCGCAAAAACAGCGGCAGCAAGACAAAGTTGCTAGCAAAACTCTTGTCAGTTTACCTACTGCACCTACACTTGCTGAAAGGCTTTATCGACGATTGGAGGATGTAGGTGTGATTGGTTCGTTAAAAGGCGACGGTCCTACTATGACCGTGCCTATCGCTGAACGGCCAATGCATGGATTGCATGAAATACTCGAAGAGACACGGCAAATTGCCATTGCCAATCAGAGTTATTACCTTCAAGAGTCGATCAAACAAGGGAAGCCGTGGTTTCAGTGTCCAAAACATCGCTACCAATATAGTGAATTCGTATTGGTCAATGTTGAAATGGCAAAGCTGTCACTTGGTCACAATCCTGACAATCGAAGGATGCGTGAAGATCACGCCCGGTCGTTAGCCCGTGATATCGCTAACAATCGTTGGCTTCCAACAGCCGAGTCTGTTTCATTCGATGTTCGTGGAGAACTCCAAAATGGACAACATCGCATGTATGCAGTCACTCTCGCAAATGGCGAAGCTGCCCTTTATGTGACATGGAATGTCGCTGTAGAGTCTAAATTCGTTGTAGATGCTGGGATCAAGCGATCTACTACAGACAAGTTGAGGCCCATTGCTGGTCAGAAGATTAGCAACAAGACTTCGGCAGTTATTCGTGCTTGCATTGCTGGTGTCCGTCCCCGTGGTCGGTTTACTGACAGTGAAATTGCAGAATTTCTGCTGGCCCACGAAGATACGCTGCGATGGGTTGCACGACAACTGCCTATGGCCCGTGCTGATGTCCAAGCAGTGGCCCTCAAGGGCTACCTTTGGTATGGTCCTAGTGTGATCGAACCTTTCTGTGAAAAGTATCGCAAATTGATCTTCCCGACCGATGGCGATCCCGTTGGCCTGTTGTATAAATGGCTCAATCGCCTCAAGGAACAGGGCAAACAAGTCACTCCGGTAAGTGTTTATCGGAAATCCCTCAATGCCTTGGAACATTTTGTCAATCATCGAGAACCCCGTGCATTGTATGAAAAGGATGTCGATTTGTTTGAGTGGGGATCGGGCTATACCGTGCCGTTCAAATCCGGGGATGAACTTCAATAGTCAACAGACCCACCCGGCCTATGGCCGGGTGGGTCTGATTTCCATGAAAGAGCATATCAATGTCTAGTAATGTTTTATCTGGATTGAAACTCGATAAGCATAGTCTTGCAGTAGATGTTGTCCGTTCGCCCAAAGGAGTGGACAATACAATTCGTCAATCGGTAGAAATCATATTAGAGGTGTTACGTGCCATTGGCGTACAAGAAGTGTGGGAGTGTGCTTTCTTAAAGATGCACACCAAGAAATGTAATATAAAATTCCAATTTGTCAGACAGTCTACAGGTCCGTCTCCCACTATTATTGTTCGCACCAAAACTGGCGGAAAACAAACCTGTTGGGAAGCGGCATTGCGAATTCCACTTCGCTACGACATTCACACCATCTCAGAAAAATTAAAACGCATTGACACTCGCACGCTGGTCTTGCGACCAATACATGAACGCATGACAATTCCGGCACCAAGGGTTGAGCCACTGGCTGAACCGACACCGGTTGTTCAGGAGCAGAAATTAAAAGTCTGCCCCCGATGCGAAACTCGCTGGCCTGGGGACCAACGACGATGTGAGTGTGGGTATGATTGGGAATACGAAGAGGCCAAACAAGTAGCATTAAAACTACAATTACCGCCACCCGCTGTTAAAGAGCCCGTCACGCCGGTAGAAAAGGAAGCCGCCGTTAAAGAAGCTCTGGATGAAGTTGAGCGAGAAATGCAAGAACGGGCAAGATTGGCAAAGGTAGTGACTGCCTTGGCACCTCCTAAACAGGCCGATCAGTTTAAGCTCAATCCCGTCCAAACCATCACTGTTCCAGCGGATCAACAAGCTCTTCGCCAAGATCCAGTAAGCGGAAAAGTGCCGTCTTGGAAAATTGAATTTCGTGGTGATGAGCATTGGTTTAGTGAAGATGATTCTGTACGTGCTTTTTTACAACAAGTAAATGATAATCAAGTTAAGTTGATCAAGGTGATTACAGGCCCTACAAAGCCCATAGAAGCTCCTGTAGCACCACTTACCGTGTTGCCAGCCATTGACCATCCAATCAATCCCCTTGCTCTGCCCAAGTCTTGTATCGATGTATGCAACGATCAGGATGTGTTAGATCGTGGATTGTTAGCAATCTGCGATTTTATTCATGCCGAGCATGGGCACATTCTGCGGCCAATGGCCATGCACTTGATCACTACACGTTTGGAATTGGATAATTTCGTAGACGGTCATTCAGTTTATAATCAGGTAAGTCGGGTTGCCACCCTGGTGGTTAAGGGTCTTTGCGACAAGTCGTTTTTAAGTAGGTGGCGATATGGTGGTGCGGATCAACCTAAACGATCCGATAATTCTACCAAGGGTTATATCTTGACCCCATCCGGCCGTGATCGTCTGAGAGTGTTAAAGGGCAACACGGCCATTCTTCCGGCTGCACCGGCGCAGCCTACTGTGCCGCAAATACCTGTGGAGAAACTGATTACTCCCGTCCAAGATGGTGAGTTGATTGATCGAGTGGCCAATCAAGTCAATGTGCTTCAGCCTCTTATGGATCAATTCGATAAGGCCGAAGGTGATCTGAAAGCCGCCAACGAGCTTCTGGAAGAGAACCAGAAAGCCCAAAAGGCCCTGGAATTGCAATACAAGGCACAAAACATCAAGCTGGACGATCTCATGTTGAAATTGCGTGCTGCACAAGCCGCAGTGGAAGACCATGAGCGAGAACAAGAACGCATATCCGCACAGCAGAAGTCTTTGCAAGAAGACCATGCTCGTCTGATTACTGACAAAGAAACTGAACAAAATAACATCGAAACGCTCAAAACCAGGATGCGAGAGGCTTTGATCTAGCAAAATTTTTGTCCTCACCCCTTGACAAGGGTGCGGAGGTAGTGAAAATTGTAATATGAGCATACCAGTAGTATTCATTCACCAAGGCGTGGGACTGCCACATTTGCCATTGGCAATCAAACAAGCATGTAGGTTTGGTAATCAAGTCGTGCTTTTAGGCGATGATCATAACAAAGGTATTCAAGAATGTACCAAGTGGGAATCATTAGCGATCTATGCTGGCACGGCTGATGCTTTTTCTAAGGTATATGTTCACCACCATGACGTTGCTCGATATAATTTTGAGTTATTTTGCATTTGTCGCTGGTTCATTCTACGTGATTGGCTAAAGTCGAACAATGTCCAAGAATGTTTTTGTTTTGATTCGGATGTCATGTTCTACGCCAACGCCATTGAAGAAGCAAAGAAATTCAATGGACTAGACTTTACTCTTGGCTTTGGTCATTGGGGTAACGGTTATTTTTCTTTGCGTGGCCTAGAAGCATTTTGCCAGTTTGTTCACAGCACTTATGTCAATAAGGGTTATGATTACGATAGATTAGTGTCTCACTATGAACTAAGAAAAAAGCATGGACTGCTTGGTGGCGTATGTGACATGACTCTTTTTGAGCTTTATCGCAATACCATAAATCCAGCAGGGGTAGGTGAATTAATGCACATTACCGCTGATGGCTCGACCTACGATCATGTGATTAGTATATCAGATGGATATGAAATGGACAGTCCATTATTGAAAAGAATTTATATCGCTAATAATCTACCTTGGTGTAAACAACTATCTACTGGAAGAATGGTCAGATTTAATACGCTACACTTTCAAGGCAATAGCAAGTTATTGATGCAAACGTTTTTTGATGCTTTACAACCCAATTCTCAACCCCTCGGAGTGTGAAATGCACACAACAACTGTTGCCCACAAGGATGTCATTGCTGGACTTGTAGGAAAATACATCACCACAGATGGAAAAGTCAACCCTTGGTTCAAACGCAAGCTTGACGAACAACCGCTAGAAGTGCGGGATGAAGTCCTGCGACAAATTCGTGAGCAAAAATTAGACGAACGCAGAACTCAAATCCACACACAATTCAAAGTCAATATTGATACAGGAACAACTAAACAAGAGTCTCAGGGAACTCGTATCAGTTGGTCAGATGCCGAATGGGATCAATTGGCCGACCTAGTTTGGCGAGCCAGAAAGAAAAACCCAATTCCCCCAATTGGGAAGCTCGTTAAAAAAGCCATTGCCCAATTTCCCGCTGATCGTAAACGAAACCTATCGAGCAATTCTATCGCTCCATTGTTAGAACGATTGGCAAAGAAAGACGAGATTCTTTTCCATGCCTTAGATGAATTGTCTAAGATCAAGGCTAAATTGGGCACAAGTGGCCAAATTCAAACCAAGGATGAGGTGCTGGCCGATTTGACCGATGATGAAGTGTTGCAACATTTCAAAAATCGGGTGTTGACCCTCTTGACTGATGAAGACACTCTGCATCACTTCAAGTCTAAAATTATCGGCCTGCTATCTGATGAGGAAGTCCTCAAACACTTTAAGAAAAAAGTGCTTGATCAAATCCCCGAAGAGGACATGATCGAACGCTATCAAAGCGTGGTTTTGGATTACCTCTCACCCGCAGAGATTGTGGATCAATTTGAAGCTGAAGATATTTTGGCCTGTTTGCCCACCTCATCTATCGTGGGCTATGTTGTTAAACAATTTGTTGAAAGATTTGAAGGTCGTTGGTCGCCATTGGAAAGTCTTGGAGCTTTGCTTCCGTCCGAGCCGCCAACACATACAAAACTTACACCACATAAACCAACCATTCCGGTTGTTCGCACGGTTGCTCCTCCACAAAAGAAAAAGATCACCATTATTGGAATGTTGCCAAAACAAGTCCAAATAACAAGAAATCGTTTAGATAAGGTGGCAGATTTGAATTTTGTAGATAAAAACTACAAAACGGCCATCAACAACTCTTGCGATATTATTGTTTTGTGGGGCAGTTTCGCTTCCCATGCTGCTCAAATTCAGGCCCAGAAGAAGAAGTCTCAATCGGGCTGCAAGATGATCACCCACCACGGTGGCGTGCTCAAATTGATTGAAAAACTGGAATCAGAGATCGCCTAGAATCTATTCAGCGATACGAACAAGGCCCCACCTATAGGTGGGGCCTTGTTTATTGACCTTGACCACCCGTTCCAATAAAAATCGTGACATCGCAAATTGCCAATATGATAGCAAGGCCACCTAAAAAGTATGTCAGTGGAGGAGGTCCACCAAAATACCAATTTGCCCAAACGATTGCTCCAAGAACCAAAGGTATCATCATTGGAGCAGGAGGTTTCTGCCCATGTCCCATTAACGCCATCTCTATGCTCCTTATGAGAAAAAGAACCTATTTTCTTTAATGGCTAGAAGCTCATCTAGGGTCATTCCGACCCATTCTCCATAAACGAAATAGTATCTCATTACATTAAACGTTTTATTGTCTTCTTTTCGCATAAATGCTAATCTTGGCTTACGATCTTTTTTCCAGAGAAGCATGGGTTTCCGGCCGCAACGACCGCTATCATCGGTTACTTGCTTTAGAAAATCGTCTAATTCTGTGCATTTGCCACTAAAGGCTGTGCAGAGGTCAATATCATTGTAACCCTTCTTGGATTCAATAACCCACAAGAAGTTCTGCGGCGTGCATAAATCCCCTGTAAAGGTGTCTTTCGCATGCTGCGGCAGATCTACTTTTTGACCCCACCGATTACCTGATCCAACGGATCTTGAAAACTTTCCCCAGGCCGGGTTCTTGGCAAGCAAGGCTTCAAAGTGGTTATTAAGAATATGAACAATATCTCGTTCGGCAGACTTACCCTTGGCCCCAGATTTAACCTTGGCTTTTTTATTAGCGTTACCCGTAACATCTTCTACATCTAAATCATCATAATCCATGCAATAATATAGTTATTGTTGATAGATTCTTGATGTTGATCCTCTCCTATGTGGTTGATTCGAGGAATAGAATCTATGAAAAGCTGATGAAAGTGGTATGTTAAAATGTGAAGACCACATCCTACCAATCCAATAACTCTGATCGGCTATTAGCGTCCAGCTTGAATGCGAACTGTAGTATTTTGTAGATCGTCTAAATCTCATGGTGTTCTATCATGCCTTCTGGAAACAAACGAATTATATCCACGGGAAGATACGCACATATTTCCAAATGCCCACGAATTATATTTGGATGTTATTCCAACAGAGTACATCCCACGTCCCATCCCACTTCCCATCAAGGATCTATAGAGGTATAAGTGTTTCCAAATAGAATGCGAGAGACCGTATCTTATAGCGTGTTTGAACATCATAAAAATTTGCTACCCAATATCTCCAGCCGCTACTAGAATTTGGATAATAACTGATAAAATGTGAAATCATAATCACTTATCACTTGGATGATTTTTATCGTATTCTTTTTTCAAAAACTGATAATACTCATCGCCAAACACTTCTTTGATGGCTTCCCATTCTTTTTGTTCGGCTGCTTCGTATTCTTCTTGGGGGACTTCTTTGAAATTGGTTCCCAAAGCGGCCATAATAAGTTTGAAGTTTTCTGCTCGCTCTTCTTCGGTAATGGGTTCTTCAAATATACCCACCTCCTGCTTGTTATACTCTTCTTGATATTTAGGATTAAGTTTACTTGTAAAGTCACCGCCAAGCCACCGCAGTTCATAATTGAAACCGCAGGTACATGGAGCGGTAAATGGTCCTTCTGGGAATAGGGCTCTATGCACTTCGCAATCGGCGTAATGACAAAGATGGCCATAGGGATGAGCGATTACAGAACGAAAGTAGCGATCCTTTAATTCGTACAACAAACGAATCACTCGGTTCTCTGACAATCGCAGTCCCACATGATCTATGAATTTATCAGCCCAATCATCAAACCACTGGGACATCAGGAAATCTGCTTCATCTGAATCGAACCATCGGCCATGAATACCGTCTTTAATTCTCTGGTAATTTTTTTTAGCTTGCGCAAGCTCTGTAGTGTTCATAGATAGTTCCTTATCTTATATTCTAATAGAGTTTACGCTACTTGTAAATTAAACCACTGGTGGACTACCTGGGGGCTGTTGCCCTGGAGGGGGGCCACCGGCTGGAGGGGCGGCACCCGGAGGGGCTTCAGGTTGTTTAGGCTTCTTTTCTTCATCTTTGCCTTCAGGTGGCGAGGTAGAAACACTTTCTGGATTATCGCTTGCTTCTTCGCCTTCTGGTGCGCCAAGGTCTTGCATGGGTGCGCCAAGGTCTTGCTGAACCTTTTGCAATTCTGTAGCTGAACTAGCAAGTATCGATTCTAAATCATCTTTTTCTTCAATGGCTCGCATAAGAGCAACGCCGACTTTTTGTAAACTTTTTAGATGTCTTTCTTCTTCTTTTTGCCAATCACTGTGTAGTATTTTACGAATTTGATTAACAATGGACTCGGAATTTTTAACTAATTGCCGAGTGCCCATAGCCTTGCCATTTTCTACTAATTCTTGAAGAGCGTTTAGAATATCTCCCACCCTATGGCTAAGGTAGACCTTATCTTCATTCAACAAGAAACCGCCAAAATCTAATGATAATTTTTTCATATATCCTCTGTGTACTGAGACCTTTCGTACAGTATTTAGTTATTATTTGCGTTTTTTGACCTTGGCTGGACGGCCACGTTTCTTGGCAACTGGCGGCGTTGGGATGGGGTTGGGATCGGAAGTAGGCTTACTATTAGCTATAGCCTTTTTAACAGCTTTAAGAGAGGTTTCGCAATCCTTTTTATCCCATCCACCATCCATCAATTCAGCTACCGTACATAATCGCTTGGGGTCCATTGTTGGATAATGAATGATTCTTTGTAGTTTTTCATCCCAATCTGACATTTTGGGCACTTCGTAACAAAGGTGACACAATTCTTTATAACGACGACCATCTACAAATGGAGTGTGTGTATAGGCAGAACAATACACAAACAACTCCTGCCCGCACATTCCGCAGAATCCTTCTTCTTTACGCTTAGCCATCAGCCAACTTTCGCTTATGCGCCAAGGCAGCTTTAACCAACCCATTAAATAAAGGAGCAGGCTCTACTAACTTCGATTGAAATTCTGGATGTGCCTGCGTGCCGATAAAGTACGGATGAATCTTGCTGTCCAATTCCATTATTTCAATAAGGCCGCTTTCTGGATTGGTGCCGCTTACTATAAGGCCACGTTTAGCATATTCTGAAAGGTACGTTGGATTAACTTCGTAGCGATGGCGGTGACGCTCACTAATGGTTTTCTTGCCATATACATCAAAAGCAAGACTGTCTTCTAGTAGACTACAATTATATGCTCCCAATCGCATCGTACCAGATTTTTTCATGAGATCCTTTTGTCCTTCTACGTAATGAACAACAGGATGTTTGGTATCGGCATCAAACTCCATACTATTGGCATCTGTTAAATTACATACATTACGAGCGAATTCAATAACAGCACATTGAAGACCCAAACAAATTCCCAAGAAAGGAATGCTCTTTTCACGCACATAGCGAATGGCTCGCATTTTACCTTCAATTCCTCTGGTGTCAAATCCACCTGGAATAATAATGCCATCCAATCCGGTAAAGAAGTTCTGCACGCCTCGCATATCTTTATATTCTTCGAGCTTTTCGGCAATATGCCAACGAATTTTTACTTTAACATCATTGGCAATACCGGCATGACACAAAGCTTCTTTCAAACTAACGTAAGCTTCACTACAATTACTGTATTTACCAAAAATACCAATTTCGATTTCTGGTAAATCCTGAGTTTGTTTTTCAACCAATTCACGATATTTATGAATCCTACATCCTTTGCGAGGAAGATGGAAGTAATCGGCCACTAAATCGTCTATGTGTCGGTTATAAAATTCTACAGGCACCTGATATATGCTAGGAACATCAGGAGCGTCAAAAACAGATTCCCGAGGCAGACTTGTCAAATTGGCTATTTTATCCAATAGCTTTTCTGGCACCTGCCGGTCTACTCGGCATAAAAGTATATCGGGTTGCAAGCTATGTGATTGCAAATCCTTAACAGATCTTTGTAGAGGTTTAGTTTTGAATTCTTGAATGGTATTCACCCAAAGAATGGGTGCTACCATTACAACTAAACATTCATCCCGATGTTTTTGCTTGAACTGGCGGATGGCCTCGTAAAAGCCGCCCGATTCCACATCCCCAATCGTGCCGCCGATCTCCGCAACGACAATTTCGAACTGCTTGCCAAGTGATTCAAGCTGTTCAATGATCTTGTTAGTGACGTGTGGAATGATTTGGATCGTTTGACCAAGCCACTTGCCGTTTTCTTGTTCATGAATTAACTCCTTGTACAACGTGCCAGAGGTGTAAATTTTCCCATCCACTCCAGCGATACGATAATAGTGACCGAGATCCATATCGGTTTCTTCGCCAGCATCCGTTACCCATACCTCTCCGTGTTCATGCGGCGACATGATTCCGGCATTTACGTTAAGATAGGGATCAAATTTTATACAATTTACGCTATGGCCCCTCTGTTTCATGAGAAGAGCGATACTGGCCGCTGCTACGCCTTTGCCGCATCCCGAAATCACTCCACCCGCCACAATAATGTATTTTGCCGACATAATTCGCCCTGCCATTTACGGTCAATATAATTCTTACACGCTATGCTAATATATCTTAGTGTGCCCATTTTGTCAATTGGAGAATGCTATGAATCTAGCCGCTATCATAGGTTGGATCGGCTCTATTTGTTTTGCTCTTTGCGGTACTCCGCAGGCGTGGAGATGCGTTCAACAAGGACACGCCAAAGGTATTAGTCCAGCATTTTTATGGCTTTGGTTAATTGGAGAATTGTGTTATGTTGCTGGAGTTTTACTACAATTTGGATTTGTAGCCTGGATGATGACTAATTACATGCTCAATATAGCATGCGTATTAATCATGTTAAGATATTTGTTATTTCCTCGGAATAGTTCGTAATTTATTGCACTCTTCCTCAATTCGATGCAGCGTACTCATTTCAATAGAATTGATAATACATTTTGCAAATAGATCTGAGTTACTATTCAAGCAGTCTTTAGGGAAATAATTCTGTGCTCCTAAATTAATGGCTTGAGTGGCAATAATTTCTGCTCCTTTACCAGTGGCAAATAAGATTGGCGGATGTAAATCAGCGGCGTCTAATCGTCGCAAAATATCTAATCCATTCTCCCCAGGCAGTAGGTAGTCTAATACCACACAATCAAACGTGTTGTCTTGCAATTCAACAATAGCATCCGTGCCGTTTGTGACATGCTTGATAGAGATGTCATTACCAAGTGTAGAATAAATAATTCTAGACATCGCTTCAAAATCAACATTATCATCATCAATTATTAAAACAGAAATCATAAGATCTCCTTATTTTGGTATGGTAAAGCTAAACTTGCTTCCAAACCCTTCTTGGGACTCTACCCAAATTTTGCCATCGTTGTCTTCAATTATCTTTTTTACCAATGATAAACCAATACCTGTACTTTCCACTTCATCTTTTGGACGAAGCGTTTGAAAAATTTCAAATATCTTCTGATGATATTGTGGAGCTATTCCAGGTCCGTTATCCACCACTGATAGTATATATTCATGTGACTTCTCTTCGCACAACACAGATATTTGTATGTTGTTGATATCGTGATGATGTTTAATACTATTTCCAACTAAGTTTGAGAATACCTGCCCAATTCGCAAAGAATTATATTCAATAACCGGCAATGGTTTTGGAATGGTAATTTTGACAGAATGCGTTTCCTCTAACTCTTTCATCAATTTTTGTAAATCAATTAATTCAACTTCCGTATGCATTCTGCCAATTCTAGAATATTCCAAAAGACCATTGATTAAATTTTCCATACGTATAATTCTGTTCTTAATCAATGTTACTGATTTGCTTACATCCTTGCCCTCCTGAATGTCTTCTGCAATCCAGGTGGAAAGATTAGCCACGGCTCGTAAGGGAGCTTTAAGATCGTGCGAGGCCACATAAGCAAACTGCGATAATTCTTCATTAGATTTCAGTAGATCTCTTTCTGTTTCTCTAAGAGAGAAATATTCTTTACTTGATTCGTAAGTCATATAGACAATAATCATTATCTTGGAAGCAATGTGTAATATGTGCCAAGCCCACCAATTATGATGCCAAGTGTCACAATAAAAAGATATCAAGCTAGCAGAGGCATTCAACATACATACCATCAAAAAAAGCATGGGACCAACATCTTTAGATTTTACAGATTCAATAAAAAAGAATAGTGCTGTTATGGAAAAACAAATAGCAGCAAAAATATTAGCAAATAATGAAAAACTATTAAGCTCAAGAGTTGTATCATCAAATGCATCAATCGGGCTGTGTGTAATAACAATAGCAGATATTATGGATATGACAACAGTAAGCAAAACAATCTTCCATCTTATGTTTAATGGAAATTGTTTTCGCCACCATACACCAGTGGAGACCATTGCCCCAATGGCATATGCCAGAACATTAGTTTCTATAAATGCATCTCCCATAGCCATACAAGAATGAAATAATATCAATATGCCAATAACTGTTAAATCTAAGCACACCCACAGCTTCCAAGGATATTTGTCATCTCGCAATAACAAAAAAGCAGCAGCCGTTAAAGCCAAGACAGCTTCACACCCGGTAGTGGAAGCATGCATAGGAATGTTTACAAATATTCCATCTGGAAGAAAAGCCGGGCCAATACCAAGAAGAATAGAGGTAATGACCATTAGCCATAATAATATCATTCTATTCATTTACATCTCACATAATGCCCAATACTTGCCAAAAGCAGCCATCTTTTCAACAAAATCTTTCATCTCTACGGGCTTTGTAAGATATCCGGCAACTTGTTGTTGATAAGATTTACATACGTCTTCTTCACGCATTGAAGATGTGAGTACCACTACAGGAACTTTCTTCAATTTTGCATCTTGTCGAATTGTTTCTAAAAATTCTAATCCATTCATTTTAGGCATATTGAGATCCAGAAGGATTACATAAGGCCACTTTAACCTTTCTTTGCCATTATCACCACGCATTAAATCCAATGCTTCCAATCCGTTTTTAGCAGAAATTACAGGATTCGCTAAATTAGCTTTTGTAAATGCCCGTTCAATGGTCATGATGTCTACGTCATCATCTTCTACCAACAAGATGTTGTATAATTTCATAATGATCCTCCAAAACTATTTATCATTATATAATGAAAAAAGCCCTCCCGGCGTTGCCGGGAGGGCTTTTTGTGATTAAACCCTATCCTATTAGACAGGCACCACCAGCACATGCAGATTCTTGCATAGGTTTCGTTTCATCCGTTTCTTCGTGCAGCATTTCGTAAGGAACGTCTTTGTATTCACGCTTTAGATCGAGCCATCGTTTCCAATTGTTGACTTCCTTCATCATGTAGCACGTTTTCTTTATATCGCCTTCACAATAACGATCAGCAAATTGTTTAACACGTCGAATCCAATCTAGCTTATCAGCGAATAATTTAATGTGTTTTTCCCATTGACGATAATCATCAATGTTAACATGACCATTACCAGGACGCTTAGGTTCTACCAATGGCTCGCCTAAGCCTGCCACAGCGTCACAGGCCACCCACAAGTCACCACCAAAGCAGTCGAGTCCATCCACAATGAGCCCGGATGCCATAAGAGTACCATCGCCATACATCTGTAAAATTTCACGTGGAGTATGGACGCAGACAAACGGAGCTTGCGGATAATCGAGATCGCCTGACATAGGCAAAAGACTAATGCCAGCGAACCATTTTCGATTCTTGTAAATGTATTCTGCAACTTCTTCCCATTCTGTAGGTCGCAATTGAATGGTATTGGACACATTATGTGTAAGCCACGGTTGTGTGCAGCGGCTCTTGGTTTTACCGGCTGTCACCCAATGCATTTGAGTGGTTCTTACATATTCCAACAATTCAACGGCTGATAGATCGTTTTTAGTCTTACTGCCATCGGGAACCTCTATAGTAAAGGCAATAACTTCGTCCGTTTTATTAGCAGCCCAAACACTCTTTTCAACTGCGAAAGGATTGTATACTTTGAAATGTTGCAATACGCTTTCTAAAGAATTGCCTTGTACATGACGAAAATAACGTCGTGCGTGATTAGGATGAATTCCACTAGATGTACCAAGGATGCAGCTAGTGGTGCCAGCGGGTTTCACACAAGTACAACGAGCGGCCGGATTGATGCCAATTTTGGCGGCAATCTCTTCGTTGGTATCAACGATCAGTTTGGCCATCTCTTTTTGAATTTCGGGATCAAAAATAATGTCGGGATTGTCCATCATCCCAGTAATGCTAACACCGAGCAATGCTTCTCTGTCAACAATTTTCTTAGTTGTTTCACCAAGATAATGGAAATCGGTATATCCAGCTTGGATGGTGCCAAGAATGGCAGCCCCTCTGGCCGCAATGCGAAAATCTTCTTTGGATTTGATCTTTTTACCATTGATTTCACATAAATTACATGCTTGCCAACCAGAAACAAGCGTGCCGCCAACATCGTGATATGCCCACATGCCAATTTCCACACATGGATTAAACAAAGACTCTTTATCATCAGCCCAAATAAAGCCCGGTTCTCCGAATTCTCTTACATATTGAATGAATTGAAAAAACTGTTCTTTGGTTGTTTCACTGCGAACTAATAAAGCCGAGTTATTAGAACGAGCCCGTTGAGGATTTTCATACAGCCAATTTCCGGTTTTGGCTCTGGCCATTTCGTCATCATCTGGGGAGAACAAGCACAGGGTTGCACTTCTTCTTACCCCGCCCGACAATACGGCATCACTTGCATGCATACAAATATCGTAAGCATCAATAGGTCGTAATCGACTTTGCCCACGATTTACACATTCTTGCAATAATTTGCGAATACGTTCTATGGCTTTCTTCAAAGGTTCTGGACCAGGGGCTTTGCCAACACCAGAAGATAGATAAGATCCGGCCGGGCGGATCTCTGAGTAATCAAATTCTACATTACAAAGTTCCCATTTGGCAAATTCTGGATTTGGCAGAAAAGTCGCAATTAGAATGCCTAAAGCATCGGCCCATCCTTCGATAGAATCAGGCACAGTATAAACATGAGTGGGTTTATCTTTAAGCACCATGTTGCTAAATTCTGGAAGTTTAGCAATATGGTGCCTCTGTACTGAGAATCCTGTACCGCAGCCGCAAAGCAAAAGCCAAAAACACTCTTGAAAAAATCGAATACGATCACAATAAGATGAAATACAGTTGTATATTCTAGCATTGATTTTTTCAATAGGCTTACCCCCGAATTGTAAAGCCCGCTGCGATCCAAGAAATCGCTTTTCTTTTAAGAGTGGAATCATCCATTCAATTTCTTCTTTCAATTGGGGATATTTTCTGAGATGCATTTGCATCACTCGATCTATCGCTTCTCCCCATGTCTCTCTCCTCTTTTCTTGCTTGTTGTAACGTGCGTATTTACTATAATACGTGTAATCCTGCAAAGCTTTAATTGACATAATCTTCCTTTCATTTCAAAACGAATGTTATTCTGTGGACTGGTATCTAACCCTTATGAAAGATATTTTCATACACATCAAGATAATAAATCTCACTATGCATTCATAACTGTTATGGGATAGCCAGCTTAGCTCATTTTACGATTTTTGTAAAGCCATTTTTCTTTACCAATTCGAGCTTGTTGGCACCATTCAACATGTCTAAAAGACCCTGATCATGGGTGGTAATAAACACCTGTTTGTGCTGTGCTAGTTCCTGAATCAATCGATATATTGCATCTACTCCATAAGGATCTACATTAGTAGTAACTTCATCCAAAAACACTAAAGATGGAGAGTTATTAGAGCCAAGCATCATAATATGAGCAAATGCTTGTGATACCGCTAAATTGATGCGACGACGTTCTCCGCCAGACATGGCGTGATATACGAATGGATCTCCATCTGACGGGTTTCGTTCGATGGTTTCGTCTAATTGCGAATCAAACGCCAACTTAATTTTACCATCCATAAGGATCTGTAACCAATAAGCAACACGCTCATTCAAATCAGGAAGAATATTAGAGATGGCAAACGATCTTATTTCTTTATCAAATGCATCTGCAAGCCAATCATAATAAAGCATATCGTCTTCTAAGGTGGCTATTGATGTTTTTGTAATCTTGCATTCGTCACGTTTAGTATTAACATCTTCTTCTGCTGATGTGAAAATTTGTGCATAAGGAGAAACGCCTTCTGCCTCGGCTTTCTTTGCGATAGCTTGCTCTTTAAGTTCAGCTATTTGTTGTTCAAGAAGTCGTTCGTCGGCTCCCTTTTCAGGCAAAGGAACAGCAGACAGTGTAGCGATTTCTTTACGAGTAGCGATAACTTTGTTTGCTGCTTCGCTGGTTTTAGTCTTGCCTTGCTTGAGCACAGAATCCAAACGAATAATATCATTCTGCAAGGCAGTAGATTCAATAGTTAATTCATTGAGTTGTGTTTGTTCATTCTTAATGATCTCATCTAATTTTTCTACCTGGATATTGGCATCTGCTATCACATCTTGAAAGTTTTCCACTCGTATCATGGCACGACAGGTGGGACATTTAGTATCTTTCTTTTTAAGAATATCAGCAAGTGTTGTCTGGTAAGTGTTGAGTTTAGATTGTGCTGATACTACAGCGGAACGATGTTGTTGAATTGCAAGATCCAAAGTTGCTTTTGATTCACGCCTAACATCCAATTTATCATGAATGTCCAAAAGCACCTTATTAAGTTTTGCTTCTACCTGTTCATAACTTGGGAGTGCTTCGGTAAGAGTATGAATTTTAGCTTGGGCTTGGGCATATTGAGCCAAAGCCGCACCCTGGTCACTAGAAGCTAATAACTCTTTTTTGGCTTTAATTCTGTTAATAAGATCCAACAATTCTTTTGCTTTGTTTTTCCTCCATTCGGTCTCTTGCACCTTAATTTGGGCCACCCTGTTTTTCCGGGAATCAAGTTCAGTGAGCAACTGTTCGTACAAACTGTTTGCTGTTTTCATTTCTGCTCTGGATTTATTCTTATAATCCTTGGCAGTAATGAAATAACTACGGAATTTATAAAGAGAAAGTAGATTGTCTACAATATCCCGTTTGGCATCTTGAGCACATTCAAGAAATGAACCAGCGTTATTGTCTGTAAAAATGACAACATTAATAAACGCATCATAGTTCATGCCTATGGCTTTATCAATCACTGCCTGTGTAGCGGGTTGACCACCTAAGGTTTTTTCGGTACGCTCATCCCAAATGTCGTCTTTGCTTTCCCAGAATCTAAGAGTGTCTGGCTTGCGTGTGCGCACTACTCGGTAATTACCCCAACGAACCTCTACTTCCAAGCCCTTCTTAGCCTGATTGTTGATAACATCTTGGTGTTTTATTTTTTTAGGTTGTTTAATCGTCTTGCCAAACAATGCATAAACCAGAATATCGGCTATTGAAGATTTGCCAACCCCATTAGAAGCAATGCGTTCTTCAGCCTCATGCACATCTAAATTATCACCACGAACTAAAATGATATTTCCATACGTGTTTAATTTAATTTCAATTCCTTCTGGACCAAAACAAATAAAATTCTTGGCCCGCAAATATTTGAAATCGAGACTTCGCATGTAATTACTCCAAAATGGTTTCGTTAGCTTCCTTGATAACCTTCTCTGATAATCGCAGCAACTTATCCTTCTGCAAGTGGCCAAGTTTACCACCTTTTTCGCATTCTTCTATAAACCGCCTAGTAATTTCGTATTCGTCAGCAAGTAAAGCCTTGGTGTTCTCCATAACCACCTCGGTTTCATCATCATCTCTTTGCATGGGTTTAATTTCAAAGCTTTTTACACCATGTTGTTCCATAAACTCTTTACGAGTTTCTACGACATCTACATGTTTGCCACGTTCGGGTAATAATTTTAAGAAATTGCCTTGTAGAGGATACTGATCCGATTCACTTTGTTTGATGATAAAGTGTTTGGGACTAAAATCATTAGACACATACTCTTTCATGTCGGTATCTGTATCGTAGATAACGACGTGTTTGTTTTGAAAAGCTTCTCCGAAACTCAATTGCAACGGCGATCCAAGATATTCAACATTACCATTCAGCACTTGTGCTGAATGGTAATGTCCCAAGAATACCTGCTTATATTTTTGAAAAATTTTGGCGTCTACTCGTATCATCTCACCATCGTTCTCAACCATAATTTCAGAACGTGTGCGAGCGTATGGATTCAAACACGCTCCATCAATCGCAAGATGTCCCACAAGAATTTCGGCCGGGGCAACGCCGGGCTGCTCAAATATTTTTAGAGCTTCGATGGGATCGGCGGTATATGGAAGAAAGGCAACATTACAGAATTTATTGTCGAATGTAAACAACGATTTAATCGATGGACAATTTACAGCCGTAACATGCTCTAATCCACCGAATGGAATGACAGAACTGAAATCCCATTTTTGGTGATACCACATGTCGTGATTACCGACCAACAGCCATGTGTGAAATTTTCCAGATGCACAATGTTTTTGAAAAACTTCGAACGCCAATTGATAAGTTGGCACATCAATTTTGTAGCGATCATGAAAAAGATCACCAGCAATAATGACGTGATCAACAGCCTTAGCAGCGGCCGTGGTGAACATCCAATCTAATACGTTAAGGCAATCTTGTAATCGTTCATGACTCTTTTTGTGCGCATAGATGTGCAAATCTGCACTGAGCAGAAACTTCATAATATTGATACCTTAAATAAAAATGGCGGTGAAAACCACCGCCATAATTCTTACATTCCAGGTGCGCCCATCAATTGAGGTGGACCGCCCGGTGCCGCCCCAGGTGCGCCCGGAGGCATTCCTGGTTGCCCGCCCGGCATTGGCGGTGGGCCAGCGCCAGGAGGTTGAGGTGATTGGTTTGAATCTATCTGATTTTGACCAGTTTGTCCAGGTGGACTTTCTTTCTCATCTTTAATCGGCTTACCTTCAAGAATTCTTTCTAAAACATCCCATACAGAAAGCGGTTCTATTTTCATTGGAGGTGCTTGACCACCCGCACCACCGCCCGGAGGCCCACCCATGCCCGGAGGCCCACCCATACCTGGAGGTCCACCCATTCCGCCTGGAGGTGGAGGACCACCCATACCTGGAGGTCCACCAGGAAGTCCACCAGCACCGCCCATTGGGTCGCCCATGCCAGGAGGTGCTCCACCAGGAGGACCACCCATTGGGTCTTGTTCCGTTAATAATAGAAAATCATGAAATGTATTCATGTAAATATATATCATTGTGTAGGGTAATTCTAACATGGGAGGGTTTTATGAACAAGGCCATAACAACAATATTAGGTTCAACAATTACATTTGTTGCTGTGTTGACTTTATTGATCGCTTTTGGAAACAAAGCACAACCTGTAACCAATCAATATGCGATAGCTGCTGAGCAAGAATCGCCAGTTTCCCCACCTATATCTATTAAGCCCCCAACACACCAAGCGGCTCAAACTCTAGAGCCACAATGGACAAATTATCCTCCAATTAGAAATGTCGTGCGTCGTGATTTAGGCAATGTTCTAAGTGATATTGAATCACACATGCCTATTGGGCACATATATCGTGATGCTGATAAAATTACTTGGGGACATGAAACGAGTCATGGATTGGCCAGTCAGATACGTATGCAATATAGCGGAGGAATAGGGTTAATTGATTACATTAACAACAAACCATATTTTAGACTAGATCCAGGACAATCTTATGTTGCTGGACAAGTGAATGGGTTTTATGTCTTGAACAACAAAGCAGTTATCATTATTGAACCACAAACTACACTACGAGCGGTGACACGTAATGTTCCACCATCTTTACGGGGTATGAGTTATAATCTATACATGGGTGCGCAACTACAATCTTGGGATGACTGCCCACTGTATTTGGTGGATGAGTGGGTTGCTTATACGAATGGATCAACAATAAGACGTGAGCTTAACATTGTCAATCGAGGGGAAAGCGTTACTCAAATGTTAGAAATGGGTGTATATGTATTGGCTGAAGCGATGACTGTTAAGACAGATGAGCCACAATTCAAAAACTTTGTGATGTGGAATTTGAATAGAATGATGAAAGTTTACAAAGACAATCAAGTGATTGGCGGCGTAGCTTCCGCTGATGCTTATTGGATAAAGGTTCGCACGGCCCCAGATGCCGAAACATTGCGACAATTCACCAGATCCTATTATGGTGCAGCTTGGACCTCTAAAGTTCTAGGATTTTAATTATGAAAAATTACTGGCTTGATTTAGAAGCAAAAAAGAATCGATCAACTGATACCCACAATCGTTCATTTTCATTTGATGCAGATGATTTGAGCGGGGAAATACCAATGGAATATTTTTATCCTTATGGATACTATGCTAGTCCAGAGTATGACGATGATGAAGATGATCGTTCCGCTTCAATGAAAAATTTTTAGGTTACCCCTTGAAATTTAGAAATTGCAGCGTATAATACTGTTAGTCGCTTTCAGTGGTGCGACCCGCATGGTGCGGAAAACCACGGTGATAACCAAAAGGAGGTAGGCATGGCTTACCAAGATAGGATCGACGCTGCGCTGGCTCTCATTGGCCAACATAATGCAGCAAATGGCCTGTTGAATGATAAATTCCCAGGCTACGTGGACGAAGAAAAATTCGTTCGCATTCTTAAAGCAGCGGGTGCTGTTACCGAAGAAGATCTTCGCAATTACATCAGCAGAGAAAAGGTATGTAAATTCCTTGTTCAATGCACTTATGTAGTAATACCGGAGGAGTCGGTGGAACCTGTTGTGCTGGCTGCCAAGGTGACCGAAGCCCTCAAGGGCAATAAAGAAGCGGAAACCGTACAAACGCCTGAAAAGAATGAAGGCAATTACGTTTCCAGCAAAAAGGCTCACCGTATGTCTCATCGGGAACTGGTCGAGAATTTCGACCCCGAAGAACCCGATAGCCCTGTGGCTACGAGACTCAAGTCCCTTTCTAAGGGCGAGCCGTTCGTTGTTTATTCGGATGGCCGGATTATTGATGTCGAAACCACCCTAAAAATCCTGACTGAAATCAAAGCAGGACATAAAGGACGCACGGTAATCGACGTAAAGGGCACTCCAAAGAAAGTGTACCACCTTGGCGAAATGCCTGAAGCATACGCCGAAGAAAATCCGCTTTATCCTGGTCGCCCCCTGCGGCCGGATGGCACTTGCGATCAATTGAATCGCAGTTGGGCTGGTGTCCCACTGGAAGTTCGTCAATTCCTGCGTGTGATGTTGAATGAAAAACACAACATCCACCGGGTTGAGGATGCTCATTACTTCTTGGACATTGCCATTGGCAGTGAACCCATGAAGATTTTGCGCAGCCGCTATGCCGAAGTTTCAGTCAAATATGACGAATTGAAGCTCATGGATAAGCTGCCTCGGCTGCTGATTTCGCTTCAAATCCCCAGCCAATCGTCGGAGAGCCACCGCCCTTTTGACGACGGGAAGCAGATTGTATGGACCCCCCCGCCGAATCCTGCTTCCAATTATTATGTGTCGCAGCATTGGCGATAATATTTTTGCTTCCAACTTAAAATTTCAGTTGGAAGCATATCTATACAGCATGGAAACAAAATCATGCTGTAGGTGTAAAAAAGTATTGCCCGTTGAAAACTTCAAAAGTAATAGCGTAAGAAAAGGAGGACTGCAAGGACAATGTACAAAATGTCAGAAAGAATATCGTCGAGAGAACTATCTGGCAAATAGAGAAAAATACATTGCGCAAGCAAAAGCAAAAGATGGACTTTTTCGCATTTGGTGGCGAGAGTACAAAAAACAGTTTTCATGTGCTGAGTGTGGAGAGAATCACATTGCATGTATTGATTTTCATCACCCAAATGATGATAAAGATATGAGTGTTGCGTTATTGGTTGGTCACGGGAACAAAGAAAGAGTAATGAAAGAAATAGCAAAGTGTATTCCATTGTGTAGAAATTGTCATGCAAAAAAGCATTACAATGAAAAATGGAACAAGTAATAACCGACAATTGAAAGTAGCAACTAGAATTCTAGTTGCGACTTTCAAATCGGATTCCACAAAAATCAAATCGAAAGGTAAATTTTATGAGTAAGAAGAAAGAAAGTCTCAAGACTTATGTTGCTGTTGTGCTTGACAAATCAGGTTCAATGGCATCAACGAAAGAACAGACGATCCAGGGATATAATGAACAGGTCCAGCAAATTAAAAAGAATGCCAAGGACCAAGAGGTGTTTGTTTCTCTGGTAACTTTTAGCGGAGATGTTTTCGAACATTTTTGGAATGAACCGGCTGATAAGCTTCAAGAAGCTAATGCGGAGGATTATGTTCCTGATGGGACAACTTCCATGCGAGACGCCATTGGTTACACTGTTCAGAAATTGTCAAAAACGGCTGAAAAGGATAGCAATAATGCATTCTTGGTAATCGTTATTTCTGATGGTGCAACAAATGACGACAAACATGTTAGTAGGGAGGCCCTGCGAGAATTGATCGAAGGTCGTCAAAAGCAAGGCAATTGGACGTTTACCTATATGGGCTGCGGCCGAGATGTAGTTGAGCGGGTTGCTAGAGAAACCAGCATTCCCATTGCCAATATGGCTCTATGGGAAAATCACACGGTCAAGGGTACGAAACGTGCTATGCGACGTACCGGTGAGAACGTAGCCAAATATTTGAGTGCCCGTGGTATTTCTGGTGCATCTGCAACTTGCAATTTTGCATCAGATAAAGATATGTGCCTTGCAGACTACACCAGCGATGATGGCTGTGTAGATGCAATAGTACCGCCCATTGGTGGCACCCCATCGATCTTGCCCGATTTGGACAATATCGCCAAACCGGCAGCTTGGCAACCAATGGACATCCATGCCAATAAAGTGGTATCGGTAAGTCACGCCCCTGGCTATTTTGCTACGGGCAGTTCAGTCTCTTGGGAAGGTTAATTTTTGAAAATTATACGCCAGGAACTTCACAAAGATGGATTCCTGGCGTATAATATTAATGGTAAGTAATTTCTCCCTGATGGTGATAAATACCACAAGGGAGAAATTATATGAACACCAAAACATTTTCTGAATATGTTCAATTGAGGGAGATGGCGGCTGGCCGATCCACCACAAGAATGATGACAAAAGCCACTGATCCTAAAATGGCTTCTGTTTTAATATCCGCATGCCGACAGGGAAGACCTTATTACAAGCATAGTGGTATATCCGTAGACGAAGAAAAGATTCCCAAACGACACAAAGACAACCATAGAATGGTCGGTCGTCGTGTAAGAACCGCAATGGATGATCTAGAAACCGATCTAAGAACACAAGGTTGGGGGATCACAAAAACGTTTGGCGGATACCCAGAAGATACACCAGAAGGTGTGCCAAAGAGTGATGTTCATGAACCATCGTTCTTGGCGACCAAAACAACAGACGATTCTCCAAACAAAATCATTAAATCAATGGTGGATCTGGCAAGAGATTATGACCAAGATGGCGTCATCATTAAATTGCCGGGAGATACAGAAGGGCATGAATACAAGCCAAAAGATAAGATTTCTGTTCCCTATGGAACTCCACAAATGCAGAAAGACTCCGATTATTATACTAGACTCCGTAAAGGACAAAATGCACAAGATCGCAAACTAGTCTACACAGGAGCGTATAGTAAAGGTACACATCCATTCGATCCTAATAATCCAAGTCCACCAGAAGAATAAAATGCAAGATCATCCAAAGTACAAGATGTTTCTTCAAGACGGAATAGACCACATTATGGTCGAAGGAAGAAATCCTTCTGGTATTGTCATTGTATCATCCTTTGATTCAAATAAAACCGAAGAAGAAAATGTGCTTGCACTACGAGAATTATACAAAGGATTCCCGTACACATTGCAACTCGATCTTCTTTATGACCATGACTTTGGCATTGTGGTTTTTCAAGCCCACAAAAACGAATTGCCAAAATTGAGAAAATATTGCGAACAGGCAGTTCAACAATTCCATCAGTTGGGATATGTCGAATGGAATGGCAACGAAGCAAACTTTGTTGCTGCGGATGGAACTAAAACACCACTTCCACAATGGGATAAAACCATTACACGATTAGAAGAATGGGTGGATCAAATCCATCCTGGTTTCAAAGTGCAAGGCACTTGGAACAGGGAAATGACTTACGTAAATATGAAAATGCACGAATACGGAGCGATATGAAAAAGGCCCCGGCGAAAGCCGGGGCCTTTTTCTTTACAAACAACATAACACATAGTATAATACCAACAGACCCGGAGACTCAAATGGCAAACGTCGAACGAGTGAAGTGGGCAAGAGAAGTTTTTAAGAAAAAATTCCCCAAACTTACTGCGGGGATTACAAGCGATCCAGACGGAAATGGTTACATCCTTTCCACTAGGGTCCAAACCCAAGAAGAAGCAAATAAGCTCCCAGAAGACATAGAAGGCGTAAGAATTATGTGTAAAATCTGGGAACGATAAGCGAACCTTTTGGCGAGAAAGATGTCTAAGGTAATGAAATGCGAATTTTCGACCTGATCAAGCCCGGTATCGCTTGTTGCATACACCATCCACAGGTGGGGTATGTCAAGTGGAAGTCGGTTGATGCGTACTTCATGTTGTACTTTGCAGAGGGGCCAGAAGAGGGAGAGCCTCTAGTTGCCGATGAATCTGTACTGCTTGATGATACCTGGGAAACGTTCCACAAAGAATTCGAGCCCTACAAGGGCTACACCTTAGAATACATGATGCGTGACGATGGCTCCTATCAAGGAACCGTCAAAGGAATAAAAGATGTAGTAACATGCGAAGGTAATTACTTACCAGATTTGGCAAAAGCTTTTCACGATTCTGTGGATGATTACCTCGCATTTTGCCAAGACCGTAACGAACCCCCCAATGCCCCAAATTGAAAAATTTTTTCAACACCCCTTGAAATTTGAAATCGGCTGCGTATAATACTAATACCGACGCTGAACGGCGTCCTAAAACAGGATTGGACAAGAGTAACATGGCTAGAGTCGCCCCACAAAGTCTGAGCAGTTATTATTCATGTTTATCCTCGTTGCTCTTTAGCAACGAAAGGAGCGGAACCGTTCTAGGCTGAGGTGGGGAGAAAATAAGAGATAAGCCCACTCGGAACGAGTTCCGAGTGGGCTTTTTTTATGCCCATAAGGAATTCGGAATGAAAGACAAACTTTTAGACAAATTAAGTGAAGCGATCCATGTAATGGATCAATCGGCCGCACAAAATCGTGATGCCGGTGAAGATGAGAGAGCAGAAGCCGACATGAAGTTGGCTGATTCGTTTGCAGGGTTCGCAAATGCAGTGCGGCCTATGTTGCAAAGAATCGAAAAACGCATTGAACGGAATCAAGAACGAAAAGAACAGGGGTTGCCGCCTCTGACTATAAAAGAGCATCTGACTCTGGAACAGGAGGACGCTCACGGCCCCGATCTTTGACAATTTGGTTAACATTAAAACATGCCTGAAAACATCAGGCGTGAAAGATAATCTTTGTTGGTGTTGCGGCTCGGAGCAGTAATGCGACGGGTGGCTGGGCTACTTAGGATCATGGTCCGAACTCCACACAAGCAGCCACATTGATTATAATTCACGCCTGATGATAATGGAAGTGAGGCAAATATTGGTTTGTTGCGGCAGTTTGCTAAACTGTTCCGGTCTAATCCCCGGTGCTGGTTCGATTCCAGTCGCTTCCGCTTGTGAATAAGTGCTGTGTGCAATTGGCAGACACGTCCACGTAAAAACGGAACCCAGAAAATCTGGAATAACGGCTCCTGGTTCGAGTCCAGGTCGCTTATTCACATTTATGCCCAGGTGGCGAAATTGGCAACCGCATCACCTTGAGGAGGTGACGCCCGTAAGGGCTTGCAGGTTCGAATCCTGTCCAGGGCACTTTTTAAGAAAACGGAATTAGTCGTAAGTATTTACACAATGGAGTGTAAGGCGAACATTCAAAATGCTCGTAGGGACTACAACCCCCGCTTCAAAACTTTATATGGGGGTTTGGTGTATTGGCGCATACCGGGGTCCAAACCGGAGGAGCGAGTTCGATCCTCGTACTAAAAACGTCTCTACAATCCTTGTTTGATTTGTTTTACGACTAAATGCGGTCGTGGTGAAACTGGCAACCACGTGGTCCTCAGAAGGCCATGCCGAAAGGCTTGCGGGTTCGATCCCCGCCGACCGCACTAATACGGAAGTGAACTGGCTGGATGAAGAACCACTCTTGAAAAGTGGCGGCTCGAAAGGGCTTCAGGGTTCGAGTCCCTGCGCTTCCGCTTAACTTGCTCTTGCTTTTTCTTTTTGGATGTGATATATACACGCAATTGTCATATCACAATTGTATGGAGAAATAGCATGAATAAGCCGAGTTACGAAAAATGCGTGGACCTGATCGTGAAGATCAACGAATGCATTGTGGCAGGTGATCCCGAAAGCAAATACGAGCCACTAGAAGATCGATTGGGCAAGTTGCGTAAAAAGTTAGATGTCGATCAAAACGAAGTAGTTGGCCGACTCATAACAAGTCTATTTGTTGGCGGCAAAGATTTTGATATTGATGAAGCTACTGGTGGCAGTTTAGACAACGATTAAATCCTTTTGCGATAAAATCGGCTGCCTATGTGGCCTACCAAATCCTTTATTTTTACCACAAAACGTTGAAGTTTGACTATTGCAGTTTGGGCACAATAATCTAAGGTTGTTAACCGACCAATCATTTGGAGTACCATTGATATGGTCTAAAACGAATATCAATTCACGGCCATTCCAATTTGGTCCAAGACCACACAAAGCACATTTAGGACCATGTTTATGAACAAGATATTTTTTACAAAATGATATTGATGATCCGGTACGAAATATTTTATCAGCATACACATAACCACGTGCATCTACAAGATTTACACGTTGTTGAAACTTGTAATCAGTCGAACATCGAACATTGCAAAACTTACGCTTTGCTACATTGCCACAAAAAAGACAAATTTTTGGATGTTTAGAAGGATTGTAGTCTTGACGTTTTGTAATACCAATTAAAGAAATTATTTGCTTATTGTCTTCCCAACACCGCTTGCAATATGAATGATCAGATAGGATTTGTATTTTACAGATCTTACATTTTTTATGAAGTTTTCGTTTGGGAGCAACAGCATTGCAATAACTTACAGAGCACGATTTGCTACAAAATTTGGGGTTATTGGTTTGTTTACCACATTTAATACAATTCATAATAGAAACTCCTATTGATGCGATTGTATCATATAATATAATACAGTACAATATATATCAGTAGGAGATTCGAAAATCTTGGAATGGCAAGCAAATTGGCGATTGCACCCCGCTCGAACCGGGACGAGGATAAAACCCTTGAGAGTTCAACTCTCTCCCATTCCGCTTACTTGTCGTCCAAGACGAGCACGGCTAAACAGATAATTCTGAAGCCTTGTTTCTCGACACTGATTTGACTAATGGTATAGCCAGCATTCAGCATGTCATTTACGTCCTGCTCAAACTTTTTGACGCCACGACGGAATAAAGCAACTTGTGTGATAACTTGAGTCATGATATTACCTCCAACAGTATATATGTAAATCATGGGAAGAAAACGTAAAATACAAGATCCTGCTGCACCTAAGTTCGATGAACAGCCTTATTCCTTTGATCTAGATACTGTATTGTTTCTAGGGGAATTAGATTGGAATCAAAGAGTAGCAGTGCAGAATCGAATGATAGAAATAGCCACTGTTAAGAAATGTATGCCATTATCATTGGCCAAGAAAGTGGTTAAAGAGCTTGGATTTGATAAAAAGGGTGGATAGCTCAGTCGGTAGAGTACCGGATCATCCCCATATTTGTGAATTTGGTCGCAATCCCATAGTTACCACGGTATGACGGACCCGGTTGTCGCAGGTTCGATTCCTGCTCCACCCACTATGAATATGATGTGCAAATGTCAAAAACCAAATAGGCATTGGGATTATGGATTGACTGGCAGAAGACAAAATAAACCAACTGTTGTTTATTGGTCTCATTGGACTGTTGATCGCTGGTCTTACTGGAGAATTTCCACTTGGTCTTTATGGAGAACATCACTCCATCATTCAATATGAAAATGTCGCTGCGTGTTCATTGGCCAGCAAGCGTGTGGGTTGATGGCATCTTCTCTGCAAGACGCTTTCAACCACACGTGGTTTGGTCGTGGTGGGTTACAGAACGATTCTCTCAAATGGGAACTGAATGGATATGGAGTGTTGGCAATAACCATTTGCCTCATTCGATGTAATGGCGTAGGAACCTAATCTCCGATGGCTGGGGGCGGCACTGCAAATGCTGTGGTACGGGGTTCGATTCCCTCCAACGCCTCTATGAAAATAATTTTTGTACATCTTCAATTTAGACATGGCAGTTCTGGTCGCCACAATGATCAACTAGGAGCCATTACTAGATGCCAATGGTCTAGAGGAAACGAAATGGCGTTGTCATGCCGATCCACTAACAGAAGCATGGTACAACGAAGCAGTTGGCACCATGCTGGCAGATTTAGATCATTCAGCATGAGACTGAGTTGGGAATGTTCAAATTGGAGAGGTGAATGGAGATAAGGGCGATTGGTGTAATATTGGAGGCACACGGGTCTGAAGAGCCCGAGGTTGATCCGGTTCGATTCCGGTCACGCCCACTTATGGTCTGGAAACTAACTTGGTAGAAGTGCTGTGCTGAAAACGCAGAAGTGTTGGTCCGATTCCAACCCAGACCACTTAGGAGATAATCATGGATAATAATTGGGTGAATTTTGGTGAAGCTATTTATGTCGATCTTGATCAAGTGGCTTCATTTGTAATGTATCCAGATAGAGTGGCAATGATATTTAGGAATGGATTCACATATGATCTTTTAGGAAAAGATGCTGTGTGGAGAAAGAATCTTAAAAAATTCTTAGATGAAAATTGTAAAAGGATGGATTAATGGGAGTGTTGGACAATTGGCTGTCCAGTTGACTGTAAATCAACCGCCTTCGGGCATTGTGGGTTCGAGTCCCACCGCTCCCACTGTTTTTCGGAGGTGTCCCACACGCTGGACTGTAAATCCGGTAGTCGTTAAATATAGTTGTGGCGGTGGACTGCGGGGGTTCGATTCCCTCATCTCCGACTGATTTTCTCTCGAACAAGATCCAGCAAGCGGATCTTGTTCTCGACACCAACGGTCCAGTTGGCATGGTGTGTAAGGATGTCTGGTGGGACTGAAAAGTTTTGACCTGTCCACACATCGTTGATAGCAAATGGAATAGTGAAGAACCTATTGGATAGGTACTTCCAATTGATTAAGTGTTTGAATGTATTGAGTGCTGTTTGGTCGTCACGTTGCCCCTGATAATTATTCAATGCCGTTTCCAACATATTGACGAAACGGTTATTACCTCTGGCAATGAAGAAGCCGGTGCAGGCACAATCACGATCTGACAGATAAGAGAATCCATCTCGTTGGAAAGCGGCATCGTGATCGCCCAGTTCTTCAAGAAGCACTTCTTTAGTGTGTCCGAAGAATTGAAGATCAACATCAGACCATACGAAGATATCATTCTCGATGGAAGCTTGATGGAACCACTGTAGTTTGTGGTAGGTGGTTTTGGCCCAACCTTCGCTGGCGAAGGATGCATTAGGACATTCTTGCGGAAGAGTGCGTGCGACTAATTCGTACTCATCCTTCGGCAAGGTGGCTTTGAAATACTTTTCAAAGAGGATGTTGTGGGATGGTGAATAGCAAGTGTATAGTTTCATGAAATTAAGATAGTAAGGAGAAAACCATGTATGCTATCAAAGCTGAAATCATTGGTTATCAAGTAACTGGTGGCGGGTGGAGCGAGAGAGGAGTTGGAGCAATTCAAATGTATTCTTTGAAAGAGGCGAAGAATGCAATAAAAGAATTTGCTTTGATTTATCCGAATATAAAAATGGAAGCAGTAGAAGTGAAAGGTATAATAATTTGATTTGAATGGCCGGGTACGCAAGTTGGTAAAGCGGCAACTTTCAAAAAGTTGTGAATTGTCTGTGGGTTCGAAGCCCATCCCGGCTACTTTATGGCTGAGTACGCAAACAGGAAAAGCGGCGAAACTTAAAATTTCGTGAATTGTCTGTCGGTTCGAAGCCGACCTCAGCTACTTATGGCACGGTACGCAAGTTGGCAAAGCGGCGATCCTTAGAAGGTCGTGATTTTGTCGGTTCGAAGCCGACCCGTGCTACTTATGATGTATAAGTTGATATATAAGGTATGAACTTCAGAGAGTGGTTATTAAAAGAAGACGATATGCGTGGTGCAAAGATGGGTTTATATCCATCTATTTCTGACAACATTGGTCAGTATCCACCTCTTTACATGACGCCTATTTCTGCTGATTTTATAACTTATTACAGTTTTGTATATGGCAAGAAGCCAATTAAATCCAGATCTCCTGGAATTATCGATCCTGGCGACACCTGCCGGGATGAGCCAAAACGAGCGGCATGGAAAATGCCGGATTGAGGACGGGAAGTTAAAACTGACTTATTGCCCCTTGTCAGCCGCAAGGCCGAATGTCAGATAGGTCTACATGGTTAAACATCAAATTGAAAAATTGAAGTAGTTGGTTCGACTCCAACCCCGTCCACTTAGTCTTTATTGATTTGTTGGCCTCGCAGGATCTCCTGCTCGGCCCACTTTTGGGCACGATGTTCTACATCATCTGGTTTTTTAGCCGTAGTTGGTTTTACAGGCTTTACAGAACGTATAGACGGTGCAGGTGCCGGATTGACTGGGGACTCAGAAAAAATACTAGTTGTTGTTTTAGCTGCTCTATCTTCTAGTTCTTTACGAACTTTATAATCAACAATTACAGGCAGCAATAATTTTTCAATATTTTGAATTCTGCTAGCTACGGTGTCTACGGATTCTTGAACTCTATCTATGGAGGCATGTTGGGTCATACGAATTTCAACAGATACACCCCAACTAATTACAACAATGAGAAGAGAAACAACAATAGCTACAAATCCCCAATCTAACCAATTGAATTTCATACGAGCCTCCTATGCCGCTTTAGTTGTTGACCGAATATCTTCTTCCGATGTTCGCTTAGCACTAATGGGGACAAACAAATTAACCACTGGAAATCCTGGGTTATAATAAATGCCATCGAACGTGCCTTTATCGGCCTGCTCTTTAGTGAGTTTGAGCAATGTATCGAAATTTAAGACTCCATTGATAGTGGACTTTTCTTTCAGCCCCAATGGATCTTTGATCAGGTTGTAAATTCTATCTTCTGCAATTTGAGCAACATATAGAATACTACCAACCAGAGATTCTTTATCAGCTATGTCGAGATAGAAGAATGTTCTTGGTACATCTGAAGCATTGTAGTCTCTACGGGAATATGAATTCCTTGAGGCAACAGTTGCTTTAGGATCGATTAGAAATACATCACCATGCGGTTGTTTTGAATATCGATATAGATTGACCATACCATTTTTTATAAAATTGGATGGCACACTATTTGATTCTAGCCACATTTTGAACTGTAGTTCCATAATTGTATATAGAATATCAGTAAATAGATTAAAATGAAATACGGAGGGTAAGCGAATGGCTAGCAGCCGCACTGGAAATGCGGTGCCCCTAAAAAGGTTGCGGGTTCGACCCCCGTGCCCTCCGCTTGTAAATTAAGAAGAAATTGTCTATATTAGAGACATGCGGGTGTGGGGAAATTGGCAGACCCGCCAGATTTAGGATCTGGTGCCTCACGGCGTCCGAGTTCAAGTCTCGGCACCCGCACTATGAAAATGCAAAGAAAGATAGCAAGTGGAGCAAGTAATTGGAAAGCAGGTGAATGTTCCGGTCATGCATTTAGCGAACAACAGTTTTCGTTGGCTGCATTCTCAATTGGGTATTCATACTCAGGGGATTTTCACGATAAGTGTATCTGGTGCATATCCTGGTCAAACAAGCCGAGTTGGAACAAGATAATAAAAGCCACAGATTCAGTTTTTTCAAGAACACTTCATTGGATTAGATCAAGAATACGTTAGGCCGTGTGGCGAAATTGGTATACGCAACAGACTCAAAATCTGTCGGGCTCATAACCCATGTCGGTTCGACTCCGACCTCGGCTACTATGAACATGATCCGCAAACAATTTCCGACACATCTTGTAATTAATCGAAGGATTCATTACAGAACAAGCAGAGGTTGGGACGTGCGTGCATTCTCCCAAGATCGCATGGGCTCATATAGTCGTATTGATTACAAAAGTAGATTATATTCTAGACGTGGACGGTGAATTACCCCGCCGCTAAAGACGGCGGGGCTTCCGTTCCAATCAGCAGCCCATCTAAGACAGGTCTTGTGCCAAGACAAACGGCTCTCCCTGTATTCCAACAGGGGTTTATACCTTCATTGTGAATATTAGTCGCTGCGTTCTCGTCCCTATCGTGATTAGTCCAGCAGTTCCAACAAGTCCATTCTCTTTGGTCAAGAGTCAAGTCCTTGTTCTGCCAACCACATACACTACACAACTGAGAAGATGGAAACCATTTATCCACTTGTCGCAACTCACGACCATACCACTCGGCTTTGTATTTCAATTTCTGGAAGAATGAGGAAAAACAAGCATCGGCTTGCTTTCTATGAAACGCTCGTTCTCTCCATCGCTCAATCTTCCGTGTTTCTGGATCAGCATTTTTCAACATATCGCTCACACAAAGAGTTTCTAAACAAATGACTTGGTTCTCGTCAATTATCTTTCTACTTACTTTATGCTGGAAATCCCCACGAATGTTATGAATATGCTGTTCCAACTGATTTAGTTTAAGGTATGCTTTCGCTCTACCTTTGCTTTCTTTCTGCGTTCTATTCTTTGCTTTCGTCAAAAACTTCAATCGGTCTTTGTATTTTGTTTTAGGTAATGGGTTCTTGTATTTTGTTCCATCACTACCAACAATTCCATGAACATTCATATCCAAGCCAATCGTCTTATCGGTAGGTGGCAGGGGAGTCATTACTTTGTTGGCGGTAATGCTTACGAAGTATTGTCCTGCCTTATTCTTGGAAATAGTGGCAAACTCAATCTCGCCTTCTAATGGTCGGTGGAGGATGATGGAAATACCTTGCTTGAACTTGGGTATGGATAGTCGTCCGTCAATCACTTTGATATTTTGTAGCACCTTGAACGATTGTTTGCCGTGTTTCTTTTTGAAATGAGGGAAACCACACTTGCCTTTATGTTTGCCTTGTGCTTTTAATTTGACCTTGCGGAAGAAATTATCATATCCATTTTGTAATGCTTTGGCAGAGTATTGTAATGCTTGACTACCTGTTTCTTTTAACCAATCAAATGTCTTCTTGAGTTCGGGAATGCTGGTTGCGTTGTCATAGTAGTTTAGCGTCTTTTTCTCATCTTTGTAAGCGGCGATCCGTTGTTCAAGGAACAGATTGTATAGAAAGCGAACACAACCAAAATGCTTATTCAGCAGGATTTGTTGTTCCTCGGTGGGCATCAACCTATATTTGTAAGAAATTAAACTCACGACTTCCTTTTGATATATTCTTGAATTAAATCACGCAACGCTTCTGACATTGTTTTGTAATTCTCGGCACACTTATCCTTGAACTTTTCAAACATTGTCTGTGGCACTCGTATGTTCAACAGATGGTCATTATTCTCTTTTTCTTTGTCCATACACTTTATATAGTAGTTGCTTTACAATTTTCAGAGAAAAATCCAAAAATATTTTTTAAGCCGTTTTGAATGGTTTTTAGCCGTTTTAGAGGGGAAGACATTAAACCAGAATTATTCAGTGTAGGTCTAACTAAATTACATTATGACGCCTTACATCCCGCTACCCTAAAGAGGTTTGCCCTGTTCATTCGGTCGCTCGGCTACGCCTTCGCTTCCTCACTCACAGAGCAAACATTCCTTCGGAATGTAGGGGTTTTACGGCGTCCCAGATAAAAAATGTTAACCAAATTGTCTTAAACGATCCAACGAGAACTTGGATCTGGTATCAACCACGGTTTCCACGGAAGTTTCTTGTAATACTTCTTAGGCTCTGGTTCTGGCAAGCCTAGATCGAGATCGAACTTATACGGTTCAATGTAATCCGGTCTAAGCCACGGACAGGGATCTTCGATCAACACATTCGGACAATCCGATTGTTCTTCTTCGACAATCGGTTGTGTTGGTGCCACTGGATTTACGGGGTCAGGCAGCACCACTGCAAAAAGCAATGCAAATAATATAGTGTTCATATTAGTCCTCCGAGACTAATAGAGTTTACTTTCGCAAAATCAGATACCACGCATGCAACCAGCCTGGAACCCAGCCAAAGCATGTCAAAACGATGTTAAGCAATAACTGCACACTAAGTCCCTCTTGAAACAAAACGGCTAATGGTGGTAGAATGAACCCTATAACAAGTAACAATAATTTAGACATATATGTGTCCTCCAATGTATTTATATGGTCAACCCCAATAAAATCACCAATTACAAACTCAGCCGTTATCATCTCGAAGAGACCATTTTGTTTTGGATTTGTGTAGCTGGCAAGACAGCCGCTTCGATAGCTCCAAGATTAGATGGGATCTTGAAAAGCTTACATGTGGGGTTTGGAATGAGTCACTATAGACCATTTGAAGTGATTCGCAAACTAGGGGAAGAAAACCTTCGTGCTTGGTTGAAAAATCGTGGTATAGGTTGCTATAATTTGAAAGCTAAAGGAATGTATGCCATAGCCATCAGTGATATTGATCTAAAAAAATGTTCAGTAGAAGAATTAGATGCCATTCCTGGTATTGGATTAAAAACAGCTAGTTGCTTTGTGATGCACAGTCGAGCAAATGCCAGATGTGCTGGATTGGATACTCATTTATTGAAATTTCTTGCTGATCTAGGACATAATGTTCCCAAGGCAACGCCCGGCTCCAAGAAGCAATACCAAGCAACTGAAAAAATCTTCTTAGAAGTTGCCGACCGTATGGGCCGCACATCGGCCGATATGGATCTCCTCATTTGGCGGGTGTACTCAAAACACCCTAATCTCAAGCCTCGTCTTTTGCAGGCAGTAGGCAGAAAAATACCCCTCCAATGAACTTGAAAAAATTCTTCAAGTCGTAAGTCTTTATTTTTCAACACGTAACAGGTTTCGGATAGTCATAAAACTGTCTAACGACCTTCCAAGGTGTTGACTTCTTGACTGCCCGTGCGTAGAATACTGATGAGTACAAAACAGCGGTTGATAAGATTGCCTCACTCGTCAATCGCACCCTTCCCTGAGGCAGATATTGGAGTGAATCCCAATGAAGAGTACCTTTGGTACGCCGGAATTCGGTCCTTTTCCCGATGGGACCGTGCAAACGTATTTTCGGGAATCCCCGCCGCACTGGAATCAGGCAGGGACGAACTTTCACAGCGACTTTCAGTTGGTCACGCCGCACCCCACCCGAGATATGGTGCAAAAGCTGGATCACCTGCCGCTAATGCCTCCAACGATTCCTTGGAAGTAAGAGTTTAATTACGCCCCCCGCCCTTTCGGGAGGGGGGCGTCGATTGATATGGTTGCCTCGCTTATCAATCACACCTCCCCTTGAGGCGATGGAGATTTTTTCATGTTTCGCCGTATGTGTCTGATGGCAGTGTTGCTTCTGGTAGCTACTCCGATTGTAGCCGCAGAATCCGTAGAGCCGGAAGGTAAATTGGCAACTGTGAAAAAAGCAGTGGTCGCCAAGTTACATGATTTGGGCGATACCTTCAAGGTGAAGAAGGTGGAACCGAACCGTTGGGCCAGCATCCAACAGGGTGTTAAGGATATCGAGGAACGTATTGCGGAAATTCGCCGCACGATCCAAGAAATCCAAGTGAAGGGTCAAACAGCTATGATTGATCAAGCTGAATTCGACCGTCAATTGGCCGAAATCCAGGCTGAATTTAATCGCCTTGCTGAGGAGGCTGGCACAGAAACCGGACTTCCTGAACCTTTGGCTAAATCCGCCGCACAAGAAAGTATTACATGGCGGAATTGGGCAACTGTGACAGTTGGTGTCAAGGATGTCTATGGCAAAGCCTTGGATCGCATGAGAAATCAAACCGCTTATTTTAAGCGACTTGATCCTATGCTTGCAAGACTTGATCGTGGTGCTAAGAATGTTAGCCAATTGGCTACTGTTCTTAATCGTGTGGATCAATTAGATAAATTGACCCAAATGGCTGAACAAATCAATCAGATTATCGGAATCTTCGATGCTCTGGCTGATCAGACCAAAAATGCTGTTGCTCAAATTGAAGGTAGCAATAGCAACCAACGAGTTGTTGAACCCACTGATCGGATGGCTCCGGTTATTGAATCACAGCCTGAAACAAGGCCACAAATGGCTTATGGTCAAAACTATCAAACAAGACCATCTCAGCCTGCACCTCAAACTTACCGGCCAGCAGTTCAACCAATCCCGCAAAGGACTTGGACTGATCAAAATGGACAAGTCTGGGCTGTTCCGCAACAACAAGTTGCTAATGACGGTTGGCGATCTGCTAGGTAACAAAATGTTTGTACTAACCGTTCTTTAATCGCCCTCCGCTACTGCGGAGGGCGATTCTTTTCAACCAGGAGAAAAAATATGAAATTTACTGAGATGTTTCGAGCATGCATGTCGTCATTGGAGCAATACAAAGAGCTACAGCGAATTATGTCGGGGATTGACATTCATCCTCGCAAGCGGCTATTGTTAAAAGTAATTGAGCGTGGATTGAAACAAACGGGAAAAGAGTGGATGCCGTTAGCAGACGTAGTTGCTGCCTATAATAATCTATCTTTACAACGCTTGCGTGCGGGAGAGACGACTATTGGCGAAGATCTCAAGAAGATGGAGAAAGAAGCATTAGTACGTCGTCAACGTGATCCAAATAATCAGAGAATTGTTCAGATCTGTTTGGGGTCACGTGGAAGTGATATTCTGGTACAGGAGTCTGAGCTAGAGCAGCAACGACTGGACTTGTATGAGGGTCTATTGAACGACGAACAAAAGACGATATTGATGACGTTTTTCGAAGGGGTAACAACTGAATTCAATCGTCGCATTAGCAATTGGCAAGGACGATTCAGTGGCAAGCTATAAAAAGCTTATATGATTTGGCACAATAAATGTTCCACCATAGACATCAGCCAGTCTAACAATTTCAAAATACGGATCGATGTCAGGCATCTTTTCTCCTGACATATCATGTGTGAATTTCCATGCCCCAACAAACCTTTGTTGGGGCATGGTTTCTATTATACCCCCACCTGGATCAGCAACAATGATACTGTCTTTTGTGTAACCAATAGCCACTACGTAATGCCAAGTCTTATATCCACTGCGAATTAGAACAATGGGTGGTTTGTTTTTACTAATATGGTATTTTAGAAGCTCGATATTGCCATGTTTGACTTGGGCTGGCACGCCTGTGGATTGTAGGATAGCAGCAATACCTTTTGGAAGGGTCATTCCTATTTCTTTTCCATGATATGTAAGCCAAACAGTATTGGCTATTTTTTTAGCTTGTGGTACATCTATCGGCTTATCCAGGTAATGAAGCAACATAGTACAACTGGTAGGTCCGCAAGATATGTCATCTGGCTGGGCAATGAGTGGAAAACCTTGTATACAGAACGCTTGTGGGTGTGGTGGAACGTGCTGCATGATTAGTAAAGATATAATAATACATTGATTCAATGCGGCTATTATTTTTAATTTTGTCCACATGCTATATTATAGGATCTCAAGGAGTTAAATATGGACAAAGCAAGACTAAAGTGTAGAGTTGTGGGGAAAGAGGGCGAAGCTCTCATAGTAGAGGGTAAAGCCATTGACGGAGATACTTTTAGCATAAGATTGACTGGCAATATTATCAGTCATAATCTAGAAACTAAAGAATGTTGGATTGAAGTGGATTACTTTGGAAAGTCAAGTGAAAAAGCTTCTATTGGTCTGCCAGCAAGTGATATGCGAATGGGTAAAAACATTACTGTATCTGTAGATGATATAGATCGAACAGAAGAGATCATTAAAATGTTAGAAGAGAAGGCTAAAAAAGCTAAAAACGCCTCACTTTAATTCGTATTTCATTCTCTAAATGATCTGGTGTTACGACAAACAGAAATCCACCGCTACCGGTGGATTTCATACCATAAGCGAGTTTAGAAAAATATCTCATTGCTTCTTGTAGTGCAGGAGTCAAACTATGAGGAACAATTTCCACTTGATTTAAGAAAGCTTGAGATACGCATCGGCCGAATTTTTTGACATTCTTTTCTTGCAAAGCATCCCAACATTTTTCAGACATTTTAGCAAAATTGGTAATAATCGATCTTTGTAAATTCAAATCTTGCAACACATAAAGATCTCTAGATTTGGGTGACAAAGGAATAAGCCTACAATTTTCCTCTAGCCAATCAAAGACGCTTGTATCGACAATGGATTCAATATTGGTTGGCCAATACTTGCCATCATAATTGAGTTTATTGATACCTGGATATACTATTCCAATTGCGTCTTGAGATCCAGAGACATACTGCGATCCAGGGCAATTGTCATAGCAAAACAGTATCTTGCTCAACTCTTCGGAATTACCGAATGGTACATCGTTACCCCATAATTTAATTGCCCGGTTACGAGTAGAAGTGGCCATTCCTGTGCGATCTGGGAATGGGTAGGTTGGTTGAATGGAAACTGTAATTACAGGGCCGGGATAGAAAGAAGAAACCCAAGGCTGGTCCAACCAACCGCCCGCTATATCTATACGATATGGCATGTCCAAGTTTTTAATGGTTTCTGTGGTAGATCTTGCTGGCATTAGCTTTTCTGGTGTGCGATCCAAGACTATGTATTTTACACCGTGTTGTTTACACAGTTCCATCTTATCATTATGATGCCCATCCTGGTTTACTATAAATACATCCGGCTTTATCTCTTTGAATTCTTGAATAAAGTCTAATTGCCCATTGCCAGAGGCTATAAATGCATGTTTAACATGCCGAATGGACTTAATTATACATAACCTTTCTTGTTCAGAATAAATGGGTCTTCTATTCTTGAGATTGGCTATGGTAGAATCTGATCCTATAGACACGTATAAATCCCCGTAGTTAGCAGCTATTTCCAAGAAGCAGATGTGGCCACAGTGAAGCAGATCGAAACAACCAGAAACTAATACTTTTTTATCAGCCATAAGCATAAATATAATAGAAGGAGGAAACAAATTATGAAGAAAGTTTTAATGATCTTAGCTGTTTTTGTATTGTTTGCATGGACTGTGAACGCTGTGGCCGAACAGCCCCACAACCGTCCACAAAATCCGTCGCAGAATAATGGTGCATATAACCATAATAAGCCATATGAACACCATGATTATTATCGACAACGCTATGTGTATCCACCGGTATATGTGCCGTACAATTATTACTACAACAATGTACCAGCACCTTATTACACACCAGCACCATACTACGCACCGGCACCGTACTATACGCCAGATCCATATTACGTAGCTCCACCCCGCCGTTGGTGGTTTTACTTTGGATTTTAGGGTATTAAACATAGATATTTATGAGACCCGTGCAGGCTATACATGCCCGAAACATAAATGTCCTCGATTTTTTGTCTTAGACAAATGTAAACAATGGGGAGAGAAGCCAGGAGGGTTGTCCCGCCTGCACAATAACGGGGAAATGAAAACTGGCTTCTAGAAAATCACAAGCCCACCGGCCTTTGGCCGGTGGGCTTTTTCATTGGTGTTTATTTATAAAATATCCAATGAAACCACAAATGAAGGTCAGACAAGAGATATGAAAGATCTTGCCCAAAAGATGCTTGCGGGAAATGACTTTATCTGGGACGCCGTAAAACCTCTACTTTCCAAAGGAAAGTTTGCTCTGTGAGTGAGGAAGCGAGCGTTAGCGAGCGACCGAATGAACAGGGCAAACCTCTTTAGGGTAGAGGATGTAAGGCGTCATAATGGAAATTAGTCAAAACTACCACAAATTGAAACTGATTAAATTGTGGTCAATCTCTTCCCATCTAAAACAGCATAAGAGCCATTAAAACTGGCTATCCTTGTTCTTCAATATATCGCTGAATTGCCTCTGTGCTTACATCACCAGTGGAGGCAGCAAAATAACCATCCGACCAAAAAGTATGTTCTGCCCAAAACCTTTGCTTCAAGAATGTAGCCCAACCACCTTGCCAGATACGATTGGTGGACATACTTTTCAGCCGATTGACAATACTGCTAATAGAGATTTGTGGCGGATAATCAATGAGCATGTGAATATGGTCGCCATTCTCACTCTCCATTGTTTCAATCGTGAAGTCCGACTCATTAGCAATATCAAAAAGTATCTGCTTCATCGCATCGTTGATAGCATTCACCAGAATTTTCTTCCGATATTTGGTCACGAAAATGACATGGGCTTTCAGAAGAAACTTGGCGTGAGACGAACTTTTGTATTTCTTAAATTTTTTCTTTTTTGCCATGAAAAATTTTCTCCGAGTTGCATACTATACTATATCAGAAATCAGTATAGGAAGCAATGGAACAACACACGGATTATACATACAAGTTCAGGATTTACCCAACAAAAGAGCAGGAAATTAAACTCTCCAAGCACTTCGGCTGCGTCCGCTTTGTGTATAATCGTTTCCTTGACCGCCGTGTAAAGTTCTATCTTGAAGCCAAAGAAAAGGACTTGGAAAAGAAGTCTTTGAACTACAACGATGATGCCAAAGAACTAACAAAAGTCAAGGATGAATTGGACTGGTTGAATGAAGTGAATAGTCAATCATTACAGCACGCCCTCAAACATCTGGACTCTGGTTTCAACAGGTTCTATAAGAACTTGGCTAAATTTCCGAGATTTAAGAAAAGAAATCACAAGCAATCCTTCCGTGTTCCTCAACATGTTGAGGTTCGTATCAACAAACTCCATATTGTGAAGTTCCGAGAGGGTATTGAAATTACATTACACCGACCCATTGAAGGCGAAATCCGAAACGCTACTATCAGCAAAAATAAAGCGGGTCAGTATTTTGCCTGTATTGGTGTTCAGCGACATATTCCTAAACTGCCTGTTGTGGAAAAGGCGGTTGGGATTGATTTAGGCGTGAAAGCACTTGCGACTTGTTCGGATGGGAAAACCTATCCAAATATTCGTCCTTATCGCAGTTTGGAGAAGCGTAGGCGAGTATTAGCCAAAGCACTATCCAGAACTGAAAAAGATAGCAAAGGGAGACAGAAAGCACGATTACGCCTCGCAAAGTTAGACAATTACATCCACAACATTCGTCAAGACCATCTACACAAGGTCAGCCATCAAATCGTTAGTGAAAACCAAACTATCGTGTTGGAGGATTTGTGCATTTCTGGTATGATGAAAAATCGTAGGTTGTCTAAAAGTATTTGGGATTGTTCTTTGTATGAGTTGGTTCGGCAGATAACCTACAAAGCAAAGTGGTATGGTCGTCAGTTGATACAAGTGAGCCGATGGTTTCCATCCAGTAAAACTTGTAATCATTGCGGCTACATCAACGATGAACTAACACTTGCTGACCGAGAATGGATTTGTCCTCGTTGTGAGACAAAACTTGACCGAGATAGGAACGCTGCGACCAACATATTGAGACAAGGAATAAATTTAGAAAATAGAACCGTAGGAATTACGGAGATAGCCAGTTGTCATGGCGTAAGACCTGCTTTGAGTGGGCTGCTGTCTGGACTGGAAGCCCCGCCGTCTTTAGCGGCGGGGTAATTCACTGGTGGGAAGACAAGAACATTGGTATGCATGGCTCTCAATATTATTCCCAGCCTCTATGTTGTGGATAGATCAGCAGTTGCGCAAACGATCAAGTCGTTACTTCCAAGCTATGGTTTACAAACCAAGCAATCTACGCTATAATAAGGAAATTGCCCGAGTAGTCGCACTACCCCAGGTAACTGGGATGTGAGGAACCTCACGCCAACACCGTTTAAGGAAGGAGACGTAAGTCGCTTGCACTTCCGAGGTTGTAACGCAAACAGTCTGAGAGGATGAACGGCTCGACGAGGACGGGTAGCGGCCAATAGAGAAATGACTACATAGAACAGAAGCGTGGGTACGGGGCAATTTTTTTTGTACATTTGCATTGGAGAACGATATGGATGCTGGCTTGACACTAACGAAACAGGGTTTGATTAAGTGCGAATGGAATGGTGATCGTTGCGGTGAACACAAACGTCGTAAAAAAGATGGCAAATGTGTCATTGTAAACCGTGAAAGCGGTGAAATCGTTTTTACAGCCAACACACCGGAAGATGCCGATGATTTTTTCTATGACATCGGCCCGGTCAATAACGTCTTCACTTCTTTGCGAGATCGAATTCAAATCGAAGAGGGTTTTACCCTAAGAGATTTGATGGATTTTATTAAAAATACTGAAGAACTCGAACTGTTGGCCCTGGCGATGCTGCCGCTGTTTGACTATCAACGTCAAAAGGAAGAGCCTGAATCTACAACCAATGGCCCACTCATCATTAGTCGTGAAGGATTAGTCGGCTTGGATGGAATGTTGACCATTGTATCCAACAATAGTTTTACCATCCCTCACGCTGATTGGGATGTACCTCTAAAACTGGATGAGGAATTCAAGATATACGATGATGGCAAAGTAGTCTTGCAAGGTACTTATTGTTTCACGCTTCTTGAAATGTTGGAAAGTCTATTCGGTCGTCATCCTGATGATGTCGAAGAAATTTATTTGAAAAAAGATGGGGTTTTCAATGCAATAGGAGAGAAACTTGATCCCCTACAATATTTGATGAGCCCTTGTTCGATTGCGGAAAATTTCAGTCTGCGAGATTTGTTCAATTTTGTAGATTCAAATGAAGCACTCAAATGCCTGATTGCTCAATACTCTTGGTGCCGTTCCATTGATGAATTCCATGCTGCTGCTAAGTTGCCTGCAACTCCTACCACTTTGTATTTTTTGAAATTGACAAGACGTGGTGAAGTACATGTATACAAAGAAGATCGTGACATCGGTATGGGTTGCGATATTCATGGTTACGGGCCATTGAGCGAAGAAGAAAAGGCAGAGTGGGTAAAGTATGGCGTCAAGGATAAAGATGGTAATCCCGTGCCTTCGCCAGAAACCCAACACTACGGCATTGGTTTCACCCCGATGTGTGAATTGGCTGATCTTTCAATTGTAGCTGATGATACTTTAGACGTGTACGAACATTTTGAGAATAAAATTTCAATCGGCAAACAGCATTTCACTTTATTGGAAATTCTTGATACTGTTTATTGGGAAGTATCTTTCTATGGTGGACCAGAACAAGCACAGGAAATGTGCGAAGATTTGAAACAACGAGTTGAAGATGTAAAATCTGGTGTTGAGAAAACGATTCCTTGGGAAGAAGCCAAGGAAGACATTGAAAAAGAGACATCCTATGAAAAAGAAGTGGAACCCAACCGATATACATCCGTAGATGAAATGTTCGAGAAATTTGATGAAGAAGCTGATTACAAAATTGACGTTGCCGACCCGAGAGACGACTAACCGTATACACTACGGTAAAGAAAAATTAGACATGATCTATGATCATGCCAAAATAGAATTTAATGACTATGGATGTCATGAAACTAGACACCCATCTTTAATACGTTTGCTCAAGGCAGCTTGGGATCAATGTGTAAAAAGTGACCAGTCTAGACCAGAAAAAATGATTCACATTGATACTGGTGACATTTTTAATCATGCTGCCGACTTTTCGTTTTCCATTACTTCAAAAGACCTATTAGATAAATGCATGCCCAACTTTGTGTTTGATGCATGGCCCGAAGTAGGAATTTTGGACTATGAAACAACCTTTCAAGAATTGGTGCGGGCAGGAGAGGTGTTGCCAGTCAATTCACGGGCATTTTGGATCGGTGCCAATACCCACCCAACTAGAGTGGTAGCCAATGATTTGGCGGCTCAATATCCAGATCTTATGGATATTCGCATGATGGAATGGAATCGACGGGATAAAACCAACCTTTACCAGCACACCAGCGATTATATTACCCTCGTAGAGCATTGTAAATATAGAATTCTAATTGATTTGACGGCAAATGGGCATAGTGGACGGCTTCCGCTGTTGCTAGCTACAGGAAGGCCAATAATTGCTACAGATCGTAAATATGAACAATGGTTCTGGTTCGATGGCAGTTTTCAGCCTTGGGTACACTACATCCCTTCCGCCGAAACGGCGGAAGGGATGTTGCAAGCAGTTAATTGGACTGTGGAGAATCCCGAAAAGGCAGAAATGATAGGTAAAGCTGGTCAAGAATATGCCAAAACTCATTTGCGAAGACAAAACGCTATAGATAGAATGGGGAAGTTGCTAAATAGTTGATGGCCGAATGGTGAAATTAGCAGACACACAAGACAAGCGACAGTCATCGCTATGAATTAAAATCTTGTGGAGGGTAACCTCCGTGCGGGTGCAAGTCCCGCTTCGGCTACTAAAAAACCCAATGTCGGCGTAGGCCGACATTGGGTTTTTCAATTAAATTAGCATGCAGGCATCGCAGAAATCGCTTGTGGTTGAGCGACAACTGGAGTTGCTGCTGTAACAGCCGGTTTCGGACACGGACATGGGCAAGGGGTTACAGGAGTCGCAAGGGACTGAGCAGCGGTTGTTTTTGGTTGTGTGGATGCAAATACATCCCCTAATGGCCAACCACTAGGCCAAATCATGCTCCATTTTTGTATATCTTCTCCATGAGGGGTAAGAATACATCTCTGTTCATGTCCAATAATTCCCACTTGCCGACCATCGTATCCTTGTTCTTGTGCTCGATCTTTGAAATATCCACAATCACAATATGTTTGAGAAGTGCGATCCCCAGTATGGCCCATACGGAACCACGGTGGGCCAAATGATTGTAAAACCTTAGCATGTCCTCTCCAACAGGCGGCAGAAAAATTCTTGTCGCCATGATGGTCTAATCGACCTTCATTTCCCATTGATTGACAATAAATCAAATCTCCTGGTTCTGTCAAAATATTGAAAGTCGTTGGCATCGGAACCATATCATTGGCAATCATTAATAAATATTCCTTTCCTCTGGGAACGTCTTCGGCAAGGAACTTCATAACCGAACGATTCTTGGCCACATCAATTTCATATCCGCCTTCACTGTATCGCCAATCAACTTTGGTCCAAGCGATCCATTGTTGTAGTTCTTTGGTGGCAGGCTGATTATAAGTTTGAATTACACATTGGATTTTATCCCACATTATCTATCTCCAAGTCCTAAAAGTGGTGTTTGTAAGATTATTAGAGTGAAATTTATATTTTTTTACAAACATTTTAGAAAGGCTTTTAGGTGCTGATACCAAATGATCTCAATGTCGGCTTACGCCGACATTGAGATCTATATTATTAATTACAGTGCGGCTCTTGTTTTAAGTTCTGTAAGTATGCCTCCCATGATTTGAAGCAAGGCAGGATTAGCTTCTGCTTCGGCAAAGAAATCATCTATATTTACATAAGAACTACCATCTTTTTTTAGCTCCCATGTTACGCCATCTTCAAGAATTCTTCCTTTATCAAGTCTGGCACTTACTGCAACTTTTTGATTAGGATTATCGGCCATAATATTAAGTTGCGACAGCCACAAAAGATTATATACTTTTTCTGGTGTAGCTGGTGTTATTTCTGGGGTATTGAGTTCTATAGCAGCCATATTTTTCTCCTTTAATTTAAGCACATATCCTATTTATGCTACACATGTTAAAAAGTTGATATGTCTACTGCCGTAACAACCATGTGCCATAATATATTTTGAGCCGCACATCCTGTTGCGCAAGCAACTATGCAGTTAGTGGAGAATCCCACTGTAATACCAGTAACAGCATTTACTGCACCGGGACCAACTTCATTATAACCACAACAACAGCAACATATACCACCTGATGGATTGGCTAGGCCCCATACATAAAATCCAGCACCAAGATCGCAAGATTTATTGTAAGCTGATATGTGCATATTGTATGCAGTGGTTCCACTTAATGCGAAGTTTGCAATGGGCAATGTCGAAGCATTTACAGTGCATACTTGGCTATAATATCTAAAGTGTTTATTATCGGGCTGACATGATCCAACTGCGAATATTCCACTAGATGTAGTGTGTTGAGCGGTTAAATTAGCACTAGAAGCATATCCTTCTGCATGAGCGGCCTGACCACAAGCAGATGTACAAAATCCTTCGGCATGAGATGCACAACAACATGTTGCGGTACAAAATCCTTCTGCATGAGAATAAGGAGCAGTAACCGAATTTGAAGAGCAAAATCCCTCTGCGTGCGAAGCAAGACCACAAGCTTTGGTACAAAATCCTTGGGCATGGCCACCAGCGTTTCCACCAACACCTGTACAACACCCTTCGGCATGACCATAACAAAATCCAACACAGGTACAACACCCTTCGGTATGAGCCATACAACAGCATGCACATGTACAAAATCCTTGGGCATGAACCGCATCACCAGCACCAATATTACAACATCCTTCGATGTGCATGTCGTAATTGGTACAAGAACCAATGCATGTAGCGAATGGTTTATATCCTTCTAGATGAGAATTACATTGAGATGAATTTCCCAAACACGCACCAAATCCTTCAATATGCATATTACTAGGAGTAGCTCCTATGCCAATGCAATGACAGCCACCTTCTGCATGTATACACTGCGCACTTATACAATTGCATATACCTTCAATATGAGCGCCGTAGCAACATGCTCTATTGCACGATCCTTCCATGTGTGAAGCATCTCCACACACTTGATAATTGCAAAATCCTTCCATATGATTACCGCAAATATACACTGGTGAGTAAGCGATATAATTGCAAAATCCTTCAACGTGAGAACCCACAGCACAGGAGGTACATAAAACACTGCAAAGTCCTTGAGTGTGATTACCCATATTACAAGATGAATTACAAGCTATAACCTTATTATAAGCGCCATGAACATGATCTGCGATGCCAGCACATACAAAATTACAAAATCCTTCCACGTGCTGTGTGTTCGTTACGGTGGTAATCAAATTGCAAAACCCTTCTATGTGCCCTTGCGTGCCAGTACACGGTATAAAATTACAAAATCCTTCAACATGTGCATTATCAGATACCGCTCTATTTCTGCATCCTTCCATGTGTATGTTGTTACCACCACCGCTTGCACAGGTACATACACCCTCTACATGTATCTGACCACCGCAAGCAAATGTTTGGCATCCTTCTACATGAAGAGGTTTACTTCCCGGTGAAGCATAGCCCATATTACACAATCCTTCTATGTGCATGTAACTGCTGCCGCAGAACCCAATATTCCCATACCCTTCTATGTGATGAGCTATTTGAGTCTGGTTCGAGTACACGACGTTACAAAATCCTTCCATGTGAGTGGCACAGCCATAGGATGACCCAGTGCAACAAATATAATGACATCCTCCTTCAATATGACTAAACTGACCACCACAGCCACAATTTCCAACGCCTTCAACGTGGGCGGCAAAACAAACCGCACAATTAATGATATGTGTGGCTCCAGACCCGTATGCTGCTCCTTCAACATGAGCCGCTGCCGCAAGAGCACAATTTCCAGCACCTTCCACATGACTGCTTAGATCACATGCGCAATTGTAGATTACGTTTGGAGTGGCCGTTGCGCTATATCGGATAAAACCTTCGGCATGAGTGTTGCTATTAGTAGCATATGTGCAGAAGCCTTCAGCATGAGCGCCAAGATATGCACCACTGCAAGCGCATGCGCAAAAACCTTCAGCATGAGCGGCAATCGATAAAGCTTTGGTATACATGCCTTCAGCATGACTTATTGTGCCGCTAGATTGTGTACAAAAACCTTCAGCATGAAATGAACTCGTTGTTGAACCTATTGGAGTTACGCCCTCCATGTGACCAGCACTACTGGTAACGTTGCCTGCACCAAAACAGCCGCAAAATCCTTCAGCGTGAATAAATGTACCTCTTGCACAATTGCCATACCCTTCTACGTGACCAAAGCAACTACAACAAAGAGTATTGGTATGACCCTCAGCATGAGAATAATTCGAACTACATGTTGACATATTTCCACATCCTTCGGAATGTGAAAAAGACTCACACGTACTGTTGTTACATCCTTCTACGTGACCAACACAGCCACGAACTCTATTGCAAAATCCTTCGCCGTGCGAACAACTACAGCAAACTACAGTATAACATGCACCATCAACGTGTGAGCATTTAGCGCCGCCAATTACTATTCCGCCACTTTCCACCACAGTGCAGTCGGCCAGTATGTATTTATATCCCTCTGAACCGCAAAGAACACCGCCACAATTGTATTGTATTTGATCTGCCATACCTGCGGGAGTACAACTAAAACAAGTGATGTAACCAGCGTCATTAACCATGTCGCAAGTTCTTGCACTGGTTGCAACTGTGTGTAAAGTAATGGCTCCGTGACAAGTGTTTACCGATTGTACTCCAGTGACGCATGTTAAGAAGCCACAGTCATTAACTACATCACACGATTTTCCACTTTTTGCTGCGGCTGATAATTCACTATAATTTTGCTTTTGTACAGCTAAATTTCGCAAACTATTATCCACATTTAATGCTGGACTATCGGGGGATAAGTCCCCTGTACAATTTAGCAATTGCACTTGGCCATTATAGCAACTAACAAAACAATGTGTTGACATTTTACATACTCCAATTTATGCTTTAATAATAACTTCTGCACATTCTACAATCGCACTCCAACGAGTAGCGGCTCCTGTACCGGTTGCTTGAATTCTTAACCAACTAATAGAACCATCATAAGCCGCATCTATAGCTATAGATCCACCTCCCATAGTGTTCCATTCATACTCTGTAACGGTAGGTGCTATTAATGCAACTGAATCTAGAGTTAGATATTTATTTATAACTCCTTGTATAAACCAAGCTCCTCCACTAACAGACCCAGCTTTACTAGCTACTATTTTTACAGTATACATCCATGTTGTACTCGGCGGTAAAGTAATGACGCCACCTTGATTGCCAATCGTTAATTCAACTGTTTCACTCAAAGTCGTTTTTGCCATCAAATGGAATCTGCTATATTGCGCACTTCCAACCTTACCAGGGGTTTCTGTGCCAATTACACCACTCGCTGATGCGTGTTGACCTAATTTACAAGCACAAGAAAGACATCCTTCTGCATGCGATGCTAGTGCGTATGCGCACGTTTTAATACCCTCTGCGTGAGACCCTATACAACTAGCATAAGTATAATAGCCTTCAGCGTGAGAGGCATCACCACCAGCACATGTACAAAACCCTTCAGCGTGAGAGGCGACCCCATCAGCACGTGTACAACATCCTTCGGCGTGGGAAGCAATCCCGCAAGCACATGATCCACACCCTTCGGCATGGGAAGCACCTGCACCCGCACGGGTGCAGGTGCCTTCTGCATGAGAGGCGGCTCCACCGGCATAAGTATAACAACCTTCAGCGTGGGAAAAAGCAGCATCAATACAATTACAAAAGCCTTGAACGTGGGAAGCTATAGCTATTGGTGTAGCTCTATTTCCATAACCTTCCATGTGTGTATAATTAGCGCCTGTGCATAAAACATTACAACAACCTTCTACGTGAGAATAACATGCACAACAATAAACGTTATACATGCCTTCAACGTGACCAGCGACAAGATTACTAGCTCCTCCCTCACCTAACACATTGCAAAATCCCTCAGCATGTGAGCCACAACCAATAGAAGATTGAATAATATTTCTATAGCCCTCTACGTGAGACCCGCATTGATCGGTATATGTTCTGTATCCTTCAGCGTGTGAACCTACAGCCAAAGCACAAGTTCCTCCTCCTTCGGCATGAGAACCACGACAACTAGCACAAACAGGATTTGGAACACTAAGAACCTCACAACACATCGCAGAATCGTAAGTATGTGATTGTAAAGGAGCAGCCATGCCTTCAGCATGTGATGCGTAACCCATTGCGCATGTGCCCACGCCTTCAGCGTGGGCAGCACAATCACTTGCTCTATTATAAATAAAGGTTGGTACACAATAATAAGAATATTTTAATGCCACATTACCAGTTGATCCACACATGGGAATATTTCCCCACGCTCCAGTGGTTAAATTAATAGCTGTAGGCACACAAGCTTGACAAATACAAGTGGAAGGAGTTCCACAATTACATACAATACACAACGTTCCAACAGAATCAACAACAAAGCATTGGACAACTGTGGTAGGTGGATTAGAAGCACCGCACATCACACATCCAATCATTGCACCGTAATGTGTAGGGTTACAGAATGGAGATAATGTAACAACTGGAGCATAACGTGCCATGCAAAATCCACTAACCGTTCCGCTTGTAGCTACTAAAGTACAAGAAAGTTCAGCAAAAACACTTGTATTAGAGCAAAAACACATGCCTTCCACGTGTACTGCATTACAAAATCCCAGTCCACCCATGCCTTCTATGTGGACGCCGCAGAATCCAATGGTGTCTGCTATTTTGCCACAAAATCCTTCTATGTGATTAAATCTACCACAAGATCCAGCAGCATTACAAAATCCTTCAACATGTGTAGCACAGTTACAAAATCCTATATAATTACAACAACCTTCAATGTGATTGGCTACACCCTCACTATCACAAAATCCAGAGATGCGATTACAAATGCCTTCAGCATGCGATATCTGACTTCCTACAATATTACAACAACCTTCAGCATGAGAAACACAATGTATGACTATATTGCAAAATCCTTCTACATGTGAAGCACAAGGCCGATACCCATTGACTTGGCTATCGTAAATTACGTTGCAAAATCCTTCAGCATGTGACATACACCCACAAACACATGTGCGATATCCTTCAGCATGATCTGCGGTTGACAGAGCACAGGTTCCTCCACCTTCGGCATGAGAACCACAACCACCAGCACAAACAGGATAAAGAACTGGATTGGCAAGATCGCCATTAGAAACCGCTATACCTTCAGCATGTGATGCAAATCCTGTAGCACAGGTTCCCATGCCTTCGGCATGGGAACCATCACCAGCAGCATTATTAAATACTATAGCTGTAGAGCAAGTTCCTGTCACACATCTAAACGTTCCTTCGGCATGTGCTCCAATACCAGAAGCACATGTACAGAACCCTTCGGAGTGAGAGGCAACTCCATCAGCACGTGTACAACATCCTTCGGCATGCGAAGCATCTCCCATCGCACAGGAGCCAACGCCTTCAACATGCGATCCGACACCGCACGCACATCCACCGCTAATGACTGGATTGGCAAGATCTGTATTGGGAGATGCTACACCTTCAGCATGCGATCCAATGCCAGCAGCACAAGTGCCGACACCTTCAGCATGCGATCCAGCGGATGCAGCAGTTGGGTATCTATAAACAGCAGCGGTGCCATATCCTATTGCTGCTCCCTCTGCATGGGCACCTCGACCAATGGCACAAGTGCAAAATCCTTCGGCATGAGCACCGTAATTAGCGCAAGCACAAGTACAAAATCCTTCAGCGTGAGCACCGTAACCATCTGCTGCAACATTATAACCGATACAGGTACAAAATCCTTCAACATGATTTGCGCAATGTGCAACGCAAGTGCAAAATCCTTCTGCATGATTTGAACAACCTGGATTCGCTTCTGTGCCGGTGTATCCAGATCCTTCTGCGTGATTCCAACGTCCGTCTGCATATCCAAATCCTTCTGTGTGATTACAAAATCCATTTATATCTACTGTACCGCAGGATTCTGTAACATTTCTTGAATCATCCCCAGAAAATTTTATTGATGATCCTGCAATAGCTTTTGCTGTTCCAATAGTATTATTATATTGAACTTTGCCATTCCCAGATACTCCTTCAATAATACTGCTAGGGGTGAAGAATGTAACAGGAGTATTCACTAAGTCACTACTTTTTCCACTAACTGCTATTGTGGCCAAAGTAACATCTCCACATAAATAACTTCCATTAAAAATACAACTTACGCCAGTAACACTAGTTAAAAATCCTGCTCCATTGGTCAGATCGCTAGTTTTACCAGTAGTGGCAAATAAGCATAAATCACTACTATTTTGCTTTTGATCAGATAGATTCTTTAAGCTCACGTCTATAGCCCAAGAAGGTGTAGTCTGATTCGTTGGTTCAGGGGATATGCATTTTACCTGCCCGGAACAATAATCACAAAAACAATATATTGACATTTTATATTACTCCAATTATTTTTTATGCCACACTAACTTCTGAAGTTTCCATTACAGCCACCCAATTTATAGTATTGGCCTCAACTCCTGTTGCTGCAATATTAAACATAACAGGATTAAAAGACGATGTGCTTAATGTTACGGTACTTCCTACACCCAAATTATTCCATGAATTTACTGCTACGTCTGAGTTGTTGATGAATCTAAGTGTTCCATCGGTATTGACCAGTGTTCCTCTAAAATACCAACCAGCGGCAGTGTTGCCAGTACAATGATGAGCAGCCACTCTTATGGTAAACATAATTGTTGCTTTAGATCCAGGCATTATCATCCCATATCCAGTAACACTATCTGTTGCAAGAGTTACAGGAGCCGCATTAATAGTTTGTGCCTTAAATACATATCGACTATATTGAGCATCGCCCAGAGTGGAAAACCCGCAATTGGCGGCAGCATGTTGTCCTGCCGTCCTAGCGAGAGAACAGCATCCTTCAGCGTGTCCAGCTTTTGCTCCAGTGGTAGTTAAACCAGTGCAAAATCCTTCAACGTGTCCACCGCAAGAATTTGCTAAAATAAATGAGCAAACTCCTTCAGTGTGACTACTTGGACTACAAGTAAAAGTTAATCTTCCTTCAGCATGTGAATGACAAGCATCTGCCAAAGAACAGCACCCTTCTGCGTGCGAGCTTTGACACTTAGCACAAGAACAGAACCCTTCTGCGTGCGATGAATCTTGGCATGCAAAAGTTCCTTTACCTTCTGCATGAGCAGCAGTATTCAATGATTTTGACCAAGCCCCTTCAGCATGTCCTGCACAAGAACAAACCTGCGTACAACACCCTTCAGCGTGTCCAGCGTGACCAAGACTACAAATACATGAGCAACATCCTTCTGCATGAGCGTACCACAAAGTACAAGTAGTGGTACAAAGCCCTTCAGCGTGTGAAGCTGGTCCTTGGAAATCGCCACTTCCAGAAACGGTAGAAGCTCCTTCTGCATGTGAAGCCATTCCAAACGCAGTAGTTAGATTTCCTTCTGCATGTGAAGCAAATCCACACGCAGCAGTTAGAGATCCTTCTGCATGTTGAACATTTATGCTAGCGGTAGCGTTTCCGGCAATTGTTGACTTTCCTTCTGAATGTGAGTAATTATTACAAGCAGAGGTACAACATCCTTCCGCATGAGAAGCAAATCCAAGAGCCTTACTACCATATCCTTCTGCATGGGCGGCAATACCACCAACACAAGACAGTCCTCCTTCTGTGTGGGCTCCACAAACAATACAAGTAGCATTGTTAGCACAAATAGCCGAGCAAAACCCTTCAAGGTGTAGTCCGCAAGTGTATACAGCGGTGCCGCCTAGACTACAGTTTTTATATCCTTCTACATGAGCATATTGTAGACAATTAATTGGAGTGTAGCCAGGGCCAGCCCCTTCTAGGTGAGAAAAGTGACCACACGTACCCACACAATGACAAGTACCTTCTATGTGAAAACCAATAGATGCACAAGTACCATTACAAAATCCTTCCATATGTGTAGCCATCATTGGATGACCAGCACAGCCCATGTTTATATGTTGACAACATCCTTCCATGTGTAGAGCATTCATATTTTTATCAGCGGGATTACCAGCACCATAATTACCCTGCCAACATCCTTCTACGTGGACGGCATGAGCTTGACTTGGCATTTGAAAATTAATAGTAAGTCTTACGTTACACCCATCAGTGCATGCAATTGGTAAAAATACACAACCACCACCACTGGAAAATGTGGATGAGCATTGGTGAAAATAAACCGGCACCAATGTACTTGAAGTAGTTGAGCCTATAATGCAGGTGTTATTTGTGCCAGAAGCACAAACGCAAAATCCATTAGGATGAAATGCAAGAGTTTGTGCTGTACAATATGTCCCTCCGCAATTACACGATAAACATCCAGTAATGGTTGAAGGATTAGCAAGTTTTATAACCCCCCAGTTTGCACCGAAATCCCACCAATAACCAGTACCCGTTTTTGTACCAACAGAGCAACAGCTACAACATCTAGTGTTAGAACTACAACTCGATAACAAGTTTTGAAATCCTTCAACATGACTAAAACAAACAGCATCATTACATATACACTGACAACATCCTTCTGTGTGCCCTGCCAAACCAAAAATGTTTCGATTGGTATATCCTTCGACATGAGAATAGTCTCCATGTGCAATTTGCACACATGAACTGGTACACCCCATGCCTTCCATGTGTGCTGCTAAACCTATTGCACAATTAGCAACCCCTTCAATGTGGGTTGCACAATTACATGCACAATTACAAAATCCTTCAACATGTGACGCTTCAAAACAAGCACATGAAAAGATGATTTGGCTTGCTAAATTCACTCCACCTTCAGCATGAGCACCAAGATTAGTAGCACAAGTAGTTCCTTCAGCATGAGATGCGATTCCAAGTGCCTTGCTACACCAGTTTTCAGCGTGAGATCCTGCACAACAAGCACATGTACAAAATCCTTCTGCGTGGGCTGCACAAGCACAAACACAGGCGTAAAATCCTTCTGCGTGGGCTCCTGTACAATAAGCACATGTACAAAATCCTTCGACATGAGCGCCACAACCATCGGCCCAATTATATGTCACTCCACAAGCAGATCCTTCAGAGTGGGCTCCTATGCCACAAGCGACAGTACAAAATCCTTCAGCATGGGCTCCTATACAATCAGCACGTGTACAAAATCCTTCGACATGAATACCTGGAGTGCCGCTGCCGCAGGCCCAATTACAAAAACCTTCAACATGAGAAACCATGTTTATTGCTTTGCCACACCCGCCTTCAGCGTGAGAATAATGACCAACCGCACAAGAATCCAACCCTTCGGCATGCGAAAAACAGCCATAAGTACAACTTGACCCTTCGGCATGAGAACAATTACCACTAGCCGACGAAGCCCCCATAGCCACACTATTGTTAGAAGCATTAAAACAAAGTCCTGCTGCTCCACAAAATCCATTGTTACAATTATATTGAATTTGACCTGTGGTTCCGCCAGCAAGAACATTGCAAAAATAGTTGCAATTAATAGCCTGACAAGCCAATCCTTGACCAGATATAGCAGCTAAAGTAATCATGCCGCTTGCACCATTGACGGTAGTTACACCACAAGCCGCTGTCAGGAAACAACATCCACCACAACAACTATTGTCTAAATCACAGGTATTTGCAGTTGTACCTACGGTAGCCACAGCACGAACACCGCCAACACAGTGTTTATCCGCTTTACAGTCAGATAAACACCTCAAACTCATGTCTATATTTGCTACCGGTAAACTAAAATCTGTAATGGCTGGATCGATTCGTTTAATTTGTCCGCTATTATAATCTATAAAACAATGTGCCATTTTTTGCTCCAAATACTAGGGCAGTATAGTTGCTTAACTATGATTATATATGAAAGTTGTTGATAATTACATTAGTTATTTAACATCGCAAGATGTTATTTTCAAACAACTATTGAAAAAGCTCAATGTCGGCGGATGCCGACATTGAGCTTAGATAGAATTCTTGATGTGACTTATTAATTACAGGCCAGATCTAGTTTTGAATTGCGATAGGATCATGCCCATGATTGTAGCAAGTTCAGGATCTTTTTCTGCTTCGGCAAAGAAATCGTTAATAACGACATCGGTAGAACCACCGGGTTTTAGTTCCCAAGTTTTTCCATCTTCTAGGATTCTTCCTTTGTCTATTTTGCCTTGCACTCGAACGGTTCGATTAGGATCATTTGCCATGATAACAACTTGTGATAACCACAAAAGATCATATGTCTTTTCTGGTACTGCTGGTACGACTTCTGGGGTGTCTAACGGTATTGCAGCCATGATACTCCTTCTTATAAATCTATGTTATTTAGTCTTTTGTTTGAGAATTTCTTTCTTGCATTATGCGATTGCACTGGCCGTTGTGACAGCGTGCCACTTCGTATTTTTACTATTTACGCCTTTCCCCACTTCGTTGCCCAAACCTATCGGCCGTTCCCGTTCTTGAATGACCAAAATCAATATATCCATCCCTGCTTATGGAAACGTGATAACATGGAGTTGACTGATCAGAATAGCCACAATTCTTATCTGGATCGGATTTTACGTTAAATCTGAAGGTGTGCGAAGACGAGTCCTCTTCGGGAGATTGATCCCATCGGCCATCTTCCGGCTCAAAAGCATCAATTTCTTCCGGTTCGAAGATTTCTAGATAAAGTTGTTCTTGAAACCAATCTTTGAATTGCATTACACCCCTCATTTTTCTACTCTTTTATCTAGTCTTTACGTGAAAGACTTTTGAGGGTATAATAACAAACTGGCTTTAGAGACAATTCTAACAGGAGAGAACCATGTTGAGCGGAATGGAAATCACAATAGGAATTGTGGGTACGATTATTATTTTTGTGCTCCTAATGATAGCAAATAAGCTTGCAGACGGCATTAGTGCCTTCAAAAAGACTACAAAATATTGTCCAGAACCAGTTAAACCTTTCGAAGGCACCACCACATTGCCGCCAGGATTGGCAGCGACCGCTTGCTCACATCAATGGGAAGTGATTAAAGATGAGATTCTGAAAAATGATCAACGGCAGAAAATGGTTACCATTCTCCAATGCCGATCCTGTGGTAGTATTGACAAAACCATAGAAGACATTGAATTTACTCCTCCACCGCCTCCCCCTAAGCCGGTATTCCCGCCAGAACCTAAAAGCGAATGTCGTCACAGTTGGGAAGAAAAGAAAGCGGCATCAATTAGCTCTGCTTATGAACAATTGGCAGCTAATAGTCCATGCAAACCAGGATCGTTTTCCAAGAAAGAGATTCCAGAAGATAAAATTGTTCATTCACCGTGGTTTTTCAAAAAAACCTACGTGTGCGAACGAGTATGCAGTAAGTGCGGAGAAATCCGAACAACCATTGCATCTAATTATGAATTGAAGGATTTGCCAATGGAAGCATGGGGCAAAGAGTCTCAATCGATTTAAGACAAACCGCCCGGCCAAGGCCGGGCGGTTTGCTGCCTAGAAATTCATCTGGGGGCGGCGTGAAACCCCTACATTCCAAAGGAATGTTTGTTCTGTGAGTGAGTAAGTTAGCCGTAGGCGAACGACCGAACGAACAGAGCGAACCTCTTTAGGGTAGTGGGATGTAAGCCGCCATAATAAAAATAATTTCAAAATAATTTAGAATTCATAAAAAAATTATGAGCAATCATACTATATAAGTATGAGATGTTCAAAGTCCAAAAGAATAAGATGAAGTTGGATAGAAGCCAATTTAGGTTTTGGCGTGATATGTGTCGCCGTAGCAAAAATCTTTTCAATTCTACATTGTGGGAAACTAACAATCACTTTGGTCAATGCGGAGAATTTTTGACCTACAACAGTGCGTACCATGTAATGAAAGTAAGACCTGAATATAAGGCACTTGGAACTGATGCCTCTCAACAAACAATGAAAATAGTAGAACGCTGTTTTCGTTCTTTCTTTGGACTTTTGAAAAAGAAACAACATGGCAATTACAACAAGCCAGTCAAAAAACCTCATTTTCTTCCCAAAGATGGACATTTCCTCTGTATATTTCCACAGCGAAATTGTGTTGAACATTTTAGTGTAGCAGTGCCAAAAGATTTACGAAGTAAGTATAAGTTCAAGAAGTTTGTGTATCAAATCCCTCCGAATGTCAAAGGCAATCGGATAAAAGAGGTTCGCATTCTTCCAAAGAGTAAAGCAGAGCATTTTGAGATTGAGTTTGTGTATGAAGTTGAACAAGAACATCCAAAACTTGAAAAAAGTCGTGTATTGAGTATTGATCCTGGCGTAAGTAATTTCGCCACTTGCCTTGACAGTAAAACTGGACACTCGTTTATCTTAGACGGGCGTAGAATGAAATCCATAAATCAATGGTATAATAAGGAGAGAGCAAGACTACAATCAATACTGGAAACACAAGGACAAAAATCAAGTAAGCGTATGCGAACAATGGAGGATAAAAGAAATCGTAGATTGAACGAACATCTCAATCAATATGTCAATTTGATTGTTCAAACTTGTATTAAACATCAAATTGGCAAAGTGGTAATTGGTGAAGGTTGGCACGCTCAAGATGGAAGTCACATTGGAGACAAAAACAACCAAAACTTTGTAATGCTTCCGTTTGGTAAGTTTGCTTGGAAATTGCGAAGTAAGTGTGAGTTATATGGAATTGAATATAAATCCATCAACGAAGCATATACTTCAAAGTGCGACCATTTAGCAAATGAACCAATGTGTCATCACGAAGAGTATTTAGGACGAAGAATAAAGCGTGGTTTGTTCAAGTCAAGTACAGGTATTATTATCAATGCTGATATGCACGGTGCATTGGGAATTATGCTGAAATCAGGTAGCGGGAAGGGTCTTCGGACTCAACTCAGTAGAGGCGTTGTCAATACGCCTTCAAGAATTAGGTTGGATAAAATCCATTCTTTCTCTTGTAAGAGGTTGGTTGAAAACATTTTTAATCAATCCAAGCCCCTACTTTCCGAAGGAAAGTTCAATAGTGGAGCGAGTGAGCGTAAGCGAATGAAAACCACTATTGAACCTCTTTAGGGTAGGGGTAATTGACTACATCCTTACCAATCTTTTCTTGCAAAACCTTTTCTTCCGTAGAGGCACCGTACTTAAATCTATCACCATAACCAGAGTAAGCATGTCTGAAACTAATGTTTGCCACATCTCCTTCTCCGCCATGATAATTGCAACTAACATGTAATTTATAGCATTGACGACCATTACATTCTTTTTGAGGGTCGGGTTCAGAGTTAAAATAGAAATTATGCTCATTAGCAATTTGGTTGAGTGGGGGCTCCCACTTCCCATCTAAGACCTTGTGGGAGTCTATTTCTTCTTGTCCGAAAGCTTCGACCAAGTAATCCAATGCTAACCATTCTTTGAAATTCATACTTTATTTAGCGGTCTTGACTAAGAAACTGTTACTTGTTATTATATCTGTTAGGAGAAAATATATGAAAGAATTCACGGTACAAACTTATTGGGCAAAGATATACATTGGTTCCGTCCGTGGCTACAATGGCAGCAAATTCTTTGATCATGACGTGATAGCGGCCATTGGCGAATTCCAAAAGAGACATGAAGTAGAACGCATATTGGATGCAGCCGAGCTAGTGTCGGTAACAGTTACAAATACCACCTATGTGGTTAGGGATTATGTGGAAGATGGCTTCGAAATAGCTTCTATCAACTATCCACGATTTCCCAAAACGAACCAGGAAATCTTTGTCTACATACATGCTTTAGCCGAATTTTTGCTAAACAAGTTTGAACAAAACCGATTAAGTCTAGTCACCCCATTAATGACCTATACTTTTGAAAAAGATAACCCAGAAGAACACCCCAAACCCGTCAAATGATGTGGACTTCTAGCTAAAAATAAGTTATAATGCCGATATAAGGTTGGTGTTATAACATGGGTGATAAACTTGCGCATATACGGGTTGATAATTGCTTTGGTCAATTATTAACTGGAAATGAAAATCTTCTCCTGCAACTTTGGCGGGCTTTGCGATTTCGTGAACGTGGATACTTTCACAGTCGCCTCTACAAGCAAAAGTTGTGGGATGGTTATATTGACTTCTTCAAAAAAGATTCCGGCAAATTCTTGACCGGACTCCTTCCAGAAATCGAAATGGCTCTCAATCTTTGGAAGGTTGAGTACACCATTGAGGATAATCGTGATCCTCTAAAGTTTCGATTCGAGTCTGTTGATGAACACTTTTTTGACCAATGGACTCCAAAAGGGCAGAAGAAAGTAACTTTATATGACTATCAAGTAGAGTTAATAAATCATGCCATTCAAAACAAGCGTGGAGTAATTCAGGCTCCAACATCGGCTGGCAAGACCAACATTATGATAGGCATCCTAAAGTGCCTTCCAGAAAACACCCCCACACTCATTCTAGCCAACAAGAAGAGCCTTGTCGAGCAAAATTATGATGAAATGATGAAGTGGGGATTTAAGAACGTTGGTAGATTGTATGACAAATACAAAGAACCGAACATGTTTACATGTGCTACGGTTCAGTCATTACACAAAATTGAAAAGCTTTTGCCAAGTATTCGATGTGTTATTGTGGATGAAATCCATGATATGATGAGCAAAGTGCCGAGAAAATTTTATGGAAAAATGAAGTCATGTTCGGTTAGAATCGCCGTAAGTGCTACCCCCTTCAAATTTGGCGGTACACACAAGACACAAAAGTATGCAGTCAAAGGATACTTTGGCCCAATTGTAAAAGCAAAGTCGGCCGGTGACACAGGTGTATTAACCACCAAGAAACTACAGGATAGAAACATCCTCTCGGCGTCTCAGTGTATCTTCTATCCAATCAATACTCCGCAGCTACCATATGACATCTACATAGATGCCGTTACACACGGTATAGCTGAAAACTTTGAGTTTCATCAATTGGTAACACGATTGGTGAAAGGACTAAAAGGACGTACATTAATCCTCGTAGAGCGATTAGCTCACGGTGACACATTGGCCAACATGATACCTGGATCGTTGTGGGTGCAAGGAAAAGATAATCTACAAACCCGCAAATATATTATTGGCGAATTACAAAAGTCTAAAAAGAATCTGATCGCAATTGCTACACATGGCATATTTAACGCTGGCATTAACGTCTACTGTCATAATTTATTGAATGCGGCAGGTGGGCAGGCCGATCACCAGATCATTCAAAGGATGGGTAGAGGATTAAGAACAGCCGACGACAAAGAAATTCTTCATTATTATGACTTTATATTTAAGATCAACGATTATCTGCTTGAGCACTCCAAGAAACGTGTTAAGATACTCACGCAGGAAGGGCATGAAGTCATAGTAAAGGATGAGATCGACTTTTGATGAAAACCATAATACTTGCAATTGCCATATTGGTGGCACAGGTCACCCACGCTCTCGCTCAGGATGTAGAGGCCACGATCCTGATTGCCCACAATACCCCAAGAGAACAGCAAAGAATACAAAAACTGGTCGGGGACCGGAACTTAGACGCAATAGCCCAAGCTCATGCGAATTGGATGGTTGCCAACAGAAACCTAACCCATCAATCTCTAAACAAAATAATGAGAACGTGGAGAACGGGTGGTGAAAATATTGCCTGTGGCCAACGTACCGAAGCCGAGGTTCTACGAAGTTGGATAAATTCTAGTGGTCACCGAGCAAATATATTGAATAGAAATTTCACTCATGTTGGATTTGGAATTGCCGTTGCTGCTGATGGTACAGTTTATTGGTGTGTGAATTTTGGAGGATAATTAAATGATGACTATCTTTGGGGTATTAGGGATTATATTAATGATCACATCCGTATTATTCATCATGGTGTCGGTAACACCAATGTTGGCAATGATGTGGGACAGTCCAAAAGCTGGATACAAACCATTGGTGGTTGCTATACCTTGGTTCTTAATAATGATAGCACTATTGATTGGCGATGTAGTTTTATTGTTTAGGCTTTTTTCCTAAAAGTTCATCCACATCAATCTTATCCTGCCAACGTGTGATCATTTTCTGAATAGTGTCCAACGGAACGCCATGCGTGTTACGTTTGGCGAGTATTTTAGCAAATTCTTCTAGCTTTTTTGGATCAAGCTTTTTATCAGCTAAATATGGGCGATATTCATTCCACCAAGGAGAATCAGGTTCTTCAATTTTAACCGTATAACCTGCTTTATCAGCATACTCGACGTAGTGACGAAAATCTCTGGAAACAATACAGGTATTATCTAATACTAATGGCGTAACACCAAGATCTACGGCATATTGAAACTCTTGAAAATTATGTGCGTGAGCAGCACCTAATTTCTCTGCCTTCCAGTTTGATCGATACTCTTGATATTCATCACTAGTAGAAATCTGCTCACCACGTCGCTTCTTTTGTTGTGATACAGGGATAAAATAATTATCGGTCGAAAATACATGATCGTAATCTCCTCCGTATTGAGCAAGCAATGCATTGATCTTCGTTGATTTTCCAGACCCCGGAGGCCCACGAAGTATAATGAATATCTTTTCTTGTTGTTTGTTTTCTACCCACTGACTAAATTTTTTTATCATGATTATAATCCATAACTAATGTACAAATCCTCTTGAACTCATCATCTGAGAAACATGATTTCATTTTATTGATCAATCTTGTGACCCATTGCACATTTCCTTTTACGTATCCCTTAGAACTATCTATTCTATCCAGCGAAGCGTTGCCATCTCTTGTCTTTTGATAGGAGTATACACTTTTAGGAAATGATAATTCCAATCCTGAAAGGGCACATCTTTTGCCTTGTGATAAATATAACTGCCATGCCCAATCCATGTCTAAGTCATATTCCCACCCTCTTTGCCTTGCTGTCATCCTAATCAAATTCCAATTTGCGGTTTTGATTACATTTGTTTCCTCTGCAATATCATGATGCGACGGATGATAATCCGCTATCAAAGTACAAAAGCCAATGAATTCATCATTAGACCATGTATATTTAATCCGATTTACGTGCTTGTGTACCCACTGTATGTTTTCAACACAGTAACCTACATTAGATTGAATGCGGTCTAATGACGCAGTGGTTTTCCCATGATTGTGTTCAGTCACGGTATCTGCAATGCATATAGAAATTCCTGTTAAGGCACATTTGAATTCTTGCTTTAACAATAAATCATAAGCCTGCTTTGGTATTATGTCGAACTCCCATCCCCTATTGGCTGCGCCACTTCTGATTTGCTTCCAAAAGACATTTGACAATCTATCCTTAACACGTCTTGCTTTGCCACCGCACGCTATACATTGTATCCTTTTACCACTTGCCAATGCGTTGTGTTCTATTTCTAATTGCTGACCGCATTTGCATTCACATAACCATTTGGTATGGCCGGATTTTGCAGGAGCAACTTCTTTAATTGGCGTCCAATTGCCAAATGGAATACCCTGTACAGCTACCTTTTTATGCTGTCCATTAGTTTTTGGATGTATGCCAAATAATTTGACATATCTATTAATAGAAGAATAAGCACAACCTACTTCCAATGCGATATCTTGCATACTTCTGTCTTTAGTAATGTACTCGCTCTCCAGCCAATCCTTGGTAATTTTTATTATTACTTTTATAGCCACGATAACCCTCCTATAAAACCATATAAGTATTATAGTGTTTGAGTTATCAATTTCTATATTCCCTGACCTAAGTTCTGTGATTGTTGAGGTTGAATGGCCGGATTACTATCGGGAGGTTCGGCCATTGGAGCATTTGGTTTAGAACTGTTTATCCTATCAATTAAAGTGCCTACTGTTGTGTCTGATTTACTCATAAAGTCTTTAATAGCATCGGCTTGTGTTGGATCTATCTTATCCATCACCGATCCGATCTTCAAGATTTCTTCTTGAGCATCACTACTCAAATCAGCCGTTTTCATTTGAGTAATTTCATCATCGTCATCGATTCCCATGTCGGATCGCAACTTCGATATTACGGCGTCCCGAATTTCATTTGCTTGTCTATCTTCTAACCAAATTATAAAATGTTTCATGATACTCCTTCGATGTCATTATATATCGCTAGGTGTATCAAATTGCATCATACTAATAAGAGCCATTCGCAAAAACATGCCATTCTTTACCTGCTTCCAATAGGCTGCTCTTGGATCAGAATCAATTCTGTGATCTAATTCATTGGTTCTTGGCAAAGGATGTAAAACCATAGCGTTTTGTTTCATAAGATTCAATTGTTCTTGACCAAAACACACTTTTTGTAAATTTACGAACCCTGGTGTCCATCGCTCTCGTTGTAATCTTGTAATGTACACTACGTCGGCCGCTGGCAATTTTTCATTAAGCAAATGCTCCCAATTATTAATTGTACCAGCATATGGATCGATAATATCCACAATCACGTCCTTAAAATTCTTCAGCATGGCTGTAAGCGATTTTACGGTGCGTGCTTTAGTGGTGTCGCCAAAAAATATAATGTTGGCCCCATCTATTGTACCACGTTCTCGTTGAATTGTGTACAAGTCCAAAAGAGCTTGCGTTGGATGTTCTCCATCGCCATCGCCAGCATTAATAATTGGAACATCGGATGATTCAGATGCAATTTGGGCAGCACCATCACGTGGATGGCGAATAACAATTACATCAGCATACTGTGAAATGGTTTTTACGGTATCCTCAAGAAGCTCCCCTTTTACTTCGGAAGAAGAAAGAGATCCGTTCTCGATAGAGATGATTTTACCTCCTAACCGCTGCATAGCTGATTCAAAAGACAGCCTAGTGCGGGTGGATGGTTCGGCAAAATATGTGGCCATAACCATGCCTTTTTGCCGTTTTGATAAAAACCCAGAACTTGAATTATTTTGAAAAGTTTTAGCCCGTAACAAAATGTCGTCAATAATCTCCCTTGTGAATTGACTCGCACAAATGACATGTCTGAATGGGAGTGTTTTTATCATGGGGTCTCCTGGTTAATTGTTGTCTGCAATTATAAACGATCTGATGCCTAAATACAAGAGATATGGCATACTTAAAATTTCAAGACTGGTTGTTCCGTGAATTCCGAGATGTGTTCGGATTTGATAGAGATGTACGTCCACAAAAAAAGGACAAAAACTCTGAATGGCCAATACATCAACTGAATGTTGAAAGCATTATTAATACGTTAGCGGAGTATCACCTACCCACAAGGCAGGGTACGGCTAATTTCGTAAATGAAGCACAATGGGGAGATGACCAGGGTGCCATTAGGCTAAGAGTTGGCACAGGACTTAATTTTTTCATTGATCGTCAGACATTAGACCTAGAAGGCAATCCCCAGTGGATTACTAAAAAAATATATCAAGTAGATCAATCTGGAATAGGTGACAAAGAAGAAACAATTGTTCAAGAACTGTTTGATGAAATAAAAGTCATTGATGAACAGCCAACCGATTCAGCGAAACGGGATTATCCAGAAATCGAAAGTCTTGTAGCTAACATGGCTGGAAAGCTGCGACGGACGGCAAAAGATATATTTGTATATGAAGGCGTAAGAAAGATAGATGAAAATGATTATGTCATTAGGTTTACCCTTAGAGGTCACGGTCAACTATCAAGAGACGGATGGGTAGTGAAAGAAAATCAAACACATATTGTGTTTGATACTAAAAAGGGATTGTTAAGGGTTATGAACTACGATGTTGCCAATCAAAGAGAAGGAAGGAACTGGGTAATCCGTCCATCAGAAATAGATGTATATTTCTGTCCAACACAGACTAAAGAAGAAATGTCTGAAGCAATCGCCACAACGTTACATTGGTTCTAAATATGCCAAGGCAAGATAGTAGTAAAAAACAAGCAGTAGTTGATATAGCCAAAGCCCTGAGAGATGTCTTTAAGGGATACACACGCCATGCCCGTGGCGATGCTTGGAAAAAGATTTTGGAACCAGATACCAAACGAGAAATTGAAAAATTAGTACAAGATCCATATCGTCCACTCAACATGTTCCAAAGAATTACATTCAAAGAATGGATCGATCAAGAAGAAGACTTTAATCCAGAAGATTTCTTTGGAAAGATACAACGATATATTTTTGCAAATATGCGTGTAGAACAAGGAAGAATAAACTTTCACTTCCCTACAGACTATCAATCGTTTATCGTACAGTCCATATCAATGCAAAGGCCGCAAGATATTACACAGCAAAAACCGCAAATGGCATTGGCTGCACATACTAAGCATGATGGCTCAATGATTTCTGAAGATGAGCAGGTTCAAAAACTATTACCATATGCCGGATTAGGAACTTCTAAATGGAGCGGTGCCAGTAAAGCCTTAAAACAAGTCGGTGCGCCAGATTGGAAACAATCTCAATGGAATGCGTTTGAACGAATCATTAAGAGCAAGGTAAGGAAAATAGCCCGTTTAATGGGTTTCTTATTTGAGATAGAAATCTATTTGTGTCTAGAACATCAACATGGTGTTAAAAACAGAGATGATGAGGAAATGGGACAGGCCAATAATGGAACTCAAATAGATGAAAACAGAGATAAGTTCATGACGCAGATCAAGGAAAATCTTGGATCTGAAAAGCAGGCCGATCAGATATTTTTAATGATTCAAAGTCATGCAAAAGACATAGCGGATAGAATCTTTGTAAGAAGTAAGCAATTATTAAAATGCACTCCAGATCACATGTTGTTTACAGGCGGAGAAGGTGATTGGAGTTCAACCGGAGGACGACAGACACCATCTGATCTCGTATTAATGTGCAGTGGTGCAATTGATGGAGAACAAGGTGAATTAGGATGGAACATTAAGTTAACAAGCGAAGGCCGTGTGGTAATGGCCGACTTGCAATCTGCTAAAGCTTATAAATTATTGGGCGGAGCAAACGTTCGAAAGTTTACAGATGAACTCTCTGCAATTATGGCCGATTCTAATGATGCAACCGCAGCTACAGATTATCGACAAGCCATTATACCGATGTTAGCCAAAGTGGCAGAAGATAAATTAACAAACAATCCACGTAAATTTACAGAAATTCTTAGTTGGCTAATAGCTGGTAAGAAAGGTGAAAGCCATCCCGTGGCTCTAGCAGTCAGACATTATGCCAGCAGTGCGTCAGGCGGGGCAGATTGGTCACCAAGTCTAAGACGTGATTTTAACATACGTGGATTAAGCATTTCACCAAAAGATGAAGCAAGTGTAAGCGTCACAAGTAATTCGACATATGTTAAATTAACCTACAAAGTTTCTGGCGGTAGCTCGGCCGGAACAAGCATTATCTTTGAGCCTAAAAGAGATAGCGTATCTGTAAAAGTTAGTAATTTAACTAGGGAAAAGCAATAGATACATTATGGAATTTAAGAACTGGATTATAACTGAAGAAGGGTGTGACGGTTATTTATTGGCCGATCTTGTGCTTGGAATGTGTCATTTGAACGAAGCAAAAAAAGTAAAGAAACAAGATTGGCAGCGTATGTTGATGAATCTATCTCCAGAATTAAAATCTCTACCTCCTCCAGATGAGAGAAAAGCAAACGGTAGGATTGAAGTTCCAAAATTTGATCCAGATGCGGCTAAGGGTATGGCACCATTTGATGACGATGACGATAAAGACTCTTGTGAAATAACGCCATTAAGCAGCTACGCTAAACACATTAAGAAAATTCAAAAATTTGCACATAGCAGTCCAGAAAACTTTGCTCAAACAATGATGTTTTCTCCATTGTCTGCTAATACTCCGTTTCCTAAACACTGGGATAACTTCTACGTGTTGATGTTGTTATTAAAACATGTACATCCACATGATGTAACAGAAGCACAGTTAAAAGATTTGGTACGGGTATATGATGATAAATATCATTCTCTTGGACACACTATTAGTGGATGGAAACTAAGAACCATTGCTGAAATTTGGAGTAATAAAGAAAACCTATTCCAAGAGTTAATGGCTTTGGCCGCACGTGGCACAGACAGAGACATTATAGCTAGACTTTGTAAATTCACTGGAGTACAACCTGTTAAGGCTGGATTTATTGCGCAACTTCTATTCGGTCGTGCCGGTTGCATTGATACACATAACATTGACATATACAGCACGGTTTTCCCAGACATGGCCGGTGAATTAGGGTTTTCTACAGACACTTTAGAAAAAGAAAAAGCAAATAAGAAATGGCAAGTAACTAAAGCTCAATTAGAAAAACCAGAAGTTCCTCGGGGTGTTGATGCTTATGTTAGCACGCTTGAGAAGCTAAAAGGAAGAGGCGTAGGCACTGAACAATTATGGAATGTATGGGTTGATTTCGTAGAAAACTTCTATCGATACATATCAGAGCATGGCAGAGGAGCGTATACACCGATGGGTGCCGCCGCCGATATGAGCGATCCTTTATACAAAAAATTATCAACCATACAAATCCCTAAAATTCTTCCAGCAGGTAGAATGGATACTGGAGATAACGAGGACGCTAGAAAAATTTTAATACCATTGATGACAGGTAGGGGTGAAGCTGGAAGCGCAACGCATCTACAGTTAGACCCCGATACCATGTTCAAGCAGCATGTGGGAATGTACAAACATGGAGAGCCTGGAGGATATGCGGCTTCTTCAATTCCTTTTGCAACTCTTGTAAAGCCAGACGGAACAAGAGAGCCATTGGAAAAGAGCATTGGATTAGCCGACAAGCCAGGAAACGTACATTACTTTGGTAAAGATAGTGGAGAACGTGAGATAGATCCAGATTTCGTTCGTTATGTAAACAGAAGAAGATTAGAGACTGGTGGTAGAAAAGGCGCAGAGGAAAGAGATCGAGTGGAACGAGAAAAGAAAATTATGGCACGTGTTCCAGGATTACCAGGGATGGAAGATCTTCCGCCTCCAAGAAGGAAGAGAGGCAGAAGATGAGTGATTCTAATGTCAAAAAATACGTTCAGCAATTCAAGAAGCCAAAGAAAGACAACAGCCACATTGTTGATAAAAGCAAAACTACAAAATGCTGTGGAAAGTGCTGCTGCCGTTAAACATACTCATAAGCAAATTCTTGCTTAAAGAATTCACGCACCGGTTGAGTGATTGAATTTTCATAAACAACCAAATCGAACATAAAAACTTCTACAAATGTTCGACCGTCCATACATCTTGCTACCCAAGGCGACAATAGAATATAATATGGGGACACACGATCCATAGTAACCCAGCGAACCATTGTATGATCTTTGAGAGCTTGCTCAACCTGCGAAAAATTTGGACAGCCGCCGAATTTTTTTATAAAATGATCTTTTGTGTGTCGCAAGTCTTTAACAACTGTAGTGTTAGGAGCGGTAACCGTTACTGGCTCTACCAGAGTGACCGTTTCACGCTTCCTCTTAGCGTACTTGGATCTCCATACTTGCCATCGTTTCCACGCCTTATCTCCAATGAGAATAATAGGATCGATCAACGCATGCTCTTTAGTGACAGCAAGATATTTAAGAATTTGAAGTTGTGCCAGAATATACAGTCTATATTCATGATCTGCTATAATTCCTCTTGTTTCTTGCACTAATTTATAGCAATATTTGAATAAAATAGACTTACGAGGGTCGCCCTTTTTTCTTAACTTGGTATGCTCATAATCTGGAAATTCATGATGAGCCAACTCCATCCATAGCAAGGAAATTTTGTAGCTTTTCGCTTCATCTTCATTCATGCTATAATGAAGGATGTCTTCGAGATCCCACATGAAAATTTTCCTTGAAAGAAATTCGTTCTTAACAACGCTATCATAGCAGAAATGGAAATCTTTGGAAATATCTATTGATTTGGATGTCAATTGGCACTAAAATTGCGCAGAACGAATTACACGAAAAACAACTTACCAGTCTCCGTGTGGAGCAAACGAAAGTCAACGGGCTGGATTGCAGGAGTGATGCTTAATGCGATCTACTTACCAAAAGCACAGTCATCAGGGATTCCTCACCAGAGGGGAATCCTGGCAATAGTCGAAATCACTTCTACTGGTTCCCAGGGGAGCCTGCAATCAGTAGTTTCCACGCAACGGTGAAGGTAAGGTATGTTCCTTTATAAAAATCTATCCTTCGTGAAACGGTTACGTCGTGGTCCCCAAACGATGGGATGCGAAAGTAAAAAGTGAGTATAAGATATATGCGGCTTGCATTATAGACCTGGAATAAGACTTAATTCATAAGTATATCCCCAGAGTTAAGGGAAACCGGTGCGCAATTACAGTACGATTGGAATGTCAGAATGATTAGTACGGAAGTAATAGAAGCTTTGGACAAGGTAGTTGGACAAAATATCTTCATTACCACAGAACCAGACATTTTGGACTTTACTGATCCTAGACGACCTGGAAAGTTGATTTTGATGGTAAAGGGATTGAAGTTTGAATTCCCATTACCAGAAGACAAAAAAGAATGCATTGAACTGATCGCAGGATTGAAAGCTGAAATTTATCAAAAAAGGATTGTTACACTTGCTTGGAACATCAAAGGGTTTTTAAGTTATGTACGATTTAGGACCAATACTAATTGGGAGACAAATGGACCCTTGATCGATTTGAAGATTATTGAAGCATTTTCAGGGGAACAAACAGAATGTCCAAAAAGTTACAAGGAGGCAGCCGCTCGATTTAGCACGATTACTAAATCAGCCATGTGGGACAGAATAGGTAAGATATATCAAGAAATTTACATTCCTCTACTCACAAGAGTGGTTCCAGAGATTGAAACTCTTGGATTTAATGATACTGAAGCAAGATATCCTGTCTATCCATGCTATGAGCTTGAGGGTCAAGTTAATGGTCGTATGAAGTGTTTGAAGGCGTTTAGCCACTCTTTCAATCCACATAGTTTGGATGAGGTAGCTAAATCCCACCTGCGGCCGGTTGGCTACGACAAGGTTTTTCTGTTGTTTGATTATAAACATATGGAAGTTTCGGTGCTTCAATGGCTTTCTAAAGATCCGGCTTTACGTGAGATTTTATATTCTGAGGGGGATGTTTATAAAAATATTTTAGACAAGATCACTACTATACAATGCGACGACGCCAAGAAGCGTGCGGTGTGCAAGGCTGTGTTCTTACCGGTCATATACGGTCAAGGATCAAAATCAGTAGCCGAAAGATTAGGGATAAGCGAATCAGCCGGGGAACGGTTGGTACGGGGAATATACAATAATTTCCCTGTAGCCATGTCTTGGATTCAAGAACAACAAGATACATTTGATGCAAACAACTTTGCAACGGATTATTTTGGACGACGACGAAGATTTAATGAGCAACAATATAAGATCAGAAATTTTGTGGTGCAGGCTCCAGCCTCAATTATTTGTTTGCACAAACTCATTAGATTACACGACACACTTCAAGGTCATGCGGAAATAGTTTTTCATGTTCACGACGGATATGGTATAGTAACTCATAAGAGTAACACCAAAGTTGCAGAAATGGCCATTCAAACTTTAGAAGCAAATGAATCTTTATATTCCGGCTTGAAATTGAAAGTTTCCGGCAGTCGTGGCGAAGCTCTTGGCACATTAAACTCAATTTAGGAGGATTATGGAAAGTATCTTTGCGTCATTTCCGATTACGGAAGAAGAATATCTAACATTAGATAAACAATTCGGCTCTCTATGTCAGTATCAAAGTTGGCAGTTGATTAAAAAGAATTCTAGAAACAACCATATCAACAGCCAAGAAGATTTTGCTCAGGATATACGCATATCTTTGTTAACGGCAGGATCGTATTACAAGAGACAGGTCTATGTTGAATCTTGTCTTAGGTTGTGCAGAAAGTATGTTTCTGACAAATTCTTAAAATATATGGTGGACGGCCTTTGTGATTTATGGAAAAATAAAACACGACATGGGGCTAATAAACAGAAGTTTGGTCCATATCAAGAACAGTTATTATCCAAGTTATTAAAGGCAATTGTTCCTAGCCGACACAGACCATCCAAGCAAGCTCCATTGCAAATGGATACGAAGTTTAAGACCTATTGCAAGGCTATTACGTGGAATAATACGAAAGCTTTGGGTAAGAAAATTACCAGAAGTAAGTCGATTACTACAGGACAGGTCTCATTATCAGAATTTGATTACTTAGCTAACATAAACTAGAATCTATCTAGTTCTGTTTTCTCTGAAGATCTCCCGGCGTTTGTAACGCCGGGAGATCTTTTCATTTACATCTTGACTAATATGGCGCTTTTGGTTAATATCGAGCAAGATGCAAAAAAATTAAATTCATATGAGTAGGTATGGAGAGTCCAATGGAGGAAAAGAGTATGACACAAGAAATGACAGCGGAAGAGCGAGAACAACTGAGTAAGTTTGAAGACCCGGATGCGGGCACAAGTGATCAATTTAAGTGGGATGAGGAGTTACAGCGAGAGATTTTGGCAATGTTGCTGAAGGATCGTCACTTCCTCATCCAAAGCTGTGATATGGTGCAACCGTATTATTTTACAAATGAGGTTCACCAACTGATAGCACGAATTTTGTTCAAACATTTTTCAAAATATAAGATCCTGCCTCAAAAAATTCATATTGCGCAGGAAATGGAAGAGGAGATAGCTAATAAGAAGGCCGAAGTGAAATATCATTATCGTTCGGAGTTGAATGTTGTATATGATCATTTTCATCCTGGTCTCGATTCTAGGGATTATCTTACCGACAAGATTACAAATTTTGCTAAAAAGCAAGCTGTTAAAACAGCATTTTATCGTTGTCGGGAAAAGCTCAATTCTGCCCCTGAAGAGGAATCCACTTGGGATTTTGTGTATAGCACGTTACGAGATGCTATGACTTTGGATCGTGACTTTGGAATGGGGTTGGACTATTTTGCTTCGGCTGAAGAACGATACGCTCGTATGGCTGAAGAGTTGGAGAAGGGGGAATTCTTTACTTGTGGGTTACACACGATAGATACCGCTTTGATGTGTGGTGGTCTAAAGCGTGGGGAGATGGCTTCGTGGATTGGGCTATCTGGTGCTGGCAAATCGCTTGCTTTAGTACGTGCTGCGGTAGCCAATATGAACAAAGGCAAGAAAGTGCTTTATGTTTCATTGGAAATTGACCAGGATGCAGTAGCAGAGCGATTTGACGCCCAGTTGGCCGATCCAGGGAAGGAGTTTGGGGTTTCCATCAATAATTTGTTGGGGAAGAAGGATGTTGTTATTCAATCGTTGCGGGAGTATGTAGAAGATTATGACGATAAGATGCGATTGATCATTAAGCAGTTTCCGCCAGGAGAGATGGGCGTAAGTGATTTCAGAGCATATTTCTCGCAAATTGTTTTAAGAGGGTTCAAACCGGATTTGGTAATTGTGGATTATATTGGTGAAATGAAAGATTACCCCAATATACCCACGTGGGATTCCAGATATCGTATTGTTCGTGATTTGAGAAGATTTGCAGTAGAAGAAAGTATTTGTATGATGGTTGCCATGCAACCTAACAAAACCGCCAAGGAAGTCATTAAGTTGGGCGAAGTTATTGATGATGAAAACCTTGGTGATGCTTATGGTCAGCAAAAGCCGTTGGACGCTTTTTGGTCTATTAATCAGATGCAGATTGAAAAGGATGCTGGTATTGGTCGAGTGTGGGTAATTAAACATCGACATGGCAAGAGTCGATTTATGGTGTATGTTGAGATTAATCAAGAAACATTGGCAATTACTGAAATTAGTAAAGCTGTGTATGAGCAACGGAGAAGAGCGGCCGAACAGAAGAAGGAAGTGACGAGTGCTGACAAGACTCGACAGGAATTGGAAGCCAAACAAATGTATGCACGGTCTAAGGCTTATGGCGAAAAGAAAAAAGGTTCGAAGAATCCGTTGGCATCATTGGCCGCTAGCGATTACTCGTCAGAGGTGGATAATATTGTGAAACCAGTTGAATAAGTGTTATAATTAAAATCAGTGGAGGTAATTTATGTCTGAACTATTAGAAGATTCTGTAGCGGTCGGGAAAGATAAGGTTGTTCTAAATCCAGACCATTTGAAATTTGATGATGCTACTTTGAACAAGTTCTTAATGGAAGCGGCTAGTTGGTATAACTATTATGGTCAAAAGCTTGCAGATGCCGAAAGTTATTTGCAATGGTTTGAGACGAAGTACGACCAGGAGTATTCCAAGAAGTTTGCTTTTCACAAAGAGAGCGGCTGTACGGAGAAACTAGCAGAGTCTAAGTCGAAAACAGACACGGAGGTTGAGAATGCAAAAAATGCCAGCATTAAGGCTAAGCGAACAGTTGGCAAACTCAAGCAGTTTATTCGAGCTATGGACAAAGCCCATGAGTCCGCTATTAATTTTGGCTATATGCTTCGTAAGGAAATGGATAAAACCAATTTCAGAATTAAGCAGGCTGCGGACATGGAAATGGGCGAAGCTATAGATCAAATTGTGAAGGCGGCAGATCTTTCGTAATTTTTGAAATTAAAGGAGTAAATACAGTAGCAGGTAAGGTTCAATCTTCAAATTGTAAGATTAGGCTAAAATGGTACTGCCCATGCGGATGAGCCATTAGCCCCTTGCAATAGGAAAGACGCTTGCATGGAAGTTGAATGATACTTAGTGTCACAACTTGAGCGGAAATCCGATAGGGATAAAATCCCGAATACCTGCAAAGAGGTGCTATAAATTGTTTTTATAGATACCTCTTTTTTTATATAAAAATTGGAGAATGACATGCAATATGTAGAAGCGTTAGATACCCGGTTGAGTAAGAGCCCTCATGAAAAGTGGTTATTTTTAGCTGGAGGTATTAATGGATGTGAAGATTGGCAAGCAGAAATGCGATCTAAGTTAGAAGACGTTATCAATTTGATATTGTTTAATCCTCGTCGTGCCGATTTTCCAATTAACGATCCCAGTGCAGCAGTGGATCAAATTGGATGGGAGTGGAAACACTTGAAATTGGCGGATGCTATAAGTTTTTGGTTTACTAAAGATACTATTCAACCAATTACACTTTTTGAACTTGGAAGATGGTCTACTCCGCACAAACCGGCCATTAAGCCGTTTGCTAATGATTCTTTGAAAATTGACGTAGAGCCAAAGCCAATATTTGTTGGCGTGGACGCCAATTATCCCCGGCGACTGGACGTTGAAATTCAATTATCTTTAGAGCGTCCGGGCCTTAAAGTGGTGTACTCCCTGGCAGATTTGGCATGTCAGATTAAGGAGTGGGTAAATGCAAGAAACTAAAGCATACGTAGATAAAGATGGTTGTAAACACCTAATGTGCAAAGGCAAAGATGGCCGTGAATACGAGGACTGTATTGATACCAGCGTGCCACCGATCATTGAATTTTTTTATGCAGGCGATGGAAAGCCAATCCCTCGGGAAAGAATCGGTTCAGACGGTCGCACTTATCATCGTACAAATGAAACAACTATAACCATGCGATTAACAGCATCTCAAGGAAGTGCCTGGGAAAATCGTTGTACATGGCGTCCTCTCAAGCCAGAATGCGAAAAAATTAATAATCTTGCATAGATAACACTGGACTATAAACAGGTGTGTATTACCCAGGAAACTGGTTGAATACTCTCGCCTCAAGTCCTCTTCCGTCAACAAATGGGCGTTAGGGGCGAGACTTTTATTTTAGAAGGGTTAGTAAATTGGACGTAAAAACATTAGGGGCCACGCTCGACAAAGAGCTTGACCGTCAGACCATTAGCGCATCTACGTTACTTTCAACATGCAGAGTAATTGATGAAGATTCTCGCAAATCTGCGCCGTATGTAGATCATCGCTATATTCCGTTCTATTACTATTTAGGCAAACATATACAGCCAAAGACTATGCTGGATTTTGGTTTTCGGTTGGGTCTATTTTCTAGCTGTTTTTTCAGAGGTTGCCATACAGTAGATAATTTTCTAGCCTTCCAACACAAGGACGAAGAGTTTTATTCCCCACGCTTAGGAACTAAGAATGTCATGGATCATTTTCATAAAAAGATTCATGTATACGTGGGTAATGTGACAGATGATTCTTTCTTGGGATTACTTCGGGCAAATACATGGGACTTGGCCGTCATTAATGAAGAAGTGTCTTATGAAGAACATCGTTTGCTTTTAGATTTAATTTGGCCTCATATAAGTTTAGGTGGATTGGTGGTTATGGACTATATTGATAAGCACCAGCCCGCCCGTGAAATTTTTTATGATTTTTGCAAGGTTCATAAGTGTGAGCCTGTAAAAGTTAAAAGCCGATATGGGGTGGGACTTATAGAAAAATAGGAAGGACATATGGATGAATTACAAAAGTTTCTCAATCGAAAGAAGGAGATTGTAAAAAACTGGAAAACAACTGGCTTATTGGCCGGTATAGAAAATGAATTTGAACAAGAACAAATGGCATTAGTTCTTGAGAATCAAAGAATAGACAATGAACTAGAGGTAGAGGCGAGGGATAATCCAGAGGATAAGAATATAACTGGTTATTATCCTCAATTTAGACGAATCAGTATCCCGTTAGTCAGAAGGATGTATAATCCAAAGACATTCTTGGGATTTAAGTTAGTGTCTGTGCAGACTATGATGGCACCAGAGCACTCATTCTATTACAGAGATAAATATGGGAATCTTAAAGCTAGTGCAGTGAGAGCTAAGACTCGATCAACTGCGGTTCCCATACCGCCATTACAGGGCGGAGAACTATTCACTCTTGATAATGAGGCAAAATTAGTCGCCCTATGTGCCAATGAGTTAATGTGGGAAATGAACAGGGAAATAACGGGTGATTTGTGGGCCAATGCCGGAAGTAAGTTTGAGCATACCTATCGCTCTAGGGAGCATCTGGAAGATTATATTCGCATAGCCGCAGCTAGAGTTAATAATAGATGTGGGTTCTCCCCGAATTGGATAGTCACTTCTACAGATATTGCCTATTCATTAGTAGAGAAGAAAAAGCCGGAAGTTACCGAGAGTGTCAGGCCATTGCCAACATATGCTGGAAAATTAGCAAATAAATGGGATGTGTATGACAACCCCATGTGGCCAGATGATAGAATTCTAATAGGGTTCAAAGGTGACGCATATACATCTGGGTATTTCTATTGTCCATATACGCCCGTATTTTTTAATCCCGGTGGAGCTACAGATAGTCATTGGGATTATCGTATTATGACTCGATATGGTAAGGCAATGCCCGATCAAATGTTTTATGGAAAAATTGAGTTGGAGGATTACTCTTCTAGTCAGGAAGAATTGGAGGGTAATAATGGCTAGTTATTGGGAAAAGAAGGCAGATGCCTATGAAGAAAAGGAAGCGAAGGAAGCTTTTGAAAAGATATGGGAAGCTGAGATGGGTGATCAACACCTAGACCCAGAGGATCGTTATTGTAAAGAGGTTGTAGATCGATCCAGTCGGGGCATAACTATAGGGTTTTATGGTGAAGATGTTATTGATGGTATGCTTAAACAGCTTTTCCACCATCGTCATAAGATGATGTTTGCCGATGATGATAAACGGTCTGCAATGATTGATCCTGTCCTTCCTAAAATCACTGATGATGAAATTATGGAACATATGGGAATTTCTTTACAGAAAAAGGAATTGAAGAACTTCATGCGTATGTTGAGATTTACTAAAAAATTCGTGGACGCTAGAGATAATTTGTGTAAGGGCATGATGGCCAAACACGACTATCATAGTTTTGAATACGATGGAGAATTTGGTGACTTTAGAAGTTGGGGGTTAATCTAATGGGATACGAGATAATATTCAAATATCACCCTGAACTTGAAAAGGGTAAATATGATGAGAGTAAGATTGAAACCAAGACGGTTAAAATTGGCTCTCCTTATGATGATACGCCATTAGAAGTGGCGGCTGGTAAAATCATGGCTCAATTAGCTCGTCGAAACATCTTGGTGGTAGATGTAGAGATCTATGAGTTTACCAAGAAGAAGTTGAGCTACAAGGAAACAGACGACGGCATCTTGATCAAACATAAGAAATTTAGTTTTGATGATGGAGCTAATCTTCAAGTACAGGACGTACCTGAGGAGCAACCCCAGCCACAAGATCCGCAGAGTGTGTTGGCTGCATTGTTGCAAGCCAATCCAGGGTTGGCCGCAGCATTAAAAGGAGGAGGTAACACAGTCCCGGAAAAACATCCTCCAAAACAGTTTTTGCCAGGAGTCGGAAGACCTTTGCGGGAGGAGGTCTACGATCCAGAACCTTGGCTTCTGGCAGAGGCTAAAAAACGCAATCTTGCGTTTACTCCTAAGAAGAAATACCCCATCTATCAAGAAAGACCAGCCCCAAATTTCGCAGCCGGAATGCTTTACACAACAGTAAATGATAATGGTGAAAAACAAGCAATTAGCGACAAGCATTTTGTGCCTGCTCCTAATTTAGACGCCGAGTTTATGGATGCTCGGCATGATGTGGGGGCTCCTAAACTCATGTGGGATGGCGTGGTGGAGCAGCCTATGCAAGAGGCCATGATGGTCGCAGATTCAAAAATGGTAAATTTAAGAGGATAAGGAGACATATGAACAGTTATGATGAAGAAGATATGGGAAAATTAGATCCAAAAATGCAGGAGCCTAAAAAAAGGTCGTTTAAGAAAAGAGACCAAGCTAAAGCAGTAATAGAATTTTCTAACAAGGTCAATGACGTAGTAGTCAGTAAAGAACTTGTTGAGAAGTGGAAGGGCTGTACAAAGGGATTGCCCAATCTCCATAGAACAGCGGAGATTACCGATGGCCGTTGCCATACAGAAGAAGAAATTCATCCTAAGGGATGTAATTGTTCGTATTGTGACAAAGCTCCAGAAGTAGAGACGCAGACTAAAGAAGTGGGGTATCAAGGATATTGGGATCGACCAATTCCACCAATGAAAGGGCCGGAAACCTACACATTAAAGAAGAGAACTGAGGAAGAAGAGTTGGCTGAGTTAGCCAGAATCCAGGAGGAAGATGCAAATTCAGCAGAGTTAGGTCATCCACAGTTAGCAGAAGGTGCTGATCAAGCAAATGATAAATGGGATGATTTTTTGAAAAGTTGTATGGAGGGCTATGTTTCTTCTATTGGCAATCGACGACATAATGGTTATTATGAAGAGAATACAAAACTCAAAGGCATCTTGATTTTTTATATAAATGTTGGTCAACTGTCTCTTGGTGATGCTGAGTCTATGATAGATCGTATGAAAGATAAACTCAGTAAGATGACCGAGCGATTGCCGGAAGATTGGGAATCTGTATGGATGCCAGTTAGACAAGGTGACACAAGAATTGAAAAGGTAACATTCAATGGCTAGTAAAAAACTGGAAGAAAAGAAAAAGAAGCAAAGAGAAGCTAAATCCAAGGAATCCGTATTGAGGAAGCGTACCAAAATACGAGAACAAAGTAAAAAGGATCGGGAAATAGCAAAGGCTGAGCGAAACACAAGGCAGCGAATTCCACCTTTTGTACGTACTGAAAAACAGATCGAATTTGATCAGCATAAGGAGGAAAGTGCTTTGGAACAACTAGAAAATAATTTGAAGATACTAGAAGCTCTTGAAGAAGAATATCTCAAGGAACAGGCTGCAAGAGAGCAGACTAACGCTGAGCTTGAAGCTGATGGACATATGACATTGAAAGAGAAAATGGATGCTCTTGAAATTAAAACAAAGAAGTGGGTAGAGAAGCACCCGGAAATTCGACAACCGGGGACCGAACCAGAAGAAGGTGAGGTTGAGGAGGCACACGATAATCCCCTTTAGTAGCGATACCTCCAGTTGAAACGAAGGCCGTCAAGAAGATTTCTTGACGGCCTTTTGTTTTTCTGAAAACAGCCCTTGCAATTATTTTACAATTCGGATAAGCTCTAAGAATGTAAGGCATGTATGCAAGATTTATATGGAAGAACGAATAACACGTGCGAATGTACCAGCAGTAGAAATGACCATCCGGGAATTTCTGATTGCTCAATTAATGGCTTCTTATGTAAGTCGTACAAATAGCGATTATGGACAGGACTATACCAGGATTAAGATGGTAAAAATTGCGGAAGATATCATTGCGGAATATGATAGAGTTTTTGAAAGTGAAGAATAATTTTGGAATTTTCGGTCTGTTGCCGATTAATCCTACATCACGATTGTAACTTTATTTACTAGGAGAACGATTTATGAGTTTAGACTTGAATGAATTGATGGAAGAAAATCAACGGCTGAATACGCAAGGTAACAGCTATTTGGACAATTACGTCCTGATTCCCGATGGGAATTGCCATTTTGCAATGCGGTTGCTTCCACCCGCTGCTAAAGAGATGTTTGGACGGCCCAAGAACCCGTTCTATGCACCTTCCCGTGTCCACAGACTGAATAACCGATACTACCACTGTCTCAAGGTCTTGGTCGATAAGAAGTGGCAGGGCGATTGTCCGGTTTGCCGATATTACAATTGGCTGTGGAAAGAGTCGGAAAGACAGTCCCCCGACGTTGCCACCCAGACCCAAAACAAGGCGAGAGCGATTAAGCCTATTGATCGCTATTACTACAACGTAATTGTTCGCCAACAGGTCAACAGTAAGACTCAAGAAGTCGAAACGAATGTTGGTCCGAAGATTTGGGCGGTTGGAAAGACCCTTCATGGTATTATCCTCAAATTTATTTTGGGCGATAAGACTATGGACATCGCATCGTTGGGTGATGTGACCGATCCTAAGACCGGTCGTGACTTTAAGTTGATTAAGGTCATGAAGCAGTCCGGTAAGGATTCCTTCCCGACTTACAACGATTCCAAATTCCTGGCCCAGTCGCCTTTGGGTGAGCCGGATCAGGTTAAGGAATGGCTGACGAATTTGCATGATCTTGTTGCAATTCGTGAGCGTGGTATTCTTGAGTATGAGGCTCTTGATCACCAGTTGAAGGTCCATCTTGGTATTGAAAAAGACGAGACGGGTGATTTTGATCCCACTCAATATCAGGCTGGCGGGAATCATTCCAGTGGTTCTAAGGCTACGGTAGTTTCGGACGAAGCCGACATTGACAGTATTGTTGGTGCAGGTGCGTCTACAACTACTGCCAAAGCTCCGGTCGTTGAATCTGAACCCAGTAAGTCGTTGGATGAAGATGACTTTATGAATCAGATTAAGAATATTGAACTCGAATAACATCTAGGTTCAATTTTACGACCCTCCACGGCCGTTCGGCCGTGGAGGGTCATTTCATAAATCAATAAAAGAAAGTAATCATATGAAACCATAAGGACAATTTAATATGGCCAAGAAAAACAAAGAGGATGAATTCTTTTCAGAGTTGGCAAGTAGTACCGGTGGGGAGACGCTAAGTGAAGCCAGTAAAAGTGACTATCATTTAGATACCGGAAATTTAGGTCTCAACTTCGCTTCGAGTGGCAAGTTTATAACTGGTGGTCTTCCCGGTGGGAAGATTATTGAAGTTTATGGGCCACCGGCTTCAGCGAAATCTTTGCTGGGGTATACCGTTTTAGGCAGTGTGCAGCGTATGGGCGGCATTGCCATTCTTTTGGACTGCGAGCGTGCAGCCAATCCGATGTTTGCGGAATCGGCGGGTCATGTCAATACCAAGAAATTGGTGACTTATGAACCCATTAGTATACAAGAGGTGGAGCGAAAGATTGTTGCTGCCACTAAAAAGATCCGTCAATACAAAGGTAAAGATATTCCCATTTTGTTTGTATGGGACTCTATTGGTGTAACGCCGACCGAACGTGAATTTAGAGAAACAAATTTACCTGAGAAATTCTCTAAAGAGGAATTTAAGCGGATCGTGGGTGGAAACACGCAGCCGGGCGAGCGTGCTAAGGCTTGTGGTGATTTTCTACGAAAGATTAATCCGTTTTTGAGTGAAAACAATGCAACGTTGTTTGTGATTAATCAAACTCGTCAAGCCATTGGCGTATTGTATGGATCGCCGGAAGTTACGGCCGGTGGCGGAAATGCATTGCCATTCTATGCCAGTTGTCGTATTCGTACATCGGCTCATGCCCTTATTTACGGGAAGTCCGATAAGGATAAGGACAAGGAAGACGATGGCAAGAAAAAGAAGAAGAAAAATTCTGAAATGCCTTTGGGCGTTAATTTAACGTTCCAAAACAAAAAGAATCGTAGCTTCACTCCATTCGTAGCTGTCAACGAAGTGCAGCTATATTTCAAGCATGGAATTTCGCCATTGGGCGGATTGCTTGGCGCACTATTGGCGGCTGGTCGTATCGAAAAGAGTGGCAAGGGTTATTACAAGATTTTGGAGCCGTGGGCTGGTGGCGAGGAAATTAAATTCCAAAGCACAGAAGCTCGCAATGATGTGCCAGCAGATGCAATTCTAAAGTGCCCTGCTGTCATTGATGCTGACTCCGAACAACAAGTTCGTGATTATCTTGAAATTTACGGTGCTGCTCTTAACTTGTCCGTCAGTGATACCACTGAGGAAAAAGAGATTACCAATGAAGACATGGATGTGGATTTGGAAGCTCTTGGAAAGGGTGATGAGGACGAATGAACGAATCGAGCCCACCCGGCTTTGCCGGGTGGGCTTTTTCATTATGCAAAATACAAAAGGATTATTACATACGATTTGCAGCCAATTGATCGGCACACGATTTAAGGTAGATCAATTTGCCATGCAGAGGTCAGTAGCAGATTCCATTGAAGGGATGATGACGCAGTATGTTATTGACAATATTGAGTCTTTTGATTACACCGCAAAAAAGGCCAAATCTAAACGTTCCATTGAGGATGTGTTGGTAGCTAAAGATGGCATGAAATTTTTTGTGGATGTCAAATCTAAGCATATAGGGGCGGCGTTTTCTATGCCAAACTTAATCTCGATTGGCAGGCTTACTAAGCTTTATGCAGATGCAAACAAATACTTATTATATGTATTTGTGTATTATCAGCATAAAGAAACGACAGTTGACATTCAACAGGTCGAGGTGGTGCCAATCGAGTTTATGGATTGGAAAGATTTATGTATAGCGAACTTAGGTACGGGTCAATTGCAGATAAAAAATGCCAATAATCCTATTGGTAAGTACGAAGGGGATCGCCAGTCATGGATAGACAATCTCAATAAAAACTATATGATCTTTTGTGAACAGCTTATTCAGAAAATAACGAAAAGAATTAGTTGTATTAAAACATAGAAGATTATTGTGTGTTCATCTGATATTTTCCGCCACCCACCTTTATGATTTTCATACCTTCTTTTTCTAGTTTTTCTCGGACTACTTTTATGTGGTTACAAAGGCAGGCCGAGGTGATTCGCAATCTTTTGTAGCGATTCATTAGGATCTTTAGAGAAACGGTGGTTCCATTACGGAACTGGGATTCGATATAATTTCGGATCTTTTGTGAGTTCTTTAGAAGTTTAGAACGGCATCGTTTCTTGATGGGTATCTTTGTTTCTAGAATTTCAAATTCTGGTTTGGCGGTATAGTCCGAATTACAAATGGCGGGAGCCAGTTGAATTAGGTCTAGGACTTCACCTTCTTTGATTTTCACAACTGAGATTTCTGCTCCGAAAGTCTTAGAAAATTCAGTAAGTTGTGGATAATACTTGCTGTGGGTGAAAAAACTACGATTGTCTTTAGTTTTTACCATTAAGCATTTATGTGGTTTGTATGTGGGCATAACAATTCTCCTAATACTTTTATAGTATGTAAAAACGTCCAAGTCAATACACTGCGATTGAATTGGTTTGTTTTTTGGGTTTTTTATTGATAGGATAACATATATGGACTCGCTGAATCTCATAACATTTAATTCACATCGACGTTTCGGCGTAGAAATAGAGTTAAATGCATTCGATGACAGAGATTTTAGGGCTGCTCCTCTGGACAGAGGAGAGCTTCCTGAAGGGATACATTATATAGCAGCATTGCTTTCAGAAATTTTTAGAGAAAAAGTTGAGGTGCGAAAATGGGGCCATACGGATAACAATAATTGTTGGGTTTTGAAGCCAGACGCTAGTTGTGGTATAGAAATTTGTTCGCCGGTAAGTCGTGGCTGTCATGCTTTGTCTCAAATCTGTAAAGCGGTAGATGTATTAAATGAAGACTCGAACATAAAAGCGGATGGCAGATGTGCAGCACATGTACATGTAGAGGTAAGGGATTGTGATGATTATCAATTGGCATCTATATTATCGTACTGGATTAAATGTGAAGCGGTGTTTATGGATTCGGTTCAAGCTCATAGAAAGGTTAACAGGTTTTGTCAATGCATAGGAGCGTGTCAGGAGTTTCAACACAATGATTTAATCGTGCCTGACAAGCTTATAGAGAAGTTGAGCGAACACAAATATTACACCATAAACACATATCAGAAGGTACAGAAGAGGAATCGAGAAACTGTAGAATTTCGCATTGTGGGCAATGATGGATGTGTGGATTCATATTTGTTAAAAAATTGGATTAGATTATTATTGCATTTTGTAGAGGTGGTGAAAAACAAGCCAATTCTTAGGCCATATGCTGAGGGTGATCGTTGGTCTTCTTTGTTATGGTTGGAGCCAAAAGACGTACTGGGATTGCTGGAGTTTCTTGAAGAGTGTAAACTATCACAAGGTATGAAGCAGGTTAGAAATTGGTTTATAGCTAGAATATGGAAAAACTTAATAATGACAGATGGTAATGGAATTTGGTCGCATATAGCGAGACGATTAGCGATAAGACAAGTGGAGGAAATTATTTCTCAATTGCATTTGGATTGCAACAAATTACAGGAATATCTTAACCCCATCGATCACGCCAATGCAGTATATGGTAGTGAATACGAATTTTAGCCATTTGCGTGAATATATATGGTGGGGAATAACTCTATGCAACACAAAACTTTAGATGACATCATTGAGCAGATAAAAAACGTTGGGGATGCATTAGTTCCTTATAATTATCCTCTTAATGACCCACGTTTAGAGGACGATATCCATTTATTAAAAATAGTAGAAACTGTAGTGGATGGGTATGATGTGGTGTTGTATTTCAGTCGTGCAGATTATAAAACACATTTCTTAGAAACCGTACAGATATTTGGTAAAACTATTCCTTTTTTGCCATTTTCTTTAGTAACAAAGATTGCGAAGAAGTTTTTAGGTGGGCATAATCTATCTTTAGTGGAACTTCCTGGCATGAATCGTAAAATCTATTGTTGGACGGTTTGTTTAGATACGAGGGGTCGGCCGATTAACTCTCCTTATGATGGCAAGGTGGAAATGTGTGATTATGAGGGATTCAAATATAGCCACATGCAACCGGATCAAGTCAATCTAATTTAATAGAATTTTGTGGGGAAATGATTGCTTTAATATTTTAGACCTTGGCAATCTAGGGCTTATTACGAGTAGATATGGTAGTATTTTTTGGAGGATACCTATCATGACTAAAAAAGATAAACTTCAACATCTCATCATCACTTCGCTCTTGAAGGACGGCCAAATTGAGGTACAATTACCGGATGGGATTACACTTCAGGTAGGAATAACAAAAGAAGGCAAGGATGGTCAAAAGGTTAAAGATCCAGGATATTGCTGGGTTAACACCTGTCAAGATGACCGTACAGCATTTATAGACACTTATAATTTATCGCTAAGGTATCCAGATCATGACAACATAATTTTTGTGGATCATGACGAAGAAGAAAGGAGCCGATTGGCCGTTGTTTAGTCCGTAGTGCTGGTAATGTAAACTAATTCACTATCGGATAAGAAAGCTTCAATAGTCGCCTTGACCTTTTTGTCCATATTCTGTATATTGACTTCTATCCAAAGGATGAATCCTACGGATTTGAATTCAAATCGGGAGATGGTGAGTTGTTGAATTGTACAAGTGGCTTCGATATAGTGGTGTTCAACCACTGCATTCTTGGCAAACGCCATTAGTTTGCGCATATCGAGGAAATGAGTCCAATTCGTAATCATGGTATGTTCGAGTGTTTTAATATCAAGAAGTCCATGCATAATGTGAGGTATTACAATGAAAAAGAGTAATGTAATTTTAAGTGAGTATGTGAGAAAGCTTTCCGATGAGGATTTGTATTTCTTGGGGTCGAGATTCAAACAGAATTTAAGCGGCGATGTAGCCGCAATCACGCTCTTGATACAGCGTGATCAAAGTGTAGATAAGCTCCTTTCAGGAGCGTCTGGTGCCGCCGAATGGTTTGAAATGTTTGATGAGGTCGGCCGATATGTAAAAGAGGAATACGGTCATAGAGCCGGTATGGATACCGAAGCCGAAGTAGCGTAACTGTCAACATTATTGAAGCAGCGTGTGGATCATTATTTATATTTCCGCACGCTGTTTCGCTTTATGGGAGAGCGTTTTATGCCACCTGTCATTAAAATTGATGATCAAAACAACTGTATTGCGTGCAAAGATTTTCCAAAGTATGCAAAGTTCCCATTTGCCACTTTTAATCCGGTACAAAGCCGAGTGGTGGAAATTCATGATAAGGATGCCAATCTTGTAATTGCGGCTGCTACAAGTGCTGGAAAAACCGTTTGTGCAGAGATGTTAATGGCTCATGAAGCAAGGGTTCGTGGCGGTAAAGCTATGTATCTGGCTCCTCTTAAAGCCCTAGCAAAAGAAAAGATTGATGATTGGACTACAGCCGAAGGTGAGAAGAAACATCATTTCTCAGATCTAAAGTTGAGCATCTGTACTGGCGACTATCAATTGACAGCTTCTCGCAAGAAAGAATTGGCAGAGTCCAATCTTATCTTGATGACCAGTGAAATGCTTAATTCCCGCTGTCGCAATTTCAAGGCCGAACATAATGAATGGTTAAAAGAAGTGGGTACTTTAGTGGTTGATGAAAGCCATTTGCTTACAGTCCCCGGACGTGGTGACCATTTAGAAGTGGGATTGATGAAATTTTCCCAACTCGCACCCAATGCTCGTATTGTATTGTTGTCGGCCACTATGCCGAATGTAGATGAGATTGCCAAGTGGGTCAGTTATGATTTAACAGGCAAAGATACTTACTTGCTTGCTTCTCAATATCGTCCATGTCCTTTGGCAATTCATTACGAAAGCTATTATGATGTTGGTCGTTATGATGAAAAGGAAGAGAGTAAAGTTAATGCTGCTTTGTCTATTTTAGAAGATCATCCCAATGATAAATTTTTAGTATTTGTTCATACTAAGCGAACTGGGGAGTTAATGAAGTCATCGCTAAAGAAGCTAGGTATCAATTGTGATTTTCACAATGCTGATTTAGAGAAAGACAAAAGACATGCTTTGGAAAAATCATTCAGAACCGATCCCGATTTTAGAATCGTTATTGCCACTAGTACCTTAGCGTGGGGATTAAATATGCCCGCTCGCAGGGTGATTATTACGGGTGTACATCGTGGATTAGATGAAGTGGAAAGTTATAATATTCAACAGATGGCGGGTAGAGCAGGACGAGTTGGTCTTGATCCACGGGGCGATGTTTATGTGCTGCTTCCTCGGTCAGAAGAAAAACGTCATAAAGTGCGATTGAGTAAGCCAGAAAATATAGTATCCAAACTTTTGGATTATGTTGGCACTGAAGAAGAGCCGCATTATAAGACGCTGGCGTTTCATTTAGTGAGTGAGATTCATCACAATAATATCAAGACCAAGGAAGATGTGTATGCATGGTACGAGAAAAGTTTTGCTCATTTTCAAGCACAGGACTTGGATGATCAAATTGTGGAAAAGACGCTAGAATTGCTTATCAAGTGTGGAGCCATTTTCAAGGAAGATGATGTATACAAAGCAACAATGACTGGTGTTATATCCAGCATGTTTTATTATTCGCCATTTGATGTTGCGGATCTCAAGAGAAATTTTGATATTTTATTCAAGAACGGTTATCAAAATAATGACATCATTGTGTCGGTTGCGTTGGGAAATGTAGATACCCTGCGACAGGGAATTGTGAGCAGGGCTGAGCGTGATGATATGGCAACCTTTGCTGCTAAAATCAGTGAAATGTTCGGAGCCAATTCTCCAAAGGAGCCCTCTGTAAAAGGGGCGTATGCTTACTTTACTTTGTTGCGTGGGATGGACCCTGGTGCAGTGTCGGGGCTGGCTAGAAATCTACAGTTTGATTTTCCTAGAGCGAATGCGGTATTGAAAGCGTTGGATGGTATGGCTTGTAAGTGGGGAGAACAAGATTGGTTAAAACGATTAGGACTTCGCATGACTTATGGAGTACGTGAAGAATTAGTAGATCTATGTACGATTCCCAATATTGGTAAAGTGCGGGCAGAGAAGCTCTTTAAGGCTGGCATCAAGAGTTTGGACGAGGTAGGAGCTAGTGATGTTGGTTATTTGAAGGGTTTACTGAAAATGAAACAGGAAACTATCGAGGAGATGGTAGCTTATGCAAAAATGACCTCTATGGTAGATCAATAATCTGTTTTTCGTCTCCAAAGAATCCAACGGGATATTCAATGCGAACTTTGCCCGGTTTATCCGTCTTTTCGCCGGTTATCGGATCTTCAACCCAGAACTTCACTTCTTGGATGTTTGGTTTGAAGGTTTCAATTTGGTTTTCTTCATTCAACGCTAGGAATTCATTTTCGTAAAAACATGAATCATTGGCTTCAACTGGTAAGTTGTACTTTTCGCCTTCGTAGATGACAATGACTGCGCAGCGTTTTTGCTTGGCGTCGAATAGTTTACAATTTTTACAAATTGGTTGTTTCATGTTAGTCTTGACCTTTCTTCTATCATAGCATACAATTAACGATTATCCATTCCGAATATACATTTTTATGTAGGTGAGACTTATGCAACAATTTAATAAAGTTGTAGACTCTGGTAAGCGACAGGAATTTGGCACCGGTGCTGTTCGAGATACCCAGGAGGGGAAAGGTCGCTTTGATTTGCTGCCATACTATGCTATTACTCGTTTAGCACAGCATTTTGAAAACGGCAGCCAAAAGTATGGAGATGACAATTGGCGTAAAGGCATTCCATTGCGTCGATACTTAGATTCCATGATGCGACATGCATTCAAATTTATGGCCGGAATGAAAGATGAAGATCATTTGAGTGCAATTATGTGGAACTCTGCCTGCCTTTTGGAAACACAGGAGATGATACGGATCGGGTTGTTGCCGAAGGAATTAGATAATTTGCCTGCGTCGGTTGTAAATGAGGATGCAAGTACCGAGTTGCCAGAAAGTGATGTGCTAATTACAGATGAAGATAGTCTGTCGAGAGGAATGACATATGTTCCCAAAGGATGGGGATCAGAAACATGGATGACAAACAACCATTTATACTGTGGTAAAATACTAAAATTCAATAAGCACAAGCAATGTTCTTGGCATTATCATGTAAGAAAAGATGAGACGTTTTTCTTACAGTCGGGAAGGTTGCGATTGACTTACGGTAATGTGGATGATATTACCCAAGCTGCAACAATTATTTTGGTGCCAGAGACGACATTCCATGTTCCGCCAGGAATGCGACATCAGATGTTTGCTGAGGAAGATTCTATACTTTTAGAAACTTCTACTCAGCATTTGGATAGTGATTCAATTAGGGTAACGAAAGGTGATTAAATGAACGAACTTAAAAAATTGATGTACAAATTTTTGTCTGAAGAGGGCGATGGATTTACTGTAGAACAAGAATCTGGCATATTGGCATTTGTCAATTTTGCCACCAAGGAGCTAAAAAGCAAAGTAGCTCCGATTGTGCCTTTATATGTGAATGAAGGGAAATCATTTTTGGGATGTGCTAGCGGAGACGCAATCATTCACAAGGATGGGAAGTATCATGTATATGTGAATATACAGGATGGAACAGAAAGTTGTGGGAGTTATGACCGATTGGATGTGGCTCAAAAAGAGTGGATAGAAGCACAAAAGGCATTGAACAACAATGACTTTACCGTTAAAGATACGCCAAAACCAGTGTATGTTGAACCAATGTACCAAGTAATAAGTCGATAGGAGAAATCATGCCTTATATAAAGAAAAAATACCGCAAACAACTTAAAGATTCTATCAGAGAAATTGTTAATGATTTAGAGAGTTTTTCTGAAGACGAAATTGAGGGTGTGCTAAATTATGTGCTAACCACAATTACTAATAGGGTAATGAAACCAGAAGGCGGTTGGAGATATTATGCCATCAATAGGACTCTCGGTGTGCTTACGGCGGTTAAAGCAGAATACGAACGCCGTGTGGCTGGACCATATGAAACTGATGCTATTGATGTTAATGGCGACATTGATGTGTATCAGAAGTTCGATATGGAAAGATCCGAAACGTTAATGCGACGTTTCGGAGAACGTCGTAAGGAGTCGGAAAAGGCTATTCGTCACCTTCATGATCGAGCGGCGGAGACTGAAGAAGTTAATAAAGTGGTCCAAAAGTGCGGTAGCGGGTGTCAATGTAAGGGAAATGTTAGTAGAGACACATAATTTTCGAAACTTTATTACATATCCGGGGTTTAATACTAATATCAACCTTTTTTAGGAGAAACGTATGAAATACGTATTAGCATTGATTTTGTTTGCATGTATGTCTGTTGTTGGATTTGGTGCTCCGCATCAACCCACCAAGGCCGATCCCAAATCTAAGCCCGTTGTGGCAAAGCATAAGGATGGTCACAAGGACGTAGCCAAGAAGGACGTAGCCAAGAAGGACGTAGCCAAGAAGGACGTAGCCAAGAAGGACGTAGCCAAGAAGGATGTAGTGAAGAAGGCTGGAAAGCATCATCGCCATCATGGTTGTCAAGGCAAGGCCCATAAAGGCCACAAGCATCACGGACACCATAGACATCACCACAAACATCATCGCAAGCATTGCATGCGTTAATGCAAGAAAACGCCCGGCCTATGGCCGGGCGTTTTCGTTTACATTGCGATATATTACTGACAAACGACATCATACTTATTGTAGCAGGATGTTGCTATTACGTTATGGTGGAGCGATGAGATTATTACAGTTCTATTTAGAAAACACAAGTCTTTTCCCAACAACCGATAAAGAAACCCGTCACTGTTACATTTCTATGGTTTATGATAAGATTTTATCCCAATACGATAAAATCGATTTGTTAGAAATTGGAGTCGGTAAAGGGCATAGTGTTCTACTTTGGTCTAAGTTTTTTCCAAATGGAAGAATTACAGGAATAGATTCTAATGCTAGTGATTTATTGATTCCGCAAGTGGGTAGTAACTATTCCATTGTAATAGGGGACGCTTACCAGATAGCGACTGTGGAACAATTTGGTAAATTTGATATTATCATAGATGATGGGCCTCATTCTTTTGAAACCCAAAAATTTACATTGAATCATTACCATAAATTATTAAAATCAAACGGTAAAATTATCATAGAAGATGTTGCTTCTATTGATGAAGCTTTGTTGCTTAAAAGCTCCTTTGCGAATTGTGATTTATACGATTTACGAAATGTAAAATCAAGGCATGACGACTTGGTAATTATTCGTCGTAAAGGAGTGCCTATGTTGTAAGATTGGCCAGACTATCACATCTCTACATGTTGTTCATTTACTTGTTTTTTGAGCTTTTGTATTTCTTGCTCGGTAATAACTTTGAAGTTCCATCCACGTAGTTTACAAGCCACTTCTGCTGCGGCCCATTTAGCCTTATTGACTGGAAGATTAGTTTGGTTGGCTGGTTTAATCTCCCAGACTTCTTTATTGCCATTAGTAAATGAGACTAATATGTCTGGCGTATAGTGATGTGTCTCTCCATTGAATATATAGGGGATTTTGAACGGCTCGGCGGCAAAGGCGTGGACTTCTGTTAGAATGTCCAGACAATTATACACCTGTTCTTCGTAGCCGGATCGATAATGGAACATCATGTTCATTTTAACTGAAGCGTAATCTCCTTCTCTGTAGTTGGGCTTCTTGGTTTTACCTTTACCTTTTGAGGAGAAATCCTTCCAAATCATGGCTTTCATCATACAGCCTTTGGGCAATGATTCTTTAGGGTGGGCTACCTTAAAATGCAGTTTAACATCTCGCACTGGGGCTTTACACCTGTCTAGTGGGCAAAGAACATATTCCCGGCCCTCTTCGTGTTTTTCGGGAATGTGGGTTTTGTATTCGAAAAAATCATCGAATTGAACGCCACAAACAAAACACTGGTATTTGCGTTTGTTTTTTTCTGGCTCGAATGGGAGGCTCATCTTTCTCCTAGCTTGTCCATATTGGCTGCTTTGGCGGGCGACTCATCGGAATCTTTTGGTTCTTTGAGATCTTTTTTGATCTGTTTCTTGTCATCGGGAAGTTTGTCGGCCTTTGCGCAGAGGGCCTTGCAAGCTTCATCTTTATCGAGTATTTCGATGGATTTCAAATCTTTATGGGTGAAGATGTTGCGAACCTTTTCTCCTTTGAGTGCCTTGTCGAAGTTGACGGCTACAAAATTGGCTTCTTTTACCCAGCCGGATGGTAGGTCATTATCAGGATTCTTCATCCTAGCGAAGACTAATCGGCTTTCTTCTGGAGCACCGTAAATCTCTCCTGCTTTACGAAAGAAAAGAACGAAGTTGTTACCTTCGATCATATCTTTGATGCGGTCCTTTTCTACAGCCTCTTTCATGAAGAGTTTGAATGACAATGTATCCATGTTATTATCTAGCTTTCAGTGATATATATTTCATGATGAACAATCTGTCGTTTAAGAATTTCATGGAATTGCAGGCCCCAAAACCTGCGGACTATTTCTCTCAAATACAGGACGAATTGGGTATTGATCCAGACCTATTGAAGAAAAGTCCGCAAGTTTTAAGCAATTTCACTTTGGGCGGAAACACGTATAATTTGAGTGGTTATACAGTGGTAGATATTATGCGGGATGGTGATAACAAGATTACAGCCGTAAAGGTCCAGCTAAACAATGATCCGGCAATCAAGACCAGGAAAGTGTACAAGAAGTTCGGAGATCAGTACGCCAAAATTCCAGACGATAAATCAGATACAAGGGTATACACGATACCTATTCAACAATTCAACCAAATGGTCACCCAGGGTTTGTCGGGTGCTGGTGGAGGAGGATTGCCCGGTGGTGGCCCAATGGGTGGTGCTGCGGCAGGGCCTCCGGGTGCATTGGGTGGAATGATGTAAGGAAATAAAAATGAAACACACTACATTTCAAGAGTGGCTTAAATTAAGGGAAGAGGGAACAGGCACGAATTGCGTAGCCGTGTTTGCCAGACCCGTGTTTGGTGAACCAGTGAGACGGGAGTGGCCGCATGAACGGAAAGAGAAACGGAAAGATAAACGCAAATCATAGACAGCCAACGATATTCCCAAAGTACGCACATAGAACGCCACACAACATTTCACATTTAGCTTTTACAAACGTTGAAAGGTACAGAGTAATGAGGGTATTCATTCTAAATGCAGATTCCTATAATAGGATGGAGTCGGTAGTAATTTCACATCTATACAGTCATCTTAATGTGGTTTCTAATATAAATGAAGCCGATATTGTAATTGTGGGAGTGTCTTATTTTCATGATTATAGATTTAATGAGGCGTTGAGAGGGATTAACAAACCTTGGGTATTGGTGGATTTTGTCGAATACTGTTGGGATTGGCAGCCAGTGGATACGCATGTTTTTGGCAAAAATACAAGTGAGTTCCGAAAGAGGTGGGAAAGTAATTTTGATCAATGGATGCTGTTTGACGAATTTATTAGAAACCGTCCTCCCATTATGTATTTTAAGAGAGAGTTATTATCCAAAGATGCAAATAATCGATTGAAGCCAATAGAGTATCTTTGCCATATGGACGCTCAGCCAATTCAGAATAGGGACGAATTCGATGCTAGGTCAATAGATGTGTTTTACAATTGGGGAGAGTCAAATCCGCTTCGTCCGAGATTGCATGGTGAAATTTTTACCAAAAAGAATTACGGGATTATTTCACAATGGGATCATCTAGACACATATTTCCATCACAACGCATCTGAAAGAAAGGTGTGGGTTAGCATATTCACACCCCATTTCTCACGTGTGCATTACGGTGAAATTATCAGGGCACAAAGTAGATCTAAAATTAGTGTGAGTTTGCCGGGATGTGGTATGAAATGCTTTAGGCATAGTGAAGCCAATGTGGGGGCTATTATGGCTTTAACAGATGATAAATTGGCGTGGTCTTATCCTTTTGAGCACGGAGTAAACTGTATAGTCATTCGTAGGGATTGCATGCATGACGATTTACTAGAGGCAACACGAAGAAGTGATTTATATGAAATATATTTAAGGTCTCAAGAAACAGCAGATAAGTATCGCCCAAGAAGATATGTGGACGAATATTTTATTCCATCCATTAGGAGTGTATTATAATGATAAAAATAATTACTGTGTCTAATAGAAAGCCGGTAGAGCCATATTATTGCTATGATGATTTTTTTAAGTCGTGTAAGAAGTATGGAAACAATCCAATTGTATTGGGGGAACATGGAGGATTTAATGGATTGATCTCTAAACCCAAGCTTCTTTTGGAATACTTATTAGCCGGAAATGTAAAAGATAAATACATGGTGTTTTCGGATTGTTGGGACGTGGTGATCACTAGAAATCCAGAAGAACTTCTGAATAGATATCTACCATTTAATACATCTATTGTTTTTAATGCAGAAAGAAATTTATTCCCCAGAACGGATCTGGCGGATAGGTATCCAGACGTTGGCACTCCTTTCAAACATTTGAATTCTGGATTTTTTATAGGAGAGACGGAGGCGATTATAGCGTTGTTGAAACACTTGAGACTTGAATTACAACCGGACGATTATAGAAAACCAGATGGGTCAATGTTCCATTCCAATGATCAAGATAATTTTTTGGAGGCGTTCACACAGCAGCCGGTGCCAATGAAATTAGACGTTAGGTGTGAAATAGCACAAACCTTGCACGATGAGTTGCTCGAAAATTACGAGGTAAGCAATACCGGCATTAAGAACAAAATAACAGGAACGGAACCTATGGTCGTGCATGCTAACGGCGGTGGTAAGACGGGACAAGTGATGCCGGTGTTTATTAGACTTTGGAGAGAGGCAAACCCATGATAATGGATGAAGTGTTGGAAAGATATAGATTATCGCACGAAGCTTTGAATAAAAACGTGGCCTTAGATGAATTTTATTTAAGAGACGGAATAAAGTTCAAGATATGTGCAGAATCAAGATTTCCATTTGAATTTTTTTGCTTCCGTTCACCACCAATGGTTGAAGAGATGGACGGGTTCTTGTCTATGACAAGAGATCGACATGCTTTATTAGATGTTGGGGCGTATCATGGGGTGTTTTCGCTTGCGTTTGCAGCTAGTGGACAGAACAAACAAGCTGTAGCTGTTGAGCCCTCACCAGAGGCACATCCGAAATTAGCTATTAATATACAAGCTAATTGTCATTTGAAGATTCGTGCAGAGAATGTAGCTTTATCAAATGCTTTTGGTACTTTAGACATGGGTTTTGAGTGGGATCATGCTGTTGTGAAACAGGCTTTGAACACGGCTGATACCAGAGCGATTGTGGTGCAAAAAACAACTGGTGATTCTCTGTGCGGTCGAGAGAGTTTTATGCCAGATGTTATAAAGATAGACGTTGAAGGGCACGAACTAAAAGTTCTTCAAGGTCTTGCGAGTGTAATTGAACAAAACCATCCCATTATTTTTTTGGAATTGCATCCATTGCATTTGGAGAAAGAAGGAGATAGTTTAGCAGATATAGAAAAATTTATTGTTGAGCATGATTATATCATTACGTCGTCTAGTGGAGTTATGGCGAATGTATATAATTTTGAAAGAGTGGTTCTGAAAAGGAAATAGTATATGAAGATATCATGTATTATAAACTGCGATACCAGAAGTGGATTTGAGCAACAAGAGACCGCATTTACAAAAATGAATGAAGGGTGTCGATCTGTAGATTTCTTAACAGATGGAGTTAAGAACAAGAAAATTTTTTTAGATGGGTTCGATATAGAAGTAATTGTTTTTGTGGATGAGCACAATAACGTGCCACCAGATGTTTTGGCAACATTACGAGAGGTGGCAGATGTAGTAGTGTTGAGAAAGCATACAAAATATTATCACGGAGGAATTTTCGATAAATTCAATGATATTAATTATCTTCATGCGTTTATGATGGCGAGAGGTGATTATATTTTTCATTTTGATGCTGACTGTGCTGCATTTACCAGCGGTCCACAGCATATTCAATGGCTTATTTCTTTATTAGACAATTATAAATTTGTATCGTATCCTAGTGCGTGGAGTCCTCATGCTGTCAATGATCCGCAATTTGATCACATGTGGGCCTCTACTAGATTTTTTGCATGCCATCATTCAACTTTAGATTTTACGGAAATTGAAAAATGTTTAGTAAATCCAGATTATATGTGGTCTAAGTATGGCGACAAAAGGCGAAGATTATCATGGATGGAACATGTATTGGGAATTACTTGTGGATCTAATGTATTTTATCCTCCAATAGAAATAGAAAAATATATGATTTTCTGTTGGGACACATATAGGGTCGGAGTGTTGGGCCATTTGAATGTATTGCCATACGAGGCAATATTGAATTTTGTAAAATTAGCTGGAGGAATACACTACCCAGCAGACGTAAAAGGAACATGATGAATTTACCAAAAATAGACATTATTGAATTATTCAAAGCCACGCCAGGAGCTATTTCTGTTTGTGAAATGGTAGCAATTTATAACATTGCCTCACAGGCTCCGCAAGGCTCAACATTTGAAACCGGAAGTCATGCTGGCAAGTCTTCTATTGCGGCAAGTTGTGGTTTTAATGGGCGAAGAACTCATCATTTAATTGATCCTTGTTACGATTTGAGTAATCGAGAGGCGTGGAAACATGCGTGCCAAGAATCGCCGGAAAATATGCCGTGGGCTTATGTGAACGATGTGGATTTCTGCGACAAAGTATGTAATAGAGTTTTGCAGGCAAGTAACGGAAATGTAAGTCCGCATCTTATGGGAGATTATTCATTGCACGCCATCCCTTTAATACAAGATAACATAGCATATGCTTTTTTAGATAGCGACCAACATCAATATGAATTAGTAAAAGCAGAATGTGAATTAATTAGAAATAGAATGGCGGTAGGTGGTATCATTGCTTTTCATGATTTTAGAAATCAGTATGTTGGACCTCAACAAGTGTACAATGAATTATTAGCAACCGGTGAGTGGCAGGAGGTGGCGGTGCCAGCTAGTGAAATTCGTGCATTTGTGAGTTCTATAGGTGGGGAAAATGGCAATAATACTTGGCACGCTGTAGGTGTGGATTTGCCTTTATTTGTGGGAGCAATTAGGAAGATATAGATGATTCTACAATATCGTATTGGCTTTCATTGTATTTAAGATGTACGTGGTGCGGGCTGTTTTTGAATAATTAGCATTCATGTGTTGGATGCCATTCATGTAAATTTCGTAAAGGCGATCTGAATCACTGATAATCGATATGATGTTTTCAATTTCCGATGTAGTGACTTCTCCCCAAACGTCACCTACTTCAACACAATTAACATTTCCAGTCCAGGGGTAGGCCATCTTTTCGTCATTGCGTTGTCGCAACATGGGAGCGATAGTGATGAGTTGGTATGGTCGTTCACTACCAAATCCTCCACCATCTGCTTCGATAAACATTTTGGCTTGGCGATGGCGATTGAGCCATTCATCATGCGAGATTCTTACGAATGGCCAAAAACAGTCTACTTTTAATCTTTTGTCTTGGAGTAAACTGCATACAAGATTGGCACGCCAAGGACTAGATGCTCCTATGAAACAAATATCATTGGATCTAGAGAATAGCTGCTCTTTTGTAATAGGTTGAAACATGTGGTCTTGAAATTGACAATATTCGAGAGGATGCACAAAATCAGGATATTGTTGGCTGGCTTGCATTTTACGCATGAAGTACAATTTCAAAGTACCGGCATTTAATGTGCGACCAAGGAATACAGCCCATTCTTGATGTTGTGCTATTTTTTCCGCTAGTGACTTCCAGTTATTGAAACCAATCCATGAAGATTGCATGTCTTTGCAGCCCCAATAATCGAAGGCATCAAAGTAGACTACGGGAATCTTTCTTGTTAGCACAACATTGAGAATATTCCAATCATATGGCGCAAATCCACTGTGGCTATCAAAAAACACTACGTCTGCATGATTAGGATCTGTGACAACGTGATGTCCAAATGCTTCAAAATGCATCCATTCGAACAATCCTGGAGAAGAAAATCCAGTAGGACTGATGAACAATATATTCATAATTTTACCCCTTGTCACTTCTATATAGACGTGATAAGATGTAAGTGACCGATAGATGGTCAAAATAATTTTTTATGTAAGGTTCACTCGACGTAATAGTCGGTGGTACGGTAGAGCCAATGAGTGGGCGGTCGATATTTATGATTTTATAGAAAAAATGATTTAATGTCGAAAATGAAAAGACGACGTAAACAATCGATCATGGCACACTGATGAATTTACCAAATATGTGCAGCTAGGATTGGCTGAATAAATGAGGAAAACGCCCGGCGACGGCCGGGCGTTTTCGTTTCTATTGACATTATTTTACAATTTCGCTATGCTGGTGGAATTGAAGTTCTATGTACGTTTTCTCGATAAGGAACCAATCATGCGAGTATATTGCGCTCGACCTATTTCTGGATGTAGTTTTGATGAAGTAACGACCTATTACAGGGAGACCGTGGACATTCTCAAGGGAATGGGCTATGAAGTCTTATTCCCCATGTGTGGGAAGGGCTATCTTCGTAATGAGATTGAGTTTAAGGCACATGGGTATAACAACCCTCTTTCTACAAATCACGCTATTGTAGAGCGTGATCGCTGGATGACTCAATCCTGCGACATTCTGTTTGTGTATCTTGTGGGTGCTAAATTGGTATCCATAGGCAGTGTTGCTGAGATGGCTTGGGCACATCATATGGGCAAACACACGATTGTTATCATGGAAGAGGGCAACATTCATCAACATGCTTTTATTTTAGACATGGCTGACGTAATCTTCCCCACCTATCAAGAGGGGTTGGACTATCTTGAGAAGTTTGCAAAAGGTGAGATATGATTTTAATGGAAAATTTGGATGTGACCATTCCCATAGATCTTTTACAGACGGTGCAGAACGTAGGTGTTGAATTTACAGTCATTCCTAGTTATTGCCGCACAGAAATAGATGATCAAGCTCTTTCTGGTTATGACATTAAAGTCTATGGGGCTAGAAATCAAGAGAAGGCTAAGACAATAGCCAAGGCTATGACGGAGCTTATTAAGTTGCTCAAACAGGTTAAAACATCCCCGGCTGATTTCCAAATTTAGGCATATATAACGCTAGATCATGAAAAGAGGTTATATGATAAACATTAATAAGCTAATTGGAATGCCCGTTAAAGAAGCAAGAACGCTTTGTGAAGAGGTTGGGGTCAGACTCCGAATCACTAAACAGGACCAGCAAGCTTTCGTGGGCACGTGTGAATACGATACGGATCGTGTGAATGTGCGTGTTGAAAACGGGAAAGTTGCGAAAGTTGAAGGAATGGGTTAATGCGTCTGATTGATAAAATCAGTTCAAAAGTAGATAAGACAGTAAAATTCATTTTTCAACTCAAGGATGGCCTCATTACCGAGGCAGCCTACATCAATAAGGACGACGGCAAAGATATAATTTGCGTGTCGTGCCAGACTGCGTGCCCATTGGGTTGTGAATTTTGTCATACCACAGATGCGATTGGCAAGATCCGGGCTAGAAATTTAGAAGCCACAGAAATGATAGATGTGGTTTCGGCATCACATGCGCTGCTCGAATTAGGGCAGAATAAACGGATGCTTCTCATATCTTACATGGGCTGTGGTGAACCCATGTGCAACACTTGGCATGTGCTTGGGAGTATGCATAAGCTCAGGGAGGAGTATTCTCTAATTAGATTTGCCATTGCCACGCTTCTTCCAAGTCACACTTGGACAAATTTTTTCCATTTAATCAAAATGGTACAAACGCATAAGTTCGATCTCAAGATGCATTTGTCTTTGCACTTTACGGATGATGACATTCGTAAAGAATGGATGCCAGCGGCGTTGCCATATCGCACGGCCATTGCTGCATTGGAGTTCTACGCTAACTTGACCGGCAATTCGGTTGAAGCACATTATGCGATGATTGATGGTGTGAATGACAGTGACGATAATGCTTATGCACTTGTAGATGCATTGCAGGGCAGGGGTATCCCAGTGAAGTTGCTGCAATATAATGAACGCAAGACCATCAATCATCACACCACTGAAAATAGTCGTGTCCAAAGATTTATGGATATTTTATGGGACGAAGCAATTGATTGTGAATATTACGTACCACCGGGATTAGACGTAGGAGCTAGTTGTGGTCAATTTTTGTTAGATTACTATCTCAAGTATAATACCATAGGGGAAAATCAAAATGCATTACAATCCACATTATGTGCAGTTGACGGAAAATTTGACCTTGGATATTAATCGTATAATTTTAGCGGAATTGTCCCCGCCAGATTATAGCCGCAAATATGAGCACTATAGGGTGTATTTAGATGGACATGAATCTTGTTTCACTTTCAACTCAGATGAAACGCAAGCTCTCAAGAAGTTAATGCCTATGCTTGCCGAACAATGTGCTCAACAAGAAGAGTGATGGAGAGTTTAATATGGAACGCAATCCGCCTGATGGTTGGCATCCCATCGAAGCTTATACCAATGGTCGTGAGATTGTAATATTGGGAACTCCGCCTATTACAAGAACTGGAGAAGAGCATAAACATAATTGTCAAGAAATGGGTTGCGATTTGGCGCACATTATTGCAGTAATGCCTTATCCGTTTCCTGGAACATTCGAAAAGAGTAAACAACAGAATGGATGATAATGTAAATTTTCAAAAAATATTAGAGCATGTATGTATGGTTCATTCACACGCCTTGACAGAATGCACGTGTGGTGGTAAATTAAGTTTTCAAATGCAAGAGCTTTGCCAAGGCAAAGATGGTTATTACGATCAGATGTCATATCAATGTGACACATGTAAAAAGATATTCAAGCGTAGATTCGATGTCCCTCATATGAAAGGAAAATAATGACGAAATCAGCAAAATCTCTGGCTAAACACAAGGTTAGCAAGACGGTAGAACGTAAACCAAAAAAGGTTGTTTCTGACGAACAGCGAGAAGCAGATCGTCAAAGAAATATTGAAAGACTTTCTTTGGATAGAAACCGCAATCGTGATTACAAACATCCGTTTTCTGCCGAAGAGCAGGGTAGACAAATAATGAGTGCTCAACGAGCATATCGAAAGTAATGAAAGGTGAATAGAATGAAACAATATCTTGATGGTTTGAAATTGATTTTGGATCATGGGCAGTTGGTGCCCAACCGAACCGGTGTGAGTGCTTATACTTACCCACACGCTATGATTAGACACGATATGTCTGAAGGATTTCCTCTGTTGACAACTAAGAAGATGGCTTGGAAGTCCATAAAGGTAGAACTGGAGTTTTTTATCAAAGGTTTGACTGACAAGCGATGGTTGCAAGAGCGAGGGTGTAACATATGGAATGAATGGTGCAACCCATCGAAGATACCTGCCGGGTTATCTGGCGAAGAGAAGAAGAAATTTCAACTAGAAGAACCCGATTTAGGTTTTGTATATGGGTATCAGTGGAGGAATTTTAACTCACAAGGGGTTGATCAGTTAAAATTTGTGGTGGATCAACTGAAAACCAATCCGAGTAATCGACAATTGGTGGTATCGGCTTGGAATCCATGCCAAACAGGAGAGATGGCCCTCCCTCCGTGTCATATCCTCCATCATGTATTTGTGCTTGGAGATAAATTGAATTTGTGTTTCTTCATGCGGTCTATAGACAGTTTTTTGGGATTCCCATATAATATTTGTTCGTATGCTTTGTATTTGCACTTGTTGTGTAAAGAGACTGGGTACAAAGAGGGAATTTTGACTGGCTATCTAAGTAATTGGCATCTATATGAAAATCACATAGATGCCGCAAAGACACAGATTCAAAGAGAGCCGTATCCGCTACCGACTGTGAGAACTGATAATTTTACCAGTATATTTGACTGGACGTATGAGGATACGGTGCTGGAAAATTATCAGTGCCATCCATCGATTAAGGCAGATATTGCTGTTTAGTCGATATATTGATAGTGGGCAAATTTTGGGTTCTTTGAGTGTAACCTATACCAGATCGTAGATCTTAATATGTTAAGTGATTTGGCAGCATCGACGGCACTGTTGAAAACAACGCCGTCGATGCTTATTTTTTTAATGTTAGGAATTGCTTTTTTCTTTTCTGCTGGCGTCATTTTGGAAAATCTATCTTTTTGGACGCTGCTTATTTTTTCTTTTGAGGTTATGGTGTGGTGTTTTCCGTAGAATGAATTTCCACTGCCTTTTCTTCTCTCTGCCTCTTTGTGTCTGTATTCATCATTCTGCCACATCTTTTTTGAAGCGGCACTTATTTTATTTTTGGTTTCAATGTCTGTCTTGCTTCCTTTTCGGCGGGCACTCATTTTGGCACGTTGGCTGGAGTCCCAGCGATTGCCATAATTTGGGTTTTTGCTGCCAGTAATGTTCATCTTGTATTTAATCCATTTTTCTTCAGTCCATTCGGATTTGGCTTTTTTAGAGCCTTCGCTCATTTTGCGGATTATGTCTTCTCTGTTGGGGTGAGATGTTAGATTGTCTCCACCCGTAGCTTGTTTGCCAATATTATAAAGATCGCAGTAAGTGTCCAAATAATATTGTTCTCTTTCCAACAATGTGTTTTCGGATGTGTGCTCTATTATTTCAAACATAAATGCTGACTCACCATATTTACAAAATGCTCGTTGTAGTTTTATCTCGGACGCCGTAAAACCCCTACAATCCAAAGGATTGTTTGCTCTGTGAGTGAGAAAGTGAGCCGTAGGCGAACGACCGAATGAACAGGGCAAACCTCTTTAGGGTAGCGGGATGTAAGGCGTCATAATGGAAATTAGTCAAAATCACCACTGATTGACGCTGATTTAGTTTGGTCAATGTCCTCCCATCAAAATGGGCTGAAAATCAGTTGAAACGGCTTGGAAAAATTATTTTGGAAAAATTGTCGGATTTCTTTCAAAAATTGATACCAAGAACACTATGTATATTGGTATGGAAAACATAGACAAAGAAAAAGCCACGAAGCACCTAACCATCTTGATACAACCTACACTGATGCACAAGTTTCAGTTGGCGTGCGTCAAGAACTACAAAACAATGTCGGAAGCATTGCGTGATTTCATTCGTGATTATATCAAACAATCAGGAGACAAGTGAGTTTAGTTTCTTACAAATACAGATTAGAACCAACATCTGAACAGGAAGTGCTACTAAATAAGCATTTCGGTTGTGTAAGGTTTCTGTATAATCATTGGCTTGCTGGACGTATGACCGCCTATCAAAGTGAAGGTAAGACGCTCAACTATTATGACAATGCCACTTCGCTTCCCGAAATGAAGAAAGAACTACCTTGGCTCAAAGAACCATCAAGCCAACCATTACAATACTCTGCCCGATGCTTACAAAACGCATACGATAATTTCTTCAACAACATCAAAAAACAAAAGAAAGGCAAAAAGGGATTTCCTCGTTTCAAGAAGAAACACGGCAAACAATCATTCCGTGTCCAACAAAACATCAAAGTGGAAGGCAACAAAGTAAGTTTTCCAAAGTTCAAGGAAGGCATCCGTATTCTGCTTCACCGACCATTAGAAGGCGAGATTGAGTTTGCTACGGTAAGTAAGAACAAAGCGGGACAATATTTCATCAGCATTACGACTAGCCGAGACATTCCTAAACTAAAACCAACAAATAAAACCATCGGTATTGACTTAAATGTTAGTGCTATTGTTGGTAGCGATGGAACAAAATACAAAAACCCATTGCCGAGAACCAAATATTCCAATCGGTTGAAGTTTTTGAAGAAAGCAAAGAATAGAACTGAAAAAGAAAGCAAAGGTAGGACAGAAGCGTATCTCAAACTAAACCAGTTAGAGCAACGCATCAGGAACATTCGTGAGGACTTCCAGCACAAAGTTAGCACTAAAATAGTGAACGAAAACCAAGTCATTGTTTTAGAAACATTGTCGGTCAAGGATATGCTCAAGAACGCTGATCCTGAAATTAGGAAAATTGAACGATGGAGAGAACGAGCGTATCATAGGAAACAAAATGATGCCTCATTTTCTTCGTTCATTCAAAAACTAAAATACAAATGTGAATGGTATGGTCGTGAGTTGCGACAGGTGGATAAATGGTTTCCATCTTCGCAATTATGCTCTGTATGTGGTTGGCAAAACAAGGACTTGACTCTTGAAGATAGAGAATGGACTTGTTGGAATTGTTGGACTAATCACGATAGGGATGAAAATGCTGCCACCAATATTCACAATGAAGGTATAACTCCTCGCTGGAATCGAGGATTAGCCGTTTGTCCTGACATAAGACCCGTCAAAGATGGGCTGTTAGTTGGAACGGAAGCCCCGCCCTCTTTAGGGGCGGGGTAATTCACCTTTAATTGTAATCATCTTGCACTTCCTTTCATTGCCTGCTATTATATAGTATCGTCGTTCACAATTTATTTGGAAAATTTATGGATCTAAAATGCAAATCGTTTCAACAGAGGTTGTCCGCTGGTAACAAACAAGCAGATTTTATTAGACGTTATTTAATGAATAGATTTGGGGAGGATTTGCCCGATCTATGTGGGACACCAGGAGATATTCATGATGGAATTGACTTTGGTGTGTTTCAATGCAAGGTAAGATATAGCAAGTATGGTAGTGATGTTATTTTTGAGGGAGTTAAGTTTATCTCGGAAAAGGTGGGTACGGTTGTACCGCCATATAAGATTGTTGAAGGTCGGGATGCACATGGAAAATCAAAATATACTATTTGCATGCCGGTAAGCCAGGATAGATTGCTTCTTCCTAGAACCAAGGATGTTATTAAACAATACAAGAAGGCCCTAGAAGATTGGGGTGTAGCTACCAAGGTCATAGAAACTAAGAATGGAAGCAAATGTACAGTGGTGGACAAGGAAGATCAAGAAATATTCAATGAGTGGGTAACTCCCGCCTACAACAACGAAAGAAGCAAATCTTTTGTGGCCTTCAAGAAGGAGGGAGTACAAATATGGTTGAAAATAGACGAAGGATCGGATGGCAAACCATATGCTAAGCTTTTGGCCTATATTTCAGTAGATGCATTCAAAAATTGCGGGTGTATTATGCTGAGATCAGGAGAACAAACGGATGATCCAAGCACGTGGAAAGGGAATGAGGGTGAGAAGTTAGAGGATTATCTTCTCTAAGAGGGTAAAAAACGCCCGGCTTCGGCCGGGCGTTTTTGTTTGATGGATTAGTATATAACTTCATGGCTTGGACAAATATAGCATTAAACGAATGGGTAGATGGAACGGACATTGCTGAGTGGGGCGATATGCCTGTGGATATAGGTGGAGAGCCTACTCCACCACCGTTTGTTCCATTACCCATACCCAAAAAGAAGACGACATTTACGGGTATGCCTTGTAAGCGGAAAGGGATATTAACAGGAAAGTCGATGGCGTTAGTGTACCCAGATTGTCCCAAGTATCCAATGTGTAAAAATAGACCAGCTTATGTTGCAGCCGTTACGGTTTGTAGGGGAGAGGTTAAATGAAGTGCTTTCAAGAATGGATAGAAAAGAGGCAGTTTAATGAGATTTTAGAGTTAACGGCCAAGAATTATCCAGATGTCAAGTTAGTTGGTGGGGCCGGAAGTTTTAGGTGTAAATTTTTTTCCACTGACAATGACGGGCACTCAAATGAATACAGTTTGGCTATGTCTGATTTAGATCACACAATAGTTCAGCGAGATCCAGAAACCAACACAAGAAGTGGCGAGCTTACAGTAAATTCTTGGGACATATCGCTGTATGGTCCCCAGGGATGGAGTTTGACGCATAATGCAAATGCAACTGATGTGTACGGCAAGATGCTTTATGGCATCAAGTTGTTTTTTAATAAAGTAGATCCAAATGCAATCTATTTTTCTCCATACGAACATTCAATGGCTTTAATATACAAGCGATTTTTTGATAAATTTTTAGAGGATAAGTTTGTGCAGGTTGACGAAGGTCTGTTTATGCGTAAAGAATATATCAAAACATTGCCAAAAGACAAGCAGGAATTTATTAACACAAGATCCGCAGTACAAAAGAAACATACGGAGGAACAGTTGCAGTCAATTCGAACGGATAAAGTTAGACTGCGAAAAGAGGCTATGGAGAGACGAGCTAATGTCGGTAAGATCATGAGAATATATCGAGGTAGCTCTGGAAATACAATTGGTTTAATAGTTGGTGTTGCTTCGGATAATAAATACAGAGTGATTGTCATCAATCTTGGTGAATCGTTAGAGATGATGAATATTTACAGTCATAGTATAGATCCAATTCCAATGGGTACACTACAGGATTATGCTGTAAAAATTAAGAAGTTGGTGGAGAAAATGCCTTTGCGATATCCAGAGTATAGGGCTCTTTTGGATACATCAAACGCCAAAGAAACTCTGAACAAAGTAATGGGTGATCCAAGCGATGCTCCCAGGCCCGGAATAACCATACCGCCAGGATTTAGAGATATCGGTCGATTACAGCCTTTGCGACCAAGACGTAGAAGAGGCCCGGCTCCAGGGCAACTTGCATTATTTCAATAACGTGCTATACTAATGGCATGATTTCAATAATTGTAGCATTTGACAAAAATCGTCTAATTGGTTCTAACAATGCTCTTCCCTGGCATATCCCAGAGGATCTAAAGCTATTCAAAGCTAGGACGCTTGGGCATCCTGTAATTTTAGGTAGAAAAACTTGGGATAGTCTGCCAAAGCGTCCTTTGAAAGGAAGACTTAACGTTATTGTTAGCCAAACCAAGAAAAGTTTGGAATTGTTCATAGAGGATGATTTGTCGCAATTTGTCTATTTTCATCCAGATTTGAAATCAGCAATTAAATTTGCCACTTGGTATTGTCCCAATAGTAGTGAAACATTTATTGTGGGAGGAAGGCAGATTTATGAAACTGCACTCAAGGATGGCGTGGTGGATAAAATATATGCTACAGAGGTACATGGTGATTATGAGGGGGATATCTTTTTCCCAGAATTAGGCCCAGAATGGAAGAAATCAGTGTTAGAACAACGACAGGAATTTGATGTGGTAGAATTCACAAAATGATACTATTGTAAAGTGTCGTGTGTCCCCCTAAACCTGCTCGGCCGATGGCCGAGCAGGTTTTCTTTTTTATCACTCTAATATTTACATGGAAGCTATACATGAATTTCTAAGAAGATCAAAAGAACGCAAGCCAAAAATTGCCTTAGTGGGTGATATGCTAATTGATCAATATTATGAGGTGGATGCCAATCGAGTATCCCCAGAATTTCCAGTACCCATAATGAAATCGGCTAGTGATGTATGCAAGGTGGCAGTTCCAGGCGGCGTTGGTAATGTTGCGTGTCAATTTAGACATTTCGATATAGATGTGCAATTGTTTGCTATGATTGATAGTTATGCCAGATGGGTTTTGATGGAATCTAGGATTGGTACGGCAAATTGTCATACGATTCCTGATGGGCACGTACCCATCAAGAAGCGTTATTATCAGGGAGAATTTCCTTTGTGTCGTTGGGATGTGGAAGAATCAGATTATGGCATGTCAAGTATTGTTGCATCTCAAGAAGCGTTGGAAGAAAAATTTAGTGCGGCCCCCAAACCAGAAGTGGTTATTTTTTCAGATTATCAAAAGGGTGTATTTAATGGATATCCTTGGGGCAAACAGAGATGGTTGAAAAGCATGCGTGATGAAGATATCATTACCATTGTAGATTCTAAAAATTTGAACATAGGGGAGTGGGAAGGGTGTACTGTTTTTAAGCCAAATTCTAAAGAAGCCGAATTAATGACAGGGATTAAGGACTGGGAGAGACAGTGTGATTTAATTCAAGATAGTGCAAAATGTATGGCAGTAGTCATTACCCAAGGAGGCAATGGAGTCGTAGGCAAGGTGGCAGGCAGATATTTTGAATATCGGCCAAGAAAAAGCGTTGTTGCCAATAGCGTGATTGGAGCCGGTGATTGTTTTATGGCTTTCTTAGCTATGGGTTTAGCACATGGGATGGATGTGGTGGACGTAGCTCAAGTGGCATTCGAGGCTGGGGCTGTTTATGTGCAGAATATGCATAATAAGCCGGTGACACCTTATGAATTGATGCGGCATGTGGACCCTGTGCGGGCTAAGTTGTGTATGCCACCCAAGGAACGGGATTACAAGTTAGTTTTTACAAATGGATGTTTTGATTGTGGTTTAACTAAAGGGCACGTAAGATATTTAGATAAAGCTAAACAGCTTGGAGACAGGTTGATTGTGGCAATTAATGGCGATGAAAGCGTAAGGCGATTAAAGGGGCATGATAGACCGGTTATGACATTAGAAGACAGAATGGATGTGGTGGCTGGTTTAGAGAGTGTAGATTTTGTGGTTTCTTTTAATGAAGATACACCTTATAATTTGATTAAAGAAATTATGCCTGATCTGCTTGTCAAGGGTGGAGACTGGAAGGTTGAGGATATAGCTGGACATGACATTGTGCCCGTGCAGATTATTGGCACCATTATTTGCGATTCCACAACACAAAAAATAGAAAAACTTAGAAAAACTTGTAATGAAGACGATATATAAGATATGCAAAGATTAATAACCATTAAGCGAGCAGCAGAGTTGTTGGGTGTAACAACAAAGACATTGAGAAATTGGGATGCTGCTGGAAAGTTATGCCCAATTAGAACGCTTGGTGGTCATAGACGATATAGTCTTTTAGATATCGAGAAGATAACACATGAACAAGATTCAAGGTATATACGGGATAAAAAACAAGATTGACGGTAAAATATATGTCGGGCAGGCGTGTTTGAGAAAAGGAATACATCGCAGATTTTGTGAACATAAATCATTACTTAAATCGAATAAACATTATAACAATCATTTGCAGAATGCTTGGAATAAGTATGGAGGATGTAATTTTGAATTTTATATATTGGAAGAGGTGGGTAATGAAAATAATTTGGATGGTAAAGAACAGTATTGGATAGATTGTGTGTGGGGGTGGTGTTATAATATACAACCAACATCTGGTGGAAGTCCAAGAGGTAGAAAACATAAGGAAGAAACCAAAAGGAAAATAGGAGCGGCTAACAGCAGAAGGGTGTGGTCTGCGGAATCTAGAGCTAAATTAAGTGAATCGCAATGTAAACGAATGGTTACTAATCAAACAAAACAACAAATGAGTGCATCACACATGGGTATGAAACATACAGATGAGATAAAAAGAAAGATAGGGTTGGGAAATGTTGGAAAACATATGACAGAAGATTCTAAGGCAAAATTGTCGTTAGCCAAGATGGGCCATAAGCAAAGTGATTTAGCTATTGAAAAACAAAAAGCAGCCATGAGATTGAAGCCAACAAAAGCCATGTATAAGGGTGTAAGAAAACGTGGGAACACATGGCAGGCACGGATCGCAATTGATGGCAAGGAGTTATACTTGGGGTCTTTTGATAATCCTATTGACGCAGCAAAGAATTTTGACTATCATTCACTGAGGTTGTTTGGTGATTGTCACCTTAATTTTCCGCATTACGATTATTTAACATTTGAACCAAAATACAGGAAAATACATAATGAGTTTACCGAATCCGCTTAGAGCGGTTGTGATCGACCAAGAATTACGCACGACAAAGCAAAACAAGCTATATTGGCAAGTGATGCTACGAACAAAGGTTGGGGTTGTCAAATCCTTTATGTGGGGAGTGCCCAATGACGTACAAACCAATCCTAATTATCCTCACGTTGGAGACATAATCCAGTTAGATGCTTTCAAGGATCAGATGGCGGAGTACCAGAATATCGTTATTGATGCTTGGCATAATATTACTAAAGAATCAGTTCCAAAAGAAGATAGTGCAATTTTTAAGGTTTATAAGGCTTCAGACGATGAAATGCGAGAAGCTTTTGCCTTGTTGAAGGATAGTTCTTTTTGGGAAAACTCAGAGCATCATCGTTTTGTTATGGCTTGTTTGGGCAAATTGGATTTAGAAAAGCTTAAAATGAGTCCAGCAGCCGTATTAATTCATCATGCTTACAATGGTGGATTGTTAGTGCATTCAGCAGAGGTGTTAGCTCTTTGTAGGGCATATGTTGATGTATCTTTTTCAAGATATGGTTTCATCAATAAAGATGTTTTGTACGCCGCAGCTATTTTGCATGATATTGGGAAGGTGAAAACATATTCATTCAATGCAATCGGTACTACGCATCAATTGATTACCGAGAAGATTATTGGTCACATTCCTTATGGAATGTTCTTGGTTCAAACGATAGCTGAAGAAGGTAAGATTCAAGTGGAACCAGAATTTGTAATTGAATTAATGCATTGCATAGCTGCTCATCACGGGACTGTTGCATGGGGAAGTATCAAGGAGCCCCAGTCGTTAGAAGCAGGAATTATTAGTCGGTTAGACTACATTTCCAGCAGAAACGGTATGATGGAAAAGGTACTGCAAGAGAATGTGCAGTCTGGACAGCCGCTACAGGCAGATTTCAAAATTTATGGAGATCAGTATTTTGCATCTTCAGGAATTAAGCGGTATGTGGAAGAAAAAGGTATCGATGCAGCCGTTAATTTTAAGGATTGACGCATGTGGAGCTTTGTAATAATAGTGTCTTTGTCGTTAATCATAACCATTTGGACACTGATTTGGGATTATAGAGTAAGACATCGAAAATGAAGACTGTTTCAAAAGCCCACCCGGCACGCCGGGTGGGCTTTTTTCGTTTATATAGCTATATATTTTCATGGGAACATTAACATTCAAAACATGGTTAGAAGAAGACGCTGCTAAACTCTTAAATCAGCAGGTGGTGGCGGCTGGCAAAAAGGCTATTCAAAACAAGAATAACAAAACTCCTAAGGTGGATATGGAAAAAGCAGTAGATGCGGCAGCAGGTAAAATTGCTCCCAATGCTGATCCTAAGGTAGTTGCACAGATAGCTACAGCCAGTCAGAAACTTAGATCGGATTTAGGAGAAGATCAGTGACGTTTAGGGAATTCTTTTATGCAACCGAAGTAAAGCTTGGTGGGTCGCAAGGTGGTCCGCAGGCTTCGGGAATGGCTGGAATGAATCCTGTAGGGCATGTTAATCCTCAAAAGAAAGCAGCATCACCTAATCCACCACCGCCAAGCACAATGACTCCTGGTGTGAAGGGTCTTCCTAATCCGCCCGCTGGTCCCATGTCATCAGCAGAGAAAAATCCACATCCTATAACAGCTAGTCCATATTCTCCTGGTATAAAACCAGTGTACAATCCACCGCCTAGTCCTCTTTCTAATCCCATACCTGGGAAATACAATCCATCTGGTTTTGCTGACAACCCTACTAAACTACAGCAGGGCAAAAAGTCTCCTACGCAGAAACCACAGGGTAAGTGATTGTGTATACGCTTTTTAACAAACGCATCAATAAAAGATTGATTCATCCTCATTATGGCCTATGGTGTGCGCCAACGATAGAAGAGGCAGCGGATATGTTAAGAGCTTGTAAAAAATGTGCAGAGATTTACGGACCAATAGCTGGGGATTTTGTTATTATTGATGTGGAAACGGGAGAAGAGGTAGATAGTGGAAATTAATGAAACCGGAGATGGATTAGGAATAATTATTAATTGTTATCCGCACACTTCGGATAATTGGTCAGCATTTGCGTGTTGGTATTCTTTTCATAAAAATTTACCTGATGCCAAATTAGTTTTAGCATACAATCGCATGCATGCGGAATGGGATATGTTTAAGTGGGCACATCCGTGTGGGGTAGACATTATTACATATTCTAGTAAAGATCCTAATGCTGTGTTTTCAAACACTAAAGTGTTTGATTCCAAGAAAGTGGATTTGGTAAAAATAATTTCACCACAGACGATGGCGTTAAGGACATATCACCCAGATATTCCTGGACCGGTAGATGTGCAGTCGAATGAACCGGCAACATTGGTCACTTATGAGCATAGATGTGGCGGGTTTATCTTATCTGAGTGGATAAATAGAGTAGAACATCCTTTTCACAATGCGATAGGGAGGTTTGGAAATGTTGATCCAACACTGAACGAAATGAAAGTTTTAGAACTTTGGGAAAAGGCGGGTCAGTTATTCACATTTTAAGGGGGAGCAATGGCTAGAAGATTTAATTACGGCGGAGATGAAGAACGTGAAGAGCCGAACTTCTACGGTCAAGATGACGAAGAAATGGAAGGCAGTGTAGATCCCGCTTTTGTGGCAATGATGCAGACAGATTTAATGTCTGAATCGTTAGATCAAAATCTGATGAACATGGCCATAGAGGTAGCAAAAGACTCTCCTGCATGGAGTGCCATGCAATTAAAGAAAAAATTACAAATGATTTCTCAGGCATATACTACTTTAAGTCAGCTAATGCATCCAAAAGATGATGCTCAGGAAGATGACGAGTAGTTAATATGGCCTTATATGATTTTCAATGTGAAGAGTGCAATACCGAATTTGTTGAATTGACAAAGTTTGATGAAACGGGTGCATATCCAGGCGTTATTTGCCCTAAGTGCGGTTCAGACAAAAAACAGAAGTTAATGAGTTTAACCGCAGTTCTAGTGCCACATGATTCTCATGATTGGCAATATAATAATAAACTTCCTCAAGCCATGAAGGAACGTGAAATGGCCGAAAGAGCTTCTAAGATGGGGACTCAACCATACAATCCGATTGATGATATTAGTTCTGGAAAACATTTTGGAGCCGTTGAATAATTTCATTTGGATACTAAGTTTTGATTGGATATACTTAACTTAAACCCATAAACCCATTGAGGATTAATGATATGGAAAATGCAGTTGGACCTGATAGACTAAAGAAACTGTCAGCATGTTTCAATAAAGAAGAGTTTCAAACACTTCATGAGGAAATGTCATTTGCTGAATATTTAGACCGAGTGTATCAAAATCCTCGGCTTATTCGCACCGCTTATCAGCGAGCTTACGACATGATTATGTCAAAGGGTTGCAATAAATTTAAGCGGTACAGAAAGACTTATACGCATTATTCATTTTTTGATGATCTCGAAGTTCCTATTTTTGGACTTGAGGATACATTGGAAAATCTTGTGAAATTCATGAGAGGTGCAGCGGGTGGATATGGCACGGAAAAGCGGGTATTATTGCTGCACGGCCCTGTAGGATCAGCTAAATCTACCATTTGTCGTTTGTTAAAGAAGGGATTAGAAAGATACTCTCGCACTCCAGAGGGATCGTGGTATACATTCAAGTGGGTAGATTTGCCTACTGGACAAACTGGCATTTTTACTCACAGTGAAAATCTTTCCCCCATGCATGAAGACCCGATTAAATTAATCGCAGGAAGTGTGCGACAAAAGATTGTTGCTGAGTTGAATGATGTTCTTCAAGAACAGACCCCAGAGAAGGATCGCATTAGTCTTTATACTCTAAAGTGCGATGGAGACTTAGATCCTCGTAGCAAGAAGTTCATGGAAGAATTAATGTTGATCAATAATGGCGATTGGTTAACTGTAGTGAACAAGCACATTCGTGTTGTTCGTAAAGTTTATTCTGAAGCAGATAGAATGGGAATCGCTACATTCCAACCTAAAGATGAAAAGAATCAAGACAGTACGGAATTGACAGGCGATATTAACTTTGCACAGTTGCCGCACTTTGGTTCGGATAGTGATCCAAGAGCGTTCAATTTCGATGGCGAGTTTTGTGTTGGAAATCGTGGTCTTGTTGAGTTTATTGAAATGCTCAAATTAGCTCAGGAGTTCTTGTATGATCTGTTGGGTGCAAGTCAGGAACAGCAGATAAAGCCGAAGAAGTTCTCGCAGATTAGTGTAGACACGATGCTTATTGGTCACACGAATAATCCAGAATACGAAAAATTAAAGAACAACCAGTCGATGGAAGCTCTTCGTGATCGTACCGTTAAAATCGATGTGCCGTATTTATTGCGGTGGGGCGATGAAAAGAAGGTGCTGGAGCATTATTACGGAAATGGAAAGGTCCGTCAGCATGTGGCCCCACACACATTGGAAATTGCCGGGTTGTGGGCTATTCTTACCAGATTGCAAGATGATAAGGATGGTGAATTAACATTGGTAGACAAGGCTAAGCTATATGACGGAAAGAGTCTGCCCGGAAAAACTGAAGATTCAGTTAAGGAATTGAGGGATAAATATCCAATGGAAGGCATGTTCGGTGGAGTAAGCTGCCGATACGTGCAGGACAAGATATCGAATTGCCTCAGTTCACACCAGGATTATATCAATCCTTTCATGGTTCTTAATGAACTACGTGAGGGTTTGGACCAAAGCAGTTTGATTACTAACAAGGATGAGATTAGCAAGTATTCTACTTGCATTGATCTTGCCATGAAGGAATTGGACGAAATCCTCAAGAAAGAAGTTCAGGAGGCTTTGGTGGGCGACGAAGGTGCAGTTATTAGGCTGTGTTCGAATTATATTGACAACATGATGGCTTATATCAATAAGGCTAAGGTTCGTAATCCATATACCGAAAAGGATCAACAGCCGGATGAACGCCTTATGCGGTCAATTGAAGAAAAGATTGACATTCCAGAAACGGGTGTGGACGATTTCCGTAGAAGTTTGGCAGCCTTTATTGGTAGTTTGGCCACCAAGGGGAAGACGTTCCAGTGGGATTCAAATCCTGAGTTAAAGCGGGCTTTGGAAGCCAAGTTATTCGAAGATACCAAAGATCATATTAAATTGTCTGCTTTGCACGTTAGTGGTGCGGCCGTAGTTGATCCTGATATCCAAGAGAAGATCGATGCAATTAAACAACGCTTAATCAAGCATAAAGGTTATAATGATCAAAGTGCTACGGATATTCTTGATTACGTAGGGTCAATATTTGCCCGAGGCGATATTGCAGATAATAAGTAATAGATAGTTGTTGTTGGGATGGGTTGGGTTGTGGCTCGCCGGTACAAGTACCGGCGAGCCTTTTTCATTAATGGGTTTGGTAAATCTGAACATTGCAGCTATAATAAAATATACAAAAGGAGAAACAACATGCCTCGAAGGGTCGAAGAAGATTATCAAGATTTCATGGACATTTACGCTGGTAGACGGCGTAAGGCGTTAAAAAAGTTCATTGAAGATGGATCGATATTTAGAACTAGGGGTAAGGGCGACAAAGTTAGAATCACCATCCCTCGAATAAACATACCACATTTCGTATTTGGCAAGGAAGGGCAGGGTATTGGTCGTGGTCCTGGAAAGAAGGGTGACGTTGTTGGTAAAGATCCTGATAAAGGACAGGGCAGAGGAGCGGGGCAGGAAGAAGGTGATGGAATTGATATTGATGTGGATTTGGAAGAAGTTCTCAAGTTCTTGCAAGAAGAACTTAAACTTCCCGATCTTAAACCGAAGCCTAATCAAACCTATGAAGAGATTAAGATTAAGTACAATGACATTTCTATGCAGGGACCGGAATCATTACGACATAATAGACGGACTATGTTGCAGGCTCTTAAACGAATGTGTGCCAGTGGAGAGATTATGAATCTTCACAAGATTCCAGGGTTCGCAGATCCTATTAGATTGATCACGCCGATCAACAGTGATCGTAGATACCGTCAGTATCGTGAAATAAAGATACCAGCTTCTAATGCAGTGGTGTTCTTTGCTAGAGACGGCTCGGGAAGTATGGACCAATATAAATGTGACATTGTAAGTGATATGGCATGGTGGATTGACATTTGGCTTAGAAAATTTTATAAGCGTGTGGAAGAAATGTATGTTTGGCATGACACTATCGCTTCTGAAGTGGATCAGAATAAATTCTATCGTCATCGGTATGGAGGCGGAACAACTTGTTCTTCGGCATTACAGCTAATTGCTAAACAATTAGAAAATAGATTTCCTCCAGAAAAGTGGAATGTATATGTATTTTACTTTACAGATGGAGAAAACTACGATGGAGATAATGCTAAGTTTTGTGATATAATCAAGAAACAGTTCCCGCCAGAAATTGCAAATTTCGTTGGCATTACGCAGGTGTTGTCATATTCATATGATGGAAGTCTACAACATTATGTAGATGAAAACATTGGGCATTTGCCCAATGTGAGAACTACTGGCATTGCCGAGCCAGATCGTAAAGATCCTGATAGTGGTGGTTGGGGTTGGTATACACCTCAATTAGGGGAAGAAGAAAGAAACAAGCAGATTAAGCGAGCGATTGTAGATTTGCTAGGCGTGGCAGAAAACACTAAAAAGAAAAGCAAGACAGGAGCTAAAAGATAATGGCGACGAATAAGTTCATGCGAGGTACGCCTCTTTTGATTGGAGATAATACGGTTCCTGGGTTAAAGCTACCAGAGGATTTATCAGTATTAATACCAAAGATTATTCAAGAGTGTCATGATTTTAATTTAGATTTTTATCCTATTGTTGTTCAAAAGTTGACATATGATGAAATTAGTGAAGTAGCGTCTTATGGAGGATTTCCTGTAAGATTTCCGCACTGGAAATGGGGAATGGAATATGGAGAATTACAGAAGGGATACGAACATGGAAAGCATAGAATATACGAAATGGTTATCAATACTAATCCTTGTTATATTTATTGCTTGGATTCTAATACGCTAGTAGATGACGTGACGGTTATCAGTCACGCTATTGGGCATAATGATTTCTTTAAGAGCAATGTATTTTTTAGTCCGACTAGCGAAAATATGATGAACCAATTGGCTAATCATGGAACTAGGATTCGTCGCTATATTGCTCGTTGGGGCAAAGAAAAAGTCACAGAGTTTATTGATCATGTATTAAGAATAGAAACGTTGATTGATCCTACGAAGGCATGGGATATTAGAAAGATCAAAGATCCAATAGTGAGAGACACTAGAACCTATCATCAGCCCAATAGGTTGCCTGTAAAGGATGATCATGAGTACATGGATGCTTATCTAAATCCGAAGGAGTGGAAGGAGAGACAAAATCAAATAGTGCGAGAGGAAGAAGTGGCCGAAGAGATGGATGTCTTTCGTGATCCTACGAAAGACGTTATGGGGTTCTTACGAGACAACGCTCCTTTTAAGCCGTGGCAAGCTGATATTATTTCTATGTTGTATGCTGAGGCGGTATATTTTGCTCCTCAGCGAATGACCCATATGTTGAATGAGGGTTGGGCTAGTTTTGTAGATTATAACATCATTGCCAAAAGGGGATTGGTAGGTCTGGGACAAAAGACTGGAGATTGTGGAATTATAGAATATTGCAAGCATAAGATGGGGGTGTTGGGTGGCAAGTATTCACTCAATCCTTACAAGTTAGGCTTTTGTTTGTTCTTGGATATTGAAGAGCGATGGGACAAAGGTCAGTTTGGGCCGGAATGGGAAGCTTGTGAAGATATTAAGCAGCGTGAGGACTGGGATCAGAAGTTGGGTTTGGGTCACCAAAAGGTTTTGGATGTAAGACGTTACTATAGTGACATGCTTGCACTGGGCGAGTTCTTTACGCCGGAATTTTGTAATAAATACGAATTCTTTGATTGGAAAAGATATCCTAATGGTGAGTATCGTATCGAAGACAGAGATCCAAAACGGATTAAGCAGAAGTTGTTAAAGATGTATACTAATGGTGGATTGCCCAACATCAGATTGACCGATCCGAATCATAAGGGCAAGGGATATTTGTTCTTACAACATGAGTTCGACGGCCGCATGTTGTATCCATCATACACTACAGCTACTCTGCAATCGTTGTATGTTTTGTGGGGTAGAGACGTATGTTTGGCTACTCAAAAGGCTGATGGGGAGGAAATAGTATTCCATTGTCATGGGCCGGATGAGGATGACATTGACGTAATTCCTCGTAAAAAATACGAAGATGGGTATGGTCCAGAGTAATTATTAATTGTCGCCAAGTCTTGACTGGGTAACGAGTTGTGTTTTTGAGTCGTGATTGTGCAAATTAAACAGAGGTGTCAATCTCTAACTATTTACACAGTAATCATTTACGACGGAGATCAACATGGCCCCTTCATTGCGTAAGAAGTCAGAATTGGAACAGTTGATTAGTGATATTCACACTTATGGTATCAATTACCACTCCAGAGAATTGTATTTGCATGGTGCGGCTCCAATGGATGATGTTGGAACAGAGCCAGGAGTTGAATTTAGAATGGCTTCAGGGTTTGTCAAGAACATGCATGTTCTTGATAGTCAACGAGATACAAATATTTTAGTGCATAGCCATACCATCGGTGGTGAATGGAATGATGGTATGGCTATTTTTAATTCTATTCGGTTTGCTAGATCTACTGTCACGATGTTGATTCACACTGTTGCATCTTCAATGAGTGGAGTGGTACTTCAAGCCGCTGACAATCGGGTTCTGATGCCGGATACTGATTTCATGATCCATCATGGGTCTATCAGTTTTGATGCTAATTCAATTGCCGCTAAACAAATGATTGATGTCAACGAACGCCTTTGCAAACGCATGTTGCAAATTTTCGCCAGACGAGCTATAATCGGTCCATACTTCAAAGAACGAAAGTGGAAGGAAGGGCAGATTTCCAGATTCTTGGATAGAAAAATTCGAGATAAAAGTGACTGGTATCTACCTCCTGATGAAGCAATTTACTACGGGTTTGCCGATGGTATATTAGGTGAAAAAGGCTTTGAAAATCTAGACAAGATACGGATTTGTCGGAAACACAAAGCGAACATATAGGAGAAAGAAAATGTTAGGCGAAATCGAACTATTGTTGACTGATGAGTTTGCAGGGTTTGCTGATGAGATTAGAAAGATCCATGATATCAAAAAGGCGAAGGCTGCTGAGATCAAGGAAATTTATACAAAATTTCAGCAAGAGGTAGCTGCCCTAGACGCAGAAGCCAAAAAACTTTATGATGATTGGCAGGCAAATCTTGGCAAGAAGGCTAAGAAAGACAAGCCAGTATCATAAGGTGAAATAATGCAGCATGAAATTACGGGGTTTGAGCACCTTCATAGACATACTGATTTCAGTGTCCTTGATGGATATGCTATGGTCGAAGAGTATGCAGAGTATTCTAAGGCCGCTAATCAGCAATATCTTTGCATAACTGATCATGGCATGATGGGAGCCATCCCACGCCAAATTCAAGCTTGTGAAGATAATGGGCTATTTCCATTGTTTGGATGTGAATTATATCTCAATTCCCAGCAACCAGATGTACCTATCGGTCAATCGACTGGTGAGTTCATTAAAGGTATGGGCGAAGATGATAAAAAACGCTTCCGAAAGTCGTGCCACCTTCTTGCTATAGCTCATAATGAGGTCGGGTACAAGAATTTGGTGCAGCTTACTTCTTGGGGATGGCTACATGGATTTTATTATAAACCTAGAGTAAATTACGAACAACTCACGAAGTATAAGGAAGGAATCACTTTTTGCAGTGGTTGCTACAACTGTGAAATTGGATATACTTTTGACACCAAGGAAAAAGACGAAGCAATGGACGTGGTACGCAAGTACCATGAAATGTTTGGCGAGCATTTTTACTTGGAGATGATGCTGCTGGACTTTGATAAACAAAAGCCCTATAATGCATTTCTTGTCGAAGCCCATAAGAAGTTTGGCATTCCTCTCGTTCTTACAAACGATTGCCATTACTGTAAAGAAGAAGATAGCTTTATGCAACGGGTCATGCTCATGATCCAGACCGGCAAAACTTTGGCGGAAATTCAGGAACAGATTTCAGAGGGCCGAGCAGGAGAGCTTTTCGAGTTGCAGGATCAGAACCTCTTTATGAAAACAGAGGACGAGATCAATAAAAAGTGGGAAGAGAAGTATAGCGATGTCATTGATTACGAACTGTTCAAAGAGGCTAAACGAAATACAGTACGAATTTGTGAAAAAGCAAAAGGCGTACAATTGGATCGTTCCTTGAAATTGCCAGTGATTGATTGTGCTAATGATAAATTGCGGCAGTATGTGATGGAAGGATTCAAAAAGCGTGGTTTGCCCACAAATCAATTGTATTTGGACCGTATCCGTGAAGAGCTAGGTCTGATTTGTAGTAAAGAATTTGCCAGCTACTTCTTGATCGAAAAGATGATGACTGATGAAGCTCGGAGATATTGTGCCGAAAAGTACGGTACAGATGGGACCGAAGCTGTTGGTCCTGGTCGTGGTTCAGGAGTGGGCGCACTAACCAATTACCTTTTGGGAATTACTGATGTGAATCCAATCCTGCATGATTTGTTGTTTTCACGGTTTATGAGTCCTGCCCGTGGTGGTAAATCAATTCGACTAAGATTTAGTGGAAATTATGATCCTCCAAAACCTAAAGAGCCAGAGTTTGAACCAGCCGCACAAATAGTTGATAACAGTATTGCCCCTTGGGAAGAACAATAAGAACATTATGCCAACAGAAAATGAGTTAAAATTCGTTCTAGATCTTAGTTTTGCGCAAGATCTAAAAGATAAAAAGGTTCAGATCACAGAGTTGGAACGACTGCTGGCTGAACCAGATCCTATTAAACAAGCATACCTTTACGGAGATACCAGTTTAAGCGTGCGCATCCGTGGGGTTTATCATGCCGTTGAACATTTCTCGTTGACGCTTAAACAAAAGCTTAATGATCGAACGGTGGAAGTAGAGGCAGAAATCCCAGAAAGAGATTTTAAGGATTTATGGGATACTTCCACCGAACATTTGATTAAGGACCGCCATTTTCTATATGTCACTAGAGATGGGACTGATTATATGTGGGAGATAGATTTATTTCGTGATGAAAATGGTCGTTGCTATTTTGTACAGGCCGAACACGAAATGCCAGAAGGACAAGCGGAACCTCTATTTATTCCAGATTTAATCCAGAGATATTTGTTGCATGCTGTGCCCAGAAAATACACAGGAGACTTTAGTAGTCGTAAACTGTCCGATGTGGGCTATGCCGAACACATGTATGACAGATTGAAGACACAGTAAATAAAAAACGCCCGGCCAATGGCCGGGCGTTTTTGTTCTCCGTTATTAGTATGCTCTCATTGCATCTCTCATATGTTCAAAGTTAGATAGAGCATCTAACATGTTATGATGTGCAAATTTCTTCTTTAGTTTTCTTGGCTTTTCTTGCGGAGGAGGTTGTTGCTGATCATCTGGTTGGCCCTCTTGGTCTTCTTCGCCACCTTGATCATCTGGCTGGCCCTCTTGATCTTCTTCGCCACCTTGATCATCTGGCTGGCCCTCTTGGTTTTCATCACCTTCTTGGCCTTCGTCGCCGCCGTCTTCTTCGCCTTCGCCGGGCTGATCATCTAATTCTCCAGCTTCTCCTTCACCATCTTCTGGTGAATTTTCATCTTCATCATCATCGCCAAATGGTGGAGCTACTGATTCATACATGCCCTTTTGTTTATCAAGGAAATCAGCATGTTGCTTGTGCATAGATCTAGCTAAAGAACGGCTTAATCTTGGACCATGCTGTTCATCGCCTAACAATCCAGTTAGTGCGTCAGCGGCTTCAGGGTGTTCCATTACGGTTTTAATAAGCTTATCAAGCACACCTTCTTTTTTCATGACATGAATGAGTTGCTCTAGTATACGATCATTCTTGGCAGCTAATGCTACAATATACTGTATGGCTTCTACTGGATGCGGATGAAAATTTCCAGGAGCATAGGCAGTAACCATTGGAATGTCGCTTACGTCTTCATCTAAACGATTTAGTTTTTTTATGTAAGCTGTAAATTCTTGAAAAGACATGTTCTTGGTCTTGTCAATGAATTGTTCGGTTTTGGTTTTCTTGTCCCAACCATGTACTTCTTTTCCGCCATTGATGTTTTTAGATGTACCGCCTTTCAGACTTGGATTGTATACCAATCGTTTATCACCTTGAGAAAGCAATCCACCTTCATTATCTTTACCCATACTCTGCTGCGCAGTCATGTCTTTGCCAGGAGCTTTGTAAGGTTTTTGGCTATCTTTAAGAGGTGCTGCATATTCAGCATCCCATTTTTTGCCCTTAGTTACAGGATTAGGAGGAGAGGCGTCAGTCGCTCCGTGGTAATCCGGCACATCCTCTTCTTTCGGCTTCTCTACCAGCTTTCCTTTCTGGTCTAGGTATTCATAGAATTTAGGGAACTTTTTCATATGTTATATCCTCGTTTCGGTATCAGGGGGCATTAATAACCACATTATAAGATAAACTAGCGGTCCAACGCCCGCCCATAAAAAAGCAAAAAGAAAAGCCAATCTGACCCACGTTGAATCAACGCCTATTTCTTTTGCCAATCCAGAGCAAACACCACCGATAATTTTATCTGACATATTACGTTTGATCATATTAATCTCCACAGTATTTATGGAATCTGTCTGCATTTATGTATCCGCAATCCCTAGATATTTAAGATCCCTCTACGATCAGAGGCATAAATGCAAACATTTCTAAAATCGCTTATTATTGGTATAGCTCTGCTATTTTCCTTTTCTTCTTTAACAATTGCTCAAGAAGTAAAACCTGTAATAGAATTGCCTTATGGTTATAGGCAATCAGCGGGTGCAGGATGGGAGGAACGAGGGCCGTCTGTAGCTAAGTGGTTAATCCCTACTGTGCTTGTATCAAATGTACGTAGCGGATCAGGCACAATTGTATATTACGATAGTCAGAACAATTATGCATATGTTATATCTTGCGGGCATTTGTTCTCCAGAGGTCGGGGGAGTATTGAATATTATCGCAAAAATCCACAGCAAGTTTATGTAGAGGTATTTTATAAAGGGCAATATAAATTAGAATCTGGCAAGCGATACGTGGGAGAGGTGATGTGTCACGTGTGGGGAGATGACAGTTCTTCGATATATGATTGTAGTTTAATTAGATTTAAGCCGGATTGGAAGGGTGTAGTGTGCGCACCCATTGCACCATTAGATTTTCAATATACCTCTGGCACTTGGTATCATAGCACTGGTTGTGATAACAAGAGCGATACCGCACATTATTTGGTAGCGTGCGTGCATGAACAGATGAATGGAGGGGTGACCGAGATTCTTACTCAAAACAATGCCCCACGGGGAGGTAGATCAGGAGGAGGTTTGTTTGCAGAAAACGGGGAATTAATTGGAGTTTGTTCGAGAGGTGGAGGACAAATGGGTTATTGGACTTCTTTGAAACAAATCTATCGTTTCTTGAAAGAAGAGGATTGTACTTTTGTTTTAACCGGTCAATTAGCCAGAAAGATACCCGTGGTAGACAGAAATAATCCACAAGGACGCTATGCTAAAGATTATGTGCTTTTACCAGGAAGAGGATAAGGATGATAACAATCGATTATGATAAATGCTGTTGGAAGAATGGGGCATGCACTTCATGTTCTTGTGGCGGCGGAAAATGTTGCAAGGGATGTGTTGAGGCTTGTCCAACGGGAGCATTGAAACGAGAATTGCTTGTGGTGTTCAATGCCGATCATTGTACAGATTGTGGTGCATGTGTAGAGGCATGTTCTAAAGGTGCCATCTCAATGAATTAGCCCCACTTATCTTCGCCATCCTCTAAGTAGTGCAAAACATACACCCCAGCGGTGGAATAATGTCGTCCAAGAACCTCGATCTTCCCCATGTGTAATTTACGATGATGCGTGGGGCAAACCGTTAAGACATTGTGCCTTTTGTATTTGCCACCTTCGGCCCCAGGTAGAATTCGATGGGCATCAAGAGCTTCTGTTTCAGGGCAAAAATAACATTTTCCGTCTAGTTTTTTGAATAGTTGTTTCTTCTTCACAATCCTATTTTAGTGTGCGCAAGTGCGTTCTCCAAAACAACTTCTGGAAAAGGGGTTGATATTTGGGTTAGTGGAGCGTATAATACCTCAGTAGTGTTTAGCCGCAATCCGGTCGTAAATTGCCCATCTTAACTTGGCTGGGGTTTACAAGGGTTACGGCCTGTACTACAATGTTGAAGTTCTTTGACAACTTGAGGGGGCGACAAGGTTTCGACAGGGTAAGTCGAACTCAGATGGCGTGTCGTGGTTGGTCAGCAGGCCACGTTAAAAGCAGACCAAAACCTAATTGCAAACACTTTTGCAGTTGCGGCCTAAGAGATTGGGCAGCCGAGACAAGGAATTCCAACCGATGAAGTCCGAAGTCTCGCCGTAATAGTCGGTATGTTTTGGTACGGGCGACAAGAATCAAAACAAGAAAAAAGTCGCTGGTCAATTTGAGCTTTTGTTAGCTGTAGTTCAATGCGATGAGATAAATACAACAAACTACACACGTAGAGGTCGGAGCAAGAGTACCTCTGGACGGCGTTTCGATTACGCCCGCCTCCACTAAAATTTCTGGACGCCTCCATACTACTATACGGTATGGAGGCGTTTATGAAAATTGAATTACAATGTGAGATTTGTGGAAATAAGTTTGAGAGGAATGCAGGGGAGGTTAATAGGAACAAGAAACTTAACAGACGAGTATTTTGTTCTCTTGAATGCACTGGAAAAGGAACGCTGGATAATCTCCCAAAGGACAGGCGATATCATCCTGAAAATTTAATACCCGATAATCGGTTTGATGAGTTGTCACCGTTCAGATGGCACCTGAGAAATATGAGACGACGGCACAAACAATGCACGGTAACATTAGAAGACTTGCAGTTACAATGGGATTCTCAACAAGGGATATGCCCATATACGGGTTGGCAATTAAAGCAAATGAGTTGTGGTAGTCGAAAGTTTCAATTGCCAAAGACCCCTGATCGAGCAAGTGTAGACAGAATTGATTCTTCTAAAGGTTACGAAAAAGGAAATATTGAATTTGTGGCGATGATAGTACAGTTTGCCAAGAACGGTTGGAATAGAGAAGACGTAATAGATTTTTGTAAAGCGGTTGTTGAACATACTGCTTGAGATTAAAAACGAGTGCGAAGCTGAGAGATTCGTAATCCCCCAACCTAACACTCGTTTTTTGTTTGTTTAGGCTTGCATGAGCAGGCCCATTTTTTAACCCCCTTCAAAGGAGGAAGTGTTATGAAGAGTTTGATCATCTCGGTGTGTGCGATTGCGTTGGTTTGTGTAGCCAGCATGTCTTTCGCAGTCGAACCCATCCCGGCTCCATGTGCGGCTAGCACTGGGGCAACCTGTCCGTGCGTGCAGCATCCGGTTTTGCATGCAATCGTGGCAGTGCCGAAGGCAGTAGTAAATAAGGTTGGGTGCATTGTCGAGAAGGCAAGGCACAACCGTGAGTGCCGTTGCTCTACTTGCTGTAAGGCATGTACCCCAGCGGCCTGCGTTCCGGCATGTGCTCCAGTTGCACCCAAGGCTTGCGAGCCTGCTAAATGCGACAAGTGCTGCAAGGTGAAGATTCGTTGCCGTTGTAAGGTTCGCTGTGAGGCTCCCAAGTGCTGCGATGCACCCAAGGCTTGTGCAGCGGTGGTGGTAACACCTGTACCTCAGGCTTGTGCGCCAGCCGATTGTGGTTGCGCAGAAAAGAAGCACGGTAGACTTCATCGCTGCCGTTGCCAGTCGTAACTTGCACTTCTTGTGCATTGTGATAAACCCACCCGGCCTTTCGGCCGGGTGGGTTTTTTCGTGCGCTGATCGTATATAATACATGCAATTATTTGAAGAATATCTTGCCGAACATAATATGTTAGAGGCTGCTGGTGCTGCTCAAAAGCTACGATTATCTGGGCTATTAAAACTTGCACAACAGGGCATGTTAGACACCACTCGAATAGGTGACATGTATCAATTGTTTCGGCAGATTATGGGTGTAATTCCAACACGTGCAGCCAATCCTTCTGATCCGAAATTTTTTGATAAATTACGAAAGATGTGTTGTGATAATATTTTTGATTATAAAGCACCGGAAGATCCCGATGGTGTTATTGCGGCATGGTTAAAAAGGAATCCTCAAGAGTAATACTATATTAAAGCATGTATAAATGCCAACTATGTGGAGAGATCGTTCCAAAAGGAACAGCGTGTCGAAAGGTTATCCTTGAGACTAGAAACAAAGAATATCCTGCCAGAAGAAAGGCTAATCAGGGATATGACCGTCGAGATGGCGGTAATTTTAGAAGTAATCGCAGTAGTGATAAAATGGACGATTATGGTGGTGTTGGGCATGAAACGGCCAAAGAAGTCAATGCTTGTGAAAAGTGTGCTCAGTTATACAAACCTGTGACCAATTAGCCTTTTATTTACAATTCTTTTCTGCTATACTGCATGACATAAGATACTTCAGGGTGTAATTTATGTCATCTGCTTCTGAACAAAGAAAATTAAACAAGCTTCTAACTGGCACGCCAACTCGGCCACCCAAGCAGGGATACGTATCAGAATCGCCATCTTTTGCGGGCGATTGTGGAATAGGGCCAGAAAAAGAGTATGGCAAGATGTGCCAGTGGAACACATGTGATGGGGTTAGATTTTTCCCTACGGGCGTAACAGTTAAGGAATTGCCTCCAGGTGTCTATGAACCAAAATACATTCCTACTCAGGGACATTATTTTGAAAAATTAGAGACCAAGACAGATGGCTTGATTCGTTTCCCTGAAACAAATTCTGAAAAGGTAATTAGTGAAATTCAGAATTTTTGGGAAAATGAGGAACTGTTCAGATTAAATCGGGTGATCTATAAGAGAGGCATCATTCTGTGGGGGCCACCGGGATCTGGTAAATCATGCACAATCCAATTGGTCGTAGTGGATGTTATGAAGCGTGGTGGCGTTGTCTTTAAGTTTGATAATCATCCATCTACGTTTGTTGAATGTATGCGTCATTTTCGTGTCATTCAACCAACAACTCGGTTGGTGGTGTTGATGGAGGATTTGGACTCAATTCTTGAAAAATATTGCGAGTCAGAAGTATTGAATATATTGGACGGCGTAGAGAAAATTGAAAATGTGGTTTTCTTGGCGACCACTAATTATCCAGAAAAACTTGGTGACAGAATCATTAATCGGCCTAGTCGATTTGATAAACGATTCATGATGCCACATCCGAGAGCCAAGTCTAGGAAGATATTTTTTGATCATCTCTTTAGTTTTGGTGCTACCGATCCCAGCAAGTATGATTTAAGTTGTTGGGTTAAGGATACGGCTGGGATGTCCATTGCTCATCTAAAGGAGTTGTTTATTTCGGTATGTATTCAGGGTGATTCTTATGGAGATGCTATAGAGACTTTGCGAGCAATGGTAGAGAATCCGCCAGATTCTTCAGAAGCGGAGCCAGAAAAGGGCATTGGTTTTGGAAAGGTGCCGATCATTGATTGAACAAAAAATAATTGCAATTCTTGAAAAGGTATTAGGGAAGCAACATATAGTTCCTGAGTCTAGAGTTGTTGATGACCTTGGATGTTGCTCTATTGTAGACGGCATGGAAATAGTGCTATTGTTACAACATGAGTTTAGAATAAATTTACTGATACAAGATTGTCATGAAATTGTAACGGTTCATGATTTGATTAACAAAATTGAATCGTTAATTAAAAAACCATATAGTATACATTTGTGGGAGTAATAATGAAAAGAGTTCTTTTAACAGGTGTGGGTGGTTTTATTGGGTCGCACTGTCTCCAATACTGGTTAGAAAACACAGATTGGGAAATTATTGGTTTAGATTCTTTCCGTCACAAAGGAATCGTTAGTCGATGTAATGAGGTTTTCAAAAGATATGGAAATTCAAAGCGGGTTAGAATCTATATGCATGATTTGACGGTTCCGATTGATTGGCCGTTAGAGAATCAAATCATGGGAAGGAGTCTTGATGATCGGGGGGTTCTTACAGAAAAGCCAATTGATTATATTATTAACATGGCTTCTGATTCTGCTGTAGAGCGATCTACCACTGATCCCACACATTGTTTAAGAAACAATTATGAATTGATGGTTAACATGTTGGAGTTTGCCAGAAAGGCAAAGCCAAAGCTATTTGTTCATATTAGTACAGATGAGGTTTATGGAGAAGCACCACCGCTTCCTAGTCTAGGGCATCTTGAATGGTCGCCAATTGCCCCATCTAATCCATATGCGGCATCTAAAGCAGCCCAAGAAGCTTTAGCGATTGCTTATTGGCGTACTTATGATCTGCCTGTGGTGATTACAAATTGCATGAATATAATCGGGGAATGGCAAGATCCAGAAAAATTCTTGCCTAAGATTATTCAATACGTTGCTACAGGTAAAGAAATGCCTGTGTATGCCGATAAGACCGATGGCCCTTCATTGACTAATCTTAGTGGTCACGGTGGAAATCATGCTGAAAATAACCAAGGTTGGTATATTGGCTCTAGAATTTATTTGGATGCTAGAAATAAAGCTGATGCCATTAAATTTATTGCGTCCAACCTGCATCCTGCTCGTTATAGTCAAGGAGCAAAACGACCAGATCGCTATAATATTTGTGGCGATACCGAATTGAATAATTTGGAATTGGCACGGGCAGTTGCTAAAATTATGGGAAAGGAACTTTTATATAAATTAATACCCAGTGAATCTGCCCGTCCAGGTTATGATAGGCGTTATGCTTTAGATGGAAGTAAATTGAGAAGTCTTGGTTGGAGACAACCAATATCGTTTGATGAAACTTTAGATCGCATTATTAAATGGACTATGCAAAACAAACACTGGATATCATGAATAAAATTAGGAGATATGTATGTATGCATTTATTTTATGTGCCTTATTGGGGGCTTCGCCGCCTCCTTTGCACCCCACGCCTGCAATGAGGATAGAGTCGGTTTATCAAGATATGGAGAGGAATCGGGCTGTGCGAGTGACTCCAGGCTCTTTGCCATATCCATATCCTGCTCTTCCTAGTTATCCTACGCCATTTTCAGATCGACAGTCACCGTTTATTCAATCGTATTACAGTCCTTATTACAGCCCTTACTATTATCACTATTGGAGATGAAATAATTTCCGGCTTACAAGCATACATATGTTTGATAACCAGAAATTATTGGGAGGCGTATGGCAAAGTGGGAACGATTAAATACACAGAAGTTCATAGAGCGAGCTAAGACGGTGCATGGAAATACATATGATTATTCCGAAATCGTATATGTGAAATCTACGGTAAAGGTTAAAGTAAAATGTAATAAGTGTGGACATAAATGGAAAATTTTACCACATAATCATTTGAAGGGCAATGGTTGTAAAAAATGTCAATACAAGAAATTGTCACAAAACCAATCTCAAGGGCATGAAAATTTTGTGGCAGCAGCCAAGAAGGTGCATGGAGATAAATATGAATATGTAGGAATGTACAAGAATGTACACGCACCGGTTCGTATAAAGTGTAATATATGCGGGGACATATTCAAACAAAGGGCTAGTAGCCACTTATCTGGATGCGGTTGCAAAAAATGTCAGTATCGTTGTTTACCGCAAAATCTTCCGATGTTAGTGAGTGTGTTTGAGGACAGATGTAGAATATTACACGATGATCGGTATGAGTATTATGGAGATTACAGAGGCAATCGTGTTAAAATAAAGATTAGATGTAAGAAACACGATTATGTGTTTATGCAGTTGGCAGGTGCGCATTTATATCACGAACAAGGCTGTCCTAAATGCGATGCATCTAAAGGCGAGTTGAAGATAGAAAAGTTTTTGCAAGTTAATGGATTTCAGTATGAGGCGGAAAAGAAGTTCCAAGGTTGTATAAATAAATTAGAATTATCGTTTGACTTCTATCTTAGTGAACGGAATTTATGCATAGAGTATGATGGAGAACAACACTATAGGCCGATAGCATGTTTTGGTGGCAGGGGATATTTACAGAAAGTCAAACATCATGATGAGATAAAGTCAAAATTTTGTGCAGATAATAAGATTAGGCTTCTGCGAATACCGTTTTTTGAGTATAATCACATCGAGGAAATTTTGAGGAAAGAGATATGTTAAGTCGTGTAGTCAGTGGTGGGCAGAGTGGATCGGACATTGCTGGTTTGATTGCAGCCAAGAAGTATGGTGTCGAAACCGGTGGATGGATGCCGCTGGGGTGGATTACAGAGAATGGACCTAAGCCGGAATACGAGCAAGAGTACGGATTGAAAGAACACAAACCGGTTGCTGGAAAAGTCAATGACCATATAGCATATGTACTAAGGACTAAGGCTAACGCTAGAGACTCTGATGGTACTATACGATTTGCTTCAGATTGGCGGTCTCCAGGGGAAACATGTACGTTGAAAGCAGTGCGGGAATACGGGAAACCAATCATTGATGTGGATGTTAAAAATCCAATTCCTATTGAGGAGGTGATTTCCTGGATTAAGGATCAAAACATTCAGACATTAAATGTAGCGGGGAACCGTGAAACTAAAAGCTTGGGCATCGGCAAGTTTGTAACCGAATACATGTCCAAGTTGCTAGAGGCAATGGGGTTTCAACCAGTAACGTGACCTAAGCCCATTGCCATAATCCTGGCCCCATCTCCGCCTTGCGGAGATGGGGCTTTTTTGCTATAGTCTTGTATGGAAACAATCATTTACAGAAAGGTATAACAATGGCAAAAGCTAAGTTTTGGAAAGCAGATTCAGTACAAGAAGTTGCGGAAGAGTTGATTCCCAAGTTTCATGCGGAAGTTACAGATTATAAGATTCGAGTCGATTATTGGTTTACGGATAAAGTGACCAAAAGAAACGGTAAGGAAGTTTGGGGCCTATGCCGCAAGGTATCGGGGTTCAATGCCGCTCAAGCATCGGATAATCCAGAGGGCGAAGAATTTTATGCAATTATTGTGCCCGAGATTATTTGGACGGCTCTTTCTCAGAAGGGAAAGATGGCTTTGGTGGATCACGAACTTTGTCATATTGGTGTAGAATATGATGCTGATGAAGAGGGTGATGCTAGTGAAGATGCTGTGAAGAAGCGTGTTGTGCCGCATGACATGGAAGAATTCCTTTGTATCAATCGTCGTTACGGCAATTGGCAGGATGATGAGATGGCTGCGGTTAAGGCTGTTGTGAAGGATGAAGATACCGAAGAGGATGAATGATGGATTCAAAAGAACGATTGATCCAATTGTGCGAAACTACGATAGCACAATTGGCCGGATATGGTGAAGAACATGAAAAGCGAATGAAGTTGGAATTGAAGGCGGTTGACGACTTCAATGAGCACGATTATTTTCTGGACTTGCATGACCGTGGAGTGAAGATTGACAGGAATGAAAATAACTTGTTGATCGCATTGCTGTTGGGTATTTGTGAAGACTGGGATGAGAGTCAGCAGCCCGTCTACATTTACGGCGAATTTCCTGATATTGACGTAGATTTTAAGAAGGACGTGCGGATGTATCTCAAGGATGAGTGGGCACCTAAGACATTTGGCCCAGAGAATGTGTGTAACATTGGAAGTTATAATACATTTGGAATCAAAAGTTCTTTGATTGATATGGCTAAGGTGTTTAGTGCAGATCGTGATGAAGTATTGAATGTGACGACCAAGTTGGGTTTGAAAGACGATGAAGGCAAGACGCTGACTTGGGAACGGGCATTAGAGTTAAACAAGGATCTTGCAGAGTATTGTAAAATACATCCCGATATTGCCAAGGCTGCCAAGCGGATGTTGAATCGTATTAGGAGTCGTGGCAAGCATGCCGGGGGATTGATTATTTCTAGAATCCCCATTGCCGATCTTGTCCCTCTATGCACAGATTCGGATGGCAACCCAGTATCAGCTTGGACTGAAGGGTTACATGCACAAGACTTGCAGCCTGTGGGATTGGTTAAATATGACGTGCTTGGCCTAACGAACTTAGAACAGCTTGCGCAAGCGGCTAGAATCATTCTTGAACGAGCAGATAATACCACTAAGTCAATTGCGGAAGAAATTAAGCTTCGGCATGGTATTGAAAATATCTGTGCGTTGCCCGGCCGGGAAAGTTGGTCAGATATTTCATATCTTAACGATCCCAAGGCATTGGCTTTAGCCAATCAGGGTAAATTGCGATGCATATTCCAATTTGATTCGGCCGGAATGCGGGAATTGGTAAAACGTGGTGGCGTGTATAGTTTCGATGATCTTGCGGCCTATACTGCGTTGTATCGTCCTGGGCCGTTAGGTTCGGGTATGGCCACGAACTACTGCGACCGAAAGAACGGATTGGAACATTACGAAATTCATCCGTTGTTGGAGCCGGTACTTGGCAAGACCTTTGGCGTTCTTGTTTATCAAGAGCAGGTTATGAAGATTTTGAATATCGTAGGTGATATTCCATTAAAGGATTGTGAGCTTGTACGTAAGGCTATTAGCAAGAAGAAGGTTGATAAGTTTATTAAGTACAAGAATAAATTCTTGGAAGAAGGACAGAAGCGATTAGAATGGCCATTAGAGGACGTTGTTAAGCTTTGGGACTATATTGAAGCGTTTGCAGATTATGGATTTAACATGAGCCATGCGGTGGCTTATACCTATATCAGTTCACGTCTTCTTTGGTTAAAAGCTCATTATCCTTTGGAATTCTTTACGGCTATTTTGAGTTGTGAAGAGGATGAAGAAAAGGTTAAAGAATATAAACTGGAAGCCGAAAAGTTTGGCATTGCAGTCAATCGTGTGGATTTGAATAAGTCTAAGGTTAAATTTTCTATTGTAGGCGATTCAATTTATATTGGTTTTGCCAATATCAAAGGAATTGGAGAAGAAGTAGCCAAGCGGATCGTTGCTGGCCAACCATATGCCAGTTTTGAAGATTTCTTGACAAGATTTGGTACGGACGCTGCTGTAATCAAGCCGCTGATTGGATTGCGAGTTTTCAAAGATACTGGTATGAGTGCTGTTACACTTTATGAATTTGCCGAATATTACAAAGAGCAGATGAAGAAGCGTGTGGACAGAGATAAGCGTAACGTCAAAAGCCGTAATGAAATAGTTGATGATCTTGTGTTTTTGGCGGTCGATGCTAGAGGTTTGAAGGGCATTATCACAGCAGAACAATCTGCCGAAATAAGAGAACAGGCGGCTGCCCATTTAGATAAATGTGTTGAGTTAGATGATGATGGTTGCAATATTGCATTAAATGAATGGATGGCGGATTGTTTAGATAAATTTGATGTCAAACAGTGGAAGAAGTATGTCGGCAAATACAAGAAGAATGTAATCTCCATTCGGGAAAAACAGGCTGAGGATAAGCCTATTGTTTTAGAGGGGTTTGAACCTCCTGGCAAGATTGATGAGGAATTGGCAAAGATCTTCCGTGCAGATCCTATTGAGGCAGAAGATAAATTTTATGGATTTGGTTGGGAACATATGCTGGAAAAGAGTCCAGATTATGAGGGATATACCTTTGGAGAATTTCGTCGCCGGGTTGATTTAGAGGATATTGCCATTACGGTGGTGGAGGTTAGAGTTATAGAACGGCCTGTTGAAAAGAAATCCAAGACGGGAAATCCCTATTATGTTTTCAAGGTCGAGGATGCTGAATGGCAGACAGAAGGGGTGACAATGTGGGATGAGGATTACAAGCGGTTCGAATCTGAATTGCAGTATTGGGAATCCGATTCACGAAAGGGACATTTATTAAAAGTCAGATTGGAACGGCCAAAGCCACCATTTAAGAATTACACCTTTGAAAGCCCGCCCAAAGCATATCGACATAAGGTGATTCCTAAAGAAAAGAAAGACGATGTGCGATTGACAATTATGGAAAGGCCGTCACCAACGATAGAAATTATCAAATAAAACTATGATAGAATATGGAAACAGAAGAACTAATAATTGATGACAAAAATTTCGACCAGTATTTCAGGGATGTGCGGAGATACAAGCCCGAAAAGGGCGAGATCATGGTTTGTTATGCCAACGCAGCAGAATTTGTGACCGGAAATGAAAAACGGCACATGATTCATTTGTTAAAGCTGCCCAATAAAATGGAAGCTGCAACACAGGTCATGCGAAAGCTTTTATATGCATGCGAAAGAGATGCTTATACTGTGCCAAAGATGATGTTGAAAGATATGCTCGCTGGTATGACAGATGAGGAAATTCTTGAAAAACCATATCCTTATACAGTGCATATTTATTATTACACTAAACCTGAATATTTCCCCAAAGACGATCCGCATTGGACTTCGATTTCTATCTTAAATCTTGATATGTTTATCGAAAAAACACAGAAAATCAAAGAAGACGATGTTGTCTCTGAGAAAACCGTGGACTGAGCTATACCTATTATAGGCCGATATTATTTTGTCGCTGGTCACTAAATAGATTAAAGAAGGCCAGTCAAGAATAGAGGATAATAGTATGAGTATAGAAGCACAGAAAGATCAGTTTGATACATGGTGTGATAAGTGGGAAAAAGCAATGTCAAATGGAACATTTGATGATGCACCTAAACAAAGGACAACTCCATGCCAAACGGCAGATGTGAGTTATTTCGGTCCAGCCAATACCCACCCAACCGAAGACATTAAAGATGCCGATGTTCAATATTGGAATACAGTCTATGATATGTCTCGCAATGCTGGGGACGCTCCAGATGTTGTATTGCATGAGAATAAAATAGACAGTGCAAAGCAAGCAGCGGCTACCGCTAAAGCAATGTCGCAATCACCAAACCCTATTCGGGCAGCTTCGGTGGGGCAAGATCAGGCTATGGAACCGGGTCCGTTGGGAGTTACATTCACTCCAGAACAAATTCAAGAATTGGCCGAGATGAAAATTAAATTGCATGGACTGCAAGACAAAATAGCAGCGTTGGACGGAGAAGGTAAGGGCGACAAAAAAGTAGAGTCTACAATCAGTAGTTTGCGTAGTAAAATAGATGAGTTGAGTGATGCACTGGGTCGTGCTTTCCCAAATACGGTGCTACCACAAGGCGATTGATATGAAGCAAAGAATTTGTATATTTATTGTTTGTTTACTTCTTTTGGCGGGTTGCCATAAAGCTAGAGTTCTGCCACCTCTTGTCAGTACACATGATGCTGTTACAATTGGGGTATTGGAAGGAGCAGGAAGCGAATTTGATATTATGTTGAAGGATGGTCGTCGTATTCGAGGGGAGTTGGCCGTCAAAACTCCTAAGGAATCACACGATGCAGTGGTTGTATTGATCAACCAATCTAAATTGCCACAAGTGTTGCTTTATGAAAAAAAGAAAGACGGGGTGTGGCTAGTTGACATTCGACTTGTATTATGTGTCAATGATAAATCTTGTTCCCCCATTAGTTTAACGCAATGGTTGCGAGACAAACGATTGGCTTGGGATTAGGAGAAAAATCTTGAACGAATTAGAGGGAGACGGGGGCGAACCCAGTCTTGAAGAGTGTGTTAGGGCTAAGGAAAAAGTGGACGCCCTCCTTCGCCACATATCTAATGTCCAAGAAGCCTGTCAGTTGCTTGGTAGACGACTCATTGATAAAGGTGAGATCGATTTGGGCATTCATCTTATTGCCGCAGGACAAACTCACGATCATTCTAAATGGTCTGGCATTGAATGGGATTATCTAGTTGGCTCTCGTACTAATGGCAATGGAGCCTTAGCATTGGCCGTATCTCATCATCAGAGAACGAATAAACACCACCCCGAATTTTGGGGAAGTGCAAGTAATATGCCCAGGTTGTATGTGGCTGAGATGTGTTGTGATTTTTATGCTAGAGCAACAGAATTCGGAACTAATGTTTGGGAATGGATCAAAGAAGATGCTATGCCTAAGTACGGAATTCCTCGTCAGGGTAAAATCTATAAATGGATGAAAGAGTTTTTGGGATTATTACTGGAAAAACCGTTTTCCGATCTTGGTGAAGATTAAACACAAAGCCCACCCGGCACAGCCGGGTGGGCTTTTTTCGTTGATTACTACATTATGGTATGGATTTACCAAAGACGTTTATAATTCGCTGCCCTCGTTGTCGCTGGGGTAGAACAAGTGACGGCACAGCCGATGATCTCAAGGGTCTTACCGAGGTGAGGAAATGTTCGCATTGTGGTAGGCCAAGGGAATTTAGGTGCTTAAAGTGTGGCGGCAATGCCAAAATGATGAAAATAAAATATAATGGGGAACAACAGTGATAATTAAGCCACGTTCTCTAATTAAGCCACAACCTATTAATCCAGGCACACAGACACGCATGGAACATGAGCGCATAGAAGATGTGCAATTTAATATTCACAAGTTTAACAATCGTGCTAGGCCGAATCCTAAAAACACGTTAATTATTTCGTGTTTCTCTGAGTTCGGATGTGAGACCTTGGGGGTATTGTACAGCATATCAAGAATTGCGCAAAATTTTCCGGGGTATTACATAATCGTTATGGGTTGGTATGGAAGAGAATATTTCTATCGACATTTAGCGGATGAATTTTGGGAGTTAAAAGAGGAGCATCAATGGTTGCGGGAGTATTGCAGAGCCTTTCATCATGATTCTCGTAATTTGAAAAAAGTAGAGGAGAAAGTTAAGGTATATGGGCACGTGTTGCAATCGGCAATGCTTGGACAATATACTGTAGGCAATGTTTGTAAGAAATGTCGTTCCGTGTGGGCAGAGGCGGATAAAGCGGAATGTCCAGCATGTCAAAGCAAGGATGTTATGAGGTCACTTTTTGACAATGTGCAAGAAAGTAAAAAAATGGTAGTGCGATTACCTGCGCCCTCTAGGGAGAAGCTAGAAAAGGCGGATAGTTATTTGAAATCGAATTCAGTTGGAATTTTCGCTAGAGGCAGAAAATGTTATGGACGTAATTTACAGCCAGAATTTTATGTAAAGTTGATTGGGTTGCTGAAGGAAATGGGTTATAGTCCGGTATGGTTGGGAGAAAAACAAACAACACAACCGTGTCCTGTAGAAGGCGTTATTGATTTTTCTAGAATGGAAGAGGCGAAGGATTTAGAGTTAACTTTGGCTATTGTTTCTAGATTAAGTTTTACAGTTCAGTTTTGGACGGCATCTACACGATTAGCGGGCATGTTGGGCGTACCTTATCTTTTATTTGAAAGTCCAGATCAGATTTATGGTAATGGACAAGAGGGGTATAGAAGAAATCTATGTGATTTTGGTCCTAGAAAGCTTTGTTTGTCGCATTTTAAGAGCGTGCATGAAGATAATGATACTGCTATTAATTTGGTTAAAAAATGTATAGAAGAAATGCAGCACGGTGATTATGCTGAGGTGCTTGGTATGTTAGAATCAGATATGGCAGTTCAATCAATGATTAATGATAACTCCATAAGAATTGGAGCAAATAATGAGCGGTGATATTGATGTAAATGCTATATTAAAGAGGGCTGCGGATAAATCTGGATTTGTTCGTAGTAGAGTGCCTACTCATGGTATGCCCATATCAATGTCTGATGTATGTGTGATGTGGTTTTTTGGTGATGTGCGTTCTCTTTGCATTTTATCTTCTATGCTTTTAAGAAGATATAGAGAACAGTTGAAGGGTTCCAAATACTTTATTTTGTGTACTTGGCCGGGATATGAATCTATGTTTCCAAATGTAGATGAATATTGGTCGGTCAAGGATGAATCATTACTTGCATTACATCGTGAGGCGTTTGAATTTGCAAATGAATCCTCGCAGGCTGTATCTCACGTGCGTCAGTTGCATTATTTTTTTGAGGATGTTGTTGGACCAACGGCATTAGAATCGTTTTATCAGAGAGGAATACAACAGGCGTTTTGGGATAAATTTAAGCATGTTAAGGTGTTCTTGCCATCTATTTCTTCAGTGTCTATAATGGGGCATGGATTTTTACAAGAATTGACATCTAAAACCCAACCAAAGATACTGCTTCATCCAACTCGTAATGTGCAGCAGTGGATACATGGACACGTGGAATGGTTAGCGACAGATAGAAGATTTTGGATGGAATTGGTTAATAGGTTATTAAATGAAGGGTTTATGCCTGTAGTTTATCAAAATTTTTCCACTCACGATATTTCGCAAGATGTATTAGGCAGATGTCTTTGTGTGGCTGAAAAAGACATTAATAAAGTATTAGCTTTAATGCGAAGTGTAGATTGCGTATTAGACGTATTTTCTGGCATATCACGATTAGCTATTGCGGCCAGATCTCCATTTGTTTATTGTGATGAAAGAGCTAGATACGTGGGTTTGAAAGAATATGAAGTGGACGGACTATGTTGTGAGAAATCGCTTCCTAGAGAATATATTTTCAATTTTGCTACTATAATAAAAGCTGGAAATGAATACTTGTGGAACGTGAATTTATTTGATAATATAATAGCAAAGTGCCGTGCGTTGGTAAGGGACACAGATCGGGATCGCTTGCCGTCCACAGTAGAATTTAATAAAATAATGCCTTATGCCGATGTTAAAAAAAGAAAAGTACAACGCATTGGCACAAAATTCATAAAAATAGAACGGGATTAGGAGAATATGTAATGGCTCATAAAGTGCGTGCCAGAGTAGATGAAAAAGATCTTGGTGGAAAGTATTTTCGAACTGAGGATGATCGCTTCAAGGTGTTGAAGAGTATTTTCAAAAGAAAGGTAGACGATTACGGTATTTTAACGGAATACAAGGTTAAGTCTCGCCATGAGAGCAATAGTGAAAAGCGTCGTCGCAAGCAGAAAGAAGCCGGGATTAAAAAGCGGAAAGAGATGTACAGCAAACCCTATAACAAAGAGTAAGGATGAATCATATGTCAAATGTAAAATATAAAGTAATGAGCATTTCGGTCGAGCCAGAGATGAAGGATATGCTGGAAAATGCCGCCAAGAAAATGGGCTGGTCGGTTTCAGAGTTGTTGCGTAGACTAATCACTAAGCATCTGACTTTATTAGTTAATGACGGGGACGACATTCCAGTAATTTTGAGGGTGCCCGGCAACTTGAAGGGTAATACGGATGGTCTTCAAGAATGGTTGTCGCACAAGGTTGACGGCATTACTAAAGCTTTATCTACCTGCCCAGAGAAGCAATGAAATCCATGTCAGAATATTCCATTGTCTTAGTGGATAAAATTTCAAAAAAAGAAGAGGTTGTCGCTCCGCCTAAAGACAATCTTGTAAAATTGTATAATTTGTGCGTGGAAATGTCTAAGCTATGCTGTGAAAATGATGGCGTTGGTTTAGCTGCCGTACAAATTGGTATTCCGTGGAAACTTTTCATAATTTGTCGGATGCCTACGGATTTACACTTCATGATCGATTGCGAGTACGAACCAGTAGATGATGTGAAGCGGCAGTCGGTAGAAGGGTGTTTGTCATTAAGAACTTCGATGGGTAAATTACGACACTTTAAGGTGGAAAGGCACGAAAAAATCAGAGTGGTTGGACAGGAATTATTGGCGGATGATAGGTTACATTTAGAACCTATTGATAAAATCATTGACGGCTATATGGCCGTCGTTTATCAGCATGAAATTGATCACGCAAAAGGCATTTTGATTTCAGATATAGGCGAAGAGATTGTTGTTAGCAAGGGGATGTGATATGTTATCAAACAAGCAGTTGCAAGATGTGTGTCTGTGTTACTCTGGGGGATCTGCTCAGTGCAGGTATTTAGCACAAGATGAGGTGGATTGGAAGAAGTGGTATTGTCAGAAATTAATCCGGTCCAAGAAAGACAAAATTGATGTTACGGTGGAAAAGTATAGAGAAGAATGCAGAAAAGCAGGGACCGATCCGTTCTCTCAAGGTTCGCCAATTGGAGACAATTGTAGCGGATATCCCCTGCTGAGACACGTTGAGCAAGGGTACGACAAGGATTCTCCATGAGGTCACCTTGACACAACCGTTAGAAGTCGTATAATTTGAAAATTCAGAGTTAGAGACTTGTTAGGCCACGGTGTCGTATTACGCCCAACTGGGTTTGCTTTTGCACCATCAGATGATACAGATCAGGTTCTACGTCACTATGCATGCCTGCTAGAAAAACTTGGTCCTCCAGGTCAAGATTATTGGCTTGGACGATCTGGTGAGCGAGTATATCGTTTACCTTTTTAGCCTTTAATGCTTCCGTTCGATAGTAGTAGACCAATACCATGCCAAGAGTCGTTAAAACGATTAGGGCAATGAGGGCTCCATCGCCCTGGAGGATTTGTATGCCTGAATTCTCTTTGTTGAGCATGCCCTGTTGTTGCTGGAAACTATTAATTTTTTCCGCAGTAACTTGGGTTTCATTTCGCAACTTTCCAATTTCAGCAGCTACGCTGTTTTGGTTGTCTTTTAGTTCTTCGATTTTGCCATTTTGATTTTGAATTTTTTTCTTGGAATTTGGACTAAGTGGCGAAAGATTGCCACTGCAACCAGAAAGGAATAATAGAGCGATTAATAACGGAGCGATGAATTTTTTCATAAAAGTCCTCCCATATAGTGTGTCTGATATATGTATTGACGTTGGTAATGAATTTGCTTAATAATTTATCGCAGGATGCCACAACTAAATCGTAGGAGATTTACATGCCTAGTGTTTTGAATGCGCAGGACGTGTCGTATCAGGAAGATTTCGACTTGGAAGATGAAGTTCAACCTGAAGTTTCAGAATTTGATTCTGAAGCCTTTTGTGAAACGGAGGAAACTGGCGAAAGCCATAAGAAAGAGGAATATTACAAGCAATGCATGTGGGATGCAAAATCTTATGTTCACATATGCATTGGCGTATTCTTTAAGGATAAGGCAATGTATTGTGGAGGGCCGGTGCCCAAGCGGCTTCTACAGTCCGAAGACTATATGACATTGGTACTCAATACTGATGTAGAGTATGGTGCCAAGACGGCCTACGCTGCGTTACAGCGGGCAGAACACCAAGTCACTTGGGAAACAGATGATGCGGTGACCGTGCCCCGTGAAGTGAAATTCGTAATTTCAATTTTGAATCATTGCAAGACTTTGGATATTCCCAAAGTGTTTGCACCGGGATTGATGTTGATGTATCTTGAGATTTGTGAGGGCGTGAATGTCATCGGTAGAACCTGAATTGGACCCAGAACTGGAATTCATTTCGGGTCGAATATTTGATTTAGAATTGCCAAAAGATCAAGAATACCTCTGGAAGTATTTCCGAGGTATATTACAGCGGCAATTTATCAAGTATTACCTTACCTATCGAAGCTATTTACACTTTACGGATCATACTGGATACTATTGCAGTAACCGATGGATTAGGACGCTGAAAGTAAAATTGCAGCGACTTGAAAAAGCCCATGAGGCAGCCCAGGAGGCAGCCTTACAAGGTGATTTTCAACCTTTGGCGATTATCAAGTCTGGCAAGTATAAAGTTCGGTAATGCGATTAGATTGTAGTTGGCACCCAACATAGACTTTTTACAAAGTCCATGTTGGGTTTTTTATTTGATATATTGTAATATATATTAATATGAGTCTATTAGGTTTTAGAGATTGGTTACAAACACAAGAATCTAGTCCATTTACTAGATTACGATGGAATGCAGCTTTGGGGTTAATGCCACCAATTCCGGCCGCTGGGGTTAATGCACATAGTACGGCAGTGTTTTGGCAAGTAGATAAACTAGCTGGTGATGACAAGCCCAAGAAGCACAAAAAGCATAAAACACATCGAAAAAAGAAACACAAGAAGAGTGAGTAATTGATTTGACGCCAAATACCGACGTAGCAGATATCAAACACCATCTTCAAGTACATGTTTTATCTGCTCGCACCTATGTGATAGCAATGGCCATAGATGCACAACATGTGGATCGCAATAAAGTCTTTCGGATTGCAGTTGGGAAAGGAATGCCAATAGGTGGATACATCTATGATACGGTTGGCGATTTCTTCGGAGTACGGTGTATAGATTATATTTGTTTGGGTTTTATCCCCATAACTTGTAAAGCAAATATGGAAAGCTCCGAGGGATGGTCGGCCAACATTCCACTTCCAGAAGTAGTTATTAAGGGGTATTTATCTACAGATCAATTGGCGGATCTAAATCGTTTCAAATCAGCATATAAAGCCGATTGCTATAGAATAGAATATTTACAATCGGTGGATTAATGTTAAATTTTATAAACCCATTTGGCATAGACAGAGATCGTGAAGACTTTTTACGTTCGGTAAACAGAAAAGCCGGAAAAGGTAATTGGTTTTGGGTTTTCAAGGTTGGCAAACAATTGTTTGCATATGAGCTTGGAATGCAATTGTACGAGGACGCTTATTGGCTATTCCTTCGCCAGGATATCAATCGGGTAAAAGAGCTAGTTGCAAAATTAGACGTTTTTGTTTATAATAGGCATGATCTGGATTCTGGACTGGATTACAGGAAGCAAACGCAGCCAGGAGAGCATTATAATGATATAGCGCTTCGAAGATGCATGAGGAGATTTGGAGTTTGGTTTAAGGGCAAGGATATTTTTGATATTTCTAGAACGCAATATGACGACAAATTGGTTCAATTCCATTTGCCACACTTAATAGCTAGTCCAGACAAATCGGCCAAATCGTGGTTGGAATCTAATCGTTTAATAGTAATAGCAAGAGAGGTTGAAGACAAATGCAAGTTAGCGGAAATACTAGTGAAATAGCGCCTAGACAGGTGCCAACAAGAGATGAGAAGTATATGGGATTAGCGTTCATTCATGCTTCTTTTTCTAAAGATCCTAATACACAACATGGATCACAAATAGTGACATGCGATAATTATCCATTAGGATCGGGGTATAATGGACCTCCTGCGCAATATGATGATGTAGAAATGGATTGGTCTCGACCTTATAAATATAAGAATATTATTCACAGTGAAATAAATGCTATTGATCATTCGGATAGGAATAGATTGACAGGAGCCATAATTTATGTGACTGGGAAACCATGTGCGGCATGTATGCTGAAGATAGTCGCAGCAGGAATCGCAAAAGTAGTGTATTTTAGCGGTCGTGTTTATGATGGTGGATCTATGATGCTTGATAAAAAAATATTCGAGGACGCAGATGAAATTGCTGAGAAGGGTGGGGTCATAGTTGAGGCGTTTAGTGGAAATCTGGATTGGTTGTCAAATAGAATAAAACAATTGGAAAATATGGGTGTGTTTAGATCAAATTCCAAGCAAGTATAATTTTTACTGGAAAAACAAAATTATCATAACTATATAATAGTGGAGGTAATTTTATGGAATCGGTTCAAAATGGAAAATATGATCAAGTTGTTTTACTAAAAATCAGATCTAAAGAAATAATAGTTGATGCTAAAAATGGAGTGGTTTTTTCTGGGAAAAAGGACGCCATTGGTAATCATATTGCTCGGGGATGGGAATTGAACGGCAATCTTTTGTTTGGCATTAAAATTGGCGATAAAGCACAACGACATTTTTACGTATGTCGAGCCATATGGTTGTCGCAATATGGTTTTGTAAATACTGGCAAAGAAGTTTCTCATAAAGATGGTGATAAAAAAAATAATCGTATTGAGAACTTGGAATTATCTGATCCAAAGAGAAAATTTAATCCAAAATCATGGACTGTTGACGAAATCAAATGGCTAGAAGATAATAGAGATATGAGTTTAACTAAATTGGCTGATAATTTGGGCAGGTCGCTAAAATCGGTGCGGCACAGAATTAAACAAATTGGTTTGCCATCGAAACGTAAGACGCAACATTTTTGGAAAGAAGAGGATGATAATGAATTGAGGTTGTTATACGCTGAAGCACTATCGGTGGAAGATATTGCAAAAAAAATGAACAGAAGTGCTAATGCAATTAGATTAAGGGCCAACAAGTTTAGAATGTTTAGGAATGATTGTCTTTTATTTAGTGATTTTCGCAATAGTAATAATTTTTATTTATCTTTGAAGCGAGCTATAGCGTGCGGATCAGCAAAAGGAAGGTGTTGCCTATGTAATTATGATAGATATATTGAATTGCATCATATATGTGCTGATCGAACATTGAATAGGGTTCAAGACATTGCATCGTTATGTCCTACACATCATGTGGAAGTAACATACGGGGAACACAAGGACCGGAAGTTGCATTGTATATGGTGGAGAGTGTATTCAGATGGCTCGACATCAGATGTGTTTACAAATTTATGACGTTGCAAGCGGGAATACATTGTAGGTAAGATATATAATTACATGACTATTTATGGCGCACAAACCGGGGCAGCATGTGGTTCTATTACAACTTCTGATTGTCTAGATCCATGCGGATCAAATTGTCCAGATTTTACTATTAAACGACACGACACTGTACCTGCTTTTAAGGTGTCGGTTGAGGATTGCGATGGACCATTAGATTTGACAGATCCAGATATTGTGGTTGAAGTCAACATGTGGGCTAAAGGCAAACTGAAAAAAGCTTTAACTGCTTCTATAGATGACAATTATTTTGCTTTAGCTGATAACATTGGCTTTAATCAAATTCTTGCTGGTGATGTAATTGTTATGGATCGTGCCCGCTTGCCAGAACATATGCGGGTTATAGGGTTTGATGAAAACAATTATTTCATTCAGGTGGAACGTGGATATCACGGTACGCCAATTGGTAGTTATTCTAAAGGTTCATCATTAAAAATCTTGAAGGGGGAAGGGAATTCTACGGGCACTATTGAATTTCAAAAAGAAGACATTCTAAATGTAGATGGCACCACTACAGCCGATCAATTAATGAACACATTCTTAGTGTACAATTGGATGCCAAGTGACACTTGCTTAGCTGGTTGTTTTATGTTAGAATTTAAGGTGTTGAAGGTATCGCTTCAGGCATTAACAGCCCTTGGCTCTGATATAAGTGTTATACCCAGTTTTACTCCAAGCACTGCTGATTTTGGATGTGTGACTTTAGGAGCGGAGTGGGTAAGACGGTTCCCTGTTGATGGCGAAGGATTCCTAATTAAAGTAATCGATTCACCAACGGCGGGATAAGATAAATGGCAACAGTTACCGACTTCCTCATCGAGAGAATTAGAGGCGCTGGCATCAAACATGTGTTTGGAGTTGTTGGTAGATATAATGTAGATTTATGTAGAGCAATTGCGGCTGCTAACGACATAAATTTTATTTGTACTACTAGCGAATTACATGCGGGATTTGCAGCAGATGCTTATGCCAGAGTGGTTGGTTCGGGTTGTGTCTGTATAGACTTCAATACTGGACTATGGAAGTTAGCCGATGCTGTGGCGTGTGCATACACTGAACGATCTCCATTGATAGTAATTGGTGGAGCACCTGGAGAAAAAGAAGACGCTTTAGATTTCGATGCTTGGAAAAGTATCGAGGAAATTACTTGTAGTCATGTTGTGTTGAATCAATCAGAAGTAGGATACATGATTGACTATGCATTTGAAAAATTGAATTTTTATAAATTGCCTGTTTATATCGAAGTTCCACGGGACTTGCTCAAGAAACCAGTCACATACGATGTGTACAAACAGGGAACGCCAGAGGCTCCTAAAACAAAAGAAGGGCCGTTGGTCGAATTACTTGGTGAAATAAAATGCTTGTTAGAAAAGTCACAGCGGCCTGTGATCATTGCGGGTGTGCAGATTTCTAGATTTGGGTTGGGTAATGAATTATTGAAATTTGCCATGAAGGCAAACATTCCAATCGCTACAACTCCATTGAGCAAATCGGTTATTAGTGAAACCCATCCGCTCTCTTTGGGAGTATATGCTGGCAAGGGTAGTTCTGAATTCATGCGAAAGATGGTAGAGGATTCTGATTGCGTACTGGTTCTAGGACATGCTATGTCAGACACAGAGGGAAGGGTGCCAGTAGAATTTGAGGGAGCACACCCTGAAGTATCGGTTTCTGTAAATAACGCTAGAGTGAATCATCATTGGTATAAATACATTGCATTTAGTGATGTAATCAAAGGACTTTCTAAGCTTGAAGTTTCTCATAAGAAGTATGATTCTACTTGGGCAAAGTCTTATGAACATGAAGATTATTTTCCACAGGACAATGTTAAGATTACTGTGAAGAGACTATTTGACAAGATCAATTCCATTTTAGATCCGCAAATGGCAATCATAGCTGATGCGGGGGATAGTTTATTCGGGTCTATAAATTTAGTGACTCACCGACACAACCACTTTCTTTCACCGTTATACCACGGCAGCAAGGGATTTGCTATTCCGGCAGCTTTGGGGGTGCAATTAGCTAAGCCAGAAGTTCGGCCTATAGTGATTGTGGGAGATGGAGCATTTCAATTTTCTTGTGTAGAGTTGGGGACAATTGCCGCTATGGGATTAAACCCAATAGTAGTGGTCTTAAATAATCATGGATCTGCTGTTAAAAAGCAGACCGGTGTGGATTTTTGTCAAACAGCAGAATGGAATTATGAGCAGATCGTTCAGATGATTCCGCACAGTGAAGGAGTAAAGGTAGAGACAGAAGTGGAGTTGGAAGAGGCATTTACAAAGGCGTGTAAAAGTAGTAAACTATTTGTAATTAACGTAGTCGTTCCGAAGGACGATATTTCACCGGTTTTGAGGAGAATGATAGAGGCACATGGCAAATAAATATGCTAAACCTAGTGGCCAGTCTGATTTTACTAGGGTAAATCACCAGATTAAGCTGTCTCCGATTTTAGTGATAGAGGGAGATGATAATTTGGGAGTTATGCTAACCAAGGACGCTTTGCAGAGAGCAAAAGATGCGGGGTTAGATTTGGTAGAAGTGGTGGCCCACGCTCGTCCACCAGTTTGTAAGATTATGGACTATGGAAAGTTCAAGTATGAAAAAAGTGTACGGGAGAAGAAGCAACACACTAAACAGTCTCAACTTAAAGAGATGAGATTAAGTCCTAAGATTGCTGAGCATGATCTAGAAACTAAGGTTAGATTAATGCGTGGGTTCTTAGAGGACGGGCATAAAGTATGCTTAAAATTAAAGTTTACAGGTGCAGAAATGGCGCATCAAAATCTAGGTTTGGAAGTGATTAATAAAGCCTTAGAGGCTTTACAAGACGTAGGTATAGCAACTCAGAAACCAAGATTAGAAGGTCGTATGATGATGTGTCATTTAGAGCCTGGAAAAAGTAAAAAATAAAACAGCACACTATTATCTCTGTATAGACGTTATATCATCACAAGGAGATAATAATGAATAAGGTAGCAGGCGTCGAACCGGTAGGTTCGCAGATTTTGGTAGAAATGCTTTCTTCACAGGAGGCTTTGGGCACAAGGCTGCATGTAGAGGGTAAAAGCAATGTGGGGGCTCCTCAGGCATATGTGTTGAAGATTGGTCCACATGTATACGGAGAAGGTAAAGAGGGACAGGTTAAAGTAGGGCAGCGAATACTGTTATCTGGAAATTACACGCCAGTACCAGACTATCCACGGGATAACGAACGATTATTAGGTTTGGTTGAACTGCATGCTGTGAAAGCTATTCTGTTTGAACAATCGTCTCTAGAACTTTAATGCCATTATAAAGGCTTTGTATTGTAACAAGCTATGAATTATTACGAGACCTTAGGCGTTAAAAAAGATGCTTCATTGGAAGAGATACAACAGGCATATCGTAAGCGAGCCAGAGAATGCCATCCAGATGTAAATCCTAGTGAAGACGCCACAGAGCAGTTCAAAAAGGTAAATGAAGCTTTCGAAGTTTTGAACAATCCTGCCAAAAGGTCTGAATATGATCTTCATGGTAAGGTTGGGGGACATGGGCCATCTGTTGGTCGTTATGCATACGACGATATGATGGCCCATATGTTTGGGTTTGGCCACAATGTACGTCGTAAACAAGGACGAGACATTAAAGTAGATGTGGCTATTGATTTACAAGAAGTGCTTACTGGATGTAAAAAAGACATATCTGTAGATCGACACTCTAAATGTGTTATGTGCATGGGTCAAGGGGCAGTTGATTGGAAAACATGTGACGCTTGTGGCGGGACGGGAAGAAAGGTTTTAAGTGTTAATCCATTGCGATTTGAGGTTACATGTCCAACATGTCGTGGCGGCGGAAAGTTTCCAGGAAAACAATGTACGGATTGTAATGGTGCGGGATGGAAAACCAATAGAAAAGAAACCTTATCTGTTCATATTCCGCCTGGAGTGGTAGATGGCATGCATTTAAGATTAGAGGGTCAAGGAGATGAGGAAAATGGAGATCGTGGAGATCTTTATGTAATGGTCACCGTAAAGCCTCATCAATTTTTTATACGACAAGGCAATACAGATTTGTTATGTTCGATTCCTCTAACATTCTCTGAGCTTGTGTTTGGAACAGAATTAGATATTCCAACGCTTGATGGTGGAAAAATTAAACTAAGGATTCCATCTAAAACGGCACCGGGATCTAAGCTAAGATTGGTTAAACAGGGTCTCCCTTTTTTGGGAGAGAACAATCGTGGCAACTTATTGGTAGTAGTAGACTTAGATATGCCAGATAATGGTGGACACGATTATACTAATAAGGTGTCAGAATTAGCGGCTTTAGAAAAAACATGTTATGGGTCTAAAAGAAAAAACTTCAATCAACTATTGTAGTAAAAAGGGTGCCAATCATGAATATAGATGGAAAGAAGATTACTGTTTTGTTGGTGGCGGTTAGCGTGGCTATTTTTCTCTTGTTTGGAGTGGGGGCCTTAATGATCAACAAAGCGGCCGACAAGGCTGCCGACAAGGTTATGCAAAGATTGCAAAGGGATTATGCTCCAGGACCGTACAATCCAGGATTTGATCCAGATCGGGTCGATCCCAGAAGACCACCAGCAGCATATTTACCATATATCAAGAAATCGGGTGAACAGCCTCAACAGCCTCGTACTTGGGAACAGGTGTGGGAATCACAGAGACATTAATCACAACGACATTGTGTGATTTGAGATGTTTCATCTGGGCCGTTATTGACGTTTCTTTGAAATGTCACATGCATTAGTTTGCCTATAGCCGGTTCAGTACCTTCTATTCTTTTATATTGATCCCAGGTTAAATGAAGTCTTGTTCCGTCTGATAGCAAGATGTGAATGGGATTTTTGTTTTTTTCTAAGAGTCGCACTACTCCAGAGCGAACTACCTGAGGAATCGTCATGTCTAAACTTGGTAAATGAAGGGGATTTCCCAAGAATTTGCCAGCAGTTTCGCTTCCTGTAAAATCGCTGCCAAGCAACGCACCGCTACCATACGCTAGTCCACTGCCTGGACCGTCGTTATGATACCCAATGGTATTATCTTCCGAAAGTTGTATGAATTGCTTAAAAGTTATCATAGGGAGGCTATATTAGTATACTTGTATTTACGTAACAAAGGAATAAAATGCCAGAACAAATTAATTTCAAGATAGACGTACCCGGTCGAGACGTGAGTAGATTGGGACCACGCTCCCCATCTATGAAAAGTATTGTGGCTGCCATACATGCATATGGTTTGCATCCAAGGCTGGAATCGGAGGTTATTCGAAGAGCTTCGTCTTATCCCACAGTAGCCCTACCAAGATTTTTAGCAGACATCACAAGGCATATCGCAGAGGCACAAAACACAGTAAGTGTTAAAGACTAATTTATTTTCAATCATACTATGTTATGGTGCTGACGGCCAGTGGCCGCAACGATTGGAAATATTATGCCTAAGAACAAATCTGATGAACCAAAGAAAAAAGGGACCATACGAAGTGTAATGCCAAGATCTCCGTTAAAAGATCTAGAGATGCCACAGTTAAAAAAGGTAGCAACAGAGATCGTTGCGGATGATCCTAAATACATCCCTGTAAGTAATGATAAAAATGTATCAGTGGTGGATTTAATTGCTAATTTAGAACCTGATCACACAGGCGGTAAAAGACTGGCATTAAGCCATAGAGCAACCGTAGTAATAGATTGCGGATTTAGTATCAAGTTACCCATTAGCTATCGTGCTTTGGTAAAAGCTCAACCCGATTGGGCATCTAAAGGATTGATCATCACAGATGGTCCCAGTATGATTGGTCCTAACAATACCACTAGAGTTAAAGTGACAGTAACTAATGTGGGCAAAGAAATTGTAGTCATTAATGATGGCGATAAGATTGCACAGATGTGGGTAGAACCATCTTATGCGTTTGAGTGGATCACATTGACTGAGTTTGGAAAGATGCTAGGGATTAATCCATGAAAGTATTCGCAGTGATTACGGAAACGGATAAAAAAAATTGTTGGACATAAAATAAGAGTATATGCTGGTAAGGCAGAATTTCAACTCGCCGCCCAAGATATTCAATATGACGAATATAAAGGGAAATTAGCCGAACGTATAAGTAGTGTTCGGGTTAAGGAAGGCACAAACCCTGATCTAAAAATGACAGCATTTATTCCCAAAAATGCTTCAAAACATCATATTGCCAAAGTAAACAATCAAAGCCATTCTGTAGTTTCATCTGATAATCTTGATGCGTGGCAGGAATTACAAAATTGTTATCCAAGCAGATCGCAAGAAATGCTAACAGCTATTGGAAAAATTGTAGGGAAAACAGTCAATGGTTGCATGAATCACGGACCCGAAGCAAGCAATCCTTTCTTCAAACACCACGAAATGAATCTGGAAGACAATGCTCGTACTTTTTGTGATGAAAATGGCATTGTCTATGTAATTTTTTATATCGAGAAACGGTCGGTAGAAGAAATAGCGACAGCGAAAAAGACAGTTATTTCGACAAAACCTATTTCGATGTACGAACGCACGAAATAATATTGGTAAATAACTATCTTAAAGTAGAGGTAAATTATGGCAGAAAACGATAAAAACGAGGGCATTCACCATCAAAAGATTTTTTGCGTCATTACAGTGGCTCGTCAAATTGCTGGTGAGTATGTTGCTATAAAAACCGAAAAAGCTTTTTCTCAAGCTTCACAAGCTGATGCTTTATTGAAGGAGTTAAAGGCGACATACGTAACACCGGAAGGTAAGATACGACCTATTAAGGTGTCTACTCCGCAAGGAGATTTAGAGTGTTTTTGTGAAGTTGGAGCTTTTGAGTTGGAGATCGTGGAATGAAATATGCAGTATCCGTAAATAGAATTCGTGAAGTGCCACATGGGTATTCCGTTGGATTCGGAGATGACATGTCATATTTTGGAATCAACACTCCTACGGAAACTATGATTGCAGAAGTACAAATAGTAGAGGCAGACACGCCTATTGCTGCTTTGAACAAAGTGCTTACGTGCTGTCCTCAATTTAGTGAAGAGAACGATATAGAAGGATTGGTTAAGTGGCTGGGCTTAATCAAAATTATAGTATCAGTACCAGTACCATTAGATTTAGAATAAGGAGAAATATGGCAGAGAAAATTATCACTCCCCACAATCCTCTGGAGGGGGAAAAGCCAGAGTTAACCATCAATCTTCATGACGGAAGTGAAGAACAAGTGTCTATTATTGTGGTGCATAAGGATAGGCCAGAATATCTTAATATTTGTCTTCAGTCTATAGCTGTTACTAGTTTCAACAACAATTATGAGATCATTGTTGTTGATAACGGATCAGGTCCAGACAGTCAAGAATTCTTAAATGAAATTGATAAGGAAGTAAAGGTTGTAAGATGTGAGAAGAATATATTTTGGTCGGCCGCTTGTAATAAAGGAATGGAAGCAGCAGACAAGAATTCGAAGTATTTTATTTTCTTGCATCATGATATAGTCATTACTAATCCAGCATGGATTGATTTGTTGGTGAATGTGTCTGAGGCACAAGGTACGGGATTTGTTGGGGTTAGCTTGCAATCTTATTACATGCAACAGCAAAAAGTAGATTTCGTAGAAGAATATTGCATGATGATGACTAAAGATTGTTGGAGAGATTGTGGTCCGTGGCTAGAAGAATTGCCACAAGTGGGGCATGCCTTTATGATGACGCTTAAAGCACAGCAAGCAGGGTATAAGCCTCAGGTGATGAGAAATCCTATTTGTCATCACTATCGGATCTTTGCCTTAGATATTAATGATTACGAAAGACTAACAGAACAAGCTATGGTTACTATTCCTAAGATTCTTAGAGGAATTCAAGCACAAGCAGTTAGTGCAAGCGTATAAAGCGTTTGTAATAATAAAACAGTCCCTTTCGGCACATTTGTGCCGAAAGGGACTATATATTTTGTGAAGAGTTTTCAAGATTATCTAAAAGAGCAGGATGTAATTCGCAATCCCGAAAACGCTAGAGAGCGTTTGGAAGATGCCATTGTTATGATTTATAACATGGAACCACCCGAATTAGAGGATTGTAAAGATATTCTTCTTGAGCTTCAAAAAATTCTAGAACAACGATTGACTGGAGATTAAGGCTCTTTGTCTTGTTTCTCGTCCGATTCGTCATCATGGATACCAATAATTTCCATTAATCTTTGTGGACTGCCGCCAACGCCATTTCGACCGAGGGCAACCGTTTTAAGATCTCTTGTGATTATTTGTCGGACGGAATCTTCATCACCATTTTCGTAATGTTTCATCACCAGGGATCGCATGTACTGGTCTAGATCTTCCCCAGTTCCATGAAATATCTTCATGGCTAGGGTTTTACGATCTAATTTCTGATCATGATATTTACGTACAGCCACTACTGCTTTGTCGATATAATCGTCAAATGCTTTTTGGAAAGTTTCAATGGTTTTTTTGGCTGATGGGAAGTAAGCAGTGATTTCCTCGGATTCCCCTTCCAAGACCTTGGGGATTAAATGTTTGAAGGATAGTTTGTCAAGCAAATGGTGTAGCTTGACATAATCATCACGTTTTAGTTTCACTCGGTTGCCTTCCGGGTCTCGGAACACAGCCCCTTCAAAGTTTTCGGTATCTTTGCCAATTTCATCCATCATTTGACGGATTTCTGCCTCGTCGCCAGTAGTATTCCAACGACGTGGACGTGGGGCACCTATTCTACGAGCTATTACATCTAATTGATCTTCTGTTAATTCACGGTGAGTGCGTATGTTTCTTGCACCTAATAGGTGTAATCCATATTTTTCTGGCGAGTAGCTGGTTAGAACCTTGCTAATTTCATGGATAAATTCAAAAACATAGGTCATAGCTACATCTTCTTTAGTGAAGTGTAGTTTATTCACGTATTCTCCGATGATTTTCATGAATGGCTGTGGGCCGGATTTGGCTGTTTCAAAGCCGCCAATCATCATATCCATGTCGGGTTTATGGGCAGATACCATTTTTCTAGTATGGTATTGTGGCTTAGAGGGATCGCCATCTGGGAAAAACACTCCCACCATTGACCCATCTAGTTTTTCTAGCATGTCTGCTTTTGAAAAATCAACAGGGGCAGCTTCTTTTTCGCCTTTATTGTAGAACCGCATAAATGGGAAGCTAACAATCAGGTCGAGTGGATCATTAATAGTTTGTCCATTTGGCTTACGAATAATCATACCACGGACAAGTTGATTATATTCATTGCGGGAGCCCTGCATATAGTTCAGCACCCAGTACGGACCTTTGTTTCCGACTGCGATTTCTTGCTGATTGAACCAATTTTTATCATCAGCCATAAGCTTTTGTATGATGGTTCGAATGCGGTCCTTCTGATCTGGGGTCGTTTCCATTTCCATTAGGAATCTCCTGAAGTGCAATTTGGCAGATATATTACAACTCATTGTACTATAGAACTCCTAGTTTGGATAGTTATTTCTTAGACATGAATATATAGGGTAAGGTTCGTTAGTTTGTTGGGCCTTCCACGTCAACACATGCGAGGATATCATGTCTCCTAAATTAAAGGTATTATTTATATGCAAGCTACGTAATGATTTTTACGATTGTTATAATCCATCATACGGTCTAATGAATTCGGCAGAATTTATGGCTAATGCGTTACGCAAAAATCATATCACTGCTAGTGTTGCTAGGGCTGTTGATGGTAATTGTATTGATAAACTTGTGACTGAGTATGATCCTACGCATGTATTCATAGAGGCAATATGGGTAACGCCAGCTAAGATATATGAATTAATGAATCTCAAGAGGCATCAGAATAGACAGTGGGCTATTAGACTTCACAGTAAAGTTCCATTTCTTGCTAACGAGGGTATTGCTTTCAAGTGGTTGTTACAATACAAAGAGTTGCAAGAAGTGTTTAACAATTTGATTATTGCTCCCAACGCAGAAGAAATAACAGTGGATCTTGCTGATACTTTGGGTGTTCGAACGGTTTATCTTCCAAACGTGTACTGTCCACCTGTTTATCATCGATATTACACTCAGAAGAAACATGGAGATAATTCAATTGATATAGGGTGTTTTGGGGCTATTAGACCAATGAAAAATCAATTGATACAAGCAATTGCTGCTGTTAAATATGCCAATAGCCTTGGAAAGAATTTAATGTTTCACATGAATGGCAATCGATGTGAACAAAATGGACAACAGGTATTTAAGAATGTTGATGCGTTTTTTGAAGGACAAGATAAGCATGAACTTATCCTACATCCTTGGATGCCACATCATGATTTTGTACATCTTGTGAGGACAATGGATATAGGCATGCAAGTCAGTTATAGCGAATCATTCAATATTGTAGCTGCTGATTTTGTGGATAATGATGTACCCTTTATTGGAGGGCAAGATATTGATTGGTTGCCTCAATTATATCAAGTTGGTGCCAACTCATCTGAAGAGATTGCTAAAGCATTGCATTTTACCACTAGTTGGATGGGTCGGTTGATGAGATATACTTGTAAAAAGCATCTAAAAGAATGGAACTCAGATGCGGACGAAAGCTGGCTGGGGTATTTATACTATTACAAGCCTTGAATAAACTTGTGCCACGCAGGTATACAGAACTTCTTAATTTGATTATGGGCATAGGCTGAGGCATATGCCATAGCAAAATATTCTTCGTTCGATTGTCTTGGCTTATCTTCACTAGGATGTTTCTTTACAATTTCTCGCCACCTTGTTTGCTGTTTTTCATTCAGGGTTTCCCAAATTAGATGTGCAATTTCATGTAGAACGGTATATTCACGACCATAGTTCCACGGGGCTGCTACGGTTACTACTTTTGTATTTCGATTGATTAGACCAATACTGTCGTGTTCACCTTTGAGTTCATTCCCAGGTTGGAATTTGAATTTATAACCTCGGATGAGAGCCTTATGTTTTTTAGGAATTTTTGCCAATGTTTTCTTGAGGTCTTGTTCATAACCTTCAGTTAATAAGAAATTTTTGAAATCCATGTTATACCTCAGGTTTGACCAAGCACTCGTTTTAGTTCTATTAGGTGATTTTTATACCAATCAAGTATCGGTTTAGTGTCTAACTCACTACCCTCTAATGACGTATCCATGTACAGTAAGTTGTTTTGGTCGCAGTTTCTACATGCGTATTGATCTAAATCTCGTCGATGTTTAAGAACAGCCTTGGGTATGCCAGTCTTTACACAATCTATAGATGCGGGCCATGTAAAGCAGTACGCACACCATTTATCATTGCAAAAGCCATTAGTGTATTTAGGCATTTGTCCAGATGCAAATCTTAAAAGGTTATCTACATTACGAATTCTATTGGTCCATATTTTAGATTTTTTGCAACTACATTGCATTAATTGCCCTGGTGATTTTTCATTGGGGTTTATGCTAATAACATTGGCTACGAGTGGCTTTTTGCAATATCCGCAAAAGGCCGATTCATCCGTCATATATTTCTCCAATATTAGCCACTCTGTAAATCGCATGCTTTATTTAGCATTTCTGAAGTTAGTTTCTTTTATATTGAGGAGGATAAATACCATTATGAATAAAACCAAACGAGTTAAGAGTTCTACATCCACTGCCCCACCCCCCAATAAGTTCCATATTGAATTTATGAATACGTCTCAACAATTGGCGTATGCGGCCTATCAACAACATGATGTGTTGTTTTTGACAGGACCGGCTGGGACAGCAAAAACCCACTTGTCGATGGCATTTGCCATTTATGAGATATTGCAGCGGACTAAGAAGAAAATTGTTCTCACTAGACCTGTAGTAGAGGCGGGAGAGAGTTTGGGTTATTTGCCAGGAGACTTGGAGGCAAAGGTGAATCCATACTTGATGCCATTGGTAGATTGTATGGGGAGAATGATAGGAGAAGGCACACCGCAGCGTGAAATTATTAATCGTGTAATTGAAATTGCTCCTCTTGCTTATATGAGAGGTAGAACATTCAACGATGCTGTGTGTATTTTAGATGAGGCTCAAAATGCTTCTAAAAAGCAAATTAAGCTGTTTTTGACTCGTATGGGCAAGAACACTAAGATGATCGTTAATGGAGACATTAAACAAAGCGATTTGCGAGATGTAGAATTGATTGATGTTATTGCTCGTCTAGAAAGCGTGCAGGGTTTAGCAGTAGTTAAATTTGGTAGCGATTCTATCGTTAGGCATCCTATGGTAGCAGCTATTTTGGAGCGATTAGAGGAATAACACTGATGGCAGATTATTCGGTAGAACAAACTGTTGATTTAGATTGGGAGATCGAAAGTGAAAAGCGATCTTGGTATCGTATCGAAGGTATATGTACGCCACCATCGTGCGCTACAGGATTGGACACCGGAGATCCGTCGTGCAGTGGTTGTAAGGGAACCATCCAAGGGCAGCCATTGAATTGCGGAGCAAAGTATGTGCAAGTCATTCCAGCTAAAAGTGTGGCACATTTATGTGAATTACTGCAATCTCCACAACCACCATTTTATGTGCCCGCATTAGGTACTTGGGCGATTAAATCTATTAGGAAATATAATTTGACAGAAAGACTGTCAGATATGGGTGGCAAAATGTCTGGCTGTACGCAGTTGGAAGAACAGGATTTTGAATCCATTCCAGAATGTGCGCAGTTTGTTCCTTCTGCTCCTTCAATGGCATTGCGATTAACAGATCGTGCATTTCAAGCGATCAACAATCCATATGTTGAATCGCAATCATTTGATGTACAGTCTATTACTACAGACGTAGAGGCTACAGACATCTCATGGCTTACATTGCCAACATGGGATTGGAAGTATATTACCGATATTGATACCTGGGACGATAGCACAATTCCACCTCTTAGTATTAATACAGAAACGGTGCGAGGCGTAAGTGACTGCAATAATTATAATTGGCCTTTGAGGTTGGCTATGGATCATAATTTCGATAGCACAAACATATTTAGGCAGTTTGCGTTGAAGAACTCTATAAACTTTACCGAACCAATAAACATGTTGTACACAACCTCTACCAATCAATGGCAGAGTACGGTTCATATGGATGGGCTATCTTCTACAGGAGGTAGAGAAACTTGGACTTGGACATTCCAATTTCAAAACACTAATGAATTAGAAGGAGCGTTATTGGGTCAGAAGATATGGAAATTAACCATACAAATTATGAAAAAAAGCGTTACTTCTGGTGAATCCAAGCATTCTAAGATCATATTGGCTACACCGCAAGGCACCGTTTGTGCGGGCGTCACACCAGATGTGGCTTTTAGCGTAAATACCTTGACAGGATTTGCCACTATGAATGCTGGTGAGTTAGTGGTAGATTATAGTATCATTTATGATGAAATAGGACTGTTTAATTCCGCTTGGAGAGCAAATCCCATGCTGAGATTGAACATTGCAGAGGTGAAGATAAACACAACAAGTAAAAGCGTAGAATTTAATTCAATTTTTCCAGCATCGTATTAGAAAGGATGGTATATGGTTATTGAGATTGTGATATTAATAGTAGGGCTAATCAATTTGGCATTTTGCATCACCATGTCTAATTTCTTGGTAAAACAGGCAAATTTGTCAAAAGAAACACAACTTGACGTTGAGGTTCTTAAAGATAGTATGTCGGCTCTTATGAGGCAAGTGGCTATGCGACCGACATCTGGTTTAATTGATCCTAATGCAGAAAGATAACGGCATTGGCAACGTCTAAAATGTGTGTTAGAATGTGTAAATAGTATAACTATTTTAACGATAGTCTGACGATATGTACTTAACGAAATATACGAATAATGTTTACCATAATCACTATTACAAAAGGAGATTTACTATGGGAACTTCATTACTTGAAGAACGAGACGAACTGATTTACGAACACATGAAATTAGCTGAACGAATTGCTCTGCATAAGAGCAGAAGCGTTCCCCGAAGTGTGCAGCCTGATGAATTGATTTCAGCGGCGTATTTGGGCTTAGTAGATGCAGCCAATAAATTTAATGGCTGTCTAGAAAGCTTTAAGGCTTATGCAATCATTAAAATCAATGGTGCCATTATCGACTACCTCCGAGAGGCAAGTTGGGGGGCACGTGATCACTATTTTACACCCATATCGTTAGACAGACCGTTAAATGATAGTGGTTTCTGTCTTGCAGATACGGTTGAAAAACAGGGCGAATATTTGGGGTTTCAAATCGACTGTTCTTCTGATAAGATAACGAAAGAGGAGAATACTGCCTCGCTATGCGATTTAGCAGCGTAAGGTTTGGCTGATGGCAAATTTATTGAAAAAGTTTGTATTCGTGGTTGTGCTTCTAGCGGCGATGCCGCTAGAAGCACAACAATCTTCTATTGATCCCGCAATCGCAGGGAAAACTTGGAATCGATATACGGTAGACAATTTTGTGATTTTAAGCCTTGATCGTCGTCAAGGAGAATTTCTACGAAGGGATCTTCCAAGAATCAAGCAGTGGTCCATTAGTCGTTGGGGGCTGCCTGATTACTCTTATCAAACAGAATGTCGTATTCAAGTTGTTCCTGACAAAGAGTTAATGCAGAAGCTCTTTCAATTAAATGATACGCATATTGAAATACAGTTAGATCAAGCAGGTAGAGAAAAGAATAGGGTTGTGTGGTTGCTGTTAGATGGCAATGCTGCCGAGTCGTTACCGGCAGCATTGTTGCGATTTTCTTTGGCAGATTTTGAACGAATGAACAATGTGAAATTTGGATTGTGGGCATATCGTGGAATGGCAGTGTTAAACATGACTTTGCCACAAATAAGAGCCCGTTTTTCTACATTATCCAGCAGGATTGCTAAAGACAACAAGATGTTTTTTAGTAAAACAATTTTTACGATGGATCGAGTGAAGTTCGAAAAGTATGACGCTGCTACCAAGGAGTTATTTGATACAGAGGCAGCCATTGTTTGTTTGATGCTTCGCAAGGAGTTTGGCCAGAAAAATTTTCATAAATTGTTGATGGCTGGAGGTTCCGATGGGGCATTACGTGATGTTTTGGGTTTTGAAAATTATGCAAGTTTCGATATTGTGTTCAAGCGATATATGACTAATTTGTCGAATGATGTTATTACCAATAAGACGCCGGATCATTATTTAGAGATAGTACCGGCTTACCAACCTGTAGAAGCAAGGAGAAAATAATGTTGTGGTTGATTTTTTTTGTAGCATGTGCGATGATAGTGGGATTAGTTGCCAAGGCAGTAATAAAGGTGCCTGAAGCACAAGGTTGTTTGCCAACCATTTTGATTGGCATAGCGGGATTCTATGTTGGAGGATTCATACAATTCCTGTTGGGTCGAGGCGAGTTCCTTGCACGATCAGGATTGGTGATGGGAATCTTGGGAAGCGTTTTAGTGTGTTGGCTGTACAATAGATTTGAAGCGGGTCGCATTGTTAGCAAGAAGATGCGGCAACTGGCAGAAAATCAGAAAAAACTGCCGCCCGAATATAATGATTGATCAAGAAAACATAGAAAAATTACGTGTTTTATTTCCGACAATGCACCCGTTAGCGTTTCATAGATCTGTGGAGCGAGCAGAAAGCGTGGCTGCCTTGTTTACCATTTTAGAAACATTTCCAGCGGAGTACCCTGTTGCATGGGATGAAGCTTCACATCGCTGGAAAGGAAGTGATGACTTGTCGTTGTCTGACCGTTTTAACTTTTACAAAGGGAGAGAACTGTAATGTTAGGACAATTATTGGTTGTTTTTGCCCTTGTGGGGCAATGTAATGGTAACTATTGTGTTGACGATTCTGGTTGGAATTATGTTGCAGATAATCAACCTCCAACTGTGACTGTAGAATACAAAAGTTGCGCAGGTGTTACGTCTAAAGAATACGTGGCATGTCAGTTTGCTAGTGATTATAAGGTTAAGACCCCTGTACTTAACGGCATTTTGCCGAGACCCACCATTTATCGTGACCATAAAAATCGTGTGTCACATATCATTTTAGATTATGGAAAAGGGTTTGCGTTTAATGAATGTGCTTTAGAATCTGATGGTTCGATTAAATATCGTACCAAAGCAGAGATGGCTGAATATCAAGCCGGAATGGTAGCGGTTACAAGGCAAACAATTGTTACAACAAAAACTGCAAATACGCCTGTGTTTGTTCCTCCTACGCCTACGTCACCGGCTTCTATTAAAACCACTGATGTTAAGGTTATTCAGTCTGATAATAATGAATTGCTGAAAGCGATCAAAGAATTAGACAGTAAGATACAGATGGTAGATAAGAAGATGCAAGTAATTGATCAATTGCAGGCGAGAATGCAGGCTTTGGAAGAACGAATTCCAGCGAAGACGCTTTCGGCTCCAGCAATTGTAGTGCCTACGCCGGATTTAGATCTAAAGCATCCTTCAGAAGTCAAGGGATCTGACAACTGATGTATTTGTGTGAAGAGTATTTTCACAGGCATGGAATCAATGTTCAATATGCCAGACATGTAGATCGTGGGGCGATATTTTTCAAAACCGACTACGATTTTACATGGAGAATTTTAAGTATTCGTTGGGAATTGCCATCGGTTCATCCTGGGACGTATCATATAAAGACAGTCAAGCCCGTCCACGATGGATATCGTGGACGGGCTTTGTTTGAATCAACATCTAAGGATTTGTTTATTCATTGGGATGAATATGAATCGTTTATAATGAAATGGGCGGCAAGTTTAAGTGGTAATCAGATAGCCTCTAGTGTAAAAAAGGCACATCTTGCTGCTTGGGATATGTTGCTTTATTGTTGCGATGATGCAATAAAGCAACAGGGATACCAAAACCAATTTAACCATACAACAGATGTTACATTCAATGTAGATGAGCGATTTATGGCATTGCAAGAATCTTTGGTTTTCATTTCTAAAAACTTTGTTACTTTGTATGAAGTTTGGATTTGTGAAATGGGACCATATTTAAGAGATTATTGCTATTGGCTAGCGGATTTAGTTGTGCATTACTAATTTTATGAAAAGGAGAAATTTATGATATTGTCATTAAATGAAGGTAATTTTGCGGCCGAAACAGCAAATAAAACGGTACTGATAGACTGGTGGGCACCTTGGTGTGGCCCTTGTCACGCCATGTCTCCGGTCATGGCAGAACTATCTCAGGAATTTGATGTGGCGAAAATAAACATTGATGAAAACAGCGAGCTTGCCGCCAAACATAACATCAGTGCAATCCCCACATTTATAGTTTTCAAAAATGGAAGTGAGACGAAACGATTTGTAGGTATTCAAAAGAAGGCAGTATTAGAAGACGCCATTAGGGGGGCGTAGTTTACAACCCTGGTTTGCTGGGGTACAATAGGTGTAATTATGGAAGATCATTTCACTGGCGATTTGCATTTCAGACATGGAAATATTCTGAAGCATAGCCATCGGCTTATGTTCATGTCGCCGGAAGAACGAAAAGTAATGGAGTCTGGGGTAGACCGAGACATTCAAAATTTGCGAATTAGTCGTGAATCCTCAGATAGGATGAATGACTATTTTATCGACAAAATCAACGCTCAAGTAAAACCAGAAGATCGCTTGTGGTTCCTGGGTGATTGGTACATGTGTAGCAGGAGGGATACGGATGATGATGTTTTCAAAGTCTATTCCTTCTATCGCCGTAGGATCAATTGCAAGAATGTGATGATGCTTTGGGGAAATCATGATCCATTGCAAGATTCAACAGCTAGGAATTTAATACGAGTTTTGTTCAGCAAATGTTGGGACAAGACGACGGCTGTTGTGCAAGGTCAAAAGATTCAAATGAATCATGAGGCTCTTGCCATTTGGGATAAGCGACATCATGGTGCCTGGAATCTTTATGGGCACTCACATTCAAATGCAGAAAAGTGGCTAGATGAGATTATGCCCGGTCGCTGGTCGTTGGACGTGGGAGTAGATAATGCGTTCAAGTTGCTTGGGGATTATCGGCCATTTACATTTGCTGAGATTAAAGCAATGATGGCTAAGCGTACAGGGTTTGGTTTATTGAGTCAACGTGGTTATCATCATGGCGATAATTAAGTCATCTGGAATTTTTCGATACAGCCCTCAGCTTTTAGGTGAGGGCTGTTCTGTTAATTGGTGGTTGGTAATAGATGCCGATCCCGGTATTGGTCAATTGTATCGTGCTCTTTATAAATTACAGGCATTTAATTGTGATCAATTGCTTCGACCAGCGTGGGCAGAGCATGTTTCGGTCATACGAAATGAAGAGCCGCTAGATCATAAAAAGAATTTATGGAAAAAATATGATGGTGAGTCTATTGAATTTGCATATGAACCAATAGTAAAAGATAACGGAAAACATTTTTGGTTACCGGTTCAATGTGAACGAGCCTTAGACATTCGGATGGAATTGGGTCTTTCAAGACATCCTGAATATTATCTGCATCTTACGATTGGGAATGCGCCCGTATAGGTTGTTTACAACTGCCGATCATCATAGTATAATGTTATCAGAAAGGGAGAAACTATGTCAAAACAGACGAAATATACGAACGATCAGTTGGATGAATTGGAATCCGTAATTGGTTGCCTGGATTCACTTTACAACGATGGGCAGGATTGTATGTTGCCTGTCAGTACGCCGGATTGGTTGGTCACAGAATTCAAGCTTGATCGTGTCCATCCTGTTCCTGATCCTCGCTATGATTTCATGCGGCAGGCGTTGAAGGACGACCGGCCCAATTCTACTGTATTTGACAATATTACTGCCGGTAAGGACGATGCGGTTGGTAAGAAAGTCAAGCATCATCCTCCCATGACTTCTATTGAGAAGGCTAGTCATGAAAAGTTGGATGTTAAGGAAGGTATGCTTTTCAAATGGATGGAGGACTGTGTAGCCGAGGCCAGTGATGCCGTCAAGAAGGGTCCGGTCTATGATTTGTCTGCCAAGAAAATTGTTTTGGTTGATCCCGTGACGGTTAAGCCAGTAGAAGATAAGAAGGTGGATGTTGCCGAGCGCAAATATAACGGCAAAGTTTTTACATATCCCCGTGAGTATTTCTGCATGTCTTACAAATGGGACGGTGTGGCAATTGGTTTGTATTATGAGAAGGGGATTTTGGTCAAGGCTGGTCTGCGGCCGAGACGTGGCATTGAAGGGGAAGACGTGACCGAGAACGTTAAATACATTAAGTCAATTCCTCAGCAATTAAAAGAGCCCATTACTTGTCGTATTACTGGCGAGTTGATTATCAGAAGGGCCGATCTTCCGAAGGTGCAGGCGTGGAAGAAGAAATGTGGCGAACCAGAATTTGCTAATGAGCGTGCTGCTGCGATGGGCGGTATTAAACAGATCACTGATCCGTCCAAGACCGAACATCATCGGTTGTCATTCATGGGCCACGGTATTGAAGGTATTGCTCAGCCTTCGTATAAAACGGAGATTGAACGGGCTAAGTATGTAAATCAAATGCTTGGTGTGCCATTCGTTCGTGTTTCGCTTTTTAACTTCTATCTGCTTGATACGCTTGAACAGCATGTTTCTGAATTGGATTATCGGGTTGATGGGATTGTTATTTGTGTAAACGATTTGGATGCTCAAGAACAATTGGGTAAGCATGGCAGTGCAGTCACAGCAAACCCCAAAGGTAAAATTGCTTGGAAATTTGCCGAGGAAGAGGCGCAGCCGATTATCAAATCAGTGGAGTGGAATACTGGCCGCACTGGGGTGATTAAGCCTGTTGCTATTTTCAAAGACAAGGTACGGTTGGCAGATACAGATGTTGGTCGTGCAACATTGCATAATGCGGGTTATATGATCCGCAATAAAATTGATGTTGGAACAACCATCAGAGTTTTGAAGGCGGGAAATATTATTCCCAAGGTGGTTGGAGTTGTCAGTGATCAATGTAAGGGCACGCCGGAATATCCAAAGACGTGTCCAAGTTGTGGTGGTATCACTACACTTGAACACACTCCAGCGAGTGGTGGTCGAGAAGAAATGTGGGAATTGTTTTGTTACAGTGATTATTGCCCGGCCAAACAGATCACTGGATTCTGTCACTATTTTGCTACTCTTGGCGTGCTTGGTATTGGCGAATCCAAGATGGAACAGTTGATTGCGGTAGGTGTAAAGAATCGTGCTGATTTTTATAATCTTAGTCAATCTGAGATTGTAAATCGTTCCGATCTTAGTTTGCGGCAGGCTTTATTGATCGTGGGCACAATTCATGGAATTGATCACCCGGAAAAGATCGAAGATGATGGTGAATTGGCCGACAAGATTGCTGCGGCTTGTAAACACAAGAAGAAGATCTCTGCCGCTCTGTTCTTTGCGGCACTTGGGATTGAGACTGCTGGAAAGTCGGCAGGCAAGGCTTTGGTTGACCATTTCGGAAATTTTGATAAAATTCGTAGTGCGACCGAAGCCGAGTTGGAAGCCGTGGAGGGTGTTGGTGCGAAAACAGCACATATTGTCTACGATTATTTGGGTGATCACCACAAGGAATTGGATGCTCTGTTGGAACATGTGGAATTGGAGTCTCCCAAGGTTGGCAAGTTGACTGGCAAGAATTTCTGTGTGTCGGGTGGATTTGATGAAGGCAAGCGACACTGGGAGGAGCAGATCGAAGCTCTTGGTGGCAAATGCCATAGCAGTGTGAGTAAGAAGATTAGTTTCTTGGTAGCAGGCGATGGCTCCGGTGCTAAGAGTGATAAGGCCAAGGAATTGAATATCCCGATTATCGACGTTGATGCCCTCAAGAAAATGTTGTAATGCGAAGATACGTAGCCAAAGCAGAACCAGGAAAGGGATGGCGGATCTTTGAATCCAAAATGCAGAGATGGTGGGGTAATTATTTTTCTATGTATCCCGAAGAGTTGCTTGAAGAATTGAACGGAAAACGGCGAAAAGAAAAAATTATAGAGTTGACAAACAAGTATGCAGAAAGACGAAAATGAATACGATGTTTCTAGCATTGGTTTTGCTTGGTGCAACTGTTGACGATGATATGAAATATGTAGATGCCCCGATGACTCCTAAAAATTCTCAGTGTGCAAATGGCAAATGTACCACTGGTCGTTGTGGCGTTGGGGATATGCGATATGTTGATGGATCATCAACAGGCACTACGGCAACTACACCGCAATTTAATGCCGAACAGGGTTCGGTAACAGTGGACATGGTTTTTGCTTTGAGAGATCAGATTCAAGACAAGTTGATTGAATTGGCGGAAACAGAAGATCCAGATCAAAAGAAGGAAATTTTGAAAGAGATCCGAACAATCAGGAAGAGGATTGATGATTTTCAAAACATTTTGATCCGACAAAAGCGAATGAGTATGAGTCGTAGACCTACTTATTATAATCAAAATCCTGATTGGATAGGATACGCTCAAGCAACAGCTATCAATCGAGCGTATAACGTATTTTTCAATAATTGCTACACCCCATATTATGGATATTGAAATGAATGCAGCAATGCATCTTGTAGCGGCTATGCATATGATGGATGCCTACAATGCTGGCACTCCTTGGATTTGTGACTGCCCTGGATGTTCGTCTGTACGGGCGGTCCCCGATTTGGAAGCAGCTTTGTGGAATTCTATCAAAGGGGACGCTCCAGAATCTACACGGAAATCCCCACCAGTTATTTTTGTGCCCATAGAGTAGACGAAAATCACGCTTGCCAAAACCATGCATTTATGGTAAAAGTATGGAAATGGGCAAGCTTAATCAGGAGGAGAATGACATGTTGGTATTGAGCAGAAAGATGAATGAAAGTATTGTTATCAATGACGACATTATGGTTACGGTTGTAGATATCAGGGGTGATAAGGTGCGTCTTGCCATTGAGGCCCCCAAGGAAGTTCCTGTCCATCGTCGTGAAGTTTTCGATGCAATTCATCGGAACGATACACAGCCGCCGAAGCCGACTGAATGAAAATAGTCAGACGGTCTTTTTTGATGAATAGCACGATGATGTCCAAGGATTTTTCTATTGGTCTATGTTGGGAAATTGCTTGGCAGCATAGTTGGTCATGGTCTAGTTTGCAGCGTTGTAGGGAATATTTCAGTGAGTAGTTTACAAGTGGTTTAGGCCAGAGTATAATTACGTCATCAGGAATGAGTTTCGGAAAAATAATGTTTAGGGTGTTGACTTTCTAAAAAGGCTACGTATAATACCTAAGTCCAAGGAATAAATGTCACGTTTGTCCAAGCGTGGCAACGAAGCCTTAAATAACAACGAAGTGATGAAAGGAGCTATATTATGGCTAACAAGAACCTTTTTGCGTCTCAGCGTACCCCGATTGCACCGGTAGCGGATACCGTTAATGCGGCTGGTGGCAAGGCGTATTCATTTTCCTCGAAGCATGCGCTGGCTCAAATTGCAGCGACTAACTGCTTCAACGGCACTTACTACGTATCTGCCGAAGACAATCTAAAGATTGCCAAGGATGCTGCGCAAGCATTGATTGACGATCCGTTGTTCCTGGCGAAGACTGCGGTCTATTGCCGTGACAAGGCATACATGAAGGACATGCCAGCGTTCTTGACGGTTGTATTGTCGCAGATCGATCCGAAGTTGTTCCGTAAGGTCTTCCGTCGAGTAATCGACAATGGTAAGATGCTGCGAAACTTTATTCAGATGGGCCGTAGTGGTGCCATCACCGGTAAGCCGATCAATATGACTTCGTGGGCGATCAAGCACGCAATCCGTGATTGGTTCGACCGTATGAACGGCGAAGCTTTGTTCAAGGCGTCTATCGGTAACGATCCGACCATGCGTGACATTCTTCGTATGGCACGGCCACGTCCGTCCAGTGAAGCTAAGGCTGCGATGTTCGCATACCTCAAGGGTGCGGAAGTTCGCAACGGTAAGCTCGTAACTTTGGCTAAGAATGGCGAAGTATATGTAAACGCTCAAGGCGTTTGCTACGAACATGATTATAGCCTGCTTCCGCAGTTGGTGCAGGATTACGAAAATTACAAGCGGACCAAGGAAGGCACTGTGCCGAGGGTTGATTTCCGTATGTTGGACTCGTTGGGCATCGGCCCAGCCGAGTGGAAGCAAATTGCTCGTACTGCCCCGTGGCAGATGACGAGAATGAATTTGAACACCTTCCAGCGACACGACGTATTGAGTGACCCGGAATTGGTTCAGATTATTGCTGAACGTCTCCGTGACAAGAAGCAAATTGAGCGGGCACGGGTATTCCCGTACCAACTGCTGATGGCTTTCAAGGCGGCGACTGGCGTACCGACTCAGATTAGTTTGGCGTTGCAGGACGCAATGGAAATTGCGGTACAAAATGTGCCGAAGATTTCCGGCGAAATGTATGTCTGCGTCGATACTTCAGGCTCAATGAGTAGCCCGGCAACGGGATACCGAATGGGTGCATCTTCGGCGGTTTCGTGCGTGGACGTAGCGGCCCTGTTCGCTGTGACCATGTTGCGTACTAACGAGCAGGCAAATGTAATTCCGTTCGACACTCGAACCTACAAGCACGACTTGAATTCGAGGGACAGCATCATGACGAATGCGCAAAAGTTGGCTCGTTATGGTGGTGGTGGAACGAATTGCAGCTTGCCATTGGCAGAACTGAATGCAAAGAAGGCAAAGGGCGACCTTGTAGTCTTCATCAGCGACAACGAAAGTTGGGTTGACAGCGGTTACAGTTATGCCTATGGTAATGCAACTGGCTTGATGACCGAGTGGCAGACGTTCAAGAAGCGTAATCCACGGGCAAAGTTGGTTTGTATCGACCTCACCCCGAGGGGAAGCAGCCAAGTGAAGCAGCACCAGGACATCCTCCAGGTGGGTGGCTTCAGTGATCAAGTGTTCCAGGTTATTGCCGGATTCATGGAAGGCGGCGACGATGCGGATCACTGGGTCAAGGTGATTGAAAATGTCAGCCTGGACGACGCTTCGGCGGCTCCGGTTGTAGAAGAAGTTGTCGAGGAATCGGCAGCCGAGTAAATAAAGTGTGGGATCGCCCGGCCGCAGGGCCGGGCGATCAAGAGTACATTGCCCCAGCAATTTACAGCCAAGAACTGGGGATAACTTGGCAACCTGTGTGTGGACGGCCTATAGGGTAGGCTAGTTCCGAAAGGAATTAGAAGCGGGTCTACACAATAAGTTGAAGTAGCTCAATTAGATAGAGCGACCGGCAAAACGTTTCAGCGTTCCTTGTTGGGCCTTAAAACCCAAATGTAGTTGGAACTACATCCAACCAGTAGGTTATGGGTGCAAATCCCATCTTCAACTCTTGAGTCCGAATGCCAGATGGTCTACATTATCAAAAACGTGACGACTATCGAACCCTTGTCGGACTCAAAATTAAAACCAGAATGCCAGATGGTCTACATCGGAAAAATGACGACTATCGAACCCTTGTCTGGTTTTAATTTTGATTTTTGATCTTTGAAATTTTATTGTCGAGGGAGTGTTTAGAAGCACGGTTTGCCACCGCAAGGTGGCTGTTCGTCTCGCCGCCCCTTGTCTATCTAAATATTCTTGCAAAAGAATGTTTAGATTGAATGCAGGATGGGACTACATTTACTTTTTGGAAGTACCAGTCCAGGTGCGACTCCTGGCCTCGACACTTAGAAACCTGAATGCAGGAGTGGTCTACATCACTATTAATGAAAATGACTACGCCGTTTTCTTGTCAGGTTTCTATTTTTTGTTTTTTGAAAATTTATGTGGGTGTAGTGTAACATCAGCACAGCGAATGCCGAAAGGCTGTTCGTCTCGCCGTCCCTTGTCAATCCAAATGTTCTTGCAAAAGAATGTTTAGATCGAATGCAGGATGGGACTACATTTTCAAATCGTTGGTCTGGGTGAAATTCCCGGCACCCACACTTTTTATTTTGGATTTCAATCTTACCAGAATGCTTGTAAGGTTTACATCCCCACCATCAATCGGAGATACTGGGTTAAATGTTCCCAGTACAATAGACTTTACGATTTTTGTCTGGTAAGATTAAAATCCAAAACAGTAAATACAAATGGCTCGAATGCCGACTGGTCTACATCAATAACAAAGACTTGTCACTCTTTGTCGAGCCAAAATATAACCACCATAGGGTGGGAGTGGCCACCTCTGATGGCGTATCCAATGGGATAGATGCAAGGTCCATCAAAGGTCTACCACGCAGCAGTATTGCGGCCGAATGCAGGAGTGGTCTACATCAAGTAAAGACGTAAAGACTACCCCATATCCTTGTCGGCCGCATTTTTTTTGATCATCATGGCCATTGACTTTTCGGATTTTCTCCGTATAATCCTAATGGCTACCAAACACACAGGAGTGAAGTTATGGAAGTAAATGGTTACCAACTTAGAGATGCTCTGACACGGGCAAATCTCGAACGTCATGTTGCAGAGCAACAGTTTACCAATTGCTTGACGGCTTTTGAGGGCGAAGAAAAATCGCCTCCAGACGAAGTGGTGAAGAACTACGAGAAGGCGAATGAAAAAGTTTGCACCCTGCAAGCATTGCAGGAATGGTACAACCAGCAAGTGCCGGTTATTATCATGGGCAAGCAAATGACGTTGGCCTTGGCTATCAAGTTGAAGGACGGAGCGAGCCGAGTCGAAAACATGTGGCGACAAGCGACCAACGACACGCACGATCCATTCGGTTATTCCAGACGAGAGATGGCTCGAAGCAAAGAACAAGAGTATGCTCGACGGACGATTACTATCAATGAGGCGATGAAGCGGGCGGTGACGAGCAGCAGTTATACAACTGCCATCAAAAACGCTATTGCCCAAGCCAATTTGAAGGGCGTCCTAGTAGGTAACAAGACCGGTTTTCCGGTCGATCCTGAACTGTTGGCTTAGCCAACAGGGATGGGGGGGGGTAGAGTCCGGTCAATTTGACCAATTACTTTAATGTCGGCCTTCAGTTCATAGGCCCCGAAAGTTACATGTTCATCCCAGCTTCAAATTATTAAGTTCAATAGCTTGGGAAAAAAACAAAAACAAAGGGCAACCGAGACTGAGTAGCAAGTTCCTAGTTGTGACTCTACCTTTAATACACGAAGCCCACCCGGCAGAGCCGGGTGGGCTTTTTTTGTTTACATGGATCGGGGTTTGTACTACAATAATGTATCTGTAGGATGGATTCAGGAGCATTAATGTGTGTGTAGCCCAGGTATTGCCAATGTTAGAAGATACTCCCCGAGTGGAAATTCGGGCTGAGGATCATTTCGGCTTGGCAATCGAAGTGACGAAGAAATTTGCTCGTCGTCGGCGTGGGCAAGAGCTTATGGACACAGAGGAGTTTTCTGATGCCCTTCTTGGTCTTGCACAGGCCATTAGGACATATAACCCTAAGTGGGGAGAATTCAGCACTTGGGCATTTATGTGTATGAAAAATTCCATTATTCATTCTGGTCGTAGTCGCAAGCGTTCTGAACGGTTGCCGACTGAATCATTGGAACGAATGAATCGTCGGGATACGGTAGACATTCCTGATTATCGTGGTAATGATCATGCAATGCCCACATGGTTGATTGAGAGATTCTTTGAATCACATCCTGAGGATACTGAAAAGGATGCTCGTTGCAAGCAAATAGTGTTTGACTATTATGTTAAAGAAATGACGCTCGAAGCCATTGGTAGCAAAATAAAGGTTACAAAAGAGCGAGTGCGTCAATTGAAACTGCATGGAGAACAACTATTGCAAAGCAGATTCGAGCAGCTAGTTAAAGACGAAATGGCAGATGGCAAACCAACAGAAGCAGAATAACAAGGGGCGATAATGATTAGTCAAGCGAAGTTAGAGTTTTGGATCAAGCACGGTTATAACGTATTGTTTGTTGGTCGTCACGGTGTCGGTAAGACAGCTATAATCACCCAGGCATTTGATAAGGCCAATTTGCGGTGGAAGTATTTCTCTGCTGCTACGATGGACCCGTGGGTAGATTTTATTGGAATTCCTAAAGAGCAAGTGACTGCCGAGGGTGTGCCTTATATTGATTTGGTGCGACCATTGGAATTTCAGTTGGACCAGATCGAGGCGTTATTTTTCGATGAGTTCAATCGTGCTCATAAGAAGGTGCGTAATGCTGTAATGGAGTTGATGCAGTTCAAGAGCATTAACGGCAAGAAATTTAAGAATTTGCGTATCGTGTGGGCGGCGATCAACCCAGACGATGAAGATGAATACGATGTTGAACGATTGGACCCGGCGCAAAAGGACCGATTCCACGTTTCATTGGACATTCCTTATAAGCCGGATCTAGATTATTTTACCAAGGTCTATGGTGCCGATACATCCAGAGCGGCAATTTCTTGGTGGAATGAATTGCCAGTTGAAATGAAGGATGCTTGTTCGCCCCGGCGATTGGATTATGCCCTGGATATTTTGACCAAGCAAGGGGATGTACGAGATGTGTTGCCACCTAAGGCCAATGTATCGAAGTTGCTAACGATCATTAAGACTGGTCCTGTGATGGATCGTTTGCGGGAATTGATGTCTACCAACAACAAGGACGAAGCTAGGAAATTTGTAACGACTGAAAATACCTATGCAGCGGCCGTTAATTATATTGTGAATGAGGAAGTGTTTAGGGATTACTTTCTTCCGCTGATGTCTGATGAAAAGATTAGTTCGCTGATCGTTGCCGAAGATGCAGTGTTTGATTGGACAATGAAGCATGTAGATACGAATGAGTCGTTACGTGCAATAGTGGCGGAAATTTTGACAGCCGATCAAAACAAAGCATTGACCAAGAAGCTGAAGAAGGCATTGGCGAGTCATCCCGATGCTTTGAATGCTCTAAATGTAGGATTTATTACCAGTGGTGGAGAGATGATCGGGCATAGCATGCCAGATAAGCCGAAGTTTAATACGCACGCAGGTGCAATTTATACACCGAGCAATCCGTTTAGGGCTGCGACCGATCTTTGGAAGAATCAGCTTGGCAAGAGACAGCAGACCTACGACCGTAAGAAGGTTTTGGAGGATATGGCTCGTCGATTGCCGCCGACCATGACAAGTGCAGAAGCCGTAGAAGTGTTGAAGATATTGGCGTTAATTTGTAAGAAGTCACATTTAACCACGTTGAAAAATTCAATTCGGTTGAATGGTATGGTGGGAATGGCAAATCACGCTATTGATCAAATTGCCAAGAATGAAAATATTCATTGGCCGGAAATTTATAAAAAGTACGGTGGGGCTTTCCCCGATCTGTTGAACAAGTTGTGTGCGGCGGGTCATGGCGGCAAAATCCTTTGTCCCAGGGCTACAGGCGTATCTACGTCTAATGGAAGTGCTATTGCTTTGCCAACCAAGCGTGGTCGTGGCAGACCGCCGAAAGTGCCGGTAGCCACACCTGTGCCTGCTCCCTCTACATACAGAGGGCTTGGTGGTAAAAGTTGGACTCGTAAATAGGAGATAATGAAGTGGAATTTGCAATTATTTTGTTCTTTCTGTGCGTGTGGAGTATATTGACACGCTATTGGTTTATAGAAAGCGGGCGAAAACCTCCACATTCCGCAGGAATGTTTGACCTGTGAGCGTTGAGTGAGCGTAGCGAACGAAAATGCGAACTAGGTCAAACCCTTGTGGTGGGGGATGTAAGCCCGCATAATGAAAATTATTTTGAAAAAGTTATGAAAAAATAAACTTAGCATACTATATAATTTAGTATGCTACTTGTATTGAAAAACAAACTCAAAGGTCTAACGCAAAAAGAACATTACTTCTTGAAGTCAATGTGCCGTAAAAGTAAGGATGTTTACAACAGCACTCTTTACGCAATGCGACAACATTTTTTTAAGTGTGGAGAACGCCTGACTTACGCAACAGCATATCATTCAGTTAAAAACCATCATTCATACAAATCAATGCCAACATTAGCAAGTCAGCAGTCAATGATGATGGTTGATAGAGCATACGCTTCATTCTTTGGATTATTACGAAGTAAGAGATTGGGTCATTATGTAGGAGAAGTTAAAATACCTGGATACTTGGACAAGGATGGATATTTTCCATTCATTCTTCCAAACAATAAAGGATTATGGAAAACTGAAATCAAAGTTAGGATTACACCAACTCTCAAAAGCAAATACAGACTCAAAGAATTCAAATATCTAATACCCGAATGTATTAAAAAACATAAAATTAAAGAAATACGCATTATTCCCAAATTAGATGCTGAATACTTTGAGATTGAATATGTGTATGAAGTAGAAGAACCGAAAGCAAGTGAAGGAAAGAATTGTCTAAGTATTGACATTGGTGTAAATAATTTTGCTACTTGTCTTGATGAAAAATCTGGACGCTCATTCATTATGGATGGTCGGGAACTTAAATCACTAAACAGATTATATAACAAAACAAAAGCAGAATTACAATCAATACTTGAAAAGCAAGGAAAGAAAAGCAGTAAGCGTATTCGTTGGCTTGGAGCAAGACGAGGGCGACAAATCAATGATTACTTAAATAATTATTCTAATTTCATTCTTCAATATTGTTTGAATAATGATGTTGGTAATGTGGTAATTGGCGAAGGATGGATGGCACAAAATGGTGTTAATCACGGCGATAAGAACAACCAAAACTTCGTAAATCTTCCTTTTGCTAAGTTTGTTCAAAAACTAAAATCAAAACTAATGTTAAATGGTATTAGTTTCAAAGCAAGGGAAGAAGCATACACAAGTAAATGCGATCATCTTGCTGGTGAAGTAATGTGTCATCATGATGAATATATGGGAAAAAGATACCCAAGAGGATTATTTAAGTCATCAACAGGAATAGTGCTTAATGCAGATGTAAATGGAGCATTGGGTATAATGTTAAAAGAAGGTAAAGGGAAGAGTTTAATTACTCAACTCAATAGTGGTGTCGTCAATACACCGAGAAGAATAAGGATTGAAGCAATTCGTCAAACTTCTTCTAAGCGATTAGTTAAAACATTAGTTTGACAAATCCCAAGCCCCTCCCCTTGTGGGAGGGGTAATTGACTTGCTTGCCAGCGGCAATTATTGCGGTGGTGATGATGTGTCAACATCGGTCGTTTAATGCTGGATTGACGCTTTTGATCGTAGAGTGTGTAATCGTTTCAATCATAGCGGCTGTGGCCGTAATGGGAGTGGGCAAGTAGTGAGTATCCCAACACCGACGCTTAGCGCCGATGAGTTTCTGGCTTTGAGCTTGAAGCTAGAGGAATACCATGCTGTTTTTTATCAGTTGTGGAAAATGGGTCGTCCTGTTTTCACCAATGAGATTGAAACGGCAGCGGTTAGTTTTGATTCTCAAGGCGATTGGGTAGAATTCGTGTTCAATCCCAAGTATTGGAATTCGTTAAATGAGTATCAACGGCTATTTGTAATCTGCCATGAATGTTTGCACATCATTTTGAATCATGGCATTAGAACCTTGGGGTCTCAGGATCATGAGGTTGCAAATTATTTGCTAGATGTTATTGTGAATCATGCCTTGGTGCGAGGATTTGGATTTGATCGAGCCCTTCTTGGCGATCTCAACAAGAAGGGCTGTTGGGTCGATACGGTGTTTGTTGGCGAAGATATGCCTGACGATAAATCGTTTGAGTATTACTTCAACCGTATGCCCAAAAATTTAGAAAAACTCAAGTTGGTGATTCGCACGTTGGATGATCATGCTGGATTGGGAACATCTAATTGGGATGAGGTAGTCGGTAAATTAGATGGGGTGTTGTCCAAGGAAGAGAAAGATGCTCTCAAGGACACGATTGAAAAGCATTATGAAGCGGAAGTGCAAGAGTCACAGGCGGGCGTAGGCACGGGTGGTTGGACTTTCATTGATGTGAAGCCGGTTAAAAAGAAGAAGAAGTGGGAGACTGTAATAAAAGAGTGGTCCAGAAAATACGACCGGCCGGAAATGAAGGACATTGAACAGTGGGCTAGAGTGAATCGAAGATTCGTCACTTTGGATAAGAAGCTTATGCTGCCCACGGAGATGGAAATCGAGCACGAAACCGAAGGCAAGATTATGGTATTTTTGTTTCAAGATACCAGTGGATCGTGCTGGAATCTCAAAGATCGATTTTTCAAAGCGGCTCGTAGTCTTGATCCAAAGCGGTTCGATGTAAGACTGTTCTGCTTCGATACAGCGGTGAAAGAAGTGGAGCTTGCCAAGGGTAAGATATACGGCGGTGGTGGAACATCATTCGGTATTCTGGAAGCATTTATTCAAAAGACGATGCTGAACGAAGGTTGCAAATATCCAGAAGCCGTATTTTTGATTACGGATGGCATGGGTAATTCGGTTCGACCTGAGAAGCCCGAACGTTGGTATTGGTTTTTGAGCTATGATTGCCGACATTACATTCCTAAAGAATCCAATGTATTCAAATTAAGTGATTACGAATGAAACTCATACGTCAAATTGGATTTTTCCCATTTTGTGAGAGCCATCGAGATCATAGGCCGGTTAGCGGGTTCTCTTGTAATATGGGAAATGCATCATTGAATTCTGCAAACGCCATTAATAGAGCCCGCAGTGTAGGCTCTAGAGGGGTATTTTCACTTGGGTTTGCTGATGAGCGTGCTGCTGCTTGGTCGAGAAAGTATAGGCGATGAAGCTCATCCGACGAATTGGATTCTTGCCTTTTGCCGAAGGGAGTTGGCGCACGGGAATGCTTTATTCTGAAACACGACCTGGAACTTTGATTGCTATGAGCAAGTGGAATCCGAGACAAGGGTGGTGTACATGGGATCATAGAATCTTTTCTGGAAGCGGCGACGGCGGGTTTATTTGGTCTATGCGGGAATTGAATCACTTTGAAGAAAAAACATTAGCGGATGATGACGAATGACTTATACAGACATTAGGTTGATGAAACTCTATCGGGAACTCAAACCAGAGTGGGCTAAATTTTTACAATTTCCATGCGGTCGGTTCTGGCTGCCTACCGAGAGAGTGCTTTGCAAACCAGAATTCTGTATTCCAGATTTTGGTCGGGTGTACGAGTGCGAGCTTTTCTTGTTCAACAAGCCGGGGGTAGAGTTGATAGGCCCAGAAGTGTGGGAGGCACCGGCTGAAATGCTTGCCTTGCCACCGGAGGATGATAATGAGTTGTTTTATATTGGCAACTACGAAGAATTTCACAAATTGTCAGAAGGACAATTCAAGGGTACGGCTCATCATCCTGATGTATGGCTTTGCGAAGCATGGTATAACCACGGCGACGATGGCCATACGGAGATGTGCATGAATGGTTATCAGTTCGTCAATAGTTGGCGGTTCAAGGATGCGCAAAAACGTAGCGAAGCAGGGGAAAGGGTCAATTGGGAAGACCCCCTTAAAGAATACATCAGACCAAGGGATTGACAAGCCTTGTGAAAATGTTATACTATGGCAATGTTCTTGGGAGTGTTCCCCAAGAGAGTAGTTTTTCTGTTAGGAGTAGTACAATGAATAAGCGTTATGTAGCATGGGGATGTTTAGGATCGTTGGTGTTAGGCATGGTGATTGGAAAGTATCTTGGCAAGTGGGAATCCGATATTTCTGGGCTTTCACAACCAAAAACAGCTTCAGCCGCAACATCTGATAAGACTGAACCGGCGAAGATTGATGTGGAAAAAGCCGTTCATAGTGGCAAAAATTGGTCAGTAGCGGTCGTTCCAATTGACAAGCAGTGGGGCAAAGAGATCGACATCTATCACGGCCCAGGACAAATTGCCGGTTGGAGATATGTTCCACTGCATCCTGAAACTCAACCCAAGAATCCAGCACCGAAGACGGAACTCCCCAAGCCGGAAATTAAAGATCAGCCGCAGGTTGAGAACAAGCTGGAAAAGCTGGAAAAGGAATTGAAAGCCGAACAGCCTAAAGCTGACATTAAACTCGAAGAGAAAAAAGTTGAGCCGTCAAAATAAGTAGAATTGACTGATGGAAAACAACTCGATAGATTTAATGCGATTGGTAGCCGCCGTATTCATTATGATTTTCGGCGGCTCCATCGCTACTTATGGATTGTGGACTTCAAGTAGGCATCAAAGTGCTGATGCTAAAATAGGATATGGCATCGTCGCTGTAATATCCATAATTGGCACGTTCATTTTAGTAGGCAACCTTTTAATGTGTTTCAAATGAATAAAAAAGTTTTCTTAGATTGTGGCACTCATCGTGGACACGGTATGGGTGTGATGATAGATCAAAATAAAATTGATTCTACTTGGGAGGTTTATGGATTTGAAGCCAATCCTTTAGTATGTAGTACGGGTAAAGTTACGTTCAAAGGCGTAACGGTTTCTTTGTTGAATGCAGTGATCGGTATAGAAGATGGAAACGCAGCGTTTCATGTTTCTAAAGATGATGACGGCGGATCTTCTATTTATCAGGACTTTGCAGTGCAAGCCGGTCAAGCTATGCGCAAATTTAAGAACGAGTCAACCGCAATCAGTGATGTTTTGATTGCCACCTTTATGGTGCCAAAAATAGATTTAGGAAGATTCATTACGGCTAATTTTAATCAAGATGATTATATTTTGATTAAAATGGATATTGAAGGATCTGAGTTCCGTGTATTGCGTAGTTTGCTAGAAAGAAATATAGCCGATTGGATCGACGAATTACACGTCGAATTTCACCAGAGATTTGTGTCAACTGAGTCTGATGAATCAGTTAAAGAATTGATCAAGCAGTTGGAAAGCAGGAATATAAAAGTGGTACTGCACAACTAATTCCACTTCTTGCCCACTCCCCACTTGGCGAAACAAGCATATTCGCCTTGTGTGGTGTAATAGTATTGAGATGCATTGTGAGCCGTGCCGCCACACAAGTGATCAACTCTGCTGTTGTAGGCTATTCCGCTTTTAATGCTATTGTCTTTCTTTCTCATTCTTTCAAGCGTATAAACAAAATCCACATCTTGAAAATGTGCCCGGAAGTTTTCATCCCACACGAAATGACTTGATCGCTTCAAACAATAAAACCATCCAGGTATGTAAACGGTATCGTGAATATATCTGACGGGCATCACATCGGTTCTGTATACTCCATGTCTATTTACGTCAGGAACTAGGGCTTTAGAAAAAGGCGATACGACAAATAGATTGGGCGTGACATCAAACCAATTCAAAAGATTACGATACCAGTTCGTGTGAAATACAATATCTGAATTAGCATACATCACATATTCACTGGTGGTTAATTTGGTCCCCAAATTGTACATTTTGTTTATGTTGAATTCTCCATCAAAAAACATAAATGTTTGGCCTTTTGATTCGACACATTCTTTCCATTGAGCATGATCCACTGCATTGGAATTATTTTCTATGACTAACATTTTGCATTCTTGAGGAGTCGTCCTGCAAAAGGAATCAAGCATCTTAATTTCAAAATTCTCTATGGTTTTGTTCCGAGTAGAGCTAAGGATGATCAAATCTGATTGTTTCATTGAAATTATATATTACCGTTGATTTCTTCGTTGAAATTGGATGGCAGAGAAATTCCGATGAGCTTCTGAAAAATTCCGACTTGACAAACGAAAATTTCAGCGTATAATAGATATATAAGAATACATGACGTGGGGTGGAGAAGAGGCATCTCGTCAGGCTCTTGGCTCAGACAAGCCCTAGAATAACCTGAAGATCGCTGGTTCGATCCCAGCCCCCACCACTTATAGCAGATGGTAGGCGTGGTCGCCTTCTCGGTCTCATAAGCCGAGGCTTCCAGGGTCGGAACCTGGGTCTGCCACTTACGACTCCCCTCTCTTGGTGAGAGGTTGGCCGTGTCTATATGACCGGCCCATTTTTTAGTGAACCTTTTGGACGCTTGGTGCGTCTAAGGTGTAAAGGAAACGAAAATGTTATTTGCTTTGATTACAAGACGTAGTGGTAAATGCTGGCCGAAACACGGTCATATTAGCCACACTACGTCCTGAACCAAGGCATACGCCGGTCGGGACAGCCCGAACCGGTATAAGTTTTAGGAAAAACCCCGGTTCGAAGAACCGGGGTTTTTTGTTTGGTGTTCACAAGTTGGATCAGTTACGGTATAATAGACACCAAAGGAGAACTAACATGGCACATAATTGGAGTGGTTGGCCGGGAGCATATTGCACCCGATGTGGCGCAGAAGACGCATTTGAAAATGCGATGGGAATGGGATGGGTTGACTTGATCGGCGGTGGTGAGGAAATGTTAGCCGAGAAATGGAAGTCACCGACACATGAAAAGTTGGTGAAGTTGTGTAACAACAACTGTGCGGCAGATATGACGCCGGAAGAATATCAAAAAATTACAGAGCAAGAAGTTGCTCTTGAACAAATGATTAAGGAAATGGAAGATGGATTTTAACAGGCTTAAACGTGCAACGATCACCAATATGGGATCGTGGCAGACTGGAATGCTCCAGACTTTTAATCTGGGCTCGAAAGGGCAATAAGGGTTCGATTCCCTTCGGTCCTACTAGGAGAATGATGAAGAGAAATTATACAAGATTTGAGGTGACTTATAAGTCAAAGAAAGATGGAAAGCAGCGGAAGACGCAAATTTCGGCCGATAGCAAAGTGCAAGCGGCTTTATTTCTCAAGGCGACGTTAGCCAGTGAGGTTTTGCGTGTGGTTCCGTTGCATGCGGGCTATGTTCCAATGGTTTAAGAAACGAAGCTGATAACTTCGGAATCCAGGTTCGATTCCTGGTAGCCCGACTTTGGGATTATAGTTCAGTCGGCAGAACATCGGACTTTTAATCCGACAACCTGGGTTCGATTCCCAGTGGTCCCACTTGGAGAATGAAAATGACTAAGAAAGAAACAGTTGCAAGAAAGATGGGTAAGTACCTGGAATCCAAGGATTGGAACGTGTTTGAAATGCGGATCATGTGCGATGAGTGCAAGAAGTCTTGCTTTAGCAGCGCACGCTTTTGTTCGCATTGTGGAACACGATTGAATCCGAAGGAAAATCAGGACGAAATGATTGAAACTCTTTATCAGGCGTTTTTGGTTGGTAAGCGGGCCGAAAGTCAGTTTGATAAGAAATGAAGCATTTCAAAACCTTAACCAGACATGAACCGATAAGTCATTTTGCACAGGCGTGGGCGAGAGGATGGTTGCACTCCGAAAGTAAAATGTGGAATTTAGATCGCCAGGGAGAGAAATCTCAATGGCGTCATTACAATGTGAGTTGTCATGGCAGACAATTTTGGCGAGTAACTTGGTGGGAAAGAGTGTGTGATTTTTTGTGGGGAGTAATAGGTTAATTATGGTGGTTGTGGTGTAAAGGTTAGCACGGCAGATTGTGGATCTGTAGGAGGGGTTTCGATTACCCTCAATCACCCTGAAATAATGTGGTATTAGCTCAGTAGTAGAGCGGCGCTCTGATAAGGCGCAGGTCCAAGGTTCAATTCCTTGATGCCACACTGTATGCGGTATTGGTGTAGCGGTAGCTGCACGAAACGTTGCCAACGTTTAGGTGAGGGTTCGACTCCCTCATACCGCTCTGTGTACGATCCCGAAGTAGTCGAGGGTCTTGCCTGTGAAGCAAGAGTAAGGCGGGGCAGGTCCGCTCGTACACCCTGTTGATTGAACGAGAAGGCAGGTGAGACTCCTGAATCCCTAAAGTCAGCACTGGCGGCAGTTGGTGTGTGGATGGGATGGGTGTGGCCCTTGAATGGGGTGCTGAAAGGCATAAATGGCACAGATCGTTAGTCACTTAGCCGATGCTAGCATCCATAATGGTAAGGCAGGATCAATCAACTTTATGGTCGTTGTAGTTTGATCTGGACGGGAAGCGTTGTGAAAAGCGCTGAGTAACAACGTAGAACGATTAAAAATTCCAGTGGGCAAAATAGCTCTCATAAGGAGAAGATGCGAGTTCGAGTCTCGTCAACGACCCTATGGACGAAGTGTTATGTCCTTCAATCGGAAAACTAAGGTATTCTGATGAAGGATGGAAATTAATTGTGGAGGTGGATAAAGGTATCGCAGAGTATTATAGGGCATTGATTCCGAAATGGTTGCCCGTAATGCCCACTCGATATGATCCACATATTACGGTTGTAAGACAAGAAAAAGAGGAGCCGGTTCACAAAGAACATTGGAAGAAGTATCAGGGCGAAGAAGTTGAATTCTTTTATAGTCCGATAGTCCAACAGGGAAAGGTTTACTACTGGTTGAACATATTTTGTGTACGACTGGAAGATATCAGACTTGAGTTGGGTTTGCCGGTAAGAAGTGAATTCACGCTACCGCCTGAAGGATTTAGGAAATGCTTTCATTGTACGATTGCGAACCAAAAAATGTATTAACCCGTTGTGGTGTAAAGGTGAAAGAGAGTAAGATTGCGAAAACGTGAGACAAAAGTTTTGAATGCTCAAGAATAACAATTGCAAAAGCGTAAAAAACTGTGAGCCGGGGGAAGAGCCTGGACAGGTTCTTGAGACTAGATACACAATCATCAATCATTAGTAACAGGATGAAATCCTAGCCGTGGTAGCACGTGGGCACTCGCATTTGCAATTGGAGCCCAAGGTATTGGTTCAAGCCCAGGCAACGGGGCTTTATAAGGGCGTGGCAGACTGGAATGCAGCGGTCTCCAAAACCGTTTGGCGTAAGCCGAAATGAGAGTTCGATTCTCTCCGTCCTTGCTTATAGGATCGTGGTGTAACAGCAGCATTTTGGTCTCCAAAACCAACGGTCTCGGGGCGGAACCGAGCGATCCTGCTTGAAATTTTATTTAAGACTCTGTTGTAATTTGCGAACAATGGCATGTATTGGCCAATAGATTACAAAGCAATAGGGGTAAAGAGCAAATACTATAAGGTAAGGAATGATAGCAAAGGCACAGAATATAAAACAGATTGTTAGAGACAGGTATATTCTGTTAGTCACGAAGCGTATTTCTTTATGGTGTTGTGCTATAATTTCTTTTTGTTTGCATTTAGCTATGCCTTGTATTCGGCCTAAGAACCACCAGGGGGCTAAGTGATTCCATTCATGTTTCAAAATGTGACTAAAATGGAGAGCGTGACCTTTTTTATTGAGTGTTAAGAAGTGCCAAGGCCACCAAGAACTATCAGAATTTACGCCAACAATGAAATGTATTTTGCCTCTTAGAAGCAAGTAAAACAAGATTAATAAACAATTACTATATCTTGGCGCAATTACCTTCATAGGCTTGCCTCTAAAACAGTATTTATAGTTATGATCGCAAAAACAAACGCCCCCGAGGCTCGACTGGAATAAGGCACCAATCTTCTAAATTGGCAATAGCAGGTTCGATTCCTGCCGGGGGTACTATGAAACATATAACTGGTCCTCCTGTATTCATCTTTGTCGATGAATACAGAAATAATTTATGTTACCCAGCGAAAGCTGCGTAATCCTGACCAACTTCCATCCATGATGGAAGCGATTGTTGCGGGTGATCCATTGCCATCAGTGATTTTAGCTGAGTTGGAAGATGGAAGTATTGAAATACAAGATGGGCACCATAGAGTAATGGCTCATTGGTTGTTACAAGTAGACTTAAAGGACTATATCCTTATACAATCAGATAGAGGCCGACAACGGTTCGGTAAAATTGCTGATTTAGAAAAACGGGTGGTCTTGTTAGATTATTCATATGACAAACTCTCTTAATATAGGGAGGGTGGATATGAATACAGATATAGCTATTAGATTGACCGATTGGTCAATTCACATGGCCAATAATGGTCAGTCGAAGCTGACTGAGGAAATCTTAATGATGCGTGGTCTTTCTAGTGTAAAGATGCGACATTTTTTGAATAATCTGTGTTCAATTCCTGATAATAGGTATTTAGAGGTTGGAGTTTGGCAAGGATCTACTTTCATTTCGGCGGTTTATGACAATGAAATGCATAGGTTGCCTGTCGGGATTGATGATTTTTCATATGGCACACTAGACTTGGATGTAAAATTAAGAAGATCATTATATTGTAATATTCATTTGAAGCACAGAAAATATAAGTTTATTGATCAGGATTGTTTCACCGTAGATCTAGTAGAGGGGCCTGGACCAACTATTGTAGGGTCTGGATGTGGTGCCGAGGGTTATCGCACATATCAATCTAATAATCCTTTTGATATTTATTTTTATGACGGAGACCATGATGAAGCGGCACAAGAGAAGGGGATAACGCATTTTGCCAACGTGTTATCCAGTACGGTGATTATAGTTGTAGATGATTGGAATTGGGCAACGACTAAGAATGGCACAGCAGCGGCTTTTAAGAAGTTAAATTGGACAATAAGCAAACAATGGGAATTACCCGCAACCGGAAATCAAGATCAAGAAAATTGGTGGAATGGCGTAGCGGTGTTTGTAATAAATAAATGATTCAGCGGTAAATAACATATGGACCTAATGTTTTATATTGCTTCTCAGGGCGATTATGCCGACAAGGCGATAGCTTGGGCCACTTGGGGCCGCTATAGCCATGTAGAGATTAGATTCAGTGATGGCATGTGCTTTTCGTCATCTGGTCGAGACGGAGGCGTTAGGTTTAAGCAAATCAATATCGCTCCTGCCAATTGGGACATTGTACACTTATCGGTTTTGCCAGTTCAAGAAGAAGCCGTAATACGAGCATGGTGTCAGACACAAGTAGGAAAGCTTTATGACTGGAAGGGGATATTGTGTTTCTTCTTTCCAGGGGATATTCAGAATAACAACAAGTGGTATTGTTCGGAGATATGCGCAGCAGCACTACGAGAACAAAGTATTATGTGGTTTCCTAGAAAGATATCTCCCATTCAAATGTATAACATGGCAACAAAATAGGAGAAAAGTTAGTTCAAGGATGAGGTGTGATTTTAGTAATTTTTTTGTAGGGACTGTAGCCAATTGGTCCTTATGCGAAGTGCCCGAGAGATCTCCTGATTTTTATTCGTGGTCTGGATCAACATATTGGGATCTTGGTGATCGGGTGAGAAGATGGAGCAATCATTGGGGGCCAAACATTCGTAGTTGTTGTTGGTATCTCGATTTCCATACGCTGAAGTTGGGAGAGTGCGTGTGCGGAGAATGTCTGTATGAGGACTTCCGGCCAGTGTGGAGTTTGATTGAAGTTATGCAGCTTTTGCAGAAACCTTAGACATCTCACCACCGCATTTTTTGCAGTGTATCTTTTCTGGTTCACTTACGCCGCTGATGTTGATTTGGCTGTTGCATTTCTGACAAGTGAATATTGACTCTTCTAATACCCCTTTTTCTTCTAGCCATTCGTGAAATGTTTTCATAAATCCCCCTTTCTATATTTAGGCATGAATTGTAAGATTTTGCCTAAATAAGATATGCTTACATTCTTAGAACATGTCAACAAGAAGAATTTTCAAAAGAAGCTGTTAGACCAGTATGGTAAATATAAGGTCTTTTTAGTTAATGGTGAAGCCGTGAGGAACTCATCTCCAGCAGCCGAGGAGTTCGGGGGTTCTTCTACATATTGTTTTATACCTTCCTTGATCCCCAAGAATGAAATATGGATCGAAGATGATGTTAAGCCAGAAGAACAAAAAATACTTATTGCTACAGCTTTGTATCAGGTTAAGCATACAGAACATGGAGATAATGCAAAAAAGGTTTATGAACGAGGAGTAATTAAAGAAAAAGATTATCGAGATTCAAAATGTCTTTCTCAAAAACATCCAGAGGGAACTGATAAGAAAGCATCTGTTAAAGTTTATGTTCGTAAATACGGTCATATTAAAGATGAAAACATCGATGTTTGGCTGGTAGATGGAGAAGAAGTAAGGAACCGCTGTAAAACCGATTTCATAGAGGGTGGGCATGGCTATGTATATTCCTGGGTGCCCAACGATGAGATATGGTTAGAACTAGGACCACATACTAACAAAGAGGGGCCGTTTATTTTAATTCATGAGTATGTTGAGCGAATACTGATGAAATACAAGAAAACGAAGTACGATGCGGCTCATAAAATAGCGGCCAAGGTAGAATTCAGCATGCGACCAGATAAACTGTCTAAACAAGAGGCCCTAGCTCTCACTAAGGAAAAAGCGTTGGCTTTAGCCAAACAATATTCTTGATTCACAATTGGACTTCGTTGGGCTATAATAATAGAATGTCTACCAAGAAGGCCAGAATTCGATCAGAAGATGATCCTGCGTTGAATTGTCACATTAAACGCTTGGGCTTGGGGTCTGTACAAGAGTATAAAGAATGGTGCCGTAGACACGGTTTTAGTCGGAATGTTAATAAGACTGGTAAACAATTCCGTGATGAAACCTTGATCATTACTCGCATGGCGGCTGACGCCATGCTCGCCAAAAGAAAGTTTCGAGATCCGGCTACGACAATTAAAATGTATTTCGATGGGAAGATCGAATGGAAGGATTTGCCAATTGGTCTTCGTGCTTTGGGAAATTGGGAACACCGAGAAGAGAAATGGTCTCCCGCCTTGCGGGAGACCATTTCTCAATTGGCTCTTAAACTTCAATCTTGTGTGGGCGAGGACATTCATTTTGCTGTTGGCAAGAAGGCTGTATTGACCGGATTGATTACTCTGGCAAATTTGAAGAAGGATTGGATTCGGCCTTTGGAGGATTGGGAGCCGACTAGTCACAACACCCGGCGTCAGTTTACATCTTTGGCTCGCCATTTATTGGCGAAGTATTTTGTTCCGAAGTTCATGGATGTGGTATTCTTTGAAGAAAACCTGCTACATCAGCTTTGGTTTATTCATATTGGTTTGGGGTATAATATTCGTAAGGCAATTGATCTGCCAACCCCTATAACCAAGATGGAGGCCCATCACTTCATGAAAGCCCCGGATGATTATAATATTCGGGCGGCGATTCGTTGGGGGCAAATCTATGCATTGGGTGGGGATGCTAGATTGGCAAATGCTATTCGTGGTACTTTGTTGGAAAATAATTTCGTCAATGAAGATTTCTGGATGAGCGTGCTTCGCTGGTTTATTGCTAATCCGATGTTGGACACGGAACATGTGGGTCCGATCATTGATTATTTGCAGAATCAACGGTTTGCTGGACGGCGTATTTTTGTTGGTCCTGGTGTTGTTGAAGAGCGTGGGCCGGAACAACCGAACCTGAGCATGAAGAATCGAGACCCGGAGGCTTTGTTGAAAGCGGTCGCTGCGTGGCACCGTAAATTGGGTAAAGAGAAGAAGGGTGAGAACTCGGTTTGGCAGTCGTGTGGTTTACCTGGATTTGAAATGCAGGAAGGCGAATCCAATAATAAGAACTGCAAGATTTGGACGATTCGTGAGATGCTATCCCACAAGGAATTGGTGGCTGACGGTCGGGCGTTGCATCATTGTGGAGGAAGCTATGCACATTCTTGCTCTTCTGGTCGTTGTTCTATGTGGACTATGGAATTGGAAGATTATTCTGGCAAACATAAAGTATTAACAATTGAAGTTAATAAGTCCAATGTCATTTCTCAAGCGAGAGGCAATTATAACGCTAAGGCTGAGCAAAAACCGACTAACATTATGGCTCGTTGGGCACAACAGGCTGGGATCAGTTTGGCCAGTTATTTATGAGCATTTCAACATGCTTTTAGATCTTAACTGTCTTTCTAGAGCGATAGAGGCCGTAGAAATTGCGGTACTATAGGGGATTAATTCTTCACACCGCCATATTCTATTGGTGCTGTCTATAAATCTCACTATTGTTTGATTGTGGGTAATTGCATCTTTATACACATCGACTCGTTTGATCCATACCTTTTCTAATTGCCCTTTAAGTTGGGCGGTTCTTTTCACAAATAAGGTATCTCCAACGCCAAATAATAGCGTAATGGAATCAGTGAAAGTAACGATTGCGCATCCGCCGCACACACAACCACCATATGATATTGCCGTATAATCGCTCATGTTTACCTCTGAATTATATAGGGTTCAGGATCGGGGAATACAGTTGACTTTTTGAGCTTATTGATATTGCGATTGATTGTCTGTGTAGATGATGTCGTAGAATCATCATCGGGATTTTGTTCTTCTATTGCAATAATTTTGGGGGTTGGGTCTTCTATGTGTTCGGACTCTGCTTCTAATAACTGTAGTACCAATGTTGGAATTGCATAAGGCTGTTCTTCGTGTGCGGTGGTGGTAGTACGTGTGACATAATATCCATCTGGATTTGTAAATGAAGCTTTTATTATTGGCAGATATGTTTTACAGGCAACATTTCTTCCTTTGTCATAATATATGTTTGATGTAGAGAAGTCAGCACGATACGCAGTTGATTCTGCCGTGACGTATTCGAGAATTATGTCAACATTTCTAATTGCTGTTACTTGAGGGTTGTGGGCTGTTGTTGTGCTCGATACGCTAGGAGGAATGGCTTCTACGTACACATAGGGCACTGTTGTATCTGTAATAGTGGATACGCTTGTTGGTATAACATTTACATTTCGTATGGCCGTTATCGTCGGGGAGTAAGCGGCTGCATCACAGGTTGTGTAATTTGTCGTTACACTAACATTTCTTTGTGCCAATATAGTTGGAGTATATGTTTCACCATATGATTCAACATGTGCGGGGAAAGCTGTTTGGCTAGAAGAAATCATTGGCAGTTGTGGTTCTGCATAGGATTCAGTCCACAGTGCAAATACAAATGCATTGGTAGTGACAGTAATGAGAGGCGTGCCAGGGTGTGATGTTAAATTAATAGTGTTGGGATCAGTGTTTACATTTTTTGTAGTGGTTATAGTGGCTGCCCAAGGATCTGTCGTAGCAGATGAAGCTGTTGGAGAAACAGTTAGGGAGATGTTAATGGTTGGAGCATGCGTATTGGTCGTTGTGGAAACGGTGGCGGGTGTAGCGGTAATATTTTTTTGGGCGATTGTTGTTGGCGTATGAGTCGATGTCGTAGCAGATGAAGCCGTTGCATAGGCAGTAACGCTTACGGTAACAGATATGGTGGCATCAAATGTAGAAGCGGTGGCGGATGGCCCTGTTGGCGTAACAACAGGATTTCTGGTAGCGGTAATTGTAGGAACGGTAATAGTAGCCGAGACATTAACGTTGTTAGCTGTCGCACTGGTGCTGCTTGTGGTAATTATGGATGGATTATTTGCGACTGTTGTGGCGTCAACTGCGATTGGGGTTTGATCTACGCTTCTTGTAGTATAGATTGTTGGTGTTGTGGCTAATGCGGCGGCATTAACAGAATCAGCAGTTGCAATAGTGCCATATCCTGTAGCAATTGTTGGAGATGTAGTTGCCGTTATTGCATTTGCGGTATCTGAAGAGATAGATACGTTTCTAGTAATTGATATGCCGGGTGACCATGTATTAGTGGCAGCCGTGGTTGCAGAGACGGTTTGCGAGACGTTCTGAATGGCTGATATGATTACAGTGCCAACGGCAGTCTCAGAAGTGACGGAATTAGTTGTTACATTTATGCTTCTTGTGGTAGTGACAGCAACATCATTTGCTAAGGCATCAAGTTGACTTGTTAATGCTTGGCGTGTTACGTTTCTAATAGCGGTAACGGTGACGGAGTGATCGGTGGAAGCGGCAGAAACACTATTTGTATTTATGTCTACATTTCTTACTGCCAATATAGTTGGAGCATAACTAACAGTGGTGATGTTGGTGGTATCAGATGCAATTGATGCGTTTCTAATAGTGGATATCTGTGGGTCGCTAGTGGCAGATGCGGCAGTGGTGGTGTTAACGGTTATAGATACGTTTCTAATAGCAGATATGGTTGCCACATAGGTTTCAGCAATAGATGCGGTTGTATCAACTGTAACATCTACATTTCTAACGGTGTCAATGGTGGGATTGGCTGTGGCAATAGAACTATTAATTGCACTGGGAGATACACCAGCATTCGTGGGTCCGGGCAAATATGCAGCAATTGCCGGTCGCTTATGGCGAGGATACGGTACTCGTAATCCAGTTCTTGGATAGACTGTTCCTATGCGATAATAGTTGATTGACACGATTCCGTTTCCTCCCACTGTATTTAGGAGGATAAGGACGTTATCCTATTTCTCTAAAGATAATTTGAGCATTAGCCGTAAATTGACCGTTAGTGGCAGTCAATAATCTTAGTCCAATGGCACCGCCAGGAGGAACAATGGGTCTTTCTTCGGGAATGGGATCATATCGGTATCCAGCGAGATCTGATGCTCCCTGTCTATCAATGGCAACAGATGAGTAGGTTGTGGGTTCAGCGGTTAAATTGCCTAGAACGCCTGTAGCGGCTCCTGCTGCTGATACTGCATCTCCGACTTCATGCTTTTCTGGTGTAATTGTGGTTCCAGTGGGTGATCCAATGGTTGTTACACGAAATAATCCTATGTTCCATTGTTCGGCCGTGCCTAGATTGGCATTGCCCAAGCTAGCACTTAATATTTCTACAACGCACGTGCTTGGAGATTGAATATAGACCAAGGTTTTGGCTGCTTGAGCACCGGTTATAGTTATCTGTGCTGTATAAACTCCACGCATGATTACCTCACTAATTTTCTTTGATTGATAATGGTGATGACTTGCACTAACTCTTCTACTAATGGACCAGTGTCACTACCGGCTTCTGATACAATATCTGTTGGCGTTCCTAGACTTCCTTGAGGGATTTCTAGAATAAATTTTTGATTATCATTTTCGCAAAAACAAATATCTGTAATGGCCATTTTATTGTGTCAATATTGCTTTTACTCTTGTGTTATCACCAAATGTAGGTGAGGTTGGAGTATATCGTATATAGGTTGTTTCATTGGCTTTGTCACTTAATGTACCATAAGCGATAAAGTTTGCTCCGTCATCTGTGGATTTTCCCCATGTTCCATTAGCACTAGCGACGGTACTATCAGTTAATAGCACGCTGCCGCTATCTGCATTGACTATAGATATATTAAGTGTGGGAACTGCGGTTTCAAATGGATTTTCAAATCTCCAAGCAAATCTGCGTTCGCTTATAGAGGATCGATAAACAGATGGCTCGAAATGACTATCTGTGTTTCCATCTTCATATAATACACATACATTAAAAATGCTATTTGGAATGCAAGTCATACCAATAGTTCTAAATTCAATCATAAATTGAATGGTCGATGCCGCAGTCACAGAAGTGAGATTTCCAGCACGAATGCGAGTTGGACCAGCGGGAAGCCAAGTTCCTGTATTGTCTGATATTCCCGATGTTCTATAGAATATTCTATAGGGTTCAGGAAATGCTCCAAAATCTCCAGTCTGTATCCAATTATCTCTGTCAAAATTTACATAGACACGATAGAATTTTTTAGCTCCCGTAGTGTTCATTACTGGGGTCACAAGTCTGTTTTGACCTAAGGCGACAACTCCATAAGCATATGTCCAATGGGCTCCTAGTGGCCATCCATATAAGATATTAGAATCTACAGCGGTTCCGCTACGGCACACAAAGGCCATGCCGTTTTTTATATTGCCAGTATAAGCAAATCCAGTATTGCTTGGATGGTAATTCATAGCAAAACTTGTTGTTTTGTCTAATTGTTTAGAATCTAGAAACATGACATGATCGAAACCAGTGGACGGTGGATTGCCGCCAGTGGGACTGTACTGTGTGACATAAGATCGTTGACCAGATCCATTGAAAATAGCCAATCGATCAATGGTGTCGGCATAAGCAATGGAAGACATACCCCCAGTGGTTGCAAATGTATCGCCTTGTAGTATTTTTCCCGGTGCCCATTCTGTGCTAGTGTCTACAATAAATGTTGTGCTTCCGCTAGTAATATAGGCTGATCCACTGCCGGTAGTTGGGCAACGCAACACTCTAGAAGCTGTTAGTCCATACATGGATAAGACGCCGTTTCCAGGACCATGACTTAGATTGGCTAGAGTCCAAGATTGAATTTGTGCTAGGGTTCCTGTAACGGCTTGTGCGCCAGTTTTTTGGACAAAAGCTAAAGCAGAAGTGCCGGTAGTCATTACTCCAAGTGCGATTCGTACATTGTATTGAAATATTTTTAAGGAGGTAGTGGTATCAGCGTTTGCAACATAAATTGTTTGAGATGTCGCACTTGCTGCTGTTTGATATCCTATTCCACATGCGGCTGTATTAGTCATTGTGGCGTTGTCTTGTAGCCAATAAACAGCTTTAGTATTATCAAATGTGGTGCCAGCGGCAATAGTGGTGCCTGCTAAAGCGAAATCATCAAATGTTAAGCCTTTTGCTACAAATAGTCCACTTTGAGCAACTGTACCATTAGTAGTGGCTACGATAATTCGCAATTCCTCTATCATGTAAACCCCAGAAAAAGAAGGGGCATTCCCAGATAAAGTAATACTTGTGTCAGAAGCAATTCCCGAGGTGGTAATGGTTTGTGCAATGTAATACCATTTGGGTATAGCAGAAGGGTCTAATGCTGAACCAAATCCAATTCTAGCACCACCTGCAAGGCCCGCAGTGGTCCAAGCGGTGCTAGAACCTGCAACTATAGAGGGAGAAGCGTTTGATACTGATGAAATAGTACCTGTATTATAGGTTCTATATTCTACTGCGAAACCACGAATGGTATGGGTTCCACCCGTTGGAAATGTAAGAGTGACAAATCCTTGAAAGCTAAGGGTGTTGTTAGAGATGACATATTTATAACAATATATTTTTCTGGTAGCTGCACCACCTGTAGCGTCTGCCAAAAATACGTAATAAACATCACTTGTCCATTGTACAATCCAAGGCACGAAACATTGATTAGCTGTCGATTCTTCCATAGGACGACCAACGCATATTTGTTGTGGTCCTAATGCGGTAGATGCGTATGTGCTTTTTATCCATTGTCCTATATTAATCTTTGTTTGATCATATAGTGGATAAACAGAGGTTGCCCCTGACATCAATGTTTCTATTGCTTGTAATGCCATAATTATTGTGTGATAATTGCTCTTACCTTAACATTGTCGGCTAACGACGAAGGCGTGTAACGAATGTACGTTGTTTCGTTGCCTTTGTCTGTTGTGTTATATGGTGTTACCCAATTGCTATCATCGGTAGTTTTATCAAAAGTACCAGCGGCTTGTGCGGCAGTGGTATCTGTTAATAATAAATTTCCAGTGACGGCATCGTATAGTTTTACAGTAAGAGTTGGTACGGTTCCACCCCAGGCTGTTGCAAATCTCCATGCAAATTTCTTGTTGAGTCTATCTGACCATTTGACAGATGGTTGATAATGACTATCCGTTGAGTTATCTTCGTAGGTAATGCAAACTCCAAAAATACGAGCGGGAACGCAGGTCATGCCAAGAGTTTTGAATTCGATCATTACTTGAATCTGTGATCCGGGTATAATGCTAGTAAGGTCACCAGTATCATTGATTAACTGCCAAGTACCGCTATCGTCAGAAATTCCGCTTGTGCGAATATAAGCTCTATAGGGCTCGGGTGCAATTCCTAAATTGTCTCCTCCTAGTATTTCTTCGGCATTTATATAAAGACGATAAAATCTAGTGGCTCCTACCGTGCTCATCACAGGGCATATAAGTCTCTGTCCGGTAGTTGAAGCAAAGTCCCAATGGGCACCCGCAGGGAAGGCGTACATAATGTTGGTTTGAGCATTTTGACCATTTCTTACTGCAAACAATAAGCCAGCTTGTGCCCAAATAGAAAAACCACCAGCAACAGTGGAAGGATAGGGTTGAAGTTCTGTACTGGCTGTGCTTTGATCGATTTGTTTGTTATCACTAGACCAGACAATATCCCATGTAGCTGCGGTAGGATTATATCGTGTACAATAGTGCCGTTGCCCGCTACCAGCCGTAATATAGAGTCTATCCAACACAGAGGAATCCTCTACTGATGTTAAACCACCAGTTGCGGCAAATGTGTTGACAGAGCCAGGAGGTAGTTCTACCATATTATCTGCTATAAATTGTGTGCCGGAATCAATTACTGCGGACTCTGGTATACGAAATACTCTAGAGGCAGTAGCCCCATAAATACAGGAAACTCCCGCCCCTGGACCATGATTCAAAGTCATTAATCGACAGCAGTTGGTTGTACTAATGTTACCAGTGGTTGCTTGTGCTCCAGTTTTGAACCAAGAAGTGTATTGATAACCAGCGGTTACAGGAAGCAACATAGCACCAGAGGTTAATGTCAATGCTTGTCTAATATTGTATTTATACACACGCATTGATGCGGCACCGTCAGCATTGATTACATAAATCCAATGTGTGTTAGCATCTGTAGGTGTGGTTAATCCAATGCCACATGATGCTGTCATGGCTGGTGAAGCGGCATCTTTCAACCAATAACAGGCTTTAACTAAATCAACGGTAGTGGCCGATAAAATGGTAAGGCCCGCTGGTTGGAAATCATCCCAATTTATTCCTTTTATGACAAATAACCCAGCAGAAGTAGCTGTACCATTTCTATTAGCGTGAATAATAGTTAATTCTTCTATTACATAGCTTCCAGAAAAAGAAGGGGCGGTGCCAGTGAGAGTAATGGTAGTTTCTCCACTAACTCCAGAAGTACCCACGGCAGAACCAATGTAATACCATGTTGATATTTGTGTAGGATCTGTGCTGCCAAAGCCTATTCTGGCACCACCGCAAATTTTATTGGTAACCCATGCCGTGCCTGATCCAGTCACAACAGATTGAGCAGCATTGGTAACAGAGGAGATGGTGCCTGTACTAAAGGTACGATATGCTACTCTATGTCCTTGAATAGTGTGAGTGCTTCCTGTGGGGTAGGTAAGAGTCACATATCCTTTATAAGCAAACGTAGAGGTAGATTTGGTATAAGTGTAAGCTATAACACGTCTGGTGGCGGCTCCAGTAGTTGTGGCCTCTGCTAAAAATATCCAATAAATATTGCTGCTCCAAGCAATGATGTGAGGATAAAACACTGGAATCGCAGTGCTTTCTTCCATCGGCCTAGCAAGAGCAATAGGTACAGGGCCGATAAATTTATCCAGGGCAGTTGCGCCAGTTTTTTGTTGAATAAGAGAGCCTAAATTGACGGCAGTTTGGCTGTAGGAGCCAGGATATGCTGCCGTGGTTCCTTGCAATAAGTTTTCTACAGCTACTTTCATTGTGCATCCTCGACCTTAGAATATGATTCAAGGTTATATATCGTTCAGAAAATGCAATTTGGTTAATCTAAATACAGCAAAGGGGAATCGTATGTCAACACCGACCGAAGCAGAACTTGGTTGTTTTAATCCGCAACAATGGTATCCAAGAATCCTTGAGGCACTGCGGGAAGATTTATCCATTTCCGAAACGGGAGAGGGGCCGAATGTTCTTTATGTGCAGAAAGATGGAGGAGAATTTATCACAATTGCAGCGGCCATAGCCCACATTACAGATAGCTCCTCTGCTAGGCGATACGTAATAAGGATTAGTCCTGGAACATATACAGAACCAGAATTGGTTTTGCCGCCATTTGTATACTTAAAAGGTACGCATATTGATGCTGTAATAATCGAGCCGGATGATGTGAATCATCATATTGTAAAACTGTCTAATAGGGCAGGAATGGTAGATTTGACACTACAGGGAGCGGGATCAGGATATGCTGCTATTTATTCTCATGACTGTGGCTATTTCACTGTTATGCACAAGGTCACTATTCAAGATTGTTATATTGGAGTTTTGCATGAAACGCAAAGCTTTACATCATCAATGTATTTGGAGTATGTGGATTTTTCCAACTGCACACAACACGCTATTAAATGTACAAATTTGGGATTGGACGAATGTTTTTTTAACGCTGAAAATGTGTATGTGGACTATACGGACGGAGATCCCCCAGTAGATGTGATTTTAATAAGTGGCAATAAAACAGAAGCCAATTTTCAAGGATTGGGACTATATGGTTCAGAAGACATGGTGGGTAATGCCATTAGGGTGACAAATGGTGGTTATATTAATGTATCGTCTGCCAGAATAGAAGATTGGGCTATAGGTGCGTATGTTGACAATGTTGGCACCACTCCATACTTAAAGCTTCAATCTGTAGATTTCGATGACAACACAATGGATTTTTTGGTAGATAATTTAACAGCCACCGGTCAATTTGTGGGAAGTGCTGATCGGTTGAAATATTCTGTGTGTAAACCTTGTGATTTTTTCGTTGCTAACAGAGATACCAACATTGTAGTGGTGGCTAAAAAAGGTGGCGATTTTAAGACGCTAGCAGATGCCATTGCATATATTGTCACATTAGGAGATGCAGCCGAAGACAACAAATATTTAATCAATGTAGGTCCAGGAACTTTTGTTGAGCCTTTGTTACAGGTGCCTTCGTTTGTTTATATTGTGGGTTGGCAACAAGATATGACTGTGATTCAACCGGATGCGGATACTCATCATGTGTTTCAGCTTAGTAATCGTAGTGGTTTGATGTTTATAACTATTGCAAATGCTGGTGCAAATCAATCTGGTGTATATTTGGAGGATATAGGCGATTGGATTACCATACACAAATGTAGTTTCGACACTTGTGCCATTGGAATTGAGATGAATTCTCCGAGTGTAGATTCATATTTGTATTTAGAATATGTAGATTTTGTAGACTGTGAAGAGCATGCTATACGAGTGGAGGGTGTTGATTACGAGTCAGTAATAGATGCAGAAAACACTTTTATACAGTATCAGTCTGTGGTGCCGGAATCTGGACTAGTGGTGGATGGTCCCAAAGCTGTCTTGACAATGCAAGGAGCTACAATAAGTGGCAATTCATCGGGTGCTCCACAATCATATGGAGTATGGGTTCGAGAAGGTGGTTATTTTGCTGGCAGTAGCATGAAAATCAATAATTGGAGTAAGGGTGTTTATGTGGATACCACGGGTGTAAGTCCATATGCTAGAATGGAGGCTGTAGATTTCGATGATAACACAATGGATTTTCATATAGAAAACAGCACAGCAGTCGGAACATTTACAGGATATTCGGAGGCTGGTAAACATCTCGTTGAGTCGGATTATTTTATCATTACTGGAAAAGATGATCACATCATAATAGTGGCAAAGGTAGGCGGAGATTATAGTTCGGTTAAAAGTGCTTTAGATAGCATTAATGACGCTGGACCAACACACAGATATACAATATCCATTGGTCCAGGTGTATTTGTAGAAGATTCTATGATATTAAAGGATTACGTGTATATTGTTGGGGCTTCATATAAAACGTCAGTTAGAATTCAATTAAATACAAGCAATGTGTTAAATGAATATTTGTTTACTACATCAGCCATAACGGCAATACAGAATTGTGCGTTAATAGGCGCTTCTATTTTAGGAGCAGCTAAGGGATTGGTGCGATACACAGGTGGTTTGTTAAGACTAATTGGAATCGATTGGGGCTCTTGCGTAGGTGGCGTAGCAATTGATGCTTATGATGTGTCTGGAGCTTCAAACACGTTAACTGTCAATGATGCCTCTTGTGATGTTACAGCAAACATACCATTATTTTTGAATTTATCAACGGATGGGATTCATTTTGTAACCACTACTGTGAATAATGCTAAGTTAATGAGCGTAAGCTTAGGCGGATTTTCGATACTATCTGGTAATGGAGTGGTGGGCATATTTACAAATAATGTGTTAGCAAGAATGGGTGCTCCAAGTCAGACATGTTGGCAGTTAAATGGTAGTCCAACAGTATTTTTCATGGGGAATATGGTTACTACTTATGAATTTGGAATACAGACTGATGCTAGTCCATTGTCTACTCCCATGATTAATGCAACAGCAACTATGCTACGATGTGGCAATAAAGATGTAAACATTTTAACGGCTGGAGCGGTGGGGTCAATGTCGCTTACATCCGATTTGAGTAAAATTTATATAGATCCAGCTTCTACATTGCAGATTATGTCGCAAGATTATAATACCGGAAAGCTTTTGGTAAGCGGAGACATGAAAATCAATAATCTATTAACAATAGGTAGTTATAGCGGAGACCCATCAGGAGTTGCTGGCGATTTATATTTCAATACTGGCGATAAACACTTTTATGGCTATAATGGCACTGCTTGGAAACAACTTGATAATTAAGTAATAGTTAAAATACCATTAGAAGCATCCCAAGTAATTTGGAAATTGCCAGCCGATGAAATGTAGTCTGTACTTAGATCTATGCTGCAAATAAGTCTGTTTCCAGCCGTCACATCATGTAGAACTATATGTCGTGCGGTAATGGTAGATGTAGACCAAGTAATGCCAGCACCGGTAAATTTACCTCTGGTTCCACCATCCACAGTAACGGCAGCGGATGCTAGTACAAAACCAGGGGTGTCATATCCTACGGCCGTGGCACCTGTTATTTCATTAGTAGAAACATTGGACCATGTAGTATGTGTTGCATTGAAGCTGTGTGAAGAAGTCATTAAAGCGACTCGAATCTCATCAGTCAGTAAAGCAAAAGTGCCTTTCATTATTTCAGCTTTGAAAATATTATAAACGCCACTAGCCATAATACGCTCCTATTATTCCTGTTTGGGATTTTGCTCTTCTGAGGGTTCTTGGTTACCAAAGTTAAATTTTGGTTGCATTGTAAGTCCGGGCACCAATATGTTAACATCGATGCGTCCATCGGGATGCACTGTGGTTTCGGCTTTTACTTCTTTGGTTTCCATAATTTCTCCTATCGATATATACTAGATACTAGTAGATTTTTTCAGGAGTTGTTATGACTTTAATTATTCCAACCGAGGGTCAACTGGTTTTATTAAACACATGTCTTAAAATAGCATTGGTGGATGATGAGACTTTATCGGTACGACTTTACAATAACAATAACATCCCGATGCTGACGGATACAGTAGATGATTATTCGGAAGCTGATTTTACCGGGTATGAGCGAAAAACATTGTTGCGATCAGGTTGGGGGGACGCAGCTTTGAATTCAAATGGGGTAGCACAATCTACTTATTCGTCTACATTGGATTGGTTAGCGGGAGAAACTGGAGATGACCTTTATGGTTATTTTGTAGTAGGAAGTACGTCCGGTAAGCTTTTGTGGGTGGAGGCATTTTCCGAAGTGAGGCACATGCAGAATGGTAGCACATTGGTCATTACCCCCAGATTTACTATGAGAAGCGATTACTAGTTTACAATCAGAGAGGTTTGGAGTACAATAGAAAATCGTGATCAGGTAGAAAACAGTTTACCGCCTGTTTTTTCTTCCCATTCACCTAACTCACAATTGTTTTTTAGATAAACAATCGCACGTCGTAGGTTGTCAATATTATCCGCAAAACATCCCAATCCCGTATTGCATGACATGCATAACAATCCTCTTATTTTATTTGTTTGGTGATTGTGATCTATGGCGGTCGCTGGCGACCCACAAATGGGGCAGAGTGAACCAAGTTGTTCGGAGAGTTTTGTAAACACTATAGATTTTTTTATTTGCCGCATGTTTCTTTGTCGTTTTTGTTGGCATGGGCGACAGGAGTAAGATAGTCTTGATTTTCCAGGACGATCTAGTTTTGGCCTAAAATTATCAGCATTGAGTTCTTTTTCTTTTCCGCAAGTAGAGCATTTTCTTTTCATGTAGTTATATAGTATGCTGCCCCCAAATTATCCCCCAAAAAATATGATCATATGCATAAATATAGAAGAAGGAGAATTGAATGTCAAAACGAGCAGAACGACGATTAGATTCGCAACGAATGAAGGCCAAGGCTCGAAGAGTGTATCGCCTTAACAATAGTTGGCGATTGGGTGAACCGAGAAATCAAGAATTTGAAGACGCAGCCGCCAAACGAGCAGATCATCTAAAATCTTGCTCTTGCTATATGTGCGGTAATCCAAGAAGATGTTGGAAGGATCAGACCCGTCAAGAGGATCTGGCCGATCTAAATTGGAAGGAACAATATGGAAACTCAAGTGATTCAGGCTCCGCCGCCTAAAAATCCAAGAATAGTTACAGGATTTGATGATTACATCCAAGATCTGGGTGATCGTATTGTCGCATTGGCTCCCAAAGAGGCTAAAGAACTTAAAGATTATTTGGCCTCCTTGGGAATTGAAAAGCCAAAATAATACTATCTTAATTCATGCCAACATATGATTATCAATGCAGCGATTGCAAATCAATACATGAATTTTTTCATAGTATTAAAGCCGAACCGGAAAAGACTTGTCCAAAATGCGGCAAGGATAAATTGCAAAGGCTTATAAGCGGTGGTGTCGGTCTTATCTTTAAGGGGTCTGGTTGGACGCCACGATCACACTCAGATATTAGTAGTGATCGCAAAGCAGATATGGAAAAAGTAGCCGGAACTTAGTTTTGTCTTTGCATCATCATCGCTTGCTTTGGCGTCATTTTTTGCGATGTGCTGGTGAATTTATAAATCTTGCCCGGCTTGCCATTCACTTCTTTTTCTGTGCGACCTTCAAATTGCACAGACTTCACCATGCCCATATAACCAGGAGGCGGTTGTAATACTAACATGTGAGAAGCTTTAATTCTACCGCCAAACACCTGAGCCATATTGCTAGGATTGTCTTCTAAAATTTGAGCTATGGGAGAACCGTCCATTACCAAAAATTTCACATGAATGATGTTTGGATTTCCTTTTTCTGGAATCACTTTAGCCATCACTCCATCTTTCCAAGAAAATGTTTCACTGTCTTTGACTGTGACCCATTGATTAGTAAATGGATCATGGAATGAAGCTCCTGCCTCAGCCGCAATAGCTGGCTTGGCTACAGGTTCGGCTCCCTGTGCAGACATCCCACTTCCAGTGGCTAATGCCGCAGCCATGCCTAATCCGCCTAGAGTTTTACTAAGAAATCCTTCATCTACGGATTCGGGATGAACTTCGATTAACCATTCTTGAAATGTCTTCATATTACTATTTATCATTTAGGGAGAAAAATATGAACTACTTCAAAGCCAGACAAAGAAAAGATGGAAAATTCGATTATACTTGCATGAATGATGGCCAGATATGGCCAGTGGGATATTGTTCGGTTTATCATGAGTTGCCCAACGATAATTGGATCAGTGAAAGCTACCGAGCAGCAAATGAGGCCACCAAAGACAAGCACCACGGTGACGGCCACGATACGGCCCAAGAAGCCCAAGCCTGCTACCGGGCATACCTCCTCGATCATGCACTCCACCTGAATGGTGCCTGGGAGAATGTTCAGCACAAATGTGAAGTCTGCGGGGAATGGACAGAGTTATATGCCGAAATTCAGATGCGATGCTGGAACCTTTGCCCCCAGCACAACAGCCGGGAAGAGGTTGAAAAGCTTTTCGAGGCCCCAGACGAAATTTGGAGCAGTTAGTGAACCTTTTCCTGAACCAATGCGTCTATACGGTAGATTCGAAAGATTCTGACTTGACAAACGAAAATTTCAGCGTATAATATAGATACAGTGAGGATTAAAACAATGACTCGTAAGCAACGGAATAATCAGAAGCCTTAACCGCTCTGGAAATCAACTCCAGGGCGCAGCCTGGGGTATGGTCTATTCCGTACAAAGATTGAGCCTCCCCCAGGCAACGCCTGGGGGAGGCTTTTTTATTGGGAGATAAAGATGAAAGATGATTATGATGAGCTAATTGAGGAAGTTGAAGAAGTAATTGAGGAGGTTGAAGAAATAATGTGTTTTCCACACATCGCTTTTGGATCTGGTACGTTTCGCTGGACAGAACATGGTTGGGATGCATAAAACATTAATGGGATCAAGGTGTTACTGGCAGCATTCCTCGCTCTTAACGAGGTAGGTCGTGGGTTCAAATCCCCGTGGTCTCACTTGGAGTTAAAAACATGAACGCCACATGTAGTTTCGACAACAAACCGCTAATTCCGGCCGGTGCGGCTAAACGCCCTACAAGAGTGCGTTGCCCCACATGCGGTCGTAGGTTTGTAGTACGTGTTGTAGTGCAGCCAACGGGCGAGAGAGTTTTTATGCTCCCGCCCCATAAACCTAAAGAATGGTACAAGAAGAAGGTGAAGAAATGAAGGTTGAAGAATTACGAGCTTTGATTGCCGATGTGCCCGATGGCACCGAAGTAATCGGCACACATCAAGTTCACGAAGGTGAACTTGATGTGTGGGGTCATCCCGAAGAACTTTGTGTTGAATCTGTTAAGCACAATGGAACTGCTTTGGTAATCGAGGTGGGACCATGAAAGGATTGAAATAAACATTGCCGAGTGGTGTAATGGTAGCATAAAAAATGAAAGTTTCAGCGACCCTTGGCGGCAACGCATGCAGTTGGAACTACATCAATTGACTGTTAATCAAAAGGAAGTCGTTCGAATCGACTCTCGGCAGCTTGAAAAAATATATTGGGCAATGGTGAATTCAGCAATCACACTAAGCTCTGAACTTAGAGTGCTACGTGCAAATCGTAGTTGCCCAGCTTGAATGATATCCCGTGGTGTAGAAGTTTTGCACATCAGAATTTGAATCTGAGGGACAAGGAGCGTTACCTTGCGGGATAGCTTGAAAAATTTATATGCGTCCTTAGCTCAATTGGCAGAGCAAGACACTCTTAATGTCGAGGTTCGGGGTTCGACTCCCCGAGGGCGTACTTAACCGGACAGTTGAAGGTTCGAGTCCTTCCGCTGGAGCTTTTTTATTCATTCCAGTGTGGCTCAATGGTAGAGCATCCGGCTGGCCCTTGTAGCTCAGTGGAATGAGAGCGTTAGCCTCCGAAGCTAAAGGTCGTGGGTTCGAATCCCACCGAGGGCGCTTATTGTAGGGATGAAGTGTTGGTACTTCGGCGTGACTGTTAATCACGTGTGGCGGAAGCCTACGTCAGTTCGATTCTGACCCCTACAGCTTTTAGTCCCTAGTGTAACGGTAGCACAAGACACTTTGACTGTCTTAGTGGAGGTTCAAATCCTCCGGGACTAGCTAAAGCCCACGGAATTTATTCCGTGGGCTTTTTATTTTGAACCTACACTCCTATATATTACAATGGTTGTTAATATAAGGAGTGTGGGTATGAATAAAAGATCTATGGCAGTAATGAATTGGAGAAATAGGACAAAGTTAAAACTAGTGGATTACAAAGGCGGCAAGTGTGAGACATGTGGGTATAACAAAAGAATTCCGCCCGCATATCATTTCCACCACAAAGACCCAGAACAAAAAGACTTTGGGATTAGCAGTCAATCATTGTCCTTTGAAAAACAAAAAGCAGAAGTGGATAAGTGTTTATTGTTGTGTGCTACGTGTCATCAAGAATTGCATTGGGAATTAGATCAAGAACTACGATCAGAGCGGATGGTGTTAAACAGAAAGATGTATCCTAAGACAATTACATGTGCTTTTTGTAAAAAAGAGTCTCGAAGAAAGTGGTATCAACAAAAATACTGTGATGGTGAATGTGCTAAAAAAGCGCAGAGGAAAGTAGTGGATCGGCCAAGTAAAGAGCAATTGATGATAGAATTGCAGTCGCACACTTATGTCGAATTAGGAAAGAAATATGGCGTTAGAGATAATTCGATTAAGAAGTGGGTAAGGAATTACGGCATTGCATTAGAGCGAAGAAAACCGGGACCGCTCATATCACATAATCCGGTTCCGTCCTCTTAAACGGGCCGAGATTCCACTTCTTTTTTCTACGTGCTTCGATACCTTCTATGGTGAGGCCGGAATATTTACCCAGGGGCACATCGCTATAGTGGAATGGGTCATCGTATCCGATCCATTGATAGATCATTTCATCGAATGAGAAGACGACAGTGATGGGATCATTAGGGAATAGTTCTTCGCAATCAATGAGTCGCAAATTTTTGAAAGTTGTGCGGCTATAGCGTAGGAACTCATCTTTAGTAGTATCGCCGTCCATATAAGGAAGGATTAAATCTGGTGCCGAGTAGTAATCGATGAATGCTTCCTCGTAATGTTCTTGGATGTGGACATTATTTAGAGGATCGAAGATTATGAATTTGAGGATCTTCTTTTCTTTGTCGATTTCTGGGTGACAGACGAATTTGTTATTGAAGAAATGTCTTTGTGGGTGTGCCATGTGATAATAGAGTATTACGGTGCGCAGTAATTTGCCCCACTCGCCTTGCGGCGAGTGGGGCTTTTCCGTATAATTGGGATATGGATAAAATTAATGCTAGAGCTTGTAAGAATACTTTTGATAAATGTAGCATGTGGTGGGGTGTATACAGGCATATTCTCAATCGGTGGCCCGAAGATCCGCAAGCTGATGAAATCAGGATGCTCGTAGACAGACTATTAAATATGGGTCGTGCTCTTCACAACAATTGGCTGAACTATGCGATTTGGAGCAACTTGAGTTCCGAAATTGCAGTTATAGAAAATGCGATATTTGGAAAGGTGCAGACGAAAAAATCAGCTAATGGCATGGTGCGTCCCATTTTTAGTGTGTATAGGTCTGCATATTATAACATGATGGCTATTGATGCTTTTCTTGAATTGGTAAAACAGATGGTGCCAACGGCTACATGGGAATTTATTTTGTGTGGTGAAATGTGCGGAGACGTGCGAATAACTTTTCCAGGTGGGTATGTTTTTACTTTCGATCCTGAGATCAAGAATGGTAAAGGTAAACCAGGAGCGGCGTGGAACACAGCATTGTGTAAAGGAACAATGCATCAGATGTTTCGCAAGGGCGAACAGGGTATGGATTATAGTATTGTGGTGAGTATTTTCAAAAATGCTATGGTGATATTTCCGCACAGTGAGATAATGAAACCAGAGTATGTAGATTATTTGTATGTGGATGGGGAAAAGACAAACGAGCAACTGTGGGATGTACCCAATGAGCTTGGAATCTTTGCCTTACGGCTCAATGACCGTTGGCAATTTCGCAGGCCGGTTTCTGGCGACGAAGCCAAATTTGAATATTATGATGCAGAGCATCAGCTTCCATTTAGGATTCCGGGTTTTATAGAGTGAGCTTTATTGAACCGATTCATACGGCAATTTTTCTAAATGAAACACAAGTATACTCCGACGCAGCGAACGGATTTTTACAATAAATTATTGGGTTGTAAACCGTCTCCGCATGGTGTGACTGAGGGTTTGTATCCTCACGCAGAATTTAGATATCGATCTAGGTCATTGGTAAAACTAAGCGATGATTTGATCGCTGCTGGGCATGATTGTATTGTTATGCGTCCAGATGTGCGATATGTATATCAATTGGAAGCATGTGGTTTACGATACATCGGTCAGACAAAAGATCCATTGCAAAGATATGAATGTCATTTATGCAAAGACGAGTCTGCCAGTGTATTAGTGGTGACGGCTGCCATTGATAATAATGTTGCACCTACTATGACAGTGTTGGACATTACGGATCAAATGTCCGCATTGGTAGTGGAAGCATTTTGGATTAATCGATTGACATGCGTGAATAAAACATGTAGCGAGTCACAGTATAAAAAATGGTTGAAAGATTCGTCAAAGTATAATTGTGTAATTGCCAAAATTCAACCGAATCATTGAACCGATTCATACGGCAATTTTCGTAGTCCACCTGGAACGGCTTTTCTATTGACGGCATCTTCCCACGATGGTGCGGTATATTGCCAATTTGATTTAGGCGTGCCGGGTTCTAGTGGCGGCTGCCCCATCATTTTTCTATAGTGGGGATTTTCTTCTATGACGTGTGTTGATTGGGGGTCCATCCACACACGCAGGCTTAGGTCTTGGAGGATATAGAAGACGACTCTTGCTGCGCCACCGACCATTCCTTCCATATCTGGATGATTGCAAGCAGTTCCAGCCCAGATATAGAGATCGCCGTTATGCATGACCATTCCTCTGACTTCATGTTCCATATTGGTATGATCAGGGAATTCGAATGAGCCTATTTCTTTTTCTTTTTTAAGGGCTTCGAGCAGTTCTTCTTTAGTGGGGTTCTTGTAGACCTTATAGTGGAAGGTTTTATATTCCGCATGAGGATCACCCCGTTTATTATTGGGGCAGATCTTATACGTGAATGTATTTTCCAGTTTTTCTAACCAAAGTCTAAATTGCATAAAATTATATATGCTTGCCCCACTCGCCTTGCAAAGCTAGGTGCTTGTGCTATAATTGTGGCATGTGTACAAAATGTAAAAAAACTGCTACTGAAAACTGTTTAGCGACTTTGCATCCTGAGATAGCGGCTCAGTGGCATCCGACGAAGAACGCTCCATTGACTCCGTATGATATCGCCGCCTATTCTGGTAAAAAGTATTGGTTTCATTGTTCGAAATGCGGACAGGACTGGCAGGCTCGTCTTGGTAATAGAACAGCAAACAATCGGGGATGCCCATATTGTGCCGGTCACTTGGCGTACTCGGGGAATTGTTTGGCAACTTTGTATCCCGAGATAGCGGCTCAATGGCATTCGACGGAAAATGCTCCATTAACTCCATACGATGTTACACCGGGATCTGGTAAAAAGTATTGGTTTCATTGTTCAGAATGTGGACAAGATTGGCAGGCTAATGTCTGTAGTAGAAAAAAGGGCAGTGGATGCCCATATTGTGCTGGTCAATTAGCTTATGCTGAAAACTGTTTGGCGACTTTGTATCCCGAGATAGCGGTTCAGTGGCATCCGACAAAGAACGCCCCATTAACCCCATGCGATATTACTGCCTGTTCTGGTAAAAAATGTTGGTTTCATTGTTCGGAATGCGGACAGGACTGGCAGGCTCCTATCTATAATAGGAAAAAAGGCAGTGGATGCCCATATTGTGCTGGTCAATTAGCGTACTCGGGGAATTGTCTGGCAACTTTGTATCCCGAGATAGCGGCTCAGTGGCATCCGACGAAGAACGCCCCATTAACCCCATACGATATTACTGCCTGTTCTGGTAAAAAATGTTGGTTTCATTGTTCGGAATGCGGACAGGACTGGCAGGCTTTTGTCTATGCTAGGAAACAGGGTAATGGATGCCCATATTGTGCTAATCAATTGGTGTACTCAGGGAATTGTTTGGCTACTTTACATCCTGAGATAGCGGCTCAATGGCATCCAACGAAAAACGCTCCACTGACCCCGTATGATGTAGTGGCTGGCTCTGATAAAAAATGTTGGTTTTGTTGTTCGGAATGCGGGCAGGACTGGCAGGTTCGTATCGCCAATAGAACATCAAAAAATTCGGGATGCCCATATTGCGCTGGCAATTTGGCGTACTCGGGGAATTGTTTGGCGACTTTACATCCTGAGATAGCGGCTCAATGGCATCCAACGAAAAACGCTCCACTGGCTTTGATTTCCCAGATAGCGGCTCAATGGCATTCGACGAAAAACGCTCCATTGACTCCGCATAATGTAACGGCTGGTTCCAGTAGAAAATTTTGGTTTCACTGTTCGGTATGCGGTCAGGATTGGCGAACATCCATTACCACAAGAACAGGAAAAGATGACTGTGGATGTCCGTATTGTGCTAATAGACTTGTTTATTCGGGGAATTGTTTAGCAACTTTATATCCTGAGATAGCGGCTCAGTGGCATTCGACGAAAAACGCTCCATTGACTCCGTGTGATGTAGTGGCTGGCTCTGCTAGCAAATATTGGTTTTATTGTTCAGTGTGTAAACAATCGTGGTTGGCAAGCCTGAGGAGTAGAATAGGTGACAATCAGCCTAGTGGGAAAGGTTGCGGGTGTCCATATTGTGCTAATAGATTGGTTTATTCGGGGAATTGTTTAGCGACTTTATATTCTGAGATAGCGGCTCAGTGGCATCCGACGAAAAACGCTCCATTGACTCCGTATGATGTAGTTGCCACCTCTGGGAGAAGATGTTGGTTTAAGTGTCCGAAATGCAAGCGATCCTGGTTATCAACCTTGTATAATAGAACCAAGGATCGTGGGTGTGGGTGTCCGCACTGTAAACAATCCAAGGGCGAGAAGAAACTTCGTTCTATAATAGAACGATATATAGCGACTGGTCAAATAGAAAGTTGCATTCCGCAATATAAACATCCGAATATAAAAATGATCAAACACCTGCCATTTGATTTTCAAGTTACAATTAGCGGCAAGATGTGTCTGTGGGAATATCATGGAGAGCAACATTACAAGCCAATCAGCTTTGGTAGCACGAAGAAATCTGGGGCGGAGCAATTGGCTAGAAATAAAAAAAGCGATAGGATTAAACGTGAGACCTGTCGTGCATTGGGGATTCCATATTTTGCTATTAAGTATACTCAATTCGATAACATGGAAGAGGTGGTTGAATTCTGGGTGAGTAATTTTTTTATGAAGATGACCAGTTTGGTACGATGGTAAAGCATAAGTTGTGGTCACATGACATCATTATAGTATTGCAATTGACGTATGTTTTAGGTATGATGGTAGTGGAGGCAATTCATGAAAAAATTTGATATTGGTGATGTGGTCATATTGAAGAGTGGTGGGCCGAAGATGACGGTGGAGAAGTACGTTGAGAGGCAGGACTGCGAAACGACGGGTACGGTAGGTTGTAGTGGATCTTCTGGTTGCTGTTCACCATCCGTTGGAAATTTTGGCCCATATACCGCTCCTAAAGTACCGATATGTTGTTGTGTCTATTTTATAGAAGGAACGGCTACGCCATTGCATGTAGAGTTGGATGACAAACTTTTAGAACCAGCGGTGACGGGATGAACACACTTCTTAAAATTTTAGAAAATTATCAGTTGCATGGGGAAACTCAGGCAAGGTTGTATGGACCAACAGATGTAGACTATATCCGTTGGAGGGGTTTTGTAAACGGAGTGTTGGTTTGCATAGATGAGCTAAAGCGGGTACAGCAGTGGGAACAGGTATTGGGCGTATATCGGGAGGATGTGGTTCGTCTTTTGGGCGAGCCGGATTCCATAAGTAAAAACACTAGCAGGAAGTATAGAGTCCCAAACATCTACAAATATGGGGACATAGAATTGCATTTTCAGCCGTGGAAGCATGGATTCTGCATCATGGTTTTGGATGGGAAAGAACAGCAGGTGGTTTGTAAGAAGTGAAATTCTATTCAGATGAGCGGCATTCTTGTAGTTCTTATGGGTGATTGTAGTATAATATGTTGATTGCCTATGTTCGCTAAACATTCTAGCTTAACGCATTTTTCTGTCTGACGGTTGACTTTTCAAAAAGTGGACGTAGAATACAGATGTTCTAGGAAATCGGTTATTCCGGCTGCTTTACAATCGCCGGTAGCTAGACTATAATTTCCACAGTTGATGTAACGAGATACCATTTGGTGATGGTACAAAATTTACTCGTTACCAGCGGAGATCAAGAAGAAAGGAAACGATGATGGCGAGATTTTTTGACATAGATTTGACTGGAGTCAAGCTGGTTCCGAGACAGATTTTCGATGTTCCCACCGTTCCCGGAACGGTTGGTAGCGATTACACTGTTGGCGGAATTTTGAATTGGATTATTTCTGAACAGGTGCTTAGTTACGCCAATAATCGGGGGGATGGGCATGTGGCTCCTGTTACGGCCGAAAGCGCTGAAGCGGGTGTGGACAAGGATGTTATTGGAGAGTTGACAATTGGATTGTGGAACGGCTGCATGCATATGAACGATAAGCATAGCCGTTTTTATGGATTTCTGAAGCGTCATGTGGATGGCAAGATGACCGATGCGGAGTACAAAACCAAGGTTTCTGTGAGGGTTGTTGAGAAGTTCCTTGAGAGCTATATGAAGATGAATTCTGTGACGAATCACAGGACGCATGACAAAATTAAAAACCCGAATTTGATATTTGGTAAAGTTTGGGATGAGATCAAAGACCGACTCAGCGATGAGTGTAAGGCAAGAATTGGCGACAAGAGATGGACGGTAGTGTCCAGTATGCTTTTGTCGTTGAGCACAATTGATCGGGGTTCTGAAGATTGGAATTTCCCTCATCTGTATAGTAAGCGGGGACAGGCGACGGCCATTGCAAACAATTTGCCAAGCAAGAAGTTGTTGCATGTTTCTCCTGAAAATACTGATGCTTTGGTTGAAGCTATTCAATATTGGAGCGATTTGATTCTTTCCATTAAAGCGGAGGCGGGGAAGGCCAATGTAATGAAGATCACCAAGAGCGCTGGTTTCTTTGGTTTTATTTTGACGGCCAAATTGTCAAAATTGATGGTTTTGCCGAAGATGGAAAAAGTCGTCGCTCAGATTCTAAAACGCCAAGATGATGTGAAGGAAATTTGTCCTGATCTATGTCGAGGCGACCGCTCAGAGGTCGTTAAATTTTGCAAGCAGTTGTCTACATGGTTGCAAATCAAACCCCGGCAGATTGTGGTGAAACCCCGGTCTCGCAAAGAGAATGTTGCATGAGCACAGGGATGTATGATACGATTGCGTGAAACAAAAAAGCCCGCTAAACAAAGTTTGGCGGGCTTTTTTCATTTTAATCTATTACGGGCAATTTGGCAGTAATCCTCTCGCAGTTCAATTCCGTAATATTTTAGGTTATAATCTTCGTTTTGGTTGAGATTTTTACAGGCCACAAGTGTACTACCGCTGCCAACGAACGGGTCTACCACCACACCGGTTTTTGGGCACAATAGTCGTACAATCCAAGCTGCTAATTTTTCTGGAAATTGAGCCGGGTGTGTATTTTCTGGTGATTTGTCTACGGCTCCCGTACCAATTTCTACATAGTCTCGGCAGCGAGCGATGCCGTTTCTAGCGACTGATCCGCTGCGTTTATAATCGCCCATTCCTTTGATACTTTCAAATCCAACTCTATCACTGGGATGACCATTAGCTTTAGGATCGCAAAACGGTCTTCTATTTTTGGAAAACCACAAGATGTTTTCCCATGCTCGTCTGGGCCTGCCGATGTGGCCCAGAGGAGGAGAATCGGGTTTGATCCATATCAGTTCTTCAGCCTCGATCCATCCTGCTTTGCGCATTTCTAGACGTGTGAGTAGAACATAGTCCGATATTTCTCCTTGTCGAATATTTGGTCGGATTACGATGGCAATAGATCCATTGGGTTTCAAGGCGTTTCGGAACGCATTGCACCATTCTACTGTCCATTGGGGATATTCTTTTTCTGGGATGCCGCCGTATTGTTTTCCACGTTGTTCGGCGTAGGGTGGAGAGGTGGGAATAAGATCAATGGATTCTAAATCAAACGCTTTTGCAAGATCGATACAATTACCATTTAACACTACGTTATTTTCCATGCGTTAATATAGTAAGCGATTTATGCAATTCGTCTCTGTTGTCCATGCTGTTGTTTTTCTAGCCAATCAATTAAATGTGTGGTGTATCCACAGGCGGCATGATTACATTGTCCTGTAGATCTATGTGGGCCGCATGTTTTAGATCGTATGAATTGAATCATGACATCGATTTCATGATTGCTAGTATTTGCTCCAAGATCATATGTACGTGCAATATTAGCTAAACTCTCTCCAATTTCGCATTTTCTATGGGTGCAATTTCCATATCGCCTTCGTTCTTGACAAGTGTTTTTTCGCAGGTGATCTTCGATTACGGCCCAATCGACGGGGCTGGACCAATCATTTCCCGTCATGGTTTGTCTGTGTATTTCGCTTAAAAAAGATGTTTGCATCCACTCTAGAAATGTTTTCATTTTTTTGTATCTTTCAACTTAACCTTTTGTGCTTTTTTCTGCTCTTGAACTGAAGCAATTATTTCTTTTTTGAGTTCCGCCCACATAAGGTCCACATCAGCGGCTAGATCTTCTGCGGATCGATTATCAGAACCATAGCATCCACAGCCACCCATGACAGCATAACCGACCATGCCACCAGCGGCCGATCTAAGACTGGCATCTGCTGATAGTTTCAATGATTGCAAAGTGCTCAGTCTTTGCTGTAGCATATTGTACTTTTCTTGGAAGCTAAGTTTGATTTGGGAATTTGACCATTCATTAAAACTTTGTAACATAATAATTCTCCTCGGATTATATAGGGTGCATCTCAAAAGATTCAGCTTCTTTTTTGAGTGCGTTCAGGGCGTGCCATTCGGCACCTTGAACATTCATTTGCCGAACGATTCGCCATACTCTTGGATTATCGTAGCAGTGGTAGACGTATTTCTTGGTTCTAATAATGACCGTTATCCAAACGGTGCCAGCGTATTTTGAGACGCTAGTAATCATGGGTCGAGTAGCTTCAAGGAACAGTCTAAAACTTAGCATATTCTATCTAGTTGGGCAGTTTACAAGATTGATTTAGTGTGGTATAATGGTAGATACTGTATGAGATTCAGCGATTATATAAAGCAACAGGAAGGGTTAATCGCTGGGTTGAGGAATTTAAGGCAGAAAACAAATGAGTCTATGGATTATTTTGCTGGTCATTTTTCAGCATTTCTTTTTTGATTGGATTCTTCAGCCACGATGGGTTGCTGTCAACAAGTCCAAGAATTACTGGGCGTTGATCTCGCACACTTTGATTATTGCTGCTGGGTTCGCCATTCCAGCTTTTGTTCTTTTTAATGTGGTGTGGGCTACGGTTTATTTATCGATATACGCAGTTGCCCATGCGGTACAGGATCGACTAATTTGGCAGTGGTACGGCAGGAAGAAGGTAGAGAATCCATATTTGGACAAAGCATTCTGGAACACCATTGCCTTTGATCAATTTTTGCATTTTGTGGTGATGTTTTCGTTACTAAGCATGAATTATGTGGTGATTAAATAACATGCGAATTATTTCAGATTTTCACGATTATTACGATGCCGTCCAGGCTACCGGTCAGGATCAGACGCTTCTTTACCTACGTAAAGCTGTGGAAGAGGAAACCAAGGATTATCCGTTCCCGATGATTGCCTATCATCGTCGTTGGAGTTGGTGGTCGAGAATGTCTGATCCTTCTGTGAGCCAATACACTATAGGATTTTGTGGCAAGATATATCCTGTAGTCAATTGCGGGCACAACACTTATTGTCACAATGTTGAAGATGTCGATGTTTACATGGAGGCTAATTATAGGGAAAAGGTATTGGAAGAATATCGGTATCCGCTCAAACACAGTCGGCACCATCGTTATTGGGATGCTGCACTTTGTCGTAATGCTTTTGAAAAGTGGTTTGAGGAAATGAAAGCCAAGCAGAATGCATTTGGGCACATTTTCCTTAAACATAAATGCCCCATTTTTATTGCCAGTTGTGAAGAGGGTAGACACGGTGACAAGAAGTTTGTCTATGATGGACAATTAAAGCCGTTTGAGTTTTTCCGGGTGATCGAGCCATTTACTGCTTTCCAAGAAATCTCTATGTTCTTGGGCGGCATGGCAATGCCTAACCGGCCCATTCCTGAAGTCTCTGATAAAGATTTGGCTGCGGCCAAAGGCTTCGATAAATTCAGCTTTAGAAAAGATCCGAGCAAGAAGTAAATACTCATACATCGGTCTTAAAGTGGGGTAAACGGCTTGTGGATGAGTTGTTATGTAAAGGTGAAACACATAAGCTGGATCTTTATTCACTTCTGCTTGTCGATCACATGCCGCCTTGTTTTAATCCTGGAATCATAAACATCTGGGATAAGACAATCTTGATTTATAGAATTGGGTTTCCTAGCAGGTTGGGGATGGCTCAACTTGATGACAATTTTCAATTAAGCAACCCTTGCATGATTGATTTGGTAGGCGATAATTGGGCTACCACACAAGAAGACCCAAGATTGATATGTTGGAAGGATCAATTGTGGGTCTTTTTTGTTAGAAGTCAGGCACATGATTACGCTCGCACTCAAGTGTGGCAAGCAGTGGTTGATATAGAAGGCCGTTGTAAAGCTACCGCACAATGCCCATTTAATAAAATTACCAGCAATGAAAAAAATTGGGTGCCATTTATCATAAAAGATCATTTGTGTATGGTCTATAGCCATCATCCATCGTTTGTAGTGCTTATATGGAAAGATAGTATTTGGCAAGTTCTGCGAAGTTTTAATTCAACCACGATATTCCAAGGTTGGAAATACGGTTCAATTGCAATCAGCGGTGGTTGTCCTCCTATCTGGAAAGATAATAAGTTTTATTCCTTTTTTCATTCAAGTTATAGATTTGATGGCTATAAACGATATGCGGTAGGATGTTGCACTTTTGATGAAAAGTTTAACATTTTACAGGTAACACAAGATCCTATTATGATTGGACCTACGCACGGCATAGCATGCGTGTTCCCCTGCGGAGTAATATACAAAAATGGCAAATGGATCTTGTCATATGGATATCAAGATGAAGAGTGTAGGATTGCTGTGATTAATGAAAAAGAGATCGAAGATTTGTTAGTGGTGCCCAAATCACAACGAGTAAAAATGCTATAGAAACGAAACTGCCCGGCCAAGGCCGGGCAGTTTCTTGTGCGTTAGCCATTACTGGCAAGCCATTCTTTGTACACCTTATCGACATGTTTATCGAGTAAGACATCGATGCATCCTGCGTTGAACTCTTTCACTGCTGCCAACAAGGCAGCAATTTCCTCTACGGTATAAGTACGTTCTCGCTTGGACCACCAGAATGGCCTCTTGATTTTTTCTACTGCTTTAGTGTTTTTCATGAGAATTCTCCTTTGGTTTAATATAGTGTATCGTAATCAAATTCGGAGAACATAAGTTTCTCTACAGCAGCTTGAGCAATTAATGCCAGTTCTCGATCTATGAGGAATGGTGGTACTGGATAGGGCAACTGTTCCATTCTGGCGAGTCGATTGATTCGATTTCGCAATTTGAGCATGGCGGCATCAGAATCACTGTGAATCATGGCGCTCGAAACTTTTTCTTGAAAATTTGTCCAGAACATAGCGTACTCCTAGTGTGGCCCTCACTTCCATTGGTCCACTTCGGCGGTCGCCCGCTCAGAAAAAGTGAAATTTTTTTGCCTAGTGAAATAACCAATAACACGTGGCGTATGTCTTAGTAGGGAAGCGATGGTCGCCACCCATATAGTCGTCAAACTAAGGGGAAATGTTAAATGAGTATCAACAAATTGCTATCGAATCACTTGGACAGCGAGATCAAAGCCAATGGCCGTAAGCCTTTAGATGCACGAACGGCCTGGAAAACTTTTTCATCGATCTATCGTTTAGCTGAGAAGTCGGAACGATTCCCAGGCGATGTGAGTCTTATGTTCATGGCAATGTCACCTAAATGGGCAAGATGGGCAAAATTGATGAGCACCGATGAGATGCTCACTACCTTTGTAAACACGCCACTGGCTATGAGACAGCACAGGCTTATAACACTTCGTAAAAAATACATGAAAAGGATGCAAAGTGTTTCCAGAAATGGCTTTATGGCGGCGTTGTTGCGTGCGTTTTTCGCCACACAGGACAGGACAGATGTGTGCAGGGGTTGACTTCCTCCTGTGGCTTGCGTAGAATATATGCAGACAGGCGAAAGTAGCAAGCACCGCTTGCATCGTCCTGTATTCCGGCATAAGGAGAAAAGCAATGCCGCAGATTTCGTTCGATCCGTTCGTTGAGGAACAGCGACGGTGGGCAGAAGAGATTATAGCAGTCGCTCGTAGAACCAGTGCTGCTGTCTCTCCTGCACCAACCGTTGCATCCCCTCACAGTGCCGATGTGATTTCGGCAGTAGATGCCAGGATTTTACGCTTCTTGGCCCACATTGTCAATCGTACCGTAGGCAAGGTGTTGATCGCCGCTGCCGCCCATTACGAAGATGGTGTGACTTTTGATTGGCCCGATGTTAGCTTTAGGAGTGGTCACAGTGTAGAAACCATTTTGTCATGGAATCGAAGCTTGGGCCGTTGCTTGCGCAAGGCTGGTATCCGTCATAGCGATTTGCTGACGGTTGTACCCGGCACTCCCAAGCGTTTCAAAATGGAATCGATGATCCGTAAGGCCATCGACCAGTTGACCGCTCCGGTGGCAATTCCAGCAGTTGCGTAACTTTAGCGGTTGTATCGTTTGTAACAAGCCCGATTCGGCGTTGCCGAATCGGGCTTGCTTTTTAGCCATTTCGTGCTATAATAATGGTGTTGTTTCTCTGGGAGACCAGAGAGTATGGAAAGAAGTCACAAAGGAGTTGTATTATGAGAAAGATTGTTTTGTTGGGTGTGGTCTTGATGAGTTTGTTTGCCGCATCGGCCTCGGCGCAGTGTTATTATCAAACATTGCCGGTATACGTATCGCCTCCGATCACGTATTATTCAATGCCGGTTTATACGCCGCCAATTTGTTACCCAATGCCGGTTTATACGCCGCCGACGTATGATTACTCTACGCCGACGTATTATTACTCTACGCCGACGTACTACGGATACCGTTCGCCACAGGTGTACGTGCATCCGAAGTATTACGTTGAAGGGCAACCAATTCGCAATTTCTTACAGGCAATTACCCCGTAAGATTGGCAAATCGATAAAACCCACCCGGCAAAGCCGGGTGGGTTTTTTAATTAATGAGCGTATTGGCTTGTTAGTCGATAGGTGCAATTACGACCCGTGGAATATTCCCTTGGGTTGTAACATGCATAGAAACATCAAAGCGGCAACGGAATCGGTCCATTGCTGCATTAACCGTTGAAACGCATTCATTTACTCGGTTTTGCTTTTCTTGTTCCTTTGCCTGAGCCTCTGCCTGAGCATCCACTTGAGCCACTTCTTGAACTACTTCTTCGGTTACTGGTGCCAAGTCTTGCTTGACTTCTTCGACTGGTTTTTCGTTATTGTTTTCCATAATGCGTATCTATGCCTCCTAAAATAAAAAATTATGAAAATTGTCTGGCATTATCATCATAGTAATGGAAGTGATATTTTAAGCAGAGGGAGAGAGTGTTTTTCGGAAGGCTATGTAACGGCTTGTAGATCGGGTGTGGCGGGCCGTTGGGCAGCATATATGATCAGTGGTCGGCATCCCGATCATTCTTCTTCTAAGAGCAAACGGGGTACTTGGGCACCGCCAAGATCTTGATCTTGTGTTTTTCATAATTTTCTGATATCGTATTCTGTATGGAAAGAATAATTATCGAAAAACATTCAGACACGCCAGATGATCCTGAAGAATTGAACGGCAAGTTTCATGCTATGCGGCAAAGATCTGAGCCGCTTCCTTTGAAATCCATTCACGAAATTACTTCAGTGGGTTATTGGAATGATTTAGTGACTTGGGATTTACAGCGGGCATTTCATGAGGGACCATTTAGTTATTGCCTTCATGCCGATGGTGAGTGGAGAACATCTACAAAAAGTGATCAGGGCTGGACTGGATATTTTAACACTAAGGAAGAATTGATTGCGGTCTTACAGAAGGTCGGAATTATTGAATATGAGGATTGGACCATGATTGATTGGGGCCATCCTGAAACTTACCCAACTTCTCTAAAAGAAAAGATGCATAAAAATGAAGGTGATGGAAATAAGAATTCCTAGTCGTCATGTGGGAGGCATTCATGTCTGTTTTGACGACGGTGTAATTTATAATTTACGTGAAGAACATGCGCAAGAATACTATAGGGCTCGGCTGGCTTATTACGTTAGTGGGCAGCGTGGCAACGAGCCTTCGTTGAGGGAATATGTTTTACAATATGGAGAAAAAATGGAGAACCTAGAAGTGACAAGTGAGCTTGGTCTTACTGTTCAAACGGTTATTGATGATATTACCAAGAATGTACATGGTTCGCAATGTGATTGTGGCTGTGGAACAACCTTTGATGTGGCTGCACCGGCTGCTCCTCAGATTGCAATGGATGTCTATGCCATTCGTAATACTGATGGTAAGTGGTTTAACAAAAGGACCGATAAGGGTTGGGTTGATAACCTTACTAAGGCCCGTTTGTATTCAAAAGCCAAGTTGGGTCATGCCCGTGCAATTGTAACTCATTATGCTAAACAATCAGGTAATACCAATATTCCCAGTATTGTTAAGTTTACAACAGTAGCCACGGAAGTATCCGATGAAAAAGCTCGTTTGGAGCAGGTGCGATTGGCAGAACAGCGTCGTCGGGATCGTCGGGAACAAGAAGCTAAGAAGCGACAGTTGGAAGTTGCTCGTCGTAAGTTTGAACAGGCCAAGGCTGAGTTTGAAGCTGAACAAAAGCGACTCTTGGCTAAGTAATTATGAAATGGCAAATTAAAGATTTACAAAAAATAGATCCAGTATTTCGTAAATTGCTTGCTCGTCATACACCCAATTGGCATGGCGCTGTAGATTTTATGAGAGAAGCCTGTCAGGTGGTTGATAGACGAAAGGCGGGCTCTTATATTGCCATTATTATGTATGTTGGGGGAGTTTTTGTTGGTTGGGCACTGTTGGACTTTTATCGTTCTAGAAATAGTAAAGGCGTAAAGACATACATCTATATCATTCCCATACATAGACGGCGTGGATATGGTTCTCAATTGTTAGAAAAAGCTAAAGAAAAAGCTAAAAAGCTGGATCGTACAATTAGAATTTGTCCTCACGATAAATGCAGTACGAAGTTTTTTAGGGCGTGTAATGTCGATAAATCAGAAGTAGCCGTAGGCTATACGTGGATTGAGTGAAATTGTATTGTTTATCTGGGACGCCGTAAAACCCCTACATTCCGAAGGAATGTTTGCTCTGTGAGTGAGGGAGTGAGCGTTAGCGAACGACTGAATGAACAGGGCAAACCTCTTTAGGGTAGCGGGATGTAAGGCGTCATAATGGAAATTAGTCAAAACCACCACTGATTGACGCTGATTTAGTTTGGTCAATGTTCTCCCATCAAAATGGGCTGAAAATCAGTTGAAACGGCTTGGGAAAATTATTTTTATTTTGTCGTAAAAAATTGTGGCGACATACTATATAAAGTGTATGGAGAATAAAGAACAAAACACAGGACAATTACAGATACGCATTCAGCCGACTTTGTATGAGCGGTTTAAGAAAATCTGTGAGCGGAAATACGCATCTATTTCCAGTGTAGTCAAGGAATTAGTAGTCAAGTATGTGGAAGACAACGAGGACAAATGACTTTAGTTTCTTACAAATACAGATTGAATCCAACAGCCGAACAAGAAGTGCTACTCGCCAAGCACTTCGGTTGTGTAAGATTTCTGTATAATCACTTCCTTGAAACTCGTATCAATAAATATCAGAACGAAAAAGAAACTCTCAACTATTACGATAATGCCACCAGTATTCCACAACTAAAACAGACCTATGATTGGTTGAAAGAAGCAGGAAGTCAAGCATTACAATATTCAGCCAGAGCATTGCAAAACGCATACGATAATTTCTTCGCTAACATCAAGAAGCAGAAGAAAGGAAAGAAAGGATTTCCTCGTTTCAAAAAGAAACACGGCAAGCAATCGTTCAAGGTATTACAAAATATTAAAGTTGAAGATGGGAAAGTAAGTTTTCCTAAATTCAAGGAAGGTATTGAAATATATCTCCATCGTCCATTAGAAGGCGAGATTGAGTTTGCCACAGTTAGCAAGAACAAAGCGGGGCAATACTTCATTAGTATCACAGCCAATTGCACAATTACTCCTCTGCCGATAATGAATAAGACCATTGGATTAGACCTGAATGTTCATGGAATAGTTGGCAGCGATGGAACAAAGTATAAGAACCCACTTCCTAAAACAAAATATGCTAAAAGATTGAGGTTCTTGAAAAAAGCAAAGAACAGAACGAAAGCAGAAGGAAAAGGACGAAAGAAAGCATGGCTCAAGTTGAATATACTTGAGCAACATATCCATAATGTTCGTGAGGATTTCCAGCACAAAGTTAGCACTAAAATTGTCAATGAGAACCAAGTTGTAGTTTTAGAAACATTGTCAGTAGCCGAAATGCTCAAGAACCAAAATCCAGAAACACGGAAAATTGAACGATGGAGAGAACGAGCATATCACAGAAAACAAAATGATGCTTCTTTTTCGTCGTTCATCCAAAAACTAAAATACAAATGCGAATGGTATGGTCGTGAGTTGCGACAAGTAGATAAATGGTATCCATCATCGCAACTTTGTTCGGTGTGTGGTTGGCAAAACAAGGATTTGGAACTTACCGATAGAGAATGGACTTGTTGGAATTGCTGGACTAATCACGATAGAGATGAAAATGCAGCGACTAATATTCGCAATGAAGGTATAACTCCTCGCTGGAATCGAGGAATAGCCGTTTGTCCTGACATAAGACCCGTCAAAGATGGGCTGTTAGTTGGAACGGAAGCCCCGCCCTCTTTAGGGGCGGGGTAATTCACTCTATTGTATATCATAACCTTAAAGGAGAAGTAAATGGCTGTTAAATATGTAAAGTTGATTACCGGTGAAGATGTCATTGCCGATGTGACGGAAGGTATTGAATCGGGTGGAGTATCTCTCAAAAATCCTGCTAAGTTTTTCATTTCAGAAAACTCATTGGGCATGATGCCGTTCGCCCCTTTTTGTAAAGGGAATGAGATTGTTGTAAGGACTGATCACATTGTTTGCCAAATGGAGTTGGAAGACGAAGTGTACAATGCGTATAATTCCAAATTCGGAAGTGGCATCATCCTATCGAAGGGTCCGATGCTGCGGGGTATAATGCCAGATCGGGAATAAAACAATGGGCTTTAGAGTCAGTAGCATAGATTTCAAAAAATGGTACGAGAAGACCTTGGGAAAGCTTGTGGACATGGAAGATCCGCAGGTATCGCTTTTATATAAAGCATACGAGCAGGGCTTCTATGATGGCGGCAAAGCAATGTCCACTTACGACCCCATGTGGGATGCCGACTGATGAAAACGATTTTTGGATGGTGGGAGTGGGAGTCAAAATCTTGGAGTTCAAGTCGATGCGTTTGCTTGACTACCAATGGAGAGATCCGTAGTCGTCAGATAAAGGCCGGATATTATTCGTCTAGTTTCACAATGTATGATTGCGCAAGTAGAAAGGATTAAAGATGCAGATTTATTTGAGAGATTTGAATGTTAAAATGATTGCGGCATGGAACAAAGTGTTCGAAGGATGCCAGGATGTCCACGTATCGCACGGTGATATTTTTGCACCGGGCGAACACATGCGTGTAGATGCAGTTGTGTCGCCAGCACAAAGTTTCGGTTTCATGGATGGCGGGATCGATTATGTGTATTCACAATATTTTGGTTGGGGTATGTCGGAAGAATTGCGAAGAGTAATTTACACCAAGCATTTTGGTGAGCTTCTTGTGGGTGATGCTGAGGTAATCGACATTCGCAACACTCGGGCCGATACGCCGATTCCCTATTTAATTAGTGCGCCTACAATGCGGGTGCCTGAAAATGTAGGTCATACAACAAATGCCTATTTGGCTTTTCGTGCTGTATTAAGAAAGGCCAAGGAATATGACTTCAAATCTGTTTTATGTCCTGGTCTTGGTACAGCCGTTGGCGAGATGCCACACGAAGTTTGTGCAATTCAAATGTATGAAGCTTATCGTTATAAAGACGAAGCAAAATGTTTTGACGTGTTGGGCAATGCTTGGACTCGACATCACATGTTGACCAATCCCCAAGCGTATTTCATGGCAATGCAAGCGGGACAATAAAATGCAAGGCCGACAAATTAGTCCGTTTAATGCCTATCCTCACGATGTAGGGCAGGTTTATATTCTGATTCACAAGGCGTTGAATTTGCTGGGTGAAACGTGGCTACAATTTCCGCATTGGGATCACGAACCATCTGAAGAAGAGTTGGCAAGAGAACGGGAATATGAAGATCGTGCTGAAGAAGCTCGACAAGAATTGCAGCACACGGCAGAAGATGTATATGTGTGGCTGGTAGGTCACAAGCCGCCGACTTTGGAAGAAATTAAGGCCAAGCGAGAAAAGTCCCGTGATGACATTCTTCGGGAGAATGGATGGTTAATTCATTGTTATTCTCCTTTTGAAATTAGTAAAGCAGATGGCTCTTTTGCAAGTCAAGAAGCTGCGGAATTAGTGGTTGCTTATTTAAGGGAGAATGGCAGTGACGAAGCCTAACCAATTAAATATTCCTGGTCCCATTGCAGATCGGATAGCATATTCAGGTGGTGTTATGCTTGCCGGTATTGGTGGTGGGTATGATATATGTGGTGGTTTGCCATTATTTTATGAGTGGCCAACATTAGTGAAGGCAATGGCAAATTATTCCAGTAAAAGTGGAATATTTTCTAGGGTGGCACAGCCGGGAGATGACCCGGAATATCTGTTGTCTACTAAGGTAAATGTTCCAGTTTATTTGATCGGTCGGGAAGGTGTACAAACTGTACGCCGTGGTTACGAAGAGATTTTGAAGAAACATCAAGACAAAATTTCTACAATTTTTCTAATTGATGGCGGTGTTGATTCGCTAATGCGTGGTGACGAAACTGGTGGCGGTACTGTTCTTGAAGATTTTATCTCGATGTCAGCTATTGCGCAATTGGATATTCCATGTAAATATCTTGTGTGTATCGGATTTGGTGCGGAGACTGAAGAAGGGGTGTGCCACTATCGTGCTTTGGAGAATATGGCTGGCATTATTAAAGATGGTGGTTTTCTTGGATGCTGTGCTCTCACTAAAAACATGGACTGTTTTAAGAGTTATGATCGGACGTGCCGTGCGGTGATGAAAGAATCCAAACGCAAGAGCCACATTCATTCGAGAATTATCCCTGCGGTCGAGGGCGAATTCGGCAATCATTTGATGTATGAAGATGTAGATGCACGGGTTGCCGGGGCCACTAATGATTCTGTGTTTGTAAATCCATTTATGCCGATCATGTGGTTCTTTGATTTTGAAGTAGTGGCTAGACGTAATTTGTTGTTGAATAAATTGAAATTGTCGGGCACATTCACAGATGCAAAAATTTTATATCGTGAATTTGTAGAGGCGGCAACTCGCAGAACTGATGAAAAGATTCCTTGGTGATATAGCTAAATAGGGTATGACCAAACCTACAGTCACACAGATTTATACGTATTACGGTATTTTCAGGCATGATTCGGCAAGTTTCACTCCGAATGATGCTTTTCGTAATAAAATGTATTCTACCAAACAAGAAGCACAGATGGCTTTGCAACAAATAAACCTTAATTTACCAAAGTTTATGCGTGGCACAATGGTGATTAAACCCGTACCTCTTTCAGCCATACAAAACAATCAAGTGCCATTTTCTGGAGCCGGTGCTGTTTACATGTCGTGACTTTACAAACAATGGGTTTCGTAGCATAATATATCATGAGCGAAGGTTTAGATGGTTACGAAGATTGTATCTTTTACCAGTATCATCTTGTCGGTGGTCCGAAAGATGGCGAGGTTTCTACTGGTTTGCGACCGTATTTTAGACTTGCTTTTCCTCAAGACGGCGGAGTCTACGCAGTCCCAAAAGAAATAGAATGTCTTGGGCCAGAAGAGTATGTAGAGTGGTTAAACGACAATACCCGAAAAATAGTGCTGGTCTATCAAGGGACATAGTTCAGAACGGCATTATGCCGCCAAACATTAAAGCGAGCAGGATGACCCCAATGATTATTAGCGTAGCACCAGGGAACAAATAGACAAGAAATAATGTGGTTAATAGTACCACAAAACTTTTCTTTTCAGTTTGTTTTTTCTGTTCCGCTTTACCCTTTATACAAAGTAAAAGACCTACAACCAACATAAGAATAGCAAATATCATCATATGAAACCCTCCTGAAATATATATGTGGGCCGAGTATATTAATGGTAAAACTTTAGGTGGAGTTGGGGGTCCAAAGCGTGAGCTTTGTTCATAGTAAGCCATTGCGACAAACTTAGAGTATACAGGTTCGATTCCTGTCTTGGCCACTGAAAGGAAATAAAATGATTACATTAACTTGGACATTGGCGACCGACACTTTGACGGAGAAGAATTGGCTTGATCAAACGGGCAAATACAGAGTGACTTGGCGATCTCATTTTCAAGGGGTGGCTATTATTCCAAAATATGTTGCCTGCGAACTGACCGAAACAGAAGATGGTCGGACTTGTTGGGATATTGTCAGTAAACACAGGGAGTTCCTTCCGGCTCAAAATGCTTGTCAGAAGCGGGCAAGACAAAGAGTGAGAGATGCCAAAAAAATAGTTCCCAAGAAACGCAAGCGTAGGATGGTCGAACGGGGGTCGCTTTACAAACCTCCTAAGCGGTAGTACAATGGTCGTATGACCGTTTGTAGCTCAGTTGGTTAGAGCGGCGATCTCTAAAGTCGCATGTCGTGGGTTCGAGTCCCACCAAACGGGCTATGTGTTTACTTTTGGAGAATTTATGGATTTAGAAAAAGGCAAGACAGTTAAAATTAATGCAACTGCATTTACGGGTGCTCATCGTCGTAGCAAACAATCTATTGATTGTGAAATTTTAGACTTTAATGAAAATGAAGTTCATGTGCTTGTTCAACAGCCATACAAAGAAAGAAAATTGTGGATCGATAAAAAGTGGATTGACCATGACACGGTGCGGTAATGCAATTTCATGAATATCAAACAATCTATCAATTCTACCGTAACGTGGGCGATCATGATGCTCATGCATTGAAGCCGTTTGATTTTTATTGCAAATTGATGACGGGATATAGCGGACGGCACAATGAAGTTTATACCCAATTGGGAATGGAGGCCAATTGGTATAATGCACATCAGCCATATTACAGTATTTGGCCAGCTATCGTACCGCCATTATTGAAATTAAATCTAGCTGTTGATGCTAGTTTTATGCAGCCGCCCATTCCAGAATTATTTCTGAGATTGCCAGTAGAAAACAATCCATTGAAGTTTGAATTTGAAGGAGAAAAATTCGAAGTTCAAGGGATTATGATGGCGAAGATAGACGAAATAAGGTCAGAAAAAGTATCTGGTGTGTCTATTTGGATCGATATCGGTGAAGAAGTCAGAATGGTAGATAGCGGCCTTGGTCAGCGAGTTTATACATATCGTACATTCTCATGCAGGAAGGGCAAATCGCTAGAAGAGGAAATTAGTGATCTTCCTATGGCACCAACAGCTAATATAGGCGTGGTGATACCAGAGGATGTGCAAAGAGATTGTATTAAGCTTTGTTGTTGCATGTGTTTATTGGAAAACGATCCAGATGTAATCACAGCCGATGTCTTAAATAGAGATCGTGCAAAATTTGATGAAACTGGCGACAAGAAATATGTTGAAAAGGCACATCGGAGAGGTAAGGTTGGTTGGGATATTGGTAAGCGTTTGGAAATGTCGCCTCATATAAGGATTGCTCACACTGCACTTTATTGGACTGGTCCTGGCCGAACTGTGCCAAGGATTTTGTTTCGTAAAGGCAGCATTATTCATCGTAAGGTTATTGAAACTGTTCCCACCGGATATATGGAAAGCCCTAATGAAGACACTAGGAATCCAGGTTCGTGAAGCTGAGAAGAAAAGCGAACGGACGACTGCTGTTACATATTATTGTTCACTAGAAGGTGGCGAATGCCCATTGCTTAATGTTGGCAAGTGTATTCACCTTTGTATGTTGTCGAGGTGCATTTATGGAAAGTGTAGCCAGGAGAAAACGCCGACTAAAAGGGCTAAAAGCTATCGTGATCAAGTCAAGGTCATGAAAGAGGACGCAGTAAAATATAAATTGCCCGCAGGTGCATATGAATGTGGCATGCAACAAATTGGAGAATATTACTACTTGCCATATGCACACATGGATATGTGTAAGGCAGTGCCATTTGTTCAGCACAGTTCTTTGTTTATTTCTGGTGTGCCATTTGTTCCTAAGAATGAATTAACACCAGAACGAATCGTCACATTGGTTAGATTTAGGCCGCAAGCTTTGATGGGTGGAGAAATTACCACCTATCAAAAAGAACAGGTGCCAAAATTTTTGTTCCATTTGAAGCAACAGTTTCTAGAATTGTATCTTAATGCGGTCGAAATAGAACCGGCGATTAAGGCCAAGACGACCAACATAGATGAAATTAAAAGCCTGAAAGCTACGCTGAAAGACATCCCACCAGGAACAATCAAGGGATATCAATGTGTGCGATTGGATCGTCTCATGGATGTTATATCATGGGACGGTACGGAACTAGAAGTAACGGGCATGTTGCGTGCCCTGGGACTGATTTTCTTTGGCGGCAAAGACAATCAGCCATTTACAATGAAGTATCATCCAATTCCTGAAAAAACAGATGTAATAATCACAGATCGTGAATTGATTGAATTGGTGGTCACCACCAATCCAGCGTTAATCAAATGAGTAGAAAGAATCCACTAAAACGACCGAGATACACTTGCTTTTGTCCGAAATGTCTCATACGGATGTTTTACGACAACAAGGAACGTAGCGTATATCGTTGTCCGATATGTGGCGTGAGATATTCGCATCAAATGGTAGAAATGGTGGTGGGATATCCACGATATGAATTACGATCAATAAAATGAAACCTAAGAACCTTCACAAATTGCCGGAATTTCCTCGGACGTTGCATTTACCTTGGAAGCCAAACACTCAGCGAGGCGACCTAACGGCAAACGACGCTGACATCATTTTTCAACTCCCGCATGTTTATGTTGAGGAGAAGATCGATGGTGCGAATTGTGGTATGGCTCTTATTGATGGACATCCGGTAATTCGTAATCGGGATCACATTCTCAAGAAGGGTTTTCAAAAGGACACTCCAGCCAAGAGACAATTTGTTGCGATTTGGAATTGGTTTTACGATCATCAGGATTTTTTTGAGGCTCTGGAAGGGGTTTATCCAAACGCTTCTGTTTATGGCGAGTGGATGGTGGCCCAGCATGGTTTGGAGTACGATAAATTACCCGGCTGGTTTGTGGCCTATGATCTTTATGATTATGCCGAAGGGCAGTTCGTAAGGACGGACAAAGCCAGAGAGATGTTGTCTGTCTGTGGATTTGATTTGGTGCCGTTGATTTGGAGTGGCCCAGTAGAGAATTACCCCCAAATTGAGGAGTTCACTCTCCAACCGTCGCCATTTACGACTAAGGAACCACGGGAAGGTATTTACATCAAGGTTAGCAAGGATAATCGCTGGATTACCCATCGTTTTAAGATGGTGCGACATGGATTCGTTCAGGGGAAATTGTGGTCAAAGGACGCTCTTCAGAAAAATTATTTGGCCAGGAGTTGACTTTTGGGCTGACGAGCGTATAATACGTATGATGTCGAAAGACACCGGCTTTGGAGTGTGGATTATCCACCTGAGCAACTTGTAGTTACTCCCAAAGAACGACTTGTCAACCCTTGTCAGGCTATATGCCCGAATACTGAACAGGTCTACAAAAACAAAAATGATTATCGAAAAAGGAAAAATGCACATGAGCGGATTTACGTAGATTAATGAGGTGGAAACGGTAAACAGTTATGTTTACACTTTTGTTCGTAGGGATCTTTCATTTCCGCAGCAAGTTGTTCAATCCACCCACGCAATTATCGAGCTTGCTCGAAATTCTCTTATTCCGTCTGATGGCGATCACCCGTTTGTGGTTGCCCTGTCTGTTCGTAACGAAGAACAGCTTATCAATGCTCTAAGACGGATCTCTGGGTTCGGCATTAAATGCAAACCGTTTTTTGAATCTGACCTTGATGGTCAAATGACGGCTTTTGCAACAGAACCCCAATCAGGCGATTCTCGTCGCCATTTTCAAAAATATCAATGCCTTCGGAACGTTGATTGCGTTCAAGGGGGTGTGGCATGACTTTTGAATTAAAACGTCCTATCACAGATGCACAATTAAAACAAGCCATCGCTTTGCGATGCTCTGACTGTTTCCCCGCTATGAACATTGCCAATGCTCTTGGCGGGTATCCCAGTGCAGAATGGGAAATTGTGCGATCATTTTCTTTGGTCGATATGGTGCAAGAAGCTAAAATAAGATCTATTGATCTCAGTGCGTTAGAAGCTGCGGTCTGTGGCGGATTAGTGGTCGAAACGGTCATCTACAAAAAGGCAGAGGAAGTTCTTTTGAAGGAGGTGCCCGATGAAGAGATTAAATGTGTTGATGAACTTTCTGAACAACTTTATGAAGGAGAAGAAAATGAGTGCTGTCATGCAAATGGTTAATGAAGGTAAATACGGATTTTATCCGTGTGATTACGAAACATATCTGAAGCTCAAGAAGCTTCACAAGTGGTATTACCAGACGTTGAAAGATTATGCCCGTTGGTATCGCTGGAATGTAAAAGAACCCAAGAATAAGTTCTATTGGGAACCCCGACTCAATAAGACTGATAAAAAAGTGCGGAGCAATCGGCCTATCCCGGAACCGATATATTGCTCAGTATTTGTTCCCAGACCGGGCAGAGTGTTACATAATGCTGTCGATGATTTGAATATTATTGCAGCATACAAGAATGCCCGTATGCCTAAAGCAAATCCTGATGACGTTAATCATGGGATTCAATTTAATTTGCATCGCATGGCTCGCAAGAGCGATGGAAAGTGGATTGATTTGAATTACAAGGAATTGGAATATTCCGTGAATGCAGTTTATGAAGAAGCGAAGAAATATTTTGAGGAGTAAAAGATTGTAAGATCCGCCCGGCAAAGCCGGGCGGATCAACGGAGGTTAGCTTAATTGGCTAAAGCACTACAACGCAAGTTGTAGGGATAGAGGTTCGAGTCCTTTACCTTCGGCTGACAACGAGTAGCTCAGTGAAAGAGCACCTACAAAACCTGTAGGAGGTCGGTGGTTCAAGTCCATTCTCGTTGACGGAAGTTAGCTCAATTGGTTAGAGCACTACAACGCAAGTTGTAGGTATAGAGGTTCAAATCCTTTACTTCCGGCTGACGGCGGTTAGCTCAGTTGGTTGGAGCACCGTGATGGCGAAGATACGAATTCTTACGAGCGATTGCTGTGGTTGCAAATGCAGCAGGAGCGAGTTACACCGGGTATCAGAGCCTACTACACGGAGGTCGGGGGTTCGAGTCCTTCACCGCTGACTTTTGGAGAATGATATGAAACCATTTGGAAAAATTTTTCAGATTCGATGGAAGGAAGCTCTGGGTGAGCCTGGGCGACCTTATTTGTATCGTTGGACCATACTATTGTTTGGTTTTACCATACGAATTCACCATTGGATTAGGTCCGACGACAAGCGGTTCTTTCATGATCATGCTTGTGATTTCATTTCAATTATTTTGAAGGGTAAATACACCAATGTAACGCCAGAAGGAAGATTTGAAGTGAAGGCTGGGAGTTGGTGGGTTTCCAAGGCAGACAAACGGCACTACTTGGATATATCGAAGGAGGGTGCGTGGACTTTGCTCCTGTGTGGCCGACCCTATCGTAAATGGGGTTTTTGGGTCAATGGAGTGAAATATAGGCCGTTAAGATATTTTCATAAATATGGTGTTGTTAATGAATAAGGAGTTATTATGGCAGAAGATCAAGTAGAGTTTTGGAAAAAGAGCAGTCAGGATTGGTTTGTAAAGTATTATGAATGGAGAGAGCGTGCGGAAAAGGCCGAGAGATTGGTGAATCATTATTTGACGCCAAAGCAAGTTGCTAGGGCTCATCATTTGGCCGACTTAGAGGAAAAGAACAGAAGATTAAAATCAGAAGTTCGAAGCATGCAGGAGAAGGCCGAGGTATTTAATAAGCAGTTGTATGCCACGGGTTTCATTGTTAATTGCACGGGTTGCCTTGCAGGAGGCCCAGCTAATCCTCAGGATTTAACAGAAGAAAAGGTGCAGATGATTGAACAACTTGCTAAGAGAATAAGAACTTGGTGGAAAAACAATCAACATCGCATCCCAAAAGATCCGGCTTGATTAAGAAATATTGGTGTGGTATGATACGGACAAGGAGATTAATACCATGCCAAATTTTAAGGTTGAAATCGAAAGAGAAACTAAAACAGAAGTAACTTTAACAGAAAGAACCACTGTAACTGTTGAAGCTGAGGATGAGGATGAAGCCAAGGATATGGTTGAAGAGATGGCCTATACCGATACTATTAAGACTTGGAGTTATGTAGGCGAAGAAGAGTACGACGCAGATTATCAATGTGAAATTATTAGTGTGGTAGAATCACCACCTGAGCCATATCGTCCTGCTCCAAACCAAATGAGCTTATCGTTTGGGGACGAGCCGGTTTATTAAGGGCCTTTGCTAATATTAAAATGGTACATGATAGCGGCTGTGGTTAAAGCTATAATAATAGGCACAAATAATTTAATTAGGATGGTGCCTACAGTGCTCCACAAGCTATCGCTTCTGACTGATAGCATTTTTATTTCTTGATGAGATGATGATAAGTCATCTACTCGTTCGTCTAGATCTTTAACGGCGTCTTTTAGTTCTTTAATTGAATCTTTAAGGCTGTCACAGCTTTTTGATTCAATGACAGCAATGCGAATACCCAAACTGTCGGCTTTTTCTTTATTGGAATTAACAGTCTCTTCCAGAGAGGCCAAATTTTCAATAAAAATACCCAACCGCACGTCAACTCTTGTGAGTGTTTCCACTACAGATTGTAGAGTTCGTTGAGTGTTCTCATATTTCTGGCTGAGCGTGGGTTTATCGTTCATGATATCTCACAAGATTTTTTCCTGATACTGTATATACATTTATTGGCGATGATTTAATCATAATAGGGGTAATAATGGAACCGGCATCTACTGTGAAATATAGAGTACGCAGCAAACAAGAATTAGAAGGCCATGTTCAAGAAGATAGACGATGGAAAAATTTATCAACACAAGTTTCTGAAATTGAAGCGGGTGTGCATAAATTAGAAAAGACTTTGGAAAAAAATTTAGAACAGCAATTGGTTTTTAATTTGCAAAATCTCTAATTTGTCGTAAGGTTTATTCCTTACAGGCAATTCTCTACACACGCCACTCCGGGGGTTCAGTATTTTTTACTGATTCTAGTTTACAACCCTCAATCACAGAGTATAATATTCGCAGGGTGAGCAACAAGTTTTAACAAGCGAGGGAAAGAAATTGAGTAACAGTATTGCCGTAATCAAACCGTACAAGTGGGAAAACATCTGGGTTTTTGATGATCCTGCCGTAGGTTTATATCGTGAAGCCTTCGTAGCTGGGGCTGATACGTTGATTGATTTAGCTACAGCACATAAGGGGATCAAAAATCCAGAGGCGGGCTTTGTACTGCTATTTTCGGAAACACCATTTCCAACTGCGGAGTTTGAGTTGACTTGGGTTCGAGAAGAAATGGGTGGGAACGTATATCTCTGGGAACAGGTTGGGCAAGAAGGATGGTTGTGTCCGTCGTTGTTCAAATATTTTGAGAATGCCCCCAAGAAAATTTACATTCAGATTAAAGACGCCGAAGCCAAGTGACGATAACTGAAACATGAAAGCTATCGGTTGGACTATTGGCTTCTTGTTGGATGTAACAGTTACGGCGCTTGGAGCGGCTGTAGCGATGAAAGTAGACTTCAGTTATTGGCTGAAGCAGATTGAGGTGTTGTTAATCGCACATTAAACAGGAAGTTTGTTTTTTCTAAGAAAGGATCGTGTGCTATGAAGACTTTGGTTACGTTGGTTGTGTTGTTGATTGGTTCGGTGGCGTATGGGCAGGGGTATGAAGCATATACCCCAGGATCGATGGGAATGGTGCCGGTACAGCAGGTGCCGGTACAGCAGGTGCCGGTACAGCAGGTGCCGGTACAGCAGGTGCCGGTAGTAGCCCAGTCAATCCCGGTTCAACAGAACCCGATTGGCTCATTGCCAATTCATGAGTGGAGAAATGGATTGCGAGAGACGTATACCCATCAGGATGTTCATGAAATTCGGCCGGTGAGGGAATGGGAATCGCAGCCGGTTTACCAGCAGCCGGTTTACCAGCAGCCGGTTTACCAGCAGCCGGTTTACCAGCAGCCGGTTTACCAGCAGCCGGTTTACCAGCAGCCGGTTTGTCAGCAGCCGGTTTACCAGCAGCCGGTTTGTCAGCAGCCGGTTTACCAGCAGCCGGTTTGTCAGCAGCCGGTTTGTCAGCAGCCGGTTTACCAGCAGTCGGTTTGTCAGCAGCCGGTTTACCAGCAGTCGGTTTGTAGACCATCGGGTTATCAGCGGCCGGGCTATCAATATTATCAACCACAATGCAATTGGTGGTGGAATTGGTAGATGCGGGTAAATTCCTAAAAGATCCGAAATAAAATTTCTCCCGCAGATGCTTATATAAGATATAGGCATTTGCGAGGAGGATTTTTATTTATGGCAGAAGAAAAGCGAGGTGTTCCAGAAAATGAGTGGATCATGCAGCCGGGGGATAAAAGAAACCATTTGACTATGGTGTCAAGTCCATTCAGGGTGAGTCGTGGCGAATCAAGGCAGTGGGCTAATTTCAAATGTGATTGCGGAAAACAAATAGAGCGGAAATGTGGAGAGGTTTCAAGAGGGCTCATTAAAAGTTGTGGTTGGGAGTGTCCGATTGCTCATGGACACACGCAGAATGGATTAAAAAAATGCGTTAAGTGCGGGGCTGTAAAATCAGTACAAGAGTTCATTGTGCATTGTGCGTTCAAGGATGGTTTATATTCCAGTTGCAATGATTGTAAAGACGATTTGGATCTCATGCGTGTGTATGGCATAGGACTCCAAGAATACAAAAACATGTTGCAATTGCAAAATGGGGTGTGCGCTATTTGTGATGGGGGGATCACAGGAAAGACTAATTATGGGCAACAAAGAAAACGATTTTGTGTAGATCATGACCATAAAACCAATAAAGTAAGAGGGTTGTTGTGTGTGAATTGCAATACAGCCATTGGTTTGCTGAAAGAAAATGCTTACATCCTGAATCGTGCCATTCACTATCTGGAAACTAGTAGGTGAGGGCATCTCTTGTTCTTTTTTGGCAAATGTGCTATGATGTCTGGCGAAAGGAGAACAGACATGAAAAAATTGTTTTTGGATAGTTTGGTGGGGATGGAAATTTCCGATGCAGAAGAAGCGGTAATGATGGAAGGTCACATTCCTTATACCGTTCCTGAAGAATGTAATGCCATGCCTGCCATTGCTAGAAGCAATACGGTTATTTTATGGCAAAAGGAAGGCAAAATTAAAATGGCCGATGCCGGTGATCCATTTGAATTGGATGATAGATTGGCAGAATTATGAAAAAATCGAACAATCAGTGGAAAGAATTGAATCCAAACATGAACTCGCACGAAGTTTTTCAACAAATTTCCGCAACTGGAGCAAGGATCTTTTGCCTTCGGTTGAGTACCAATCAAGGTCGGGAAGAAACCTATTTTGTACATCCTAAGAAAACCACTCCTGAATGGCGAGTGGATATGCAAAAGTTTATCGATAGCAATCGGTTTGTCGATGATCCAGGGGGATGGGCAAGTGATGATGTGTTCAATGCATTAAACACGTACTTATTTACATTAGGTTATTATGAAGTTGCGGATGTTGTGGCCGATGTATTTGAGGGTCGCATAACGAACGAAGCAGCTAGATTGGTTGATGATCCTGAACACGATGATATTCAAGCAAATGGCTTTGGCCATTTTGGGCACGAAAGTAAACCTACTGCTATGAAGGAGAATGTGGATGAGGATCATTCATGATAGCCATATCAAAATTGAATGTCCGAAATGTTGTGCGGTTCTTGGTGTAGAATGCGGAGACATTCAATGCGATGATTCTGGACATCGGTTGCCATATACTTGTAATTGTCTCGCCTGTGGCGAGACAATTCCTGTCAAAAAGATAGACATTCCTAATCGTTGGCTTGTCAAGCTGGGAGAAATGTAGGGTGGAAGTACAGCAATTTAATCAATTGGTTGAATTACACAGTGGTAGGCTGTATCGTTTAGCCTATCGCACTTTAGGCCAATCTCACTTGGCAGAAGATGTAGTTCAAGAAACATTCAAATCTGTTTGGTCGGGAAATACAGATTTTCAGTTACGGGATGTTGACGATACTGGAATGGGATGGTTGGTAAAAATATTACGTCGTAGAATGACGGATTTATTTAGATTAAAACCTTTTCCAAAATTAAGAGATCATAAGGATTTAGAAGTTGGCGTAAATGATTCTTATGTGGATCATGAGTTTTCAAGCAACATACAAAAAGCACTAGACAGTTTGCCACAAGATATGAAAGAGACATTACTTTTAGTAGCGGTAATGGAATGGACGCATCAAGAGGTGGCTACTCATTTGAATATTCCTTTGGGCACGGTTTTATCCAGGGTGAATAGAGCACGAAAGAAAATGAGAGAATTATTGGCGGAAGATTATGGTAAAGAAAATATTAGACCTCGTAACGATAACGGGAGCAGACCAAAGTGTCGAGCCCTCCCAATTGCAATTGCTCTCACAACAGTTTCCGTTCGTTGAATGGGGACTTTTATTGAGTCAGGCTAAGCCTGGGACGCCACGCTATCCGTCTGTACAATGGATGCAAGAGGCGGCGAAAATTCCGATTCGTTTCTCTGGCCACATTTGTGATAAATGGATGCGTGAGGTTTGTAAAGGCAAATGGGGAATTTTTGACGAGCTTCCTTTTTGGCCGATGTTCAAACGGTTTCAAATAAATTTCAGTCATGAGGTGGATCGGCTTGATATTGGTCGGTTCTTGATTGGTCTACAAGAGCCCGGCTTGCAAGTAAAACAGCAGATTATTCTTCAGGTCGAAGATGTAAATCACCCTGTTGTATTGGCGGCATCTAAGGTGACGAATGTAGCCCCAATGTACGATGTTTCTAGTGGGCACGGTATATTGCCTCAAGAGTGGCCTCAGCAAGTTTCTATGAATCGTTGCGGGTTTGCGGGAGGGTTATCACCAGATAATGTTGCGGGTGTTTTGGAGAAGTTGGAATCGGTAGCTCCAGACTTTGCATGGATAGATGTGGAATCTAAGGTTCGTTCCGAAGATGATCAGAAACTTGATCTGGACAAAGTGCGACAATTTTTAGAAAATGTGCAACCGTGGGTGAAAGCATGAAGATTACAGCAACTAGAGTATTTGATGTTTTTGAATTATTGTGTCATGATTCGGCTCAGCAAGAAGCGGCCGATTTGCCTTTTGATGAATTTGATCTTCAAGAAGCAATCAATGAAAAGTTAGAAATTTTGTGTAAAGGCAGAATAGAAAACAATGAATGGATTCAAGTGGCTTCTCCAGAAGATACGGGGTTAGATCGTTTTACGGTAGCGTATTACGCAGATCGTTATCAGGATGAGGAGCCGAAGATTTTTAATCATAAGTTCCGTAGTTCCGAAGAGGTGAAGAAAACTCTGCCGTCTAAAGTGGTAGATATTTTAGAACTTCTTAACAAGGAGTCGTTGGTACTATGACTTTCAAAGTAGGAGATAGGGTGCGAGTCCTATCGGACATGTGGGTAGAGGGGTTCTTTGGAACCGTTATACCTTTTCCCAAGGGATTGCTTGAAGAAGGTGATCGCTTAGAAGATTGTTATCGGGTCTGCAAAAATGCAGATACTCAGGAAGAAATTCATACGTATTGGGTAGAGTTTGATTCTGAGCAACAAGACCTAGATGGTGATGGCCCGTATCAGGGTGGAGAAATATGCGAAGACGAGTTGGAATCACTCACTTGACAAATGGTGGCGATTGTAGTATATTAAGTGGCTGGCTCTTGGCCCTTGGAATTTTTATTCGCAGGACGGTAACTTGCCCTTCCGTTCTGCAAGCTGCCAGCGTTGGCAGCAATTCCAAGGGCCTTTTTTATTTTGCATACTATCATAAATAGTGAAATGCGGGCGTGATTCCCAAACAATGTTGATTTGGGAAGCATATATAAAGCATGAGAAAAACATGCTTTAAGTGCCAAGAAGAAAAAGATGCAAGCGAGTTTTATGTAAACGTTCGGCATAGTGATGGACTGCAATCTAGGTGTAAATCTTGTAAGACAGTAGCAAACCATCAGTATTATTTAGCCGATAAGAGTGGTTACATAGAAAAAGCGAGATTGTTTAAGCGTGATAGGAAAGAAAAAGTAGATAAGATAAAATCATCCGTAGGGTGTAAATTTTGTTTTGAAAAAGAAGCGTGTTGTTTAGATTTTCATCATCCCAGTGATAATAAAGAGTTTGGTTTAGGCAGTTGTGGTAAAAACCTTTCTTGGGAAAGAGTGCAAAAAGAAATAGATAAGTGTGTTGTGGTGTGTAGGAATTGTCATGCTAAAATCCACGCTGGAATTTTGCGGGTGTAGCTCAGTTGGCAGAGCGTCACGTTCCCAACGTGAATGTCGAGGGTTCAAATCCCTTCACCCGCTCTTGTAATGAATTTGAAAAGAGGGATGTGGAGATCGGTTCTCCGGTGTACGTCCATATTGACCGAGGTTTTGTGGGTTCGCAAGCATCACTAAACAGTCCCCTAAAACCCATTTCATTACTTTGAGAAGGGCTGTATGAACGGACTAAATTTCAAAGGTTGGCTGATTGCTGAGGGAGAGCCTTCAGACGTTTCTCGTATTAAATTACGTGACGGCAGTCGTATTTTTAATGGCACATCTACCAGCAAAATTACTGAAAAAAGCCGTTTGAAAGATAAGCTCATGGATGCTAAGACGGATGCCGATATAGTAAAAGTTGTAGATGAAATATTGGCAAGCGGTCATAGCCTAAAAGGCAAGAATACTAAAAATAGTATTCACAAATGGCTGTTAGAGAACAGAAAGAGTTGGCCATGCCTGCACGAACTTTTAGAGAGTGATATATGAAATTTGCGTGTATGTCCGATATGCACGGACATCTTCCAGAACCATTACCCGAATGTGATGCCGTCTTAATTGCTGGCGATATTTGCAATCATGGTGCGTACACACGACAACTTGCTTGGCTTGACCAAGATTTTCGTCGTTGGCTTAATAGAATCAATAAACCAGTATTCGCATGTGCTGGCAATCATGATTGGCCGATGTATGAAGTGCCTCAAGACGTAATGCGACTTAAACTTCCTTGGACTTATTTGCAAGACGAGTTTGCAATGTTTAATGGGTTGAAGATATATGGCACACCTTGGCAGAAGAAATTTTATGATTGGGCATTTAATTTAGATGAGCATCAATTGATGGGGAAATGGAACTTGATTCCCGATGATGTCGATGTCATTGTTTGTCATAGTCCACCGAAATACTATGGCGACCGGAATCAACAAGGAGAGGCTTGTGGTTCGGAATCTTTGACTTGGAGAATTGAACAAATAAAACCGAAGTTGGTAGTGTTTGGACACATTCATTGTGCCCGTGGAGAATGGAGAAATGCACATTCTATCTTAACCAATGTGTCAATATTGAATGAATCATACAAAATGGTTCATCAGCCGTGGGTTGTAGAAATATAGAAAGGAACTATTCCGTGGTAACCCAAGTAAGGCATAATCCGCAAATTAATCCTGTCGATCATCTTGGGCTTGTGGCAAAAATAGTGATCAAACATGCGTCACTACGCCCAGGTCAGGCGTTGGAAGAAACAGAAGAGTTTAGCGACGGCGTTCAGGGACTCTATCATGCCATTGATCGGTTTGATCCCAGTCGTGGGTTGCAGTTTTCTACTTATGCATATTATTGCATAAGGGGTTACATCTTAAAGCAACGAGGAAATCGCACAAGACGAGGATCGCATAACATATACGCTATGCCAAATGAATCTATTGAATGTCTATTGCGATATTCCGATTCAGAACGAGATAGAAGACAACAAGAGGCTCGTATGGATTTGCATGAGTTGCTTGATAAAATCCCGCCAGCTAAAGCTAGGAGTAAACAAGCGTTGATTGGTTGGTTTTTACAAGGTAAGAATCTGAAACAAATAGCAAGTGAATTAGGCATTAGTCGTGAACGGGCACGGCAGCATAAAGAGCAGGCACTAGAATTTTTGCAACGAGAGGTTAGTTGTGCCCATACTTGACATGGTTTTGAATCTCTAGTAAAATGTGTTTGGTTTTGGTAATTTCTCACCCATTTGTAAGAAAGCGATAAGATGAAGCGTCTATTTTCTGGAACGTTGGTGTATCTTGTTTTTAGTTCTATTGCCTGTTTTGTGTATTTTCATTACTGGCAGCCTATTGAAATCAAAACGTCGAAGCATACCGTGCGTGTGCAAAGCGAAGCATTGCAGAATTTGCAACGCAAGAATGTTGAGTTGAGACAGCAGCTTGCCAATCGAGCCGTTGAAGATCAATTGGCTGTTCAATCCGCCCGTGTACAGCAAGAGGATGAAGCCAAGTGGTGTTCCTTGACTCCAGGGCAGCTTGAAGAAGAAGCCAAACGATTGGAATGGATCAATGGAGAGATCGGTCGTTTCAAAGAGCGTGTGTCTAAGCTCAATGGTGAACTCAATGGCAAAAGCAAATAAAAAACTCGTTCGACAGCAATTTGTTAATGCTGTTTTCAAACGAGATAATAATCGTTGTCGTATGTGTGGTGTGCGGGCTGGAGACGCACACCACATTATCAATCGGCACGAAATTATAAATGGCGGTTACGTGCCAGAGAATGGCATTAGCCTATGCGCAGGATGTCACATAAAAGCCGAAGTCTGGCACTCTAGCGGCAAAACAGTCTGGACGCCGGGCTACCATCCAGATGATCTATTTGCTGTAATTAGCTCTAATTGCGTGGCGGCTCTTGAGGCTGCCCGTAGGTTAGGCTAAGAAAAAAATTTTTCAGCCCCTTTACAATTTGGATTGGCGAGCGTATAATACTGTTACGAGGCAGATGTTCTGCCTAAAAATTTAGTGAACCTTTTGGCCGCATGGTGCGTCTAAGGGTAAACGGAGCAAAATGATGTCGATGTTCAGGACGATAGAGCGAGCAGTAGCGACAGTCGCCGGAAACGGACGACCCGCCGCCGTGCGCCCAGAACGCCCGGAGACCGTCGATACCACTTGCTCCTGAGATCGCAGAAATAGCACTCAGGAGCCCCCAAAAAGGGAACCTGAGTGAGAAGAAAAAGCCTTCCTCAAGTTCCCAAAAGGAATTTAAGGAAGGCTTTTTTATTGGAGTTTTGAATATATTTGTCCCCGTAGCTCAGTGGAATAAGAGTGCTGCCCTGCGAAGGCAGAAGTCGTTGGTTCGAGTCCAACCGGGGATACTAAATAAAAACCATCGGGTTATGGTTTAAGCGATTGCTCGACCTTGGCGGGAAGACCTCGCAGACCCCTCGATCTTTGACAATTTGGTTATATTGTATGCCCTATGTCTGTGAACGACCCAGGGGACGCAAGTCCCCTGGGTCGATAATAGCGGCGTGGTGTATTGGTTAGCATTTCAATCTGTCTAATTGAAGGGGCGAGTTCGATTCTCGTCGTCGCTGTTTTTCGGCATTTTTATAAATTGTAGCGTAAATTAAGCCTCGCATTACTATATAAGTAATGGAGGTTTAATTATGAAAAGACTTTGTAAAAAATGTGGTGAGTACATTCCCTATTGGATTGTTTTAGATGGCAAAAAACATAATCTCAAGGGTAGAATGTTTTGCTTAAAGTGCTCGCCATTTGGGCAACACAACACTAGGAATTTAACCAAGCCATTTGCGGTGATAGATGGACGGGAGCAACCAAAATCTAGTATATCTAGAATAAATTCACGACGGAGGAAAAAGCAGAGGGCAGTAGAATATTTCGGTGGCAAGTGTTGCATGTGTGGGTATAACAAATGTTTTGCAGCAATGGATTTTCATCATATTGATCCAGGTAGCAAAAAAAGTGGAGATCCAGGAAAGATGATTTATCAATGGAGTTGGGATAAAATTGTTGACGAAATTAGTAAGTGTATCTTAGTGTGTTGTAGGTGTCATCGGGAAATTCATTTTGGACAACACAAAATAGAAGCGCTGCAACAGTTGGTTAAACCGATATTAACATTGAGATGTGTTTCATGTGGTCGAGAATACAATACGAAAAGTGAAGATCAAATATATTGCTCTCAATCATGTGCGCAATTTGCCTGTCGCAGAGTAGAAAGACCGAGCCGAGAAGAGTTGTGTAAATTGGTGTGGGAGATACCAACTGTACAGCTTGCAAACAAGTTCGGAGTTTCAGATAAGTCTATTGAAAAATGGTGTCGTGGATACAAAATAGACAAACCGCCAAGAGGTTATTGGCAAAAATTAAAAAGGTAAACGTTACGTTAGGCTAGGAAGTTTCGTGTGCATGCGTGGTCTCGGTGCGCCCGCTGGCCGGGAGGGAGAGGTTCGAATCCTCTACAAAATGAAATAGCCGCATGGGCGATTAACATAATGGAAGTGTGCCATCCTTACAAGGTGGAAGCGAAGGTCCGATTCCTTCATTGCCTACTTAGAATGCCCACCCATCCCGAAGGGATGGGTGGGCATTCTAAAACAATTTGATACATGCAAAATTCAAAGTACACGAATTTTGTATCAGGGCGTTGAATCGTTGATCTAATGGATAGGATTCTCGGCGTTCAGCCGGGACATGTGGGTTCGACCCCCACACGAATAAAACGCCCGATTTTGGCCCCATCGTCTAATCTGGTCAGGACATCACCCTTTCACGGTGAGAATGTGCGGTTCAAATCCGCCTGGGGTCACTTGAAAAATAAAATTGTATACCTATATACATATGGAAAAAATTAAGGGGGTTTTATGCAAAAGCTTACTGTTGGTTTAGTGTGTGCGGTGTTAGTTTTGTTTGTGGCAATTTTTGGAGCTTATAACTACAAAACAAAAGCTGCAAACGCAGATTGGCAACAACCAAGAATGGAAGGACAACAACCCATTGGCGATTATAGGCCAGATGTTAAGCCTGTTGATCCAAAAGATCCATCTAAATTGGAAGAGCCACTTTCTCCAGATAATCAAGGTGTGCAACCAGTAAAGCCTGGACGTAAGCCTATTATTGGCGTGAAACCGGAACCGACTCCTATTAAGAGACCTGGATATATCTTGCCAGGACGACAAATTTTACGACCAGGAATAGGAGCACAAGGAGTGCAGGGATGCGGTAACCCCAATTGCCCAGTTCATGGCAATAAGGGAAACTGCGGACCCAATGGTTGTGGCCCTAACAGTTTCGATAATTTTTAAGCCGAACCTTGCGTACAAGGACATTCAGCTTCTACGTACTCAAGCATCAAAAAGATGCTATCGAGATTCGACTGAAGCGTATGCATTTTGCCGTAAACTTCATCGGCAAGCTCCGGTCGATTTTCCAAAATGGCCTCAAGAAGAAGTCTTTTGGACTCAATCTCGTTGACAATTCCCTGCATGGTTTGCAGGACCATTCGCTTCCGGTCGTCCTTTCCTAGAGCGGCCATGACGAATTCCTTTCATAAAAGAGAACTAGGATGTCATGACTCAACATGACATTCTATCGGTTCATAGGGGTAAAATCTAGTGGTCATTGACAAAATAATTATAACAGCATTCGCTGTCAGAATCAATTCCCTAGTTAGACTATCAACAAAGTGGTAAATTTGGGGGCTCAAACACATCTTTTGGGTGGTGTATTAAACAAAAAAGACCGGCGTTCGGCCGCAAGGCCAAACGCCGGTCTATTCCCTCGATAAGCCTTCCCGCCGAGCGGAACCGCTTTTCGTAAAATCTCCCGACTGCAAACATTGTAACTTTCCAGAGAATGGCGTCAAGGCCAGTTGGTAAAAAATTTTTTGTGAGTGAAGTTCTGCCCGATTGGAACACCAAAGCACCGGCGTGGTAGCCGGGAACGCTATGGAGGTCGCAGGTTCAAATCCTGTCACTCGCACTCGTATTCGTTGGGAATCCTTATCGGATTCAGAATTTTTAGAAATTTGGGCCTTGGGACTGCTAGGGTGGTCGTCTCGCTTGCACCGAGAAATCCAGATGGGTGCGATTCCCATAAGGTCCACTGTTTGTTCGGAGTTTAGCTCAGTCTGGCAGAGCGCTGCGTTCGGGACGCAGAGGTTTCGCAGGTTCGAATCCTGCAACTCCGACTGTTTGCTAGGGCAGAGTGTGTGCGGTAACATGCGGCTTTTGGAAGGCTGAGTTATGGGTTCGATTCCCATTGCCCTGATTTTATTCGGGACCAATTTTCTTGGTCCCGAAAATTGCGATGTCCTTACTATATAATGGTATGGATAAAGCAATTATTGAAAAACTGATAGAAGAGAAGATGACGGCTCCGCAGATGGCGGTAAACTTAGGAATAAGCGTATCGTCGGTCAGCAGATTATTGAAAAAATTTGGATTGAGGACAAAGCACTATTGTGATCATCGTCCTGATGCCAAGACTAGGATTTGTAGATATTGCGGAGATAAGAAGAAAATAGGAGAATTTCCAATTGCTGCAATTTCCAATGGTCAGACGTATCGCAGGTGGAAGTGTAATAAATGCTACGTCGCAATGAAGACTGCTAGGAAGCGTGATATTGCAGAGTGGTTTGAAGAATTGAAGAAGGGATTGAAGTGTGTTAGATGTCCCAATGAGGATTTCAGAACATTTGAATTTCATCATCACGAAGATAATAAAGAATTCAATATTTCGGAAGGTGTGTTACATGGCTTGTCAAAAGAAACAATTCTTGCCGAAATAGCAAAGTGTGAGGTGTTGTGCGCAAACTGCCATAGAATTCTTCACTATGAAGAAAGAAAAGCGGTGCGTAAAGCACTAGTATAGTTTATCGGGGTGTAGCTCAGTCTGGCAGAGCGTCCGGTTTGGGACCGGAAGGTTTCGGAGGTTCAAATCCTCTCACCTCGACTGTACGACGGTCGGAACACAGTTAGAGTTTCTGTGTAAAAACTCCATCGTAACCATTTTCTTGCACGATAACATTTATTTTGTTATCGTGCAAGAAAATGGTTACGATGATTTCTTTAGGGCGGAGTGAGTGTGGCATGCGGCTTCTGCACCTGATTTTCATTTATCAACGATACATACAGTATGGACATCAAAGATATTTTATTTCAAGCGATTCAGCATGCCGCAGAAGGCGTTGTAGTAACAAAATCTGGATTGGATGAACCAACTGAACCAGAGATCATTTTTGTTAATGATGCGATGTCTCGTTTAACGGGATATACACGTGAAGAATTGATCGGTAAAACACCTAGAGTTTTACAGGGAGACCGTACAGATCACGTTGAACGTACAGAAATGAAAAATCGTTTGAAAGCTGGCGCATCTGTAACGAGCGTCATTGAAAATTATAAAAAAGACGGATCAACGTATTGGGTACAACTTTCTATTTATCCAGCAAAAGATGATGATGGCAATCTTGTGGGGTGGATAGCAATTCAAAGGGACGTATCAAGGGAAAAAGAATTAGAAGCAGCATTAGATGCTCAATATCTTATGTCTCAAGCTATTCACGATCAAGTAACGAAGTTAGAGACAAAACTTCGGGACGTAGCTCAGCCAGATTAGAGCGTCTTCCGTTGGGGAAGAAGGTCGTTGGTTCAAATCCAATCGTTCCGATTATCAGAGTGTAGCTCAGGAGGAGAGCGCTTCCTTGGGGTGGAAGAGGCCGCAGGTGCGATTCCTGTCACTCTGACTCTCATATTGTGTTAATCAATGTCCAATTGGTATTAATTGTTTTGTACCAATCATTGGTGCCAGTGAATCCAAGATAACTGTGTCTAGGTGCAATCACAGTACCCTTCTCATGTTTCATGAGAAGGGCAGCCCACCAGCTAAATGTTGAATTGGCATTGATTAAATGTTCGCAGCCCATGAGGGTTGCGAAGTCTTCCATTTGAGTTCCGTTGGGGAATTCAAATTGTGGTCCTACAAAGTTTTGTTTGCACCATTCTACATCATCGGAACACACGATATATTTGGAGGCACCGATGCGATTTATCGCATCGGTGTAATAATCCATTGTGAGTTTAATGATAAAATCGTGTTGCAAGTAATCATTACGACGGACATGGATACCGCAAGCATTGTGTTCTTGGGTAGGCATCCAGAATAGGTGTTTAATTTCTTTTTCTCTACCTTCAAAGAATTTGGCTGATTCAAAGCCACCGCAAATTTTCAATTTTTTCACTTTTGGAATGTATTGAAAGGTTTCGGGCGTGAGTTTGAGTTTGCACAAAGGTGGTTCATTGTAAATGAATTCAATGGATGGGTTATCGGTTGTAGTTATACAACTGTTAAAATTGGGGAAGTATTGAGCAAATGCCCAGGGTGGGAGTTCACAGGGTTCCCCCACATTTAGTGATAGAGCATAAGTTGCTGCTATCATGTGCATTTGATTGCCCATTCTTCGTTTGTCACCTACTACGCAGTCTTCTGTATAGCCGGAATATCCGTTAGGGATGTGCATTGTAGCCATATTTTATATAAGTAAGGCTAAATACATTTATGAGATTCTCATATTGGTATACATTGACAGAAGCTTTTGCTGCCCCGGCTGCACAAATCATTCATCCAGATGCCCGTGGCATGGGAATTGTAAAATCTTTGCTGAACAAATATTTCAGTAAATGGCATAATCCCACAGCTAAGGCCAATCGTGGCAGTGTTTATCGTGTAGACGTAGATGATGGAAGAGAGTTGCATTTTGTCATACAAGCTGAATGGGTGGGTGAAATAGAAGTCCCTGCTTTAATGGTGATGTTTGATTGGGCAGATCCAGATTTTGTAGATGATGAAGATGTAAGTGACAAGGAAAAATCTAATTATCTTGTTCGGAAACAGGTATCTAGAAGTTCCATCCAATTCATGCATGTTATGCGAGATTTCTTCAAAGAATTGGTGAGTTATTCAGTTATTGTAATTTACCATCCTGTTGGTCCAAGAAGAGACGGTTTATATCAAAGTATGCTTCAATCATTAGGTTACGAGAAGATTGAAGAGGACGAAGGAATTCAGCAGTGGTTCCCTTCCAAGGCTTTGGCGGCACTTCGCACGCCTGCTCTTGCCAAGTAACATCTTTCGCAGTATAATGGCCCTATCGTCTAATGGTCAGGACATAGCGTTCTCAGCGCTAAGATCGGGGTTCGAATCCCCGTAGGGTCACTTTTACAAGGAAATAGAAATGAGTGAAGAAAAGAAAGACAGAGTAGCGGATCGTGTTGGTAATGCTACAGAAGTGGCATTTTGTTTCGATACCACTGGGAGTATGCGTCCAGCAATTGCCGATGTGCGAAAACACTTGGAAGAAACTTGTGAAGCAATGCTTCAAGACATTCCGGGCTTGAAGATCGGATTGATTGCCCACGGCGATTATTGCGATGGAGAAAACAAGATTGTTTCGTTGTCTCTAACAGATAATCGTGCAGCAATCTTTGATTTTATTCGCAATGCTCCAAATACAAGTGGTGGTGATGCCCCTGAGTGCTATGAATTGGCACTGCATGTGGCCCGCAATTTGGGTTGGACGGATGGTGCGAAAACTGGTCGAGTGCTGGTTATGATCGGTGACGATGTTCCGCATGAACCTAATTATTGTGAAAATACTGAAAACCTGGATTGGCGGGTTGAAGTTGGGGCGTTGAAGGAAATGGGCGTAAATGTTTATTCTCTTCAATGTTTAGGCGGCGAACACAAAATTTCTGAAAATGCCTTTTGGGGTGAGCTTGCCGAGCGTGGCGGAGGCAAGCGAATGTTGCTTAATGAGTTCTGTGAAACCGCTATTACACTTCAGGGTGTAACTTATGCGGCAGGTGGAGCCGAAGCATTCGACATGTATGAATCGAAATTGATGGCTTGTTCATCTGTGATGGGTTTTTCTGCTGATTCGGATGATATTCGGGCTCGTACTAGTATGTTGCGTGGTGAAGCAGCCATGTATACTGCAATGCGAGAGGGAACAACGTCGGAATCAAAAACGACGGAAGAGGATAAATAAGGAACGAACGACGGTGTTTCGGCACCGGCTTAGTAGGATAGGCTTGGTCATGAACAAGTCTCCATTGTACGATACTTACCTAACGGCTGCCTAGCTGGGCGTCGGGCTTGGGACACATTTCGATACAGTGGACAGCTAACGGGGCCGTGGTGAAGCGGGATCACGTAACAATGGCATTGTTAAGTTAAGGGTTCGACTCCCTTCGGCTCCACTTTTTTACCAGCACAGGAAAGCGATAAATGACGATTACTGTGAGTGCGATAGCAATTCCGATCATTTTAACTCTTATACTGTTGGGAGTTATGTTCCGACCGTATCGGGCATCAACTTATTTTGATATCACCCCTGCATTTAGATTGCTTTGGGTGATTCCCATGTTGGTGATTTGGTTAGTATATTTCATGATTGCATATTTTTTGAAATAGGTGAAACATGTTGAATCAAGTGAAGTTTTGGGTTTTCATGGTAGCGACATCACTTTTGTTAACCATTCTTGTGGTTGCTATCTATAAGCACAAGAAGCATAGGACGATTCCTCCAACTCAGCCTGTGGTACAACAGACAATGGTGTCGCAATCCAATGCATGGGTTGGTACATTTACTAGGGACTCGAATCCTTGGACAAAGAATGGTGATGGCAGTATTGAAGTAACGTGTGGTGGCAAACAAATCAATGTAGCTATTGTTGGTTGGCCTAATTCAACGCCGCCTACAAAGATTCAATTTGCACAGAATACAACTTGCAAATATTTACGAGACATGTTAAACAAGAAAGTAGTAATTGTTGGTTCTGCACAGAACAATGGAATTGTGGCAGAGAGTTTGATTGAAGTGGATGTAAGTGATTCAAAGCAATAATGGGGCCTTAGCTCATTTGGGATAAAATAATTTGTAAAAAATGAGCCATGACACTATATAATGTCATGGATAAAACATTTTTACAAAACTGCATAGATCGTAATTTAAGCCAGCGTGAAATAGCCAGTGAATGTGGCAAAAGTCAAAGCACTATAAAACATTGGTTGAAAAAACATGGCATTAAAACCAATAAACATGTAGGTAACAAAAAATACGGGTATTTGTGTGAGGATTGTGGAGAAACAAAGAAGAGTAAGTTTGTCAGTGTAGGAGATGGAAGATTATCGCATGTGTTATGTAAAAGGTGTCATTCAAGACGCAGTGTGGCAAGATTTAGGAAACACAAACAGCGTGCGGTAGATTATAAGGGTGGCAAGTGTCAAGTCTGTGGATACAATAAATCGTTGAGGTCATTGGATTTTCATCATAGAGATCCTGGCGAGAAGGATGTTAAATTTAACAGCAATTGGGTGAAGCAGTGGAATTTTGAACGAGTAAAAAAGGAATTAGACAAGTGCGATTTGCTGTGCAGAAATTGTCATGGAGAAGCACACGATGCAATGGATGCAATAAAATTGGGGCCATAACATAACGGGAGTGTGCAGCCTTTGCAAGGCTGAAGTCGGGGTTCGATTCCCCGTGGCTCCACTTTCGGCTCGAATGCGAGTGGGACTACATAACAGAAGTGAAGTTCGTCTCATCTGCGTTTGCAGTTGTTTGGTGTTTTAGTGGGAAGTAAGGGCTTTGCAAAAGGCTAAGACAACCAGGATGTTGGCCTAGAAGTAGCCATCATTCAAAGAGTGGGTGTGCAGCCTCTCCCTCATTTCTAGAATGAGGATGATGCTGGGAAGCCGACCACATCGGATAGTCGCCCTTTGGTGTAACAACACACTGGTCGATGCCGGTAGAGCCTGAGAAAACATCATGCATTCATCCTTGTCGGGCCGAAATTTATCTGGGACGCCGTAAAACCCCTACATTCCGAAGGAATGTTTGCTCTGTGAGTGAGGAAGCGAGCGTCAGCGAGCGACCGAATGAACAGGGCAAACCTCTTTAGGGTAGCGGGATGTAAGGCGTCATAATGTAATTTAGTTAGACATACGCTGAATAACTTTGGTCTAATGCCTTCCCCTCTAAAACGGCATAAAAGCCATTGAAAACGGCTTGAAAAAATAATTTTGATTTTGTTGTGAAAAAATTGTAAGGCAACACTATATAAAGTGTATGACAAAAGAAAATGCTGAACATAGTTTGACTATTCGTGTCCATCCGACATTATTCAAGAAGTTCAAGGATAAGTGCGATGGTAATTACCTCAATATGAGCGAAGCGATACGACTGTTAATACACGATTGGGTTGAAAATCAAACGAACAAAACATTAATGCCCGCAGGAGCAAAATGACCTTAATTTCTTACAAATATAGGTTGATGCCCACCGAGGAACAACAAGTTCTACTCGCCAAACATTTTGGTTGTGTGAGGTTTTTGTATAACCATTTCCTTGAACAACGCATCAATGCTTATAAAGGTGAGAACAAATCATTGAACTACTATGACAATGCTACATCTATCCCAGAGTTAAAGAAAACATACGACTGGTTGAAGGAAGCAGGAAGTCAAGCATTACAATACTCAGCCAAAGCACTACAAAATGGATATGACAACTTCTTCCGTAAGGTTAAATTAAAAGCACAAGGCAAACATAAAGGTAAATGTGGCTTCCCTCGTTTCAAGAAAAAACACGGCAAACAATCATTCAAGGTATTACAGAATATCAAAGTCATTGATGGTAAGTTGAGCATTCCTAAGTTCAAGCAAGGCATCCCCATCATCCTCCACCGACCACTTGAAGGCGAGATTGAGTTTGCCACCATTTCCAAGAATAAAGCAGGACAATACTTCGTGAGCATTACAGCCAACAAGGTAATGACTCCACTTCCAACTACTGATAAGACTATTGGATTGGACATGAATGTTCATGGAATAGTGGGCAGCGATGGAACAAAGTATGAGAACCCACTACCAAAAACAAAATATAGAAACAGATTGAAGTTCTTGACGAAAGCAAAGAATAGAACACAGAAAGACAGCAAAGGTAGAGCGAAAGCATACCTTAAATTAAACAAGTTGGAGCAGCACATTCACAACATTCGTGAGGATTTTCAACACAAAGTAAGTAGAAAAATAATTGACGAGAACCAAGTCATTGTCGTTGAAACTCTTTGTGTAAGTGATATGTTGAGGAACGCAGACCCAGAGGTTCGTAAAATTGAGCGATGGAGGGAGAAGGTGTATCACAGGAAGCAAGCCGATGCTTGCTTCTCCTCGTTCTTCCAAAAGTTAAAATACAAAGCCGAGTGGTATGGTCGTGAGTTGCGACAAGTGGATAAATGGTATCCAAGTTCGCAATTATGCTCCGTATGTGGTTGGCAGAACAAGGACTTGGAACTTACTGATAGGACTTGGACTTGTTGGAACTGCTTCACTAATCACGATAGGGATGAAAACGCAGCAACTAATATTCACATGAAGGTATAAACCCCTGTTGGAATACAGGGAGAGCCGTTTGTCTTGGCATAAGACCCGCTTTGAGTGGGCTGCTGATTGGAACGGAAGCCCCGCCCTCTTTAGGGGCGGGGTAATTCACATAATGGAGAGGCGGTAACAAATATTGAAACCATTTCATCGACCGCTGTGGCAATTTCATAATTCATATTGGGCACGTGGGCGAGCTTGCTGGTCAGTTGGAAACCACATGCCCGGCTATTCTTGGAATTCAAGATTTGCTCATAGTGGCAGCACTGCAATCCATAAAATTTATGAAGCGGCCGAGGCCACACACTCATCCGGGTTCACTCCGGGTCAACACACATCTATAAAAAGAAGGCTGTGGGGATGAAATTTAGACCTTCCATGTGGTCCTTGCGGTCTTCTCGATGGCGTGTACCGTGGTCCGTAAAACATTTTCCAGCAGGTTGGGCTTATGGGCTTAATAGGGTCCATTCTGGATTTTCTAAAAGGTCTATATTATGGGGGAGTGCCGGTAGCAATTTACAATCTGCATGGTTGAATGATCGACATCAAGCTAGTATAAGAAGAATAATATAGGTTTGTCATTGACTGATTTATCTAAATATATTATACATAAATCTCATGGGGACTTAGCTTAATTGGGAAAGCGTCTGGTTCGCAATCAGAAGAGCACGGGTTCGACTCCCGTAGTCTCCACTAAGGTAATAACATGAGAATGATGGTACATCCTTTAGGTGTTAAATCAAGATATAAATGGTGTGCAGTGGCTTTTGTGAATAGTGCTGGCAATTGTTTTGGTTCAGCAGCATTTGGTAGTAACGGTCATTGCAGTATAAAGGCACAACTTGGCAGCTATAGTGTGAATGTATCATACTATTGTAGTGTGGCCAAACGGGGAGGATAACAATGGAAGCATATTTACACCCAGCATTTGTATGGGACTGCGATGCGTGCGGAGAGGAAAACTTTGTACGTGCGATACGCATTGAAAAAACAGAAGAAGAAATGGCAGAGATGAGAAGCGATTTAGGCATTGAAGAAGACGATGATGGCGAGTTCTTGGGAATGCCGAGTGGAGTAATGTGCCAAAGTTGTGGAACAGAATACGAATGTGCAGACGATTAAATGAAAATATGGTCTTTGAGTGGAGTGAGTATTGGCACAAATTCTTCTAGATCAAGTGTCGGATTTCGTGTGCAATACTATTGGTCATCAAATTTTTCAGGAAGTGGGGCTTTTAGTATTGCCTTAAAGCTTCCATTGTGTTTTGATGGAAATAATTATTGGAGTACAATGCGTTAGGGCGGGTAGCTCAGTTGGCAGAGCATCGGAAAACGGATCAGGTGTATGCTTGATTACGCTCCGAATGTCGCAGGTTCGAGCCCTGCCCCGCCCACTTGGGCAACCAAAAATGTTTGAAAACCGGTGGTCAGCGAAACCACGATAAAAAATACGTTCCCTGAGTAGATCGGTCTCAGAGCCGGGTTGCCCATTATGGCCCTATCGTCTAACGGTTAGGACGACAGACCTTCAATCTGTAAATCGGGGTTCGATTCCCCGTAGGGTCACTATTATAATGTGGAGAACAATATGTTATCATCAACTGACAAAAGAAAAATACGAAGAATACTCCATAATGAAAAGTTTCGCAATGCATACCCAAATAGGATGCAAGCTGCCAAGGGTGTCATAGCTATGATACGGCTATTGAAACAAGTGAGTGAATCACTAGAGCGTGGCGAGTGGAAACATGGAGACATGTCAACGGCGACAGTGAGTGGCTTACGAATGGAGGCAGCCGAAAACGGGATAGAGTTGACTCCGCAAGAAATGACAGAAGTTATAGAGATAAGCAATCACTGTAGACGGATGCTAGAGGGATAATTGAGGGCGATTGGCGCAATGGTTAGCGCACCTCGTTTACACCGAGGGGGTTACAGGTTCGAGTCCTGTATCGCCCACTGAGGGTCACTAGTTCAATTGGCTCAGAGCAACACTCTCTAAAAGTGTAAATGTGGGTTCGATTCCCACGTGACCTATTAAGGAGATTTTTTATGTACGAACGATTTACAGATAGAGCTAGAAAAGTTATGATGCTGGCCAATCAAGAGGCCCAGCGTTTCAATCACGAATATATTGGAACCGAACATCTTCTTTTGGGTCTAATAAAAGAAGGATCGGGTATTGCTGCTCATGTGTTGGAGCAGTTTGATATCGATCTTCGCAAAGTTAGACTAGAAGTAGAAAAATTAATCCAACAAGGGCCAGATATGGTCACAATGGGCAAGTTGCCACACACACCAAGAGTAAAAAAGGTGGTTGAATATTCAATGGAAGAGGCTCGTCTTTTGAATGACAATCATGTGGGCACGGAACATCTTTTGTTAGGATTGGTACGAGAGAGCGAAGGCGTGGCAGCCCAGGTGTTGGTCAACTTGGGATTGCAGTTAGATGAGGTTCGTATGGCTGTTAAAGATCTGTTGGGTCATAAAGGACCGTCTGAAGAAGTTAAAGAACTAAAGGTTGTATATAAAGGCGAAGAGATTCATCTTAATTGTGAAAAGAATTACGAACAGATGATTGAAGATTTGAAGCCTTTGTTGATTCAACAGGCCGATATTATGGCAAAGATGTTGAAGATTATATTGGGCTAATGCTAGCGTGCCAGAAAAGTCATGGGCTTGTTTTGTAAACAAGATCAAGTGGGGGCAGTACCCACCGCTAGCTCTTAGACTTATCCACCATGAGTGGAAAAAGATGACCTCGCCCTCCGGGCGAGGTCCATTGCGGCTGTCGTATAATGGTATTACCTCAGATTTCCAATCTGATGACGGGGGTTCGATTCCCCCTAGCCGCTCTATGGTAGAAAAATTGCAAGTTCCAACACAGGCTCCGCCGCATACGTGGGCTGGCTATTCTGGCCCGTGGATTGAGAATGCTTTTCAGAAATATTATGCGGAGCATGGCGTAAAAACCGATAGGATCTACATTCCTATTTGTTGGACCGACAATTATCTTGCCAATGGTTTTAGGGCTCCTCTGTGGACTACGTTATGGCTCAATCAGACATTGAGACAAGACAAGAAGTATTTCACAGTTGTTCAGAATGACGATGGGATTCTTGAGTCTATTCCCAAGTGGGCTGACGTGTTGGTATTTGCGGCTGGTGGAGTGGGTAACATTCCAATTCCATTGTTGAAAGAGGATTTACAGCCTTATCAAAGGAAAGACATTGAACGACCAATTCAATTGTGTTTTACGGGATCGATAATGGCATGTGAAAGTGCCAGGGGTCATGCGGTTGGTAAATTAATGACCATGATGCGGCCCAACTGGTCGTTTAGTGAAAAGCTTCCTTACGAATCATTTTTCAAACAATTGAATGAATCTGTGTTTTCTTTATGTCCACGGGGTTACGGGAGAACATCTTTCCGATTGTATGAATCTTTGGGAATGGGTGCAATTCCGGTGTATGTATGGGATGATATTGAATGGTTGCCGTATAAAGAAATATTGGATTGGTCTGGATTGGCTGTAAGCATTAATGTTCGAGATATAGATCGTCTTCCTGAGATTTTAGACAGTCATACGCCAGAGATGATTGCTGCAAAGCAAAAGAAGATTAGAAAACTATATCATCACTATTTCACTGCCGAAGCGGTATGTGAATATATCTTCAAACGGTTGGCTATTTAAGGAACTTCAGTTTGTATAGGGTTCTGTAAGTTGTGGCAGTAATTTCATCCACAATGTTCTGTAGATGAGTATCTTCTTCTGCTAATGCTTTACGGGCCTTTTTAACAAACGCACATAGTTCTTCAAGGTATTTAACCGGATCAGCACTCTTGTCTACGGAAATGCTGCTAGCTTGATCGATTATGCCATATTGGCCTTGATAGACTTCTACGAATTCATCTATTAAGCCAAGAATGTCTCCATAAAACGAATCCAGGGCCATATGTTGAGCATAGGATTTGGTTTTAAGGTGAAGTACATGTGTTGTTTGACGAGCTTCGAACAACTTATTGATTAAATCCGAGGGGTCCGAAGAATTGATGTATTCGCTTAATGTTTTCATGTAATTATATACATTCGTAATTGAATTTTTCGTGGGATGCTAAAGGGTCTTTAATAAGCGAGGGTAGCTCAATTGGTACTAGAGCATCTGGCTTCCAACCAGACGGTTGCGGGTTCGAGTCCCGTCCCTCGCACTTTTTAATAAAACGTGCATACATAAAAAGAACATTTGCGCCTATGATGTAGCGGTAGCCTGGAACCTTGCCAAGGTTCACGTATCGGTTCGACTCCGATTAGGCGCTCTTATGAGATATTTTGTATTATCAACTGTTGTGTTATTGTGTATCATAGGGGTTTCGGCCATTATATGTCCGAAACCCTTCTTAGACTTAGTATCATCTGAATGTGCGGTTACGGCCAATCGGTCGGCATCGTTTTATTTGAATGATGATTATGATACGGTACGCAAGGTATTTGTGCGTAGCAATGCTTCAACGGAATTGGTGGAGATTACCTCTGGGAAGGTCATATCTCAAGAGATGGCGAAGCCCAATTTTGAGTTAAAGAAAGTTAGGCCGTTGCAATGGTGTGTGCATACGGACGTATTAATGAAAATTCGTCCTTATGATCCAGAGCTTAGCAAATCGGTTATTGCGCTCAACAATAAGATTCGTATCGATCAAGAAAGCATGGTCATTCGTACTGGTTTGACCAAACCAGTACGAATGCTTAAACAATATGATACGGCTCTGATTATGGTTAGAGAGGGGAATAGGACCAGAGTTGACATTAGTGTTGGCATCTGTGTAATGATGAGGATTCCTTATAAGGAAAAATACCAGCCGATGATTCAAGACCATGTAGACGAATCTTGTAAAATAGCCATATTAAAACTAGAGAGGGGTATTAGGCAGGTAGTAAATGAGCATAGGGGAACGATAGTTAGTTGGCAATTTAGAAAATAAATGGGCTGTGGGTGTGCCGGATGCATAACGGTCTTCGAAACCGCAGGAACAAGTTCAATTCTTGTACGGCCTACTTTTTATTGAATGGGCGACATTTGAGACAGACCCATTCGCCATGAATGGTGCGTTCGCCTTTTCTTTTATGGCAAATTGCACATGGCGGTATTTTCTTATGTTGAGCGTTGATAATCGCTTGTTGAGACCAATATTCTTTGAATGTCATAAGTGCCATATTGTTATATAGGTCATTTTTACGAATTGAGTCTCTATATATTTGCATGACATTCAGTGATTACTTAGAAGAACAAGAAATGCGTGACGGCATGCCAAAGCCGTGGAAGGCACGTCGAAAGGATGTTCTTACATTCTGGAGCGGGTTGCAGACGAATTTACCTTTGCAACCATCCCCTATTTCTAAGCATCACACAGGCACTCGTTTCCGTGAAGATGGTCTTCGTATTACAGGCAGTTCGGGATTTGTTAATTCGGTTATGAGTAATTTGAAGGATTTTCTTAGATTTGACACAGATCCAAGAACGAAGTTGGATGTAGAATATCGACAAATTCAGGGCAAACAGGGAGATCCTAATGATTTACCCATTTATGCCTGTTATGTTTACGTTTTGAAAAATGAAACGGAAATCGATAAATTATTAAAAACTCCAGAGGCACCAAAGGCTCCGAAGATGCCCAGGCAACCATCTATGCCACGTTTCTAATGCCCCCTTCGTACAATGGCAGTACATCACCCTCGTAACGTGAAAATGTATCGGTTCGATTCCGACAGGGGGCTCTTTTATTGTCTTTCCACTATATTAAGTGGGAGACAATTATGTGGCAATTTCAAGAACAATATGCAAAACAAGACATTTTAGAGTTCCAATCGATAGCAGCAGCCGAGGGTTGGAATGGTAATCATTCTTTGTTATTAAAAGAATATGCTAAGAATGAAGCTGTGAAAAGTGATTTAGATTTTCACAAGCAAGCCTGTCATGCGGCCGGATTTTTACATCCAATGGAGCAGACATCAAAGGGTATTCGGAAGTGGATTCAGATTTTAGAGGAATGTTATGGATAAAAATATGGCAGCACCGGGTATTCCGGCAATTGATTCAATGATAGAGCAGATTCAAGCTCATGTTAATAGCCAATTGGCAATACAAATTTCCGAACCTGTTTTAGTTGATGGGCCGGTTAAAGAATTGCGGGAATTTATTGAGCAATTAGCCGCAAGAGAACGAAACAAGAAGTGCGGAGATCCTGGTACGCTAGTTACCAGTAGTAAACCGAGCATGGAAGGTGTTAAATATTGTACAGTTTGTAAAAAGACGGAATTGGAGTGGAATAATGAAAGTCATTGATAATCATGACCCGGATCACAAAGGTGGAATAAAAGTAGAGGGGATGGCCGATTGGGTGTATCCTTTAAGCTGTGGTTGCGATTGCGGATCAACGGGGTGTTGTGAATATGCAATTCCTTCAGTAGGTTCTGATGTGGAACTGATGGACATTAAAGGCGTGTGGTATTATTTTGCGGGTATTTAATTATTGAAATATTTTTTTGAACTTCCGATACTATATAAATGTAGTTAATCGGAGGTTCAAAATGAGATTAAACGAAAAAAATCAAGCCATAGCATTAAGATCAGAAGGCAAATCTGTTAGAGAAATTTCTCAAATTTTGAGATGTCCAAAAAGTTCCATTTCTACATGGGTGAGGAATGTTAAATTAAGTGATAAACAAATTGCATTGCTAAAGTCTAATGCTAAATTGAATAGAGAAAAGTTTTCTGCTAAATTTGCCACTGCCAATAACCGCAACCATTTAGACTCTGTAATTCGCATTGAGCAATACAGACAAGAGGGTAGAGAACGTGCAAAAATTGATGCTGACTTTCGAGTGATATGTGCTTTGTATTGGGGAGAGGGTACTAAAAACAAGAACGTGTTTGCAATTGCAAATGCTGATTATCGTATGATTAGGTTGATAGTAAGATGGTTGGCAGAGGGCGGTTATTTAGCTAAGATGACATTTACCGTGGGTTACCATCCAGCAAATGAACTGACGGAGAGTGATTTGAAGTTATGGTGGAAGGAAAAAATCGTTCAGCTTACAGATGATCATTTTAGAAAGTTTACTTGTTATAAACCAAGAGAGGGTGTTTGGAGAGGTAAGCAAAAAGGTAAAATGCTTTATGGAACGGGCACGATTTATGTATGTAATACTCGATTGAGACAAATGATAGAAGGCGGAATCGAAAGTTTATGTTTTTAGGGTGTTTGGTCTAGTGGCAAGACACCACCGTGACAAGGTGGAAAAAGTGGTTCGATTCCACTAACGCCCACTTTTATTCTATAGAAGCTAAATACTTCTATGGAATTCAGACAGTGGCTAGAAGCGATGATGAATGAACCCCCACAAGGGCAAGTCATCATAGTATCAAACAAAGGCAGCAAGATTACCGTTCTATTAGACGGAGATCCAGTTCATGGTGCTGCTGAAGCCTATAAGTCTAAAAATCTTAGTGGCGAGTCAATGTATGTCATAGAGAAATCAGATGCCACCAAAGGATATGGTCCATTGATTTATGATATTATGATTGAAGAGATTACAGCGAATGGTGGTTATGCCGTGTCTGATAGAAAGAACGTCTCGCCAGATGCGTTTGGGGTTTGGAAGTATTATTATTTCAAACGTCCTGATGTAACACAAGTTCCGTTATCGGTTGGCCAATGGTATGCTGGAAAGTGGGCCGAACCATATTTAGAAAAATTGTCAGACGATGAATCTTCTCGACCTCCTAAAGACAATCCTATATGGGCTCTTTGGACGGGATATAAAAAGCAGCCCACATTGGTGCCAAAGCTTGAGAAGGAAGGGAAGTTGGTGAGAAGATGAATTTCACATTATTCTTAGAATTGTTTGATAATCCTTTGCCGATTCAATGGCAAATAAAAAGTGGTGGACATTGGGCTGGAAGCTTTAAGATCAATCGGAAAGAATATGATATCGATTTCGATCACCATGATGGCGTCACAGATGTGAGTTTTACACTGATGAAACCGAAAGAGCTTTCTTCACATGGTATTACGGGTACGGGGGACGAAATTCCAGTATTCGCTACAGTAGCAAATGCGGTGGGAGAATACGTAGACAAAGTATATCCCAGGATAATCAAATTCTTGGCCAAGGAACCGAGTCGAGTACGATTGTATCGAGCGATGCTTGATCGATACGTGAAGCCTAAAGGATATCGGTACACCCTTGAAGATACGATGTTCGGGCAAGAATTCGTTGCTATTGCATCATCTCCTCTTGCAAAACGTTGACAATCTGCTATATTATACAAAGTCCTCGGCCGAATGTAGTGGGGACTACATCAATGATGGTCCTAAGGTAGCAAAACAGGGCGACCTGCAAGCGACAGCACAAGCCGGTAAGTTTCGACTGAATCCGGTGATCTCTCGAAGGGGAGATCTAATTGCGTTTCGAACGGCGGTAACCTGAAAGGGTCCGTGCGTGAAGGCTATAACTTCCCGAAAGGGAATGGCGTCTCTACGCTTCTTGTCGGCCGAGGACTTTTTATTGGAGAATTACATGGACTCGAATGCAAAATATCTTAGAATAAGTTTTACATTGGTGCCCACCAATCCGGTCGAAGTAGAACGGATCAAGGCTCTTTTGGAAAATGAACTTACCAGTCTTTGCCCTGGCGGTTACATTCGTGCTGAGGGTGTAGTTTTGGGAGAAGTCAAGGAGTTGAAAGCTAATATCTATCCGGTGCAACTGATGAACCCGGATGGGACGCCATACGGAGGGGGTTAGCTTTGAGGATAACAATTCATATATACTGTAGGAGGTATATATGAGTGCAACATCAGTGACGGGGAAGGGGCTTGGAATGTCACACGGTCAATACAAGCCAGATAATCAATGTGGTGGTTGCGGTTGTGGCTGTGGTAAGAATTGTCCAACGCCACCCCCAAAACCACCAAAAACAGGTTGTTATCGACGAGCTTCTAGCAATGGTAGACTATCATATAAAAGAGGCGGAGGAGTCGGAGTTAGGGGATGTTAGTATGGCTAAGGGTTTTATCAGCGTAGAAGATTTTGAAAAAGAGATCAAAGAGTATAAACAACTTGTATTCAAAGGCCAAATGGTTGATTTCATTGTGGCCTTTATTCTCGGTGCTGCATTGAATAATGTGGCAAAATCAATTTCTGAAAATTTGATTATGCCGTTTGTTAGTTTTACTCTTACTTCCACTGGTCAGAATTGGGAACAACTGTTGTGGCAGCCTATGCCGGGGCTCAAGATGGAAGTGGGCAAATTCTTTGCGGCTTGTATAAGCTTCATTTTGATTTCTGTTATATTGTTTTTGGTGTGGTTGGTAATGAAAGGCGTTGCTGGTCCTGAAAGTTTGCCGTTGAGTATGCGATTGAGGAAATTATGGAGATGGATATTTCCGTGGCGATTGGTTCGTGTTGAAGAAGATAAGAAAGAACCGGAACCAGCAAAAGGTGAAGAAACAACATTAAATATTACAATGTTGCCGTAATGTTGCCGATATAACATAGTGGAAATGTGCTACATTGGTAATGTAGATACCTGGGTTCGATTCCCAGTAGCGGCTCTTAAAAAATATGATCTGATTTCGAACGTTTGCTGGTAGAAACCGTGGAAATGGAAGAGAAAGCAAGGGAATAAAGAGGGGGGGGCATTAGGTAAAAAATGACAGCATATGATTTGGCAATTAAATATTTGCAAGGTGATTTAACCGAAACGCAACTTACGTATTGGTTACACATTAATGCTATTCCAGAAGACGAGTTTAATAAAGAAGTGCAAAACATTGTGGCCGCACAACAGTGTAAATCACTAGGCTGTCTTGTGATGGTAATAGGAGTGATAATTTTTGTTATTATATTGCTGGGTAATTGAGAAGGCATGCGGTGTAGCCAATGCGTTAACAGGATGCCGATGTCGATAACAGAGGCATTTTCAAAACATCACACATAGCCAGCACGTGTTTGTGGAATTCTGTTAAATTATCGAATTCCCAATGATGGTTCCTACAGAGACCCAGTAGGTTTTGTGGATCATTTATTTCTATTACTGGTGTGTCTTTGTCGAAACTCTTGATAGACTTTTTGTGACAACATTCGACATGCGTGTTGTAGCCGCATTTGAAACATTCTATTAACAGGTGGTTGGCTTTGGCGATGATACGAGCATGGTTTCTGATTCTTCTGTATTTTTGCGTATCATTGGTGGATGCTTGTTGTTTAGTAAGAGTTTCAATGACGGCGTATGTACCATCGACTGTTTTGATTTTTGTTTTGCATAATTCACAACGTTTTTTGCGATAATGGCACGGTTCACCACAAAGGCGGCAAAATCCTGGTTTGCGTTTTTTGCCAATTTTTCGTCCGTTGGCGTTTCTATTTCCATAGGACGCCGCACATGAACTCGAACAAAACTTTGAATTTTTGGTGGCTTTACCACATGTCGCACATGTCACGACCGGGCGGCGAGCGTATATGAGGGGTTTTACTCCCAACGATTCATAGACAGCACTTGACCAGTTTCCAAATAATTTCTTGATTGTTTTCAAAGAATGTGAGCCGATTTTTTCATATGTAACTTTAGATGGTATTTTGCCAGTTTTGGTTTTGATCTTGCGGATATCTTCTATGATTTGTACTTTAGTAATCATGACCGTGTATCTCCTCGCTTTCCTAAAGCGTTGAAAGAGTAATTGGACGCATGTGGGTTCGACTCCCTCCACGGTTGCCTTGTTATCCTATAAATGAGTCGAAATCGTAAAATAATAGAAAATTTTTTCGATTTTAGGGGAGGGTACTTATGAGATTATTATCAAACGAAGAAATTTATAATCTTTATCAAAAGCATATTATAAAGGATTCTGCTTATTTCGAAAGATTTGAATTACTTTCGTCAACTCTAACGGATGAAGAGCGAACTTATTGGAAGGGGAGAGATGCCTGTCGTTTTATATCTATTTGTGATTTCAAAGAATGGATTGTAAAACACAATATTCAACATGGTGAAGGTTTGTTGTGTACGTGCGACGAAGATCCAGAAATTAAGTATCTTGATTATCGAATGACCACCGTTGCATCATACCCAGCACACGATCTGCACACCTTATCTTTAGATAAGAAAAATTATAATTTAGTTGTTTTTAATCAGACGCTAGAACATTTATATGATCCATTTGTTGCTATTACTAGATTGTTTGAGCATCTCAAGCCGGGTGGGCATTTATATACGAGTGTACCGACTGTTTGTATTCCACATTTAATGCCGTTTCATTTTTGGGGGATTACACCTATTGGTTTGTGCGCCATCATGACATCATGTGGATTTGAAATTTGCGAATGTGGATTTTGGGGAAATTTCAAATATATGGAGTACATGTTCAATAAGCATTGGTGGCCAGATCATTTGGAGGTTGCAGAGGATGGTAAAATTACGTACAATCCTGTATGTCAAGCACAAGTCTGGGTGTTGGCGAAAAAACCAGGGAGATAATCATGGACCCAAATGACATTTTACAAGGGTTGCAGTGGTGGTTTTCTGGTGACGAGTGGAGATGCAAACGACATCTTGGTCCTGGTCAATATCCACTTTCTGATGTGCAACGAGCGGTCTTTGCTAAGGTGAAATCAGAGGACTTGCAAAATTTGCGTCCAGATGTTCTAATGTGGTGGGGTCGAAACGAACAGGATAAAGAGTGTAAGAGATTGATGGTTCATCGCTTGTTATCTCGATTTGATCAAGAACTGGCAAGGCATGGAAATTTATGAAATCTTTCATTCTCAATCATACCATTGATGTAATCATTGTGTTGCTTTCTATTTTGATAATCATTTTTGTTTTAACAAGATGAAAATCATTCGGCGTGCAATTCCTGAAAAACAATCGTCTTGGTTAAATTACTCTTGGAGTTGCCATTGCGATCAATGTTTCTTTTGGTCCCGATCTGGACCAAGAGATGATTGTGCTAGCTTTGATTTTGTAACGCTTAATTGGCTATAGACCACTTGAATTTATCGGTAACGGTATGCCCATGTGCAGGAGTGTCATGATTGTGTACATCCCAAGTGGGTTTGGGTGGCTCGTCTGTGCCTCCAAAATGCTTTTGATAATCAGTGTAGGTGTAGGGAGCAATCTTAGCATGCAGCCAATAAGCATAATCAGCAGTATAGGGAGCATGATATAATGGGCTGTACTGCTTCGTATGGTATTGTGGTGGATATAATGGCACCCTTGATGAAGTGCGCTCTGCTTTTTCTTGAAGTATTAACCACTGTTTGAATTCCATAGAATTATATAGGCATGAGCTTAACAGATTACGATAAAATAACTATGGCTTTCAATAACAAACATTCTATGGTTATTTCAGCAACAAAATTTATTGAAAAATCTCAACCCCAGATGGGAGAAATTGAAATGCCAACCCGTAGAGAGCTTGTAGACTCGATTGCCAGAGCAATTAAACATGCTCGTTCTGTGGCTAAACGGGAACACAAGAAGGCCGACCGACACGAACGTGTGGGTATCTTTGTTACCAGTTTGCGAAGCACTTTTATTAGCAGATGTCGTGATTATTATGTTGGCAAACTATGCGAGAAGCGGCTGTGGTATGATATTGGTGAATTAAATGAACCCGTGCAGCTTCCTGCCGTTTCATACAAGGGGGCACAATACGAACCTCAAGGCGAAATAAGGGTCACTACAATGAATCTAAAGAGTTGGGTTTATGAAGCCAATCTCCAGACTGGCGAGCGGAATTTAGCTGAAGAAATTGATGAAGATTTGGCCGAATTGGAAAAGAGCTTGCCTGGATTTAAGGTGCCGATTGAACAGGCAACTCATCTTAATGAACAGGCTGATCAAGTTTTGAATTCCCTTATTGACATCTTCAAGACGGAATGATATAGTAAGGCTTTGGTTAATACCAATCTTACCACATTAGGAGACTGTGTAATGGCAACGCAAGCAGAGAGACTTGAAAGTGTGCTGGGGTTTGATCCTGCCAAGTCCGTTCTTGACAGGACTGTGTTGAGTGAAGCACTCAAGGAAATTAATGAAGAGCGAGTTAAGGAAAACAAGGCAAAGGCCAAGGAGCAAATCCTCAAGGCTATTGAATTGCGATCCAAGATGGAAGCGGCTCGCAAACAATTCGAGGGTCAACAGAAAAAGTTCGAAAAGGAACTTGGTAAGATCCTCAATAAGATCGAGGCAATGGCCGAAGGTCGTGAACCGCCAGAAGATAAAGATGGCGATCACCATAGCGATAAAGAGAAGTGTTGTGATGGCGATGGTGATACTTGTTGTGTAAAGTAAGTGGGGAGTGATCCGATTGCCCCATCCCGGCTTTCGCCGGGATGGGGCTTCTTGGAGTTGATCAATCGGTTTTGCGTTTTCTCAATTCGTTATTTTCACATCTTTTAATGAATTGGCAGTTCATACACAATACTTGATATCCATCTTCCCATTGATTAGTTTTTTTGTATTGTTGAATTAAGCGAAAATAAGTAGAGTTTCCAACTTGTTTACGATGCGCATTGCCGCCACCGTTAATATGATCCAAGGTTAGCACTCTTATATCATTCATGTTACATCTGTTACATTTCATAGTTCCATTGCTGTAATAATCAATCACTTGGAGTTTGTTTGCTTTGGTTCGTTTTTTACCTTTTTCAAGAATCTGATCTTTGTTTTTAGCATAGTGGCGAGGCCATTGGTTTTTATGTCGGCATCGTTTACACACTCTTCTCCATTTTGAGAATTTTTCGGTTGGTAGATCTTCCTGGCATTGTCTGCATATCATTTTTAGTCTCCTCATACTGGCATTGTATAGGTATATATGCGGGGCCAGTAAGAAAATAAAGGAATAATCATGCAAAAGATATTGTCGTCTATACAGACTCTTGTATTAGTTGCAATTTTGTGTATAATGTTTAGAGTGGAATGGACATCAAAGTGGAACACACAGTTGATTGAAGTGAAGCCAGAGTATTTCAGAGAGGTGGTAGTCAATAATATAATTTACGTTGTATACACGGGGCCGGGACAGCTTTGTGCGATAGGGGAAGACGGCAAGCCTGAACAAAAAACGGTTGGGGTAGAGAAGAAGTAGGTTCCTTTCTTGTTGGGGGAGCCATCCTGCCGCTTGCGGCAGGATGGCTCTATTTACATGGGAGATTATCGTGACTGAAAAGCCAGCTAATGGTGTGAAGGGTTATATTCTCTACAATATTTTCGACCATGAGTATTTTTTCCGTGTTTATGATCACGGGAAGCATACGGACTATCGGTTGGCGGCTGAGGATATAAAGGTGGAGATTATTAGTGGAGATCACCTTTCATTGTATGAACGTGAAAATAAAGATGAAGATGTAGAGAATAAGCTGGATTGGTCTAGTGCGTATTTAGGCAAAAGCAAGGAGCCATCAGCATATATAAAACAGGAGGCTATTATGAACGATCAAAGACAACTTTTCGACAATTTATTTGCCAAAATCAAGGAAATTGCAAGTCAGTTTGAAACTACTGCTGCGAGTAAAATCGAGCAGGTTTTAGAGGTGGCGGATCAACTTACTATCAAGGTAAGCGATCAACTCAATCACTTGCATGAAACGATGGATGCGTTTTTGAAGAAAGCACAAGAAGTTGAGCAGAGGGGAGAGGTTATGGCTGATGAATTGGTAGCGGCCATGAATCAAGAATTGGCTCAATTACAGAAAGTAATGGAAGACTTGATTGCTAAATTGAAGAAATAAATGCTAAATAATAGCATGAACTTCAAAGAATGGTTGCAATTAGTCGAACGTGCATCTGCTCCTGGATCTAGAGTGGGTTTATATCCAATGGGGTATGGAGGCATGGGTTTATATCCATCTTCTGACGTAATTAATTGGGCCTCTGATGCCATTACGTATATGTCTGCGAAGAATCGCCACTTAGAGTTTAAGTGGGGTAAGGGCATTCTTTCTAATCCCAATCCTGGCGAGCCATTAAACTTTGGCAAAGATTTTTTGCCTCGAATAGACACTTCTCTTGAATTTGTATGGGGTAAAGGCATGCTGGCCAAGCCACCAGAATTGATAGAACCCAAAGACGTGGCGTTCTAGTCTGTAGTGGAATTCTACTCTGGAGTAGAATCTACTTCATTTGGGGCGTTCGTTCAATGGTCCAGGACCGTACTCTTATAAGGTACAGAAGGTGGTCCGATTCCACCACGCCCTACTTTCCTGTTGTTGATCAACTTTCACTATGCTATTATGTATGTAGACCATTTATAGGAGCATATCATGAGAAAGTCAGCAGTTGCGACAAAAGTTCGCAAAAGTACAAAGGTTCCTAAGAAAACAGCGGTAAAGCTGCAAAAGGTAACCAAGAAGACGTTACGAGATGAGGCTTTGGCAATTACTGCTCAGGCTATTAAGTACAAGGCGGCAAATTGCACAAATGCAGATTGGCCACCTGAATGTACAGTTCAGATTACATTAACGGTAGCGGAATGTCGTAAAATATTAAAGGCTTCTGCATTGTAAGGAGAATAAAATGGCTTCTATCCCTCGCCCAATGATTGGGGTTGCTGCGATTATAAAAAAAGAAGGTAAAGTTTTAATTGGGAAGCGTAAAAGCAAGCACGCTTGTGGGTTTTGGGGTTTTCCGGGTGGGCATTTGGAGTATGGGGAAACTTTCGAACAAACGGCAATTCGTGAGACTTTAGAAGAAACGGGATTGAACATATCCAACCCCGCTTTTTGGTGGTTAGAAAATGTGGTTTTTCCAAAAGAAAAGAAACATTATTTAACCATTTTCATGGTAGTGGATTGGGAGAAGGGGAAGCCCAAAGTAATCGAGCCGACTAAGTGTGTTGAGTGGATTTGGGCTCCTTGGGACGAATTGCCTCAACCAATTATGCCTGGAATAGCAATGCTAATAGCCGAGGGATTAGATCCATTTTGTTCTACTAGAACACATGAGTTGTGAGTAATATGCATATCTAGAGTATGAAGAATTACTGGATAGACAACTATACGATAGACGGTGCGGTGAAGCAGTTGCAGGAATGGCTAGAAACTTGGACTCAAGGGGCCGCTTTTGTATCTGATACGGCTATTATTGATTTGTGGGACGAGTTCTTCACTCAGAATCCACAGTTTTCTGAATTCGAGGGTGATATCGAAATGGATTGGGATGCCAATCAATATAAGGATGGGACTTATTGGTATTACAATATTAGGATTTGGTCAAATCGCATCTAAGGCTTGCTTTGCCTTTTGAGCAGCCATACCCCAAGTGAAATTTTCAAGAATGTGCTTAGACGCCTTTAGTCCTTTTTCTTTGGCCTCCTCACGATTTTCATAAATATGTCGCATGAGATGTTTGAGATGAGCCTTATCTGCTATTGCCCACATACCAGGATTTTTTAATCCATTCCAATCATCTGGCATTTCTTTTAGCTCATGATTGACAAAATAGGTGGTGTCTTCATTACAGAATTCAGTCATGGCACTATAATTCGTAGTAATGGTAGGAAGTCCACACGCCATTGCTTCACAGATGGGAAGTCCCCAGCCTTCGGCTTTAGACGGTAATACAAATGCGTCACAGGCCGTATACAAACTATTAAGTTGTTCGTGATGTACCACTGTGTTGATATGTGCAATTTGAGGGTGTGAAATGATTTTAGTGTTGGGCGTTATAGGAGCTAACATTAACATGACATTTGGCTGATATGTAAATTCTTCTATGAATGCTTCAAGAAGAGTGTCTAAGCTTTTTCTAACGTCTAATCGGGCAACACACAAAAACTTAAACTTGTTGACTTTGGTCACTTCTCGATTAGGTTTAATCTGTGGATTAAATACGGTCGGGTCTACCCCTTCAGGAATGACTTTAACTTTATTAGCATCATATCCGCTTTTAATAATATTGTCTTTTTGCCATTGCGATGGCACCCACAATTGATCGTGTTGTTCGAATAATTTAGGAAAATTTTCAGTGTTCGTCCATTCAAATACAGGATAGGCAATTTTCTTGCCTTTGAATTGTGGATTGTTGAGAAGATCCCAATAGTCTTTTAGCGTTAGATTAATGTGTACATCGGCGTTTTGAGCGGTAAGCTCAAAACGCATACCAGGAACGAATTTGGTTCGCACCAAAGGCATGAGTTTTTCTAGAGCATTAAAGAAGTTACATGCGTGAACACATACCCCGCCAATGATAGCGGGATGGTCGTGACTGATTGTATGAACTAGCATATTCTAAAAGAGTTGACTTGAGATTAATTTTTTGGTATGCTGGTGTGAGAAGTTACGGGCTCGTAGCTCAGTTGGTTAGAGCGTCAAACTCATAATTTGGGGGTCGCAGGTCCGAGTCCTGCCGAGCCTATTAGTAAAATATAGCGTAGATGCATATGTAGAGTATGTACTAACATCTACGCTAAGGAGTTGTATGCCAATATGCAAAAAATGTGGAGATCGATTTCCATTTAGGATGAAGATTGATGGTAAAGAACGTAATCTGCAAAGACGAAAATATTGTTTTGAATGTTCTCCATTCAAAACGCATAATACAAAAAAATTAGAAATTCCACACAAGGAACTTGGTTGTGAATGTGATATTTGCGGAAGGCAATTTACCTATAAAAGGCGGCACGGAGGAACCAGTAAGATATGTAATTCTTGTCATACTAAAAGACGTAGATACGCTTTGAAAGCAAAATGTGTTTCTATTAAAGGTGGCAAGTGTATTAAGTGTGGTTACAATAGATGTGATAAGGGGATGTGTTTTCATCACATAGATTGCGAAACGAAAATGTTTGAAATGACAAACATACATTATAAAAAATGGTCAGAAATTATCACTGAATTAAAAAAATGTATTTTGCTTTGTCATACATGTCATATAGAATTGCATGAAAACATGTGGGATATCAATTCGATAAAATCTAAAGTAGATGTTTATACATGCCGGTTAATCGATAAATTGAATAAAAGATTGCGTATCAGTTGATGAGTTTTATTAATGCGCCCATAGCTCAGGAGATAGAGCATCGGTCTTAGGGGCAAGTCAGCCCCATAATCTAAACCGAGGGTCGTAGGTGCAATTCCTACTGGGCGTACTGGAAATAATTATGGCCTCTAACGAAGCAACATTTAGAGTAGTCGCAGAAGCCGAAAAGATATTTGACCGTGTTATGAAGGCCAAACATCCTGACTATGCTCAAGATGTAGAAGAGGCTGTTAAATTGCATCGGGCTAGATTGGCAGCCGAGTATGCCGCTGCGGATCATACAGATATAAAAGATTACATTGTGCCTGTCACTCGAATGAGGGATTATTCGGAGCCACGTCCTTCTGTCACTACAGAGGTTGATTCTCAAACTTTACAAGTTTGGATGCAACTTGCTGGAATTGGTAAAGAGCCAGCAAGAAAACAGTTATCAGAAGTGATTGGCAAGGTTGGTAATAAAGAGATGCTGCGAAGGATGCAAGCAGTTGCTCAATCTAAAAAAGATATTTTTTCAAATGATCAAATTGAAAATATCATAAGCGGTCTTAGGCAGCCTAAGCCCACCACCTTTTCGGATGAGGAAATGCGTGAATGGGCCAATACGAATAAGATAACGGTCGAGGAAATGGCTTTAAGGATTAAAACTGATGAGAGGGCAGGCACCTTAGATTACTTACGACCGTGGACTGCTTCACCCATACATGTTCCGTATATTCCGCTCAAACCCACGCCACTGGAAAATGTGAGGGTGTCTTCCAAAATAGTCACTATGGACGACTATGAGAATGAGAGAAAGGCACAGGCTGTTGAACGTGCTAATGAGCTTATGTATAAGCAGCATGTGAATGTGGATGGATTAGAGTTATCGAATTTAAGTTGGGTGACGGTAACGGTTCAGCCATTGTGGTTTCCCAGGCGAGCAGTCAAAAATGTTTTAGCATCGTTTGACACAGAAGTTGAATATGTTCATTCGCATGTGACCGGCCATTGGTGGAGTGGTTATACTATTATAGGATACTTCTATGATAGGACATCTGCGGAAAGGGCGGCACAAGAGTTGAAGAAAAATGTATGTTGGGACGGGTATATAGAGCATCAGAGGCCCAAGCCTCCAATGGGCAGTGGAGGCCACGCTTGCCGAACCCATAGCAATGGGGACGGAACAAAAACCACTTATGCATAGTACGTTATATATTTTGGCTTGGATAGCTGGCATTTATGGAGTTGGATACATTACATGTTTCTTCATGTTGATGATAGTTGCTAAAGAGTGGGCGGCAATACCGCTCGCTACTAAGTATTCTTTACAGTGGCCCGTAGTATTCTACGATCTTATTAAAGGAATGTTTTCATAATATGGCTTACAGTACAATTTTTGTTAAATTCAAAAGCACCATAAGCGAATCAGTTGTGAGAGAGTGTTTGCAAGATTTGGGAATCTGGGGTGTAAAAGTGTCCACAATGGGCATGAGATATGCCGTAGAAGTTCCAATCGGGAAAGAGCAGAGCTTTATTGACAAGCTAGCTCAAGAAGATGTGGTAGATCATGTGAATCCCACGTTCTTGGCGGCGAATCCTAAGCCTGTTGCCAAACCCTCGTTTAAGAGGGGTGCTTAGGGCGTTTAGCTCAGTTGGCTAGAGTGTTGGTTTCACGTACCAAAGGTCACAGGTTCGAATCCTGTCACGCCCACTCTATATAAATGCATGAAGCGTTTTATAGAATTTCTGGAAAGCAAGCAAGCTAATAGTGCATCTGCCATGAAGGATAAGGTTGCCAAGATTATTCGTCAGGTGCAGGCATTGCAAGATGATCCCGAACAAATAACGGATCTTTTTGCCAAAAGAACAAATAAGCGAATCATGCTTGATTTCTTCAATAGAATTTTCTCACTGCTGCCAGATGCAGATTTGGAACAACGGATGCAGGACATAGACGACTATGATTCTGTAGAAGCGTTGTTTCGACACTTCAATGGTGGGGGTCATCCTGTGAGGGATTTCTTGATATTAGCACCACCTTCTGACAAATAGGTGCTGAAATCTTTACTTTCCATCTGAACCTTGTTAGGCCATACTGTGTCTATAGGTTAAATCATGAGCGAAAAAGATACAAAACAAGTGATAGTGGTACGACGTGATCTGAAAGTGCGCCGAGGTAAGGAAGACGCACAAGCGGCTCACGCCGCTTGTGCGTTTATCGGTAGGCAAATTCAGGCACAGATTCTAGCAAATCAAAAAGATGAATTCATAGTGAAGCTTACGCCAGCCCAACAGGACTGGATTGCTGCATCCTATGCCAAGGTTGTTTGTCAGGTAGAAAATGAGGAAGAGTTAAAAGCTTTGGAATTAAAGGCTAAAGAAGCTGGCCTGGAAACTCATTTAATCATTGACAGTGGTAGGACGGAATTTAGCGGAGTGCCAACGGCGACAGCTTTGGCGATAGGACCAGACTATGTGGACAAAATTGATCCAGTTACTAAGCATCTTCCCTTGCGATAAAAAGACTAAAGTCATAGAGGTGCCGGAAGCGATACATCAGCAGTTTCTTGACTTTATAGATTCGGCCAACACTTTATTATTAACACAGGAGGATCTTAATAGAAACAGTGGATTAGCCGAGTTGGCAGAGGTGATAGATGGCATTTTAGGTGAGCAAGCGACACCGAGATGTCAGACGAGAAAAGAATTGAAGGGAATTTATCGAGTGTGGAGTCAATAAATACCTTTACAAGATGAATGACTTGTAGTATAATAAAAAGCATGATTATGAATGATTCAAAACATGAAAGTGGTTGCCTGTGTTTGTTTTGTATCCGTGCTGGAAAGGCTGGGCCATATCCGTGGCTTCATAGATTCTTTCCAGAACTATACAAACTTTCGATTGATAAAATCGAAGGCGACAATATAACCAAATAATATGGCGGCGTGCCCGAACGGTTTAGGGGCTCGTTTCATAAGCGAGTTTAAGGTGGTTCAACTCCACCCGCCGCTACTTGTTCACTAAGCACCGATGGACAGGTAAAAGGAGGATACTAGGTGTAAATAAGATGGAAGGAGAAAGATCATGACAGTAACTTTAGCTCGAAAGAATTCACGATCACTGCAACGGCCGGTACTTGTGTTGAACAAGTCCTGGGCACCTCACCGTATTGATACGGTTAAAGAGGCGATGGGATTGCTATTTCGTGAGGACGATGGAGAGCCAGAAGCTAGGATCATTGATCCGTTTGCCAACTTCCAGACTTACACTTGGGAAGATTGGAGTAAGTTGCGTCCGCAAGAGGGCGAACTGGCTCTGCATGGTGTGCGTGAAGCATATCGTGTGCCTGAAGTCGTATTATTGACTAGTTTCAACAAGCTGCCAAATCAGCGTGTGAAGTTTTCTCGGCGTGCAATTCATCGTCGAGACGATTACACTTGTCAATACTGCGGTTCAAAGCCGGGTACGGAAGAATTGACCATCGACCATATCACTCCTCGCTCTCACGGGGGAGAAACGACTTGGAAGAACTGTGTTGTTAGTTGCATTCGTTGCAATCAACGCAAGGACAATCGTACTCCGCAGCAGGCACACATGAAGCTGATGCGTGAACCATTCAAGCCTCGGTTTGAATTGTTCAAGACAAATGGCAAGATTCTGAGTTCTTGGAAAACCTGGATCACAGATCTTGATGCGGTAGTATCAGAAATGTATTGGGAAGTCCCTTTAGAAAATGATATGCCGAGTGATAGCTGAAACCCAAGCCCACCTTCTGCTGCGCAGAAGGTGGGCTTTTTATTTGCTCTAACCAAAAGGAGAAAAACCATGAGCAAGCACAATCGGAGGTTACTTTAGCAATGAAAGACCACAAGCAGAATTGAAGGGATTGCCGGGCTGTCTTTAGCTTAGACAGTGCCCATGAGATCGTCGTTGAAATACAATTTGGCGAAGGAGGAGAGGACTCAAAAATATTCGTGGACGAGCTTCTTGTCATGTATGCTAGGTATGTTCAGTCTCTTAATTTCAAAGCAGAGATTTTACATTCTTCATTTGGGCATAAAATAGTGCAAATGTCTGGCAAAGGTATTGGTAAAAGTTTCAAGAACGAATCTGGCAAGCACATCTGTCAGAGGGTGCCGCCTACAGAAACCAAGGGTAGAAGGCATACTAGCGTAGTAGCAGTAGCGGTTCTTCCTTTGCCACCAGAGCAGGATTGTATGCCATTGCCAGATTCAGAATTGGAAGTAACCACTATGATAGGCACTGGCCCCGGTGGACAGCATCGCCAAAAGACGGCATCTTGCGTTCGTATTAAACACAAGCCAACCGGCATCACGGTTGTCATCGATGGACGTGATCAACACCAGAATCGCAAACATGCGTTGCGAATTATCACAGCCCGTGTAAATGAGAAACGATTGAAAGAGATGGCTGCTAAATACGATGCCAATCGCAAGCAATCACTTGCAAACGCTGGTAGAGGAGATAAGACCAGAACATATAATTTCATTGATTCCAGAGTGACAGACCATAATACTGGCAAGAAGACTAGTAACATTAAGGCTGTTATGAAGGGTGAATTGAGGTTGATTTTGTAATAGTCGAAATGAACAGCCACGTCATGTGCGACATGACGTGGCTGTTTTTATTAATGGCGATAAAATGTTATTTACTTCATTCCAAAATTTTTCTCCATTTTTAACAGTCATGTTTTTAGCAGACGATGTATCAATTACTGCTAATTCAATTCCTTTTTCATAACACAAAATCATTTTTCTCTTATCGCTGTCTTTTGAGCGAGTAAGGCGATCTATGCCATAAATCGGTTCGTAATGAGTTATACCATTTAATTCTATTCCTAATTTCAAATCGGGGAAATAGAAATCTAGTTCTAATCCACCAAGAAGGTGTACTTCATTACAAACCATATTGAGCGACGGGTAGCGGCTTTTTATTTCGGCTTCTAAAAAGGCTTCTAGTTTTGATCTGCGGCATCCAGTTGTTTTGTTTTTATTTCTAAATTTTGCAGCACATGTGTAAGAACAAAAGCAGTGTTTGTTTTTTATGATTTGGCTTGGGTATTTTAATATTTTTTTATTGCATTCTTCGCAATTAATTTGCACTAATGTGCTTTTATCGGCATTGCAACATCGTCTGGAACAATAGCCAACATTGGAGTATTGTTCGATGGCTCTGCATATAAGTTGTTTCTTTTGTGTGAATGGTTTGTAGCAAGCAATGCACACAAGTGGCACGGGATCATTGCCTTTCAATATGTTAAATTCGTCAAGATTCATTGGTGTTTTTAGTTTGTCATATTGCGATTTTGTAATGGGGTTTATGGTTCGTGGATTTGGGTTGCGTAATTGATAGAATTTAGCAATACATGATTGCGAGCAAAAATTACCGTTCGCTTTTATTCGCTTGGGGTATAACATAATTTCTTTGCCGCATAGTTTGCAGTAAATTTTTATTTTGTTGCTTCTATGCTTGTTAGCACATTCATGTGAGCAGAAACTACTGTTGGATCTTTTGATGTAGTTCTTTCTTCTTTGAAACTTTTTACTGCATTCAGGGCACTGCACATCCACCAATTGCGATGCCCGTGCAGATTCAAATTGTATTTTATCTAATATGATTAATTTGTCCATAACCTTATATAGTTTCTGAATTCAAAAATTCAAAAACAAAATAAAGTTTTATGAGGAAAAGCATTTCTCTAATTAGCCCCACCCGGCAAAGCCGGGTGGGGCTTTTTCTTTAGCGGTTGCTAAATAGGGTATGAACTTCAAAGACTTTTTTGAAACAATGACGGCGGTACGAGCATCTCGATGGGTAAATGACCATGAGGCGATGTTTAATATTGATGACAAAGAGTATCAGGTGAGTTTTACCAGTATGGAGCATCTTGGGGCCATATCAGATTTCAAAAGAGAATGGAGTATGCATGATTATCATGTAGATTTCTGTTTATGGAATGATGATGGTTATTGCGACACGATGGTTACTGGAACTGGGGATGCATTTGCTGTCTTTTCTACGGTGATAAAAATAATCAAAGAGTTTTGTAACAAGAATAGTTGGAAGTCATTATATTTCACAGCATCCGAGCCGAATAGACAGGGACTTTATGCCACTTTAATGAAAAGGTTTTTGAGGGATGGATATCCCAATAAGAGAGAGGGCAAGTATTTCATTATTGAGAATCCAAAGTTTATTGATTCAACGAAGCGGGGATCGCCGCTTCGCAGGCGATCCCCTGCCCAAGATAAATGGGAAGCTCCTGGCTTTTAGTTTATTTTGAATACCAATTTCTTGAACCCATCGTGTCTATTTCCACGTGCATTCCCAATGCGATTCCAAATGGGGCGGTTGATGGTGCGCCGTTAACGTGTGTAGTGGCCACTCGTTTTATTCGCCACAGGATATGTGTTCCAATGGTTACGCCACTTCCGGGAATCTTTGCAGTCATGGCAGAAACGTGGTGTGTAAAAGCAGTGACATTAGCATCCAAGGTTACGTCTACAGACAGGGTAGAACCCGCAGTAAAAGTTCCATTTATATTTGCTATTTGATAATCAAACTGCCACTTTACTCCACGGGCATTATTATTGGTCCCTCCAGGAGCCCAATGAATGTGAACTTCAATATCTGTTCCTTCTTTATATTCATGGGTTATTTCTGTGTTTCCATGTACTTCAGCATTTAATGCAAATTCCTGTTGATATAATGTGGTCCCGTTGAAGGCGACTAAATCTGGTTTAGTGCTTCCGGTTGTTCTTGCCATGCTGAGTGGGAATGGCGGTAAATCATTATAAACAGGGACTTGAAGTGCCAGGGTTTTGTTTGCCCCGGTTGTGATGCGTAAATCTGACGCACTATGTAAATCTAAATATCCAGTATTAGCACTGTTGATATATTCGGTGGCGGCATTGAAAATCACTTTATGTGTTGATGTCAATGTTAAATCTTCATATAGTAAATTTGAAGAACTTAATTTTCCACTTCCATAGTAAGTTGTTCCATCATACAACAAATCGATTATATCAACAGCCCCGGCTGTAGTAGATAGCGTTGGAGCCGATCCACCAGCCCAAGTAATGGTTGGCCAAGTAACTAGTCTACTACCTGTTCCATCTTGCTTTATAATAATTTGTAGATTAGCAGCGGTAGTTGTAGAGTTACGAGGATCACTTGGATTGATGAAGGCAAATGTTGTATTGCTGGTTAGCGTAATGGTTTGAATATTGCCGCCAGTGTCCCAATTGATGGTGGTTGCAGTAGTGCTTGGCAATATAATTTGACAGCCCGTTTCTGCACCACCGGTTGTTGAGTATGTTGCTCCTGCCAAATAGTTTATGCCTGCATGATCTATTGTTACGCTGGTAACGGGACCGGTTCCTCCACCACCGCTGATAGAAGCGACTTTTACAAATCCGCCCACACCCGTGCCATCAACAACAGAAAGTAAATTTCCGACTGCATAGCCAGAACCCGCATTGGCAAATGTTATGGTTGATATTAAACCAAATCCAGGAATGGGATAGGGATGTTTGAATGATAGTGTGCCGCCATTTGGATTAGTAGCACTATATGGTCCCAATATAATTCTACTGTTGGACGGATCATACACTTGTTTTGATTGGCTATGTTGCACTGTGGGATTAGCTGCAAAACTAGCAATGTAATCATTTGATATGGGATATACACCAAGGTCGTATCCGTTATGACTAGGAGGGCCGGTGGTTTTATCAATATAAATAGCCCATTCTTCAAACAGCATGTTGTCAACGGGTCCGTTAACCATAGGTCCATTGCCAACGATTATGTGCGTAGCAGCACCCGCCCCTGTTCCCCAATCGCCCGCAAGAGCAGTGTGTAATGCGGGTAAGCCTTGCGAGTTTACTTTGGTTGGATCTGACACTATTACACCATCAACATATAATGCTGCATTATAATAGGCGTAGTTGGGCGAACCAGCTATCCATTTTTCAAATCCATAACATAGACAAAAATGATGCCATCCTGCTGTAAGTGTTGTGCTACTAGTAGATGTATAACTTTCCATATTGTATCTTGGATTTCCATTTACTACATCTACGTATATTTTACTGCTATAGGCCCACGGAGGAGTATATGTGGGTACGCCACCAAGATAAAATATTGGACAACTGGCATTATTAGTTGGTATGTAGGCCCAACCCATAACAGACCAACACCAATGTGTATAACTTGCACTGTTGGTGTTACCTGCTGCTATCATATCAGCGTCAGGCAATGTGGCATATAGCCAAGTTTTTTTATCATCGGGATTAACTGGTACAAAGTCTAAACTAGCTCCAGCACATTTCATTTGTGAACCAGTAGAGGAGGTTGGATTTTCGTCTGGATTAATACGGGTATTTGTACTCCAGTGACTACAGCTTGCATTTACTCCATTTTTCATGGTAAAGTGATTTGAGGCTTTACTATCGTTAAGTGAGTCACTGAGATTCCAAATAGATGCAATGTAGGAATTTTCTGTTGAATAATGCGATTCAGTAACGGGCAAAATGTTATTTGTAGCCAGAGATGTGTTTCGCATAATAGCAGCATTTGGAACGTGCCAATCCAATGCTGTTTTGCCTCCAATAGCAGTGTTTCCGTCATTGGCTGTTAATGTTCTAAGGCGATTTGGTGAAATAGAAGCATTGCCCGCAGGAGTGCCTAAAATAACTCCAAAATCATCTAACAGGTGAGGCGTGGTTGTGTCGCCATTGAGATTGACAGTAAATGAATATGTTGGATTTACTGTAAATCGTTGGGGTGGAGCTAATCCTCTTACGGCCACATTTCCATTGAGAAGACTATCTCCTCCATTATGGTAAATCATTAGGGTGGGTTCGGTTCCTCCACCACTTTCTACTAATGTGCCCGCACAAATACTGACATCTTGTGCGCCTTTATTTGGTCTAATATTTAGTCCATTAACTATTCCGTAGGGAGTGTTGGTGTCCATTGTGGCAAATAATTGACCGCCATCGGTGTCGATCCCGACAGACATGTAGATACCAGCACGCACAAAAGCTTCTTGTGTTGTGTGTAGATCTATGGTTTTGTCATGGCTGTCTCTGGTGCTAAGTGGGTCTGTCTTGTTTAGATTTTTGATTTCCAAGAAAACTGGTTTTTTATCTTCTCTATTGCCAGTTATTCTAACCGAAGCAGAAGACGAACACCCACAGGCGTCATCATATGCAGGAGGGTTATCGTCACTTAAAGGCCAACGAGGATCTCCTTCATCATTGATGCTATTATCCCGTGGTTGATAAATATCTAGAAGTTTGCCGCCACCGTAAACGTATGAATATCCGATACCTATTCTAGATCCAGTCTTGTTTCCAGCAAAGGATTTATCACCAATTGTAATTGACGATATGGTGAGAAGATTTCCATCTAAATCAACAGTTAGTTTATTTGTAAGATAAGATTCTGGGGCTCCATATGCGGTAGCATAATCTCCTATCGAAAAGACTTGACTTGGAGTGTTGGTTCTAACTCCAACAAACTGATTATGGTGAACGAGTAATGTGGGTTCAGAGGCAGCACCATCTACTGGGTAACCCGCACAAATGCTTACGTCTTGTCCCCCAAGATTTGGTCTAATGTTTAATCCATTTGCTATTCCGTAGTTTACATTGTAGTCTTTTGTGGCAAATATTTGGCCACCATGCGTACTTCTACCAACAGATAAATAAATGCCAGCCCGGACAAAGGCTTCATGTGCGGTTCCCCAATCAGCAATATCATCATCGGGTCTAGTTTCGGCTGGATCACAATCGTTAAGATTCTTTACCTCTATTGCAACGGGCAGAAGGTCGTCTCGATTGCCTGTGATTCGCACAGAAGCGGAGTTCAAGCAACCATTCGAGCCATCGTAGTAAGGGGCGTTTAGGTCGTTATCAGGCCAATCTCCTGGATCTTTACAGTCCCAGAATATGTCTAATTGTTTGCCTGGAGAAACAGGGCTATTACCAGCAGCAAAATTTCCAATGCCTAAATACTGGCCATTCCAAGAAAATGTTGTTTTGTCTTTATCGGCAGAATATGTGCCACGAACTATTCCAGTCATGTCACCCATAAAGGTTATGTCACCATTTTGAGCAACCGTAAACAGATTGGTAGCTCCAGCGGGCACAGTGGAGGAAGCTATGTAGCCTATGGTTAAAGCATTAGTAGAGGGATTTGGATGGTTACCAGTGGCAATGCTTAAACCATAGCTGCCACCCGAGTTATTCCAATGGAAGTTATCATGATTTTCTGTTGCATATCCGCTGCTTCCTACAAAAATAACTGATCCCGGAGAGAAAGGAGTGCCAGCAGTATTAGTAAATACTGTTTGTCCAGATATGGTTCCGCCTGTAACAGTAAGATTGCCAGTAGTAATAGCTAAAGACGAATTGTTAATAGTGAGTGTGTAAGAGATGGGGTTCCAGGTGACACGACTATCAGCCACAGAAGTGAGTGCTCCGCCTGCCCCAGCAAATATAAAAGTGTTTGCTGTTAAGCCAGTTACGTTAAGGTTGGTTGTAGATAAAGTATTTGTGTTGGGAATCCAAGTAAGATTAGCGCTGGTGTTTGCTGCATTAACATCTGTTGCATACAGTAGACCGGCAGGATTGGTTCCAGCAGGTAAAGTTGTATATGTACCAAATCCACCGGACCCGTATGTAGCAATAAAATAATTGCCATCGCCATTTTTCAAATCGCCATCAGCGTTGTCCCATTTGGCTGCAACTGTAGTACCGCCTGTGGCATATAATTTTCTATCGGCCGCACTTATAGCTTGTTTGGGTGGTGTGCCACTATTATCATACCCCCAAGAAGCGACAATATCTCTTACATCTTCTGGAGATATGTCTTGCGTTTGTTGATCCGGCAGGTGAGCATATAAATCAGTTTGAGTTCTTGCAGTTTGTCCCATAAAGACTATGTATCACCTTAAATCCTGGAATTATCGTCTCTACATACTATTATGGCGTTAACAGGATTTGATTGTGGTTTCGATTCAGGGTTTATTGATCAGGCTGATTGTCCGACAATTGTTACGCCAGATAGCTGTTGGGCACAATGTTGTCCTACGTGTTGCTCACCTAAAGATTTGTCGTGTTGCACAAGTGCGTGGTCTGCCATCGATGGAGCTAGCGTGCAAATGACAGCGACATCAATTGATCCCATGCCCGGAGAGGGATGTTGGTCAACCTTGCCAACTTTTACTTTAGCCAATCCTTCAACATTTATAACAGATGCATATATGAGCTTCACGTCTTCTTATGCGGGCACATTAATGTATTTGTCATGTGAATATGATTCTTGTAATTGGAGGTTTTATTTTAGTAATCTCAAGTGCGATGAAGTGTGTAAATATCAAACAGCATTGCCATTAATAATAGATTCTGATCCGTTGTCACCAACCTACATGGGGAAAATATCAATTAACGATTCAGGAATACTTTGTAGCACAAACTTAAAGATTCCAATGGTGTCTTTTGGATATTTGTCACCTTGTACCGGTCCATTTGATATTACATTTAATTGTTATTTTGGTCCATCTCCACTTTCTGGTGGACCATCATTTTGGTTGAGACAAAGAGCCACGCAATTGGCTGTACATAAATTCCGTAATGGATCTAAAAAAGATTTAATGAAAATTATTCGCAGTAGGATAAAAATTGTGAGATAATCACTATAATAATGGCATGGATACATCAGAAGCAAAAAAATTATTGTTGGAAGAACAGCAAAATCGAGTGGATCGAACCATTCAAAAAATTAATGAAATTCTCAAAGAGGAAAACTGCACATTAAGCGTGGCAGTCTTAGTTACTGAAAAAGGTAACTTCCCTCAAGTGAAGATCATTCCAATAGATGATACACCGGCTGCGTAATTTCCACATAATCTCTCCATAAATAAACATGGAGAGGTTGTATGGACTATTATGAATCATTAGAAATTCCTCGAACGGCAACGCAAGAGGAAGTCGCTGCTGCATATCGTCATCTGGTGTTTCGATATCACCCAGATCGCAGACCAGAAAATCCTGAAGAAGCCGTTAAAAAGTTCAAAGAAATAACGGAAGCTTTTAGGACATTAAGCGATTTGGCGTTGAGACACGGATATGATGTTCACCATCCAGCACCAAAGCTACCACCCAAGAAAGATGAAAAGCCGATTGATCCTAATTTTGGCAAATGGTGGAGTCCACCACCGCCCAAATATGATCTGTGGGGGCAGCCATTGGAAAAGGCAAAAGCGTCTTGGAAAGACGCTTTTGCAAATTCTTACGAATCTGAATCATCCCCAGATATTAGATGATTCGGAAAAATACAAAAAATGGGCAAACGCCTCTGATCCGCTTGCAAAATTAATCCAAGCAGAAAAACCAAATGTGCTAAATGCTTGGCAGTTACGGCCTGATCTCCATCGGCATCGATGAGAACATGGTGGTCTTTTCATGGCATTGTTCTGACGAAGACAGGTGTATTTTCACCAACCCAGGCTCCCAGAGTATTGTATTCAAAATACTCGACGGCCTCTTCTTCGGTCATGTCTTTCATGAGGATTTGAATACATTTGCCGTAGTCGTAAGCTATTAAAGGTGGCTGCCCGAATCGTTCGCAAATGCCGAGAATAGCATTCTCGAATCCATCGGCTAATAAGGCTTCAGGATTCTCGTCTGCCAGTTGTTCCAATAGTTCTTCTTGTATTTGGTGCATGACGATATTGTAGCATGATTCAAATCTTGTGTCAAGTTCAATGGATGTGCGTTACGTATGATTTATATGAATGGATGGGAAATTATTGTGAAAAATTTAATGGTTACGCTTATATATTAGTATGGACACTAATATGTTGAAAAAGCTGGTAGGTGAGAAAAAGACAATTTTTGAAATTATGCAGATAATGGATTGTTCCAAAAATACCATTAGGAATTATATCAAGCAATTGGGAATAACGACATTTAAGGGGTTTTATTCTACTGGAAAGACTATAGGAAGGCCGAAGGGGTTCAAACATACGGAGGAGTGGAAATTACAGCATCGTGATCGTATGCTTGGAGATAATAATCCATTCTATGGAAAGGCTCATAATCAAGAGACTAGGGATGTGATGTCGGAAAATCATGCTGATTTTAACGGAGACAAAAATCCATTTCGTCAATCGCTGTTATCAGATGATAAAAAACGAGCGGCACACAAATTGAGATGTCAACAGCAATGGGATGGAAGAGATGAGGCGTATAGAGAAGTATTCAGAAAGAACGTGAGTAGGGGTTTAGCGGGTTCGAAAAATACTTGTAATCGATACAAATATCATATGCATGGTTTTTTTGAAAGCGATAAGTGCGGAAGGGTGTTTTATCGTTCTTCTTGGGAAAAGAGATTGTGTGAATTGTTAGTTAGTGACGAAGGTGTTTTTAGATTTACTTTAGAGGAATTCTATGTGTCATACAAAACCAAAGAGGGCATTGAGCGATTTACACGTATAGATTTCATGGTGTACTATCGTGAGCAAAGTCCACGAATGATTGAGGTGAAGCCCAAGAGTCTGTGGGATTATGGCAATAATAAAGAAAAAATAGTTGGCCTCAAGAACTATTGCCAAATGAACAAAATAGATTTTTTACTTATGGGCATAAATGAGATCAATGAATATGCTACAAGGCTTGTGGGGCACTTGGAAGATTAGTGCTTTACAAGCGGCGGGGATTGTCGTATAATGTGATACGAATGTCTCAGTATGGTAAAGTTTTGAAGGAGGCAAAATGCCAAGCGTAGTGAAAAAATTAGAAGATAAGGGGTTGATCAGACCGCCTACTTTTTTAGCGGATAATGTTCACTTTGAAGTGATTATGGGTTCGGTTGCCTACGGTGTATCTAGTGATACGTCTGATATGGATATTTATGGCTGGTGTGTACCCCCAAAAAGTATGGTGTTCCCGCATTTGGCCGGGGAAATTTTTGGCTTCGGAACGCAGAAAAAGCGGTTTGAACAATTTCAACAGCACCACATCGACTGCCCGGATGAAATGGGTGGCAAAGGTCGCAATTACGATTTGCAAATCTATTCAATCATAAAATATTTCCAGTTGGTTATGGGGGGAAATCCAAATATGGTTGATAGTCTCTATGTGCCGCAAGATTGCATTCTACACACAACGCAAATTGGTACGATGGTTCGTGATCGTCGCAAGATTTTTCTCAGCAAGAAGGTGTGGCATACTTTTCGAGGGTATGCATTTGCGCAAATGGGGAAAATCAAGACCAAGAGCCATGTTGGTTTGGATGAGGTTCGTGCTTGGGAAAAGGAACATGGTATTTCCCATGAGATGAAGCTGACTGATGTTCAAGCTGAAGTTGAGTTTCGTGCTTTAGGTGGTCATAGAACAGGAGACTCTGAATTGCGTGTTTTGACCGGCGAGGAGTTGGCTGAATATCACAGTCTTTACCAGCAGATGGTGGAAGGCTCTAAACGTGCCGAACGAGTCAAAACTCAGAAATTTGATACGAAGTTTGCTTATCATTTGGTTCGTTTGCTAGACGAAGTTGGTCAGATTATGTCTACCGGTGATGTTGATTTACGACTCAATCGAGAACATCTCAAGGCCATTCGTCGTGGTGAAGTGACCGAAGATGACATTATGAAGTGGGCCACGGAGAAGGAGCGTGAATTGGAAGTTTTGTATAATCGAGAGTCGTCGCCTATTCCATACACACCCGACGAAGATGCAATTAAACAACTGCTTTTAGAATGTCTTGAGCACCATTATGGCAGTTTGGATAAATGCATCATTAATCCCGATGCAGCTACAGTTGCTTTGCGGCAAATCCAAGAAGTTTTGGATCGCAACCAAGGTCTTTTCAATAGCTAGGTAAAACTTTAGTGAAAGCCCACCGGCCTTCGGCCGGTGGGCTTTTTTATTTATAGGAAGAATTTAGAGACGTTAATGGACTTTTTAATAATACATTGACCGCCCAAGCTGGCAGGTACGGATGTTACGATTTGTTCGGGTTTATTCACCATAAATTTAGTAATCGCTTTTGCCACACCGAGGCAACGTGGTCCATGCCAATCATCAAAAATGAGCAGTCCTCCAACAACCATTTTTGGATAGAAGAATTCTAAGCTATCCTTTGTGGTTTGATGTGTGTCGCCATCGATATGAACTAAACAAAATTTGTCTTTAATATCAATCGCTGTTTTAGGGAAATAACCTTGGCAAATCACAATATTGGTGGATGCGGAAAGATATGATATGACTTCTTTTATAGAAGGGCAAAAAAATTCTCCATTGCGTAAGTCGGAATCTATTCCTATTTGGGCATTCGGTATACCAGTAAAAGTATCGAAACAGTAGTGTTTTTTATGTGGTAAATGATTTGCAATAAACTTGCTTACTCCACCCATGTAAACCCCCACTTCTGCCGTATTGCCAGTTAGGTGGTTAACATCGGCAATGGATCGCTCGATTACGCTATGTTGAGCCTCGCCCAGGAGAGTTCTTTCCATGTGTTACTAAAAAATGAGTTAGATTCTTTATATAGTTATATAAGGAGATCACCATTATGCAGGCATTATTTTTAGGACCAGCCGAAAAATTAACTAATCCCAATAATCTCGACACTGGTCATTTGCAAGATTATCAAATAAGATTAGAAGGAATATCATCTTTTCCGAGGATGGTGACTATTAGAGCGGTTGATGATCAACGAACCGCAGGATGGTGGTATGAATGGCCTCACGGCAGATGTTGGTCGGCAGTAGTGGTGCCAACAGATGATCCAGCAAAAGTATTGATAAACTTCCCCGTCCCGGAGGAGGCCAAGGGGATTTGGGGGGCGTTTTCTTCTGAAGATTGTGCTCCATTAGAGTTAATTATAAAATTTGCCGATGGAGATCCGGTAGTAATAAGAACACAAGACAGCAGAAAGACATTATCGGCAATAGAGGAAATAGAATATTTGGAAAGTAAATTATCAGATTGGCCAGAAGCGGTAGCCTCTGCCATGATTTGTGATGATACATCTGAGCAAGATAAAACAGAGAGAGCGATAGCAATTATTGAGGAGTTTGTTGGAGATTCGAATCTGTTGACCCATTTGAAAGTCTTAGACTTTGGATGTGGAGAGGGTCACGTGGCTAAAAAAATGGCTGAAAGCGGTGCGCAAATATCAATGGGATATGATATTGTTACACCAGGGGTGCCTAGTGAGGGAGCATATGTGGCCACCACTTCTTGGGAAGACGTATTGAAGCAAGCTCCATATGATTTGATTTTATTATATGATGTGATAGATCATGTTATCGATGTTCAGGATGTTCTGTTAAAAATAAAAAGTGTTGTGAAATTTAATACCATTGTGATTATGCGATGTCATCCGTGGTGCTCACGTCATGGCGGTCATTTATACAAACAACTCAACAAGGCTTATTCGCATATGGTTTTCACCAGCGAAGAGTTGGCATCAATGCAATGCGTGGTTGATAATGGGATTAAGATAGCCCATCCTTCGAAGGAGTATAAGTCGCTGTTTGAACAGGCGGGATTAAAAATATTGCAACAAGACGTGATTACGGAAGAAATGGATAAGGTGTTATTTAATGATCCCATAATTAGAAAGCGTTTGAAAGCAAGCAATGTGGAAAAATCAGAAGCAGAGATTTCATTTATAGATTTTAGGTTAGGGGTGGTTTCATAGTGACGATCAAATAAATAATCGTTTGGAGCCGTTAGCGTATGTATTCCAAACATGTCGGCTAGCAATGTTTTTAGGTCCACTATGGCTATACAAATAAAGCACGCCTTTTGGGTTTAGGAACTCTATCATTTGTCTTACTGAGCTTTCGATGCAATATATTTTTTCTGCGTTTTCAACATAGTACGACCAATCCAATAGAGTCCAGCCACTAATGTGATGTATTCTTGTGCCTGCTACGTGTATTGTGAACTCGTTTTTATCATGTATGATAATTTTACCTTTTACGCCCGGAATAAGCTTGGGTGGAGAAATGTTGATTTTGTATTTCCATCTAGTGTCATATGGTATTCCTGCTTGTCTATAAAATTCTTTTCCAAAATCTCCTGTGTTGCATGTATCTGTAAATCCTATTCGTTTAATGGCAGAACAATTTTGTAATAGTTCATTGGCCTCTTGGTCTCCAGCAACAGGAATGAGTTCTATATTGTGACCGCTATACATTTGTTGTACGGTTGGTAAATTGTGAGTTTTACAAAGCAATTGAATGGTTTCTTGTTCTGCAAAATGTCGTACCAATCCGTAACACATGAAATGGTCGCCCAATCCAAGATGATGATATATTATCATAACAATATGTATTTTGGTTTTATTAGTGCTCTGGATTCTTCTCTGGGTTGTTCAAATTCGTCAATTACCTCTCCTACGAATGCACGGCCTATTCTTTTGGTGGGAAATGGCTTGTTGGTTTCGTGAAACTCATCATGTATCATTACGTTGTCTTTGATGAGTGGGTATATTTGATTTTCTAAGAACTCCTGGTCGGCATTACGACGATGAGGAAGATTGGCTTGAATAGCTAATTCTACGATGTTGGGAACGCAATTGTGTTTCATGCCCCACATGCCACCCATTATTTTTGCGGTATGCAAAGGATGATCTCGCATACTATGAAATCCTTTGCTGGATGCCAACCACTCATCCACCGCAGCCTTTTCTCTTTTGGTAAGTCTTGAATCACAATCCCTAACCACAAATATTTCTATATCAGGAGTATTGGCTGGTAATATTCTCCATAGCATCGGAGGCATCATTTCCTTAGCCGTGATGGGGACGTATATTACTTGCGCACTAAGGTTTTTTAAGGCGTTGACGACAGTTGTGTCAACGCTATCATCTATGTAGAATATGGCAACCCAACCAGGATAGATTTTAGAGACTAATTGGGCATTGCGAATGGCTCCTACGGTATATTTTGATTGGTTTCCCCACAAGCAGAATGATATGGCATACATACATATATGTATGCTAAAAATTGTCAAATCGTCTGTATCTATTATACTTAATTGTGGTATTGGCAACATCTTGTGTCTTATCGCTAATGGTATACACATAGCCAATCAGAATGGGTGCAAAGTTGAAGTTGCATTTATAGATATGGGCAAAGCTCACGATGGTTTAATGGCGTATCGAGGAGCGGCATTTTTCCCTAAAATTTATCAGCCGTTCGGTGGCCACTTATTTCCAAAATATCCAATTGAAGAGTTTTTCCCAAACATTAAGTTTGTGTATCAAATTCCGTTTGATAAACATATAGAGCATGGTGTTTGTCATTATAATTTTGATTCATTTCAAAAACATAGTCGTAACATATACAATTGTGGGTTTTGGAATTTTGATTTTGTGGAGCAATTGCCAAATATAATAAAATCATTTTCAATCAATAGCAAGATTGCAGCCAGCATTGATGAAAAATATGAGTCGTTAGATTTTTCGTGTCCTTGCATGCATTTAAGATTGGGATCAAGTGGAGATTTTGTAGATATAACCAATAGAAAAAGCAATAAAGATATTATTGCTAGATACTTATGCAACTTGAGTAGCAAGGCGTATGTCTTATCAGATAACTATACGGCAGCATGTGAATTTTTCAATACCCTATCACCAAAGCCACGTGCGACAATTCTCATTATTAATGAGTCATGTTGTCTTACGTCATTATATCTTATGTCTAAATTCAAATTGCAATTATTATCGAAATCTACTTTTGCCATGTGGGCAGCCTTTTTATCTCAAGGGGCAAAGATATGGGTAATGCCAGAATTTGAAGATGGGTTGCATCGCAAGTTAGAATCATGGGAACAATATCCATGTTGAAGATAAGTAATAAAAAATTATCTATTTTAGTATGTACGGTGGAAGATAGAAAGCCGTGTTTGCAAAAGTTGGAAGAGTGTTTAAGACCGCAGCTTCATTCCAGTGTGGAGTTGATTGTTAACAGCGATGATAGAAAAATAAGCATAGGAGCCAAAAGAAATAAATTACTAAGTCAATCTACAGGCAGATATGTTTGTTATGTAGATGATGATGATGTGGTATCAAACGATTATGTAGAATCAATTTTGAAGGCCATAGAAGATAGACCGGATGTGGTGGGTATTACTTTAGAGTATTATATGGATAATATTTTTAATGGTCATGCTACACATAGTATTCAGTATGATCATTGGTGGCAAGAACATGATGATACCACACAATTGATGAGATATTACAGAAATCCGAATCATTTGAATCCGGTCAAAAGAGAATTTGTCAATGCAGTCAGGTTTCCAGATGTGTCATTTGGAGAAGATCAAAACTATTCTAGTCGCCTATTACCGTTTTTGAAAAAAGAAACTTTTATAGAACGACCAATTTATTATTATTATTTTAGAACGAATAAATAAATCTCTAAATCATATAAGTTTAATTGGGGTATGGATTTGTAATGTGGTAGCATTATCAGCGGTACGCCATTCGGATCTTTTTAGAGCAAGATATTGGGGATTATAAGTAACGAGGCATTTTCCCAAATCCCTACATTGTACGAAAAAATATCTATCTTCTCCAAAACGATTAGAGTTGAATTGTAAATTGTGTTTTATAATCAAAGAAGTTTTGACAGCGAAAGACACTCCTCCACAATTTATGTCCACACTTTGGTTTGGGTTTGGTTCTAATGAACCATTAGGCCATTCAATAGTAAAATGTATTACTTCTAATTGCGGATCGGCATTTGCATATTGTTTGAGAAAAGATACATATGTTGGTTTTAAGACATCATCATCATCAAGAAATGCAGTCCATGCGGTATTGACAAGTGGCAAGCCTGCGTTTCTTACCGGTCCAGCAATTCCAATTTTTTCGTGATTTACAAATTTTATTTTATCTTTTAAGGCATCTGATATTTTTAATTCATGATCTAATCCATCGAAAATTACTATGCACTTCCAATTTTGATCTGTTTGGTGCAAAAGAGATTGTATTGCTGTGTGAAGAGATGGTCTATTAAGTGACGGAATAATGAATGTGACAAATCCATTTGTGGTGGGCGTTGCTGTGGGCGTAAGTTGTTCCCGTAGTTTTTGTCGAGTTGTGTGAGATAAAATCATGCAATATGTATGATTGCAGGAGTTCTTTTCTCGCATCTTGTAATGTACAGCCAATTACCTGATCCATTTGATAATGGAAGGATTGGATCATTTTTGCAGATAATTTTTAGAAATATTCAATGTTTCCGATACTGCCTGCCAAATATCCATATATTCCATAGTGCCTAATCTACCAACCAAACGCAGATTGGGCCATTGGGACTGCACTTTGGCCTTTATGGATTCAAAGTCTTGTTCTGGATACGGGTAGTACGGATCTACTTCGTCATCGGCTTCGTATGGCGTTTCATAGGAAACGATTCTAGATTTTATGCCGTATTGCATGCCATAACTAGTTTTTCTGGTATATGGCGTGCCATCATGGCAGAAATTGACGCATATGGTATCTGCATCCCATTCTTCGTTTCTCCACTCGAATTTAACGCTGCGGAATCGCAGTTTTTCACCAACGATCAAATCGGGCCTACCGGAATAAAAAATATGATCAGCGGGAATGTGTTTCCAATAATCTGGATCTGCGTTTAATAGCATGTCTACGCCATCGAACATTTTTTCCATCATTCTTGTATATCCATCTGTTGGATGTACTCGAATGTGTCCTGGGAAGTATATCGATTTTTCTCCAGTTTTCTTTGGAACCTTTTTTCGTATAACCTCAGGGAGCATTTCGAATGGTGCCCCCCACATTTTTTGTGAATAGCTTTTGAAAAATATGTTTATAATTTCTTGTTCATTGAGAGTGCCGGTAATCGCTTCTGTTTCTTGGCTGTATGGAAACGGCACTCTTTTGATTTGACCATTTTGTTTTATTTCTCCTGTTACGCTAAAGCACGTGACATCATCCCATGTGGTAAATTTCGATAGAAAGTCTATAATGGACACGTCAGGTGTATGGAAATTATGGCATCCGTGTAATTGGATGTAGTTATTGCCTATTTTCGAATCGGCACAATTACCTCCTATGTATGGACGTGTTTCGATTACAAGTATTTTGTATTTATGCTTTAGTTTGGCGCAAAGGGTGGCAGTCGTAATACCGGCACCTACCATTAGGATATCATATTTCATACTGTAATTGAGTATGTTATACTCTATTACACTATGAAGATTGCAACTATTTTAAGCGTACACACTGGTCCAGAAGTGGTCATGGATACCCTTGATTCTATTAGAACATGGGTGGGCGATAGGGTGATGGTAATGGTGGATGGCGCTCACTGGGATTGGGCGGCTAATATGGAAATGCCCGCTGCTAAATTACAGGGGTTTTATCATAATTTACCAAAGAGTCCATATCGTAATGTTACGTTTGGCTTGATGAATGCTCAGAAACTATGGCCCAATATGGATTGGTATTGTTTTTGCGAATATGATGTTCTTTTTACGTCGTCGGCGTTCAAAGAAGATTTGGAGAGTGCCGCTCAACGAGGCGTATGGATGTTGGGCAATGATTATCGAGAAGGGAAAATCAAGTTTCCTTTATTAGAAGCTATGATGAAAACTAAGTTCGATGGCAGTAAATACCTATTGGGGGCGTGCCTGTTCCATCGAGGTGATTTTCTTAGAAAGCTTGCAGAAATCAATTTCTTTGATAGATTCTTAACTTGGACCAATTCATTTTCGGGCGGATTCTTCCCAGATTATGATATACAGGGTGGTTACGATATAGTAGAGCATTTATATCCAACGCTAGCCCATCATTTTGGTGGTAAGGTGGAAGAGTTTGCACACTATGAACGATATTCGTTTCTTGGTCCATATTGGGCAGGCAGATACAGAAAATATCCCATGAGATGGATTCCAGAGATCGATCCAGAGACAGAACATTTTCCAGAGGCCACTATTTTTCATCCATTGAAAGATTGTAGCCACCCTATTCGTCAGTTTAATAAAATAAAAAGACAAAGAATCAATAAAGGTAGATATGAAAAAAATAAATTTAGTGCCCATAACTTTGGCTTTCGTGGTGGATGTAAGCTCAACACTATTCGGTCAAGTTAAAAGACAAATTCAAAAGATCGTTTATGCAATGGAGCCTGGAGATAGGTGTTATTGGTATCAATCCGATACAACATCATCACACGAAAGGTATGGAGCGGCCTCTGTTGTTAGTATGGTTAGACGTGGAAGGGTTGACATTGGAAAGGGTGTAATTCATTCAATTGAAGCACTTGAGAAACTTGAACTAGAAAATCAGTTAGAAAAGATGATGTTTATTATCTTAGATCAACCATCCATCATTAATGTGGGTAGTATACGATTTGCAACAGCAGAAAGTAAACGAAGACATTTAGATATTCGTTATGTAGTTTGTACGATTGGTGAAGAGGCCAATGAAGAGTTAGAACAAATAGCAGCCACCACCCCACAATTGACATATTGTAACGTTGTTAATACAAATGAATTGGCTTTGAAATTAGCAGATCAAATGCAAAAGTTTGATACGGCAGGATATGAATATTTCAAAATTTGTATTGCTTTAGAACCTCATCCAGATTTATCGAAACCTCCTTTAGATGTATTGGAGTCCTCAGCGACAAGCGAATTTACAACAGAGGAATAAATGGTAGAATCTGAAGATGCAGGTGGCGCAAAAATTTTTCAAACACCAATGGTTAAAGAGGATGCATATTCTCAATATCCGATAGACATTCTCATTCCCTTTCATGGGCAATATCAAAGAGTATATCAGCTTTGTCAAGGTATTTGGAGAAGCTTGGGGTCAAGATTCAATTATCAAATCTGTTTGATTGATGATCATTCTCCCAACACACATTTTATTAATGGGTTCGCCAAAGCTCCAAAAACTATGTGTATCCGTAATAAATCACAATTGGGTTTTGGGGGCGCACTGGAAGCGGGATTTTTGCAAACCAAAGCTCCGTGGATGGTGATTATGCATTCAGATACGGTTCCAGAAACTCCATTATGGTTAGGACAGTTAATCGATTCTTTTAATGCTCTACAGCCGCAAAAGGTGGCAATGGTGTCTGCAAGGACGGACAATCCAGGTGAAGGCTATAATACATTATTAAAAGGGTCAAAAAATCAACCAACTCAAGATGTTATTTTACGAGAAGGGGTTTTACCACTGTATTGCGCTTTTTGTCCTAGAACACTTTTCAAACGCATAGGGGGATTTATTAAAGCGTATCCGTTTGCGTGGTATGAAAGCGAAGAGTTGGCAGCCCGTATGAAAAAATGTGGATACACACAAGGTATTTCTGGTAATAGTTGGATTCGACATATAGGAGAGGCTACTCTAATGGAGGTTTGGAAGACTAATCCTAAAGCAAAAGGGATCATGGAAAGCAATCATGATCGATGTGTGGCTGATATTGGTCGTTTAGGAAAAATTTAGTTAAAAAATCCTTTAGTAGTAAATATATACAATAGAAGCAAATCTTGCTACTTTAAGGAGAACACACATGTCTTATAATCCTCAAATTGACGAAGGCGGCTATGTTTGTAGAACAAATAAAGTTTTCAAATGCGTTCACAGAAACATGCATGGCGATGTCGTAATTCAAAAATACGTATGCTGGAGATTATTCTATCCACAATGTCCGAAGATTAACTTCTTGTGCAACCCAATTGCTGGGGCATATGTGCCCGCAGTGACAGTGTGTTCGCAAAATCTTTGGGGCTAAGATTGTATAATAGAAAGTAGAAAAATCAGCCTGTGTTGAACGGGCTGATTTTCTATACCTCTTGTACGCTTCCGTGGATTTCAAATGGAGCAACAGGTTCCCATTTTACCAATTGGTTACTGTGGAACGGTTTTCCACCACCTTTTCTATTTACAGCTAAGGTGATGTGTTTAGTTGCATTTGTGCTGGGAGCATCTGTTTCTACTCCAACAGCCATTACTTTATTGTCACTAGCAAATGAATGTACTTTCAAAGTAAATGGTTCATCTACTAAAGTAGCTGCCGGTCCATTAACCGCTGGTCCCATATTAATAGTCATGTGGTGTGCAACAACCTCCCAATCGGCTGGAATTAAATGCCGGTATTGATCCACCAATCTAGCTTGTTCGGCTGTGCTTAAAACGACCGCTGTATAAGAAACACGTTTGTTATTCACTTGTTGACTCATTTCATAGAAACTTTTCATAGACCGACTCCATAGATATTATACTATGTATTTATGGAAACGGCATGAGATTTAGAGATTTAATTGAATTAGACGAAGCAAAGTTTACCCCACCCACACGTGCGGTGTCTGTGCAAGATTCTAAAGAAGCAATTCAAATAGCTGGTCGCATATTACAACAAACATTCCCTCAACATGCCATTAACGTGGATGAAGAAGGAATACAAATTATGGCGGCAGATCGCTATTTGCACATAGTTGCTTATTCAGTACAAGATCCATATTTGGGTGCTAGCCCGCAATTAGAAATAGAATTTGGATGGCGACGAGGATATTATCCAACCGACGTTAGCTCCCGAGATATGGATACATCAATCTCTACTCGTAAACAAGTGGGAGCAGGTACTCTTCAATTTGCTCAACGATTTAGAGATTTTCTTAGACGCCTTTCTCAATATGCAATTGGAGTCTCTTATATCGCTATGGGAGAACGTCGAGAACGATGGTATTCTAGTATTATGAAGTCTGCTGGATACGAGGAAGAATATGACGGGATGTGGATGCCCAAAGCTATGTTGGTTGCAAGAGAAGAAGAACAGCGAAGAAGATATGGGATGTAAAAACGAAACCGCCCGGCCTTTGGCCGGGCGGTTTATTTAATCTACACGTTTTGCTCTACAACAAGTCGTAGAATGAAATCTTGCATGTCCCGTGACATATCGGTGGCATTGGTTACGTAATGTGTAATCTCTTCCAAGGCCGTTTTGAGCAGCATTTTATTTTGGCCATCGCTGGCGTGCTGTTCGTTGATCATCACGGTATCGCTACCGGGCGAGTAGTATCCAAGGACACGACCACCGCCTTCCATTTTATCACGGAAGCACTTGACATACGGTTTGGTTTTGTTGAAAGTAAAGCTGTGCTTTTCCAACCAACTCCATACAGCATCTACGGCTTTCGTTGCATCGGGCGTGGCAGGAATGATTTCTCGACCTTCCTTTTCAAAGGCCGACATGATTGAAACGCTGCTGTTTACTTCGTGATCTTCGGCAGCAGTTACCCAACTGGTGGCCTTGATGACTTTAGCTTCGTAACCCTTTTTAGAAACCATTTCGGCTTCAAATTGCGAGTCACCGCAAAGAATACCTTCTCCAACTGCTTGTTTCCAAGCCGCTTTCCAGGTCTCCTTTCGCTTTTCTTTTTTAGCGGTGCTATCCCAAGATGGCGACAAATCATATTTATTGAAAGTCGCTTCCCAGATTTGTTCCATAGCAGTCAAGCTCTTAAATACCGTAGCCAAGATATTAGCATCGGCATCACGTAGAGCATAAGCAGCGTGTGTTCGTACAACGTAATCATCAACGTTTCGGGATTCATCAAGATCCAAATCGTTGAGATTATAATCGAAGAGCGAAGGGTGTCCTTGATCTACAACTTCTCGAACAAAAACACCACGTTTATAAATCATGGCTCCACGACCGGTGCTAAGATTGCGGCCACCCTTGGGCAGGATCTTTTGTTCTAGCAGTTCCGGTGAGGAAAAGTGCAAGAATCGTCGTGGCAGTTCTCCATAGAATCGCTGGACTTCTGGCGAGAGTGGCACGAACACACGGGTATAGCCTTCTTTGGCTCGTACTTGATTATCTTCTACTAGCTTAACGCAGAGGCGACCGCTTTTAATGGCCTCTTGAAATTCGCCATCTTCTCGGATTGTGCGATCAATGGCATTGCTAACAAATTCCCGTAGGCCCATTGCCAATTCGGTCCAGTCGTAGGTGCCGTATTCAAGAACGAAGCCTAGATCTTTGGTTCGTTTAATTTGAGAACCGCTTAGATCTTTACCGCTCATTTTACAAAAAACGCCACCAAATTCGGTGATGCCGAGACCATCGTTGACGGTTTGTTTTTCGGTACAGAATTCCAAACGGAGATTGGAACAATAGATGATCGGAGAAAGTTTGTGTCGTAGAAGTAAGTTGACAGCATGCTTACTGCCACTTCCAAATTTCCCAATCGTTCCATCGACACCTGCATTTCGGGTGGTACTAACACCTAGTACGGTGTAGCATTCTGGAGGAGAAAAGCCGGGATTTTGGATCATTAGGTACATTGGGTAAACTCCATTGGGTAAACTTGTAAATTTGTGGGCTTGACTGAAACCCGTTGCAAGAATTATACTATGGCACTTAGCACTTGTAAACGAAGTACGACCAGATCTTGGTTGAGGTGAGATCTTTTGTGATCGAACTACCGCTTTGCGGATGTTTGGAGTATAATTCCATCGCCGTTGCACCGGTTCGGGGGCCTGGAAACTGAGTGCGTTTTGCTTTTTTCAAAATTTTTCAATACGAATAATAGGAAATATCATCAATCAAGGAAATGGAGTAATGGACGAACTCCAAGTTGCCCTGCAAAGGGACATGGAAAAAGATTCTCACTTGCGGGAAATTACACTATACATCCATAAGAATGGCACTGATGAAGCAATAGTGACCATCGAGGGAGTTGTCAAGAGTTTTTATCACAAACAATTGGCCCAAGAATCAACGAAAAGAGCTTGTATGCGACGAGACGTACAGTTTACATTAATTAATAATGTATATGTCACTCAGGATTTCTAAAAAATAAAGATTGACCGATGGATTTCTTAATGGGTTCAGTGATTGTTCTAGGACTTTTGTTTATGGCGTATCTTGCGATCAAAGGAATATAGGACGCATGTTGTGCAATTTGCCTAGTTTATCTAACGTGCGTCAAATGCCAAACGTGGAAAGCCACATGAGTCCGACTTGACATGATCGTAAAAATCGCTATACTCGGAAAGTGAGGATTAACAATTCAGTCCGAGCAGCGTGTTTATCGTCTTCCAGGGCATTCCGTTCAAAACGAAGAATGTTCGGGAATTTTTCAGGAAGGTTTATATCAATTTAGGGAGATCTGGAATGTCTGTTGAAACTGAAACGGTAAAATTGCCGTCCAAGAAGATCTTGCCAGAGGGCATCATCCACATGTTTGATGATGTGTATAAGGTGAGACATGATCTTGTTGAATTCGCTGACGATGGGTTTGACCTGAACGCCAAAGAATTCGTTTATCAAAATCCTCGTCATATTGCCAATGGCACTCAAAAAATGGGATTGGGTGGCTCCAGGGATGAAATGGACAGCTTGCGGGCTGCCATTTGCACCGAGGGTCTAAAACATCCCCTTGATTGTCGATGGATCAAGGACGGTAAGAAGGTCCAATTGATCGGTGGCAGTCGCCGCAAACGCAGTATTGATAAATTGCGTGCTGACAATACCAATTGTCACAATCCGGCTACTGGCAAGCGGGAACCGGCTGCAAACGTGTATGAGTACGTTGTCTGCCATATTAATGACATGGACGACGATACGGCTCTTAAACATGCCGTTAGCAGCAATGAAGAAAGCAAGTCCATTGGGGAAGGTGCTTTGGCTGCTTTGGTCCGTCACTTACGACACTGTAAGAAAGATGACGATTATATCCGTTGGGTGCTCAGCAAAAGCGTTGCTTGGCTGCGCCAGACGGATGAAATCTTGCAATTGGACGATAAATGTTTCAACGCTTTTTGCGATGAACAGATCAATCGGACGGTGGCCATCAGATTAGTTGCCATTCCTGATGTGGGCCATCGGTTGCAATTGTTGGGCGATGCTTCTAAAGAAGCTGCCGTTCGTATCCAGGCTAGTCTCAAGAAGCACGACGAGCAGATTGACAAGGCCAAGGATGAAGAAGAACAGTTGGATGGTGAAGCCCGTGCGGCCGACGCAATGGGACAACCCTCCACCAAGGTCCGTAAAAAACTTTCGGAAACTCGGGATCGTATCGAGCATCACGAAAAAGCCAAAGAAGAAACGGCTAAGAAGCGGACCAATCGGGTGATTGCCAAAGATTTGGATAAAGCAGCCAAGAGCACTGGCGATACCGATGTCAAACCTTTGACGGCTGTTAAGGTGCGAAAGGAATGGCTGGAAGCGGTTACTGCCCTGATTGACAATAAGGGTGTGGCCGAAGATGGCACTCAATACGATCTTGATCACCTGCATTGCGCCAAGACGTTAATTAAGGCGTTTTTACAGGGTGAGGAAAACATTGAGAAGCCCTTGAAGATTATTGCCCGAAATCAAGAGCGACGGGCGGCTAAGTAGTCACTAGAAGGCGTCCTCCTTCGAAGCCCACCCCAGCGAAAGCTGGGGTGGGCTTTTTTCGTAATCGTTTTTCTTGTTATTGGGCTGTTTGTGATCGTTTTTCTTGTTGCGTAAACGTTTTTCTGACTGTAGGGGTCATTAGTATCGTTTTCTTGCCATTAAAAATTAAACATGGGCAGCATAAATATCTTTGAATGATATACTGCCCATTTTGTGGACGCCGATTAGGCACCCCATTAATAAACGGAATAACAACATGCAGTAATTGTGGTCGGGTCTTTGACAGTTGCGACCGCAATCAACTTCTGTCTGCCGCATGGATGGTTCGTCGAGAAAATCTGTGTGATCTCGATTCTTTATGTTCCCGCTGTACTATATCGGCATGTGATATGGAGTTAATTGTCCATTATGTAATGGACAAAGGTTATTGCCACGATGATTTAGTCAAGCTGTTGAATTCCTGCGTTGACAGTGCGGCCTAAATTTCATAGAATGAGAAGTTAATGGCTCGTTTTAATGATGTAAAACCATGCAAAGAGAATGTCCATATTGTAGAAGAATTTTTTCAACTGCCGAGTGGGGAGAACATTGCAATTGGTGTCGTCGGCAAATAGAACATAATAAATTAAAAGATAAAATAGAAGTGATATTTGCAAAAATTCAAGAGAGATATGATGATAATCTTAAAAAAGCCAAAATGTTGCAAGATGCATGGAGTAATTTACCTTGGTGGCAACGATGGTTTGGACCAGCACCTTTTCCTCCCCCTCCAGAAGTTCCTACAAATCCATATAGTCCAACCTATTGTGATCCTTGGCAATATTATGAGATGATTATAGAAAATGATAAATTCATTGAATGGAAGTTGTGCAGATAAGGGAGAGTATAATGATTGAAGTTTTGGTGGGCGCAATTGCTAGTGGTAAGTCAACGTATGCTAATAAGCGAGCAACAGATGGCTGGATCGTGATGAACGATGATGCCATTGTGAACGCAGTTCACAATGGCATCTATACTCTGTATAACGAATCTTTGAAACCGTTATACAAGTCAGTTGAGGACCATATTTTGCACATGGCTGTGGCAATGGGAAGAGACGTGGTAATTGACCGTGGGTTGGACATAAATGATAAAAGTAGAGCCCGATGGATAGCTATTGGGCACGCTTTAGATGTTCCGGTGCATGCCGTTGTTTTCGAAGTGTTTGCTCCTGAGATTCATGCTCAAAGAAGGACAAATGCAGATACAAGAGGTCATTCTTATGACTATTGGTTGATGGTTGCCAATAAGCATGCGGCTCGATACATAAGGCCATCGTTAAACGAGGGTTTTGATGCCATAGAAGCCGTGAAATGGGGAATCCATCAATAGTTAGAACGTACAAAATGGTCTAAATCTTAGAAAATTTTATAAGTCTTATCTGATTATGTATTAAGGCTTTAGGATGCGATCATATACAGAATCCATTCTTGAGTCCTTTACTTTCGTCTATTCCTGCGTATAATCTGGATAGTTCTAGTCCTGGTTGTTACGTTACTGGTTTCAAAGGGAGTTGAAACTTACAAGTTACGGGCATAAGGTTGCCCATCGACTCCCCTGGACGGGGTAGGAGAAAATTTAGTTCTATGAGTAATGTTTCTGCATTTCCGATGTCTGCGGAAAAGTGTCGTAAGGCCGCTGAGATGTACACACGGCGAGCCGAGTTGCAGGAGGAGTTGGAGCAATTGGATTCTAACATTGCTTCATTCCAAAGTTCTAATGGCCAAGCAGCCCATGTAAAGCGTGGGCGTCCTGCGGGTGTTCATGTGGCCAAGGCTGTAGTGGCCGAGGTGGTCAAGGCCAAGCCGTCGAAGGTCAAGGCTAAGGCCAAGGGTGAGATTGCCACATTTAAGACCAGTGGCAAGGGACGCAAGCAGTGTCCTGAGTGTTCAACTTATGTTGCCGCTCGTTCTGTGAATTGCGTTTGTGGCTATGCTTTCAAAAAAGGCAAGGTTGCAACAAAAGCGGTGAGCAAGCCCGCCAAGAAGGACAAGCCCGCCAAAAAGGCCAAAAAGGAAACGGCTGAAAAAAATGATCAGACCAAGAGCCAAGTTCTGATCGATATTTTCAAGACGTTGCCCGAAGGCGGTAAGCACGGCGACATTGTTGAGGCATTCGTGAAGTCTGGTTACAAAACGGATGCTACACCGGCCAGCTTGAACACGATGGTGAGCAATGAGTTGAGCAAACTCGTTAAGTCTCATATCGTTGTCAAGGACAGCGAAACCCGCATGTTCCATTTGGCCAAGCATAAGAAGACTGCCTAAGTCTTTGCAGTTGCTTTTCCACGAAACTCCACCCGGCGTGGCCGGGTGGAGTTTCGTGTTTACATGCACTCGTTTCTGGGCTATAATTTAGGTAGAGTGATAAGTTGCTATCTGGTAGCCCAATCTCTATTTACACCCCAAGTTTTTCAAGGAGAATTTCAGATGTCCTATCTCTGGACAAGCGAAGCAGTTGCGGCTGGTCATCCTGATAAGGTTGCTGATCAAATTGCCGATGGTGTGTTGGATGCCTATCTTGCTGTTGACCCGACTGCCCGTGTGGCTTGCGAAGTCACGGTTATGAAGGATTTGGTTTTATTGACGGGAGAAACATCTTCTGAATGTCATGTGGACATTGAAAAGGTTGCCCGTGACATTATTTGTGATATTGGGTATGACCGGCCAGAAGCGTGTTTTGATGGCAAAACCGTTCCTATTCTGAATAAAATGAACAAGCAATCGCCGGAAATTGCCCGTGCGGTAACGGCAGGCGTAGAGCTTGGCGCAGGTGATCAAGGCATGATGTTTGGATTTGCTTGTAATGAAACTCCTAGTTATATGCCTTTGGCACATAATTTGGCATTTCAAATTATCAATGCTTTAGAACAGGATCGAAAAGAATTTCCTGATTCCACTTTTTTGTTGCCGGATGCCAAAAGTCAAGTGACGATTCAATATTCGGACGAAGGGGAACCCGAATTCATTCATACGATTGTTGCCTCCACTCAGCACAAACCGGGCAGTTCGGTTGAGAAGGTAGCTGAATATCTTTCTAAGGATTTGATTCCCAGAGCGTTGGCTGGCAGTCCTTGGATTTCATTGGACACTAAATATCTAATCAATCCTGGTGGAGAATGGAATGTTGGTGGCCCGGCTTCTGATACTGGATTGAGTGGCCGTAAGATTGTTGTGGATAATTACGGTTCAGATTGTCCAATTGGTGGCGGATCATTTAGTGGAAAAGATCCAACGAAAGTGGATCGTTCTGCTGCCTATGCTGCTCGACATCTTGCCAAGAACATTGTGGCAGCCGGGTTAGCAAATAAGGCCAGGGTTCAAGTGGCTTATGCTATCGGTGTATCGCAACCGGTTTCTTTACAAATTGATACGACTCGTAATGTCATTAGCAAGGCCGAGTCATCTTTCAATCGGCAATTGGGTATGTTTATTTGGAAGAATGTACCTTTGACGCCACAGGCCATTATTGACCGATTTGATTTGCGGCGACCGATTTATCGTGCTACGGCCGCTGGCGGGCATTTTGGTCGAAATGAATTTCCTTGGGAACAGTTGCAACTTGTGCAGATGTTCAAAAACTTTATGGAGGAATAAATGTTCCAATTAGATAAAGACCAGTACGAAAAACTGAAAGCGTGGCGAGAAGAACAAGATCTCAAGGTTATGGAGGCTCAAAAGGGCACTGATCTTGAGCATTCGGGCGAAGCGTATTATGGTGCGTCTGGTGGCGCATATACTTACAGTTTTACTCCGACAAGTCTAGGTTGTGTTGTCAAGGTGACCAATGGGGCCACTAATGATACTATTGATTTAACCGATTATGATATGTGGTGAAAATATGCGTGGATCAGGCGGAACAGAAGGTGGTGTTGGCAAGTATACGGTTGGTCTTTGTCTATCCGCACTTGCAGCATGGTTGTTTTTTGATAGTGTCCGTGTATCCACGGCTGGTTACGGTTTAGTCAGTGGGTGGATGGGCAGTATGTGGCATGGTAATAATTTTATGGAAACCACATCGATGGGGATTCTCTTTGTGCCCTTTTTTCTGGGTGTGGTAGCTCTTTTTTACGATGCTTCTAAGAAGTGGGCTTGGGGTCTCATGTACCTCGGTCTAGCAATTTTAGTTATAGAAATACTAAGTAGAATAAGGTTCTTTTTGCAAACAAAAACATCGCATCTATTATTGATGTTTGCGTTGTTTGCCGCAGGTTTGGGCTTGATGTTGCAATCATATAGAGATCATAGGAAGAAGGAAGACTAGGCAAAATACACAAGTCTAGTAAACAAACTGTTGTACTTGTAGTATAATAGAACAGAGGGGCACGTGAGCCCAGAAGGAGGTATGAATAAATTTATACCCAACGATCATTTTACTCAAGAAGGATAATGAAATGAGCAGAAAAAAGTTGGAACGACCAGATCAGCATTGTGATTTTTGTACCAAAAGTTTCCGAGAAGTAGGTCCGCTCGTAGAGGGACATGGAAGTTCAGCAAATGGTCGTGCTGTAGGCGAAAAGGTTTACATCTGTGAGAAATGTTTGGCAGAAGGAGACAATATTATGAAAGCTATGTTGTCGCAAGCGAAGGTGCCAAAGTTACTAGCAAAGCTTCCTCGACCGAAGGAAGTGGTAAAACACTTGGATCGTTACGTAATTGGTCAAGACGGAGCTAAGAAAATCCTATCAGTTGGTGTGGTTAATCATTATAAGCGATTGATTGATCGACAATTAACACCATTGATTAAAGGCACGCCTGTGTCTACAACGAGTGGTGTTAAGATAGATGATCCTCTGGACGATGTTGAGATTTCTAAAAGCAATATTCTTTTGCTTGGTCCAACCGGTTGTGGCAAAACACTCTTGGCTGAAACTTTGGCAAAAATGCTAAATGTTCCGTTCGCTGTAGGTGATGCTACTACACTTACCGAAGCTGGATATGTGGGTGAAGATGTGGAAAACCTACTGTTGAAGCTTATTCAAGCGGCAGATGGTGACATCAAGGCAGCCGAACAGGGTATTCTCTATATCGATGAGATTGATAAAATTGGCAAGACCAATCAGAATGTATCAATCACTAGGGATGTCTCTGGGGAAGGTGTGCAACAGGCACTATTGAAGATGCTTGAAGGCACGATGGCTAACGTACCCCCTAAGGGTGGTCGCAAGCATCCCGAACAAGAATATATTCAAATCAACACTCGCAACATCTTGTTTATTTGTGGTGGAACATTTGTTGGTTTGGAAGACATAATCTCTAAGAGATTAGGTCATAAACAAATTGGCTTTGGTATGGGCGATATCGCAGATGTTGAACATACCAAGACCCAGCTTCTATCCCAAGTAACTGCTGGTGATCTTCATAAGTTTGGTTTGATTCCCGAACTTGTGGGACGCTTGCCGGTAATTGCTACTATAGGAGAATTGGGAGAAGAAGCGATGGCTAGGATTCTCACTGAGCCAAAAGACGCCTTGCTGAAGCAATACCAGAAACTATTCCGTATGGATGGTGCCACTCTTCACTTTACGGATGGGGCTGTCAGAACAATTGCTAAGAAGGCTATGGAAATTAGTTCGGGTGCTAGATCATTGCGACAAATCGTTGATCGAGTTATGACCGATCTTATGTTTGAATTGCCAGATCGGCAACCCGGTTGTACCTATGTGTTGACCGAAGAGGTGGTTCGTGGAGAGGCTCCACTTGTTTGTGAAGAAGAAAAGGAAGCCGCATAAATGCGACCTACATTGGGATTACGAAAAGGCGAAAACCTCTATCAGGATCTAAAGCACGCAGCAGCAACAGATTTGCTTGCTAAAAAGAGATTAGATGCCATCCATGAAACGTTGGATTATTTTGACATCAAATCGGCTTCTCAACGCAATGTAACTGCTGAAGCTGTCTTGCGATTAGAGAAATTGCAGGATAGATCCAATGGTGCAATGCACCCAGATACTAAGGATAAATTGGCGGTAGCAATGTTTCGTGTCACTGCATATTTTCAAAAATTGTGCAGACAGTGAAATTTGTTGACGCACGACAGAAAAATGCCCGGCCATTGGCCGGGCATTTTTCGTTGCTTTACAAGCTGTAGCGATTGTGTTATACTATTGTGCAAGGGCTTGACGACTTTGGAGTATTTCATGGATTCCTTTGCAGACATTTACATTTCTTCTGAAGCAATGCGGGCTATAGATGTTGGTGTCAAACGGGGCGACTCTCTAGCAGATTTAGAGATACTGGGATTGCCTCAACGGGTTATCAACATTTTAGAGGATTCTGATTACAAGATTGTGAAATTGTCGCAACTTGTAAAAAAATCCAGAGAAGAACTCATGGCAATTAGTTGCCTGGGTGAAGTTTCCGTGCGAAGTATTTTGGAAGTTCTTGCAAAATATCATACATTAGAGGCAGCAATAAAAGAAGAAGAGGATTCGCTTACGTTGCGAACGGTGCATAATGAGTTTACCAAAGAGAGACAGCTTAATTTACGGCAATTGCAAAATGCTAGCCCCTGATGGGACATTGCTTTGTCGTTGTCATCAAGAAAAAGCGGATTGGTATGTATCCCGTGGTTTGGCGGTTGTAGAATCTACAGAACCGTGTGTGGTGTTTCGTTTGAATTTTCAACCGAAAGGTATGGGAAATGTAGGCGAACCGTTTTATCTGTCTGATAAGCACAATCGATGTGTGGTTTGCGGGACTGAAGATGATTTGACACAGCATCATTGTGTACCACGTTGTTTCCGGCGTAACTTCCCAGAAGAATATAAGTTTCATACATCACATGATGTATTACCAGCTTGTGTTTCATGTCATACCATATACGAACCATATGCTCATGAATTAAAAAAGTCATTGGCAGAACAGTTGGGATTGTCGTTTAACACAATAACACCTGGGCGTGGGGAACATTCTAGGGTTATCAAACACGCTTTGGCCTTGAGTCGTCATGGAGAAAAGATTCCAGAATCACGGCGTAATGAACTATATCAAACCTTGCGTGAGTATTTTGGCAAACAAGAAATTACTGAGGACGATATTGATGCAGCGTGCGATTTAGACGGTTGGCCAACACCTGCGGAAGATAAATGTTCTAAGTTAATTGTGGAATCTACAACTGATCTTGATGAGTTTGTCATTATGTGGAGACGACACTTTGTAGATATTATGAATCCACAATTCTTGCCAGACTATTGGAGTGTTGAACATGAAACTAGGAGAGTCGGGTAGTTGGTGGATCAAATGGTAGACTTGCAGGCACCCAATTTTCAGCACAGCCCCGGACTTCTTTGAAACCAGATCCAGAAAGTACGCTAGAATACAAAGATTGCCGACGACTACCAATGCCAATGTAAAATATACAAATGGCGTAATTCGACAGGGGTCGAATTACGCCATCTCTAATTTTATGAATAGATTCAATGGTGTCTTTTTGAATTTCTTGTCTTACGGGATATTTTGCGCTTCCTTCTTTGTCGCTAAATTTCTCGCCAGACTCTTCTGGATTTTCTCTGGTTTTTTCATCCCAGTTAAAAGAGATGTATAGTCTAGGCAATTGATGGCTTTTAACAGAATCACATTTGCTGATGCCATCTGTGTACATGTCAAAATGTCGTGTTCCTACATTGAGTTGAGCACCCTCAATTCCTCTGAATCCTGGAATGGATTGGACGCTAGTTTCTCCGCATGCTTTTTTCATTAAATCAAATGTTAGCTTTCCGAGTTCTTCAAGGGATATTTTCTTTAACTCAGAACCAGCAATTGGTTCGAACCTAGCTTCTTGTATCTGTTGCAACAGTTCGAAAAAGTTCACAATTCCTCCTTCAATCTGAGGTTGGTGGGAACCCAATAATCGTCCCAACTACCACGCACCGGTTTGAATCCCGATGTTGAAAGAATTCCCTGATAAAGAGATTTACGACGATCACCTATCGGGATATAGGTGATACCTACGGCATATGTAGATAAATGTCTAATGATGGAGTCTCGAATTTTATGCATGCCTTCCAGCGTATCTTTTTGTATTTCTAATCTGACTGCATACATGCTATCTGCATCTCTCTTCTGACTACGTTCATCGTGTGCTGGTCTATTGTCCCAATTGAAAGATATGTAAACAGCAGGCATGCCTTCGGGTAACCTGCGTGTATCACCGCCACTGCGATCCACGTCTTTGATAGTCATGGTAAAGTGTCTGTCTCCCATCGTGATGTCTATAGTGGGATCTGAATGACCTCCATAGCGATGAACTGCTTGTGAGCCAAAGGTATCTGCGGCTAATTTATGGATTAAATTTATAAGTTCTCCTGAAGAAATCGATTTAATACGATCCTCAGAAGCGGCATCAAATTTCATCTCTTGTAGTAGTTCGAAAAAGTTCATTATTACTCCGCTAGTGCTTTTGAAACAAAGGTATCTCCATTTTCAAGTTGGGTAAAACCAGAACTAGAAAGGATGCTCGCATAAAGATTTTCACGGCGTTCCCCAACGGCGACATAGGTAATGCCTATAGCATATTCTGATAACTTTCTAAATACCAAATCTCTTAATTTATGAGTGGCGATTAATGTATCCCGTTGCAATGTTTTCATAACTTCATATCCATCATCGTTGGCAGGATCTTTTTGACTTCGATCTTTGGAGGGTGGATCAATTAACCAGCCAAAAGAAACATAAATTGATGGCAAAAGTTTTTCTTGATTATTAATATAGAAATATTGGGGACGATCATTGACTGACATGTTAAAGCTTCTGTTGCCGACGATAACAGCAACACCTCTATATCCCATCACATTCGCTGGCCGCACTTTGACGTTTTCGTGTCCAAATGCCTTGGTGCAAAGTTCGCCAAGTAGCCTATGCAAACCCACGGAATCAATTGATCGTACCGTAGTGGGAGCAGTAAATTTGGCCTCTTGGACAAGATAGTGCAGTTTAGCGAAGTTCATGCAGGTATCTAGGGTTTCACGCAGGCATTTCTAGGGTTAGTTTACAATGGTTTGATCTCGTAGTATAATTCCTACGATTACTTCATCCAAAGGAGATTTGTCGTGACTCAGTGTTTTGCTATGACCGAAGCCTATGATTTCGTGCCTGTTGCCCCATTTGTCTACGAAAAGCTTAAAAATGGAGAGGCAGTTTCAGGCTATATCAACAATGTAGCCCGTCTGAAACAAGAGGGGGGTGCGTGGCTGGTAGACGCCCATGTGGAAAATGTTTTGATGGTCGATTGGCAGAGTCTTTATCATGAGATTCTGCAATTTGCTCAGCAAGATGAACAAATCTAGCCGATAATATATTGACAACTTAAACAAACGGAGAATACAATGGGAACGAAATTAGCACAAAAAGAATATCCATCAGGGCACGGTCCTAGTGATTTTGATTGCTTTGGACCACCGGCAACCAAGGATTCTGAATTTGAAGGCACTATGATTTGCGACTGCGGTTGTTTTACGCAGGATGGAAAAGATTCTAATAAATTCTATCATGCGGCGGTCGTTCAATCGAAGAAGACTCAGGCGTGGTTTGCCTATTTTGAATGGGGCCGTACCGGAGCATCTAATCCAGCTTTCCAATTCGTTCAATGCTCGTCTAAGACAGAAGCAGAGAACGAATATGCCAGTCAGCTTCATAGCAAGAATGATAAGCGTGGTCAATGGACTACATTGGCTGGAAAGCGAGTTCTCCAAGCTAAGCCGGGTAAGGATTGTTATTTGGTGCGCCCGCAAGCCACTAGATCAACTGGACTGCCTAGCGCAAAGACAATCACAATGCAAGAAAGTATTGTGAAGGCGCAGGCCGTCAAGGGCACTAACGGCAATGGCGATAAGAGTACGAAAGGCAAGAAATCGTCGAAGACGATTTCTTGCGATTCTCAAACGCTTTCATTGATGCGAGATTTGAATGTGGCTACGATGTCGTATACTCGTAGTGCAATGGCCGATGCCGCTTTGCCGACTTTGGATGCTATTAATGAGGCCAGGGACATTCTGATTGAGGCCCAAAAGCGGGTTGTCAAAGTGGGTAATCATGTTGATGATCAAATCAATGACAACGATTTGAAGCAGTTGACTTATACACTCTACATGCGAATTCCGAAGATCAAGGAACGCAATGCAGCCGCTTCGACTTGGATTTTGTCGCAGAATAATATCTTTTCTTGGCAACAAGATTTGGATACGTTTGAAAGTGCATTGGCGACCAAAGATTTGGGTGACATCGAAGAAGAGAATGATCCGCTGTCGGGCATGCCTCTCAAGATGGAGTGGCTTGATCCTCGTTCTTCCGTTGGTGAATTTATTCACGCTTGGGCACCAAAGGCTACGGCCAATAAACATGGTTGGTGTGGTGCTATGAAGTTGAAGAACGTGTGGAAGGTCAGTCGCACAGATCAGCAACCGAAGCGATTCGTCACCATGCAGGATAAAATCCTGGGCGAAAAGCCTCGTATTGTCGAACGGCCATTGTTCCAGCCGAAAGATCGACCGGATTTGGAACGCAGTGAGTTTGTGAAATATGTGCAGTCTAATACGTCGCTGCTGTTTCACGGTACTCGTAGCGTTAATGTTTCTGGTATTCTTCGTGAAGGTCTGCGATTGCCTAAACAATTGGTTGGTGTTGTGATCACCGGGGCTATGTTCGGTCCAGGTCAATATTATGCTGACGATTGGAAGAAGTCGGCCGGATATTGCAGTCTTGGTAGTTCGTATTGGGCTAAAGGCAGTGGTAGTGTACGTGGCCGAGAAGCTTTTATGTTCTTGGTCGATGTAAGCCTGGGGCAGCCATTTGTGGCTCCTGGTCCCCGTGGTTATACTGCTCCTCCTGATAAGTGCCATTGTGTTTTTGGCAAGGCTGGTCATAGCCAAGTGCAGAACAACGAATGGATCGTGTTTGATGCGGCTCAACATTGCATCAAATACCTGATGGAATTTTCTGCTTAATTTACAAGAGTTGAAGATTGTAGTATAATTCCTTATCAAGAAAGCAGGGATTGATATGAGTGGCTATGTTGGTTTAATTGGTTCCACTAAGGCTCAACAGGCTTTGGGCAAAATGCTGGAAACCTGTAATAACAAGCGGGTCGTCAACACTGTGACTAATCGTTTGTTTGATTTCAAGCGTGGCTGTAAAGTCATTTCTAAAATGATAAAAACAGACGCAGAAATGGCAGAAGCACTGCTCAATCTTTGGAAAGAAGATTCTTTGAAGAAGATGCAGACACGACAAGATCTTGTCGGAGAAGAGATAATGACCTTTTGGAGGAATTGTCTTTTAGTAGATTATCGTAAGACTTTGGAAAAGATTCGAAAGAAAGAGGAATAAAGTGGACAAGCATCAAGTGTCGCCTGAAAACGCTGCCATGATTCTTGATTGGATTCGTACCCGTGGAGGTATTGCAATTTGGGAATCTGCGAACCTATCAAATCCTGGTGCGTCATGGACGTGTCCCGTTAATGATGAATCCGGTAATCCCAAAAGCAAGCCTACTTGGGAAGCCGGTAAAATTGAACGAGTTATTACCAATCCCGATGAAGTCGAGGTAGTTGCACCGAAAGTTGTTAAACAATTTCATGTGGGCGTGCGTATGGGTTCACAGGGAATGATGCTAAAGGTTACTGATGCAGGTTCTCGCAGGATTGAACGGGAAGTAGATAAGGCACGGGAGAAGTACGGTGAGGCATGGTACGAGTTTGATTATTCTGTTCAAGATGCTGTAATCCTGGTGCCGGATAAGAAGATTCCTCTTTTGGAGTTCGTACAGGAACATGCCAATTCTTTGTAAACTATTCGGTCACTCTGTAGCATTTGATGATGTTGCTGGCGGCACACTTTTTCAAGTGTGCCGCCGCAAGGGTTGTACGTGGGTAGGCAGATGCGTGGTTGATCATTGTGCTGATGAACAAACCAAGGCCCGCATCATTGCTCTGAATAAGAAATATGGTTGCAGTCGTATTCTGACGCCACAACAATTATCGAAAGTAGACACTTGAAATATCATTTCGATCCCCCTAAAATTTACAAATATCCACGCCATCGGTTGTGTGACATTCCTATTGATCCGTGGTTGTTTAATCACATCTGTAAGGATCTTTGGTGGGCATCGAAGGCTTTGGGCGAAGCTGACGATTTAGACACGATGACTGCCGAAAAGGGTGAGCAGCTTAGACAACACATGCATGATATGGTCGGCAGCATGCAAACCCTCTTGTGGCATGTGGAGCCGTTTATTCAACGGATTGCCACGCCGGAAGTAATTGAATTTGAAAAGACCGGTACGGGCACGATGGATGTTGTGCTTGAATATCAGCTTCTCGAAGGGCAAGCTCTTTATAATCAAGGTGTGGTTTTTGAACAATTAAAGTGCGTATATCCTGAGGGGGTTATTCGGGGTATTGATGGCGGCTTTATCGTGCCTGTTAAGCCTGAAGATATTAAACTCCTTGAAGTTATGGAGTGGGCACAAGTTGTGAGGAAAGCATGAACGATCAAGCTGATATTGCGTTGTTTGATATGGATGGTACGCTTGCCGATTATGATAAGGCAATGTATAAATCATTGTTGGCAATTCATTCAGAGTATGAGCCGCCACTTGATTTTGAACGTATTCACGATTTACCACCGGCTTATGACGCTCGGCGTGATCTCATCAAACGTGTACCCGGATGGTGGTTGGATTTAGATCAATTCAAACTAGGATTTGATGTGCTGGATGAAGCTCACGCTTTAGGCTACGAATTACATATTCTTACTAAAGGCCCTCGCCGTGTTTCCCAGGGGTGGAAAGAGAAGGTGGAATGGTGCAATGAAAATATTCAATATGAAGTGCAAATTGCTATTGTGTCGATGAAAGAATACACTTATGGGAAGTTGTTAGTCGATGATTTTCCGCCGTATTGTAACGCTTGGCTACATCGGCGTCCCCGTGGCTATGTTATTGTCCCGGCCCATTCGTATAATACATTGGACAAGTTTGATGAAAGTGTCCGGGCACGGGTACTGCGATATGATGGCACGAACCTCGAAGAGGTTCGTGCCCTTTTGAAACAGATTAAGGATCGGAAGCCGGGAGAGGCATTGTGAAAACTTACCAAAGTGTAGGAATGAATTTTATACCACCTATTGTGTTTCTATATTATGTGCGATACAATAGGCAGGGGTATTCTCCGTGCGAGCGGGGGTGAACCGTAAGACGATTGATGCAACCTTGGTCTAATTGGGTATTCTCCGTGCGAGCGGGGGTGAACCGCCTATTACCGGATGCCGACGCCAAAAGGATCGTGTATTCTCCGTGCGAGCGGGGGTGAACCGGCCCAGAGGACTACGGAACGTATCTCGATGAAGTATTCTCCGTGCGAGCGGGGGTGAACCGAAGCCGGGGGCGTCCACAAACCAAGCATTGAAGTATTCTCCGTGCGAGCGGGGGTGAACCGTGATGACTGCCCATCTATGCTTTTCTTACCTGCGTATTCTCCGTGCGAGCGGGGGTGAACCGTATGTGTGTGTGTTCTCCAGTAGTATTAAGAGGTATTCTCCGTGCGAGCGGGGGGTGAACCGATGACAAAGTTGTTTGCCAATAGCTTTCCAGAGTATTCTCCGTGCGAGCGGGGGTGAACCGTAAAGGCCCCTGGAGAATGGGACATCCTGAAAGTATTCTCCGTGCGAGCGGGGGTGAACCGTATGGCTTGCTGCGGCAGAGCGTTAAAATGTGGTATTCTCCGTGCGAGCGGGGGTGAGCCGTTGACGTTCCTAGCCTCCAACTGGGCTGATAAGTATTCCTTGCGTGCGCAGGGGTGAGCCTAGCCCGTTGAGGGAAACTGATGTTCTGACAAAGTATTCCCTGCATGCGCAGGGGTGAGCCTGTAGAAATAAAAGGCCGATGCCCGGTCGTTAAGTATTCCCTGCGTGTGCAGGGGTGAGCCTTCACTGGCAGCCAGCAGTTTGCCGTAGTGGATGTATTCCCTGCGTGCGCAGGGGTGAACCCTAGACGGTATACAAAAAACCTGGGGCAGCTTGTGTTCCCTGCGTGCGCAGGGGTGAACCTATGGAGCGATTAAATTAAAACCGAAATTGAAAGTGTTCCCTGCGTGTGCAGGGGTGAGTCACTTAGCGTGGAAACGCAGAAGTGGATGCCTTGTTCTTTGCGTAAACCGGGTGGGTTTACAATTCTAAAATTCATAGTATAATTGGCATAGCTCGTTGATCGATTCATGGGCGTGCAAATTTAGTTTACAATGTAGTAACTCTGTAGTACAATTTTTACAGTACAGGAAATGAGGCAAATCATGCACGATAAACATCCAGTAATCGCACAGTTGTTGTCCACTACCGACAATGGTATTTTGGTGGCGTTTAAGCGAGGGGTACGAGAGGGGTCATATATGGATGCCCTTATAGAATCTGTCAGATTGAGTCGAAGAGCTAGTGTATCATTGTCTGATTTTGAAATTAAGATTCTTGCTTTCGTGGGTTATGTATTTGCCATGCATAAATTGCATACGGATGAAGATGTCTCTATTGGTATGGCTTTCGGTAAGATTTGCGAATCGGAAAGCTCGGAGAGATATTTTAATTGGCTGGTAAAAATGAGTCGTGAAGATATGTTGGAACGATTGCGTCGTGTCGTTGACATGTTATCGCAGAAGAGGGTTCCGATCAATTATTATCGATTGTTCGATGATATTAAGTATTGGGCCAATGATTGGGAAGTTGGTTCTAAACAGTATGGTTGGGTCAAGGACTTTTATTATTTTAAGTAAAGGAAGATAAGCAAATGTCAGTTAAGATTGAATTTCATGCGTTGCATCCATTCCCGTTTTCGTGTTTGAATCGGGACCAAAACAATTCTCCTAAGTCGATGCGATTTGGTGGGGTGACAAGGGATCGTGATTCTGCACAATGCGAAAAGTATTGGCTGAAACATGAGCTTAACAAGAAGTTTGGCACCAAGGCTTGTCGTACCAAATTGAAGGATCTTACGACTCGTCGTTATGGCGAGGAAGAGGCGAAAAAGATTCTTAATAATATGGATCTGACGGGTGTGAGTGATGATGTTCACATGTTTATAACCGCAGTGGGAGCCGAAAATTGGTTTAAGCTGTGCGAGCAAGCGAAAGAAAAAAAGGTGGAGAATGCTGATGTCATTCAGCAGGTATTCAACGAAGGTCGAAATTCGTTTATCATGTCCTTGTTCGGGCGATTCGTAGCTTCCAAACCCGATCTGCAAATCAAGGCTGCGATGCAGACTGCACACGGATTCAGTGTCAATAAGTCGAGTCGAGTTGTGGATTTCTTTACGGGCGTTGACGACTTGAATGCGATGAATGCGCATATTGGTGAAGCCGAGTACACTTGTCCGATTTTTTATCGTTATTCATGTCTTGATTGCAGTCAGCTTTTGGAGAACATGAATGGGGACAAAGCTGCGTTCCAAGAGGGTTTAGAGGTGTGGTTGCGGACTCTTCCGCAGATTGTTCCACAGGGAAAGATCACCACGACGGCTCACTATACCGATCCAGAATTTGTAATGTATGCGACCGGTGAGCATCAGAATCTTTCTTTGGCTAATGCGTTCCTTGAGCCCGTTACTGGAAGTCAGTTGATGCAGCAGTCCATCAATCGGATGAAGGTGCATTTCAACAGGCTTAATGATGGTTTTCCACGTGATTTGCGTGGTTGTTTCTGGAACATCCATGACATTAATGAGTTCTCTCCCAACATCACGTTTGCGAGTAATATTAATGTCATGTCCGAAACAGTGGTGGCAAATGTCATGGAAAAATTGGTCTAGGAGGAAGTATGAGCACGCTTATTTTTCAATTGTTCTCGGCCATGCAATCGTGGGGAAAAGAGGATAAGTTTTCTATTTATTCTACGAATCGGGAGCCGAGTAAGAGTGCTGTGATTGGTCTTATAGCCGCTGCAATGGGCATTCAAGAGCATGAGCAAAGCGAATTTGATGAATTGAACAAATTGCGATTTGCTGTGCGGTGCGATTGCCCAGGCAGTGTTATGAGTGATTATCATACTGCGGCAGGTGATGCTTCGATCTTTCATCTTGTAAAAAAACAACGTGGAAAAAAGGTAAAGTATGAGGCAAAACCAGCAGCGTATATGAAGAGCGGTCGCAGGGAAAGCGAGATAACATATCGTGAGTATCTGACAGATGCGTTCTTTACTGTGGGTTTAGAAGGTGATGTTGCGTTACTTCAGAGAGCGGCTGTGGCTTTTTCAAAGCCAAAGTTTTTTCTGTACCTTGGTAGAAAATCATGTCCGCTTACCTTTCCGATAATGCCAAAGCTGGTAGAATCACCGCTTCTTGATGCAGTTATGACATTCCCCACCGTGAAACGCAATGAAATTCTGCCGATGCGAATTTTTTTCGATGCAAGCGAGGGTGAAATTAGACGAGATGTATTCGCAGGCATGCATGGCAACACTAGAATGTATCATATTCGTTTTGTAAAATCGTTGGTATGTGATCCTCCCAAAGAGACCTTTACGTTTGGATTTGGAGGCTAAATGTATTACATTTCAAAAATTACGTTTGATAATTCAGTTGCATTGGCACGCAGATTGGCAAACGTGCATGATAATTTGCATGCGATGGTATGGTGGCTATTTCCTAATGATCTGACGAACAAGCCGCATGTGGTCTATAGCATAGTCAATAATGAAGTTTATGTAGTTTCATCCATACCGACTCGACCGGCTGGTGGTCTGAATGTTCAATGTAAAGAATACGATCCCAACTTTATAAATGGAATGGCTTTCAATTTTGATGCCACTGTAAATCCTGTGAAGACGAACAATGGCAAACGGTTTGCTATTTTGAAATACGATGAGCTTCTGGAGTGGATGCAAAGGCAGGGGTCTAATAATGGATTTTCTCTTTTGGATTTCAGTGAGCGTGGACACCATAAGTATATTGTTAATGGCGAGCCCATGTTCGGTGTGAATTTGAGTGGGGTTCTACAGGTTAATGATCCTGACAAATTCAAACATGTTGTGTTGAATGGCATTGGTAAAGCTAAGGCGTATGGAATGGGGTTGTTGAGAATTACAAGGATATAAACATTATGGATTTAACATTACCGGCTAAGACGAAAGACGAAAAGTTTCCCGATTACCCGACAGTGTTTCATTGTCTAGACGTGGGTAAATGCGCTGTATATTATTGGGACAATTTCGTAGGTAAATATACGAAGCAGAAAATTCTATCAGCGTTCGGAATGTCCAATCGAAAGTTCTGTAAGGCCATTGGGTTTATCTGTTCTTTGCATGACATTGGTAAGATAACGCCGCAATTCGTGTTCAAGCGGTTAGGCATGGATGCCAATTTGTTTCCGCAGTATCAAGTACATGAAACGTATCTGCACGAATTGAATAATGAGCGAACCGGTATTTTCCATCCAGAAGCTTCACAGTACATTTTTCTAAAACACACTGATTTGCCAAAGCAAATTGCAAAAGAATTGTCGGTGGTGATAAGTTATCATCATGGCAGTCCGACATATCCTAAGTGTGATGGATATAAGAGATTGTTTAAGGAAGAGTCGTTGCAATGGCTTCGATGGCGGCAAGAGCAAGACGAACTGTACTTTTATTTGAGAGACTACTGGGGTGTGAATGGGCGACTCTATAAAAACATCAAAGACAAGTGGGCATTGCTGTTTATTGCAAAAATTATGGTAATAGCCGATTGGGTGGCTTCGGGTCACATTCCACGAAATACGCAAACGATGGAAGAATACCAGGATAATTCGCCGCAGTATGTAAGACAAGCGTTTCGTGAATGCGGATTTGTATTGCCGAAGTTTAATCGGCAAGTGTTGTCTTTTGGGTCTTTGTTGTCTCCTGGTGATATTCCACGATCATTTCAAACGGAGATTAAGGATATCCTAGCTAATATAAAAAATGTTAGATTGGCAATAGTTGAGGCCCCTCCTGGTTGTGGAAAGACAGAGGTTTCGCAGTGGGCGGCTAGTTATTTTATGGCTGCGGGGAATGATGGCGTTACACTGTCCATGCCAACATGTGCCACAACAGCAAGCATGTATGCCCGAACACTTGCGTTTGCCAATGCTATCGGTGATTATGTTCCTGATCAAGCACATGGTAATGCACCTTCATATGATCGTGATAGAGAACTATCACGCTGGATGGGTAATTCCAATAGAAGGCGGATGGCTGCATCGCCATTCACGGTTTGCACCGTAGATCAGCTATTGTATGGCGTCATTCAAAGTAAGTTTTGTTTTATGAGGATGCCATTTAATCATTGTGTTATATTGGACGAGATTCATGCTTACGATGTGTATACTAGCTCGATTATTGATAAGTGCATTAGATGGTTGCTGGCATGCGGTTGCAATGTAGTGTTGTTGTCAGCCACTCTTCCCAGAAAGAGAAGAAAAGATTTGCTTCATCTTGTGCATCCCTACGCAAAAGTGAAAGACGTGCCATATCCACGCATATCGGTTGCTACTTCAAGTCGCACGTGGGTTCATTCGCTTACTTATCATGAACAAAAGACGATTGACTATGAGTTTGTCGATAAGATGTCATATCTTGGTATTCTAAAGGATGTTGAATGTGGAGGATGCGGATCTGTCCTGGTGAACACGGTGGGACGTTCGCAGAGTGTTTATTTGGACATTGCGGCACATGCCGATGACGAGACGTTAGTTGTTTTGATTCATTCGAATATGCCCAGAGCGAATTCTGGTAAATTCAATTCCCGCAGAGAAGTTGAAAAACAAATAAATGATTACGTGGGTAGACGAGGGCACCGGCCAAAGAAACTGGTAGTGGTCGCCACTCCCGTTTTGGAACAGTCATTGGACATAGATTTTGATGTTATGTATACCGATTTGTGTCCTATTGATCTCATAATTCAGCGATCTGGTCGTCTTCATCGGCATGTTTTGTCTCGTCCGTTGGGATTGCAGAATCCAAAGTTGGTGATTATGCATGAGATGGAAGGTATTCCTGAATATTTGTCAGATAAATTCATTTACAAACCATTCGTTCTTAATGCAACGTATCATGTTTTGGCAAACCGAGAACATAAGTTCTCCATACCGCAAGACGCTGACGATTTGGTTAATTCTGTATACGAGTCGTCAGATGCAGATATAGTTGCAAAATATGATTTGTCGTCAGAGTGGGCTCAGGAATTGGCCGATAATTATAAGTCAATCACAATGAGGAATTACAATGACAACATGCTGTCATTATCTACGCAAATACCAGACCCGTATGAGATGGATCTTTTTGATTCAATTAGGGACGAATATGACGCTGATGAGTCTGAGGGGGAATTTGACGAATCTTGTGCTTTGGGCTATAATAGACAAGCCGTGTCTCGCAAAGCCACTGTCCCGTCCTATGACGTGCTTTTTCTCAAAAGGATGCCAAATGGAAAGTGGCAGCTTCCAAATGGCGAGGTTCTTATAGAGCCGGTTGATGGAAAATTTGCGCAAGAAGAGATGATCAAGGAGTGTTCCGCTCCAATTCGCTCTCATGCCTTGCGTGCAGAATTTGATAGACACAAAGAGAGTCCGTGGGGTAAAATTGACATCTTGCCGTTCCGAACGAAAGATTGGTTGTATGTTGTTATAAATGGTGCGGTTGATTACAGACTGGACACAACACTAGGAGTGGTAGTGAGAAAGGTTAAGAAATGAATCTTCTTGAAAATGGTTTTATTCCTGTTATCAAAAACGGTGTTTCAATGGAGGTGAGTATTCGTGAGGCTATTGATAACGCTCATGCATACTCGGAAGTATATTCATCAGATTCGCCTCTGATTACCGCAGGAATATATCGGTTTTTGATTGCCTTGGCAGATCGCATTACCAAGTTGTGCAATGTCGAGGAGTGGAAAGAATGTCTTGCGAATGGTCGTTTTTTGGATTCGGACTCGAAAAAATATTTTCATAAATATAATAATCGATTCCGTCTATACGATAGGGTGCATCCTTTCTATCAAGTCCCAGAGGAGACATTGCCGAGTCCGGTCGGTAAGGTTAATTTTTTGCCCACGCATCATTTGATGTATATCCAGGAAAACAACAACCCATTTCGTATTCATCACGACAGTGATGTTCCATTGGCAATGACTGACTCGCAAATAGCTCGGTGGCTAATTGCGAGACAGAACTTTTCGCCAAGTGAGGGACCATCGACGCCGGAACATAACTGGCCGTCACCTGCAAAGACATGTTTTATTGTACTAGGCAATAATTTGTTCGAAACTTTATTGTTGAATATTATTGCGAAGTTCAATAATAGAATTTATCAGAACAAAAAGGATCGTGCAATATGGGAAATGGACAAACTAGATTCGCCAAATAAAGAGGGAAATGCCTTTCTCGGTTTTGCAAACTTGATGACTTGGCCAACACGATTCTTTTGTCTGAGGCAGGATGGCACGATGCTACGATATGGCGGTTGGGCAGTTCCAGACGGCATTCGGAATCCAACAGTAATCAACAAAAGGAACAAGGATGGAGAATTGAAGTCTGTTAATCCCGAACCAAATCGTCTTTGGCAACATTACACTTCATTTTATGCTGATGAAACTAGCCTACCCGCACTTGTGGAGTTGAGTAAAATTTGGGGTAAAGACCAAACTGTATCTCTCTCTATATATGCTGCTTATATGACGTTGATCAATAATGAGGCGAAGATTAAAAATGTGGGCGAATCACGACTTAAATGGTTTTGCTTGGAACACCTACAAGAAGGTGATCGAGTCAATATTATTGAACGACTAGAAAACGCTGCACAGGTAGCAAATACTATTTGGAAAGCTGCTAGTGTTGCTGTTAAGAAAATGGATGAGGAAGGGTGGAAACAAAAGGAGAAAAAATCCAAGCGATTTGTTTTTGCCAACGAGATATTTTCGTGCTTTAACAATTATTGGTCGCAGTCTGAACAATTGTTTTGGAGCAAACTGGATGGTTGTTTGAAGACGGCTTCACCGAAAGATGCTGTGTTAGATGCGTTCGGGGAAGAATGGGTGGGTCAACTAAAGGATCTTGCGAAGTATTGGCTGGACCAATTTATTAATATGCATTCTTCAAGCATTGATCCACGTATCGTTTTTGGCACAAGAGGGATTTGGCATTGTTTTCATGGAATTACCAAGAGTGTTTGAAGTCTCTAGTATTCTCCGTATACACGGGGGTGAACCGGTAAATGGTTCTGGCGGAAATTATCGACGACCGTATTCTCCGTATACACGGGGGTGAACCGACAGAAACAGAAGATATCGTTGACTGCATCTTGTATTCTCCGTATACACGGGGGTGAACCGTGATAGTCATACGGACGTAAGGTACGGACATTGCATTCCCCGTATACACGGGGGTGAACCGTCGATGGCGGCATCAATCTCTCCCACTCCTTAGTATTCCCCGTGTATCGGGGGTGAACCGTGGCACCAGGAAAATGGAAAATAGACAAGCGAGGTATTCTCCGTATACACGGGGGTGAACCGCTCGGACTGCGAGATTCCAGCGGCTCCTGCTGGTATTCCCCGTGTATCGGGGGTGTTCCTCCGTAGCAAATTGCCTATGTCTTGTCCGTTGGTTAAGAGCCCATCCGGCGAAGCCGGATGGGCTCTATTTACATCTGGCATATTCTGTGCTATAATTTCTCTATGAAAACATATTGGGAAATACCAGGGCCTAGCAAGGCACCGAAGGGACCGTGTATAGCGTTCTATAAATATGATGGTTCCAATCTTCGCTATGAGTGGAATAGAAAGCGGGGTTGGTACAAGTTTGGAACGAGGCGACGGCTATTTGATGCTAATGATCCAGAGTTCGGGCCTGCGGTAGAAATTTTTCAAGAAACCTATGCAGATGGTCTTGCTCATGTGTTCCGGGACAACAAACGGTACAGGGGTATTGAGGCAGCGATAGTTTTTTGTGAATATTTTGGCCCATCTAGTTTTGGTTGTTTCCAAGATTGGAAAGAGCCACATGAGGTCATGTTGATCGATGTGGCTATTCATAAGAAGGGCATGGTGTTGCCCAGGGACTTTGTTAATGATTTCGGTTATTTGAAGTCGGCCCAGGTTATTTATGAAGGCAATTTTACCGATCAATTCGTACAGGATGTGCGGGAAGGCAAGTATCCTGTGGCTGAAGGCGTGGTAGCCAAGGGTATCATTGATGGCAAACGAGCCAATGATGTTCATGGTTTGTGGATGTCTAAGGTAAAAACGAACTGGTGGATGAATGAATTGAAGCGACGGGCGCAAACCGATCCGGCGTTTAGGCAAGCTTTGGCAGAGAACAGTTCAGAACAAGGATAAGAAAAATGACACTTTTTGAAAAATTTCAGCAAGACATTACGACTGCTCGCAAGGCAGGCGATAAGCAATTGGTTACGATCTTGAGCGTTGTGATTGGCGAGGCCCAATCGTTGAAGTTCACGAAGGGTCGTACTACGGATGTTCAAGATGAAGAAGTCATCAAGATTATTCGCAAGCTGGTAGAGGACAATGAACTTCTAATTCAGAACGGCAAGACCGATTTGATTAAGGAGAATGAAATCCTTTCGACTATGCTCCCTAAGATGGCAAGCATAGATGAGATTCGTACCGCATTACAGAATGTGGTTGGTGAAATCCTGGGCGCACGTAATGAAGGTCAAGCCCGTGGAATTGCCATTAAGTATCTCAAAACTCAAGACATTAAAGCGGATAATGTTGATGTTATCGCTGTATTGGCAGAGTTGTTTGGTACGAAATGAAAATAATACGATTGACATCTCGAACATATGATGGACGATCTGCCTGGGTAAAGAATGAAGATATGTGGATCGGTTATTCTAGCAGTCCAACACGTGGGTTATTTTTTAGTCGATGGTTTACTTACAATAATGGCTTGCGATCACAACCTCGTTACCTCGTTCGTGGTTAAAGAGGAGGGTATGAAGATCAAATGAAGAAGTTTACAAAAGCGTGGGGATTGGACATTGGATTCCGAGGATTGAAGGCCATCTGTGTAAGCGAAGATGGCAGAGTTCTTGAGAAGAAGGTTTATAGCGTGGGGACTCCTCTCGATGCCGTAGATCCTTGGATTTGTTTATCAAATCTCGTATCTGATTTCAAGGAGAATCTTCAGCGGAGTCGGATTGCTATTGGCATTAGTGGTCGTCATACATTAGAGCGACGGTTTAAGTTGCCGCCGATAGATAAAAAGCTAATCGAAAATATTATTCGATATGAAGCCAAGCAGCAAATTCCATTTGCCTTGGAAGATGTAGCTTGGGACTGGCAAATGATTTGTGACAAAGGTCATGAAGGTCCATTTTTGATGGAATCTGAAATTCTTTTGCAATCTACTAAGCTGACGGTTATCGACAATTTATTGAAAATTTGTAATCTTTTGAAGTTGCGGCCTGACATTATTCAATCAAATACAATAGCTTTAACGAACGCTTTGCTATTAAAGCACAACTCGGATAATCATCCTAATGCTGTAATTTCCATAGGAGCCGAAACTACTGCCATAGTGATTGCAAATGATCAAAATTATTGGAACAGAAACATTCTGATAGGTGGTAATCATTTCACTAAAGCTCTTTGCAAGTATTTAATGATTCCTTTTGCCAAGGCAGAGGAGATTAAATTTGGTGAAGTCCTCCAAACCCATGAAGAGCGTGCTGTAGCCATTAAACCAATTATTGCTGATTTGGTGACCGAAATTGGCAGATCATTGATGTTTTATGATACTTTGCTTGGATGGGACAAAGACACAAGGATAGTGGGTGATGTTTATTTGGTGGGTAAAACTTTTGAATTACCGGGTGTCATGGATGCAATAATACAAACGGTAAATAAAGCAAAAGATCAATTATGTTGGGGAAATCAATGGATGAATTGGGCTTCAGGTGATGAGTACGTTGAAGCCTACGCTTTGGCTATGCAAGCTCTGGGAAAAACAAAGTATACTACAAATTTACTACCCAAGAAAAAATCGGCATTTAATTGGCCCAATTTCAATTTGAAGCGATTTATTCCAAGGATTAAAATTGAATTCCCACATGGGTAGATATGTGCATGGAAAGTTTCAGGTCATTTATGGAAGCCGAGGAGAAAAGATACAAGTTCCCCAGAACTTTCCATTTTCCGTGGAGTCCGGGCACCACTTCCGATGATAGGATTCTGCCATCATACGATCACTTCTTGGATAAAAAAGTGGTTGTTACCGAGAAGATGGATGGCGAAAATACTACCATGTACCCGAATCATATTCACGCTCGATCTCTGGATAGTGTGCATCATCCGTCTCGTAATGCAGCAAAGCAGCTTCATGGTCAAATTAAATACGATATTCCTCATGGATGGAGAATAACGGGCGAGAACATGTATGCCAAGCATTCAATTTTCTATGATCAATTGCCTTCGCATTTTTTAGTGTTTGGTATTTGGAACGATAAGAACTTCTGCTTAGCTTGGGACGAAACTAAAGAGTGGTCAAAACTGTTAGGTTTACAGACGGTCCCAGAATTATATGTTGGCAAGTTTGACGAAGAGCTAATTAAAGGTTTATTCACAGGCAAATCAAAATACGGCCCAGAACAAGAAGGATATGTGGTACGTACTTTTGAGGGGTTTCCTTATTCTGAATTTGCTAAACATGTGGGTAAATTCGTGCGAGCAAAACACGTCAGAACCAGTGAGTTGTGGATGAATCAGCCGGTAGTCCCGAATCAACTTGCTAAGTGAGTTTACAAGTTGATCTACTTGTAGTATAATTCTTCCAATGAGGACGAGACATGTGTTACAATGATTGTTCTGGATACGAAGCCCAAATTAGAGATTTGCAAAAAATTGTCGAAGAACAGAAGCAAGAACTAATAGTTCTGAGACAGACAAATGCAGGTTTGCGTGGGCAATTGGAAAGTCAACAAACACGACAGGCTCATCAGTATGAGCGTGATTCTGATTATGTTGATTACGATGACGATGATCGAAGATAATTCAGTCTGGTCTGCCGATACTACTACTAACAACTTTTTACGAAAAAACGAAGGAGAACAGTATGTGTACTCAAGCAACGCTTGATAAAATTCATGATGTCGTGACCGATTTTGTAAATGGCGGTCGCATGTTTACCGCTTTTGAGGTTTCTTTGGAAGTTCAAAAGCAACAAAAGACCGCAGGTGAAACGCCTGAGCGTCATCGCAACATGAAGCGTGAAATTCATGGCGAGTTGCAGCAGTATCTTAGCACCAGTCTTTATAACTGCCAAAATCATTCAGTTGGTGCTGATGGCGGTCAACAGCTTTTGGCTTTGGTCTACTACCCGGCTGGTGCTGATCCTAGCACTTACGTTCCGCTGGATCGTAGCGATTCACCCAAGACCACTTCGGTCCCGGCTGCAACTTCTACGGTTACTTCGGTTTCTACTCCATCCCTGTCTTTGTCCATCGGTAACAGTGATAGCAATGATAGCGATAGCAGCGACAAGGGTCGCAAGCCAGATGCCCGTGGCGTGGTTTGCGTTCCAAACTTCTTGCTTCGTGCGGCTGGCTTCCAACACAAAGACATTGCCTATGTGATTTCCCGTCAGGAAAACGGCAAGGATGTTATCGTGTTGACCAAGCGGCCAAGCATTACGCCGATTGCTACCTATACGGTTGATACCTATCAGAATGTGCGAATCACCCGTGCAACGCTCGATGCGGCAGGGATCGGTAAGGATGGTGCAACCTACGATTTCGAGGGTAACACGAATAGCGAAGTTACCGTTCGCATCCATCAGTAGTCACTGTGAAAGACTCGCCACGCAAAGCGTGGCGAGTCTCTTGTCAGAATTTTCTCTATATGCTATAGTGTAGGTGTGTAACTGGGGAGTTACACGCAAACACTGGGAGAAAATCATGATAAATTACGCAGTGGAATGTGGTGATTTGACAGTGGGGGTAGAACAAGTTTCGGCATTGAAAGCAGCGAGTTATGCTGTTGAAAATTGGGTAAACACCAATAATACAAGGTTGTCTTCTCTTGTTACGGTCGTTACTGATGGTGAAGAAGATTCACTTTTTTTAACGACCGTTTTATTAGAGGGATTAGGAATAGAATACGACGAGGAGGATGATGATGAAAACGGTCAAATTTACAAGCCTCGATTGTGTGAATACACCACCCGACCGGTTCCTTAATTTGTGGCGAGCAAATTTTGAACAAAATGGTAAAAAGGGGACGTGGACTTTTGCTTCCAGAAGGTCACGACCCCTTTTGTCTAAAGCGGTAGGTGGAGGTCCACAGCAACAGGAACATTTGGTGCCGGATGCCGCTATAATCGTACCGGGCATTGCAGTGGGTGACGAAATACATTTGGTGGTTCTCAAAGAAATGCGAGTGCCGCTGGGCGGTTATGAATACGCTTTTCCCGCAGGCATTGTAGATGCGAATGAAACGGTTGAGGAAACTGCGGAGCGAGAGTTGTTTGAAGAAACTGGCTTGAAGTCTAATGGTTTTGAAATTATTAGTCCAGTTCTTTTTTCTTCATCTGGTTTGTCCGACGAATCAGTACAGATTTTATTCACGGTAGCAACTGGCGATTTAAGCGATATCAATCAAGAGACTCATGAAGATATCGAAACGTTGATTCTTTCACCGGCCCAGGTGCGTGATTTAAGTAGACGGCAGGGTGAATTTAAGGATGCGTACATTTCAGCAAAGGCATGGCCTATTTTGTTCTTGTGGGAACGATGTTGGGCTATGTTCAAGCAGAAGGAATCGTATCATCGGTTGGTGGTAACTGCTAATGAAATGATGACGGACATTTACGTAGCAGATGATGAAGGTAATTTTGTTCAAAAGGAAGCGGGTGTGTTGGCCACTCGTTTGTTGCCTGGGAAATATGTTGTGCATTTTGGTTTGCATGGTAATCCCATTCCTGTTGATCTTAACGACACTGTTGTCTTTGCGGAGAAAGATATAGCACATGGCAAAAACTAAAAAAACTAATACGACCATTGCTGGTTACATGGATTTGATTGATTGGGAGGAGGAAACTGGTACGGCTAGTGGTGGTGTACGTGTTTATCCTTCTAAGAAAGATCTTGAAAGATTTCAGCCTTGTGTAGCTGAGTGTGGAATCGTTCAAGTGACCATTCAAGAAACAAGAGTTGTTCGTAAACAGTGTTACGATTTTACTTCGGATCGTTGGAAGGGACCGAAAGATCCATCTAAATTGCGTAAGCAAGTTGTGGATCGAAAGGATGCCCGTGAGTTGTTACATGCTGCGAAACAACTTTCTCGTTTTTCCGAGGAAGATCGTAAAATCATTTTGAAGCTGGCGAAGGAGTTGGAGAAGTGAGTGTATCGTGTAAATTCGGTTCTAGAATCCAGTAAAAATTATGGAGTCTAATGGAATTAGAAGCTATTGCTAGCGAATTGGGATAATCGTGGTCACAAAAGATACAATTGTCAAAAGTAAAGTTTGGTGGCCTGGAAAAAACCCCACTAAACTCATTGTGATTGAAGGTCGTTTACTTCCATTCAAAAACGGAGTGGACTTTTTTAATTACAAAAGGAAATGGTGGCTTCGATATAGCCGTAATCACTGTACTGGAAGTTTCAAAAGTAAAAAAGCCGCTATGGGTTGGTACAACCGTGGTGGACGCTAGGAGAAAAAACCGCAAAATAATAGTGCGGTGTATACGCAGATAATTTTTGCAGTCACGCTACTATATAATAGCATGACTGCAAAAATGTACTCAGATGAAAAAATCCATAGTCTTTATGAAGATTATATGGGTTTGAAAACGTGGCCATTGTCACGTTTTGCTAAAACACGTAAGGTATCTATTTATGCTTTGCGGCATGGATTTAGGCGATTGGGCCTAGAAGTGATACCGCAAGAGGTGACACGTAGAAAATTTCCGGTATGCGACACGTTTTTTGAATCAATTGACTCGGAAGAGAAGGCGTATTGTTTGGGATTTTTGTTTGCCGATGGATGTAATAGCGGTAGACGGCTGGAAGTCTCATTGGCCAAACAGGACAGAGATATACTCGAAATAATATCGGGTTGGTTGTTGTGCGGACACGTGAATGTAAAGGAATATAAATCCAAGAAGAAAAATACTCAGAATAGGGTGGCAATTTATGTGGTGAGTAAGAAGCTGTGTGCTGATTTGGAAAAGTTGGGGTGTGTGCCACGCAAGACGTTTGTTTTGAAATTTCCAGAAATACCGCAGTGTTTACACCATCATTTTATTCGTGGGTACTTTGACGGAGATGGATCTTTAACATTCTATAAGCGTAAACAACGCAAGAGTCGTGCAGCATGTTTTTCTATAGTATCCACCAAGGAAATGTTGCTGGCAATAGGAAGTCATTTCGACACACTGGGAGTGCGTTACGAAATCAACAAGCGGCACAAACGCAGAAAGAACAACAACTTTACTCTTAGGGTGCATGGTAATAGGCAAATCAATACAGTGTGTAATTTTTTATATAAAAACGCCACTGTTTGTTTGGCGAGAAAACTCAAGGCTTATCAAACGTTATTGGAGATAAATCATGGTATCAATGCGTGATAGAGTAAAAGCTGTTTTTATTGGAACGGCTGTTGGCGACAGTCTTGGATTGCCGGTAGAATGTTGGTCTGCGGATCAAATAAAAGAAAAGTACGGTCGCATTACAACATATCAAGATCCTACTGGACATAAGTGGCATAATGGCGTGAAAGCCGGTTGTACATCAGATGACACTCAATTGACATTGGCTGTCGCCAAGGGCCTGATTAAAGCCAAAAGCTTTGATATGGACGCCCAGGCTGAAACGCATATCGAAGCTCTCAAAGAAAATTCAAAGGCTTGGGGTGGAACAACCAGAGAAGCTATCCGTAGTTTGGCTAATGGCGTGCATTGGTCAAAGAGTGGATTGAAGAATGAAGGCCGGGGCAAGGGTAATGGTTTGCCCATGAAGATTAGTCCGGTATCGGCTGTTCTTTATCAATTGATTAAAGGCAACAATCCAGAACCGGTTGAACGTGACAAGATTGCTCTGGAAGCATTTCAGTTTGTCAAGAATTTGAATTTCATGACGCACTACACTGAAATGTCATTGTGTTCAGCATTTGCTCAAGTTATGGCGGCATTTTATTGTCTTGCTGCTGATCCGTTTGATTCAGATGCATTTGCTGCTACCATCAAACGTGCGGGCCTACGTGGTAAGCAATGGTGTGCCGAAGGTCGGTTGAACACCGATCCCGAAACTGATGATATTACTCAGCGATTTGCTTTACTAGAAGCGTATCGAGAGTATAATATTCCCAGGATCGTTGAAGAGTTTATGGGCGAAGGTGGTCAGCGATTTTGCTGCTATTGGAATATGCCTTTGACCTATATGATGTTTTTGCGTAACCCGCATGGCATTGAGACTTTGTATGATACAGTTAGCGTGGGTGGCGATGCCGATACCAATGGAGCAATTGTGGGTGCGATGCTTGGTGCTGTAAATGGCATGAGTATCTTCCCCCAACATTTGATCGATGGTCTGGATCGTAAAGAAGAGATCCTAGATATCGCAGAGGAATTTTGCGATGTTTTTGGAATCTAAAATGACTAACTGGATAATGCGACACATTTTTGGATGTAGCAAGCTTGTAACGCAATGTAATTTTTGTTGTCATAGGCAAAGTGGTTGGATCAATTTTGATTCTATTAGTGGTGCTTACGATGTTTTGAAGTTTCATGGCCCGTGTCCGCATTGTGGCGTTGGAACCCAAATGGTTATAGAGCCGTAGTCATGTTTTTGGCATCCAATAGGTATCCGAACTCTGCTTGCTGGTCAGAGAATCGTAGAGAGGGAGCATCTACAGCAGGTATTATATTCAATCCTGACATGACTATACATTATTTAATGTCTAATTCGTGTTGGAGATTAGGATTCCATCTTGGAAGGTCGGATATGACGATGCAATCTATATGGACTCAAGTGGTGCAATCATATAGATTTTACGAACGAGGTCGTGTGGCGTGATTTTTAGCAAGAGGTCTAAATGACTATGTTTCATGTTGAAATGAATCATCCTGGACTTGGATGGGTAAAAATATCATTTACGGAGTGTAAAAACAAAATTTATTGTCAGGGTTATGTAGACTGCATGGATTCACACTATCCAAGCAATCCAGTAAGGATTGTTAAAACAGAAGTTGACGGAGTGACAAAAGTGGTTTGTGAAACAAAAGGACGTGGTGAAGTTCACTTGAATTAATAGATTTTACGAACGAGGTCATGTGGCGTGATTTTTTCAGTAAATCGTGGATTCATTACCGGTTATTCATTTGGCTGGGCTGATGATTTCATGAAAACTTATAGAAGATGGATCATTATAGGCGGTTGTTCAGATGCGTCATATTATTCTTCTAAAGTAATTGGAATTGATGTAATTCATAGGCGATCTATATCATCAAGATCACCCATGTGTCAAGCTTTTGGTCGAGGTAGAACGGAGAGCCAACAATGAACATTTTAATTACATCTGGTGGGACAAAAATTTCAATTGATCGTGTCCGTGATATTACGAACATGAGCAGTGGAACATTTGGTGCTAAGATTGCGACCGAAGCATTGAAGGCCGGGCACAAGGTAACATTTCTAAAGGCCAAAGATTCAAAGTCTCCATTTTCTACTAGGGTAAATTTTGATCGTGAGAGCCTTGCAGTAGCCATGCAGCGGACAGGTGAAATTTATGAATTGTATGCAGCCCATCACACGTCTTATTGGGAATTTGAATATCGCACCTTTGATGATTATCACATACAGTTAAAGGCAGCAGTAATGGGCGGCAGGCCAGATATTGTAATTCTTGCGGCGGCTGTATCGGACTATGGTGCAGCAGCTATCGTAGAGGGCAAGATGCGGTCGAGTGTAGCTGAAATGAACATTCCTTTGGTAGCTTTGCCTAAGATCATTAGCCAAGTTAAATCGTGGTATCCACGAACATATTTGGTCGGATTCAAACTGTTGGTGGACTCTACAGATGAACAATTGATTGAAGCGGCTCAACATAGTATTCGTAGCAATCATTGCGATATGATTGTTGCAAACGATTTAAGGGATATGAAAAACAATGCGCATTGTTTGACGTTGGTGTATGCCGATGAGAAAGATGATGTATTCGGTTGTGCCGCATGTCCTAATGAGCCACAAGTTTATCACCAGCAAATAAGTGATCCAAATTTTTTAGCAAAAGTGGTAGTTACGGGAGCGGCTGCTGGATTAAGACATCGAGAAAGCTTGAAATGATTCGCAAAGCATGGCCTGTCACACTATCATTCGCTTGTAATGGACGTGAAGCTTTTTGGCATCGCAGATGGCCCGGTTGTTGGCGATTTGGCAGTTATATGTCCAGGTGGAAACAAGAAACGAGAACAAAAAAATGATGGTCATTTACCCGTGGACTATTTGTTTTAGTAATACCCGTGAATCTCATTGGCATCGACCGTGGTGTGGTGCTTGGCGAGTTAATCAGTGTATGTCTCGGTGGGCACATGGGGAAAGAATGAGTAGATCATGAATATTTTACTTGGTGTTACCGGTAGTGTTGCAGCGACACTTACTAAAAAATTAGCGGTTACCCTTCGGGAGCTTGGCAACGTAAGAGTTGTCACTACCGACAAGGGTCGTTATTTTTTTGAAAATGACATCTTTCACGACGAAAATGCACAGGCATATATTGCTGGGCACAAAGATATTCAAGTATTCACTGATTTTAATGAATGGACTACGCCGCATGGCACGAAGGTTTGGCAGAAGAAGGGTGATCCGGTAGTTCACATCGGTCTAAGAAAATGGGCAGGGGTATTGGTCATTGCACCAATCACATACAATACGTTGGGTATGGTTTCCAATGGATTGGCGGATAATATTTTAACTAGCACGGTTGCAGCATGGGATTATACACGGCCGATCATTTATGCACCGGCTATGAATACCATGATGCTTCAAAACGAGATTACGCAAAAAAATATGCGTACTTTGTTTGGCATGGGTTGGAAACGAGTCGATCCACAAACTAAGATGCTGGCTTGCAACGATGAAGGTAATGGTGCGATGGCCAACATTAGTGACATCGTACAGCAAACAAAAGATTGTTTGCGATGGAGATTTCCATTGACCAACTGCCCAGGCATTCCTTGTGGTTATCATCCAGGGGCTTTTGGATTTGCACGTAAACACTCCCATCATACTGGTGTGGATCTTTATTGTGCCCAAGGCACTTTTGTACAAGCGGTGGAAGATGGCCGAGTGGTTGGCAAGGAAATGTTTACAGGACCGCAGGATAATTCGCCTTGGTGGAACGATACGGATTGCGTTTTAGTCGAAGGCCCCAGTGGAATTGTGTGTTATGGCGAAATCCAAGTTTATGAAAAATGGAAACCCGGCGATATTGTGCGGGCTGGTGATTTTATTGGCACGGTAACACCAGTTGTGAAAGAAGGCCGGGAACGTCCCGACGTTCCCGGCCATTCCCGTGCGATGCTCCATGTGGAGTTGTACGAACGGGAAAGAACATCGGCTTCTCATTCTTGGAAATTAGATGCTCCCAAATGGGATTATTTGCTTGATCCTACGTCTTATTTACTTAACGCCAAAGACAGTCCTGGCAATATATTGACCATGCAGACTGCTTACATTCCTGGTTAAAAGAAAGATCATTATGACCCAAGAAGTTGTTCTTATTTGTGGATGCCCGGCCTCTGGCAAATCGACAGTTACCGAGGATTACAAGAAACAAGGTCATATACATCTTAGTCGAGACATTACAGGCGGTAAGGTTATCGATCTTGTGCCGCAGATGGTGGCTGCTTTATCTGATGGCAAGAATGTAGTCCTTGACAATACATTTCCCACCGTTGAAAGCCGTAAGCCATTTATTGAGCAAGCCACGAAGAGGAAGGCCGTTGTTGTTTGTAAATTAATGGACACCAGCATTGAAGACGCACAGATCAATGCGTTGAATCGCATGTGGGATCGTTATGGCGAAATCTTCTTCACGCAGGATGATTTGAAAGCCGTAAAAGACGATCCCAATATGTTTCCTGTGGCTGTGCTTTTCAAGTATCGTAAAGAATTTCAAAAACCGACGACGACAGAAGGATTCGCACGAATTGAGAAACATCATTTCGAGCGTCGTCCATATCCTAAGGATTTTGTCAATAAGGCAATTATTCTTGACTTTGATGACACGCTTCGTAAATCAAAGGGAGCAAAGGTATATCCGGTTGCCAAGGACGAGATTGAAATTCTTCCTAATCGAACGGCTGTTCTCAAAGCATGGAAGAAGAAAGGTTATCACTTGCTTGGTGCGTCGAATCAATCGGCTATTGCCAAAAATGAATTTACCCATGCCGAAGCAGAAGCGATGTTTGCCCATACTTGTAAATTGTTGGGCGTGGAAATCGACACTCTGTTTTGTCCTCATCGGATTCCACCAATGACTTGCTATTGTCGTAAGCCGCAGTCTGGACTTTTCATTCACCACATCAGGAATTGGAAATTACAACCTAGCGAGTGCATTTTCGTGGGGGATTCCACGACAGACAAGACGGGCGCACTCCGGGCTAGCATGCAGTTTGTCGATCAGGCCGAGTTTTTCAAGTGATATTGACTTGGGATGGGAAACCTGATATGCTCTCTAGCTTACCCCAAGGAGCGTATTATGGAAGGTCCGTATCAGAAAGTCGCATTATTGCGTACTGGTGAATCTTGTGTGAACGGTGAATTGGCAAACGAGGTCATGGAAGTGTTGCTATCCGTAGATCACGTTCTTAATCATTTTTGTCATCACCCCGACTTTGGGACACCAGATCTTCTTATTGATCGTGTGCAAGCACTATTGGAGAAGTTTGAAAATCGTAAAAAAATCTAGTTTTACAAGCGGTGTTCACCGTAGTACAATTAGTGCTGAAAGAGGTTTAATATGGGAGAGTACCATATGCATTGGAATTATCGAGTAATGAAGCACGTTGACCGGAACCCAGATTGGGTGCCGAATGTTGGCGGGCAGGATGAAACATGGTTCGGCATTCATGAAGTTTATTATGATGCCGAAGAAAATGTGCAAAGTTATTCTTTGCATGCACAAGCGGTTGTAGGTGAAAGCCTGGATGTGACAAAGGATATTCTTCAAAAAATGCTGGAAGCCTGTGAGAAACCGGTGCTTGATTATGTCAATGTGCCGAAAATTCAGGACCAGCCAGAGTCCCACTAACTCAAGAAAGGAATTTGTATGGACTCCTCAAAGATTTGGATTTGGATTGCGATTCTTGTAGCGTTTGTTGTGATTACGCCTTGGTGGATGTATTCCGAGATGCGGATTGACGTGCCTGCCAAGCACATGGCCATTCTGATGAAAAAGACTGGCAATGATCTGGAGCCGGGCATGATTATTGCCCCCACTCAAGATTATAAGGGTGTTCAGAAGGATGTACTTACTGAAGGTCGGTATTACTACAATCCTTATGTTTGGGATTCTGAAGTGGTGCCGCAGGTTGAAATTCCCGAAGGCAAGTTGGGTGTTCGCATTCGTATTTATGGCGAAGACCTTGCAGCCGGTGAATTGATTGCATGGAAAGAAACGCAAAAGGGTATTGTTCCTGAAGTATTGCGACCTGGACGATATCCAATCAATGGTTTTATTCAAGGCACTACGCCTGTCAGAAATGATTATGCAGAAATGATTGAATTGCATGATCCCGTAAGTATTCCTGCTGGGTATAAGGGGTTGCTTACCAATTTGGCCGCAACGATGCCTGAAAAAGCCAATCAAATTTTGTCGCCCAAGGATTGTCGTGGAGTACAAGCTGATTGTTTGGAGCCGGGCACATATTATTTGAATCCGTATGTGCAAGAAACTCGTTTGATTGATTGTCGAAGTCAACGATACAATTTGCAAGATATTGGCTTCCCGACTAGAGATGGTTTTTGGGTCAGTCTTGAGGGTATTATTGAATTTAGGGTGAAGCCCGAGACTGCACCGACTACCTACATTCTTTTCAATGAAGAGCGTAGTGGTAAGGCATTGGATGAAGAGGTAATTGCCAAAGTTATTCTACCCAATGCACGTGCTTATACTCGTCTCAAGGGATCAAACCATTCTGGTAAAGAATTTATTACTGGGGATACCCGTGTGACGTTCCAAGAAGATTTTCAAACGGCAATGAAGGTTACTTGCGGCGCACAAGGCATCGAAGTGATCCAGGCATTGATTACAACCATTCGGCCACCGGAACAAATTGCTGATCCGGTTCGTAGACGACAAATCGCTTTACAGCAAGAATCGCAATTTACAAAAGAGATTGCGCAGCAAGCTTCGGAGCAGGATTTGGCCGTACAAAAGGCGACGGTGTTGCAGAAGCAAGCTAAAGTTGCTGCTGACCAAGCTGTGGTTGCTGTAACTACACAAGCTTTGCAACGGCAGGAAGTGGCTGTAATTGAAGCCCAAAAACGATTGGCTGTTGCCGAGCAACAATTGCTTGCAGCTAAAGATCAAGCGGCAGCCATTATGGCCACTGGCAAAGCCAAGGCAGACGTTGTTATGTTTGCTAATGAAGCCGAGGCTGCTGGTTGGAAGCGATCTATTGCGGCGTTTGGAAATAACGGTAATGAATTTGCTCGTTGGACGCTTTACAAGAAGTTGGCCCCAGCCTTTAAGGGCATGATGGTCAATACACAGGATAGTCCGCTCATGGATGTATTCAGGACGTTTGATTCCAAACGTCAATGGACTACGACTCCAGCGGCGAACACTCCTATTACACCCTCTAAGAATTAAGAAAGGAACCTAATCATGAGTTTGAGAGATGAAACCAAGGGTTGTTTGCTTGCTAGTGTGGGCCTGGGCGTAATTGCCCTGTTCTGCTCTTACTTTTTCTTCGACTGGACTGTTAATCGAGTTTACGTTGAACCCGGTCAAAGTCTTATGTTGCGGTATAAGGGACCGTTGTTTTTTACGTTGGGCAACAAGTATGCTGCTGCTGGCAATTTTGCCAAAGAGGGTGAGATTGGTGTAAAGTGTGACATGCCCGGCCCTGGTCGTCATTTTTATTGTCCCGTTTGGTGGGAACGAACAGTGGTTGACGACGTTGTGGTGAAGCCCGGTGAATTGGCCATTGTTACCAGTAAATTGGGCAACGATTTGCCTAGTGGTCAATTTTTGGTTGATGGTGATCTTGGGGCCACTACACAAAAGGGTATTTTGCGACGTACATTCGGACCTGGACGGTATCGTATCAATCCGTATGGTTACGAAGTAAAGGTCGTTAGAACTGAAGAGACGAATGTTGGCTCTCAACAAATACCACAAATGAAGCACGCTGGTTGGGTGCATATAAACCCTGGTTATGTTGGCGTGGTCACGTATTTGACAGACAACACTGCTCTTGGTCGTAAAGCGGGAATTCAAAAGGATACATTGCCTCCTGGCCTTTATCCGATCAATCCCCGTGAGATGCAAATCGATATTGTTTCTATTGGTTATAATGCCAAAGAGATTTCGACCGAGAAGCAAGTCAACCAGCAGAATCAAGTTCTAGTTGACGCCAGCGGAGAATGTATGCCAGTAGTGAATACAGGCATTACATTCCCTTCGAGCGATGGATTCAAGATTCAAATGGACTTCAGTGCTGTGTGGGGAGTGCTGCCTGATCAGTGCCCAGACATTATCAGTCGTTTTGGTAATTTGGCCGCTGTGGAAAGCAAAGTGATTATTCCTCAATGCGAATCTATTTGTCGTAACAATGGATCGAGATTGGGAGCCGTGGAATTGCTTGTGGGTGATAGCCGACAAAAATTCCAAGAGGATGTTGATAAATCTTTCAATAAAGTGTTGAAAGAAAAGAACATTAGTTTATTGTACGGTTTAGTGCGTCACATTTACATTCCGAAGGACGTGCGAGAACCTATTCAAAAGGGCTACATTGCCGACGAATTGGCTTTGACACGTACCCAGGAAGCGACTACAGCCAAGACTGAAATGAAGTTGCGTGCTGCCGAACAGACTGTTAAATTGGAAGCGGCAAAAATTACGGAAGGCACCAAGAAATTGGTTGCCAATGTCAATGCCGAAGGCCAAAAGACTGCTGATACTACGGCCGCTGAAACGGAGAAGATGATTGCTGCTGTTGATAGGAAGGTGGCCGATATCGAAGCTCAAAAGGTGGTCGCTATCGGTGAGGCCGAGAACGCTTCCAAACGGTTGCAGCAGGAAGCCAAGGCACAGTTGTTTGAATTGGCCGTTAAGGCTTTTGGTGATCCATCGGCTTATACGCAGTGGCAATTTGCTACAGGATTGCCAGATGACATTGATTTGAAGATGATTTATTCTGGCCCTGGTACTCTTTGGACGGATCTCAAGGGGATTACCCCTGTGATAAATGTGCAGTCTGGGAAGTAAATAAAGAGGCAACTGTCCGGTCGTGAAATCAATTCCCTGTGAATGTGTGCGGGGGTGAACCGCCGACTCAGCTTGGCCCTGCGAGTAATCGCATTCACGGCCGGGCGGCTGCCTTTAACTTCTTGGAGCAATTATGAAAAAACGTAATTTTCTTACTACGGCTAGTGTCATTACAACAGTAACACTGGCTATTTTAGGAGCAACGGTGAGTTTTGTGTGGGACAAATTGATTTCAAGTTGGTGGAAACGTAAAGATAAATGAGGCCCTAACATGCAACCATTCGAGACAATAGGACCGGATGGGAAAATGTATCTTCATTACCAGAATTGGGAACGATGGAGAGCAGAGCGATGTGCGGACTATCCCTGTCCTGAAGGAAAATGGCGATTAGATATTGAAATCGCTTATCCAAGAAACAAATTGCGAGAGGTGCCGATCCCGTTGGATGAAACGGGCAGACCACGTAATCCTCATGCTAAAGTATTGTTGAATAAATTGGGAGGAGTTGAATATGACTCCTACGAATTGTTTTATGTGTGTGATGATTGGTCTACTATTTTCGGTGTTCACGATGCCTTCCGTCACGACACAGAGGGGGACAGTTATCGATTTTTAGTGGAGAGTGGTCATGAGCAACCTTGGGGTGAAAGGGTACGGCTTATGTCTACTTCTTGCTATATTGTGGACCCCTGGTGGCAGAAGAATTATACAAATCAATTCGCATTTTTCCGAGGCAAATATTGGCTTGTGACATTTAATGGATTTTTGAATGAATGGCCGGTAAAGGGTTTTCCACCCGGTTGTCCCATTCGTGATGTTCGCAATTCAATTGATCAGGAGACTGGTAGATTTTTTGATTATCCATTTATGCCACCGTGGAAAATGGTACAGTAATTTTTACTTGGCTATTATTACCGTCTATGATATAATCAGTGTTACATCACTCTTATATCAAAAAGGCGGTATGTATGGACCCAATATGTAAGGATCAGCCAGTATCCGAAATAGTAAAAGCAAATTATGGAAGTATACTACAGCAGGGATGTTTTGTAGCGGTAGTGTTTGCTTTGGCTTATGTGTTAAAAGGATTTGTGCTAAGAAAATTGTGGATGTGGTTTGTTACTCCAGCGTTTGGTGTCGCTACGCCTCATTTAACTGTAGCAATTGGATTAGTGGTTATTGCAGGATTGTTCGGTAGTACGTTCGAGCGATTTGCAGAAGGAAATGATTCTCAGGATATAAACAAAAGAGCCTATAGGGGCGGTATATTACTGGGCAATTTATTTCTGCGTCCATTGTTGTTGTGGGGTTTAGGATTTTTGATACACTTAATGCAATCATGACGAAACGATATAAGGCGAGAGCAATCGTCGAGTGGGATTTTGAGATAGAGGGAGCAGGACAAGATTTAATGAAGTTGGCTGCCGAGCAGCTAGGCAACATTCTTGTTCCGCCATTCACTTTAACTAGAATTTCACAAATTGCTCAGCGGAAACAAAAAACATATAGGCTTGTTTTGGGCGAGTTTACTCCAGAAGAAGTGTTGCCTTTCATTACCCACACAGATACAAAAAAAGAATATGCGGCTGGTAAGAAACAATATTTAGTACGAATGAATTCGCACCGTTACTTTGTCTTTCACGCCAATCGTAATTGTGCAGCCTGTGGCATTGAAGGAACAAAAATGCTATTGGAGATGCACCCAAATGATAAAGCTCCACATTTCAATCTGTATGCAGAAGAAAATGGAGAATTGGTGCTGATGACTAAGGATCATATCTGTCCAGCATCAATAGGCGGCAGAAATGAATTCTCAAATTATCAGAGCATGTGTGCAATTTGCAATAATCTAAAAGCATCATGTAATTTGTCTTTGGATGCAATTAGAGAATTGCGACAATTGTTTGATGCCAATAAAGATAAAATTGGCAAGCGAGCATTAACGAATTTAATCGTCAATCGCAGAAAAGAATTGGAAGTGCCGAGAATAGAACATTCAGCAGTGAAAATTGAGGGGTTAATTGCAAATTGTGATTTGCATGTTTTGAAAACTCCTGGCGGTGCTTTGGTGGGCATGTCTGTCTATGACAGTATTAGCAAGGAATTGGTGCCGGTGGCTTGCATTAAGAGAGGTACGGTATTATTTCCAATAAAACAAGAAGGTGAGTGTTTTGATTTTCCTTTCAATGGAGCGTTTTTCACTCTTTATCAAGGATTGACAAGTTCTGTAAAGTGTGATAGAGTTTTAGGTTCTCAATAGGTTTAACCAAGTAGAAGGAGTTGAGTGATGTTTAAGGCGTTTGGTAGATTGATTCGTGCGATTCTCTACACTCTGACCGGAAATTTCGATTACTGGTCTCAAGTTTGGGAGTCCAGTCCGACAGCGATTCGGGCACAGTTTGATGCTGTGGAAACCGAACATCGCACTCGTATCCAAGAAGTAAAACGAGCGGTAGCTGGCATTATGTCTGTTCAGTTGAAGAAGCAAGATCGTCTTGCGGAACTAGACCAGGATGTTGCCAAGCAGGAAAAGATTATGGCCGGTGCTTTGGCAATGGGACAAAAGCGAGCACAATTGCTAAAGTCTCAAGGTAAGAGCGATGCAGAAATTCAGGTGGATGCAGATTATTTGCGTTGCTCTGGGGGTTTCAAAGATGCCACTTCAACCTTGAGCAGCAAGAAGACAGAAGCTTCTCGTCTTCACGATGAGTTGGAAGAATCGGCCAAACAGTTGACGGGTTACGAAGTGACCATGCAAGGCATGATTCGTGAACTCGGCAAAATCAAAGAACAGAAGGACGCAACTGTAGCCGATGTTGAAATCGCCAAGCAAGAAAAGGAAGCGAATGATATCATTTCTGGTATCAGTCAAAGTCGCAGTGGCGAAACACTTCAACGATTGCAGGATATGCGTCGGCGTATTACTTCTGAAGCTAAGATCAGCCAGAAATTGGCCGGTGTCGAGGCAAAGCAATCGGAAGATGAATTCCTCAAGTATGCATTAGATACTAATGCGAGTAATGAGTTTGACCGACTGGCGGGCATTTCTCAATCTGCTCTTGGCAATAGCAACGGTGAAGTTGGACAAATTACTTTTGTTCCGGTCGAAAAGGCTCTTGGTCCGACCGAAGTCAAAAAGGAAACCGTTGGTGTTCCTGCAAACTAATTGATCAATGCTCCACCATTGATCGTTAAAACCCACCCGGCCTTTGGCCGGGTGGGTTTGTTTATTTAATTAACAGGTAATGCTACAAACGTTTTCAGAATATGTAAAGCTACAATTGCCATAAACAGGCACGTTGCCACAATAAACTGAACCGCTTCCACAAGGCACGCAAGAAGGAAGTACATTCATTATAATATTGCCACAATGATATGTTCCCACACCGCAAGTATAGGTTACATTTCCACACCCACAATAGTGGTTTGCACCTGTGGTGATTGTAAATGAGTGGACTGCTTTAGCTTGTTCTGCTTTGTCTTTCTCTAACCAATAATTTATCATTTTCCCATTCCTTTCGTATTAGAATTGCTTCTTCTTTTGTATTAAAGTGTTGGAATTTTTTAATTCCATTTATCATAATATGAGCTTGCCAATATCTACCAACCTTACTTACGCCAATAATGCCAGAAGTGTTTGGGTTAAGACTCGGACGCCACTTTAATTTGTATTGCAGGCAAGACCACGGTATGTAGCGTTTGATGCCATCTATAAATTTTTCAGCATTTGCTCCGCACATGGTAATTGTTGGTTGATTACGTTCCATATTCATGCGTGCTTTTACACCAAGGTCATTATCTAATCTAGTAATGAGAAAACAAACATCAGTTTCAGAAAAACAATTAGTGGACAATCTAAACGTGCGTATTTTATGATTATTAGTACCATCATCGCAGGCCCACAATGCAGCGATTCTCCATGTTAAAATTAAATCAGATGGGACTATTTTTTTGCTTCTGCGAACAAAAGGTTCTTTGTACCATTTTTTTCGCATTTCTGTAAAGATTGGGCATGCATTGGAGAAAAATCGTAGGCTGCTAAAATATTCATCGGGCTGTTTGGGATTTTTTGTTTTAACAACAAAACATTTCTTAACGAATGGGTGGTAGAGTTTTTGTAGGGAGGTAACATATTCTGCATTTTTTATGTGAAATAATTTTTAAGATTTTAACTATTCTATTAGTATAACCGTTGGAGGAATTATGTCCAAATCAAAATGGGTAGAAGAATTAAAGAGGCAGATGGCGGCAACAGATCCGGCTCCGTTGCCATCGCCTCAGCCGATTCCGGCTGTTGTTAAGCCACAAGTGGCTCACGAAGTTTTAGCTACAATGTTTCTATTGATAGCGATTGTGGCATTAGGAGCGTTTATTTATTTGGCGTTACAGTATCATACTAATAAAAATGTAGTGCCAGAGTCGCAAGTACAACAAATGGAGCAACTGGATACTGCTCCGATGGAACAGCAACCAGTGAAGTTAGATCTTAGACCAGATCAAGGTTCGGAAATGTTAACAAACACTGTTAATGGGATCGTGGCAAAAACTAAAGAACTAGAACATCGGGTGTGGGTTTTGGGAGTGTTGAACAACAACAACTTTGCAAGTTTGCAACAAATTGCTCCTAATGCAGAAGTGGTTTATATTCAAAGTAATTGGTCTGTAGATAAAATTCCCACTAGAATTCGTTTAACTGATGAACAGAAGCAGATTCTTGGGAATGTTCCTATGGACTTACAATAATTCGGCTAAAACCATGATCGCTGATTGCTACTAAATCACTAATCGCTCTAGAAATGTTGGTAGCCATAGAAGTTGCCGCACACTTTGGTGTGCGGCAACTTCTCACAATTTCTAACTGCATACTATGAACATCAGAATTAGGATACCATTTTCGGTATAATTGATTCATGTTATTAGGATCTTTACCAGCATATTGGCCATCAACGCCTTCGTAAGCTTTAACACCTTTGTTAATTAAAAATGAAACAAAGGCGTCTTTACGGCATTCATCACAACTGGGGAATGATTGAAACTTACCCTTACCACAACCGATGATGATTTGGAGATCAGGGAATTGCTTTTTAATATCATCTTTCATTCCATGAATATAAAAGATGTAGGTAAAGCGACTGAATTTTGAAATTTGGACAACGTATCGCATAATGGGCATTAGGAATTCATCTTTTACCACATATTCATGACAGTGTGGAACATTATTGCAATTGGCTTTATCCTTAAAGCAATCTACCTTATCAGATTTTTCCCATCCACGATTAATAACAGCATAGGCTGAAAGGTCAGTGGCAACGGTTTCGGCAATATAGGCAGTGTTGAAGTCATCTTGTTGGCAGCCATGAGGTGCCACGATTAGCACTGGGATATCTCCTTCGATTACACTAACTCGTTCCATGTTTCCCTCTCTATATCGGTAGGATATATCCCAGACCGCATATCGGTAGGATATATCCTAGCTTGTGTATTTTACCAAGAATCTTCATATATGTAGTGTTGGTCGATCTCTTTACAAGAGTGTCGTTTAGTAGTACAATACCCTATTGAGTCTAAGGGTTTCAGTTGGAATTTCAGGAAGGCGACAATGAGTAATTTGTGTCCTCACTGTGGGATAGATTTTACGTGTCCTAATTGCGGTTGCGAAGATGTATTCACTACACAAGAAAGTGAACCGTTTTTCTATCCCAAATGCGACATGACATTTGTTTTGGTGCCTGTTCGTAATTGTAGGGCCTGCCATGCAGAGTGGACGGATTATGAATCGGAAACGATTCGAACTCGTCATATGTTTCAACTTGAAAAAACAGCAGGTATTATTCGTACTAAGTTTGCAGACGATGAAGAACGTGAAATCTATGAAAAGGTACGGGCTGAATAATGAGTAAACTTGAAAAAGAAGCGTTGCAAGCCGCCGATGATTTTGTGAAAAAAATGCATAAGAAATTTGCCAAGAAGGCGGCAGCCCAGAAAATTCTTCCAAGAAAGATTGGGAAAATCTGGATTCATGATATGAGTGATGTGTTGCAAGAATATCTGGATGCTCTCAAGATTTGGTCTCCAGATCATGTGGGGGTGCAATATATTCCAGTGGGAACTTGTCTTGGCAATTTCATTGTGCTGGAATGTCGTGAGAAACATCGACACAGATATATTGGTTGGTTTTTTGTATCTGAAGATAAATTGGGAGCTTTGAATGTAGGGGCGTGGACATATAAGGGCCGCAAGTGCGGTTACTGTATTCATCAGGTAACAAGTGATGACAAACCAGCCGGTAGAGTGGCTGTTGGTATAACAAAATGATTATTATTCAAATGATTGCCGTGCCAATTTTGATTATTTTGTATGCAGCGACACTTCCCTGTCTGTTATTGCGAAATCTATTTCAATATCTTTGCGTATTTTTAGATTGGCTATTCGATTGCCTTGGGTGGCTAGCAGGTTGGGATACACGATGTTGGCCAATGCCAAGAGCACAAGATTCACCATTGCCCAATCATTCAGAATCTATGAGTTTGTGAAAATCTATGGGTTTGGGAAAATCTATGGGTTTACGAGAATCTATGAAGTTGGGGAATATAGGTCAAATACGCTTTGATTAATACATCCAGTGCGGGTGTATAAGCTGCCCCGGAGGAATTTTTATGGAATATCGAGATATTGTTCACGTTGTTTCTGAATCGTCCGGTGGTCGGGCCGAAGATTGGCATTTATTTGAAGCCTTCGTCCTTGAAGCTGAATTTGATTTGAACGCAGCGGTCAATCTTGCAACGGCTTGGCGGGCAACCTGTGGTGCTGACGGTGTAAACATTCGTCGTAAATACGTCGTTGGTCGATTTGAAAACCGAACCCTATTTGCCGTTATTACCGTTCCCTGTTATTGGTTGGAAGGTAAATTAACTGAATCGGAAGAATATTTCCGTCGAGTTAATGATCCCAACGATCCAGCTTATCATAAGATGATTGTAATCTAATGCCATTTACCAGACCCCATCAAATCATTAGCGTGAAACGACTTGCTAGTGACGTTGTAGAAATCTATGCTCGATTGGTTATCGATGGTAGTGTTGGAGCTATGACGTATCAACGTAAATTGAATGGTCGGGTGTTTTCATTTAGGGGCAGGAAATACCGTTTTTACGATAACGACAACAGTTTCGAAAATTTGGAGGACGAAAATGATTCGTGACCATCTGTACGAGTGGCGAAAACAGCATCCGGCTGAAAATTACCAAGAATACTTGGAAAGTATTGATAAGCTGCCGGTCGCTGATCGTGAATGCGCAGCAGCCTTGTGGGGAATTCGTTCTAAGGATGATATTCTTACTATCATCGCTGCGTTTACCCACCTGGACCGTTGGCGAGAATTGTCTAAAGCAAGCGTTTGAACCGAACCTTTTGGATGGTTTGGTTATCTATTGATAGTCTCAGTACAAGGAGAATCCAATGAAGCTGAGAACAATCGTGTGTGCTGTGTTGTGTCTGTGTGTTTGTTCAGTTGCTCATGCACGGGGCCGTAGGGGTTATAGCAACTCTACGGGTTCTACGGCGGCGTCTCAAAACGCAGTTGTGGACAAAGCCCCTGTGTATACGACTGAAACCCAGTTGCTTAATCAAGTCAATGCCGAACGGCAACGATACGGTTTGGCAGCGTTGATTTTGGACCCCATTGTGCATATGCGGGCTCGCCGCCATTGCGGTTGGATGGCCAATAATCGACAAATGGTTCATTCAGTCGATGGTGCGGAAAACATCGCAATGGGATCATCTACTGTAGATGGTGTAATGGTCCAGTGGATGAATTCGTCTGGTCATAGAGCCAACATTCTCAATCCCGGTTATCGTAAAATCGGTATTGCTGGCTACGTTTCGCCAGAAGGCACTCCGTATTGGTGCCAACAGTTTGAGTAAACCGCTGGATGATAGCCCCCACGGCCACCCGGCCGTGGGGGCTGATTTCTCTGTTGCCACAAGAATTCTTGTGGCAACAGAGAAATCAAGTGAGTCCAGGTGTATAAGATGGAGCAGACTCATAATGAAAGTAAAAAATGCAAAATCCTAAAATTGAAGTTCACTTAGTCCCTGATGATGATCCCGAAAACGTGGATTGGAACGACTCCACTATCAGAACCCCCTATTTTTACTGTGTTCTGGATTGGAGCAATGGTCCGACGTGGTGGAATGGTCTTGACAGCAAGGGGCCAAAGAGTATCATGCCCGGTACTGAGAACGGTTCTTGGTATAACACCGGCATTTGCGGCTGGTGTGCCACTCCCGAAGCGGCTTTTGCTGAGGGTTTGGCCCGATTTCGGGCGAAAGAGGTGAAAAATCAAGTGAGTCCAGGTGTATAACATGAGGCGGAAACGCAAATAACAAGTTACCCATTTTATCAGAAAGATTTTGAATCATGCGAATTGTAGCCGATCACGAAACCCTTCCGTATATGCCCTTGTCTAAGGAACGGAAGGATCAGTTGGCGAAGGTTATGCGTCGGGGTAATAAGGCCCTAAAGCAGATGTACGATCAGGTTGTAGAAATTGCTGACATCAAGCGTAAGTCTTACAGCCGAGCGGACTTTCGTGACGAACTGGTTGATGCCATGAAGAAGGGCGTAGTGAGTTCTATTCGTGGTATTAAGTTGGATGCCAAGTCCCTGGAAAAGATTCAGGCGGTAACCGATATTCGTATGGAGATTCTATGTGGTTATACCCGTTGCATTGAAAAATTGGCTTATCGGTATGCGTCGGCTCATCCCGAAATGATCTTGTCGTTTCAAGATTATTACGATGAAGGCATCATCGGTGCCATCAATGCGATGTACTATTACACCGATACCAACATTGCTTTTATGACCTATTTGTACCATTGCGTTCGTAGGAAGTTGGCGGGTGCGGTCAATAAGGCCAATCCGTTGTCCCCCTGGTCAAATGAGGCTCGTAAATTGCATATGCTTTACGAAGAGGGCCGTGCTGATTTTAATCGGCCTGCCACCTTTGATGAAGTGACGGCATACTTGGGATTCAACGAAAATGAATGTGCGATTGTGCAAGCTACGTTGACCGAAACGTATCATGCCACAAGCATGTCATCCAAGCATGAAGGAAGTGCAGTGGATGGAGATTCAGCCGTATTTGAGACGTTGTTTTCCGATGAGTTGCGGCCGGTGCCTGAATTGCTAGATCACGATCAACGTCGTGCGATTCGAGAAACGGTTCTTACCCCGTTTGAAAATGCTGTACTGATGGCTTTCCAACAGCCGAACAAGGAATTGCTTGGTGAGCATTGGGAAAAAGGTTGGCAAACAGCAGTGGCGGCTGCCAACATCAATCCCAATACTGGTAAGCCGTATTCCCGGCGATTCACCCGGTTGGCGTTCAACAGTGCGATTGCCAAGATTCAGAAAACTTACGAAGCACAACGTCCCAAAAGGGCTTCTGCGTAGTATAATACCCTGAGTCCGGGTGTATAACACAGAGAGCCCACCCGGCGTGTGCCGGGTGGGCTTTTACTATAAGGTGTGAAAAATGCGTAAAGGTAACAAAACAATCTTGAGTCCTTTGCTGGTGCGAGAGCCCGGCCCACAGAACCAGTTGTTGTTCAATACTGGCTTGTCGGTCGAGCAGCGTCAGTGGAAGACTAGCCATCAGAATCCCGATTGCCCGTTGTCCAAGTTTGTGGGCAACGACAAGGCGAAGCGGCGATTGAGCCGGGCGGCGTACCAAATGTGGGGCCGTGAAAACCATGCTGGTGGCGATCAGCAGTTTTCTTTGATCGGTGGTTCATCGGCGGGTAAGACGACTCTGGCACGATTGTTCGGCCAGACGACTTTGTTGCCTTATGTTGAGATTCAGCCGAAGGCAGTTCAAAATGCTCTGGATATTGTTGAAGCATTTGCCGATGTTCTTGATCGTGTGGCTTATGAACAAAGTGGTGGTGATCCCATCACCTTGCGATTAAACCCAGATGAGAATAGGGTCTTTGTCATTCCGCCAACCGTGGCATTGATTGACGAAGTACATGCTTTGCCGAATCCGGTTGTGCAGGCATTGTTGAAGGCAACCGAACCGAAAGACGGTATGCTGTCTTTGGGCGATGGTTGGACTGCCGATTGCCGTAGGGTTTGCTGGATTATTGCGACCACGGATCGTGGTCTATTGTTTGATGCTTTTGATACCCGGTTCCGAAAGATTTATTTGAATCTGTATGGCCGGGATGAAATTGCAGAGATCGTGCGTCGTGCAAATCCCGATTGGGATATGAGCGTTTGCAAGTTGGTAGCAAAGTATTGCTGGCGGGTTCCACGTGAAGCCCTGGCGTTTGCTGTTGACATGCGGGCCGAGTACGAACTTCAGAGCCATAAGGGCGCAGTATCCTGGGAACAGGTTGCGGCGGCTGTGGCCCGTGACAATGACATTGATCCGTATGGCATGACCCGACAGCGAATTACGGTATTGGCGGCATTGGGCCAACAGGGAGCAATCCCACGTAGTCGATTGATCCTTTATGCAGGTTGCAAAGAGGAAGAATTGATTCATTACCTGATGCCACCATTGCTGACAGCTACGGAGAATGAACCTGCATTGGTTGCAGTGACCAGTCAGGGCTACTCGCTGACGATGGCGGGTATTGATGAGTTGAACAAGCGGGGTATTCCGAATCTGGGCGAAGATGCGGTGAAGATCGACATTCCAGCCCTGGATTTCGGTAATTATGATCCCGATGATTTTGAAGTGAAGGCAGCCTGACCGGCTTTGCCGGTCAGGCTGCTATTATCCAATATGGCGACCAAGATTAAAATACCCTTTACTGATGGTCATTGCGAGGTCCATTTTGATGGACTGACTTGCTCTTCTACCTTATGCGGACAAGATTACGCTGGGGACAAAGAGTGGGGTGTGGGGGAGCCGACTGAAGAACGAGTGGATTGCGAGCAATGCATTCACATTGTTGCTTTTTGCAAAACAATTCGTTCTACAGAGATGGTGAAAATATGAAAAAACCAAAATTTACATTCAAGAAACAAAAAGCACAAACCGGTTTGATGGGCGTGGGACATCCGTACCCAGATACCGACATCAAATTAAACAAGATGTCGGTAGGTTATATTGGTGCGCCGTGTTGGAATACCAAAGACCATAAGTGGGGTGTTCATCTGATGTTTGAAAGCGAAGATGGTCAATGGATGTGGAAGGCTGTTAAGCAGCGATTTGATTCCGAGCCAGATGCCCGTGTTTGGTTGCAAGAGCGTGTCGAGGCTTTGATTAAGCAGGGACTTCACAGTGAAGAACCGGACGAAGATTGATTACAGGTAGCCAAATATAACAAATTTGTTATGTTTGGCAACATGAAAGGGATAAAATGAATAGTCTACAAGAGGAGCAAGAGAGGCAGGAGCCCATTCGTAAGGAGTTGCGGAAGCCGCTGGATATTAAGCGGGTGATACCGTTGGATGAAGTGCGGGCGAGTGGTCATTATAATGACATGGCTGATCTTGCTGAAATCTTCAATCACGAAATTGTGGAAATGGGGGACACTTGGCGATGGCGACCGAATCGGCTGACCAATTTGATTGAAGAATTCTGTCCGGTTTATACGCCATCATCTGCGGTAAATCATGCCGAGGGCAAATTCGGATATGGCCGACATTGTACGTCTATTCGTGCCAGCCTGGACATGAATAATTTGTGGACCGACTTTTATGATGGTCTTTTTACGGCCGAAGAATTGATGAAATATTATATGCAAACCGGCTATAGTCTTGGCGGATTTGCAGAAGTATTTGGTCAAAGAGAAGCCTACGAATGTAAGCTGCCCGGTGCTAAGACGGAATACGAAGAGGGCCAGGACCGAGATTATTACGTTGAGAATATCTTGGAATACATGTGTCGAATCCACAAAGGCGAGGTTTTGAAGCTGTGAGATTGTTTGATAGAAATTGGTCGAGAAGCCATAGTAGAAATCGCAGATGTCAGTCCAGATGTTTTGTGATGGATGCGACAATGAAGCGTTCTATTTGTTTGCATACGGGCTGGTCGTGTTGTATGAGTTGGAAGGTTCACAACATGGCTTCGAGAAAGAATACTAGATTGGGTAGGGTCATGTAATTTACGGAAAGGGAGACAATGAGTAAGAGAACGAAAGATCCTAAGGAAGTCGATATGGAGACTTTTAAGGGCAAGACGATTGCGAAGGTGGATACTCATGCCATCAATTGTGTCACTATTACATTCACCGACAAAACCAAAGTGATTATTGAAGCAGAAAACGCTGGGCCTCCGGTGGGGCTTTTGGGTATTTCTGCCTACGAAGGATAAGGCATAACTATGAGTCAGCATTACATTGATTTTTTGTTTCGGGTAAAGGTGGAAGTGCCCGAAGACGTAAATACAGAACATGTAGCGGAGGGATTGCGACGAGAGTTTACCTTGCCCGCAGAATTGGGTGTGGTAGAAGATTCAGAGCAATTGGACAGCCGTTACGCTGGTGCTTGCGATGAAACGATCGGTGCGTTGATTCGTCATGAAGACAATGCCTCTGGCCGAGATGCGTGGATTTGTCACGATCCAGATGACGATGAGGATGAAGACCAATGAATATGATTTTGCAACGATATGAAATTGTAAGTCGCTATATGAATAACCAAACCGAAGAAGGTTGGCAGCAACTATTGAAAGATATTCGGGCGGTGAAACAGCCCAATAAGGAAGGACAAAAGAATCGTGCTGTGGGAAATACTTGTTCCAAGAAAGTGGAATAATGGCAGACCGGTACGCACTAGACATCACCGTGTATTTGATGCAAAGGTGAGAGATATATGTGGCGGCTTGACAATTCATCCACCAACTATTAAGGGCGAATGGATTTCTCCCGAAGGGACTTTGTATATCGATAGTACAATTCCAGTAAGGGTGTCTTGCACCCGTGAACAAATTGAACAAATCATGGATTTTACGGCCAAGCATTATAAACAAAAAGCAGTCCTAGCGTACAAAGTAAGTGACGAAGTGATTGTAAAGAATTACAAGGAGAATTAACATGCGACACAAAGTATTAAAGGGCAAGAGTCGGAATCATGGCAATCTTGATTCTACTCACGATAGCCTCAAGGCGGCTAATCAGCGAGCGGCTACTTTGAGGAAGAGTTATCGTGGCAAGAAGATGGAAGTGTGGGTTGAACCTTGCACCGATGATGATCCGATCAACTACCGGAAGCCGATCAGGGGGCCGTATACAAACTACGATGGCCCCTATCTTGGCAACGTCATCAAGAAGGGATATGCTAAGGCAAAGAAGTAATTTTACAATTGCCCTGGTGTGTAGTATAATTCTTTGGAAGGCAAGTAACAGGCCGTGCCCGCTCTGCGGGCACGGCCATTTGTCCACATAAGGAATAAAACATGAATCTCAAAGCGGTTTTAATGGAATTGGGAAATCGGTTGGTAACGGAAAAGCATTATCTTCCAGCCGGTTCCAGAGGCATGCCCAATACAAGTCCTATTAAGCAGTTTACTGATTGGCTAAATCGTACCCGTGATGCCCGAGAGATTTTGTCGGAGTTAGGCGTAGAATGGCCGGTAATAAAGCAACAGGAAGAAGTTAAGAAGTTCGGAGGCAATGAATGAATCATGGCCAAAGGAAAACGGAAAGGACAACAAGTTCATACTGCTCGTCGGTTATGGGAACGCTATGGGATTAAATACAAACAGCATATTGACGATCACTTACGCTGTGCGGTTCATAGTGGTGGCGCAGTATTGATTGAAAGGACATCGAATAGGGTAGCAGTTTATGATGCCCTATATCGAATTAAAAAGGTGGACACGGACGATCCGGCAAGAGTTGACAAGATGATTATAATTCGTTTCGTGTATGACCGTAATCGCAATAGTATTGCTACGGCACTGCCGAGAAACAATGGTGACAACTATGAGATTGAATGCAGCTTGGACGAAGGGTAGTTTATTGCGTGGTTTAGATTTGGCAAATATGGCTTTTGGATTTGTGACTGATGAACATCCAAAGGCAGGGCCGGGCAAAGCAGTTTTGGTTACGTCACACGATCAATATGTTTCGCCCACAACCACTAATGACATAGACGTTTATTTGGAGCGTGGCTTAACGGAACCGATAAGGGATATGTTAATAGCGGCGATAAACGCCGGTTATAAAATTGTACCCCGAGATGCGAGGCAGTGGCCTGCTCCAAGAATGAACATTCATATGCGAATTGCACCTGGAACAGAATGATGAAAATATTCACTTTGTTTGGTTCTGCGGTATTTTCTCAAAAGAATATGTGGAAAAACCATCGTTTCGAATCGGCTTCATTTACTCTTCATCATGCAATAAGCGACGGACATTCCGAACGATATAGTTTTTTGAATGATGATAAAATGCACAGCGGTACATGTGAGTGGTGGCAAGATCAGTTTATAATAAAGAAAGGTAAGTAAGATGGGACGTTTAGGTATTGACGATATGTTGAATTTTACCAACGAAGAACAGGCTCTTCATTGGCACTTGACAGCAAATCATTACCCTCCGATTCATGATTCGTTTATTCCAATTGCTCAACAGGTAATTGAACGAGCGACGGAAGCGGTTGTGATGGAGGATGAATCTATTTGGCAGGAGCAGATCAAGATGCCAAATGGCAAAACTATGAGTGTAGCCGATATTTATGAGGGCCTACACTTGGATTCTTTTGTGGAACATCGCTTGGCAGAGGACGACGAGGGTGATGAACCCTGAGTTCCGGTGTATAAGAAGGTGTAGGAGGTAATGACATGAATATAATGGGAATGATTGCGAAGTTCTTGGAAAGTATGTCACAGTGCGAAACCATGACAATGGCTGATCGGCTAGTGATACTGGGTCGTGATCTACGACACATGGACCACTGCGAACATCCAGAATCATGTTATCTTTGCCGAGTAAATAAGCAAAAAATCAAAGAAAATGTCCCCCAGTGGGCGCAGGACTTGGCAAGAACCATGAATAATAATCCTGCGATGCAGTTTCGAGCAGTTTTTGAAAATTTATGTGCCCAAGAGATTGCAGATCGGTTGGGTGTGACCCTTAACATAGATGAGGCAGCATAATGGATCTAATATTTTTCGACCAGAAGAAATTTCGTGAGTCCGGGTGTATAACACAGAGCGTCCTTCCGGCCAAGCTACTAGCAAGGGCTGGAATGGTAGTGAGTCAATCTGAGGGTCGGCGGTTGGTTGTTGGCGGCATCGTTAAGCTGAATGACAACCCGATTACTGATCTATCGGCACCGATAGAAGTAAAAATTGGTGATGTATTGACTGTAGGACACAACAGGCGGGTGGAAATTACCCAAGAGATTTTGGATCAATTATAATGGATCGTTCAAAAGCCAAACATGTTATTCGTCAGCAATTTGAATTGCACGGCGAGGACGATAAAACGCTTGACCGGGCTTTTATAAGCGATGTCAAAGCTGTAGGCGTGGTCATGGAATGGGCGAGGCAATGGGGCCTTTACACTTCGTCAGTGAGTTTGAGCAAACGGCACGAAGCGTACAATCAGGATTTGGGACCGTACATTAACAGTGTGTTTGCGGATTTCTTCTTTGGGCTAATCGGCCAGCAAGAAGGGATGGAGCAAATTCTGATCGCCATTGCGGATACAATCGACACATGCCGAAAAGATCGGCTACGACTTCTTCGTGAAGATGAACGAAATTGTAAAAGTGCAGGGTAGGGCAACGGCCAATTAGCTCGTTGAGTCTGAGGCTAGGCTAGGAAATTGGCTGGCCGATGCCGTAGTTACCGTGGGGGCAGCACCCACCAGTTCTAGTAACTGTCCAGCGAGGCTGCTACTAAGGCAGACGGGTTCCGTTGTCCTACCCATATAAAATAGGTGATCTATGTTTCCTGAATGGGCTTTAATGCGAAACGTGCAAAACGATGACAGTCGCACCCGGCAATGCCCTGTGTGTGAGGCAAAAGACGGTTTGCAACTCGACATCGTTTATATGAAACAAAACATCGGGTGGCATTGGCGATTTAGCATGTCAGAAGACGATTGCATTTGGCATTGCCAAGAGTGTAAGTTACGTGGCACATTGAAGCAACTTGATAGACGGGCAGATACACAAGTTAATAGAATCAGAAATCGATTACATCAAGGTGAAACGCTATTTGTAGAATGCTGCGACCCAGATGTAACATATGGTGCGCCTCTAACTACTATTTTGAAATTAGTCCCAACAGGCGATGGTAAATACGAACAATTTTGGCTGAAGAGTAGTTTGGTGTGGGAACAATGGGATAGTGATTACGATGTAGAAAGTATTAAGTCCGAAGTTCTCTATCAAGTATTAGAAACCGAAACTGCTGCCTTAGAACGGGCGGCTCAATTAAAGGGACAAGAAGATGAAGCGAGATAAGAATCAAGTTACGAAGCGTGTATTTGCCATTCTTGAAGCTGCCAGGAAAAAGGCCAAGGGGTGGCAGGCCGAGAGCCGGATTGATGAAATTACGGTTCATACCGAAGGCTATGCCGAACCAGGATACAGCGATCCCGATAGTGGTGTGATCTGTACTGGCAATTGGAATACGGTTACCGAGTGGGATCGTGAGAAGAATGAGTCAAAGGTTATTGACGATACCCCAGGTCGTATTGCGAAGTTGTTTGAGAAGTTGGGGGTCGAATTGGAATGGAGCGACGAATGGGTTGCCTGTGAACAGTGCGGCAAGCTAGTGCGTTGCCAAGCCGACAGCTACAGTTGGACCCGGCAATACTGGGATAGCGATGATGGCCCGGTATGCGTGGAGTGTGTTCAAGAAAATCCAGAAGATTATTTGCAGTCTTTTGAAGGCAATACCGGAAGTGCTATCACGATTGATGGCATTGATCCGACTGAACATGGTTACAAACTGTTGGAGTCGGGTTTTGAAAACGGTTTGTACGGTGGTCAGGCTGATGATCCTAAGAAGATCGGCAAGGCCCTGGAAGAACAGGGTGTTGAACGATTTATTTTCAGGATTGATTCAGTTGGTCAATTCGACATGGATTTCAGCGTTTATGTCCACGAAGATGACATGGAAAAGCTGAACAAAGAAGTGTTTGATGAATCGGAAAAGGTAGGCCCTGATCCGGCTCGTCAAATGGAATCGTATCTGCGGGATGCGTCCCAGAAAATGGGCACGTTGCCAGCAGGCCCAGGCGTAAGGGTTTCACAGCCTGATCCCGACGATCCGACAAGGGCTAAGGTGAAATTGGTCAGTCCCGAAGACTTTATTGCAGGAAAGGCCCTGGATCGATAATGGGCTATTTTGAAATGAGTTTGGTCGGGTCTGACAGAGCCAGCGATCTCGATGCAGAAATTGAAAATGCAATATTGACGGCGGCGGAAAAAGCTGTTAAAATGCTGCGAAAGCAAGTGGGGAATTTCAATGAATCTCAATGGAATACCCCTGGCCCCGTCAATGTTGCTTTGATTCTCCTTGAGAGTCAACGGCCTTATCGAAAGATGTTGCCTGATGTCACGGGCTACAAAGAGTTGTTAGATGAAACGTGGACAATGCTGGTGAAACTGTACAAAGCCAGTGAAGCTACCGATGAAGCTGAATGGACGTTTCCTAAAGATAAAAAGGAACATTTGAAACAATTACATTCCATTCAAACAGGAATATTGAAATTACGAACGGCATATGAAAGGAAACAAAAACGTGAAGATGCAAACTAAGTCACAATGTTTTTTCGATCCTGTGACGGATGTGTGTGTCATGTTTCGTCACATGGATGCTGTCGCTGGACATAAGATTGTCAGGACGGCGCATAAAGCTCATCTTGTGAGCGGTCGGTATGAACTTCCTGCTGATTATTGGCCCTTGGGCAAAACGGCAGAAGGAATGTTGGAGCATGCACTTAATTCTTAATGGAGGAACAATCATGGGAAGAGTTTGTAGTAAGACAAAGAAAGAAACGCCCGAACAAAAGCCTGAGTTGCAGGCGGATGCTAAGCGACCGGATTATTCCAAGAAGGTTGCGGTACAGGTAGAGGCTCAATTGGGCACCCCTGATAATTTGGATCGAATTATGGCTATTGACATTGATCCAGATAATTATTTCCGTAGTGGAAATCGTTATTATCGAGTCAATGTGGCCGTACAGGTGTCTAATCTCAAGGGTTTGACGCTGGGAGAGAAGTTTAAGCCGATCTACCCGCACAGCTTTTATGTTATAACTGATGAAAACGGAATCATCATTTCTAGCAAGCCAGAAATCGAACGCCACTATCCAGAAAAGGTAGCAAAACGCACTGTGTTCGATCAGTGCTGTGGAGCATAACTTTGGGAAAAACCGCCCGGCCAAGGCCGGGCGGTTTTGTTTACATTGGTTCTTTTTGTAGTATAATATCATTATGAAATTCAGACGCTACATGTGCGGAGTGGGAGGGCGTGGAAACAGAGGGTGGAGTCGATTCCCAGAACATTCCGAATTAAGTGTGTGGCTTGCAGAAACATGGGCAGCGAATTTTTCTATATGGCGACGAAATGAAGTGATCCAGATGCACACTTTAATTTCTGTGCATTATATTGGTACATGTAGTTATTGTGGTCGTAGGCAGAGTGCGATTTCAAGAAGAAGGAATTGGATCTAAAAACAGAAAGTAAAAAACACAATGTTATTTCAGGATGAGGCTGAAAAACTGCAAGCGGCGAGAGAAATCAATACCTGTCTAGGCAATGCAACTGGACAACTGCGTGGTGATTTATTGTCTTGTTGTTGTGTTTGTGGACTTTTAATTCCTACGAATCTCATTCCAGATGTGCCAATTGTGGATGAAAATCATCGGGGGGATTATTACAAGAATATGTTTGGTTTGTGGCGGCATAAGTGTCCTCGATGTGGTGATGCAATGTTACCCAATCAAATCATTCCACCACCGTGGGACGGTATGGGCAGTGTTAAAGAATGGATGAATAGAAAAAGCGATAGTCCCCAATGGTCGCCATTAATGCAATTGGTTTATGAAGAGGCGGGTACATGATGATGTGTTTAATTGTCACTGTTTCATTGATCATTATTGGAATCATTGGAATTATAGCGGTTAAATTACATTCATTCGATCAACACAATAAAGCGAATTCATCGATTGATAATGGCTGTTGTACTCATCATGATTTTGAGTACATAAAAGAAGATGACACGTCTTTCCATGTTCCTTATGGTTGTGAATATGGTGTTCTGGTGTGTAAAAAATGCGGGTATAGACAATAGAAAGAACGGAGCGAAAAATGAAATTTATTGTCGAATTTGTTGTAATGCAGGAGCGTCATGGTGAGTCTTCGTCATTCAATCAATTGAATAGAACTCCTCATGTTTCTCAAGAATCGGCGGAAGCCGCTATTGAAAAGTTTATAGAGCGTGCTGATCCTTTTGCTGGCATCCCTGATCTGTGGATCAGAAAGACTTATAAGGGTCGATAAATGTCTACTACGATTATTGAAAACGCAGATGCGGTGACCAACTGTACTCGTTGTAAAACTCCATTGGAGAATTTTCGTGGACACCGTATCGATTGCTTTGAGAAGCAGGGCGAGAAGTATGTTGTTATTGAAGTCATCTGCCCGGTGTGCAGGCAAGACGAGGATATGCAAGACTTCATCAAAAAGGGTGTGATTACCACCAACCTAATGATAGAAGCTTCAATGGCTAAGCTTCATTTGGTGGAATTCAATGGCGATAGCTTGCATCGTTTAGTTCCTTGGGTTCGCAGTTCTTACGAACGTTATCGTGATATTTGGTTGCGGATTTCCGCTACTACAGATAAGGTTCATGATAAAATCCGTGAATTTGAAGCCACGATTTGGTTGCCAAAATTGAAGAAATATTGGAACGATTCATCGGACAGAGGTCATGCTGGCGACAACAAGTTTTGTCATGCGATGATATGGGGCAGTGCTGGAAGAGTGTTGATTACGATCCAGCCGCCCAAGGTAAAACAAAAGAAGCATTTTGAAACTTTGACGGCGATCTTTGATGATTCCGCCGACTATTGCCGTGGTGGTATTCAGGGCATGAACGGCACAGAAGAACAACTGTTGGCCCTGGCCGACAATCTCATTAACCATTTTCCCGAATTGAAAGCAAACGATCAGGTGTGTTATGTCTGATGCTCATATTATACGTGATGAAGCCAAGAAGTTAGAGTCCGAACTGCATCGAAGATGGAAGCAGTTGGAGGAAATTGAACATACATGTCAACACGAATGGGGCGGCGTTGAATACGTGCCCATTTATCGTGAGGGATATACGGTGCTTAGTGATCTTAGTCGTGGTGTGTATTTGGGAGTGGATACAACTGTATCAGATGTTCATGTCCCGGCAGCCAATACTCGCCAATGGCAACGTACTTGTCAGAAATGTGGCAAAGTACAAAAGACCACGGCTGTTAAGAAAGAATTTACACCAGGATCAATTCCTGGTTGTGGAGCAGAAATGGAAGTGCCCAACTTTGGAGATAAATAATGAATCATCCATGTGGTAATCTCAAGTGTAGCACTTCAACTGGTATCCATGACGGATTGACCTTTGGTAGCGGCAGACTAGACGAACATGGTTATTGGGAATTTCCTTGTGCTATTTGCGCTAGAGAATTTGACGCTACCCGTGCAGAGACAAAGGCTCGATTGTTAGCCGAAGGAGCCGAGCCAGAACACTTGGAATGGCTTGACATTAAAGGTTGGCCGTTTCCTGGACAGGATGTAGCTAAACTATCCGCAGAGATTAAAAAGTATGTGGATGAATGTGATGCCGAAGCTGATGAGTTTGATCGAGAAATGCGAGAGTCCTTTCCTGATTTGTACGAGGAAGAATATGCTTGATTGGATATACAATTTGATTTACGCAATGGGCATGCCAGTTCGGGCATTCATTCGTTGGTGTCTTCGAGGTAAGATTGCATATCTTGAACGAATGATTGACAGCACGCATGACGACGCTGACGTTCAGCGTGATGGTGAGCCGCCAGATTATTGGAGGGGCAAACGCCACGGCATCAAAGTAGCATTAATGTTGTTGGTACAAACAAAACATGGAGATTGGTCATGAGAGGTGGATGTTTAATGCCATCTTTTATTCCATTGAGTCTTTTTTGCCATTATTCTTTCCAAATGATCAGTAAACTCTTGTAATGATAAATCACTTTTCCAGTAGTTACATAGAAAACAGCAGGTGACACAATTTTCTACCGTATATCCTTGTGTATTGTCCACTCTGTCAACGCCATTGCATTTCCATTTGCCATTCATGTCATTACTTCCCTTAGAAGCTGTAAATTCCCTACCGCAATAGTAACAAGGTTGTACGGCCAGTGTTTCAAATTGTTCTTGTGTTAATTCAAAAATATAACCTCTTTGCGATGCGGAGTATTTGTAAACGCTATAGGTTTTATTTTTTGATGCTTGCCCATCAGGCAGCGTAAATGAATGAAGAATTTCCTCTTTGAGACAACCACAACTTTTCGTATGTCCACGATGTAAATGGGCCACTTTTTTCACTATCGTTGTTTTTCCACATTCGCATAAGCATTTAACTTGATTGTTACGCAAAGCTTCCAAGACTGTCAGCCTTCCAAATTTGTCACCTGGATTTATGAAGTATTTTTTTAGTTTGTTGTGTTTGCATCCGCAACTTTTTGTATTTCCTGTATAAAGTGACGCTGGTGGAACGGTTGTAACATTACCACAATCACACCTACAAACCCACTGATATTTTTTTTCGAGCGATTTGCTTTGTACTGTGAGGTCGTTAAATCTGTCGCCTATTTTAATTATGTGTTTAACCATATCTTATATATGGTTCGTTCAAGCATTTTTGGTGGATAGTGGCATAATATTTTCAATCATTATTACAAATGTTTTATTTCAACTGACAATCATTAGGAGTAGCAAATGAGTCGTTTTCCATCTGAAATGCCGTGGGGTCAAGGCAAAACTCCACCAGCGATTAAATATACACCTTCGCCAAGCGATGTTGCATGGGCCGAGAACCTTATCAATATGATGAAGGACGGGGCTGTTTGGGGAATCCCTGGCAATTGCACCACCTATGTTGTGGACAAGACCAAAAAACAACTTCGTTTGGTACAAGGCGAAATCGATGATTGGTTTTATAAAAACATCATTCTATTTGCCAGAATCGGTTACGAGGTTTTCGATGCCAGAGAACCTCCTGCACATTTGATGAACTAAGTTTACAAGGAATATTTTTGTAGTATAATTCTTGTAACAATCGCTGCGTAATGCAGTGTGGGCTGAAACAGGAAATACAAGAAAGGTAAATCAATGGCAGACGTATTCAAAAATTTTGTTGCACAGAAACCGAATTCTCGGCAAGGTGGAGCCGTATCGTGGAAGAGTCATGGTCGTTCTGTGATCTTCTGTGAAGGCGATACCGTCTATAGTTATGGTTATCATTTCCCCTTGGCAAAGCGTATCGGGGAGGTGAAAAACGATAAGGGTGAAATTCAACCCGTGTTTGTAAAGAATGGCGACCGCTATAGCAATACGACTAGCGGCCATCAATCTGACACACAAAAGGCGTGTCAAGGCCCAACCGTTTCAAGGGTCAATTTGGAAGCGGCTGGAATTCATTTTGAGTCTTTGACACTCAAGGATAAACGTAAGCCGATTAATGCAGATGAATCGGATGATCCAAGGGCAGCCATTCTTTATTGGCGAGCCGATAGTCGTGAGTTTGTTTATTGGGATAAACGTGCCAAGAAATACTTCAAGGATATTTATCCTGTTAAGAAGCGTGAAGAATTTGTGCCGCCGAAGCAAGGCATGTTTATGCCATATAAGAATGGCGATGAAGCCAAAGTTAATGGCGTTTGGCACATTCTTGGTGCGGCTGTAATCGAACGAGACAAGAAATACTATTTGTGCGCCCTCGATGGTGGTGCCTATTTCGTGTCCGAATTGCCACGCAAGCCAAAGAGCATTGAAGATGCCTTTGAATGCCTCAAGCCTACCGAAGTATGCAAGGCTGAAAAGGAAGGCAAGCAAGTGCTACGACAAGGCGAATGGTTCTTTGTCGAAACCGGTCTGGATGATGTCGGTATGGCTGCTAAGTTTGATTATGCTAGTAAAACGGCATTTTTGAAAGATGTTGCAGTTGTGGTTTTGCCACGGCAAGACGACCGAAGCAACAAGCATGAACTTAGTCGTGGATGGTCTTGCACAGGCAAAACAAAAGTGAAACACTTTGCCAGAGGCAAAGTGTTTCACCGAAGTGCTTGGAGTAGTCAGTTGACCCGTGACCATGAAACTGTAGCTCTTGGCGACAAGTGGTATGAAGTGTATCACAATACCGAAGTGCGGTCCTGGTCGCAGGGCGGGAGATTTGATTGATGTCTTCCGTTGATTATACACCCACCGAACATTCGGAGTCGTTGCAAGAATTCATAGCATGGCTCAAAACGATTGAACGGGATGAATTGGAGAAATGGATTGTCGATGCCTTTTGGAAGGATCATTTGAAAGAATCGGAAATACTACGATTCTTTTTATTATCCCAAGCAGGCGTGGATATGCGAACCGTTAAGAAAGGAAATAAAAATGGCCGCTCAGTTAATCGCTTGGTGTCAACAGTGGGAAGAAAGTGAACGTGGTTGGGGAAGTCGCCCTGATGGCTATAGTTTACATCTAACTCCCGAAGATGCCAAAGCATATATTGTTGCTTATTGGGCGCAGGAAAAGAAACGCAACACCAGTGGTGAAACACCGGATGAATATGATCGCCCGGCTGGCAATGTATTTTGTGTGATTGTGGACAAAAAGATTCTCAAGGAACTGAATGACGAAAAGGCCAAGAAGAATCATGGCGTTCGTTATTACGATCACAATCAACCCAAGGCGATCAATCAAAGCGATCAGGCATGGCAGGCCGTGCCTTCCACCCCCAAAGTGAGTAATCCCAAGCCGAAGAAGGCCGATCCCGCTGTACTTGCTATTCCGTTTACGGATAAAGCGACATTGGAGGAGTTTAAGGCTCTTGCCAAAAAACGGAAGGTAGATGAGGGAAAGCTGATCTTGGAATTGGTGGAAAAGTTCTTGCAAGAGAACCCCCGCTAGTTTACAAGGGGCAGGCCCCAGCGTATAATTTTATAGCGAAGATGAAATCAAACTGAGTCCGGGTGTATAACACACTGCGGACTTAGTTGCATTATACAAGAGACAAATATCATGCCCATCAAATTACCTGAACAGCCCATCTTAACAAAAGAGCAGTTGCGACAGCAGTATGTTGACCAACATGCTAATGTTGTGGCTGGCGTTAAGGCAGCAATCGAAGAATTGTGTGTCCATCATCGGAAGTCGTATGAGGATTATTTGTACGAGCGTCGGATTGAGGCAATTCAGAAGTTCTTGGACAATCGAAAGCCGAATCAGTTGATTTGTGAGGGTGCGGCTACTTTAATTCGTAGTGAGGCCAAGCGATTGGCTGAAATGCCTGAAAAGAAAAAGTATTACAATGCGGGTGATTATCTACGAAAGTTAAAAGGCGATGCCCGTGAAGCCTTGCACTGGATTTCCCAGTATACCAATCATCCGGTTGAATTGATGTCTTTGAAAGACTTGCCGTATTTTGAGCAAGAAAAGGCACGGGACACGAACACTAAATGGATTAGTGATGAAAATCGGCCAGACTTCAAAGTAAATTGGTTGAAGAATGGCAAGGCCAAGATCAAGGCTGAAGTTTTGGAGGTAGTTGAGAATGCCGTGCAAAACTTCATTCGTAAGACTATTGGTAAAGTCGTAGACATTTTGGTTGCTAAGGGAGAATATGTTTGCGAATTGAAGAAGGGGCAATTTAGTGTCGGTGCTTTTGAAGGCGATATTTTTATCACTTTCCCCGACAAGACTGGATTTCGTACCCATGTTATTTTGAAAACGAATTATTCAGTCAATGGCAACCCGTATGCTCAGTATCCTTTGACGTTCCATGAAGTGGTGGTCAAGCCGGGTGATAAACAGGTGGCGATGTTGAGTGAAGATGAAATTTGTAAGGCTTTTGGAGTCAAACAGTGGGAAGCCCCACCGAAACAAAAGAAGCCTTGGTTGGCTGTTAAGATCGGTGACATCGTTGTAGTGGACAAGAAGACGTTTGTATGTCGTGCCTTGGTGCTGGGCACCCGTGGCAATACAGCAACCGTCCATTATTTGGATGGTGTTGAAGAAAAAATAGAAGGTGGTGAAATTGTAGAGGTCTTAGCTCGTACTACTTGTGATACATGGTGTGAACATTATGTACGAGTAGAACCTTTTGAAGGCAAGGTCTTTAAGATTGAATCCCCGAATAACAATACTTACGAATCTGGTATTAAGGTGGAAAATGCCATGCGTGTGGCACACCTAGATGCTATTATGAAAGGGTTGTAATGAAGACGATTAAGAATACGTTGGAAGTTGAAATGGATCGTTGGGATGATCCTGGGGACTACCCATCCAATGCTGGGGCTGGGCCTCTGCCTAGCTACGATTTTTTAGCTGGTTTGGATGGAGAAGTTCAGATTGAATTGACCGATGAAGAGATTGGTTGGTACAACGAATGTGCTGACGATTTCGTGAGCGAATTGGACATTGATTTGCCGAATGGCATTTTGTCCGTGACATGGGATCGTGAATTGAAGGGCAACATCCTGACATTGACTGCCACGGCTGTCGAGGGCGATCCCGATTACTGTGACAACGACGGTCCTGAATACGATCCTATGGATCGTTATGATCGAGAGGACTATTAACATGAAGAATAAGCGTAAGGGTGCTGCAAGCGGAGAGGCTAATGCAGTTCTAATGATCTTGGCTGTTGTATTAGTCTTGGTCTTTTTGCTAGGCCCGTTTGAATGGATAATCAGTTTGTTTCTTGGCACGTGTTTCATGCAAGTCATTATGGTTATCGTATTGATCGTTGCAGCAATATGTGTCTTTTCAGGAAAGGGATAATCGTGGGAGAAGAAGGTAAGGTGTTAGTGGGAATAGCAGGCATCATCTTGGTTTTGATTTTGGTGATGAATCCCACGTTTTTAATTGGGCTAATCGTATATGCCATTACAGGTATCGTAATGATTGGCGGTGTTGCTATCTGTGTTGGTCTAATGTTCATGATTCTAAAGGAAATATTCAAATGAACGTAGGTGGGAAGATTAGCTGGACGTTGGCTGGTAGAACCTATAATGGCGTTGTGCGTACCACATGTTCACACGGCCAAGATCCCCAGCCCCAAGATGGAGATTTTGTACTTCTAAATATTGAAGGGCTAGATATTGCAATTAAGGATGTTACATCTGTGCCCTACGAAAAAAGTTAGTTTACAAAGCTTTATTTCGTAGTATAATCTTTTATATCAAGAAGGAAATATCATGGCTGCTACGTATACAAACATTTCAAAAGAAGATATGGAAGCGTTCCTTGTTCCCCAGGGATTTAAGGCACTTCCTTTACCTGGAACGACTGAGCTTGTTTATGGCAAGCGAGTTGACCATGAAGGTCTAATATTGAGTCTTAGGGTTTACACGGGTATTTGGCCAAGTGGCGAATCCCGTGCTGTGGGTGAGGATGCAATCAGAATTAATTTGTTTGTAAGACTGCCGGATGGCAAAATTATAAAACTAGGTGGATCAAAAAGAGTTCACCGAGTTGGCGGGTGGAAGAATAATCTTCAAAACCGATTGAATTCATGGGAAGAGAACTTGCCAGAGCATACATGTCCCAAGTGTGGAGTCCCTATGGTGAAGCGTAAGGGTCCATACGGAGATTTTTTCGGTTGCTCGAATTGGCCCACCTGCAATCAAATCAAAAAGGTGCAATAATAATGGGTTGGCCTAGATCAAAAGAAGAGTGTCGTTTATACCGTGAACGTGAGGGATCATATGTAATGGTCCTGGTGGAAAATGGTAGAAGCGGAGCGGGAAACTGGGATGCAATTGCTAATGTTTATTCCAGTTCCAATCCGTCACTTTGCGGCACATCTGTTTCGGATGGATATTTGCAGCAATGGGGAATGAAGCGTGTTGAGTGGAGTATATTGCCAGAAGAATGGAAACAGGCATTTTTACATTACATCAGGGATTGGGACACCACACCAGAGGCCATTCGTGGTTTTTGGAAGATTAAACCGAAGGTAAAAATTGGTCAGAGGGGATACACCTATGATGGAACAAATTCAGCCCACTGAGCGCAAGCCGGTATTTAATATCCGGCCATTTAACAATCGTGCTTTTTTGCTGGCAAATCAAAATTTCTGTGAACTGTTTGCAAAAGCTTTGGATCAACGTAAGAGACTTTCTGGTCCGATTGAAGATGAATTGGATTTGCTGGCCGATAAGCTGAGTGACATTGAATCTATTGGCAAGAAACGTCGAACGGATGTTGCAACAGAAGAATTCGATGTTCAGCCTGTTTTCATTCGCTATGCAGTAATTGGCATGACGACAGATTTGACTAGACGTATCATGTCAGTTCTGGAAGATCGACAAGAAGAAAACGGTTATTTTGAACCGCCACTGTTCAATTTGCTTCAACAATCAGAAGAAGTGCTTTATGCGTTGCGACAAGAACAGGATAAAGTATCTGATATGTTGTACGACATTCGATCATTTTATGGTCGTTTATACATTATTGCTAATGAACGATTTTGTAGTGCGTTGGCAACTGTAGTTTCTCAAAGAAATAAGAATGGGCATCCTTTTGAAGAGAGTTTGGACGCCCTAGTGTGCAGATTGCAAAATCCCACTAAAGCAATTAAGAAACGGGCAAAGCGTTCAAGTGATGAGTGTCCAGAAGTAGAACGGCCCAAGTTCGATGTGAAATATATGGGTCACGGCGATGTGTGTGCGTGTCTTAATGCCGAACTGGGTAAAAGGGTTGCTAGAGTGTTGGTGGATCGTAAATATGAAGTCAATGATCTTGATCCTGCCATGACGGAATTAATGAAGGCAATGGAAGATCAGCTTTACCAATTGCGAACCTTTCGTGAACAGAGACAAAATCGTTGGAGTGATGAATAATGGACGATTTGATGTTTGAAATTCCGTCACTTCCGCCACAAGAGGCACAACCGCCTGTGGCGGTTGTGCCTCCTAAAGCGAAACGTAAGCGGCTCATTGGTACTGCGCCAGAAACCAGTTCAATTGATGCTTCGGTGGCAGTAATCATCAATTATTTGCAGGATATGAAAGAAGAAGAGCCAGGAGCGTATCACATTGCTAGTAAGGCTGTTGCTCTCATGCATGAAATCGTAGTAGATATTGAGAAGATTAAACACATGAGATTAGCGAGGGCGGCAGGATGAAAATCTCTGAATTGAATGAAGATCAAAAGGGTCATTTGGCTTATCGATTGGACCACAATACTTGTTGTGGCTATTGTACGGCCGGTAAGATTGCCCGTGGTGAATGTGGCGACATGGATTTGGTAGAAGTCTTTTTGAAGATGGATCGAACGCCAAGATCTGCTAAGGCGTTAGCACGCAAGGTGGAACAGTTCACCATCAATCCTAGAGTCAAGCAGATTATGAATGAAATTATTCATTATAAAGTTGCCATTACCACGCTTTGTTTTGAACTGGAACGTCTAGGTGAAGTAAAGACAGCGAATAAGGTGCGTAAGCAAAAATGCGGGTAAGATTGAAATAGTGGCCGTGTGAGCCTCACCCCACCACTGGTTTGCCAGAATGGTGTTGATAAGGGCCTCCGGTTCGTCCGTAAGGGCGTCGAGGGTAGTAGACCGGAGGCTGCCACTTTTATTATAGGAGATAAATATGAAATTCGGTACACCAGTTATAATTGAACGTGGAAGTCTAACTCGCACTGAGGGACCAGGATGTAAGCGTGAGGTTAAAGGGGTCTTGGTTGGTGCTAGAGGAAGTGATCGAATTGTACGTTTGTCTCAAAATGATCCAGATGATACATGTGGTTGGAACGAGGTTGGCGATATTGGTCGTTGGAGTGCTTCTGCTGTTAGGCAACTTAATGCCGTGAGTCCAGGTGTATAAGAGGAAGATGAAAGGACCAATAATATGAAGACTGTTAGTAAGCGAGTTAGTAAGGGTATGCGTTTTCGGTATCACTATGCCGATAGTAATCCCCTATGGGAGGTAAAGCTGTCCAAGGGTAGCGGAGTATGGATGTGTGCAATCGTTAATGAGAAATTCAAGTTGCAAGACGGCACAGAAATCGATAGTGATTGGGCCGGAACCCGTAAGGTGTTTACGTCCAAAGAAATTCTTGCATCGGTCGGCATGGAACGGATGTTCGAGCAGTCCATGAGCGTTCAAGATTCTTTTTATGCCAATCTAAAGGTCGGTCAGATTCTTCATTACAATAATGGTTTTGAAAACTTTGTTCGTTGTGAAGTTGTTTACGGAGAAGATAAAGAGGGTCGTCAGGGCAATGTGTTGAAACCTATTGCTATGATAGGCAAGTGGTCGAGTCATGATTTGTCACGGCGTCAAAATGATGGTCATATTTATCATTCTTATTTCCCTAAAATGATGCAGTTGGGAGATACTTTTACTCCACACTACGGCAACATTGTTGAAAGCCCAGCATATAGTGCCCGGCCCGGCGAGTCTAATCCTGCGACCTTGACACCTATTGATTTAACGGTGCCGGAAATGACAGCAATCGAAGTCGAAAATGCTCGATTGGTGCGTTTACGGGAGGCTGCTATTGTCAAATTAAAAGACTTTGACAACACTAAACATCGGCAAGTTTTGACTGAAGTCACTAGGTTTATTGAAAGCGGATTAGACAATGGTGATTAACCAAGACGATCAAGAAAAACGAGAAATCAGCGAACAGTTGGTTGTTCAGGCTAGAGATTTATTTCGGCCTTATGGCATTCCTATTGATGAATACGATGCCGAAACTGAATGGGAGACAGATGGATCGTCCTGTTATCAAATTACATTCCATAGAGGCTTGTCAATTTCTTTAATGGCAACAAATGTTTTCCATGATGAAAAAGGTAAGCTTCTTCAATGTGAGTTGAGTTTTTAGGAGAAAATCAAATGCAAACAATTCGTGATTTTGTGCGATATAAGCCGTCGAATGGCGCATTGGCCTGCATCATCCGTAACGATACGTGTGGTGGCGTGTTTCGTGGCCATTGTGATATTTGGTTTGGAGGAGTAAAGGACGGCAAGCCAATGCTTTATAGGTCGTGCGGGCAGAAAACCTCTACATTTCGCAGAAATGTTTGACCTGTGAGCGTTGAACGAGCGGAGCGAGTGAAAATGCGAACTAGGTCAAACCCTTGTGGTAGGGGATGAATGCCCGCCACTAAAATAAGTGAAAATAATTTGGAATTAGTGTTGAAAAATATAATTAGATTACTATATAATTGTAGTATGAAAAAGATATGTGTCAATTTTGAAGATGAACAAGCAGAACATTTAACTCAAATGTCTCACAAATTGTCTCTTGAAAGAAATGAAAACTTAACGCTTTCAGACCTCATAAGAGAGGCGTTAGAACAAGTTTATCCAATTAAAAAGGCGACAAAACCCAACAAATGAAGCATCAATTTACCTATAAATATAGGTTGTATCCAACGGAGCAACAACAAATACTTTTAGCCAAACACTTTGGTTGCGTAAGGTTTTTGTATAATCAGTTTCTCCGTTCTCGCATTGATGCTCATAAAGGTGAAGAACATAAGTCATTAAATTATTATGACAACGCCACAAGTATTCCTGAATTGAAACAAATATACGAATGGTTGAAGGAAGTCGGTAGTCAATCACTTCAATACGCAGCACGCCAATTACAGAATGGCTTTGATAATTTCTTTGAAAAATGTAAGTTAAAGAAACAAGGCAAATTCAAAGGTAAGTGTGGTTTCCCACGATTTAAGAAAAGACACGGCAAGCAGTCATTCCGTGTGCCACAAAATGTTAAAGTGATTGATGATAAATTAGTCATACCGAAGTTCCTTGAAGGCATCCCAATCATCCTTCACCGACCATTAGAAGGTGAAATTGAGTTTGCCACAATTAGCAAAAACAAAGCCAATCAATACTTTGTTTCTATTACTTGTGTCAAAGAAATAGAAGAATTACCCAAAGTAATTAAAGTTGTAGGTTTAGACCTTAATGTTCAATATATTGTAAGTAGTGAGGATGAAAGGTTCGCTAATCCTCGTCCTGCTACTACAAAATATAAGTCAAGAGAACGCTTCCTTGCTCGTTCCGTTAGCAGAAAAGTTAAAGGAAGCAATCGTAGAAACAAAAGTAAATTAGCGTTAAATAAGTTGAAAGTAAAGCAAAGTAATGTTCGTGAAGATTTCTTACACAAAACATCTAAAAAAATAATTGATGAGAACCAAGTCATAGTTATTGAAGATTTAAGTGTAAAATCAATGCTGAAAAACAAAGACCCAGAAAAAAGGAAAGAGAAGCGATGGAGAGAAAAATTACTTCATCGCCAATTAAATGATTGTTGTTTCTCGTCATTTGTTCAAAAGTTGATGTATAAAGCAAAGTGGTATGGAAGACAAATAATTAAAATAGACCGATGGTTTCCATCTTCCCAATTGTGTAGTGAATGTGGATGGAGATATCGTGATTTAGGGGAAGAACGCCATTGGACTTGTTTTAATTGTTTTACGCCTCACGATAGAGATTACAATGCGAGTAAGAATATCTTAAACGAAGGTTTAAGAATGATGAACCTGCGGAATGCAGGGGATAGCCAATTGAGTTCTAATGTAAGTCTTGTCGCATTGACAAGCAGTTAAGTTAGATTGGAAGCCCCTCCCCTTGTGGGAGGGGTAATTCACCAAGTGCTGGCAAGTGATTGCGAACCTTTGAATGAAAAGGATGTTCCTTTCGGCAAAGGTATTCTTGAATTGGAGAAAGAAAATGAAACAGGCAGTTGAATATGTGAGGATGGAGCGTGAAAGTACGGGTAGTTATATGACCTATAAATTGCCTAAGCGGATGCCATTTAGCTATGCTTGCGATTGGGCCGAATCCGAACTTCCAGGTTGGGAAGTCATTCATGGGTGTATTTTTAATCCGGATGGACTCATGATTGATGGAAATAGGCGAGGTCATATAGATTCAGAATTGGAGACATGATGAATCAGCACGAACAATTAAAGCAGGATGCCAAGAGTGCCATTGATAAGGTGATGGGTGACAGGTCGGTGAGCAAATTCAAAACTGTTGAGTCACTAGAGGAGTTGGCGTCTGATCTGGAATGTATGATCGATGCCCTGAACCTTGAAATCAATGTCGAAGATGACGATGACGAGCGACTTTTAGGCGGAATCGACACTTAATTGGTCATCTTTACAAGAAACCCCATTTGTAGTATAATCATTCTGAAGGCCAGAATGATAGAATTTGCGTAGATGGGACTTGAATTTGCGTCCAGCTACGCTATAATATATTGGGTGCAGCACCGGATCACTTCGTCTCAAAATGAGGCTCCCCGGTTAAAATTGAGTTGCATCCAGTATCCTTGGACAACCCTGCCCGGCCAAAGGCCGGGCAGGGTCTTTTTATAGAGGGTACTGATGAAAGAAATACTGCCAGATCGAATTAAAACTCTGCAAGACCTTTCTGGTCTGCCGGTTGTAGCTTACAAGGAAATGGGCGTTACATGTTTTGTTTTTGGTGACCCTTCACGGCCATTCAAAACAACTTTCACCTATCCTAAAGCAAAACTGTTTGCCGAGGGTATTGCTCTTGGGAGAGAAATGAAATGAATGATTTTTTGAAAGAAACCATCGTTAAGTGGAGCAAGGCCCATGATGCTGCTGAGGATAATCCTCAAAAAATGTTGAAAGACCCTTCTACGGCAATGTCCGATCATTGTGCCCAACTGATGAAAGAAATTCATGATGCCGAAGAGGAGCTACTTTTGTCAATCGGCTTAGCTGTCGAGTATCCATTGGAGTTCCGGCGATATGTTAATGCCATGATGGACTCTGGTTGTGCTAGTTGTTGGGTGTCTAGTCGAATCGGTAAAAATCATCCAGAATGCCAGACTAAGATTGGCGAATATTTTGCCGCTAGAGAGGGGTTGCTGGTGCTGGGCCGACAATTGGCTCAAGAAACTGACCTTGCTAAACAAGTCAGTCCAGGTGTATAAGAGAGAGTATTCAAGGCACCATTTACACAAGGAATTTTAACATGCCAGTTGGAAAGAAAATTTGCAAGGAATGTGGTACACCGTGCGGAGTTCGTCTTCAGGAGTGCTACTGTGGCTATCAATTCCCCGTAAAGGGTGGAGGGACTAGGCCACCAAAGGTAGTGAAGGCTCCCAAGGCCCCAAAGCTTCCCAAGGAACCCAAAGCCCCAAAGCTGAAAATCATCAACACTTATGACACGCCGGGCCAAGGCCGAAAAGAGTGTGGCAAGTGCCACAAGTATGTGGGTGCAATTTTGAAGGCTTGCATTTGTGGGTCTACAGAATTCATTAAGAAAGCGATTCAGCTAGGCCCCAAGCCGATCCAGCTTCATGAGGAGCCGGGCAAGGGTCGTAAGCAGTGTGCGGGCTGTCACAAGTATATTGCCAGCGTATTGTTAAAGTGTGCTTGTGGTTCTACTGAATTCGTTAAGAGAGTAGTTGAACCAAAGGCCCCCAAGGCTGTCCAGACATATAGCGAAGCTGGTCCTGGCCGAAAGCAGTGTGCCAAGTGCAGCCAATTCATGGCGGCTGTTCACAAGCATTGTGCTTGCGGTAGTGAAGAGTTTGTCAAAAAGGTGGAGGTCTACGATAAGAGTGGTCGTGGGCGAAAAGAATGCCCTGGATGCAAAATCATCGTAGGCCGAACCGTAGAGGTTTGCCCTTCTTGCCAACATGAGTTTCCCCCAGTAGAGGAAATTGAAACGGCTAAAAAGGATCGATTCGATCTGCCTAGCTATGTTGACATTGAGGCATCAAGAGCGTTTCAAAAGTGCGGCTGTGGGAATCGTTTGATTCTTGCCCCGGCAGGCGATGCTCCCAAGTTGAACAGTACCGATGCCGATGCGGTTTGTGCTTGGATGGAAAAGACGATTAAACAAGGTCATGAAATTGGACTGCATTACAGCCCTGCGGCCTTGCGATCTTTTGCATCCCGTCAATATGATCGGAACGGAGAAGAGTTTGATACAATCATCTGTCATCTTAATAATTGCGTAACTGGCGTAGATGCCCAAAATGATGATCTTTATGAAGATCAAGATGAAGTTACCGATGACGATGCATTAGGTGCCGAATTGGCTGCGGTTTAGTAGTCAAGGCATAGCCTCACCCGGCAAGCCGGGTGAGGCTTTTTTCTCATTTAGCACTCTGTTATGAGACAGATACTTTATAACAGGAACAAGCCATGAGATTGCGAACAGCTATTAAAATTCAAAAAAATCTTCAAGAACCTTGGACGGATGGTTGGCGTCCCAAGGCTTGGAAGAAAACTACCATTTGGGAATCATATCGTATTGGTAGGAAGAAATGGAAAGACAGTAGATTCCCTTATATTCCTAGCGAGGAAGAGTCGGAGGAACAAATGCTGTTAGGTCTTTCTGTTCTTGCTGAAGTAATGATTGAAGATGAAGAAGAAAAGGAATTGGCTAAGGAAATGATTTGGTCGCATCAAAGATGATAAACAAAGACAGTTTATTGTTATTGTGTGCTGGTGTACTTTTTTTGTTGGCAAGGTGCTTGGGGCCGGGCATTTGCTTGATTGTGTGGGGGTTGATCCTTTTTGTTTCGGATGGAATCCATGAATAAAGAACAAATGTTAGAGGTATTGGAGCGGTACGACGCCTTGCTTTACGTGTCGGCATCGCCAGTGCGAGAATCGGATGGTGGAACAAGGTTCCAACATTTACGATGGATGTGCCAGGAGATTCCCAAGATTATTGCAGAGGATAAAATGGACAAGGCCAATCGCTGGCTGGGATTCCTCCAAGGGGGATTGTGGGCTACGAATCTTAAAACCATTGATGAAATGCGAGACGACAATAGATGATGGCATATTTGGTATTAGCGTTAGGTCTTAGTATCCTGCAATCACTATTGATGTGGTTGGTATTTATTTGGGGCCGACGATATGAGCGATCTCAAATTGAAATCAAGAAATTGCAAGATCAATTGTACTGTGCCCGTATTTGTGCGCTAACCGACATAGATTAATGGTTTGTAAATCATGCGTATTTATTTATCAATTGATTTAGACTTCTGGGAAGGGGAGTTTCCTCAGAAGTATTTTGAAAAAGTAATGCGGATTTCTGCACCGAAACGATTGGTGATTAGTCACGAAGAATTGTTGCCTCATGTGAATCAAAATCATTTTGATACATTGGTCAATGTAGATTTTCATTCGGATCTAGCGGATTTAGATCATGGATGCAAACCTGAATTGAATGATGGCACTTGGGGTAATCATGTGCGAGGATCACACAAAAAGAAATTTGTTTGGTCTTGTCCCAATAGACAGCGATGCTATGAACATGGTGCTGGAACATGTCATGGATTATGCAATCCTTTTGCTCTAGCATATCGCAAATATTCTTTGGATTATTGTGGTTGGGCGAAAGTATCGTTGCGAGAAAAGTGGTTGCCTGTGGCGAACGTGGTAGCTGTGGGGATTGCTTTGAGTCCCGATTACACCAGTAAAAAGATGTTACTACAGTTTTGTAATTGGTTTAGACGTACCAACCCTGTCATTACCACAAGGGTTAAAGTCCAAAAGGCTATTGACCGATGGATCAAGAATGGGGCAGAGGATAATTGAGGTGCTTTACAAACTCTGAAAGCGTAGTATAATTCAGTAACAGGGACGAACGTCCCACCAATATCGAAACACTAACCCTCTTTTGAAAGGAGAACATTGTGGCCGATATGAGTAAAAAGCACCACATTCTTATTGCTGATGCTATCAACGAAAGCGTCGATGCGTTTTTCGACAACGAAGCGGTTCAAAACAAGGTGGATGCAGGGCGAACCCCCAGCGATCCTAGTGGTCGTGAGCGAAACCTGACTGTCCTGGGTAAGATGTTGAAGCGACAGCTTGCCCAATCTTTTGCCGAGAAGTTGCGTTATACACACGATAGCTTCGATTCCAAGGCATTTGTTCGATCTGTCACCGGAGAGGTCTGACGAATCAGTGATTAACTGCCCCGTGGCCCATAAACGTGAAAATCGTAGGGTGCGGCTCACCAGTAGCCGGAAAAGCTAGTCTTTCGAAGGGGTAGTTGATTACATTTAAGAAAAATGACGCCTAGAAACCGCCCTTGAAATAGTGGTCATAAAGCCAAGGGAAATGGCTTAGGAAACGCAAATTAGGCTAATTAGCTACTCACGATAGGGAATACTTCGGTATGTTGCTGTATCCTAGTTTGCAGTGTGGGTGCAAGTCCTGCATAGGCGAGATTTAACAAAAGAAAGAATAAAATGAAACCCGGCGATTGGATTAAATTTGAATCATCTGGACTAAACATTTCCTATTTCGTTCTTGTAGAACGATGGAACCATGAAGGTGTCTTTGGTTGTTATACTTTCAAGGGCGAAAGTAAAATGTTACCGATTAGTACAAATGGTTTATTCTGTTGGGATGACATGCGAGGCATGATCGTTATTAAACAACAGAAGCGGCTCGATGGCCTTAATGCAATATTGAAAGCGTCAGCATGAACATTCAAACATATCAAGCCCTAGTTAAACAAAAAGCTGAGATCGATACTGTGGCCGAGCATTATGCTCTACAATATCGGTTTTTGAACAGAAACTTTGCTGCTCAGCATTTTAGTGAGGTACAGATGGATGAAACATCTGTTTCCATTAAGTGGCATTGGCATGGTGCTTATGGTGCTGAAGAAGAGGGTTGGATTAATGTGCCTGTAGCAGTTCTGCTTGGGCCGAAAGAGAATTGGGACACCTATATCCAAAGTGAAATCGAGCGTGAACAGAAAGAACGAGAGACAGAAGAGCAAGCTATGGCTGAACGTCGTCGGCAAGCAGAAATCACTGTTGCCCGTGCTGTTCTGGAACGTGAAGGGCTGTTGCCAAAGTGAGTCCCGGTGTATAACACCATGTAGCAGATTAGAGAAATGTGGTGGGCATCCTTAAAGTCTCTTTGGGAGCTAGAATTAGGATACTCTAACTCGCCCCCGCCATATGGGGGAGAAAAGTGGTTCGATTCCACTATCTGCAATTTAATACCCTGAGTGCAGGTGTATAAGAGAATACCGGATGTGCAGTTACGAGAAGTTGGAAGCCGTGAGGCTAATCCGAAGTGGGCCACACCAGTGTCATGACCTGTGTGAACAAGCCGTTCGGCGTGGAACGGCATCCGGTATTTTGAAACAAAAAGAAGGTGGACTTAGGCCCTCCCCGCCTATGGCGGGGAGGGCCTCCTTGAATCGCAACAGGTGTATGGTCAGGCAGTAACAGCACCAGTAGCCTAGTTAGCTCATAAATAGGTGCGACCAAATTGGTTGTCATGAATGACTGTTGCGATTCTTTTTCAAAGGAAAATCATGATCGAATATAATGAACAGGGCGAACCTATTTGCAGTATGTGTAGGCAGACCCATCCCAAGTTATCTACAGAGCCAAGCCGGAAGCAATTGATTTTTGGAGGCTTTCCAGTGTTTATGGAGAAGCGTTGCCCGGCTTGTGAGAAGAAAGTCATCAAGTCCATGAACGCAACATTGCGTGGACTGCAATCGAGTGGGAGAAGAAAATGAGCGAATTAAGAAACCTGCTAAAAATAGCTACCGATGAGCGTGAGGCTTTACGAAGCCAAATTGATGCACTGCATCAGCAGATGGACCCTTTGGACTCCCTAACTGTTGAGTTGACAAATGAGATTGTCAAGGGGGAGAAGCTATTGACGAAGAAGCCTTGGCGTTTGTATCTTCATCAGGGTGCCGGTCGTCATGGTGGTGCGTCTACATTTGGATTGATTTGTCTTGGCAATTGGGAAGATTTCCCCGAATTGCGGGATTTGCTGCGGCCCGATTATCACTCCACTGATTACTTGGTTTTTCACAAGATGAAGAATCGGCGTGGCGAAGAATATCAGGATGGTGTTGTCGATTTGCATTGGAGCGATGGCGACATGTCTTTGAATTTCGATAGTGACGAAATTGCCCGGCAATTCATTCGGGACTTCGGCATTGAAGTTGATATTTCTTCCTTGGAGGAAGAGCGAGCGAATGCTCAAAACACATTAGATAATGTGGTTGAAACATTGGCCCAGGTTAAGGCGACCTTGACGGGGGAAACGAAATGAGTAAGACCAGTTTGAATGAGGCATCTGCCTTAGCTCAAATCATTGGACCTAATTGTTGTCCAAGGCCGGGTTGTCACACTGAGAACGTAGGTAGAACAGAAGAGCATGTCAATTATGATGAGTACCAATGCAATGAGTGTGGCCAGCGTTGGCGTGTTGGTTGGGAAGTCGTAATGGACATGTGTATTATCAAGGAGCCAGCATGAAACCAATCGAACAAATGGAAGACTGGGAACTAGAAGAGGCTCTTGAGGCCGAGCAGATTGTTATTTGTTTGGGCAGTGGAGAATCTTACATGTTTGAAGGAACTGTAAAGCATTGGGCCGATTGTTTCTTTAGCAGTCCTTGCTTGGATACTATTCGTGACTTTACCAAACGTGAAGGCGTGTCCTTAGAATTTAAGGAAAACAAATGAAACCGAAACTTTTGAATGAAGAAGAGTTGGATGCTATTTGGTTTGAGGCTAATTTGCTGGCCGAAGGGGCTGACGAAGCTACAGGCAAGCATGATCTTCGTAAGCTCAACATTGCCGTGGACGGTCTTCAAACTATTGTAGAGCGATTACGGGCACACGACACAGCTAAGACTTTGGAAAAGGGTAAGAAATGAATGTAGACGAAAAACCAAATTTTGGCCCATTGTTTATCGAAACTAGGATGGGTCCGATTGAAAACGCTGATCGAGAACGAAAGGCAATTAGCTATTTGCTTCAAATTTTAGAAGTCAAACAGCGTGGCAATTTTATTACTGGTATCGACGGCGGTCCAGGTATGGATTCTTTAGAAGGATCAGCGTGGCGTGTTGCCAAATTGGTAGAGAAATTGAAGGGAGAACGAAATGAGACTAACTAAGGGTTTGTACGGACATGAATTTGAGCATAAAGATGGGCTATTTAGTTTATTTTGTGGTCAAATGCGTGGCACATCCGTATCGCATAATGGTGGTTGGTATAATCAACTTGGCGAGAAGCTAGGTTGGGGTGACTTGTCTCAAAAGGATTTGGAAAAGATTTCTAAGGGTCTGAAGCCCGGCGAAGCGTTTATTGTTCTTGGAGAACATGAATCGTTTTGGAATTTTGTCACTCGGTTTGGACCGATTGGTGCAATGTGTGAAAAGACACTAGAGGAATCGGCTCCTGGTATTGACTACGTTGCCGATCATGCTCGTTTTGCAATATTCCCAGGCGAGATTCATCGTCTTGGGCAGTTTGAACCGGGTGAGATGAAGCGGGAAGATTTGAAAACTCGTTTGAAAGAAATGGAGAAGAGTTGAAAATGTTTGCGCAAATATTGATGTGTGTGTTTTTTGCTTTGATTCCAATGCAAGACCGATTGCATAAGAAGGTTGTACCTCAACCGCAATATCCGCCCATTATTGATGGGCCAATTATAATCGAGGGTGTGCCGCCCATATGGCCCCCGATGTGTCCACCTGACAAAGGAAACGAAGATGAATTTCAAATGCCCGAACTGTGGTTCAATAAAGCTCTGGATGCTTGACGGTCCAGAAACCATAATTCTGCAATCTGAAAAGACTGAATTGCACAATGGCGATTTCTTCTGGTGTGAAGATTGCCTTGAAGATTACGAAGTAACTGATGTATTGATTCAAGAACAGATCGTTGACGGCCGGATGCCGGTTTAGTTTACAATTCCGAATTCTGTAGTATAATTTCCCCATGAAACAACAGGTCAGTCCGGGTGTATAAGAGAAGGGGCAAGGAGAACTAAAAATGGCTAAGAATCAGCAAATCAGTGGTGATCGGAAACAGGATCTTGTCTTTGTGGGCAAGGTGCTGGCATCCCAAAGTAAGGGTAAGAGCCTTTCGGACCAGATTCGTGAGGAATTGCCCCTGCCCGTTGGCGAGAGCCATGTTTCGGGCGTCATCGAATATTCAATGGATGTTAAGATCGGTGAGGATTACGAAACTGACCGATTCAAGGGTGTGAAGTTGGACAAAGTTTTGTCCTGGGTCGTGGCAACTAGCCCCGGCTTCCTTGAGGATAATTTGCGGCGTGCTGCCACGGTTTGTGTTGAATTGGATCGTGCGTCCGATGAGGGCCGGGAAGTGCATGACGTTACTTGGTTTGATGCCAAGGGTGAAAGTCACACGATCAAGGCCGACGAAGTTAAGGCTGAGGCCCAGCGTGTTACGGCATGGGAAAAGCGTGCGAACGATAGCATTGCCCCCTTTGCCAAGTGCATCAAGGAAACGGTCAAGGCCAAGGGCCGGATCGACTTGGACAATGTGGAACTGCGAGTGCGTCCTTGTGACATGAGAATGTCTGTGCCGGTAGTGCGTACTGGCGATGTAATTGAAACCACGGTCGAAAGGCCGAAAAAAGTAAAGGTTAAATCGTGAGCATTGTGCAATCGGGAATCTACAATGCAGTATGTCCAGAGTGTGGGGCTAATAACAAGGGCATCTTCAAAGGTAGAGTGGTTCGTTATACTGAACCAGTATCGGTACGGGAATTTATTCCATACGTTTTAAGTTTGGGACGAATGTTCAAAAATCGATTCCGATGTACCGATTGCCATTGCGTGTTCGATCAAAAGGAAGATCAATAGCATGATGCCAGAAGATTGTCCGAGTTGTGTTTGTGGTGCCCATGCCTGGGAATCAGGTGGTGGTAGCTTTGGTGGTAGTGTGAGCAGTCAATGGTTCACATGTCCATCCTGTGGTCGTAAAGCATTGGATTTATGTGCTGGTAGTAATCAGGCATTTGTTCAAATGGCTTCGGCATCGGAATATTCAAAGCTGGACAACCATTTGGGATATATTAATGAAATCCTATTGGTTGCATTTCGTGCCAACGGCGAGAAGTGCCAAAAGGCTAGGGATGCAATGTCGTTGGCTCATAAGAACAAGTGGTTTGCCGAGCATGATTTGCCTTTGGATTCGGATGTGACAACCTTTTCCAAAGAGTTGAGAGGCGAGTATTCCGATTCGTTTTACGAAATGGACAAACAGCCTGAATATAGATGCCCAATCGGTTTTGAATGTTCCGTTTTGCCACCCCAAATTCCGAAGGAGTTGGTGATTCGATTGGGGAACTTTACGGGCCGTGGCGCAGAGCGTTGGACATTGGCCGACAATGCGACCTCACAATTGCTGCCGTTACCGATTGATCCCATTAGGGTTCGACATGATGCCTACTTTTTGCCTTTGTTCGAGAAGTTGGGCCTGGGACATCCGACTGAAATCACGAATCAATATTGTGGAGCCAAGTGTGAACCTTGGTATCAATTCATAATTGGTGAATGTACGTTTGTGGTTGGACCCAGGAAGCGGGTTGATAACATTGAAGTGTTTTGCCCATCTGGAAAGCAGTTGGACACTACGGCTATTGCTGCGGTTGCCAAGGCTGATGATACAACCTATTATGCCGATGAGGGCTGGAAGTCCGATGCTCCAAAGGCTACTAAGGTTTGTGTTCATGCCTGGAACAAAGAGAAGCTGGAACAATATTTGACGATCCTGATGGATGAGGCTAGAAAAATATGACCAAGTATCAAGTTGGTGAACAACTGGAACACAAAGTTATGGGAACTGTGTTTACGATTAAATCCGTTACAGAATTTGAGTCTGGACAGGTGGGTTATGAACTAGTCACTGACGCTGCGGATGTTCCTGATTTTGTACAGCCACTTCGTAGGTTTGAAAAGGAAGTAGATTGGGATTTTGAACGGGTACAACAATGATTGAAGTTGGTGATTTAGTACGTTTTAAGAATAGTGCCATTGCTGCCAAGCATCCTTGTGCGCCATGCGGTCGCACTCGTTACAAGCGTGGCTATAAACACTTCCGTGGCAAGCAAGAAGCGGCTAAGGTATTGCGTATTTTGCAAGACCATTGGGATTGGCGATCTAAGACACATAATCGAATCGTTGAATTAGACACTCCTGATAAGTGGCTCAAGAATCGGAACAAAGTAATTTCAACACATTTATTGGCTGTTGTAAAAAAGGCCAAGAAAACACCGGCACCGTGACCGGAGATCGAAAGGTCTGTAGGGAGTTAAACCCTAACTAGGTTTTCCTTATCACGGCGGGATACGTGAGTACGACGTATGACCCTTATAAAATGGTGGTGGTAAAAGTTGACCACTGCTGGACACTCGCCCGGCATTCGCCGGGCGAGTGTTTTTACAAACAAAAAACGGAGATAGAAAATCATGATGGCATTTCCAGGCATGTTGGTTTCGGCAGCAGAGAAGGCGGGCATGAAGGTTCCGGCCGATCCTGATAATTTTGATGCAAACGAATTCCCTCACTTCCAAGTATTTTGTACTGCACAGTTGTGTCGTCGTATGCAACTTGGGGAACATTGGGAAAATGCCAAGATCATTGCTGCTATTCCAGAGGATAAGATTCGCATTACGACCTTGGAAGAAATGATCGATATGGGATTTCAAATCAGTACATGAAACGCATTTTCAAAGTAATATGCCTTGATGGCCGGTCTATAGGGCGCACGAAGATAAAGTCGTTAAGTACCAATCATCAATTTGGTAGTCGAAAAAACGAACGAGCGATTTCCATGTTGGGATCTTTGAATAGGTTCATGTCGTGTGCGATGGTCAATAACGATCAGGTGTCAATTAAATGAAAATGATTTTAATTCCCACAACCGTACCCTTTAATCATGGGCAAGAATCTTATTCAATAGGCAGGCAGTGGTCCTTATCGCAGGCTTGGTTGGGCAATGTGTCTTTTACACGATGGACGCAACTTGTGGTAGTTTCTATGGATTTTTAATCAATGAGACTATTTGTGTTTCTAAGTTACATTAAGCATCAGGCCAATCCTGAAAAGACTCCCGATAAAATAATGTGGGGTGTTTCTTCTGAGCGATGGCAAGGGATGCGAAAGTGGTATCATTCACGTATTCGTGATAATGACTTGGATTCTGCACTTCACGAAGAAGATCCTTTAGATTAAATGGACTTAGTTTACAATTAGCCGATAGCGTAGTATAATTTTTGCAAAGGAGTGAATCATGGCAGAACGAGGTCGTCCAGTTGTGTATAAGGGTCGTTTGGCCCGTCATATTGTGGCCTTGGTGCGAAAGCATGGCACGATGGGAGCCCAGGCAGTTTTGGCAGGGGAGGGAACTAAGGTTAGTCGTCCCACTCTAGGCAAACTAGCAAAGGATGCTGGTGTGGAATTGCGTCTTGGTAGAAGGGCATCGTAATGGAAAAGAAAAGAACTATTAAGGAATTCTGCCGTGCTGTTAGCAGCAAGGCAAATGAGGTTCTTGGTACATTAGATTCTAAATTGGAAGTCAAGTTGGAGGTTCCCACCGGGTCTAAACCGGGTGGACCGGCTGGATTTTGGCATACATACGGTAAAACCAGTGGCTTGCACCGTGAATTGAAAATTCACATCAGTCCGGTATTGAGTGAAGTCGAAGAAATTAATGGGCCGTGGGTTCATTGCTTTGCCTTGGATATTGCAAAACAAGTCCTAAAGCAATATGCTGCCGAGCGTAATGCCGACAAGTCACTTATTCGGCATCAACTTGAAGAGGCCATTGACGTTTTGCAAAGGACATTTGTTTAATGTTGTATTGGGCACGTGTGGCACTTGAATGTCCTGCCTGGGCCGAAGCGGCTCATCAATCTACCTTTGTGGAGGCAGACGATCAGGATGCAGCGATAGAGGCTGTAGAGAAAAAAGTCCGAGAAAACATGGTCGTCGGACTGGCAGTTCACAATGCCGAGCGTGGCACTAAGGTGCCCCCCGATCAGGTGACAATTAAGGTGCTAAAACTTCGGGATGTGGAACAACGCTGAGTCCGGGTGTATAACACAAGGCAAGGAGATTTGAAATGACTGCTGAACAGATCAAGAAAAAGTATGAAGCTAGGATCATGTCTATCCTAAAGAAAACAGCGGGTGCTTTAAGGGATGCTGGATTCGTGGTTGATGCACCGGCAGACATGTGCGGCGATCAGCACCAATGGAGTTTTGGTGTTCACTTCGGTAATCCTGAAGAGTTTGAAGATCACGACATTGATGTTTCGTTTACAATTTGCGAAAGCGAATACTATGACGGAACTAAGGGTGGCGTTAATTTTTCGATCAGTTTTGTCGAAGTTGGCGGCAGGATGGTTGGAGAGTGTACCCCATACAATTACACTTCGGAAGTGTGGGTGCCTATGAAAGACAATCGATTGATTGAAGATCGATTTCAGGGCATGGAAGAAATTGATCCAGAGAGTGCCGTGGAGTTGATACGAAAGCATAGGAGTAAATAGTGCCTACACAAGTTCAATATGACACTTGTACCAAAGCGTTCAGGGCTGGCAAGTCTGCCTTGACCAGAGCTAGGAACAAGAAAGATTGGGCCAAGGTAAAGCAGGTGTGCGAGGAAACCTTGGCAAAGTTTGATGATATTGGTCTGTATCCTGACGATTGGGCCTTGTTTCAGGCTGGTCAGAGGGATGCTGAATGGCAGTTGCGATTCGTGAGTCCAGGTGTATAACAAGGAGCAAGTCATGCTAAAGCTGAGTTGGTTTTATATCGGCAATCAATTCGATTGGACCATCTTCGGGGCTACGGTAGCTTGTGCTATTTCTGTGTCAGGAGCAGTGGCAGCTTGGGTGGCTGTTGCTTACAGTTTTTGTATTAAATGAAAGGGATTATTCATGGCTCGAATGAATGTTTATATTACGGCAGGTAACGATAATCGTCAAGTCAGTGTCGGCGGTCGGCAAAATACCAATGGTGGTTGGTGTCGAGTGAATACCGACAATGGTACGAAGTCCGATTGTGCGGTATCTGTTTCTGCCGATGTGGTGGGCGAGAAAGCTACGGGTGGCAAACCCCGTGCTACTTGTCACCAATGTGGTCGTAAATGGGTGAAAGGACATTGGGAGCATCCTGATGCCGAATGGAGCAAGCAGGGTAAGTGGGTTGAGGAAGAAGAGTATGTGAAGACGTGCCCCCAGTGTGGTGCCCGGCGTCAAGGTATTGATACCCGAAAGTCTTGTTTCCGTGTTACTTTGCCTGAGCAGTGCGATGAAAACTGCGAAGTGCGAATCACCACCCCTAGCGAACGTGCAGCAGACATTGTGCGTTTTGGTGCAGCTTTGGCTACTATTCAAGGCATCATGCAAGAAGATGAAGGTGCTAGGAATGGCAGTCCTGCATTGGTCAAGTCGGGTAAGGTGAGGATTAAGCAGGCGGTAGAACTTTTGGAGCAAGCCGAGGCCGAAGCCAACAAGAATCTGCCCAGCGTGATCTTGCCGGGCGGTGTGACTTTGGCCCATGCATTGGCTTGTGTGCGGCTAGTAAATGAAATTACTGGCGGCAAGGAAGTAAGTGAAAATTAAGAATTAAGTAGTGGTAGGTAGTGGGCCTAGAAAGTCAGCTTTAATGAGTGGCCACGTTCCCAGAATGGAAGAGGACGGTATTGAACCGTCTATCACAGCAACTTTGGAAAGCCTAAACCTCACTGGCGGCTATGGCACATACGAAGAAGCACGATTGGGAACTGAACAAAGTGGGTAAGACCCATAGGGTGTAATTGCCAGTTTAACCCCTGCCTTTGACGTAACTGTACGCCTACCATTACTTTTTTGAAACAAGACGGACGCCATGCGCATGAGTGATAAATCCTTGGCGTGTAGTATAGGTGGGAGGCCGATGGGGTTATAGATGATCTGCGACGACTTGCAAGCATCGTAGTTAGTGGATAACACCAAATGACGCCAATAATGAAATACCACCCCCAAGTGTCCGTTTTTATTTAATCGAAAGGAAATTACGATGTATCTTTGGAAAGTTCGATGCACTACAGCCCGACAGTGGAAGGCAAGAAAAAAGCGTAGGAATCAGGTTCCTATGATGTTTCTTTTGGGTGGTTGTTTGACCGATAAGCGGTTTATGAAACCGATTAAAGTCGAATATTATGTTACCAAAGATATGGGTGAAGATACGTTGCGAGAGGCTGTGAAAAGGAGTGGTCGAGACCCTGCCACCATCAAGAAATTCAAGATGTTGGGTGATGTGCGGAATGACATTGATTATGTGAGTAGCGATCATTTTCAAGCGTGCCTTTCGTCAAGACAAAATGAAATCATTCAGTTGAATAAGGAAGTTATCCGGTTACAACGAGAACTTAATGACCGCAAAGCCAAGAAGCGACCGGCACAAAAGCTCAGTCCGGGTGTATAAGAGAAATCAGATAGGACAATAATCATGCCATTACCAGTAAGAGAAGATGTGGTGACAGTCACGTACCATCGGCCTCCCACGCAAAGTGAAGTCAACTTCGGTTATGGAGCAATTCATTATCGAGAATTTTCGATTGAGGAGTGTTGTAAACCGGGCACTCGTTTTCTAAAGAGATGGTTTGTTGCCAAAGATGATGGTTTACGGTACTACCGATAACACAATGAAAACATTAACACCTGTTGGACTTTACGAACTTTATACCAAGGAGCCGCCGATGCGGCCCATGATGGCTATCCTATTCCGTTCAGGCGGAACGTGGTGGTTGCGGTATGAAAATGGGTGGGAAACCAATACTCACCATCAAGCCTGGGGTCAAACTGCGTACCGTAAGGAAGATATGGTGCGACACATTGCAACTAAGAAGGGTTAAATATGGACGAGAAAGTAACATTTGTGCCTTGTGCCTTCATCAATTCGATGGATAAGCCCGAGCGAATTGGTCCGTGGAGGGGATTTGGTATTCATGAAAATCACGATAAAGAACAGTCTATTTCCCTTGGTGGCAGCAGGGAGTATTATTATCGACATCCTGATGCTCCAGATGTGGCATTGATTACCGTCTATCGTAGTGAACACCTTATGAGTGCTCAACCGGGCGATGAGAACTATCCGGCTTTGTACATGCTCTTGCAAGCACAAAAGATTGTTGAACAATTGGTGAAAGAACAAAATGAAACCCAGAACAGATGATTCCATTCCCGGTATTCGTATCACTCCCAAGGTTTTGAAAGCCTTTGGTTGCCAGGAGATTATTGTTGGTCAATTATGGGAAATGCGAATACATGGTTACGTCTTCAACATTCGTAAGATAGCTGGCACGTGTACCGATGGCAAACCCGCCTACGACTTTGGTGGCCACGATACGTCGGATGGTTGGCAACACAATCATTCTGTCACCCATGTTGATGAAATGATCGGTTGTGCTTATGGCGATGGTCTGCACGATGGCAAGAAGGAATTTAAGCAAGAACTTGCCGATCTACTTGGTGTGCAAATGAAGGGCTGTTGAAATGAGAAATGATCGTTTGATCGAGCAATTGCAGGAACACAATCAAGAAGCCGAAGTAACGGTTTCTTTGATAAATCCCCGTACTGGCCGAATAGAGTATTGGCGTATATTGGGGCCTGATAGTGTGGTTGACCCCAGAACAGAAACCCGGTTTTCAATTTCAGCGGAGCAACAATAATGAAAGCCAAAGACTTGGCTGCCGAACTATTGAAACATCCAGAACTGGAAGTTGAGATCGTTGTCTATACTGACGCTTCCAGTGTGGGAACGGCTGGTGGTTCGACCGTCAGTGAGATCGAAGTCAGTGAAAACAAAATCATTATCTTTAGTGAAGAAGGAGCATGAAATGAGAGTTAGAGTTCATCAGCTTTTGGATTTGCCCAAGCTGCAATATCGCAAGGGTTTTCGTTTGCTGAAAGGCCGTGTCACTTGGAGTGATGTCCATGTTGACGGTGACCGTAAGCGAATTAGGATCGCTCGTAATGATGGCGGTCTTACCAAATGGGCTTATATCAAGCCGAGCGTCGAAGTCGAGATTTTGTAATGAGTCAATCAGTAAGACAATTGATTTTACGATACCATAGCACTGGGCCAATGACTAAGGTGCAAAGTGCTTTGCGTAGAACTAAATTGCCAGTGACAATGACTTGGGTCGATGGAGCCTGGGAGTTTTCGTGTCCAGCAAATACAGACGATTTGAAGCTCTTGGCTCTGGAAAAAATAGTTCTTGGCTTTGTGGCTTTCTATGGAAAGAGTTGAAATGAAGACCATCGAACAAAAGATTGAAGATCTGAATAAGATCGGTCTTAAAAGCTGGTTGATTATCAGATGTGATGTAGTCAATCACGATGCGTACCAGCGTAACCCGGAAACTTTTGCTCCAATGTGCGGCAGGCCGGGTGATCCGCCGCCCAAAGAAATGAAACGATTTCGATTGATGTGCGATGGATTCGTTCAATTGGACGCTGAAATTACATTCAAGGGATTGAAGATTCTTAGCAATAAAATGTTTAGTGCAGATTTTCCCGAAGAACAAGCCTTTCAATTTCAACGATTTGAACGTGGCAAGATTGTTACGTGGGCAAAGTTCAAAAAGCATTTTATTGCATATGTCACTATGAGTGTCATGCGGGTACAAAACCCACGTGATTATGAATTGAAATATCATCCGGCGTTCAACCGGGTGGATATAACTCCTCATCCGCCTGGATGGAGGAAAGCTTTACAAAAGGAGAAACGGTAGTATAATCATGGGTAAGAGCGGTAAGCAATATAAGCGGTCCTCGTTGGACCGTAATAACAAGCGGAACAAGAAGCGGGGATATGAACCCGAACAGTGCCAGCATCGTGAATTGAAGTCGCACAACGCTGAGAAAACGCCACGTGTGTGGCACTGGAAGGAAGCGGCATGAACAAGCTAATGCAAATGTGGAAGTCGGGTACTTTACTGAATCAACAAATAAAGTGCCAGGGGCAGATCAGGACTGTTGTTTTTATTTACGCCGACATACTGGGCGGTGTCAGATTAGACAAGCTAGTGAATGGCTTCTACAGTTGGAATGTGGAGGACTTGGAATTATGTTCGATCACATGAAATACATCGTGACAGAAGTCTCTTGTTGCAACATATTCATGATGTTTGATCCCATTTTAGAACACGCACAGATGTCCAGAGGAAATGTGCTAGGAGCAGGGACGGTTGACTTAGTTCCAGAAGATGGTAAAATAGTTGCTTATTGCTATGGCAAGAGCGTCTCATTGGGCGTAGCCTCCCGTGGCGAGGAAGATTCCAAGATCATTACAAAAGCTCTCAATAGAAACATAGATTAAAATGCATACAAGAGTTGACATTAAGTGGGAAAAAGATCCAAACGAAAAGAATGAATTGGTCGGTGTGGCCACTGTACATGTCTTTACAAAAGACAATAGCTTTGCGCACCAAGATCAGCTTGTTCGTGTGGGTAAATTTGCAATCAATGTGAGTTCTGGCGTGTTTGGAATGTCAGGCATGGATAGCAAGGGTTTGCCAGAAATGTCCGATGAGTTGCGTAACACGATCAATCAGGTCGCTACAGCTTATTGGTATGGTTGGCGTCATGCCAACACCAAAGGTGCCAGTCAAGGATGTTATCTTTGGAAACTAGAAGCGGAACCAGAATGGACTAAAGAAGAATTAGCCAGTTTGGGCACAAGTTGGGACACCTAAATAGAAAGAAGATCATGTCGAAAGAAGACGAACAAGAAGAACTGGAAGAAATGGTTGGCCAAATGCGATCTTCGCTAGAGGTCACCGCACAAGTATCTGAATATCTTGTGGAAAGCGGACTTGGCGAACGTGTGGCAAAAGCTACAGCACGTATGGCGAGACTGACTTATCATGAATTGCGAAAAGCTGGTTTTAATCGCAAGCAGGCTACTCGCATTACGGCCGAGGCCATTGGTCGAAAGTAATCATGCTCAAGATTGCTGCTGAATTTCAAGACGCTAAGGCAAAAGCTAATGTGGTTTCATTGGCTAAGTATTATGATGCCAAGGTCGAAGATGTTCAAGAGTTGCAAATCATAATGGATTTTGCTCATAAGACCAAGTGGACGGCATTTTGTGGCATGGTTTTTGAACGTAAAATTGCCATTGCGATGACATTACAATTTTCATAAATGCAATGTTCTCGCCCCTGCCTTGCCCGCCACCGTGGCGGGCAAGGCTTTGTTTACAACGATCATATTCTGGGCTATAATATAGCATGAAGATGATGCGAATGCTTGTGTGTACTCCCCGTGGTATTGGCGATCATGTTAGGCGGTCACACCATAAAGTCGGATATGGAGTATGCAGTACGTGGAAGGATGCTAGATGCACTTCTAGCTCGAAAAGAATATCAGGAATACAATCAAGAGTCCAACGTGGAAAACCACCCTGGTCGGAGCATGGATAATGGCAGATACAATGTATCTTACTATTGAATTGAAAGATCCCGTCTTCGGTTATATTAAGGCCGAAGGCAAGTGGGTCCAGGTGAAGTGCGTAACTGCGATTCACGAACCAGATGGGGTTTGTAAGAGCAGGATCGTATTGCCAGACGGCAGCAAGAGAATAGTGGACAATCGTAAGGTTCGACATTTGACCCCAAAAGTGTTTGTTCGACACCCGGAAGCACCGTTGAATGTCTATTATACAAACACCAACTGTTTAGGAGATTGATTGATGCGTGGTCATTATCTTCAGTGTACCGATCATCAAGACCGTGGCGGTTGTCGTGGCGGTGTTGGCAGTAATTATGAAGATTATGAAGTGGAAATCGGTAATCAGTGTAATTGTTCTGCCAAAATGATGGCCCTTCTCGTTTATTACGATGAAGTGATGGAATACTTGAAGCTTCAAAGCGAAGGATCACCATTAGCCAGGATGCTATTTCGGGACATCACTAAGATGGAAGAAACCATCAATAAGGAAGAGGACGATAGCCATCTGCGGCAGCGTGAGGCAGATGATGTTCCGCTTTTGGATGGACTGGATCTTGCGGCTGCCGCCCGTGAAATGCGACCATTGAATGGTGACGATATTCCCCGTTTTAGTTTACAAGTAACATAAGTTGTAGTATATTCTTCTTATAAGGAGTTCAAAGCAATGAGCGTATTGAATAGTCTGAAAGCGTGTATTGGTCACAAAATCAAAGTGCTGGCAAGTAATACTTATTACACCGGCACTCTGTTGAAGGTGTTGTCAGATGGAATTGCCCTCGACATAGAAGATTATATTGTGGGAGGCTCTTATGGACGTGGAAGTAGGTCTAAATCTGACGTAAAGGGAGAGGTGGTAATTGCTGCTTGTTGCATTGAGTCTGCGGGTCCAGTAGCGAATCTTCCAGAATTTGTAAATCAAATCACGAACGAAGAACCGGCTGCAAATACCACAGTGCAGGCCATGCTGAAATTGGCCAAGAAGAGATTTGCAGGCCAGCAAGTTGCAGTATTGTGCAATCGTTACCAGTATCGAGGTATTCTTGAAGATGTGACCAGCGATGGATTGATGTTGCAAAATGCAACCTGTGTTGAAGTTTCTGGTGCGTGTTGCATGGAAAAGCCAAATGTGGAAGACCCTATTGGTGGTGATCTTTTGGTTATGGGACCGATGATTGAAATCATCTATCAACCCAAGTGGTGTTTTGCACCATTGCCCAAGAAATAGTTTAATTACAAGGAGAGAGTAAAATGTCAAAGGAATCGAGGCCCGTAGCGGCAACAGTGAAGTACCCGTACCCCTCTCGTTTTGGCTCTCACAAGAGCATGGTTGTCAAGGAGAACGAGGATGGCACCGTAGTGTGTCTGGACGAATTTGGTGAATACACTACGCCCAAGAATCGTATTGATAATGGATCTTCTGATCCGAATCGTTATGCTGAAAAGCGTATCGGTAAACTGTTTGCTGGTGCAAAAACGTCGGAGGAATAACAGTGAAGCAAATTGTTGATCCACTAGAACAATTTGAATGGCGAGGCAATGAGGTGCGATCTGAGAACATCGCCCATTTCGTTGAACGTAAATTGCGTGACGATGATGGGGATCGTTATGATAGACGCACCGGAATTGAAGATCGCATTACCAGATTAGAGCGATTTGCTGGGAATATTGCCGAGGCCCTGGTTGCTCAAGGTGTCTTGCCTGCCGAAAAGATTGTAGAAATGATTTGCGGTTGGGACGGTAGGAACATCAAGATCATAGATGTGCCAGATGAAACATAAAGGCCCGGAAGCTCCGCTTCCGGGCCTTCAAGGCTTATTCCTTAGTAGGAAGGCCGACAGTTTGATAACCTAAAGCGGCAACGGTTGCCACTGGAACCAAACTAATAATTAATGGCAATGCCCCATTGGTGTGGCCTGTCCATACGGTCAAGCCTGCCCAAACAACGGTCAAAACCCAAAAAACGATCTTACTCATACAAAATCTCCTAAAGATTAGAACCGAACTATTTCGATTCTAATCTTTAGATGCCGGAAATAGTTTTGGCGTCACAAAATAATGCGATATTTTGATCGGTTATACAGTCGATCCCATTGGACGGTGCCCAGAGTGGGTTTTGTTGAGTCGCAATCAGTGCCGTTTTCGAATATTCATTTTACATCACAACCGCAGACTATTGGTTATTCGTTTTCGCCAAGAGGCAAGCATTGTTTGAGCACAACAACAGTTTGGAGTAAATCATGCAAAGAGCATATACCATTTAGCGAATGTTGGTTGCGGGGGCGAAATTGCTCGAATTGGCAATGAAAATGATCCAAAATGCCCGAAATGCACATATAATTTTTGGTGGATATAGGGTATTGAGTAAATGCTGGTCGGGACAATGGTCTTTTGGATTCGTTACATATCAGGTAAGTAAAAGTGGCGATTGGCGAGAACTCGGATATTGGAAAGATAGATTTCATAAATCAAGAAAAAGGAATAAATTGTGGTAATGATTGCAGTCAGTGAATTCGTTAAGCGTCAAACCAAGGATTCCCAGTTCAGTCATTTTGATGGCACATGGTTTGAATTACAACAGCGAGTGATGCGAAACTTTGAAGCCGGTTGTGTTCGGCCCGGCTATCGGGATGGCGTTGTATTGGTCAATATTGAGACTGGTGTGCCTGAGCATCCTGGCTGTATTTATACCAACATCGTTCAATTGAAGGCAGGCGACAAACTCGCTGGCGAGTTTGTCGCTCGTCAACCCGGTGAAGATCCACGTAAATCGACTTACGTGATTAACGGTGAGAAGATGCCAGCCGAATCGGCCTTTGCCGTTCTTTATCGTCACGATGTTCTTCTTGAAAATAATGAGTGTTCATCAAATGCTGATTATGAAATCATAAGCCTAAATGCAAGCCCGTTCCCGGCTAACATAGATGTCCCTATGGGTGTTGGTACTCTCATTGCTAATTATTTTAAGCTAAGTGGAGGAACGGACACCAAAATGACCCCAGAGCAATTTGTTGATGCCTTGAAGAAGTCTGTAGACTTTTGGAAAGACAAGGCCAATGCTGCTCCTCAACAGGTGGGAGAAACAAAATGACGAAACAAGAAGCGGTTGATTTATGTTTTCTTTGGCATGGTGGTGGTGGTAGTGCCACGTATCAATTTGCCTCAAACGGTGGCGAATTAGAAGATCGTTTGCATCAACAGCAATTGCTTAAAGAAATTTATGAAAATATTGCTTGGAGCAAGGACTTCGAGGGTAAGCCTGATGAGGTAAATGATCCCGAAAAGGATATTCCTCAGTTAGAAGCTTTGGTAGAATATGTAAAGGCATTGCCGGTCGATGATAATGATTCAAGCGTGGCGTAGATCATATTGGCATTACGATGTAATGGCCAATGTGTTGAATGCTGTATCACATGATTGGAGTAGTTTTGAGTGTGAATCAGCAAGCAGACAACAAGGTGAAGGTTGTCTTGTTTGGTGCGGGTAAAAATGTTGAAGAATTCATTCAAGAAGTAAAGGATATACTATAATGAGTCGTTGGGAAGATCCATCAGCACCCGCCCCATTGCCTTTGAGCAATGCTCAAATAAAAGCAAGAGCTAATTATGCTGATCTCATTAAGCGGCGTCGAGCGTTGCTCGACGCCGCTCTAAAGCCCGGTGATGCCATTGTTATTCCAGATGGAGCGTACCGAGGGCTTACGGCACGATTTATAGACCTGGGTGAAGTGTGTAGGGATTGGATGCCGTGGTTTGAAGTTGAAATGCCTAATGGCAAAAAGAGAAAACAAAGATTTGGGCCAGTAACAGTGATGAAAGTGCTGGGCATTAAGGATGAGTGATAATGCATTTGATTCCCACTGTTCCCGATACGGAACAAATGAAAAGGCGTTTAGCACAAGGCCCCATTACGGGCTACAAAGTGTTGATGCGGGATTGTCTGGGAATTTTACGCAGTGAATCGCAAGGACATGAATGGAAACCCGGTTGGAATTGTAGTGCTCGTAGATGGTATCATGCTGTTTTTGAAGCAATGCAATTAGATACGACTAAAGAAGCGGGATTTCATGTTTTTTTATTTGAAGGTAATGCTGATCTTGTAAAGCGATTGGCTTGGCAAGAACAAAGAGACTTTGCTAAATCAGCCGGATTTCAACAGCTTGCATGTGAACCGATAGTTGTTCCTGTGCTTTGCCATGCTCCTGAGTTTGTGGCGGCAGGGATGGATTGGAACACGCAATATTTGTCTGCAATATTCACCAAGGTGTACTTACCCAGCGAGGAATATGTGCGAGCCGCACATTTTCACACTACAGTACGAATACAAGATGCTTCATGATTATGTTTATCCAATAGGGATTTGTTTGCTCATTGCGGGAGTGGTTTGGGCTTTTGCATGTGCCGCCGAAGGCATGCAAATTTTGTATGAAAAGTGGAGAGGTAGGAAGAAATGATAGACGGCAAATTTACTTTTTATACAATTCAGCACAAGCGAGTTGCTGAGAGTCCTTGGCTCAAGCCAAAAGACCCTTTAATCCCTGTGCTCAAAAATCTACAAGAATGGCATTTTAGTTCTTTCGATCACTTTGGATCTTCTTTCGATCCACATGCCGGAACAGGTAATGACTGGCACGCTATCAATAAAGAAGCGTCTGATGAAATTCACGATGTTTGGGCACATACCAGTCATAGCGGATGGTGGACGCTTAAATTTGCCATTGCAGCTTTGAAACAGGTGCGTAAAGATGACGCTGCGGGTAAGCACGATCATCGAGACAGCTATGGTCATCATTGTTCTGCAATACGTCATAAATATCGTATTGTAAAACAAACGGTTTATCAAAAAACCGAAGTGATTGGTATGCATAAAGATGTTCTCAAGTGCGTGGGGAAGTAATCATGGGTGTAAGTCTTATAACGGCCTTGACAATCCAGAGCAGAAATGTTATATGTGATGCTGGTGGGCCAGATAGTAGTGGTAAGTATTCTGGCTGGATTATGCTAGAGACTGATAGTTGGCATCCATTGCTTAGTACCCCAAACATGTACGATACGGCCGAGCAAGCCAAGGCAGAAATGGAAAAGACCGTGGCTGGAATTAGGGCGACGAAATTAGAAAACCCATTGGATACAATGCCTGAAGGCCCAATCATTAAGCAAGTGGTAGCAACGGCACAGGCAATGAAAGAAAAACAATGAATGCGAGAGAATGGCTTGACCAACATCCTCAATGGCAACTTGTGTTAATGTGTCGTGGATGGAAAGGTTGTCGGATGTGGTTCAAGCGTGGATTGATGTTAGCTGGAATTCCAGTGCCACAGTACCTTGAAGATTTATATGTTGGTTCTTTAGAAAACATCCGTGTACATGAATATGAGTGATCGTGAATTAACCGATGTTTTGGATCAAATCCTTGTGGTTGTACCACAAGACCATGATCTTCAAGAAACATTGCAGCGAATACAACGCAGCGTATCTTTTGCCGCCCCGGAAATGAAGAGGTTTTGGTGGAGAGAAGCGGCAATGGAATTAGAGGGCGCAATTCCATTTCCCGCACAAGAAGGTTGGCATCAAAAAGCCTTTGATATTTTTGTGGATAAAGAACATGAGTGAAACTTACCAACTCCACGTAACTGCACCGAATTTTGCGGCTAAGGATGGGTTTTCCGTCCTGGGTGGCATGGAGGACATTAAACACGCTTTGCCAGCGTTAAAGATGTTCTACAGCGAAGCCGCTGGTTGGAAGTATTCATTTTTCATTTTGCATAATGATACGCATTGTGAAAACGTGACGCACAAATGGGATCAGTTGGTGGCCAAGGCCAAAGAAGAAGAGGCGTATTCGTTGCTACTTGCCGATGATGTTATCGCTGATATAACCGGCGAAGGCTATGCAGAATGGCCAGAAGATGGAAAAAATTATACACGTGTGCGACAAATCATCGCACGTTATTTGGAGAAAAATTATGGAACAAGAAATTCGTGATGAAGAAATTGGAAATGTGGAGCCGTTTGTCAAAGACCCGGAACCAACAATTAAAATCACAAGTCGTAGTGATGTGATGGCCGAAGATGTAAATTCAATGATGGCCGATATGATCGATGCGATTTTAGGAACCGTGGCTTTATCCGATGCCGAACAAGATGAACTATGGGATAAGATCATTCCTCAAATGGAGGAGTTTTTCGGCTATCCCAGTTACAGAAGTTACAACTGATGATCTATTGGAATGAAAAATGAAAAAATTCTATGCTAAAAGTTCGTGCGGTTGTTGTGTAACCGAAATGTGTTTTGAAAACGTCGATACAGCGGCAAAAGCATTTTCTAAAGCGGGATTGAGTTCCAGTGCAATCATTATAGATGATTGCGAAGTGAAACATGAAGGAGTGGATACCTTCTATGGATTTAGTGAAACGGAATCTGAATTTACAGAAAAATCTCCACTTGCAAGATTGGTAGATCAAGTGGTTGATCGGTAAATAAACATGATCTATTTATACGAAGCAATGGATGCGACTGGCCAAGAGATCAAAGGCAAGATCGAGGCCGATGGTCAAGAAGACGCCATGACAAAGATTCGTCAGTTGGGTTTGTTTGTTACTAAAATAAAGGGTAATGGCGGATCGGCAAACAAATGGGTAAAGACAACTAAAAATCACTTCCCAGTAAAACTAGCAGGAATGGTTATTGGTACGGTAATAGGAAGTATATTGGCAGCAATATTGTATACTTCCATTGTGAATAAACCTGTTGCGGCGATGCCGCAACAGGTTTCTACCACAGTCGTATCAAAATGCGATAAATTCGAATTTGAAGGACATCGCTATATTAAGTTTGATCTGCCTTTTTATCCCACCGTTCATGATCCAGAGTGTCCGAAGTGTTCAAAGGAGAAGCAATGTTTGCAGAAGTCACCAGAGTTGTCACCCAGTCTCAAATAGATTGGCATAATACAATCATTTATTCGATTATTGCCACATTGGTGTGTTATGTGGTGTTACGAATTGTTCGTCAATTTACCAAAAAGAAATAATGGCTATCATTAAATCCCAATACGAGTTATCAGATGAAGATGTGTTAAGACTGTGGTATTGGGCTAAGGAACTTGCTTTGCCGCCAGTCAATCCGTTGGATGAAGAAAAGCGGAAAGCAGCAGTTTATCAAAAATTCAAAGAAGATTTTGAGCGATATGTACAAATTGCCTTTAACCAAGGTGTAGAGTACGGGAAAAGAAATCCATGATTAAAAAGATTTTACCATTATTCCTGTTGCTTGTGTTTCTTGTGTGTGGGTTTATATTCTTTGCTTTTGATTTGTATTTTCACATATTCAAATAATCCAATGGCATATCCTCAAGACGATTTGATTAACGCCTTAAACGATTGCTGGCTATTACTTCGACAAAAGTTTGAAGATCCAGCACGTGAGAAGTATGCTCCCAGTTCACCGGAACTTATAGCATTGGTGGAAAAGCATCAATGTCTGGATGAATTGGACGAATGTGGAATAAATGGTATTTGTGGTATTGGACTTGGTAACATGGGAGGTCATGCAATTGGTTAAAATGACACACCAAGAATGGGCTGCGGAGGCTGTCCGTCGATTTGGTCCTAATGCCAAGGATTGGAAATTTGTCTGTCCGGTTTGCGGTTATGTTCAATCCATGCGAGATTTTGAAACTCAAACCGATTTATCTTTAGAGGAAATCGAACGAGTAATTGGATTTTCTTGCATTGGTCGTTGGATGGAACATTTGGATGAATCTGCTGAAAAAAGCTGCTTTGAACGAGATCGAGTTGTTGCGGGAGGCCCATGTAATTATGCGGGCGGCGGATTGTTTAAGCTCAATCCCATGCGAATTGAGAAAGATGATGAAGTGCATCAATTATTTGCTTTTGCAGAGGCTACTTTACAAGAATTGCCATCCGTAGTATAATCTCTACGGAGGCACCAGCGAATAAATGGTGCGTAAGGAAGAGAAATGAATGAACTAAGTGACATAATGGTTGCTCGTTGGTGCGGAGAAGATAAGCCCAAACCAGCCTATATTGAAGACGGTATTCCAGTACCGTTGTCTAGGGAGCAATTGGAGGATTCGTTGGTTGCTGCTTTGAATGAGATTGAGTTGCTACGGAGCGGCACCAGTGAAGGATGCGTTTAACGAAAGTAGATTGGAAAAATATTTAGGGTGTTGACTTGTGACCTAGTATTGCGTATAATACTGAAGACAAGTGAAGTTAATAAAATCACCAGTTTTACCAAGGAGTCGATTGTGAAAGATTACCAAGCACGTCAGGGAGACATCTTCTTCCAACAAGTATCGAAGCCCAAGGGCAAACGCAAGCCAATTAGCCCAATCCTTGCTTATGGCGAGGTCACAGGCCATGCTCACCGTATTGCCACCCCCATGTCCGAGTTGGAGTCCTGCGTGGACGAGAACGGAGACATTTATGTGATGAACACGCACGGGCCGCTCGTTATCGAGCATGAAGAGCACGGTGCGGTCACATTGCCTGCCAACGAGTGGTTTGTTATCACTCGTCAACGTGAGTACGATCCGGCAGAGGCCATCAAGGAGCGTCAGGTCAAGGACTAAGGTCTTTGACATTACCCGTCTCTCCTTGACAATTTCGTTAAGGAGAGACACCAGTTTTAACCCGTTTGTTTTACCCAATAAGAAAGCGAGTTTCAAATGAATTCGAGTGAAAAGTCAACCGATGCTGCTAGGAATTTCTCGGACCTAGCGAAGCAGTACATTGGCCAGCAAGTGGCTGTCCTCTGTGCCCGCTACCAGTACCGTGGTGAGTTGAGCCAAGTCTTGGCCGATTGCATCACCCTGGCCAATTCTTCCTGCGTGGAAGTTTCCGGTGCCTGCAATCTTGAGCGTCCGCAAACCGAAGATCCCATCGGTGGAAGCGTCACGATCAAGACCGATGCCATCGAAATTCTGTATCAGCCCAATTGGTGCAACGCTGCGTTGCCCGGTGCGTGATCCAGGCAAGGTGATGAACTTAAACCCGATGTGGGCATGCCCACATCGGGTTTTTTGTTGGAGATTAAAATGAAAACCATATTTCGTAACACAATGCATGCCCGAATGCGTAGACCGAAAGCGGGGCAATTAAAACACTCTGGCTGGGGCGAAGGTTTTCATGTAATGAGTTGGTTGGGTAGCTGGAAGTATTGGAGCCGATGGATAGGTGACGAATACGAAAGTAACAAACATGGGCCAAAACCAAAATGAAAGTTATTCGTAGATCATATACGGTTCGATTTGGGCGATGGCAGAAAAAACATACGTTTGAGCGTGCATTTGGTTATTCAATAAGCGGAAATTTTTACACACAATGTCAGTGGGAATGGCCATTTAGTCGCTCTTGTTGGATCGAAACATGAAAATCGCATTATTTGCATTACGAAGAAGAGATATGGTTGTCAAACGATCTTGTTAGATTATGTCTACCATGTCGGTCAATAACATGCTTCCGTGGATTTGGAAATTTTGGAGTCAGTGTCATGAAAATCATTTTGTCTATTATCACCAATCGCAAGTGGAAAAATCGGACTGCTTGGTCGGCTAATCACAGACGTAATATTTGGCGTTCATTTTGTATCTGGCGATCAAATTTCGGTCACTTCTTTAGCAGATGGATTAGTTACAGAAGCAGTAAAAGATCGTGAAAAACATGTTTCGTGTATTGCATTTTGTTAAGAAGTCTTGCAAAGATCCGCAACGACTTGGTAATTTGCATACACATTCAATGAGTGTGCATAAATTGTTTTGGAGCCGTTGGGGTGACCATAATCGCTGTAGTTGGTGGTTAAAGAAAGTGGGCCAATGAAAATCATTCGTACAGCTATTACGGGTTATGACTACATGAACAGATCAGCGTGGAGAACGTGGTCTGGATCATGGACTGGTTATTCCTCTTGTGATTTGATACTTGGTCAATTTTGGAGCCGATGGCGTATTTTGCCGAGATCACACAAGGAACCAATTAGATGAAACTCATTAGACAAATAGCAACTGGGCATGATCCGATTTGTCGTTGTTTTGGTTTGAATCTGGCATATGGAATGGGTTCTTATGAAAACTTTTGTGGATTCAATGATAACATTGATGGGATGCGGATTTGGGCTACGTTGTACCATCATGCGTGGTCAGAAATGGGATCAAGAAACTTACAACGATATGGCGGTTCTTTTCCACTAGGACACAATTAATTCATGAAGATTATCAAATCAATAGCGTGCGGGCACGGTAATGATTGTATAACATTCGAGGACAACAATTCTCAATCACACTCAATGGCTACCGATATGAGGTGTTCTACCAGGATGAGTCAAACGTGGAGCGCAGCATGTAGATATGCAGTTGCTTGGTCTTCGTGTTTTGCAGCAATGGAAATGGAGTCGTTTAGAAAATTATGAAAATTATATTATCTACCGCATCGGCCGCAAGCCAGTTAAGTTATTTCAAATATAGCGAGTTGCGAAAAGCAAAACAACGAAGCGTAATTCGACTTACTTTCTTTTGGGATACTTCTGCTTGGGGTTCTTGGGAGGGCGGGCATTGGTCGGCATGGCAGTTCCTAAGAGGTTGGTCGTTCAAGCATGATCCAGACAAAATGAGGGCACGGTGAAGTTTATACTTCGCACACAAATATTCAGTGATTTGTTACATATCAGTGTAACCAAACGCTGGATAAGAAATTCTTGTGGGCGTACAGCTTCCTATGCTACCATGTGGATATGGCCAGGAGCGTGGAGCAGTAGAAGAGATATGGGGTTTCGTCCTTACGATCAATTGACTTTTCAATGTTCTAAGTGTTGGACAAAAGAATGAGAATGTTATTCAATAGATTAGAAGTGGAAAGAAAACGAGGGACACATGTAAGGGGCGTTCCGGGACTACTTGGTTGTTGTTGGTCGTTTTCTTGGAATGTGTATCGATCTGTAAGTTGGACATTAGGCAAATGAGAATGTTGTTGTGGCATTGTAATAAAATTGATCGCTCTTATTGGTCTCACATGTTTGAATTCACCGACAGTGGTTGGGTGCCTTTACGAAACTCAGTCAATAAGAATGGTCGTGGCTGTTGTACAAATGGATTCCTACAAGTGAGTTTGTGGCGATGGGCCTTATCAGTGGGGTTTACAGACGAGAGACACACGTAAGGCAATGGGTTTTATAAACGCATAATGAACATTTTCAAAAAATCAGGATCGTATCAAATAAGGAAAGGCAGACGGCAATTTGTCTCCATACGAAGAGAATCGGTATGGGTGCAGCATTCAATATATGTAAAGAATACGAGTTTTGCTTCTTTAAGTAGGATGGGCACTTGTTCATCTTGTTTTAGAGGAATGCATCTATGAAAACAGGAATAAGAGTAGCCGCATTACCAGCGGGATCATCCAGTAATACGAAATATTGTTACTCTGTTTGGAAAGTGTTTAGTCGTACTGGCATACATAGAAGAGGCCCAAATGCAGGCAGTGGACTTTATTTTCATAGCAACGATCATCATTATACTTGGTCGTGTTGTTGGTCGAAGGGGCAGGCGTATTTCCGATGAAAAACATTTTAATACAAACGACGTATGGTTTAAGTATGTGGGTGGACCAAAATCATAGATATTCTCTAATCCACACCTTTCGGGCTTTTAGTGTGTGGGACATGCTTGGCAAAAGTCAAGCGTTTGCAGCCGAAAATTGGTCCAGAGCATTCAGTGATAATCGGCCTTGTAAGGCCATCAGGGGAAAATGAAATATTTACAACAATTTAGTTCAGAATATGGCCTTCATCAAAGAAACGATAGGTTTACATCCCGTTATTCTTGTAGTCGGTTTCCTATTCATCAGTCGGTTAGGACGTTGCGCATGAATAGGCGATCCGGTAGGGGTAACATGTTGGGTGCCGATTGGTCCCGATCATGGGGCGAGGGCAGAGCGGTCTGTGTGGGAAAATGAAAATATTTACAACAGCATCATTCGGTGCTAAATCATCCATTCAAGGTTCGGCCGATTATACATTCTATTGGTGTGAGTGTTTCACTAACAACATGTGTGCAAGCGGCTGCGGTGGCTTTTTTAATAATCATAGCCTCTGGTCAGCTTATAAGTCGAGCATAAGTTGCTACTAATTTCTTGAAAAACCAGAAAGGATCGTTTTAACATGGCTTTGAACAAGCGTGCGCAATGGCTTTACAATCTTGAGGAAATCCGACGAAACAAACCGTTTGGTCCTCTGGAAATGAAGCGGGATGTCAATGACAAGTTGCATTGTGAAACAGGCCCAGCGTATATCTCTCCTACCGTGATCGCCCACTATATTGAGGGTCGTCGCCACGGTGAATACTGTGACATTTGGGGTACTGTTATTCATTATTTCCGAGGCATTTTGATCCCCAGCAAATATGCCACTCATCCTGAACAATTGGCTATCAAAGAAATCCTAACCCATCCGAACACCGAAGTTCGTTACGCCGGTTTGGAAATCTATGGTTATGATCGGATGTTGGAGGAAGGTGAATTCAAAACCATCCATCACGATAAAAAGACCGGTGCCAAACTGTTGCAGTTTAAGAGTGAGGGTCTGGAAGAACCCATTACAGTCGTTATGGTGTTCAATTCAACGCCAGAACCGGATGGTACGGTTAAGAAATACTTCTTGTCAGTGCCGCCCAATATGAAGACCTGTGCCGAGGCTATCGCCTGGACATTCCGCAGGGATGCTACCGATTATCATCCTAACGTAGAAACCTAATCACATGCGTTGGCGGATTCATTACGTCCTGGCTTATCATCTAAGCGATGCTTGGACACTCGCCCTGCCAATGGCAGGGCGAGTGTTTTTGCACGCTTTTTCAAGCCGTTCTCGCATGGGCTTCCAAGATGTTTTAGCTTGGTCTCATAACGGGCGATTTTCGAGGTGGCGATGAAATTCATAATGTTCTCAACTAAAGGGCATGTCAGTCGATGGTATCTGCCATCAGAACATAAATTGGGTTGGTCGTGGTGTTCGCCTTTTAGTGAGGGCATGGTGTGGTCAATGTGGGTTAGTCATGTTTCTTGGAAATACTATCCAATCAATCGAGAGCAAGAATGGTATTGGAGTAAAGGCTGGTGAAAATACTTTTGCGATCATTTGCCCATCCTTTTGCTGCATACGGCCAAGAACGCAGCCGTTTGAGACGATGGTATTCAGCATGGACAATTAATTGGGGGTGGTCACGGCAAAATGAAGATAAACCATCTACATCAACTTGTTGGAGACATAGGAACAAATGAAAATGATTTGGTGTGCATACTGGATGCCAAATACTGGTTCTGCCAGAGGCAGAAGTAAGTTAAGTCATGGACTTAGCGTGTGGTCGAGATTAGGCGGTTGGTATTGGTCAACCAAATACCGAACACAAGCCTGTTCGTTATGGATAGATCAGGAGAATGATACATGAGAATGCCATTTACAGCATGGGGCAATCAGGAAAGGTGTAGCATAATACATCGTGGCCGGGAGTGGAGCGTATTAGAATCAAGAAGGATGTGCTCTGTTTGTTGGACCGAAAGATGGTGTGTATCCAGTTGGCTTGGGTGGGGACCATGAAATGAGATTCTTTAATAGGCGACCGAATATTGATATTCGCAGTCAATGCTCTTATGACATTATGAGCTACATTTGTAGCACAGATATGTTTTGTAGCTACTGTTTTTCTTTGTTCAATCAATGGTCGGAAACACGATGAAACGAGTATTTGCCCATCATCGTCTGTGTCGAGCGCATGGAGGATACCAAGTCCGAGCAACGAATTTTCCAATAGCTAATTTTTGGAGCGTGAGTACCAATCGTATGTTTTCTGCATGCTTTTCTAGGCGATGGCATTTTTGTTCTAAATAATGAAAATATTTCATAGAACTTGGATTATAGATCGTTGGACGCCACAGGGAGCGACGGGTTTTCCGAACATATCAGGAGACTTTAGTCTTCATTTGGGAATGACGTTTCGTTGGCAGCGATTGTGTTTTGAATTTGGTGCAGGTGGTTCTCAGAATCAATTCGATAGAGTAAGCAGTCGAAAGTATAGAGAGGGTCATACGAACGCAGTTGACTGGCATTTCCGACCATGAAATATTTTGCAAAGAGTCTACAGATTGGTGTTGCAAAAAGCGTGTGGACACACATGCAATCCTCTATAAAGTCCTATGAAACGCAAGGGTATTGGGGACTTGGATGGTGGAGTACGACTGGTTGGTATGTGGAAAGAATGTTATCATTGAATCACAGCCGGTGGAGAAGACGATGAAAAGAGCATGTGTGCCATTCTCGTTCAAGCCATTCAATGGATTTTCATTACATGAGTCGCACTCTCGCAAAGATTTTGCATATATCTATTGGTCTAGGTGGAATAGTAATAGTTATGTAAGTATGTATCCAGCAAAACAATATGGGAGGCTTGGTTGGAGTGGGGGTTTTACCCGTGACAAGAGAGGTTGTGAATGAAGCTAATTATGACAAGCAGTTGGCCGGGATCTACTAGAAGGAACCAATGGTTTAGTGGTTGGTTGCATACGGGGCAACAACAATCTATGACTGATCGAAACGTCATTTATTCTACAAATCGTTCAGATCCTTGGTCGTTTTGTTGGAGTCGTATTCGATTGGAATCGGAGAAACGACCATGAAACTAATGCAACGATATACACATGGCGGTAGTTGTATCTCTAGGGATACCTACGGAGATAGTTTTATTCAAAATTGGAGTTGGTCTTGGTGCTTTCGGTGGGAAGAAATGGAATCGTTTTGGATGGGACATGAGTTTTCAGCATGTTGGTCGCAAAATCGTAAAGAGGGCTGGAACCGATGAAGCTAATAACCAGATGTGGTTGGGCCACCTCAACCGTGGGAATGGCAGAAAAGACCTATTCCAATTGGGAACCGATTTACGAATGGTCACAAAAGAGCCATCGCATATATAGCGATTTTTCATGTTGGCGGAGTGGTAGAGCATGGGGCCATACAGTCCATCGTGACACAAGATCAGTACATAAATAAGAGACGGAACCGATGAAGCTAATAACCAGATGTGGTTGGGCCACCTCAGCCGTGGGAACGATGGAAAAGATCTATTCCCATTGGGGACTAATTTATGAATGGTCGCAAAAGAGTCAAGGCGCACATACCGATTTTTCACGTTGGCAACGTAGTCGAGCATGGAGCTATGCAGCACATGGCGACACAAGATCAGTGCATGAATAAGAAACGGAACCAATGAAATTAATTACAAGAAGCGGTTGGGCTGTTCATGCGATTGGCAATACAGAATACTTTTATTCCCAATGGAATGCAGTGTATGGGCGATGTCACAAGCATAATGATTTTGAAAGATTCGGTAGCATTAGTGATTTCTCAATAAGCAATAGCCATCGCAAATGGAGCGTTTCAGCTTATCGCATGCCAAGATCGGAACAGAAATGAGAGTGTTATTGATACAACATGCTTGGCCTGGGGCTAGGTCAAATCCAATGTCACGCACATGCAGATCTAAATGGCGAGTAGGGGTTACATCATGGGTAAATCAGTTCCCCATGACTTCTTATTCTCAATGGAGAACTATGGAAGCGTGGATTAACGCTTGGTCAACAGATAGCTATTGTTCGATTTGGGATACATCAGAATGAGAATCTTGTTACGTTACTCATGGCCCGGTTCTAAAATTAGAGTAAATCGGTCGCATTCAAGTATGATTGCGAGAACGGTTCGTTCGCATAAGGACAGCAGTAATATGGGTGCTTATTCAAGCTGTCGTCGGTATTGGAGTGACGGATGGCATCATAACAGTAGTTATTCCAAATGGACATTAAGCAAATGAACATGCAGCAACGATTGGTGTTTGCAGTAGAAGGTGAAAGCGCATGTTTCAACAACGCCCATGCATCGTCACCTTTTAGTATGGCATTTTGGTACAAGAGTCAGAAAAACGAAGACAGGTGTCAGTACAATTCTCAACGGAACAGAATGGGGCGTTGCTATTCAAGAACAACCAATGATTTGAATGACTGCTCGGCAAAATGAACATATTCAAACGTCCTCAATTTGTTCGTGGTTATCGCAGACCTTTGATTGTAGGGTGGTCTCAACATCGTCGCATGTATTTGGAAGGATTGCGTAGTTGTTTGACGACCAATCATGGTCAGGCAAGTGCATTTAACGAAAATCGTCGCATGTCATTGATTGGTTCGAGACGAAATGAAATATGTGTTGGGAAAAGATAATGTATACTACACTATCAGTAGGTTTTTCTCTTCGGCAACAAAAAGGAAGTTGGAATCACAACCAAGTCGGTGCATCATATTGGAAAGGAACGTGGCTCAGTTTTTGTTTTCATCATGGTGGTTGGCGATTCCTTGGTTGGCATTCTAATAGTTTAATATGAATTTAAGAAGACAAGATATGGCGATTGCATTTTGTTTTAGGAACAACAATATAAGACAATCATCGTATTGGAATTGTGAAGCATTTGCTCGTCGGTGCGATGTCAGTTATCGAGGTGTCATACCACGGGTAAAAAGCAATTGGGGAATGTGGAAAATGGACATGATTTCCATACGATCACAATGAACATGTTGTTCAAAAAATGTTCGGTTCCTGGTCACTACTTCTTTGCGGGAGCGAGAACTAGCTATTGGAGGTTTGAGGTTTGTTCAAATGCCTTTAGAGATAGTTGTCATTTCAGTGGAATGCGGTGGCGATCATTCGCTTGGAGGTTTGGATGAAAATTCATTTTGTGATCTGGCAAGAGTTTAGTTCAAGCGGTGGATTTAGTGAGGGTATGAGAGGCAGTTTTGGAATGCGAAATTCTGTATCTTGGGGATTCCATAATTGGATAGCCATAAACAGTTGTTTTCAATGTAGTGAAATAATTTCTTACAAGGCAATGCTACTATGAACATGCACGTAAAAACACCGTATGATGACGATATGAGCCACTGGCGTACAGAACCGTGGTCTGGTCATCGACTCATGCCGCTTACTAGAGCATCCCTTTTCCGATCTGCCACAAGACACAGTATGAGATTTAGAAGTGTATGTTTTGGTCGCAGACGACGGTATAGTGAAGCCAAGGTGCCAGAACGCACTCCTGGTGCATTTCAAATCCCGGTGATTATATGAAATACATGCAACGATATCGTTCGTGGGGCATTAGCCACACACGTAAAAACGATTACTTTCGGTGGAGTGGATTGGGATCAAAATTGTTCTATTGGTTTGAAAATCACGCATTAGGCTGTCTAACCTATTCGATATGGAATAGACGATCAGTTTCTTGTTTGGGAGAAAGAGATCTTCCAGGGAGTCTTAGATGATACTTTGGAATGGTAGGTCATACAGCATATGGAAGTGCCGTGTTTATTCATCGCATACTAGAGATCGAAGTATTTCATTCAAACGCTTACCCGCCTCGTTGCCGCTGAGTTTGGGGTATTCTCAAGCAAGATATTGGGGAAAATATTTTACAAGAAATGACACTCATGGTCACAAATGAAATCTCTTTTTATTAGCACTTCATGTTTTAGAAGCAATTGGACAAGGTTTCGTCAAAGCTGGATGGGCACTGGCCGTGGCTGCCCTCGATCTTGTTGGTATCTACAGGGTACGAAACACATGCCTAATTCCGAGAACAGATGGGGCCGAGATGTATCGTTGGTATTTGCTAGATGGATGAGTGGCGGAACAAAATGAAACTTATACGTGTTGCTCATTGTCAAAACTCTAGTCTTGGAAGCAGAGGAGCAATATCTTCTTGGAGACGACACCGTATTATGTCGAAACAGAATGACGATCCTGGTTACTATCATTCTCGTAGCACATGGCAACACGTCAATTGTCATAATTTTCAAACGCATAAAACGTGTAGCTACCGATGAGAATCTTCGATAAACACATATTATATGTGCTTTCATTTGGATTCAACACCGAATTCATTGCCAGTATGACTGATAGTGGCATTTTTAATCCCAAAAGATGGTTTAATGGTGTGACATTTAGGGGCGACAAAGAATCATTAGCATTTAGCACATCTAACTCTGCATCTTCAAACGACGGTGTAATGGATTATTCGAGATGAAACTAATCAAAAAATATGTCATTCCAGGTTCTTATAGACATTGGCCAAGGGATATTGTAAGCAACGGATATCCCATGAGCCGGGGAGCCATATCTACCCACTGCATGAAAAGCATGGCAATCTTTTCTAGTGCTGCATTTGCGAGAGGAGATGCGTTATCAGAATCCAGAGGAGGTTGTATGATGTCGTTTGCATTCATGCGATTTGGAGGGTAGTTTACTAACCATCACTTCTGTGGTAGAATGTAAGCATGAAAATGCTTGCCGTCCATTCCCAACATCCTATGAGCTATTCGGCCCCCACGGGGCCGAATAGCTGTCTGCGTTTCTGGTTTTATAGTTCTGCATTTAATCGAGACTTTGTGAATAGCATTTCATTTTCAAAGGCGGTGTATTGCGTGGCATTCCAATATCAAAAAACATGCAGTCACAAGGGAAGGCACAACATATGAAAATAGCCCTTCAAAAGTTTTACCGAGGGATTAGTCGGAACAACAGGACGGACATGTATTGTCGTACAGGATCAAATGGACTCTGTTGGTCGTCATGGCAATCTCTTTTTTCTCACTCTGAATGGAAAGGACATTGGAACAGTGTAACATTCCAATATGCTAAGTGGGGATTTAGCAGGCATACCGAAATACTATTATGAAGCATGCATTAGCACAAGCGGCATCGGAATGTGCGTTTCAAAGACAGGCAAGAAGATATTGGCCGATACGAACACCCATGCACGGAGAGGCCGGATTATGTCGCTGTAGAGCATCGCATTATTCTGCTTGGCACACAACCTATTATGAATGTCAAGCATTTAGAATCGTATACCGATCCGAATCGTGGACAGGAGTAGAATGACAAATCATCACAAAAACAATTGGTGCCATCCTACGTTAGCGGCTTGTTTCGGACAGCATCGCAGATCGTATTGGCGAATTACAAGAGATTTTTCGTATGGTGGAATGGGACATGATATTGCCTCTATAGCATTTCCTAGAGACGACGCTTATTCAAGAACCATTGGATATTATACACACAGCAGTTGGCTTTACCACGAATTGCAGCATGAGGTAAGAATGCCACCAAGATGAAGATGATTATAAGAATAAAATTGGGAGTGGATGGATCTAGTGGCATGAACCGATTTAGTCATTGGTCCACACTGATACAACGAGGACTTGCATACAGTCTTGCGATCAGGGGAGCTTATGAAAGCATGTTTAGCATGAGCAAAACAAGACATTGTTCTATGGGCATGAAGTCAGTCACCAGTTGGCAAAGCATACGAAACAGAAGAATATGAAAGCAATATACACACGACCAAGAACCGGCATGTCGATGCGAAGTTTTAGATCAACAAGCTTTTGTTTTAACAACAATGGTGTTTTTTCGATTTTAATTCACTATTCACGCACGCTATCATTCACACGTCGCAGCATGTGCTCATTTATGCATGGACAAATTGGCAATCGTCCGAACAGCAGTCATGTTAGTCATAAATATGGAAATAGTGAGGACGTATTGTGAGAATGTTCAATAGATTACAACTGGTTACAAGCCTGCCGCCGATTCCTCAAGAGAATTTGCCAAGGTTTTCCAGATCGTTGCACAATCGAAGTTGGTCAGTGGGGCGACATCTTTCTACTCGATCCAAGTGGCACAAGAAACATGTACGAAGCATGTGCTTTGCACACAATGCAGTCATTACTATTTGTTGGAATGCACTCGGACGATTAAATCGTTGGATTCCTAGTGTGTGGGGGAGAAGAAGATGATGTTTTTTAATCGTACAAACCGAACCGATCCGTCAATTTCGCAATCACATCGAGGGGTGTACCAATCTGTACATACCTCTCGTAGACTACGATCCAGATGGAAATTCAATATTGTTCAAGGTGCATGTTTTAATCTGCGTAGAAAATATTCCATTCTTCAAATAGACTTTGTGTATAAAGTTCCTCCACCGTGGCAATCTTCTGGTGAGGGCAAGGGTCGTTATGTTAGAGAAATAGTGGATACATGGAATACCATTCCAAGAAGGTGGATACATGGAATGCGATTCCAAGGCGAAGGGTAAGAAGATGAAAAGAATACTAAGAACACACCCGGCATCAGTGTGGGGCAGAAGCTATGTATCGTCCATTGGTCGGCCTGAAATAGCTTATTGCCTTTGGACTCGCCTGCCAATGATGTTTGGTTTCAGAGCCATTACAACACACAGCACGGCAATTAATTTTTATGCAGTAGGTACGAACAGATGAAAGGTGGCAAGTCACAAATGAGTCCATTTCAAAGATTACCATTTGTAGACCCTGGATATTCGGCATCCACTGGACTAAGAAGATTTTGGTCAACTATGGCCCCATCAACTGCTCCCATGAGCAAGTGGGCCGACAATCATTATTTTAGAAGTGCGCCCGCTTCATTGCGATTGTTTTCTTCTGCCAAAAACACGCATTGGGTATCCAGTCGGAAATAGATGAGAATTTTTGCAAAGTTATGGCCGGGTTTATACATTGGATCGGCTGGTGGTCGTGGCAGGTTTGAACAGGGCGTATCTATTTCGGGGTTTCATATCAGATCAGCGAAAAGCTTTCCTCCATTGCAAACACGGTCGGGATCATATGCATTCTCTCGATCACTTATGCATGGCGTTGTGAACGAAAGAATATGGGCGAGCAGAAAATGAGAATTTTAATAAGGCCAATACGTAGTCGCATTTCCACTTCGACATGGCGTTTTTACTCTTGTGGAATGCTTAGTAATGAAGGGCCGTTCTCGGCTCACCGAGAACGGCTTCATTGGAAATCAGGATGTTTCAGTACAAGATACTATTGTTCTGGTAAGACACACACATTGATGATGAGTAGAAAGTAATGAAAATTTTCTCTATGACACATGCTATTAACTTGGCGATTTTCCCGATAATAGGTCAAAAGCGATTTGGATGCATTACCACCGATGGTCGGCAGCGTTCGTTCTATAATGGTCCTAGAAGTGGATCGGCCGCAAGTCGTAGTGAATCATGGTCTACCAGATCATGTAATTCATATGCAGGCGGTTTGCACAATGATGGTTTAAGTGGTATGAGTCGAAAATGAAAATAATTCACACGTGGTATTATGCCACAAGTAAAGCAGGTTATTGGTCGGGTCATCACCTGTGTTCAAAACACAATTTACGTGGCATGAGTGTGGATTTTGAGCAGCGCCGAGGATGTTCTTATAAAGATCGAAGAACGGAAAGCACAAGAAGTGTTAGAAGACATAAGGAACCATATTAAATGATGCTTCAACGCTTCTATATTCATTTCCACGGCCGATCTCTTAATGGGCCGCATTATTGGACTTGCAGTTCATGCGGCATCCACGAACACTACCAAGGGGCTTCCAGATGGTTTAGAGGGCATAGTGACCTACATTGCTATTCCACATGTTTTTCTCGGCAGAGAGGCATGGGTTATAGCAGGCTCAATAGCAATGCAAGAAGAATCTTATAGGTTTACGTCCCCTCCCAATCGTGGTATAATAAGAATATGAGAGTCTTTGACAGGTCGTTTGTAGGATTGTCCAAAGCGTTCAGGCGGCAGTATGCCAGTTCGCAAGCTAGTTCGCCTGAGCGTTTTGTGAATAGATTTGGTAGGTTTGTTTTTATAAACATGAATTTGGAAATGTCTCTCGGCGCACACTTGAAATCAAAGGTTGAATTAGGTACAAGAGAAACCTTCTATTCAAGCTGGAAGGTCACATGGAATAGTCAGTGGGAAAGCATCCGTAGATGAAAATAATTCTTACAATACAAATTGCCAAACTTCTTTCATCCACAGGATTTCAGCGCAAGTTTAGTGTGCGTGGAGTCTCTGGCACATTTGCTCGTTCTCGTTGGCACATAGGAGAAGGCCGGTCGCATTTATTTCGACACCATAAATTCTTCAGTAAAAACAAATGAAAATTGTGTTTAATCACGTGTGGTATGGAAATTGTTTTAGTCGAGGCATGCAGATTGGTTTCAAACGCTTCGGAGCTTCCATTTGTTTTGCTGACAACATGTATTATGTAAAGTGGATTACATGAAGCACATTACTAGATCAAATATCTTCCACAGAAGAGAATCCACTTATTGGTCAACTCGTATAGAATGGTCATCTAAGAACGTAAGAAGAACATTTTGGTCCTGGTGGCGTATTTGGTCTTGGGCAATTAGGGAGAGGGTAAATTGAAATTTCACCACAGACCGCAATTGTTAAAATGGCCAGACATAGGCATGTCATTGTGTGGCACGGAGAAATTTCAATTCTTTCGCACTCTTCATGGACGGGTATATTCCATTTGGAGCAATAGATGTTATAGGTCATGGGTGTTTTCAGAAATACAACAACATGGTAGATGGAGGCAACGTGAAAATATCGTTTAGAACCATCAGAAATGAAAGAGTCATCGGTGGGTTTAGCCTTTTGCGATTTTACTCTTGTTTTGACCTTACTGGACTGACATTTCCCATTTCATATCAAAGCACAGAAGGGAAAATATGTTACTACGAATGTAGAAGTACAGACTTGTTTATTGAAAGAGGAGAATTTCAATGGCTAGTATGACATTTAAGCATTATACGCAAAGCTACGGAGCTAATACACAGGCCAGTCATTGGCAGGCATATCAACATACTTTTGCGTTCAATAGACCACACACACATTGCAAGAGATCAAGTAGAGTTCAAGACACCTACCCAGGATGGTCTGAAAGTAGAGGGTTCACTCAAGGTTGGCCTTGGAGTAAGATACTACACGGATTAGGATTTGGAGAATGAAACTCGTATTCACTAGACCGTTTCTTGGTTGTTCGAGCGCACATGGTCGGCAGGTGTCGTCAAGGCGTAGTTATATGATAATATCATCATGGGAAAATGATGAATTAGACGTAGATAATTCCCTTTGCTTCAATGATGGCGAATTGTATTCTTCTTGGGCTGATGAAGATGAAATCTATGGATCAATAGATGGCATGACTCACATCAGTTGGAGAAGACGACCACACGAAGATGGAAACCACGCATGAAAATCATAAGAGTAAGACCGTTTGTTGGATGTTCTGGATTGTTTCCCAGACAGGTTTCGTTAATCAATGAATTTGCACAACATCATGGATTTTTTTCTAAATGGGTTGGTGGGTGGCAGGATCGTTCGCTTTGTTTCACTGGCAATACATCTTTTTCAGACAAGACAATAGATCCTCCATCTACAATTGATGCTTTCACACATGTTAGTTTTCGCAAAAAACCGCATCACAAGAGAGAGTTGGCATGAAATTCTTGTATAGACAATATAATAAAAAAAGTTGTGCTTTTACAATACATGGCACGTATTCATATAACAATAAGAGTTTGCCATTGTGTGTTGGCTTCCATATGAACTTTTTTCATAGCACGTTAAGTCGCAGAGGTTTCAGTCTCAGATGAGAATGTTTCGTATGTTGCCGTATACGCACAACACTTTGACCTACAGTAGTTGGCATGACGAATTTGGTCTAGCATTTCAATTGGCAGACGGCTTCAGTGGCAATCGCTGGCATTGTCAATGTTTTGGTTTGAGACTGTTTAATAGTAAAATATATGTAAGACTGTGGGAAGTACAAGGAAGATCGAGACGAGCATGAAAACAAACTTCAAAGCAGTATCTTTATCGCATGGGGCATCTCGTCTCTTGCTAAGAAAAATGTCTTATTGGAATGTGCCCAGAAGTCGTAGTCGATGGGGAGATTGGAATGCATCGCAACATGGAGAAGCTGATTGGGGCAGGAGTGAAAAAAGATGAAACGTTTTAGAACCGTACCGTTAATGAGAAATATAAGTTCAACATTCCAATTCAAAATGGGATCGTGGTGGGAACCATGCAGTATTCCCACTTGTTTTAATCGGTGGACATTCTCTCAATGGTATTATGGGGATTGGGGGATAAGCACCAAATGAAAATACATTTCAAAGCAATATCTTTGCGACAAAGCCTTTCGACATTACATGGGATCATGATTCCTAAATACGGAATGTTTCGTTGGCACAATAGACATCCTGGCATCATGTGGGGCTACTGGTGGTTTTCCCAGCGAAGTAGATTTGATTGGGGCAGAAGCAGAAGATGAAAATATTCCGCCCATCATTGCAAATAAGAAAAGGATGTTTGTGGTCACGCATCGGCCCATTGCGATCCATTTGGAAAGAACAGACTCGATCTGCCACAAGATTCACAGGAACCAGAGGCGGCAAGTGGGCCTGTTCATTGTGGCTTGCAGACAGCGTAAGTAAAAAAGGAAGATGGGATCGCTGGTGAAAAAATTCATTCGTAGAACGGTAATGGCAACAGGTAGCAGTCGTTGTTGGGGTATTCATTCACGCCAGCGTCCACTGCGATCCCAGTGGATGTTCGATCATTTGGGTCGGTGCCTGTCATTTGGCGGGATCGCAGTCGTATCGCTTAAACGAGGTAACGGAGGATCGGTCAGTGTAAGAAGAGGGAGGATGTGGTGAAACGATCAGCAATTCTATTTTGTGCGAAACCTTATTGTGTGAAAAAACACACACTGCTGGGCGATCTCGCACTTAGCAGATATAATGATTTTGCTATGGGACTTAAATACTGGGGTGATAGAGTTCAGTATGTAAGCTATGGTTTCAACCAAAACCAAATAAGAAGCCTTGGTCATTTCGGAGGTCATAATCCATGAAGATGATACTGATAACAATTCACTCTGAAGATAGATCGGCCAAGAAACCAAACCATTATTTTGAGTACAGTGTCGCAAATCGGTCCTTTATGTCAGAATGCCAACGCATACAAAATATAAGCATGGGATTCAAATCATCAAAGGAAAATTGTGAGAAATGAAATTCACACTACGTTTTACCCCACAGCTTTGGGCTCCGGGGCACAGGACAATTGCGTGGTCTAGTAACGTGCGTTTATGTACCACTAAACACGCTTGTGAATTACCCCTACCCTAAAGAGGTTAGTTGCGGAGTACCGCAACTAACTCGCAAGCGAGTAGGGGCTTCTTGGCTCAACGATTCCAACTTACTTACATTTACACCACTAATTTTCACTA